>Ga0075425_100000001_pt1 | contig 421816 bp, 404 predicted proteins | sample SoiMethybrSBSTD4_FD_75300 | JGI IMG/M metagenome (GOLD analysis project Ga0075425, IMG submission 75300) | Bulk soil microbial communities from a Populus tree surrounding site in Tennessee, USA - Soil MetaG P. TD hybrid SBSTD4 | ecosystem: Environmental > Terrestrial > Soil > Tree plantation...
CGTTAGCCCATTGCGCAAAATTCCCCACTGCTGCCTCCCGTAGGAGTCTGGACCGTGTCTCAGTTCCAGTGTGGCCGATCACCCTCTCAGGCCGGCTACCGATCGTCGCCTTGGTAGGCCGTTACCCTACCAACTAGCTAATCGGACGCGGACCCCTCCAATGGCGAGAGACCTTGCGGCCCCCCTTTGACCTCGCGGTATCATGCGGTATTAGCCCGAGTTTCCCCGGGTTATCCCCCACCTCTGGGCAGGTTATCCACGCGTTACTCACCCGTTCGCCGCTCGACTATCCCTTGCGGGACGCCTCGCTCGACTTGCATGTGTAAAGCACGCCGCCAGCGTTCATTCTGAGCCAGGATCAAACTCTCCAGTTTAACTTGTCGCGCCCTTGCGGACGCTAAACTATTGAGCTGATCAATCTGACACTCAGTCAAACGACTGGTTGTCATTCGGATATGCGGTCTCGCTCTCGCGAGCCCCGCCGATTCTCTTCAGGAATCACGTTGACTTGTCTTCTGATCCTATTCAGTTGTCAAAGAACCGACGTCCGCCGAAAGGGTCGACAGATTGCCAGACCCCTCCGTCCGTGTCAAGCGAGATGCTTCGTCCAATCGACGCATCCCGTTTGACCCGGACACCGCTACCCTACTTCGTTGCTTCGCTGGAAAGATCGCGGCGAGTCGCCTCGCCCGCAGGAGCCGCCAAGTTTAAGCCCGGCGACTCAAGTTGTCAACCATCCCGCCACCCCCGCTATTCCAGTCGCGCATTGCCCAAAAGGCTGTGCACGCTCGATTTATCGGTTTCAAAGACTCGGGGTTCCGCGTCGGGACCCGGCATAACCGGGCATGGGGGTGCCCTATTCCGGCACGTTCAGCAACTGTTCCAGTTCGGCCCGGAGCAGCTTTCCGAGCGGCGACCGCGGGATGTGCGCCACGCGATGAGCCCGCCGTATCCTCTCGAATGGCAGGACTTGGGCGTTGAACGCCTCGACGACAACGTCGAGCTCGCCCGTCCCGGCCAGATGAATGACGTGTCCGAGGCGCGCGTCCGAGACGGCCACGATGGCCGCAGCGTCGCCGGCTATATATCTAAGGATGGCGTCGAGCCGCTTGAGGTCGACTGACTCCCCCCCGATCTTGACGAAGTCCTCCGCCCGCCCCCGCACCCGCACCACCCGCCCCCGCACCTCGCCGAGGTCTTCCGTGACGAACCAGCCGCCCACCTTCGGATCGGCGAGGCCGCCGTCCGTCGCGTAGCCGGTGAGGAGCGACGCGCCGCGGAAGGCGAGCCGCCCGTCGGACTCGCTTCGAGCCTCCAGGTGCGACAACAGCGCTTCCTCCACGGTCACAGTCGAGCAGCACTCGCTCATGCCGTAGGTGGCCAGGAGCGGCCATCCGAGGGCGCGGCCGCGCGCCTGCAGTTCGGGATCGAAGGCGCCGCCGCCGACGAGGACCGCGCGCAGCGTCGCCGGCGCAGGCAGCCCGGCCGACACGAGGTCGTGCACCTGCGCCGGCACGAGCGACGCCAGCGTGGCCTCGCTCTCCGCGAACGCGCGCGCGTCCCACGGCATCTCCACGACGCGCGCGCCGGCGAGGTGCGCCCGCGCGTGGATGCCCAGTCCGCCGACGTGGAAGTACGGCAGGACGCGGCACCACACATCCTCCGCCGTCGCGCCGAGGCGCTCGTTGACCGCGCGGGCCGAGGCGAGGATGGCCGCCTTCGACAGCGCCACGAGCTTGATCGCGCCGGTCGTCCCCGACGTGGCCACGAAGACGTGCGCCGGCAGCGCCGGCACGAGCGCCTCCAGCCGTGCGCGCTCCTCCGCGGGCAGGCGCGGGTTGAGCAGCAGATGCGACGCGCCGCTTTCGAAATCTACAGTCGCTTCCACGGAAGGGCCTCGAGGAGGTCGGTGAAGTCGGGCGGGATCAGACGGGTGTCGGCGGAGACCCGCATCCGCTCGATGAACGGGTCGTTTTCGTAGAGGACGTGCGTGACGAGGCCGCAGGTCTCGGTCGAATTTGCGGCGGCGTAGGCGGCGTGCAGTTGTCCGATCGGGTGGTCCATGTAGGAGGTGATGATGATGGGGATGTCGGCCTGCGGCACGTCCTGAATGGCCGGCTTGACGACGAGCACGTCGACGGCGTCGGTGGCCACGACGCGGTCGAGGGCGAAACGGAAACCGAGGCGACGAATCTCGCGCCACCTCGCCGGATCGTACGGGCACGGATCCTCGACGAAGTCGATGCGCTCGCGCGGAAGGGTGGTGGCGAGGCGTGCAAACGCGTCACCGTCGCCGTTGAAGTCGAGGCGCAGCCGGACGCGATCCGGCAGCGCGCCGCCGGGCATCTTCACCTTGGCGATCTCGAATCCCTCCGGCGGATCGCTTCCCGGCCAGTGGCTGCGCGGGATGGTGAGGCCGTCAAACATCTCCCGCCGCCACACCGAGGCGAACCACAGCGAGCGCCGCGTCAGCGGCGTCGTCTCCCCGCGCGCCAGCATGGCCAGCTGCTCGTCGAGCGGCGCGTCGCCGAGCTCGGGCCAGGGGTGCACGTCGGCGAAGCCGTCGCCCACGCGCAGGAGCGCCCCCGCGCGCGGGGCGTCGCCGGCGAGCGCGCTGAGCGCCCGCCGCGGCTTCAGCGAATAGCGCCAGATCCACATACGACGAAGGCGACGCCGAACGCCCACTCGAGCATTCCGGCGAAGGCGAGGCAGCGGTTGAGGGCGCGCCCTTCGCTGCGCAGCGCGCAGACGATGAGGAGGAGCGCAAGCGGCGCGACAAACAGCACGCCGAGGAAGCGGCGCGGCAGCAGCGCAAACGGCACGAGGGCCATGACCGCGATCTCGGCGCGCGCGAAGGGGCGGCCGAAGCGCGCGGCCATCGTGCGCTTGTTGCTGGCGCGGTCGTTGTCGATGTCGCGCAGGTTGTTGATGGCCAGGAGGACGATGGCCAGCGCACCGCAGGCGACGCCGGCGAGGATCGCCTCGCGATCGATCTTCAAGAGCTGCAGGTAGTACGTCCCGCCGACGGCGACGACGCCGAAGAAAACCATCACGAAGAGCTCGCCGAGGCCGTGATAGGCGAGCGGGTACGGCCCGCCGGTGTAGGCGTAGGCGGCGGCGATGGAGGCGACGCCGATGACGACGATCGGCCATCCGCCGCGCACGATCAGCGGCACGCCGCAGATGGCCGCGAGCGCGAAGCAGACGACAGCGCCGCGCAGCACGCCCTCGGCCGTCAGCAGCCCCGCCTGCGTCACGCGCAGCGGACCGAGTCGCTCGTGCGTGTCGGCGCCTTTGCGGTAGTCGAGGGCGTCGTTCACGTAGTTCGTCCCGATCTGAATGAACACCGCGCCGCCGAGGGCGAAGAAGAATGACGGCCAGTGCGCGAATCGCGCGAGCGAAAATCCGACGAGCACCGGCACGACCGCCGCGGCGAGCGTCTTCGGGCGCGCAGCGAGCACCCACGGATTCATGGGAAGCGCGGGAACTTGTCGAACCTCGGCTTGCGCTTCTCCACGTACGCGTTGCGCCCTTCCTGCGCCTCCTCCGACAGGTAATAGAGGAGCGTGGCGTTGCCGGCGAAGTCGAGTAGGCCGATCTGCCCGTCGCAGTCGGCGTTCATGGCGGCCTTGAGGCAGCGCAGCGCCATCGGCGAGAGGGCGAGCATCTCCCGGCACCACTTCAGCGTTTCGTCTTCGAGCTGATCGAGCGGCACGACGGTGTTGACGAGCCCCATGTCGAGGGCCTGCTTGGCGTCGTACTGCCGGCAGAGGAACCAGATCTCGCGCGCTTTTTTCTGCCCGACGATGCGCGCCAGGTACGACGAGCCGAGGCCGCCATCGAAGGAGCCGACTTTCGGCCCGGTCTGGCCGAAGAGGGCGTTGTCGGCGGCGATGGTGAGGTCGCAGACGACGTGGAGGACGTGCCCGCCGCCGATGGCGTAGCCGGCGACCATGGCCACGACCGGCTTGGGGAGGCTGCGGATCTGCTTCTGGACGTCGAGGATGTTGAGCCGCGGGACGCCCTTGCTGTCGACGTAGCCGGCCTTGCCGCGCACCCGCTGATCGCCGCCCGAACAAAAGGCCTCGGGGCCCTCGCCGGTGAGGATGACGACGCCGATCTCCGCGTCGTCGCGGGCCATGTCGAAGGCTTGCTTCATCTCGCCGACGGTGAGGGGACGAAAGGCATTGCGCACTTTGGGCCGGTTGATGGTGATCTTGGCGATGCCGTCGGCGGTGCGCTCGTACTTGATGTCCTCGAACGGATGGATGGTCTTCCACGATTCAGGCATGTGTGGACACTATCGTGCGCCGAGGAAGGCGCGCAAGGCGGCGACGACAGCGTCGGGGCGCTCCCACGGGACGCGGTGCGCGGCGCCCTCGACGATCTCGAGCGTCGCGTTCGGCGCGCGCGCCGCCGCGATGCGCGCCTCGGCGACGTACTTCGGATCGCGCGCGCCGGCGATCCAGAGCGTGGGGATGGCGATCTCGTGCAGGCGCGGCAGCGCCGGGGGCACGGTCTCTCGCAACTGGCGCGCGAGCTCGGCGCGGTCGAAGTCTTCTTCGCGGCGCGGGAGGACGTGGCCGCCGAAGAGCGGCTGGGCGTTCCAGTCGCGCATGAGCGTGGCCCAATCGTCGTGCTCGAAGCGTTGAGCCCAATCTTCGCGCGACTCGGTTGCGGGGCTGACGCGTGTGGAGATCAGGACAGCGGCGTCGTACTTCGCGCCGTTGAGGAGTGCTTGCAACGCCAGGCGGCCGCCTCTCGAATATCCGACGAGGACGTCGCCCGCGCCCCCAACCGAGAATCCCGCATCTCTCAGGAAGTCCCAGTCGCTCGGCAAGCCGAGGAAGCCGTGCAGCGCGACGATTCTCACCACAGCGCGTCGTACTTCGCCCAAGCCCGCGCGCTCGCGGCGGCGTCAGGCCGCAACTCGGTCACGCGATCTTCGATGCCCCACATCGAAGCCCACTTGCCGAAATGGAAGTCGTGCGCGTTCTCGATGAGGGTGCGGTCGATGTCCGCCAGCGAGGCGACGCGCGAGAAGATCCGCCCGCCGCCGTTGTTGACGACGACGATCTCGAAGCGCAGCGCGCGCGGGAGCTGCGGCACGATCCACGGCGCGTTCATGTCGTAGATGGCGGTGAGGTCGCCGGCGACGCAGACGTTCGCGCGCGCGGCGTCGCATTGGCCGAAGAAGGTGGAGAGCTGGCCGTCGATGCCGTTTGCGCCGCGGTTGGCCTCGATGGTGAAGCCGCGCGGCCCGCGCGCGGCGGCGAGGTCCCACTCGCGGATCGGCAGGGAGTTGCCGAGGTAGACGCGGGCGCCTTCCTCGATTCGCTGCGAGAGCGCGCGGAACATGGCCAGCTCCGACTTTGGCTCGCCGTAGAGGATGGCGTTGATGCGGCTGGCCTTCTCGCGGTCGTCGTCGAAGAAGGACGGCGGGGCGGGATGCCGTTCGACGTCGTCGTCGAGGGCGGACATCGGAAGCACGCTGCCGCGCGCGAGGCCGGGGAACGGGAGGGGGCTGATGTTGACGACCTCGATGTCTTTCTCATCGAGGTCGCGCCAGAAGCGGAGGGCCGGGACGTTGCCGATGCGGACGACGGAGTCGAAGTTGCCGCGGGCGAGCATCCGCTCGCCGGCGGTGATGAGCGGGAGGTCGGGATCTTCGCGCAGGCCGGAGAGGGGCTCGGCGTAGACGGGGGCCTGGAGGCGAAGGGCGTACGACTTTGCGCGCTCGCGGTCTTTTGCGGCGAGGCCGCCGAGGATGATGACGGGACGTCCCGATGTCATCCCGAGCGTAGCGAGGGACCTGGGCGGGAGGGTCTGCGCGCCGCCCGCGCCCCCAGGCCCCTCGCTACGCTCGGGGTGACAAATCGGTCCGTCAATCAACGGCTCGTCGAACTCCACGTTCACGTGCGTCACGCACCCGCCCGCGTACGCGCCGAAGATCCCCTCCTGCTCGATGCACTGCGGGGCGCCGGTGCCGCGGTAGCGCGCCGGGCGGTCGGCGGTGATGACGATGAGCGGCGTGCCGGAGTAGTAGGCCTCAACGACGGCCGGCATCAGCTCCGCGACCGCCGTGCCCGAGGTCGTCACGATGGCGGCGGGCATCCCGGTCAGCTTCGCGCGGCCGAGGGCGAAGAAGGCGGCGGCGCGCTCGTCGACGAACGACCAGAGACGGAGATCCGGCGTGACGGATAAAACAGCCAGAAGCGGCGCGTTGCGTGAGCCGCCGCAGACGCAGAAGTCCGCCGCGCCGCGCCCGCGCGCGTCCGCGATCGTCCGCCGGGCCCGCTCAACGTTCGTCATGCCGGACCGCGGCGTCGACGTCCGCGGATTCGATCCCGAACAGCGCCTTGACCTGCTCGCGCTTTTCGCGCAGCTCGTCGAGCTCGCGGTCGAGGCGCGACTCGGCGATGAGGCCCGCGCCGGAGCCGACGCGCACGTGCTCCCCCTGCCACTGCACGTTGCGGATGGAAACGAGGGCGAGGGCGCTGCGGTCCTCGCGCTCCAGGCCGAAGGGCGCGCCGAACGTGCGCCGCTTCACGCCGCGGTCGGCCTCGCGCAGCCAGCGCTCCGCGGTCTCGTTGCGCGGCCACGCGCCGAGGGCGGCGGTGGGGTGGAGGCGGCGCACCATCTCCGCGAACGACATCTTCTCCGGCGACGACTCGGCGAAGAAGATCGGCGTCATGAGGTGGGCGATCTTCGGCAAACGCAGCGTGCCGATGGGACCGACCTCGATGTTCCCGAAGGGGGCCAGGCGGCGGACGATGTCGTCGACGACCATGCGGTGCTCGCGCATTTCCTTCGGATCGCCGAGCAGCTCCTCGGCGCGCGCCACCGGCCGCGTCCCCGCCAGGGCCATGGTCCGATATCCATGGGCCTCGGCCTGGAACAGGACCTCGGGCGTGGCTCCGGCCATGCCGTGGTTCTGATACGAGTAGCCGTACGCCCACATGCCGCCCGGCAGCACGGCCAGGCGCTCGAAGATCCAGCGCCAGTGCTCGCCGCGCGGCAGGCGGCCGTTCTCGAAGAGGATGGGGACGATCTTCTTGAAGTCGCCGCGATCGATCGCCGCGCGGGCCGAGGCGAAGGTCTCCTCGAAGGCCTCGATCGCGAGCGGCTCCCAGGCCACGCGCGGCGGGCGCGCGTCGGGAAAGCGCCCGGCCAGCTGGTCGAGACCGACTTCCTCCCATGTGGATGGATGGCGCCACGGATGGGGGTCGTCGAGGAAGAAGTCGCTGACGAAAAAGGCCGGGCGGCCGGGGCGGCGGAAGGGCAGTTGCTCGAAGGGGCCCCAGCCGATGAAGACGCGCCCGGGAGCGCTCTGGATGAAAGCGAAGTCGCGCACCGCGATTTAAATCATAATCGAGCCATGAAAGGCGTCCTGGCCTTGCTGCTCCTGGGAACGATCCAGGCGCAGACGCCGGTCCCTCCCGCCAGCGAGACGATCGAGGTCTCGATCGTCAACGTCGACGTCGTCGTCACCGACCGCCACGGAAACCACGTTCGCGGGCTGACCGCGGCCGACTTCGAGATCCGCGACCACGGCGCCGTGCAGCCGATCACGAACTTCGCGGAATACCGCGACGAACAGCCTCGCGCCGCTCCTTCCCCTGCGCCTACGGCTGCGGCGGTGCCGCGGCCGGCCGCGGCGCCGCCGCAGAAACGGACGCTCGTCCTCTTCGTCGAGCACCAGTACCTGTCGCCGTGGCAGGCTGACTCGTTCGTGGCCACGATGAAAAAGCTCCTGCACGACACCGTGCGCCCGGGCGACTCGGCGGCGGTCGTTTCGTTCGTTTACACGACGAAGGTCGAGCAGGACTTCACGGGCGATCTCGCCCAACTCGATGCCGCGGTCGACCGGCTGCGCCCGCTCTTCGACCGATGGGGCGCGAAACGGACGGAGAGCGAGGCCATCCAAAACGAGTACCTGCAGGAGGTGCTGGAGCGGGCCACGAGGGAGTCTCGCGCCGCAGCGGCGGCGTCGTTGGTCCTCAACGGAGAGGCGATGGGAGTCCGCCAGATGGTCGACATCCGCCGCAAGGTCTACACGCTGAACATGCTGGTCAACATGATGGCCGGCGCCGACGGGCGGAAGGCCGTCTTCCTGGCGACACAACGATTCGGGAAGTATGCCGGATTCGAGTACTGGGGCAGAGGCCTCCTGGAACTGAACAGCAACATGCCTTTTTTCCTGACAGACGATCTGCGCGACGGTTTGACGCGCAACGCGAATGCCGCCGGCGTTACGTTCTATCCGATTTATCCGCAAGGCTTCGTCGAGCTTCCCTCGGTCAGTGCCGAACGATCGTCGGCCTCGAAGGACCCCGCCAAACCCGACGGCATCCTGATGAACGAAACGATCTCCATCGGCGAGCTCGCCGACCGCACCGGCGGCGTCGGCGGCTGGGGAATGAAAGACGTCGAGAAGATCGCCAACGCCATGCGCGACGATTTGTCGTCGTATTACTCGCTCGCCTTCCGCGCGCCCAAGGGCGTTTCGAACCACAAAATCACCGTCACGACGACGGAGGGCGGCTACACCGTCCGGGCCCGGCACGAGTTCGTCGTAAAGACCGACGACATGAAGATGTCGGATCGCATCCTGGCCGCGCTGTACCAGCCGCAGAAGGCGTCGCTGATTCCGGTCGACGTGCAGGTGCTGGACAAGAAGAAGCTGAAGCGCGGCTACAGCATCCCCATCGTGATCCGCATCCCGGCGTCGTCGTTGACGGCGTTGCCCGACAAGAACGGCCGCTCCGGCGCCTTCCGCGTCTACGCCGCGGCCGGCGGGCCGCTCGGCATCAACAGCGACGTCAACCAGCGGTCGCAGCCGTTCACGATTCCGGCGGGCGCCAAAGACGCGGCCACGAAGATCTTCACGTACTCGTTCGAGATGCGCCTCGACACGCGCTCCGACCGCATCGTCATCGGCATCTACGACGAGCTGTCGAAGCAGTACGGCATCGTGCGCGTAAAAATCTAGCCAACTCAGCGGGCGCCTGGCAGCGCTCTTGCGATAGTTATTTGCACGAAAGGAGGCTTCTGCATGAACAGGCAGAGCAGTGCTTTGACTGTCGTCGTCGCAGCGTTTGCGTTGCTGCTGATCGGCTCGGTTGCCTTTGCAGCGCCGCTCCCGGACTACCGAGGCGACCGCATCTCCACGCAGGGCACCGTCACGAGCATGACGCGCGTCGGCGACCAGGTCCGCGTCGAGCTCAACCACGGCAGCTACGCGTATTTCGTCCCCGTGTCGCTCGTCGGCAGCCGTGACATCCGCCTCGGCGATCAGGTCCGCATCGGCGGCACCGTCAACGGCGACAACGTGAACGCCGACTACATCGCGTTCTCGGGCGAACCGCGATACACGCGAGACCCGGCGTACCGCAGCGTACCGTTCGGGTCGAGCGGATGGATGAGCGGCACCGTGACGCGGCTCCACCAGCATTACCACTACATCGAGATGCGCGACGACGCCACCGGCCTGCCGGTGAAGGTCGACGTGCGCACCATGGACGAGAAGCGCTCCGTGAACGTCTGGCGCACGCGCGCCGGCGACCACATCAGCGTCCTCGGCTCGTGGGAGAACCGCGACACGTTCCAGGCCAACCGTATCGAGTATTGATGTCGTGAATTGGGCGAGCGGGCAGCGGTATATGCTGCCCGCCGCTTGCCCTACGCCGGCCCCGATCCCCAGCGCATCCGCTCGATGTTCGCGGCGATCTCCGCCCGCTACGACCGCGCCAACACCGTCCTCTCCGCCGGCGTGCATCACCGCTGGCGGCGCCAGGCCGTGCGCTGGTCGGGGGCGCGCCCGGGGGACGCGGTGCTCGACTGCGCCACCGGCACGGGCGACCTGGCCATCGCCTTTCGCAACGCCGGGGCGCGTGTCGTGGCCACCGATTTCGTGCCGGAGATGCTGGCCATCGCGCGCACGAAGTCGCCCGACATCGAGTTCCGGCTCGCCGACGTGATGTCGCTGCCGTTCGACGACGCGGCGTTCGACGTCGCCGCCATCGCCTTCGGCATCCGCAACGTCGCCGACCCCGCTCGTGGCATCGCGGAAATGGCGCGCGTGGTCAGGCCGGGCGGGCGGGTGGTGGTGCTGGAGCTCGGATCGCCGCCGAACGCGCTCTTCCGCGCGCTCTACGACACCTACCGCCGCCACGCCCTCCCGCGCGTCGGGGGCGTGCTGACCGGGCAGCGCGGCGCGTACGAGTACCTGGAGACGTCGTCCGCCGACTTCCCGTGCGGCGAGGCCTTCGCGGAGCTAATGCGGAGCAGCGGCCGCTTCGCGCGCGTGGAGCACCGCGCGCTGACGTTCGGGATCGCCTACCTGTACCGCGGCGTGGTTGCCTGAGCGACCGCGGGCGGGCGGGACGCCCGCGAGCCAGCCGGCGAGACGCCAGCGCTCCCTATCGCCACGGCCGCAACACGAAATGCCGCGGCGTCGACGTCGGCGTCTCCCGCACGGAGCGCAGCAGGCGCCGCCGGGCCAGGTGGCGCAGGGCCGCCTGCACGGAGCTCTTCGACAGCCCGGTCTCGCCGGCGATGCCGCTGAGGCTGACGCGCGCGCTGCGCGGGCGCGTGCCGGCCGAGGCCCGCCAGAGGAAGAGGTAGACCACGAGGGCGGACGGCATGCGGTCGCGGCCGACGAGGTCGCGCATCAGGACGTCGAGGATGTAGTCGTCGAGTACTATAGTAATGTCTACTATAGCATGACCGGCAGGCGAATCTCCACCACCCCGCCCCCGCCCGGCGCGTTCCTGGCCGCGATCGTCCCGCCGTGCTCGCCGACGATCTTCTGCACGATGGCCAGCCCGAGCCCGCTGCCGCCGGCGCGGCGGGTGAAGAACGGCTCGAAGACGTGGGGGAGGTCGTCGGGGCGGAAGCCCGGGCCGTGGTCGGCGACGGTGCAGACGATCGCGGCGGCGCCGTTGCCGTCCCGGCGCACGCGCAGCAGCACGGCCTCGCCCATCTTCGAGAACTCCACCGCGTTCTCCACCACGTTCTTGAACACCTGCAGCATGCGGTCGGCGTTGATCGAGACTTCCGGCAGCTCGCCGTCGATCTCTTCGCGGATCTCGATCCGGCGCTCCTTCGCCCGCGGCGCGCAGGCGCGGATGGCCTCGCCGACGACCGGCAGGATCGACTGCACGCGCCGCTCGAGCTGGGGCGGCCGGCCGTAGTCGAGGAGGTCCTTCATCAGCCGGCTGAGGCGGGAGACGTCGTTGCGCAGCGTGGCCAGGTACTCGGCCACGTCCTCGCCGCCGCCGAACTCGGCCTCGAAGGCGTCGAGCGTCGCGGCGATGCCGAAGAGCGGATTACGCACCTCGTGGGCCACGCCGGCCACGAGGCTGCCCATGGCCGACATCGTCTCCCCGCGGCGCAGCGCCGTCTCCATGGCCTTGCGCTCGTCGATGTCGCGCACGACGGAAACGACGCACATGAGGTTGCCGATCATGGCCATGCGCAAGCTGATCTCCACCCAGAACAGGTGTCCGTCCTTGTGGCGGCAGCGCCACTCGAAGATCTGCCGGTCGCCGGGCTTGAGGCTGCGGATCCGGGCCACCGCGGCCTCGAGCGTGTACGGCGGCTCGCCGGCGCTGAGAACGCCGAGGTCGAGGAAGGCGATGGCGTCGTGGTCGTAGCCGAAGACGTCGTGGAGGCGGGCATTGACGTCGAGGATGGCGCAGCGCTCGGCGTCGAGGATGAAGATGGCGTCGTTGGCCGACTCGAAGATGGAGCGGAAGCGCTGCTCACGCAGCTGCAGCAGATTGACCATCGACTCGATCGACTCGCGGAGGCTCTCCACCTCCGCGGCCGAGCCGGCGCTGTCCGGCGCCGCGACCTCCCGCTGCACGCCGGTGCTCACCGCGCCCGCGTAGCGCTCGATCTCCGTCACCGGCCGAAGCACGGCGCGCCACAGCACGAAGTAAACGGAGACGATGATCAGCAGGTCGACGGCCACGATCGTGCCGGCCACCTGCCAGAGCAGATCGCGCAGGCCCTCGTCGACGAACTTCCTCGTCACGTAGAGGTCGACGACGCCGACGGGATTGTTCTGGTAGACGATCGGGCGTTCCTGCACGATCAGTCCGGCCGGAGGGCCGACGCCGTCCCACGGCACGAACTTCCACCGCGCGTCGCGCCGGCGGCCCAGGGAATCGTCGCCGGCGGTGACGCTGATGCCGTAGATCGACTTCGGCTGGGCCATGGCCTCGAGGATCTTGTTGATCACGGGGCGGTCGATGTTCCACACCGGCACGGCCAGCGCGACGGCCAGACCGTCCGCCTGCACCTTGGACAGGTGATCGAGATCGTCGCGCTCCCGCTTTGCGTCCGAGCGGTAGACGACCGTGCCGAGGGCTGCGAGCAGCAGCGTCGTCGCCGTCACCAGCGTGGCGGCCACGAACTTGGCCAGCGTCATCTTTCGCCGCGTCCTCATTTGTACGTCTTCGGGTCGAACCACAGCCGCTTGTCGGCGAACGGCGTCTCCGGCCCGACGAAGGGGTTGCCGATGCGGAAGATCCGGCGCTGCTTGAGACGCAGCCGCTCGATCTTCCAGCGCTGGTACTTGTCGAAGATGCGGTCGTACGTGCCGTCGGCGATCATCATCCGCATCCCCTCCTCCGCGCGCGCGGCCAGGCGGCGGCCTTCATCCGTCTTCGGAAACCAGAAATACATCGGCAGCGGATAGTAGAAGACGATGTTCTGCTCGATGTCGAGGTCTTTGAGACGGGCTTTGTGGCGGTCGTATTCGTCGAGCACCTCGACGGCGGCGCGGAGGTAGATGTCGAAACGCTTGCGGACCAGCATGTCGAAGCGTCCCTCGTAGTCGGAGCCGGTGACGACGTTGAAGTGGTTCGCCCTGAGGATGTCGACGTCGATCCAGCCCAGGCCGAGGCCGTAGCTGAACTTGCGGAGGTCGTCGAGGGACTTGACGTTGTCGAAGCGCGGCTGCTCGCCCTTGCGAATCAGAAAGACGCAGTAGCCGCCGAGGTTCTTGTCGACGGGGATGTGGATGCCGACGAGGTTGCGCTCGAAGTCGGGCGTGGTGCTGAGGTACATCACCGTGAGCTTGCCGGTGTGGTTCTTGAGCTCGAAGGTCTGGCGCTGCTCGGTCATGCGCTCCGAGGGGAGCATGCGGTACGGCCCCCATCTCGGCGTGGTCCGCTCCAGCGCGGTGCGGAGGATCTCCCAGTGATAGAGGTAGCGGACGTCGAGCGCCGACTCGGGCGGGTGATAGATGTAGGTCATCGGCGTCGGCGGCGGAGCCGTGCCGAGAAACGCCGCGAGCGCGAGGACGCAGAGGCCCATTACACTGTGGAGTGATCGGCCGGACCGAATTGTCCCCATGCTCAGAAACCGAGTGCTACTCGTCGATGATGAACCTGGACCGCGTTTTGGGATACGGCGTTTTCTGAAATCTCACGGGTTCGACGTCGAGGAGGCGGATGACTGCGCATCCGCCCGCGTCAAGTTCCGCGCGTTCCGTCCCGACGTCACCATCCTTGATTTCCGCCTTCCCGACGGCACGGCCCTCGATCTGATCCCCGACTTCCGCTCCGTCGACGACTCCGCGCTGATCGTCCTCACGGCGTACGCGTCGATCGACACGGCTGTGGAAGCGGTGAAGCTCGGCGCGGAGCAGTTCTTCACCAAGCCCGTTGAGCTCGAGGCGCTGCTCGTGGTCATCCGGCGCACGATCGAGAACCAGCGCAACCGCCAGCAGCTCATGGCCGACGCGCAGTCGGTGGCGGGGCGGCGGCGCATCGATCCGTTCCTCGGCGCGAGCAGCGCCATGGCCGAGCTGCGCGACAAGGCCAAGGCCGTGCTCCGCACCGACAGCCCGCTCCTGATTCACGGCGAGACCGGCACCGGCAAGACCGTGCTGGCGCGGTGGATCCACGACCACGGCCGCCGCGCCGGCGAGGCCTTCGTCGATCTGAACTGCGCCGGCATCTCGCGCGAGTTCCTGGAGACGGAGCTCTTCGGCCACGAGAAGGGCTCGTTCACCGGCGCGACGGCGGCGAAGCAGGGGCTGCTCGAGGTCGCGCACCGCGGCACGGTGTTCCTCGACGAGATCGGGGACATGGACTCGCAGGTGCAGGCCAGCCTGCTGAAGGTGCTGGAAGAGAAACGCTTCCGCCGCCTCGGCGACGTGAAGGACCGCACCGTCGACGTGCGCCTCATCGCCGCCACGCACCGCGACTTCCGCACGCTCGTCGAGGAGAGCAAATTCCGCCAGGACCTCTACTACCGCATCAGCACGCTGGAGCTCTTCGTGCCGCCGCTGCGCGAGCGCCGCGACGACATCCCCATGCTGGCCGAGAACATCCTCGACCGCCTGGCCCGCGACCTCGGCCAGGCCCGTCTGACCATCACCGCCGAGGCCGAGCGGGCCCTCCGCAACTACGACTGGCCCGGCAACATCCGCGAGCTGCGCAATGTCCTCGAGCGGGCGATGCTGCGCAGCCACGGCACGGCGCTCGACATCTCCGGCGTGCTCCTTCCGAGCGAGCCGGCGCCGGTGCCGGTGGCAGCGAATGTGGTCCGCCGCGGCGGGACGCTCGACGAGGTGGAGCGCGAGTACATCGAGCAGGTGCTGCGCGAGGAGAACGGAGCGATCGACGTCGTGGCCGCGCGGCTCGGGATCTCGCGGAGCGCGGTGTATTACAAGGCGCGGAAGTTCGGCATCGAGATTTCGAAGATTCGGAATTAGCGCGTTTCAAATTTAGAAATCAACGTACCAGGATTAGCACAAACACCTCCTTCCATAAATGATGCATAACCTGTAACCGGTTACATTTCAACGCCTTCGCCGGTTGGCACATCTGGCAGTCCGGTTGCTCTAGGGCTGCCTGCCATGAAGCAGCTACTCATCGTCGACAACGAAGAAACGATCCTCTTTGCGCTGAAGCGTTACTTCTCCAAGCTCCGCTTCCGCGTCGATGCCGCCAGCGAGCTCGAAGAGGCCGAGGCCCTCGTCGCGCACACCCGCTACGACATCGCCATCCTCGACCTCTCCCTCACCTGCGGCGGCGCCAACGAGGGGCTGGAGATCCTCCGCTTCCTCCGCGCGCGCTCGCCGAAGACCCACGCCATCCTCCTCACCGCCTTCGGCACGCCCGCGGTCGAGCGCGAGGCCCGCCGCCGCGGCGCGCGCGCCGTCCTGCACAAGCCCCAGCCGCTTCCCGAGATCGCCCGCGTCGCCGACGAGCTCCTCGGAGTGCCGGCATGAAACATGTCCTCGAACGCATCCAGGGGCCGGGCGCCATCCGCATCGAGTTCCAGCCGATCGTCAAGGTCGGTCCCGACCGCGTCGAGCTCTTCGCCATCGAAGCGCTCGCGCGCGGGCCGCGCGGCACGAGCATGGAGCGGCCCGAAGTCCTCTTCGAATACGCGCGGCGCAAGGGCGTCGAGGCCGACATCGACCTCATTTGCATCACCGAGGCCTTCGAAGCCTACGTCCAGTTGCCGGTGCAGCCGCTGCTGTCGATCAACGTCCACGGCTCGACGCTGGCCAGCACCGATCACTTCAGCGACCGCATTCTCTCCGCGGCCAAGGCCTACGGGATCGCCCACGACCACCTGATGTTCGAAGTGCTCGAGTACCGCGCGCCGTGGGCCATCGAGACGTTCCTGACCACGCTGGACGCGCTGCGCGACGCCGGCGTGCGCATCGCCGTCGACGACCTCGGCGTCGGCGCTTCGAACTACCAGATGATCGTCGACTGCCGCCCCGACTACCTGAAGATCGACCGCCATGTCGTCCAGGGCGCCAGCAGCGACCGCTGGCGCCGGGCCGTGCTGGAGTCGATCGCCACGCTCGGCCGGGCCTGCGGGGCCACGCCCATCGCCGAGGGCGTCGAGACCGTCGCCGACCTCCAGACCCTCATCGAGGCCGGCATCGACACTGTGCAGGGCTGGCTCTACGCCCGCAGCGCGCCGCCCGAGGATCTCGCCACCCATCCGTTCTTCCAGAAAGGGCCACATCAATGAAAAAGAAGGTTCTCCTCGTCGACGACTCCACGACCGTCCTGATGATGGAAAAGATGATCCTGGCCAAGGGGCCGTACCAGATCATCACCGCCCGCGACGGCCGCGAAGCGATCGAGATGGCCAGGCGCGAGCAGCCCGACATCGTCCTGCTCGACGTGGTCATGCCCAACCTCGACGGCCTCTCCGCCTGCGCCGCCATCCGCCAGCAGCCCGAGACCGCGCACATCCCCATCGTCATGGTCACGACGCGCGGCGAGGAGGCCAACGTCGAGACGGCCTTCCGCAACGGCTGCACCGACTACGTGACGAAGCCGATCAACGGCATCGAGCTGCTGACAAAGATGAACAACATCCTGGGGGTGAATTCGTGAGCCGTCCGTTCCTCGAAAAGATCGCCTCCGACAACCGCGAGTACGTGCAGTCGCTGCTCGACGAGAACGAGCGCCTCGGCATGCGCGTCGCCACGCTGGACTCGGAGCTGTCGACGACGCGCGCGGAGCTGGAGCAGCGCAACCGCGAGTTCGCCGAGCGCTACCTCGACGTCGAGCAGCAGAACACGAACCTCGCCAACCTCTACGTGGCCAGCTATCAGTTGAGCGGCACGCTCGACCGCGAGCGCATCCTCGCCGCCGTCCAGGAGATCGTCATCAACCTGATCGGCTCCGAGGAGCTGGCGATCTGGGAAGTCGACGAGGAGATCGGCGCGCTCTCGCTCATCGGTTCGTTCGGGATCGACGCCCGCGAGTGGGTCGGCGTGCCGCTCGGCAACGGCGTCATCGGCATGGTCGGCCACGCCGGCGAGCGCTTCGTCATCACCGAGTCGGCCGTGCACCCGTTCGGACGGGAGCAGCACCTCACCGCCTGCATCCCGCTCAAGCTCGACGACAAAGTCATCGGCGTGATCGGCATCTTCCGCCTGCTGCAGCAGAAGCAGGGGCTGGAGCCGCTCGACTTCGAGCTGTTCGAGCTCCTCAGCTCGCACGCCGCCTCGGCGCTCTACTGCACGCGCCTGCGGGAGGTGGCGCAGTGAGCGCCATGCCGATCACGTTCCGGGAGCGGCGCTACCTGCAGCCGGGACAGCTGATCGTGTCGGCGACGCCGTCGGCGATCACGACGATCCTCGGCTCGTGCGTGGCGGTCTGCCTGTGGGAGCCGCAGCGCGGCATCGGCGGGATGAACCACTTCATGCTGCCGATGGGGAGCGCCTCGCCGCGCTTCGGCCCGGCGGCGATGGAGCAGCTGGTGGCGCGGATGCGCGAGGCCGGCGCGCGCCTGCCGCTGCTGCGCGCGCGCGTCTACGGCGGCGCGTCGATGTTCGAGCTGCCCGCGGCCGCGCAGCTCGGGCGCCAGAACGCCGCCATGGCTCACGATTTCCTGCAGCGCCGCGGCATCGAGATCGTGGAGAGCGACACCGGCGGCACACGCGGCCGGAAGCTGATTTTCCACACAGACGAGGGGACGGCATGCCTGACTTTGATCTGAACCTCGACGAGCTCCAGGCCACGTTCGCCATGGAGTCGGCCGACGACATCGCCGCGCTCGAGGCCGGGCTGCTGGCCCTCGAAGACGCCCCCGACGACGCCGAGGTCCGGCGCGAGCTGCGCCGCCGCGTGCACACGCTGAAGGGGAACGCCTCGATCGTCGGCCGCGACGCCCTGGCCGCGTTCGCGCACAGCTACGAGGAGCGCCTCGAGCAGCTCGACATCGTCGACGCCGCGGTCATCGCCTCGCTGCTGAGCGGCGTCGACACGTTCCGCAGGCTCCTCGACGGCGGCGACGTCGCCGCACCGGCGGAAGTCAGTAAGCACATCCGCGTCGGCGCGGAGAAGCTGAACCGGATGCTCGACCTGGCCGGCGAGATCTCCATCGCAAGAGGACGGGTGCAGCAGACGCTGAGCGCCGGCGCGTTCGACGAGCTGATCGAAGTGGAGCGCCAGATCGACCAGCTCCAGGGCGAGCTGCAGGAGCTGATCATGCGCGCGCGGATGGTGCCGGTCGGACCGATGTTCCGCCAATACGCGCGCACGGTGCGCGACACGGCCGCGCTGCACGGCAAGAACGCGCGCCTCACCACCGTCGGCGACGACGTCGAGATCGACACCAGCGCCGTCGAGCTGCTGCGCGATCCGCTCACTCACATGATCCGCAACGCCATCGATCACGGCATCGAGCCGTCGAGCGAGCGCGTGGCCAAGGGAAAGCCGCCGGTCGGGCACATCACGCTCGCGGCGAAGCACGAGGCCGGGACGATCATCATCCGCGTCTCGGACGACGGAAAAGGCCTCGACCGCGCCACCATCGGCGCCGACGACAGCGTCATCTTCGAGTCCGGATTCACGACGGCGAAGGAGGTCACCGATCTCTCCGGCCGCGGCGTGGGGATGGACGTGGTGCGGCGCGGCGTGGAGGCCCTGCGCGGCACGATCTCGATCGAGTCGGCCGAGGGGGTCGGGACGACGTTCACGATCCGCCTGCCGCTGACGCTCGCGGTCATCGAAGGCTTCGGCGTCGCCGCCGGCGACGAGACGTGGATCGTGCCGATGGAGAGCGTCGTCGAGTGCGTCGAGCTTCCGGCCGACGAGCGGCGCGAGGAGACGACCGGCGTGATCCTGCTGCGCGGCGAGATCGTGCCGTACGTGCGGGTGCGGAAGTTGTTCGGCGGAGACGGGCGCACGCTGTGCGCCCCTACCGACGCCGATGGCGCGTGTCTCGCCGGTAGGGGCGCACAGCGTGCGCCCGCCACGCGCGAGCACGTCCTCGTCGTCCAGCACGACGGCGCCCGCGCCGGGCTCGTCGTCGACGCCCTCTTCGGCGCTTCCCAGGCCGTCATCAAACCCCTCGGCGGCTACTTCGCCGCCGTCCCCGGCATCGCCGGCTCCTCGATCCTCGGCAACGGGCGCGTGGCCCTCATCCTCGACACCGCAACGATTTTTCGAAACGTGAACCAGGAGTGCGCATGAACCAGTACCTCACCTTTTTCATCCGCGGCGAGGAGTACGCCGCCGGCATCCTCCGCGTGAAGGAGATCATCGAATTCGAGCGCGTCACGCGCGTCCCGGCCATGCCCGAGCACGTGCGCGGCGTGATCAACCTGCGCGGCTCGGTGCTTCCGGTCATCGACCTGGCCGCCAAGTTCGGCCACGGCCCGAGCGAGCCGGCCCGCACCACGTGCATCGTCGTCGCCGAGACCAATCTCGGCGGGCAGATGCTCACCGTCGGCGTCATGGCCGACGCCGTCTCCGAGGTCGTCGACATCGCCGACGACGCCATCGAAGAGCCGCCCTCGTTCGGCACCCACGTCCGCGCCGACTTCCTCACCGGCATGGGCAAGCTCGACAACCGTCTCGTCCTCGTCCTCGACGTCGACCGCGTCCTCTCGCCGGTCGAAATCCAGCAAACCATCAACGCCGCCGAAGCGGCAGAAATCTGAAAAGGAAGGATCTCCCCATGCTTCAGCAGATCACCATCGGAAAACGCCTCTTCGCCGCCTTCGGCATCGCCCTAGCCTTCGTCCTCGTCGTCGCCGCCGCCGGGCAGTGGGCGCTGACGACCTCCGTCGACACCGCCGTGCAGGTCCTCACCGTCGACTTCGGCGTGAACTCCGCCGCGAACGACGTGCACATCGCCGCCCTCGACCTGCGGCGCTTCGAAAAGGACTACTTCATCAACATCGGCAACAAGGACAAGGAGACCGAGTACCTGGCCAAGTGGAATGACGCCCGCCAGAAGCTCGATCAGCACCTGCAGAAGATCGAGAAGCTCGGCACCGACGACCGCACGCACGACTCCATCCAGCAGGTGCGCACCGACATGTCCGAGTACTCCGCGGCCTTCGCCGCCATCACCAAGCGCATCGACGCCGGCGAGATCAAGAACGCCGCCGACGCCAACAAGGAGCTGACGCCGTTCAAGGACCACATCCGCCGCATCGAGACGTCGACGGAGACGATCGACGACGAGTCGACGAAGCGGATGGAAGAGAAGAAGAAGTCGATCACCGCCGTCGAGCAGAGCGCGCGCATGACGACGTTCATCGTGGCCGCGCTGTCGCTCGTGGTCGTCTTCCTGCTGGCCATCAGCATCACCCGCAGCATCACCCGGCCGATCGCCACGGTGGTCGACATCGCCGAGAAGCTGGCCGAGGGCGACAGCGAGCAGCGCGTCGACGTGCGCGGGAAGGATGAGACCGCGCAGCTCCTGGCCTCGATGAAGAAGATGATCGACTCGAACGCGACGATGATCGCCGCCGCCTCGTCGATCGCGGACGGCAACCTCGGCGTCACCGTGAAGCCCCGCTCCGACCGCGACACCCTCGGCCAGTCGCTGGCGCGCATGATCGCCCGGCTCGTCGAGATCATCGGCGAAGTCCGCTCCGCGGCGAGCTCGCTGGCCACCGCGGCCGGCCAGGTGTCGTCGACCGCGCAGTCCGTGTCCTCGGGCAACAGCCAGCAGGCCGCGGCAGTGCAGGAGACGACGGCCAGCCTCGAGCAGATGAACGCCTCCATCGCCCAGAACGCCGACAACAGCCGGCAGACGGAGACGATGGCCAAGAAGGGCTCGAAGGACGCCGAAGAGAGCGGCGGCGCGGTGCGCGAGACGGTCGAGGCCATGAAGTCGATCGCCGAGAAGATCACGATCATCGAGGAGATCGCGTATCAGACGAATCTTCTGGCGCTGAACGCGGCCATCGAGGCGGCGCGCGCCGGCGAGCACGGACGCGGCTTCGCCGTCGTGGCCACCGAGGTGCGCAAGCTGGCCGAGCGCAGCCAGTCGTCGTCGCGCGAGATCAGCTCGCTGGCGTCGTCGAGCGTGCGCGTGGCCGACCGCTCCGGCACGCTCCTCGCGGAGCTGGTGCCGTCGATCCGGCGCACCGCGGAGCTCGTGCAGGACGTCGCCGCGGCCTCGAACGAGCAGGCCTCCGGCGTCGCCCAGATCAACCAGTCGCTGGCCCAGGTCGACCAGGTCACGCAGCGCAACGCCACCGCGGCCGAGGAGCTCGCCGCCACCGCGGAGGAGATGGCCGCGCAGGCCGAGGGGCTGCAGAACCTGGTCAGCTTCTTCCGCGTCAACGGCGAACATCGTTCCCCCGCAGCGCAGCCGCATGTCGTGGTCCCGCCGCGCGCGGCAGCGCCGAAACTCCCACCCCTCGCGGCCAAATCAATGACCGACTTCCATGCTTTCTAACCTGACCACGCGGGACTTCCGCCGCTTCCAGGCGCTGGTGCAAAGCGAAGCGGGGATCTTTCTGTCCGACCAGAAGCGCGCCCTTCTGGCCGGACGCCTCGCGCCGCGGATGCGGGCGCTGTCGATGGCCTCGTTCGCCGCGTACTACGACCGCGTCTGGACGGACCGCGAGGAGCTCGTGCGCATGATCGACGCCATCTGCACGAACGAGACGCATTTCTTCCGCGAGCCGAAGCAGTTCGCGTTCCTCGAACAGCAGGTGCTGCCGTCGTGGCGCGCCGCGGCCGAGGCGGGCGGGCGCGCGAAGCGCATCCGCGTCTGGAGCGCCGGCTGCTCGACGGGCGAGGAGCCGTACTCGATCGCCATGTCGCTTTCGTGGCATCTCCCGGACTGGACGGCGGAGATCGTGGCTACGGATCTCTCCACGAAGGTCCTCGAGCGCGCCGCCGCCGGAATCTGGCCGCTGGAGCGCGCCGAGGAGATCCCGCCGCATTACCGCAAGACGTTCATGCTCCGCGGCCGCGGCCCGGAGGAGGGGAAGATGGCCGCGCGGCCGGAGCTGTCGTCGATGATCCGCGTCGTGCGCCTCAATCTCAACGACGAGCGCTACGCGATCCCCGGCCGCTTCGACCTCGTCTTCTGCCGCAACGTCCTGATCTACTTCGACGCCGCGGCGAAGCGGCGCGTGATCGACCGGCTGCTCGACCGGCTCGATCCCGCCGGCTTCCTCTTCCTCGGCCACTCCGAGACGCTGAGCCACGTCGACCGCGTGCGCGCCGCCGGCCCGACGGTGTACGCGCTGAAGGATTCGCCATGACGCACGTTCTCGTCGTCGACGACTCCGCCACCGTCCGCCAGGCCTTCTCGATGCTGCTGTCGAAGCAGTTCTCGATCGACACGGCGGCCGACCCGATCATCGCCGGTCGGAAGATGGCCAAGCGCCGCCCCGAGGTGATCGTGCTCGACCTGCAGATGCCGCGCGTCGACGGCTTCACGTTTCTGAAGCAGGTGATGCGCGACGATCCGATCCCGGTGGTGATCTGCTCGACGCTCGCGCCGCGCGGTAGCGAGACGGCCATGCGCGCGCTCGAAGAGGGGGCGGTGGACGTGATCCTCAAGCCCGCCATCGGCGTGCACGATTTCATCGCCGACTCGGCCGTGCTGCTCTCCGACACGATCCACGCCGCCGCGCAGGCCCGCGTCGGCCGCCGCGCCGCGCGCGCGCCGCTGCCCCTGCCCCCCATCCACCCGCCCACCCTCCACCCGCACGTCGTCGCCATCGGCGCGTCGACGGGAGGAACGGAGGCGCTACGCGCGATCATCGAGACGCTGCCGCCGAGCGCGCCCGGGATGGTGGTCGTGCAGCACATGCCGGAAGGATTCACGGCGGCATTCGCGCAGCGGCTGAACGCGTCGGCGCAGGTGGAAGTGAAGGAGGCGGCCTACGGCGACGTGATCTCGCCCGGCCGCGTGCTGATCGCCCCAGGCAACAAGCACCTGCTCGTCCGCCGCTGCGGCGCGCGCCTCTACGCGCAGGTGACGGACGGCCCGCTGGTGTCGCGCCACCGTCCGAGCATCGACGTGCTGTTCCGCTCCGTGGCTCAGGCCGCCGGCCCCAAGGCGACCGGCGTGATCCTCACTGGGATGGGCGACGACGGCGCCGAAGGCCTCGCCGAGATGCGCAGCGCCGGCGCGCACACGATCGCCCAGGACGAGGCGACGTCGGTGGTGTTCGGGATGCCGAAGGAGGCGATCGCACGGGGGGCGGCGGCGGAGGTGCTGCCGCTGGGCGGGATTCCGGGGGCGATGCTGCGGAGCGCCGCCGTCCGCGGCGGCTGACCCGGCGGCGTCCCGCCGCCGGGAGAATTACCGCGAGTACTCGTCAATAATCCGCTCGATCGCCTTCCTGCACACCCTGCAGAACCCCACCTCATCCCGCGTGAACATGATGCAGTCCACCTCCGGCCGGTACAGCCCGCGCGGCTCGTACGCGGCCCCCTCGAAGGCGGCAATCTTCCCCGCGTACTTCTGCGATCCGAGGAACTTCGTATCCCACTCCCGCTCGGCGGTGAAGAGCGCGTCCATCTGCGACTCCGGCGCGTTCGTCTCGCGCAGGCGGCGCCGCTCCTTCTGCACCTCGCGGCTGTGCTTCTCGAACTCCTCCTTCTCCCACGGCGTCGGCAGCGGCACGTCCTTGTCCGTCGCCCACTTCGGGTGCGCGCCGTTCGCCGTCACGTTCGGCTCCCACGGCTCCGGATGCTCCGTGCCGCCGGTCGTCTCGTACGACACCGGCGACGTGTAGTACTCGTCGGCCAGCGCGGCGAAGTGGTGCCCGAACTCGTGCACGAAAATGTACTCGGCGAACGCCGAGTCGACGCAGGAGGTGGCCTGGTCCTGATAAATCCCGCCGCCGCCGTACTGCTTCTCGTTGACGAGGATCTCCAGGAAGTCGTACGGCGCGGACGAGGCGATGTCGCGCAAGCGGTAGTCGTCGAGCGTGAGCACGTAGCGCTCGGAGTCGAAGATGTTGTACTGCACGCCGGTGTGAGTGCGCCGGTCGTCGTGCGTGCGCGGGCGGTGCACGCCGCTGACCGGCTCGGTGAGGTCGAGCGCGCGCACGTTGAAGTCCTTCCTGCGGCTCTTGAACGGCTCCGTGGCGAAGAGCTTTCCGACCAGCCGCTCCACGTCCTTGTGGAACTTCGGCAGTTCCTCCGCCGTGTACCCCTCGGCGATGACGAGGATGTCGACCTTCTCCGACGGCGGCCCGTTCTCGATCACGCTCCAGACCTTCGCCGCCGGCGGGCGCGCGGCCGGATTCACGAAGCGCGACGACGGATCGATCAGCGTCGACCAGATTTGCTGGAACGCGCCGTTCTTGTCGCGCTTCTTGATGACCAGCTGCACCGGCTTGCGCGGCCACGGGAAGCGCACCGACTCGCTGAGCGTGCCGGCGCGCTCCTTCGCCTCGTCGGTCGTGACCCATTCGCCGAAGACGGAGGCGAAGCCGTGCGAATAGATCGGCTGGTTGGTCTCGCGGTCGACGACTTCGAAGAAGTAGTTGCCGAGATTCAGCGTGTCGAGGAGATGCGTCCGGCTGCCCGGCCACGGTCCGTCGGAGACGACGGAGCTCAAGGCGATGATCTCCTCGCCGCGGTTGCCGGTGTGGGAGTAGTTGACGCGCATGGTCTTGTCGAGGAAGAGCTCGTCGAAGCGCGCGGCGGCGGCGGCGGTCGCAAAAAGGAAAACGATCAGAGCGAAGAACGGCTTGCGCATGAAGGCGAAGTTTAAACTGCGGGCATGCTGGCCGCGCTGCTGTTCGCGCTGCAACAACCGCAGTTGCAGGAGCAGATCACCGTCGAGCGCGTGATCGTCGACGCGCGCGTGACCGACTACCTCGGCAATCCGATCACGGGGCTCAAGCCGGCGGACTTCCGCGTGAAAATCGACGGGAAGCCCGCCAAGGTCGAGGCCGCGGACTGGATCGCCGACACCGAGGCCCAGCGCGAGATCGACGAGGACACGAGTGGGGGACAGGCGCCCTCGCCTGTCCATCCTCCGCCGCCGCCCGGCCGCCTCCTCGTCTTCTTCTACCAGACCGACTTCGCCCGCAACACCGCCCGCGTGACCGGGCAGATGAAGCTCCTGCAGATGAACGAGGACTGGCTCGACTGGCTCGAGCCGCGCGACCGCGTCGCCGTGCTGTCGTTCGATTCGCATCTCAAGTTTCGCCTCGACTTCACCAGCAACAAGCACGACATCGCCTACGCCATGGAGCAGGCCCTCTACATCGACGACCCGCCGTGGCCGCAGCGCGTGCCGATGCCGTCGATGGCGTCGTACCTGAAGCCGGACGTGCTGCTGAAGATCGCCTCGCCGGAGCGCGCCCTGATCGAGATCGGCAATGCGCTGATGAACGTTCCCGGACCGAAGTCGCTGATCCTCTTCGGCTGGGGCCTCGGCCGCTTCAGCCGCGAGGGCGTGACGATGGCGCCGAACTACGGCATCGCCCGCCAGGCGCTGGAGATGGCCCGCATCAGCGTCTTCTCCATCGACTTCACCGAGGCCGACTTTCACTCGCTCGCGGCGGGATTGGGAAAAGTCGCGGACGACACCGGCGGCTTCTACGCCAGCACGCACAACTTCCCGCACCTCGCCGCGAAGCGGCTGCAGCACACGCTCGCCGGCCACTACGAGCTCGAGGTGCGCAAGCCGGCGACGAAGGTCCGCGGCACGCACGTGATCGAAGTCGAGGTGGCGCGCCGCGGCGCGTACGTGTTGGCCCGGCTGACGTACGTCGATCGCTGATGCGCGCAGTTTTTGCACAACGACGAGTGCAGGAGGAAAGCGCAATGGCATCGAAGAAGTACGGGAAGAAAGCCCAGGACAAAGTGGAGAAGGCGATGCACGAGCGGAAGCACGGCACGCTCAAGAGCGGCAGCTCGGGCAAGAAGGTGACGAGCCGCAAGCAGGCCATCGCCATCGGCCTCTCCGAAGCCCGGCGCGAGGGCGGGAAGGTGCCGAAGAAGAAGTCGTCGTCAAAGAAGTCGTCGAAGAAGTCGTCGAAGTCGAAGAAGAAGTAGCATTGCCAGGATGTCGCGGACGAACACCGCACTCCTCATCCTCTTCCTGGCGGTGTTCGTCTGGTCCGCGGTGCATCCCCACGATTACTTCACCTGGTGGATGGAAGTCTTCCCCGCGATCATCGGCATCGTCCTGATCGTCGCCACGCACCGCCGCTTCCCGCTCACGCCGCTCGTGCTGACGCTGCTGACGCTGCACGCCATCATCCTCATGGCCGGCGGGCACTACACGTACGCGGAGGTGCCGCTCGGCTTCTGGATGCAGCGCGCCTTTCACCTGGCCCGCAACGACTACGACCGCATCGGCCACTTCGCCCAGGGCTTCGTCCCGGCCCTCCTGGCGCGCGAGATCTTCATCCGCCGCGGCGTGGTCCGCGGCCGCGGCTGGCTCTACGCGATCGTCGTCCTGATCTGCCTCGGCATCAGCGCCGCGTACGAGCTGCTGGAATGGCGGACCGCGCTCGCCACCGGCGCCCGCTCCGACGCCTTCCTCGGCACGCAGGGCGATCCGTGGGACACGCAGGAGGACATGGCCACGGCGCTGGTGGGAGCGATGGTGGCACCGGTGGTGATGGGAAGGTGGCACGATCGGCAGATCGCGCGGATGGTCACGGAAACTTAGAACGCAGAATGCGAATGCAGAATCGAGAAAGGGCGGCGGCTTTCTTCATTCTGCATTCGCATTCTGCGTTCTGAATTTCCGTGGCCTACAGCACGTCGGCGCTTTCCCCATGATCCAAAATCACGATCGCCGCGTCCCCCATCACGCTCCGCAATTCCTCAACCGGCTCGTCCTCGCCGTCATCCCCCAACTCGAACGTCCCGTAATGCACGGGGATCGATGTCCGCGCGCCGAGGATGTGATGGGCCTCGACGGCCTGCTCCGGATCGATGTGCGCCGCCTGCATGAACCAGCGAGGCTTGTACGAGCCGATCGGCAGCAGCGCCAGGCGCAGCGGCTCGAAGCGCGCCCGGATGGCCTCGAAGTGCCCGCCCCAGCCGGTGTCGCCGGCGAAGTAGACGTTGCCCGAGGCGCCGCTGACGACGAAGCCGCTCCAGAGGTTGCGATTGCGGTCCGACAGCCCGCGCGCGGAGAAGTGCCGCGCCGGGACGCACGTGACGATCAGCTCTCCGACCGGCACGGCCTGCCACCAGTCGAGGTCGTGCGCATCGGCGATGCCGTACCTGGCCATGAGCCGGGCGTTGCCAAGCGCGGTCACGATGCGCGGCCGATCGCGCCGCTGCAGCGCGCGCAGCGTGGGCACGTCGAGGTGATCGTAGTGGTTGTGGCTGACGATCACGAGATCGATCTTCGGCAGCTCGCCGAAGCGAATGCCGGGCGGGCGATGCCGCCGCGGTCCGGCGAACGGCACCGGCGACGGCCGCTCCGACCAGATCGGATCCGTCAGCACGTTCACGCCGTCGAGCTGGATCAGCGTCGTCGAATGATTGACGAACGTGAGCCGCAGCGCGCCGCCGCCGACGCGCGCGGGGGGCGGCGGGCCGGGCGGCATCTCGCGGTACGGCGGCCAGAGTCCGCGCCGGCGCGACATCTGCCATCGCAGGAAGGCCAGCTCGCTCTGCCATCCCTCGTGCGGATTGCGAAAGCGCTCTCCGTCGAAGTGGTCGCTGAGCGGCCCGCGATAATGCGGCGCGGCGATGAAGCGGCGCTCGATCGCCGCCGAGGCCACGGCCGCGGCCGCGACCGCAGCGGCCTTCGCGGCGCGCCGCATCAGCGGCTCTCGCTCGGCACGTGTGGCGGCCCCTCGGGCACGTACGGCGTGTAGCGCGCGCCCGCGCTCGTCTTCGCGAACTCGTCGCGCATGGCCTTCACGTTGTTCGGATCGGTGAAGAGATCGATCATCGTCGCCGCCAGCGCCTTCGACGCAAAGATCATCCCCTTGTGCCCGATCGACATCCCACCGCACGCCGCCACCGACCAGCTGTGCCACGGCACGCCGGCCGCCGCGGTGGCGACGGAGAGGTGAATGGTCGGGATGTTCCAGCTGACGTCGGCGACGTCGGTCGACCCGCCCTCGGCCGGCCCGGGGTTGGCCTCGAAGGGCTTGACTGCGGTGTTGATCCCCTTCTCCTCGATCTTGTTCGCGCGCTGCAGCGCCTTCGCGAACTCCTGCTCCTCCGCGCTGAACTGCAGCGGCCCGAGCCACTCGAGGTTCTGCTGGGCGAGACGCTCGCCGGTCATGTTCACGAGCATGTTCCAGTCGCCGCCGCTGACCGTGACCTTCGACTCGACGTCCGCGGCCATCGCCGAGCCGGCGGCCATCTTGCGCAGGCGCGCCAGCATCTCGTCGACGTACTCGCGCTTCTCATCGCGCAGCCAGATCCACACGCGCCCGTACTCGGGGACGACGTTGGGCACGTCGCCGCCTTTCAGAATCGCGTAGTGCATGCGCGAGCTCGGGTGGATGTGCTCGCGCATCATGTTCACGGCGTGGGTGAAGATCTCCAGGCCGTCGACGGCGCTGCGCCCGTTCCACGGATCGTACGCGGCGTGCGCGGCGCGGCCGAAGAATTCGACGGTGATGTCGACGATGGCCTGGGTGCTCTTCGTGTCGGCGCGCGTCTCGTCGTCGGGATGCCAGGCCAGCATGACGTCGACGCCGTTCATGACGCCGTCGCGCAGCATGTAGATCTTCCCGCCCACGGCCTCCTCGGCCGGCGTGCCGAAGAACTTGACCGTGCCGTGCAGCTTGCCGGCGGCGATCTGGTCCTTCACCGCCATTGCCGCGCCGAGGCTGGCCACGCCGAAGAGATTGTGCCCGCAGCCGTGGCCGGGCGCGCCGATGTCGATCGGCGCCCGCGCCGGCTCCGCCTTCTGCGAGAGCCCAGGCAGGGCGTCGTACTCGCCCATGATGCCGATGACCGGCCGCCCGCTGCCGTACTCGGCGACGAACGCGGTCGGCATCCCGGCCACGCCGCGCGTGACGCGGAAGCCCTTCGCCTCGGCGAAGTCCGCGAGCGCCTTCGACGACTTCGTCTCCTTCAGCGCGGTCTCGGCGTAGCGCCAGACTTCGTCGCTGAGGGCCGCGAGCTGGGCGCGGCTGGCGTCGATCGTGGCGGCGGCAGCTTGTTTCTCGGCGAGGTGCGGCGGCGCCGCGACGGCCTCGGCGGCGACGAGGAGAGCAAGAAGAATCTTCATGTCCGAATCGTATCAGGGCACCAGCGCCGCCACGGCGTGGGCGACGAAGGCGTCGATCTGCTTTGACGTGCGCAGCGACGGCAGGTGCAGCATGCCGACGTACGCGGCGTAGACGAGTAGCGCGCGTTGCTGCGCGTCCTTCGCCGGGAGGCCGAGCTCGACGTAGGCGTCGCGGAGGAAGCGGATGCGGCGCTCGGAGATGCGGCGGATGGCCGCCGAGACGATGGGCGAGGAGGAGCCGCCGAGGGCCACGAGGAGCGCGTGGGCCTGCGGCGCGCGCATGGCCTCGGAGAAGAGCGCGACCAGGCGGCGGCGCGGGGCGGCGATGGCGCGCAATTCCTCGAGCGCGGCGCGGTCGCGCTCCTCCCACCGCTGCATGGCCGCCTGGACGAGATCGTCGAAGGAGCGGAAGTGCCAGTAGAAGCTTCCCTTGGTGACGCCGAGGGAGCGCGCGAGCGCAGGGATCGACGCGGCGCCGATGCCGCCCTCAGCGAAGGCCTCGAGGGCCGCGTCCGCCCATGTGCTTTTCTCGACCATACCGACCGGTATTGACTATACACCATACCGTGCGGTATGGTGTGCTCATGAACCGCAATCTCATTCTCGCCGCCGTCTTTCTGACCGCGGGCTGCGCCTCGATGCAGCAGATCCCCGTGACGTCGTCCCCCGCCCACGCCGCCGTCACGCTGAGCTGTCCCGGCGAGGAGCCGCGCCATGCCGGCTACACGCCGACGACGGTGACGCTGCGCCGCGACGGCGACGGCTGCAGCATCACGATCTCGAAGTTCGGCTATCGCGAGGAGACGATCGGCTTCCAACAGGCCCGCAGCGCGAACGTCACTCCATCGCTGTTGCTCGGCGGCCTCGTCTCCGCGATCGCTTGGATGATGTCCGGCAATGACATCGTGGAGGAGACCCTCCGCGACAAGCACGGCGGCGCCGCCTTCGAGCAAGTCCCCCACCGCGTCCACGTCGAGCTCGTCCCGCGATGACGTGCTATCCTAACCGCCCCTCCCGCCCGCCCCGCGGGAATCGCGAGGGAACGCGGTTCGTTGACATCGGTCCCACAGGCGCTTAGCTCAGTCGGTAGAGCATCACCTTCACACGGTGGGGGTCAGCGGTTCGAGTCCGCTAGCGCCTACCAGCTAACTCGTTGAAGCCGCTCAGGTTGCACAGACAGACCGGGCGGCTTCTTTTTTGCCTTTTTCGGGGGAAAGTGTTCACGCAAGTGTTCACCGGGTCGGGGGTTGGGTCGGCGAAGTTTTCGTGCGCGTGGCGCGCGAAGCCTTCTTCCCAAGAGTGGCGGGCACTGGACGACGGTACGGATGAGTCTTTAGCATGACGTTCAGATGGCCAAGGTACGAACGCTAAGTGAACTCTTTCGGGCTCTGGGTGCTCACGATCTTAGAACGGCAACGGCCCTCGCGACGCGAATCGCCGATGAGGAGGACCGGCTAGGTCATCGATCCGCCGCAGCACTGCTCCGCGGCGCGTTGAACTCACGAAGCAACGTCATTCAGCTTCCCGGTCCGCAATTCGACATCGAGCGCGCGCTGATCGCTGAGAACCCGGGGCCTCCTCTTCGCACGGTGGTCCTCACACCCAGCGCCCAGCGTGAGCTGACGACTCTCTGCGCGGAGTGGCACTACCGCCATGAGTTGGAGAAACGTGGCGTCCCGCGTCGCACGAAATTTGTCTTTAGCGGACCTCCTGGCTGTGGAAAGACGCTGACGGCGCGCAGTCTTGGCGCAGAATTGAACCTACCTGTGTTAACGGTCCGCTTCAGCACATTAGTCGGTGCGTACTTGGGCCAGACCGGAGCGAATTTGCGGGCTGCGTTCGCGTTCGCTGAGCGAATGCCATGCGTTTTCCTCCTGGACGAATTTGACGCGATTGCTCGGACCCGAGGGCGAGTGAGTGATGTTGGTGAGCTGGACCGAATCGTGATTTCATTGCTGCAAGAACTCGATCACACTGTTCCGAAGGGGATTGTTATTGCAGCGACAAACGCCGCAAACGCAATTGATCGCGCGATTTGGCGCCGCTTCGATGTTCACATCGAGTTTCCCCTTCCTACGCCGGAAAAAGTTCGGCGGTTTGTCGCGGGCCTTGGGGGCGACACCGAGCACCGGAAGTCGATTCCGAACACAGTAAAGAGCTTCGCCGACGCCGAGAAATGGGTAACGAATCTTCGTCGGCAACACGTCATAGAAGCATTGCGATCAACGAATGCCGTCAAAAAACGAGCCTAGACACTTCTATCTAAACGAGCAGCATGAGCTAACTCGTGAAGAGCGCGAGGGCGGCGGAAGCCTCCCGAAGCTGGCGCCAATCGATTGGACGGCGAAGCAAACGGCTATTACTTCGTCGCTTGCTAAGACGAAAAGCGCAATCGAGAAGTCCGACGACCCGCTACGGCAGCAGCGGTACTTCTTGCTCGCGCGTCCAGAGTCCAGCATCCGAAAGCTCACGTCCAACACGCGGAAAGCACCGAGTGGTGAATTCGACGAGATCGTCGACTATGCCGGAAAGGATGCAAAGGCTCTCGGCCGCCTTGGGCTCGATGTGGTCAGCGTCACGGAGTCAGGAGCGATCGTTCATGCCACTCCTGAGAAGTTTGAAAGACTTGAAACAATCAGCGCTCATCTGACGGATGTTGGCCCCGCCGAACAAGCACAGTGGGCTATGCTTTCCGCATTTGACGTAGTTCCAGAAACTCTTAGAGCCGATAAAGAATGGCTCGACGATCTTTCGCCAAGTCAAGACCACGAGGCGATCATCGAGTTGCAGCCTTTACTGACGAGATCAGAAGGAAATACCGTCTTAACGAGTATTGCAGGCCGCCTTCGCAGAACGCAACGCGAAGCAATCATCGGAAGCGGCACTGACTTCTCGGGTCGCTCTTGGGTTCGTGTGCGGCTGACCCTAGAAACAATTCTCAAAATCATACGTGGCTATTTCAGCATTCAATCCGTACATGGCCCGCTAGCGTCAGCATTTGTGGCATCGAAGAAAGCCGCAGTAGCGCCACACGTGCTGCACGCGGTGACGAGCCCATCTAGCCCAACCAATCTTCCTACCGTCGCGGTAGTGGACGCCGGCGTACCAACAAATCATCCACAGCTTCAGACACTCAGACGAGGGACGTACACCGATCCTGACAGTATGGGGCTGCTGGGTGACCATGGCAGCTTCGTCGCCTCGCGAATTGCCTACGGCGATCCACGCGATCCAATCAACAATCCGGTTCAGCCGACGTGCCGATTCCTCGACGTCATCGTCTCGCGCGATGCCGGCTCTGCCGAAGATAAGATCATTAGTCGTGCAGTGAATGCGGCCGCGGCAAATTACTCAGATGTTAGAACGTTCAACCTTTCACTCGGCAATTTCCGCGCATTCGATTCCTATCCGCAAGTCGAACGCAATGAACGGCTGCTCCTAACGCAAGACCTCGACAACGTGGTATTCGCGCGCGACATCATCGTAGTGGTGGCGGCAGGCAACTCTCCCCCTGGTGTAGCACCATCTGTGGCATACCCTGATCACTGGCAGGATCCTTCATGGAAACTCGGGCACTGGGCGCTCGGATTTAATACTCTAACGTGTGGATCGTTTGTCAGAGATTGGACCGTGCTGGGTGGTGTAGCAAGCGTTCCTTACGCGCCGAGCCCATTTTCACGAATTGGATTTGGTCTCGCGGACAGCCCGGTTCCCGATTTCAGTGCGCACGGCGGCAATGCGAATTCGAATTACGGATGGAGTCCTGGCCTTGGCGTGTACGGACTCTCGCTTGCCGGACTTTGGGAAGACAAGAACGGCACTTCCGCTGCCGCACCGATCTTGGCGCGGGAATGCGCGTTTGGTTTGCAAGCGCTACAGACAGTATGCCCTTCGGGCAGCAAGCCTTTCGGCGTCACTGTGAAGGCGCTCCTAGCCCTAACCTCGGTTCCACATCCGTTACCGCAGGCGCTTAAAGAGTTGGCCGACCGGACGCTGGGCTATGGTGAGGCGACCAGCGCAGCAATCTCAAAGGCCGAGGAGGACGCTGCGATTCTCGTATGGCAAGGCGTGATTATGGATAAGACCGATGTGGCAAAGGTCGTCTTGCCGATCCCGATAGACTGGATCAAGGCCGCTGGCGACGCTGTGTGCGAGGTGGCGGTCGCGTGGGATACACCCGTTAACGCCGCCTTTCCGAATGTGTACGGCTGTCGACGTGTAGATATTCATTTACGCTCGGTGGAAATCGGTAAAGCGGTTCGGCCATCACGCGGACGTCACGCTACGTATCCGCTTCGAATACGTACCTATGCGTTGAAGCGATTCCTTGAAAAAGAATCGCTTACGGATGATCTGTGGACGATTGAGATGAGCTACGACGAGATTTGTGAGTATCCGCTCACTCAGACGTTCATACCGGAACAGCGAGTTGCGTTTGCACTACGATTGCGCGATCGTAGCGGGCAGGTTAGTCCTCAGGGATACATTCAGAAGCATGCACTCGCCTCAACGATGACGAGGCTCTCTGCAGTGCTTGTGCCGACCCAAATACCGGTGACGGTGAAAGCGCAATAGGCTCTAGACGAGTGCGCGGATGACGGCGTCGAGTGCCACCGCGCTCGGGCGGGCGTAGCGTTCGGTCGTCCTGGTGCTGGTATGGCCGAGGATCGCCTCTGGCCGTACGCTGTACGATCGATTTCAGATTGGAAAAACGTCTATCTTCCCGTCTGCAATACGTGCTCTGCGCTGAAGATGTGTGGTGGCTTCTTCGCATCGGTGGTTGACTGCCACAGCAGGCGCATTCGCCCAATAACGCCCTGACCGGCGACATCATGATGCCGGCGCCCACGCTCGCCGCAGCAGCCCATGCCCCCGCCCTTCGACCATCAGCGCCGCGCGGTAGCCGGGATCGATATCGACGTCGTGGAGCGTCCAGCGCAGCGGCGCGTCGGGATCGCCGTCGACGCGGAGGAAGGCGGGGGCGACGCCGGGGCCGAAGGCGACGTCGAAGGAGTCGAGGGCGATCGACAGGCCGGCGCCGAGCGCTTTGATGTACGCCTCCTTGCGGGTCCAGCATTCGAGAAATGCGTCCGGGCGGCTCTCCGGATCGATGGCGCGCAGGACGGCGGCTTCGCGGGGGGAGAAGAAACGGTCGGCGATGGCGAGGTGGTCGGAGTCGGCGCGCTGATGCTCGACGTCGACGCCGATGCGGACATCGGTCCCGACGGCGAGCACGGCCAGCTCGGCGGAGTGGGAAAGATTGAACGTCACCGGCTCGCTTTCGAGGAACGGCTTGCCGTTTTCGCCGGCTCCGAAGCGGAGGTCACGCGGATCAGCGGCGGCGTACTGGCCGAGGATCTCCCGCAGCGCGCCGTGCGCAACGGTGAAGCGGCGCCTATGGACGGCGAAGCGAAAGCGCATCGCGCGCTCGCGCTCGTCCGGCGACAGGAGAGCCCAGCAGCGGCGGCGTTCCGCGTCCGCCTGATCGAGGTCGATGCGCCAGATGTGAACTTCGCCCGCGGTCACTGGCGAACGATCTTAGCGTTGTTGCTCTTTTCACCGCCGCGTCAGCCACCGCAGCGCTCGTGTCGCCACGGGGCCGACGAGCGGCATGCGCAGCGCGCGCTGGGAGGCCTTGGCCAGCGTCCAGAGGCGGGTTTCGCGGTGGCGCTCGCGGAGCGCGAGGTCGTGCAGAAACGCTGCGGCGGCGCGGCTCTCGGCGGTCCAATCGGCGGGCGCGGCGGCGCGGGCGTGCTCGTCGATCACCGCCTCGTACGTCGACAGGAGCGATGCGTGCAGCGCCTCGGACGACGCCGTCTGGCGGATGCGGTCGGAGACGGCGCGGGCATCGTCCGCGTCGTAGCGCGCGAGCTCGGCGAGCAGCGTCTCGGCCGACAGCGGCGTCTGCATCGCGCGGATGCCGAAGTTGAGGCGGCGCAGGCGGTCGAAATCGGCGGAGCGGACCATGCCGCCGACGCCGGCGTCGCTGCAGAGAATGACGGCCAGGCCGCAGGCCATCGCTTCCATCGCGCACTTCGCCTTGGCGAAGGCGACGTCGTACGTGCCGAGGATCGACTCCGGGTGGGGGGCGGCGGTGCCGGCGGAGGCGCCGACGACGTCGAGCTCGATGGCCGCGCGGCGGCAGGCCTCGCGGATCGCGGGGAGGAACGTCAGCTCGTGCGCGAGGTTGCTGAACACGACGGCGCGCCGCGGCGCGGGCGGGAGGGGCTCGCGCTGACGGAACGCGCCGAGGTCGACGGCGTTGAGCAGCACGGAGACTTTTTCGGGGGCGATCCCGGCGCGCGTCACGAGGCGGTCGGCGCACGTGTCGTCGACCGCGACGTAACGGAGGATGCGCGGGAAGCGCGGTGTCGTCCTGCCGATGTTCTCCCAGCCGTGGCAGACGAAGATGGCCGGCGCGCTCGGAAAGTGGAGCAGCGCGGCCATCGTCTCCAGGGCGCTGTCGCCGTGGACGATGTCGACCGGCGCGGTGACGCTGCGCAAGTCGTCGGTGACGGGAATCGTCCGCGCGTCGAGCTGGCGCGCGGCGTCGCCGAGCTCCGTGCCGTAGACGACCGGCGCGTGTCCGTGCGCCAGCAGCCACGAGGCCAGCTCGCATTCGTATCGCTGCACGCCGCCGATCTCGTCGAGCGAGTGGCCGGCGATCAGAACGCGCATGAGCGCTTTTCCACCGCCGCGCGCAACGCGTCGCGCAGCGGAAGCATGTGCTCCTCGCGCCGGATCACGCGCGCGTAACGGCCCGCGGCCACGCGCTCCTGGCCATAGCGCTCGTACGGCGGCGGCGCGGCGCTGTCGATGGCCGTCCAGTCGGTGACGCGGCGGAAGGTCTCGCGCCGATAGGCGTCGGCGCCGTGGCGGGACAGCAGCTCGTCGATGTCCGTCAACGCCGTGGCGTATGCGCGTGCCCGGGCCATCTTGGCAGCGTATTCGGCATCGTCGAGATCGACGACGATCGGCGCGTCAGACGAATGCGGATGGCCCACCACGGCGTACTCGTACAGCTTCGTGTCGACGCCGGCCATGGCGATCGCCGCGCCGGCGACGAGGCGGCAGAGGTCGTGAACGGGGTTGTAGCCTTCGGCGGCGTCGGCGACGATCATCGCCGGCCGCCGCTGCTCCAGCTCCCCCGCCAGCTCCTCGGCGAGCGCCACGAGCAGCGCCGTGTTGCGCTCCAGGATCATCGCGTACGCCTCGCGGTCGGAGAAGCGGCCAAAGATCGCGCCGGGGCGCGCGCCGAGGCCGCGCAGCAGCTCCGCGGTCCGCCCGAGGCGCGGCGCCGGGCCGTCGGTGAGAACATGGACGATCGGCTTGTTCCGCGCGATCCACGCGTGTAGCAGGAGCTCGTGTCCTGGATGAGCGACGAGTAACTGGACCATGGCGGGCGGACGAAAGTTTAGCGCAGATAACGGTCGAACCAGCTCACCATGCGGCGGATCGCGTCGATCTGGTCCTCGCGCCGGTAGAAGCCGTGCCCTTCATGCGGATAGAAGTGCGCGTCGACCGTCGCCCCCGCCTCCTTCAAAATCTTCACGACCTGTTCCGCCTCCTCCTTCGGCACGCGGATGTCGTTCTCGCCCTGCAGCACCAGCAGCGGCGCTTTGGCGTTGCGGAGGTACTTGATCGGCGACGCGGCCTCGTAGATGGCGCGGTCCTTGACCGGATCGCCGAGGAGCGACTTCTCGTACGACTGCAGGATCGGGTCCTCGTGCTGCAGCATCGTGAACCAGTCGACGATGCCGTATTGCTCGACGGCGGCGGCCCACACATCGGGCGTTTTGCCGATGGCCATCAAGGTCATGAAGCCGCCGTACGAGCCGCCCGTGATGCCGATCTTCTTCGGATCGACGTAGCCGGTAGCGGCGAGGAACTTCGTCGCGTAGACCTCGTCCTGCAGATCGCCGCCGCCGAGGTCCTTGACGTTGGCTTGCTGGAAGGCCATGCCGTAGCCGGTCGAGCCGCGCACGTTCGGGGCGATGACGACGTAACCGCGCGACACCAGCGCGGCCACGGTCCGGCTGAACGAGTCGACGAATTGCGACGTCGGCCCGCCGTGCGGATAGACGATGGCCGGGTTCCTGCCGTTGCGCTCGAGGTTGAACGGCATCCACAGCAGCGCGCTGATCATGAGTCCGTCGAAGCTCTTGTAGTGGACGATCTGCGACGGCGGCAGCGCGGCCGATTCGAGACTGCCGACCGAGGTGCGCGTCACGCGCGTCGTGCGCCCGGTGGCGACGTCGACCGTCCACCAGTCCGCCGGCTGCGTGGCGCTCTGGTGCTCGACCAGGACGCGGTCGCCCTTCGGGCTGAACGCCGACGGCCGTCCCGCGAACGAGTTGAAGCCCTCGGGCAGCGGCAGAGCCCGCGCACCGGAGCCGTCCGCGGCGGCAATGTAGGCGTTCTGCTGGCCGTCGGCGTCGACGACGTACGTCAGCCACTTGCCGTCGGGCGAGAAGTCGCGCGTGTCGGCCTCCCAATGCAGATCGGTGATCCAGCGCAGCTTCCGCGAGGCGACGTCGAGCAGCGCGGCGTTGTTGAAGCCGCCCTTTTCGTTCGACGTGAGGAGCACCGTCTTCCCGTCGGGTGAAAGCGACGTCGCGGCGATGGCCGTCGGCTTCGCATGCGGGGTGAGGTTCTCGAGCGCGCCGCCGGCGACGTCGATGCGGTAGACGTCGCCGTCGGTGAAGCCGATGTTCGCGCGGTTGGCGATGAGAAACTTCCCGTCACGCGACCAGGCCACGGCGTCCCAGACGTGGTCCGTCGTCTTCTCGTTCGTGAGGTTGCGCGCCGTGCGCGAGGCGAGGTCGAAGAGAGCGATGTCGACGGCCGGCGCGCTCTTGGAGTGGATGCCGACGGCCAGCGTCTTCCCGTCCGGCGCGAACATCGGGCTCGTCTCCGACACGTCGGGCGTCGCCGTCAGCGCCGCCGGCTCGCCGCCGCCGGACGGCATGGCGTAGAGGTCGGCGTACTCGTTGCCGCCGCGGTCCTCGGTCCAGACGAGGGTCTTGCCGTCGGGCGACCAGGCGGGCGAGCGCTGCTGCTCATCGGAGACCGCGAGCTGCACCGGCCAGCCGCCGCCGCTCGGCACTTTCCAGAGGTTGAAGCGCCCGGTCAGGTTCGTGGTGAAGACGATCTCCGATGCGTCCGGCGACCACGCCGCGTTCGAGAGTCCCTTCGAGTAAAAGAGGTCTTCGATCGGGATCGGCCGCGCGCTCGCGTTTTTCTGCGAAACGACGGTGGAAGGATCGGTGACCGCGCGCTCTTCGGGCGAGCGCGCCACGGCGAAGACGAAGAGAAGAACGAGTGCGGGGAGGAGCGCCTTGCGCATGGGCGCGGATCATACCGGACGGACGGTCGGTGAGGTTCCGGCGGGCCGTGATATAGATCTTGCGACCTTACTGCTGAGCTTCGCCACGGAGGACTGATGCGACGTTTGTCCCTGGTTGCCCTTGTGCTCCTTTCGTTTCGGATCACGCCCCAGCTCTCGGCGGCCTGCCTGCCGCCTTCGATCACCGTCACCCCTTCGAATCCGACCTGCGGCACGGCCGCGACGCTCGACGCCGGCAGCGGCTGGGCGAGCTACCACTGGACCGACGCGTTCGGTTACGACTACGGAACCTCGCGGACGATGACCGCCGGTTTCAGCGGGACCTACACCGTGACCGTGGACGACGGCGCAGGCTGCACGACGTCCGCGTCGGCCACCGTCACCGTCAACGATTTTTCGATCGCTCGCGCGCCGGCGGCCGCGTGTCCGAACGCCGTGATCTCGAACGTCGAGATCGTCGGCGCGACGGGACTGTACTCGTGGAGCATCACCAACGGCACGATCGTGAACAACTACGGCCGCAGCGTCGATCTGACCATCGACGGCATGGCGCCGGCGGTCGTCACCGCCAGCGTCGACACCGGCAACGGCTGCGCGATGACGAAGAGCGTCACGATCGACGTGGCCACGCCGCTCGACAGCGCCACCGCGAGCGCCGCCGCCGGCGCGATCTGCCAGGGAGCATCGACGACGATCACCGCCGTTCCGAGCGGAGGCAGCGGCAGCTACACGTACACGTGGACCGCGTACGGCGACACCGTCACGGCCACGACGGCGACGATCACCGTCTCGCCGTCGGGCACGGCCTGGTACTACGCCACCGTGACCGACAACTTCGGCTGCGGCAGCAGAACGACGAACGCCGTGCAGGTGACGGTCACGCCGATCTCGGCGACGATCGCCGCGCCCGACAACGCCTGTCCGAACGTGACGTCGACGGCGAGCGGGCCGGAGTTCCCCAATCCCGGCGCGACGTACGCATGGTCGATCGACGGCGGCGGCGTCATCGAGTGGGGCCAGGGCTCGACCGGGATCGGCTTCCATCCCGGGCCGAACGGATCGACGCTCACGCTGACGACGACGAATCAAGGCTGCACGGCCACGAGCTCCAAGTTCGTCGGGGCCCTTCCCGTCCCGGCGCAGCCGACGATCACCGTGACAGGCTCGACGACGTTCTGCGCCCCCGGAACGGTGAGGCTCACCTCGTCGCCGGCGAATACGTACTCGTGGTCGACCGGCGAGACGACGCAGTCGATCGACGTCAGCGCCAGCGGCTCCTACTCCGTCACCGTGATGAATGCCGCGGGGTGCAGCAGCGCGAGCTCGCAACCGGTCGTGGTCACGGCGCTGAACGGACCGACCGGCAGCGTCTTCGGCGGCGGCGGGTACATCTGCCCCGGCACATCGACGACGATCGGCGCGAACCTCTCCGGTACGGCGCCGTTCACGCTCGTCTGGAGCGACGGCGTTACGCAGACCGTCGCCAGCGGCACCAGCGCCACGCGCAGCGTCTCGCCGTCGCAGACGACGAACTACACCCTCACCTCGATTTCGGACGCGAGCGGCTGCGCCGGGACCACGGGCGGCAACGCCTACGTCCGCGTGCGCGCGCTTCCGACCGCGGCGGTCTCGGGCTCAGCCACGATCTGCGCCGGTTCGTCCGCGACGGTGGCGGCGGCGCTGACGCTGACGGACTACCCGGTGAACGTGACCTGGTCGGACGGCGTGACGCAGCAGATCACCTCGGGCACGACCGCGTCGCGGACCGTCTCGCCGTCGGCGACGACGACGTACAGAGTGAGCTCGATCTCCGATTCGTTCTGCACCGGCACGAGCAGCGGCAGCGCGACCGTGACGGTCAACACGGCGCCGGCGATCACCGCGCAGCCGGCCAGCGTCACGATCAGGAAGAACTCGTCGACGACGCTGTCGGTTTCCGCGACCGGCGTGGGGCCGATCTCGTATCAGTGGTACGTCGGGACGTCGCCGATCGCGGGAGCGACGTCGTCGTCGTATCAGACACCGCGCCTCAGCACCACGACGTCGTATTGGGTGCGGGTGTCGAACTCGTGTGGCAGCACCAACAGCAGCACCGCGACCGTGACCGTCCGTTGATCGCTTCCGCCGCCGGCGCCTTTCACGGCGCCGGCGGCGCGAGTGACATCGCCTTGAACGCCGGATCGTAGGCGCGGTAGTCGACCGGCACGTACGCCGTGAACGTCGAGCCCTCCCCCACGGCCGAGCGCACCTCGATCCGTCCGCCGTGCAATTGCACGAAGCTGCGCGTCAGCGAGAGACCGAGGCCGGTGCCGCGCTTCTGCGAGGCGCGGGGGTCGCCGACCTGGTAGAACTCCTCGAAGATGCGGTCGAGCTCCTGCGGAGGGATGCCGATGCCGCGGTCCTGGACCTCGATGCGCACCGTGTCGCAGCCGAGGAACGACTCCGAGTCGGGCAGGCGCGACACGCTGAGATGCACGAACGTGCCGCGGTGCGAGAACTTCACCGCGTTGGAGAGCAGGTTCAGCAGCACCTGCTTGATGCGGGCCTCGTCGAGGTAGACCTCGCTCACGGCCGGATCGATCCGCGTGACCATGCTGATCCCGGACTGCGCGGCGATCCCCTTCATCACCCGCTCGACCATGGCCACGGTCTCGCGCAGGTCGAAGCGGTGCGGATTGATCTCCAGCTTCCCCGATTCGATTTTCGAGAGGTCGAGGATGTCGTTGATCAGCACGAGCAGGTGATTGCCGGCCGTGCGGATGTTCTCGAGGAAGCGGTAGAGGCGCGGCGGGAGCAACTCCTTCGTCGTGTCCATGAGCACGCTGGAGAAGCCGATGATGGAGTTGAGCGGCGTGCGCAGCTCGTGGGACATGTTGGCCAGGAACTGGTTCTTGGAGCGGTCGGCGGAGAGGAGGCGGAGGTTGGTCTCGCGCAGCTCGTTGGTGCGCTCCGTGACGCGGGCCTCGAGGGCGGCGTTGAGGCCCTGCAGGTCCTGATAGAGCCGGGCGTCGTCGATGGCCACGGCGGCCTGGTTGGCGATGGCCTGCAGCAGGACGACGTCGTCCTCGCTGAAGGCATCGGCGCGATAGCTCTGCAGGGCGATGACGCCGATCATGTGATCGCGAGCGATCATCGGCACGCCGATCCACGACTCGGTGGGCAGCCCGTCGTCGTACGCCGCCAGCCCCATGGCCCGCTCCTCGGCCACGCTGCCGAGGCGCAGCGGCCGGCGGTTTTTGATCACCCACGAGGCCAGGCCGTCGCCGAGCGGAATCTGGTACGGCGGCAGATACGTGCCGTGATCGACGCGGAGCAGCGAGCGGATCTCCTTCGTCTCCTCGTCGAAGAGGCCGATGCTGAACATGGAGGCATCGAGGACCTTGCCGCATTCGGCGTGGATGGCCGGAAGCAGCTCGTCGGTCGAGTAGCGCATCGACACGGTCTTGCCGATGTTCGTGAGCGAGGCCAGGCGCTGGGCGAGCACGGCCTTGTCGGTGCGCGTGACGGCGAGCTTGCGGCCCATGATGTTGACGATGACGCCGGTCACCGCGGCGGCGAGCACGCCGCCCCATCCGATGCCGCCGTAGGAGAACGTGGTCAGGATCGCGTACGGCAGGGTGATCATGTAGATCGCGGAGTCGACGACGCCGAGCCACGCGGAGGTGCGCAGCGAATAGCCGAGGGCCAGCTCGACGCGGCTGACGATCACGTTGTTCGAGAGGACGAAGACGACGGCGAAGAGGGCGATGCGCGCGGCCGCGGCGGCAGAGGGGACGAGCAGCGGCACCGTGCCGCCGGCGGCCTCGTAGACCAGCGCGGCCAGCACGGACGGAATTCCATATGTGCCCAGAATGCCGAAGGTGCGGTACCACTCCAGTTTGGGATCTGTGGCGTCGATCTTCACCGGGCCGATGCGGGCGATGGCCAGGAGCCGCGCCGCCACCGCGGCCAGCACGGCGATCCACGCCGTCATCACCGGGCCGAGGAGGGGGAAGATGGCCAGGACGGCGGTGACCATCAGCGAGACGAAGATCTGGTCGCTGAGCGGGAACTTCAGCAGGGCCAGGATGAAGGCGAAGGTGATGCAGATGACGAGGAGGATCGGCGCGGGCGGACCGAGAGCGCGGAGGATGCGCGCCGGCTCGCCGAGGCGCGTCGCAGTCAGCCACGACAGCAGCAGCAGCCCGACGACGCCTTGGCGCAGAAAGACCCCGAGCGCACGGTTGCGCGACGCCGGTGCACGTTCCGTCGCTACGAGCGGCATTGCTGACCTCGCGGGGTTGCGGAATGGTAGCACTGCCGGCTTCGCGGTATAACGCCTCCATGACCGAGGCCTGGCCGGAGCTGCGCTACGCGGCTTGGGCCGACACCTGCGCCACGCTGCACATGTGGACGCAGGTGGTCGGGAAGATCCGCATGGCCAAGACGCCGCCGGTGAATCACTGGTGGCACGTTACGCTCTACGTGACCGCGCGCGGCCTCGGCACGTCGCCGATCCCCGACAGCGCGCGCACGTTCGAGATGAACTTCGATTTCGTCCGCCATCAGCTCTGCATCGACACGACGGACGGACAGCGCCGCGAGATCGCCCTGCGGCCGATGAGCGTGGCCGACTTCTACGCGCGCGTGATGGCGACGCTCGGCGAGATGGGCATCGAGGCGCCGATCAACACGACGCCGTCGGAGGTGGCCGATCCGATTCCGTTCGAGCAGGACACGACGCACGCGTCGTACGACGCCGATGCGGTGTCGCGCTTCTGGCACGCGCTCGTCTCCACGTGCAACTGCCTCGCGCGCTTTCGCGGCGGGTTCCTCGGCAAGGTCAGCCCGATCCATTTTTTCTGGGGCGGCTTCGACCTCGCCGTGACGCGCTTCTCCGGCCGCCGCGCGCCGCCGCATCCGCCGGTTCCGGGCATGCCGCTGGCGATGATCCGCGAGGCGTACTCGCACGAGGTGTCGTCGGCGGGATTCTGGCCCGGCGCGCCGGGCGGCGCCGACGCGGTCTTCTACTCGTACGCCTATCCGGAGCCGCCCGGCTACGCGGCCGCGCCGGTGCGCCCCGCGGCGGCGTTCTACAGCAACGAGTTGCGCGAGTTTCTGCTGCCGTACGAAGCCGTGCGCACGTCGGCGACGCCGGAGGACGATCTGCTGGCGTTTCTGGAATCGACGTACGACGCGGCGGCGACTTGCGGCGACTGGCCGCGCGACCTGGTCAGATGAGCGTGCTCATGGACACGCCGGCAGTGGCAATTTCGCCGGCCCTGCGTCACCTTGCTGCACGGTCACGTACCGGCTTTTGCGCACGTCGTCCAGGCGCGGCGCGAGGGTGATGGCCGTTGATCCGTGTACGGCCAGCGAGCCGCCATCGGTGTTCGTGTATTTCGCGTTTCCAATCCTGACCACGATCTGCTTCTGGTCATCGAAGCTCTCCCCGCGGATCGTCATCGGCATGACGCCGCCGCTCGGTTGTCCGTAGGCGACGTTCCGGAGCGTGAACGCGTCACTCCAGACCTTGATGCGGCCGGGGACGACGACGACCGCTGCGAGTAGGACGATGATCACGGAGAGGTACAAGCCGGCCGTGATACTCCACCATCCGGCGAACCACCACTCACGGCCGGCGATGGTCCTGCCGACGATCTCTTCGACCTGCCCGGGCGGGATTCCTTTGCTGAACTGGGCGATGCGATTTTGAAAATCGGCCCGCGACTCCCGGAATCGCTGCCATGTCGAGGAGAGGCCGACACCGATCGGGAAAATGAGAAGGTAGAGCGCGTAGACGGCAGTCCCGAACAGGAACACATAGCTCTCGAACGGCGACTTGAAGATCGAAGCGATGAACGAGCCGATGATCACCGCCACGGCGCCGAGCATGTTGTCGATCAGCGTCTTCGTAAACGTCTGGACTTGCTCGTTGTAGCTCTTGGCGGCGCTGTCGATGGTCTCGACGAGCTGCTTGACCTGGCTGAAATAGGTGAGGAGCTTCCCGGAGATGAAGGCCTGCCACGCCCAGTCGATCCGGCCGTCGACGTCCACGGCCCGGCGAACGAGCTCGGCATAGGTCATGGCGGGATTGGTATCTTTCAGGGCGTCGACGATTCCGTGCTGCACGGCCGTCAGCCGGTCGCCGGCCTGGCTGAGATCCGCATAAATCCACTCCGCTCTCTCCGCGAAGACCTTGGCCGGCACGGACGGGTCACCGCCGGCGGCGATGGCCTTCGCATCGGGAATCTTGAGGGTTACGGCGGACGCGTCAGACTCGAACAGCGACAACCACAGCGATGCCGAATGCGACCGACGGGCCATATAGAGAAAACTGCAGGCCAGCAACTGCGCGTAGACGGCGGCGGCAATCTCGTCTCCGGGCGGCGCTGCGCCGCTGACACTCAAGTGCAGCGGCGTGATGCGCTTCAGCTCGAAGTGAACCCACGTCACTTTCTCGCGCGCCTTCGCGTACACGGCGACGGCGGCATCCGGATCGGCTGTGGTCCGGTTCTGCCACCGCTCCAGCTCGTCGCCGCCGACGATGGCGAGGTAATTCCCATCCAGTGCGACGTTGCGTCCGGGCACGAAGACGAGCAGTTTCCGGTCATCCTGGAAGAGGGCGTCGCCGCCGTCGTCGAGCTGCGTCAGCGGCAATTGCAGGTTGCCGATCAACGGCTCGGCGAACAGAAACAGGCAGTTCGCGGCCGCCGCGTCGCCGAGCTTCCAGTGCGACAGCAATTTGTCCTTATCGATTTTCAGCAAGGCATCGAAGTACGGACTATCGCCGAGGTTTTTGAAGAGATCGGCAATCGGCCAGTTCTCTTTGAAGATGACGTCCGCCGTCTTGAGCTGAAGCGTGAGGGCGTCGCCGTAATGCTCGATGGCCGCGCGCAGCGCCTCCTCGAGCTCCGCGCGCGGCGCGGCGCGCAGCGTCTCAGCGTCGAGATCCGTGGGCGCGTAGAAGAGCTGCCGGCGCGACTCGTTCTCCGGCAGCTTGCCGGGGTCGAGGCCGAAGGCGGTGGCGAGCCGGATCAGCGGACCGGCCGGATCGCGCCAGAGTGCAGCGGTCATTTGACCCACTGCAGATTGGTGACGTCGAGGGTCAGCCGCGTGACGGGCGATTTCCCGATCTGCTCGATCTTCTTGACAACCTGTTCGTAATACTCCGTTTCGACTTCGAACAGGACGCCGTGGTCGCCTTTGAATCTCCGTTTCTGCAAAAGTTTCTCCGCCACGGTTTTGTCGACCTGAATCGTCGATTCCTGAGGAAAGACTTTCTTGAGCTTTTCGCTGACGAACTGACGCGCCTTTTTCTCGATCGGAAGACGGGCCACAAACGGCGAAATGGCGATCTTGGGCTGGCGGAGAGCATTGTCGGTCATCGCCTGGAGGGCGATCGACTCTTCGACGCTGATCGGCTCGACTCCGTCAGGCGGCTTGAGGCGGAGCTGTTTCATGGCGTCGTGCATCGTGCGCGCGAAAATCGGGGTCGTCGCCGACGCGTCGCGGGCCGCGACGGTGTTCAGGAACGTCTTCGCGAAGAACGCCGCCACGCCCGGCACCTGCGCGTCGAGCAGGAGCAGGTCGAAGTCCGTGTACATCCCGGCCGGAGGAACGAGCGCCGCCTTCTGCAGCCGTTCCTTCGCCGTCGGCAGGACGTTCGTCTGCACGTCGAACGTGATTACCCGCTTCCCGTTTTTTGTGCCCACTTTCTGCACCAGGGCATCGCCGGGGTCGATCTTAATCAGCGCCAAAAACGTCGTGGCCTGATAGTTCGACGCCGTATAGAGACAGACCGCGAGATCGCCGCGCATGATGCGCTGATCCGTCCCCATCGCTTTCATCAGCAGGCGCGCCAACTCCTGCGAGGAGTCGATGAAGCGCTTGCCGTCGCTCAAAATGCGGAAGCAGGCCTCGGCGGCGGAGCGGTCGCCCTCGTCCGCGAACCGAGCCGATCCGGTGGATTGGTCGGACAACGCATTGCCGACCTGGCTGGCAAAGTAGTCGCGGAGCCTTTCGTTCTCAGTCAAATCGAGATCGAGCTCGGATGCGGTGACCTCCTGCTTGAGGTGGTCAATGACATGAACGATGGCTCGCTGGACGTAGATATTGGCGGCATCACGCATGGACGGCTCCTGTCACTCAGTAGCCATCATAGGCCAATGCGCGCGGTGTCGGACGTCACACGGCGCTGGTCAGAACCAGGTGATCACCTACGCTCGAATTGCGTCTTCGGCTTGACCAGCGCCGGCAGGCGGTCGAGGCGGAACTGCTTCGGCACCTCTTTCCCGGCCACGATGGCCTGGGCGGCGATCTCGCCGACGGCTGGAGAGAGCTTGAAGCCGTGGCCGGAGCCGCCGCCGAGGAGCCAGACGTTCTTCGCGCCGGGATGGCGGTCGACGATGAGGTTGCCGTCGGGGCTGTTCTCGTATTGGCAGACCTCCGCCGACAACAGCGGCGCCTTGGCCAGCTCGGGAAAGCGCTCGGCGAGGAAGGCGCGCGCTCGCTCGACGCCCGCGGGCGTCATGACGCGCTTCATCGTCGTCGGATCGATCGTCTCGCCGCGCGTGTCGTCGGCGATCTTGAACCAGTGCCCGTCGATGCCGGGCATGCCGTAGACGATGTGCTTGCCGAAGTCGACCCAGATCGGCAGATGCCCGGCCTGGAAGCGGTCGCCCTTGGTCTCGAAGTAGTAGACCTCCTGCCGCGTGGGGCGGACGTTGTTGCCGATGACGTCGGGGAAGAGCTTGCCGAGCCACGGGCCGCAGGCGAAGACGTAGAGGTCGGCGTCGACGCGGCCGCCGGCGTCGGTGCGCAGCGCGGACATCGCGCCGTTGGCGATGCGGCCGGGCTCCACCGCGGCCGTGGCATAGCGGCCGCCGGCCTTGTCGAAGGCGTCGCGCACGGCGCGGCAGGCGCGGCGCGAGAAGAGCGCGCCGGCGCGATGCTCGAACCAGACGCTCTTCACGCCGCGGAAATCGATCTGCGGATAGCGCTTCGCCGCCTCCTCGGGGGCGAGCGGATCGACCTTGTAGCCGAGGTCGTGGAGGATTGGCAGCGCGGCGCGGACGTAGGCGTCGTCGCTGCGCATCATCCAGAGCACGCCGGTCGGCACGTACAGCTTCTCCGCCGAGGTCGCGTCGAGCGCCTCCCACAGCTCGAAGGAGCGCTTCACCATCTCGGAGTAGATGCGGTCGGGGCCGTAGATGGCGCGGATGACGCGCGTCTTGCCGCCGGAGCTCGAGTTCATGTTGCCCGGGCCCCATTGGTCGATGAGGACGACGTCGCAGCCGAGCTTGCGGAGGTGGAAGGCCGTCCATCCGCCGAACGCGCCCGCGCCGATGACCGCGACGCGCGGCTTCGTCGACGCCAAGAGCTCCGATGCGCCGAGCGCTGCGAGTGGCAGCGCCCCGGCGCACCGGAGAAACGTCCGGCGGGAGACCGGCATCAGAAGTTCACGCGCGTGCTGATCCCGATCGTGCGCGGCTGGTTGACGAGGTAGCCGACGCGCGCGCGGAAGCCGCGCTCGCGGTCGAGCGAGAGCAGGGCGCGCTCGTTGGTGATGTTGTTGACGAAGAGGGCCGTGTCCCACTTGCCGTACAGCAGGCCGATGCGGGCGTTGGCGGTGTTGTACGACGGGAGCTTCGGATCGAAGGTGAAGACGCTCTGCGTGAGCGGGCCGCCGATCGTCCCCTTGAACGTCAGCAGATTGACGCTGGCGACGGGGCCGAGGTCTTCGTCGCCGACCTGCGTGTAGCGGTCGCCGACGTGCTGGAAGACGCCGGTGGCGTAGCCGACGTAGGTCCGCACCGGCCAGCGCCACGTGGCCGCCGCAGAGAGCTGCTCCTCGGGGACGCTGGGCATGCGCGCGCCGCTGCGGATGCCGGAGAGGACGGTCACGGCGCCGCCCGGAGCGGTGGAGGTGACGGTGGAGCGGAGCTTCGAATCGGTCTTGGAGCCGGAGATGGCGAAGTCGAAGTTGTCGCTCGGAGCCATCTGCCACTCGAGCTCGACGCCGCTGCTGCGCGCCTTCGGCACGTTGAAGACGAGGCGCGACGAGCACGTGCCCGCGGTGACGGTGGCCTGGAGGTTCTTGATGTCCATGTAGAAGGCGGCGACGTTGAGCGAGCCGCGCCCGCCGGCGATCTTCGACTTGGAGCCGACCTCGTAGTCCCACAGGGACTCGTCGTCCCACTTGTCGTGGCCGCCGAAGGTGACGAGGTCGGCCGGCGTGCAGAGGGAGACGTTGAGCGGATCGTTGATGCCGCCGAGGCGGAAGCCCTTCGAGATCTGGGCGTGCAGCCGCGTGGCGTCGCTCAACTTGTAGCTGGCCATGATGCGCGGCGCGATGCCGTTGGCGCTGGCCGATCCCGGCTGGATCTGAGGATTGCCGTTGTCGTCCTCGCCGAAAATGCCGTCGAAGATTTGCGTGCGGCTCTCGCTGTAGTCGTACCAGCGCACGCCGCCGGTGATGTCGAGCTTCGGCGTGACGGAGAATGTGGCCTCGCCGAAGAGCGCCGACTGGCGGTCCTTGTAGCGGAGGTCGGACCAGAAGAGGCCGTCGGTCGGGGCGATGGCCTTGCCGGCGGTGGGGATGCCGCTCAGCGCGGTGAAGCCCGTGACCAGCAGCTCCTGTCCGTAGTTGCGCCGCGTGTGGGAGTAGAAGCCGCCGACGACCCACTGGGTCTTGTTGGCGGCGCCGGAGACGCGCAGCTCCTCGGTGTAGCCATGGGCGCGCGTAGCGTCGTCGAGCGGCGCGTTGAGGGTGTAGATGTTCGCCGGCAGGCCGATGGAGCCGCCGGTGATGCTGGCGGTGAGGGCGGTGGCGTCGCGGAGGACGTCGACGTTGCGGTTGGTGTAGGAGGTGACGGAGGTCAGCGTCGCGCCGCCGAGGTTGTAGGAGATGTTCAGGTCGCTGAGGGCGAACTTGTCGGTGAACGGCTCCTTGAACTGGGTGAACTGCTCGTACTTGCCGAGGGTGACCGGAGGCCGCGAGGTGGTGAAGGGGTTCGCCAGGATGTTGAAGGCGTCGACGCGGTTCCAGCCGTTCATGTCGACTTTCTGATAGAGGATGCGGGGGGTGATGCTGAAGTTGTCGTTCGGCTTGTAGAGGTAGGTCAGACGCGCGCCGGCGCGGTAGCCGTCGTTCACGTTTTTGTTGACGCTGAGGTTGGGCTGCACGGCGTCGATGTAGCCGCCGTACTTCGTGTAGTAGCCGACGAGGCGCGTGGCGCTCGTGGTTCCCCACGGGGAGTTGACGGCGAACTTGAGACTCCCGCCGGTGCCGCCGCCGCTGATGGTGTCTCCGGTGAGCTCGGCGACGGATTCGTGGATGCCGAGCTTCGGGGTGTTGGTGATGTAACGCAAGGTGCCCGACTCGGAGCCGGAGCCGAAGAGGGTGCCCTGCGGCCCGCGCAGGACCTCGACGCGGTTGAGGTCGAAGAGGTCGATGTCGGGGGTGAAGAGGGACATGGAGATGACGGACTCATCGAGGTAGACGCCGACCTGCTCCTTGACGCCCGGCTGGTCGCGGACGATCTGGCCGGAGGAGACGCCGCGCATGGCTACCTGGCTCTGCCCAGGCCCGAGGTTCTGGACGCTGAAGCCGGCCACGTTGGCGGCGATGTCTTCGATGGTCTCGGCGCCGCGGTCGCGGAGCTCCGACTCGGTCGGGGCGGCGACGGACATCGGCACTTCTTCGACGGTCTCCTCGCGCTTGCGGGCGGTGACGACCATCTCCTCCGTCACCTTCGGCTTCTTCTCTTCCTGAGCGGTGGTTTTCTCGTCCTTCTTCGGCTGGCTTTCCTGAGCCAGGAGCGGCAGGACGGGGAGGCCAAGGACGAGGATGACGGCGGGTAAAAGGATCCGAGTGGTCAGGGTTCGCATGAGCCAGTGTCCCCCTTTGTTTTTTGGATTGTTACAGTTGAGTTCGTATTCTGACGGGCGCGGAGCGAACGGTCAAGCCGCCGGAATGCCACAGCGGTGGCCCGAGTTGTTGCGGACTCGCGCGGCGTGGGGTATCGTCGCCGCCGCCCAAACAGGCCCCTAGCTCAGTTGGTTAGAGCGCCACCTTGACACGGTGGAGGTCAGCGGTTCGAGCCCGCTGGGGCCTACCAAGCAAACCATTCACGCCGCTCACGTTCGCAAGACGGGGCGGTTCTTTTTTTGCCATCCTTCTGCGAAAAGTGTTCAGGCAAGTGTTCGCAGGGTCGGGGTTGGGCTCCCAGCTCTTCACGATGACGACCTTGCGGAGACGCTTGCGACCGCAGGTGTTATTTCAGTACTTCAGATTGCAGCGGCAATTTAGCCTTTTTGCCTTTAGCCGCGCTGCGCTTGCCTTTAGCCGCGCTGCGCTTGCCTTTAGCCGCGCTGCGCTTGCCTTTAGCGGCGTTGCGCTTGCCTTTAGCCGCCGCCGCGGTTGGCGCAGGGAGCTTCATCCCAGTGTCGACGAAGTCAACTCCGTTGTGCGAGAACCGCAACCGTTGTCCCTTGTGTTCGGCCAAGAACTGCGGGTCGAGAACCGTGAAGTAAATCCCATCCGCGTATTCCCAATATTTGGGGATGAGCACGTCATCCACGTAAAGCGCCCAACCCATCGAGGTCGCTGGTGGCTTGCTTTGGAGCCGGACCTTGACCACATGGACGACCTGGGGCAGGGGTCTATTCGCTTCCGCGCTCAGATGCCCAATCGCCGCGCTGTCCGCTTCGGTGGGTTGCGCAGGTATGATCTCGACGGCCGTAACTTTCGGTGGTTTCGGAGGCTGCATGACGACACCTCAAATCAATCGGAATTAGTTCGAAAATTGCAAATCGCCGACGTAAATCGCGCCAGTCGCTCGCCGATCGAATACAAGAGCGATGGAGCGAAGATCGATGGGGTCAACATCACACTCGACGAGTCTCTCGACAGGGAGGCGCAATGTCTGCATCACGATCTTCGCGGGCCCGAAAGGTGGAGGATCGGGATACAGCAACCGGTGGAGGGAACTCGCCGGAATCGCGGCCGTGCGCGAACCACTGGAAACTTCCAAGGTGAAATCCTGATCCCGGTTCGCGGCGTTGTTCGCTTCGGTCGACTGTCCCACGCGGAGCGCCAGTGTCTTGTACCGTTCCGCGGGAAGCGTCGAGGGATCCACTCTCAAGAGTAGCCGAGAACCGAGAACGCCCCACACAAGCCGAAGTGTGATCGTCGTCGTGGGCGCGCCTCCGACCAGCGCCGTCAGTTGACGCGTGGCGGTGACGCCGTCCGCCGCAACCGTACCTTGAACCGGAAGCGAGACGACCGGCGGAGCGAGGGCTTCCTGATTGTGTTGGACGAAGATCCGCTCGGGATCCTGGTACTGCGACACAAACTCGGCGCCGGCCGGGTCCCATGCCACTGCGGCGCCGTGATCCCGCAACACGTCCACGTACTCCGCCCGATCCAAGAGTGCCGCCTGCGCCAGCGCCCCAAGGTGCACTTTCGCAATCTCCTCCTGGCTGGCGCGCGGCATCGCGACTCCAAGAGGCGTCTCCGAAGCCCAAATGCTGTTGAACTGATTGTGATTGGCTTTGTGCACCCACAACATCGTTTTGAACTTCCCGTCGGAAACCGTCGGGTTTGCCACGTCTACCGCGTGCGCACGCTCGTAAGTATGATAGCCCTCGAACGTAAAGACATCGGAGTCCTGGCTGCCGTGAATCAGAAAGTACGAATCCGGGACAACCGTAGGCCCGGAGACCGGCGTAAATTGCCGATCGGTCGGAGCGATGGCGGCGACCGCCGTCAATGCGAAGCGATACGGACCAAGCCCGGCCGATCCATCGAGAAGGACTGGGCCGATTGCGGCGAGCCGATTGAAGAACGATGCGTGTCCCACGGCTTCACCGCCTCGCGAATGGCCCACGATGAGAATGCGGTTCAAATCGACTTTGCCGTGCAACGGATGAGTCGCGGTGTTATTCCAGGTTCGGAACTGCTTCAGGTGTTCGAGGTGAACGATCGCTCTGCCGTCGTTCTCTCCGAAGTTAAATCCATTGAGAAAGTTCACATCAATCGTCGCCGCGATGATCCCATGCGACGCCAACAATCGGCACAGATACAGGTATCCAGGTGTCGAATTCTCGAGAGGATTATGATTGCCGTGCGCAAACACCGCGAGCGGGAAGGGGCCCCTCCCGCGAGGCACGCAAACATGTCCATTGAGCGGCACGTTCGTGTTGAAGAATGGCCACGGCGCGGTGCCGAGGTTCGCGAACGCCGAAACGTTAATCCGGCCCGTGATATATCCCGAATCGGGTGTGTTGTAGATCGCGTATTGGGACAAAGTCGCTGGGTAAGCAAGAGGCGGCGCGCCGTAGATGAGGGTGTCGAACTGCACGTCACCGGCGATGGCCGGGTTTTTCAAACTTGCCATTTTCCATTCCTGCCGTGTCTGATCTTCGTCTAAACGTGTTAACTAAGGAGTGATCGAGAGAGCGATTTCCCTACCTCCGCGTAGCCGAAACTAAGAAAATCAGCCGGCGCGAACAATCGGCGGCGTCGTCGGCCGATGGCGAACCGATCGAGCGTCACGCGCAGAAGATCATCGGCGTCCGCTCCTGCTTCGACCGGACGAACCGGTGGCCTCGAACAGCGCGTTCAGTGTTCGCGGGTCGCCCGAGGGCCATCCCACTTGTGGCGGACGAGCGGTCGCTATGAAGTTGACCCGATCCACACGACGCCTACGCCAGCCGTTCATCCCCTCCGCTAAAATGCCCCTCCGGTGCTCCGCTGACCATGGTTGATCGAGGGGTTCGTGCGCGCGGCGTGCGCAAGGCGTTTGACGGCCGAACCGTTCTGGCCGGCATCGATCTCGACATCCTTCCCGGGGAGGTGGTGGGCCTCATCGGCCCGAACGGCGCGGGGAAGACGACGCTGATGTCGTGTCTCCTCGGCTTTCTGCACCTCGACCACGGCGAGATCGCCTTCGACGGCCGCCGCAGCGACGACTTGCGCGTCCGCGCCCGCACCGGATTCGTGCCCGAGCGGGTGAGCCTCGGCCGGCGCATCACCGGGTGGCAATTCGTCCGCTACATGGCCCGGCTGGCCGGCGTCCCGCGCGCGACGGTCGACCGGCGCGTTGAGGCCATGCTCGAGCGCCTGGAGCTCGCCGAGGCCGCCGACCGGCCGATGGCGCAATACTCGCGCGGCATGCTGCAGCGCGCCGCCATCTGCCAGGCCCTCATCCACGAGCCCGACTACCTCTTCCTCGACGAGCCGGCGTCCGGCCTCGATCCGAACGGCGTGCTGCTCGTGCGCGATCTCATCGCCGAGCAGAAGCGCCGCGGCGCCATGGTCCTGCTCAACTCCCATCACCTTTCCGAAGTCGAGAAAGTATGCGACCGTGTTCTCTTCCTGCGCGGCGGCGGCGTCGCCCGCGCTGAGACCCTGCGCCACGCCGACCGCATCGTCATGGTCGTCCGGCTCCTCCCCGGCTCCTTCGACCCCGAGACCGTCCGGCGCATGGTCGGCAGCGCGCCGGAGAACGACGTCGTCGTCATCGCCGGCCGCGACGAAGCGGAGATCGCCGCCGCCGTCCGCCGCCTCGTCGGCAGCGGCGCCGACGTCGTCGAAGTCCGCCCGTACGTCGCCGACCTGGAGAGCATTTTCCGGGGGCAGGCCTGAACCTCACCGTCGTCGCGGAGACGATGCGCCGCCACTTCTCGAGCGTCGGCTACATCGCCTTTCTGATCCTGCTCGGCCTCGTCGGCTTTTTCGCCTCCGGCTTCGCCACGCCGGGGTCGATGTGGCCGTCGCTGGTCGCGCTGCTGGCGATCATCACTGGATCGGCGATCATCGGGCCGGAGCTCTCGACGGGCGCGCTGCAGCTCATCGTATCGAAGCCGATCCGGCGCTCCGTCTATCTGCTTTCGCGCGTGGCGGGCGTCTTCGCCAGCGTGGCCGTGGCGGCGGTCGTCGGCCTGGCCGCGGAAGTCGCGGGCCGGCTGCTGCGCGGCGGCGACGCCGTCCCGTGGCCGCGTCTGTTGACGATGATCGCCGGCGCGCTGGCGGCGTCGCTGCTGGCGATCGCGATCCTCACCTTTCTCGGCAGCCTGACATGGGCCTACTTCAACGCTGCGATCTACATCGGCACCGAGGCCGTGCTGAGCGTGACCCAGGCGGTCCTCGGCATGCTCCGCATCCGCGGCGAGACGATCGGCAACTTCCTCGAGCACCATCCCGGCATCGAGCGCGCTCTGGCCGGCGTCGACGACGTCCTCTTCGCCTCCGTGCCGGGCGAGCTCACGGGGCGCTGGCTGGCGCGCGTCCTCGCCACCGTCGCCGTGGCGCTGGTCCTGGCGTGCGCCTCGTTCGAGCGCCGTGAAGTGCCGTACGGCTCCGATTAACATGACACCGGTGACTCTGGCCAAACGCGCGCTCAAGTTCTTCCTGCCTCGGCATGCGCAGCGCGTTCTTCGCGACCGCTACGAGGATCTGCATCGGCGCCGACCGCGCCCGCATCGCGGACGGCCGGAGTACGGCCTCTCCCCCGCGCAGATCTATCCCGAGGGCGTTCGGTTCGACGGCTGCCTCCGCGACGGCATCGCGCCGCTGCTCGACGGACTGGTGATCGCGAAAGAGACACCGGTGGCGTCGATCGGCTCGTGCTTCGCAGAGGAGTTCGGGCGGCACATGCGCCAGGGCGGATTCCGGTACATCGTCGCCGAGAACAACGTCATGCAGTTCTCGGCGAATTGGGGGCGCGTCTACGTGATCCCCTGCTTCCGCCAGATCGTCCTCTACTCGACCACCGGCGATTTCCCGATGCCGGTGGAGCGCTCCGAGGAGGGGTGGTTCGATCCCTTGCGCGAGGGCGAGACCGGCCACTTCGCGACGCGCGGGGAGGCGGAGGCGGCCATCCGCGCGCATCGCGCCGCGTCACGGCGGGCGTTCGCGGAGGCGCGCGTGCTCATCCTCACCCTCGGGCAGAGCGAAGGGTGGATCGACCGCCGTACCGGCCTGGCCTGGGGACGGCGGCCGCTGCGCGACCACGATCAGTTCGACGCGCGCATCTTCACGTTGGAAGAGAACGTGGCCTGGCTGGAGGAGTCGCTGAGGCGCCTCCGCGAGCTCAATCCGCAGCTCGACGTGCTGATTACGGTGAGCCCTGTGCCGCGCTTCGCTACCTTCGCCGGCGCCGAGGTCATCACGACCTCGTTCGCGGCCAAGTGCACGCTGCGCCTCGTCGCCGAGCGGATGACGCGCGCGCTGCCGCGCGTCTGGTACTTCCCCTCCCTGGAGATGACGCTCGCCTACAACCCGCACGCGCAGATGGCCGACAACCGCCACGTCAAGTACGGGACGGTCGATCGCATCCTGGAGCTCTTCGACGCCACGGTCGTGCGCTGATCACTGCCAGATGTCGTCGATCGCCCCCGCCGTCGCGCTGCCTCCGATGGCCGGCAGGCCGTACATGTCCTCGATCGTCCGCAGGAGGTTGTAGTGCGTATACGTCTTCGCGCTCGTGCTCCCCGGCTTCACGTGCTCACCGACGACGATCGTCGGGATGCGGTTCGCGGGCGGCGTCGTGTTGATCCCCGGCCCGCACCACGTCGGATACTTGTAGCTGGAGCTGTCCTCGTCCCACGTCACGATCAGCAGGCTGTTGTTCGTCATCGCCCACTGGCGGTACTTCTCGAGATGCTTCTTCAGCCAGTCGTCGCCGAGGTGGACGGCGGTGGGGATCGCCTTCGTCGGGTCGTGCATGTCGTGGTCCAGCGTCGGGATGACGAACGACACCGTCGGCAGCGAGGCGAAGCCGGCGTTCGTCCGCGGGAACGTCTTGAAATCGGCGGTCGCGCTCATCGGCACGCCGGTGAAATTGATCCACGGGCAGTGCTTGCGCGCGTAGAAGCCGCTCTTGCAGGCCGTGATCGGATCCGGCAAGCCGTCCGCGTAGCCGATGAACGTCTTCCCGGCGGCGAAGAGGCTCGCGGCGAGGTTCACCGCGGTGATCGGCGAGGTCACGCAGGAGTCGTTGCAGACGCCGTGCTCGGCGCCGGAGAAAAGCTCGATGTAATTCGGCTGGCTGGGATGATGGAGGCCCGAGTACGCCGTGAGCGACGCCCCGGCGGCGGCGAGCGAATTGATGTACGGCGCCTTCGCGGAGCCGATCACGTCGGCGAAGCCCTTGTTCTCCTCGATGACGATGACGACGTGGTCGGGCTTCGGCAGCGACTGGGCGAAGGCGCTCGACGCCAGCAAAAACACGATCAGAAATCGCTTCATGACGGACTCCTCAGGATGCAGCAGTGCTGCATCTCCCGATTGACGGGTGGGCGGATGGTGGCGTCGGGGAACTCGCGCTGCATGAACTCCGCGGTGTGGTAGACGTGATAGCTGAGGCACGGCTGGCCGTTCCAGACGCCGTTGCCGGCGGCGAAGATGTCGCGGCCGTCGATGAGCGCGCACCAAGGCGCGCCGCGGACCTGCGCGGCCAGAGCCTCAACATCGAGGGCCGGGTTCGTCTCCCGGAACCGGCCGAGGCGCCACTCCAGGTTCGTGCCGCCGAAGGTGTCGGGCCAGGAGCGCCACTGCGGATCGATGAACGTGAACGCCAGCGCGCCGCCGGGGGTCAGGCGCGCGCGCAGCTGGGCGACGAGGTCGTGCATGTCCTCGCGCGTCGTGTGCGTGAACACCGAGTAAGCGAGGATGAAGTCGCAGCGCTCCGTCGGCGGGATCGGCAGCCCCTCCACCCCCTCGGGGTTGAACGAGCAGTTGTAGCGGTCGTAGCGGATCCAGGTCGCGCGCGGGAACTGCGCACGACCCGTCTCCAGCGCGCCGGCGAGGACGTCGATGCACGTGTAGTCCTCCTCGGCGATCGCGCAGGCGGGGTCGAGCAGGAGGTTGCCGTCGTTGCCGCCGAAGTCGAGCACGCGCCGGCCGCGCCAGTCGGGATGGCCGAGCTGGACGTCGAAATACGCGAAGTGCCGCAGGTCGCGCGGCGGGGCCAGTCGCGCGCGCTCCTCGGTCGAGCCGCGCCAGCGGTGCACTTCCTCCATAGCTAAAGGACGTTTTTCCGCCATGGAATCGTGAAGGGCACGAGCGATGCTATATACTCCGCCAGCCATGAAGGCCACGACCACTCGGCAGACGCGAACGACGGGAACGCCCTCGCTCCCCTGTCGATGATCTTGTTTTCACCAGCAATCAACGACAGGGCCGACGCAACTCGGCCCTGTTTCATTTTGGGAAGGTTTTCGCGATGAACGTAACTCTTCCTGACGGCTCGCAACGTCAGGTCCCCGACAACGCCACCGTCCTCGACGTCGCCGGCGCCATCGGCAAGCGACTGCAGAAGGACGCCATCGCCGGCAAGGTCGACGGCAAGGTCGTCGACGTCTACGCGCCCGTGCCCGACGGCGCGAAGGTCGAGATCGTCACGCCGAAGTCCGCCGAAGGCCTCGACACCATCCGCCACTCCACCGCGCACCTGATGGCCATGGCCGTGCAGGAGCTCTTCCCCGGGACTCAGGTCACCATCGGCCCGGTCATCGAGAACGGCTTCTACTACGACTTCGCCACCGACCGGACCTTCAGCGACGACGACCTCCGGCGCATCGAGGAGAAGATGGCCGAGATCGTCGCGCGCGACGTCCCGATCCGCCGCGAGGAGTGGCCGCGCGACACGGCCATCAGCGTCTTCGACCGCATCGGCGAGAAGTACAAGGTCGAGATCATCCAAGGCATCCCCGGCAACGAGACGCTCTCCGTTTATTGCCAGGGCGAGTGGTTCGATCTCTGCCGCGGACCGCACGTCCCCTCCACCGGCCGCCTCGGCGCGTTCAAGCTCACCCACGTCGCCGGCGCGTACTGGCGCGGCGACGAGCGCAACCAGATGCTGCAGCGGATCTACGGCACCGCCTGGGCCGACAAGGAGCAGCTCGACGCCCACCTCAAGCAGATCGAGGAGGCGAAGGCGCGCGACCACCGCAAGCTCGGACGCGAGCTCGGCCTGATCTACTTCTCGCATTTCGCGCCGGCGATGCCGAACTTCCTGCCGAAGGGCGCCGTGATCTACAACGAGCTGATCGACTTCGTGCGCGAGTACTACCGCCGCGACGGCTACTCCGAGGTCGTCACGCCGCTGGTGTGGGACACCGAGCTGTTCAAGATCAGCGGCCACTACGACAACTACAAGGAGAACATGTTCTTCTCCGAGGTCGAGGAGAAGGAGTACGGCCTCAAGCCGATGAACTGCCCCGGCCACACGCAGATTTATGCGATGGAGCGGCGCTCGTACCGCGACCTCCCGCTGCGCCTGGCCGACTTCGCCCGGCTGCACCGCTACGAGCGCAGCGGCGTGACCGCGGGGCTCGTGCGCGTGCGCGCGTTCGCGCAGGACGACGCCCACCTCTTCATCACTCCGGAGCAGCTCGAAGGAGAGATCGACCGCGAGCTGCATCTGATCAAGGAGATGTACGACGTCTTCGGCTTCACCGACGTGCGCATCGCGCTATCGACCCGCCCCGAGAAGCGCCTCGGCACGGACGCGATGTGGGACGCCGCCGAGGCCGCGCTGGAGAATTCGCTCAAGCGGAACGCGCTGACCTACCACATCAACCCCGGCGAGGGGGCGTTCTACGGCCCGAAGCTCGAGTACCAGGTCACCGACGCGATCGGCCGTCCGTGGCAGCTCGGCACGGTGCAGGTCGACTACGCGCTGCCGGAGCGCTTCAAGCTCGAGTACATCGGCGCCGACAACGCCGAGCACCGCCCGGTGATGATCCACCGGGCCATCCTCGGGTCGCTGGAGCGCTTCATCGGCATCATCATCGAGCACTTCGCCGGCGCGTTCCCGTTCTGGCTCGCGCCGGTGCAGGCTGTTGTGCTCCCCCTCTCCGAAAAATTCACCGACTACGGCCGGGAGGTGCTGGCAAAGCTTCGCGCAGCAGGGATTCGCGCCGCGATCGACGAGTCGAACGAGAAGCTCGGCGCGAAGATCCGCCACGCCCAGCTGCAGAAGGTGCCGTTCATGCTCGTCGTCGGCGAGAAGGAGGCGGCGAGCGGAAGCGTCGCCTTGCGCGAGCGCGCCGGACAGCAGAGCACGATGCCGGTCGATGCGCTGATCGAGAAGGCGCAGGAGCTGATCAAGACGCGCGCGCTGTAGTCAGGGAACGAGCTCGAACGCGCGCACGTGCTTCGGGCGAACGACGGAGAAGTGGCGGCGGTCGAGCGTGGCGATGGTCGTCGCCCAGAGTCGTTCGGCCGTGGCGACCACAGAGGCGTCGACTGTGCCGAGGCGGAGATCGTGGTACGTCGATACGAGCTCCGCGATGCGAGACCAGTCGCCGGGAAGCACTGGTTCAGTTGTGAAATTGCCGATTACAAGCTCACCGAGAAACCGCACTTCGGAGCGCCAATTTAGACGTCTGTCAAGGAAATAGGCGACCTCAGCGACGACAAGTTGTGGCACGACGATGCGACCTTCGTACGACTCTAGAAGTTTCAGGCTCGCTTCATGGTCGCGGTCATCCTCGTCGTGATACGCGTAAAGCGGGCCGGAGTCGACGATTAGAACTATTGGCCGAACCCCTCGTCCAGAAGTTCTTCGATCCGTCGGGCCGTGTCGTGATATCCGCTGCGCCCCGACTTGGCTCCCAACAAACGGCGTCGTCGCCCCACGCCCAGATGAGCCTCCAGCGCTTCCCGGACGATCTCCGCGATGGTGGTTCCGCGGCGAGCGGCCTCATGGCGCAACTTCGCGTCGACTTCGTCGGACACCTTTACCGTCGTTCGCTTCATGGTATGCCAGCATACCACGCTACAGAAGCTTCTCGCACGTAATCGGCAACTCCCGCACCCGTTTCCCCGTGGCGTGATACACCGCGTTCGCGATCGCCGCGGCCACGCCCACGATGCCGATCTCGCCGATGCCCTTGGCCCCGATGGGGTTCACGTGCGCATCCTCCTCATCGACGAGGATGACCTCGATGTCGCGGATGTCGGCGTTCACCGGGACGAGGTACTCGCCGAGGTTGACGCTCGTGAACGAGCCGGCGCGCTTGTCGAAGCGCGTCGCTTCCAGCAGGGCCATGCCGATGCCCTGCACGATCCCGCCGAGGTATTGGCTGCGCGCGGTCTTGGCGTTGAGGATGCGGCCGCCGGCGAAGGCGCTCACCATCCGCCGCAGGCGCACGAGTCCCAGGTCCGGATCGACGCCGACCTCGGCGAAATGCGCGCCGAAGGCATGCGCTGAATATTGCTGCTCCGACGGGTCGGGCTTGGCGTCGACCGAGGCCTCCACGAACGGCAGGTAATGCGCGTGCAGCAGCGCGGCGTAGTCGGTGCCGGTGCCGAGCTCGGCGAGCTTCTGCTTGAGCGCCGTCGACACCTGGAACACCGCCGAGCCGACGCTCGCCGCCGTCATCGAGCCGGCGGAAATCGGCGCCTGCGGCAGCTCCGTCGAGCCGTACTCGAAGCGGACGCGCTCCGCCGGGATGCCGAGCGTCTCCGCGGCCAGCTGGGCCATCACCGTCGCCGTCCCCATTCCCATCTCGTGCGTTCCCGACGACACCACGGCCGTGCCGTCGGCGTTCATCCGCGCCCGCGCCGACGCCGGCGAACGGTGCGCCGGGTAGGTGCTGCTGGCCATCCCCATCCCGATCAGCAGCCGCCCGTCGCGCATCGAGCGCGGCTCGGGCGTGCGCCGCGCCCACCCGAAGCGCTCCGCGGCGCGCGCGTAGCACTCCTTGAGCGACTTGCTGGACCACGGCTTGCCGTCGGACGGATCGGCGTCCGCGTGGTTCGCCAGGCGCAGCGCGATCGGATCCATCTTCAGCTCCGCGGCCAGCTCGTCCATCGCCGACTCGATCGCGAACATGCCGGGGTTCTCGCCCGGCGCGCGCATGTACGTCGGCGTCGACACGTTCAGCTCGACGACTTTGTTCACCGCGTGGATGTTCGGCGAGGCGTAGATCGTCCGCGTCGGCCGGGTGAAGCGCTCGTTGTAGTCGGAGATTTTGTTGCCCTGGCTGATGCCCTCGTGGATCAGGGCTACGAGCTTCCCGTCGGTCGTTGCGCCGAGGGCCACGCGCTGCTCGGTCTCGGGGCGGTGGCCGTTCGTGAAGAAGAGCTGCTTGCGCGGCAGCCACAGCTTCACCGGACGCTTGACGACGCGCGCCGCCAGGGCGCCGACGAGGACGTGCGGCCAGGTCGAGCCCTTGCTGCCGAACGCGCCGCCGACGAACGGGGAAACCACGAGCACGCTCTCTTTCGGAATGCCGAAGGCCCGCGCCAGCGTCTGGCGCACGGCGAAGATGTTCTGCGACGAGTCGTGCAGCGTGACGCGGTCGCCGTCCCACGCCGCGACGATGGAGTGGGCCTCGATGGGATTGTGATGCTCGTGCGGGGTGCGATAGACGTGATCGACCTTGACCGGCGCCGTGGCGAAGGCGCCGAGGGGATCGCCCTTCGTGAACGGCGGCGCCTGCTGCGAGCCCTTCTCCGTCGCCTCGGCGCGCAGCGCGTTCATGTCCGTGCGTGCCGGCGCGGCCTCGTACGTGACGTTGACCAGCTCCGCGCCGTGCGTCGCATGCTCGAGCGTGTCGGCGACGACGACGGCGATCTGCTGGCCGACGTAGTGCACGGTCGCGTCGCTGAAGGGAACGAAGTGCTCGGCGAAATTACCCGACTGCGGCGCGTTCAGCCTCGGCGCGTTGAGATGCGAGAGGACGGCGATGACGCCCGGCGCGTTCTTCGCCGTCGCCGTGTTGATCGCCTTGATCGTACCGCTCGGGATGATCGCCGGGACGACGACGGCGTGCACGAGCCCGGGCAGGTTGTTCTCCGCCGCGTAGCGCGCGCCGCCCGTGACCTTGGCGCGTCCGTCGACGCGGTCGCGTGGCGCGCCGATCATGCCGCACCTCCGGCGAGATCCGTCAGGGCGCGGACGAGCGTCCGCTTCCCGAGCTCGATCTTGTAGTCGTTCATGCCGTAGCCTTTCGCCCCCTTCATCTCCGCCTCGGCCGCGTCGCGAAAGATCTTCGCCGACGGCTTCTGCCCGATCAGCACGGCCTCGGCGAAGTGCGCGCGCCACGGCTTCGTGGCGATGCCGCCGAAGGCGATGCGGGAGTCGCGGATCACGCCGCCGTCGTCGATGTGCAGCCCGACCGCGGCGGAGGCGAGCGCGAACTCGTACGACGTCCGGTCGCGCACTTTCAGGTACGACGAGCGCTGCGCGTGCGCGGCGTCCGGCAGGAAGAGCGACACGATCAGCTCGCCGTACTTGAGGTCGTGCTCGAGATGTGGCGTTTTGCCGGGGAGGAGGTGAAACGACTCCGCCTTCACGCGGCGCTCGCCGCCCGGCCCGCGCAGCGTGAGCACGCCGTCGAGCGCGGCCACGGCCACGGCGAAGTCGGACATGTGCTGGGCGATGCAGTGCTCGGACGTACCGAGGATCGCCTGCATGCGGTTGTCGCCGCCGATCGCGGCGCAGCCGCTGCCGGGATTGCGCTTGTTGCACGGCATCCAGATCAGCTCGCGAAAGTACGGGCAGCGCGTCCGCTGCATGAGGTTCCCGCCGATCGAAGCGGCGTTGCGGAGCTGCGGCGAGGCGCTGAGCAGGAGCGCTTGCGAGACGGCCGGAAAGCGCTTCTGCACGAGCGGGTGCGCGGCCACGTCGGCCATGCGCGCCAGCGCGCCGATGCGGAGGCCGCCCTCGACGTCCTCGATGGCGGCGAGCGAGAGGTGGTTGATGTCGACGACGTGCGCGGGGTGCTCGACGTTGGCCTTCATCAGGTCGACGAGGTTCGTGCCGCCAGCGATGAATTTCGCGGACGGCTTCGCGCCCGCGCGTACGGCCTCGGCCGCCGTCGTCTCGCGGACGTAATCAAACGGATGCATGCGCGGCCTCCCGGATCGCGGCGACGATGTTGACGTAGCACCCGCAGCGGCAGAGGTTGCCGCTCATCCACTCCCGGATCTCGTCGTCGCTCGCGGTGTGCCCCTCGGCGATGAGCGCGGTCGCGGAGCAGAGCTGCCCCGGCGTGCAGTAGCCGCATTGGAAGGCGTCGTTGCGGATGAAGGCGGCCTGCAGCGGGGTGAGGCGGTCGTCGGGCGCGAGGCCCTCGACGGTCACGATCTTCTTCCCGCCGTGCATGACCGCGAGCGTGAGGCACGAGTTGTAGCGCCGGCCGTCGATGAGCACGGTGCAGGCGCCGCATGCGCCCTGGTCGCAGCCTTTTTTCGTGCCGGTGAGGCCGAGTTGCTCGCGCAGGGCGTCGAGCAGCGTCGTGCGCGGGTCGAGGCGGAGCTCGTGGACGCGTCCGTTGACGTTGAGCGAGACGGGGATGGCGTTCGCGTCCGTCGCCGTCGCGGGCTCTTCGGCCACGAGGGGTAGAACGAAGGCGCCGGCGGTGGCGACGGCGGAGCCGATCAGGAAGGTGCGCCGCGAGGGATCGGGCGGGTCGGGAGGGGTGTAGCAGGGCGGCAGAGTCATGGAGCGCGCGTGGTGCACTCGCCGTTCCAGCGGGAATACGCGAGCCGCCGCGTTGACTTTGCTGCAAGTTATCCCGTAGATTTGCTCACTTTTCAGACAAGCCAGGAGGACGTTCGTATTTATCCGCCACGCCGATTCTCGCGATTTGACCGGAAGCCAGCAGAACCAGAATCACGCATCAACGACATGATCCGCGGGATCGCGGAAGTCCGGCTGATCGACGCCGAGGGCAAGCAGGTCGGCATCGTCCCGTTGCCGCAGGCCCAGGACATGGCGCGCGAAAAGGACCTCGACCTGGTCGAGATCTCCCCCACCGCCAACCCGCCGGTCTGCAAGATCATGGACTACGGGAAGTACGTCTTCCAGCAGAAGAAAAAGCAGTCCGAGGCCAAGAAGAAGCAGAAGGTGATCGTGGTGAAGGAGGTGCAGTTCCGGCCCCGCATCGACGAGCACGACTTCGAGTTCAAGAGGAACAACGTCATCCGCTTTCTCCAGCACGGCGACAAGGTGAAGGCGGCCATCCGCTTCCGCGGGCGGGAGATGACGCACATGGAGCTGGGACGGGCCGTGCTCGACCGCCTGCTCGCGGACGTGAAGGACTACGGCGCGTCCGAGAACGCTTCGCCCGACGTGCAGGGAAACCGGATGACGATCGTGATCGCGCCGGTGAAGAGCCACTGAGGAATGGACAACAGATCAAGCCGGTTTGAGGACGAGCTATGCCGAAGATGAAGACACACCGCGGCGCCGCCAAGCGGTTCAAGAAGTCGGGCACCGGGAAGATTCAGCGGAGTCACGCCTTCCATGGGCACACCCTGACGAAGAAGTCGCCGGGCCGTAAGGCCAAGCTGGCGACGGAGACCGAGGTCTCTGCTGCGAATAAGAAGACTGTGAACAAGATGCTTCCTTACCTGTAGGAAGCACGACGAGCGCGCTCCGGGCACCTTTCCTGGCCCGGCCGCTCATGAAGACATCAACGAGGAGAGATCATGCCGAGAGTCAAACGAGGTCCGAAGAGAAAGAACCGCCGCGCGAAGATCCTGAAGCTGGCCAAGGGCTACTACGGGATGAAGTCGCGCGGGCACCGCATCGCGAAGGAGCAGGTCGAGCGCGGCCTCAACTTCGCCTTCGCCGGCCGCAAGGATCGCAAGGGTGAGTTCCGCAAGCTGTGGATCTCCCGCATCAACGCCGCCGCGCGTCTGAACGGCATCAGCTACTCGAAGCTCATGGCCGGGCTGAAAGCCGCCGGCAGCACGCTCGACCGCAAGGTCCTGGCCGACCTGGCCGTGCGCGACGCCGCGGCGTTCACCGCGCTGGTGACGAGCGCGAAGAACGCGCTGACGAAGTAGCGCGGCCGTGCTCGACGAGATCGAACAGGCCCGGCGCGACTTCGACGCGGCCGTCGCGGCCGCGCGCACGTCGAAGGACCTCGATGAGCTGCGCATCCGCTTCCTCGGCCGCAAAGGTGGTCTCGTCCACGCCCTCTTCGCCCGCCTCAAGGAAGTCCCGAAGGAGCAGAAGAAGGACGCCGGCGACGCCATGAACAAGCTGCGCGACCACGTCGAACAGACGCTCGACGCGCGCATCGCCGCGGCCGCCGCCGAGGAGGCCGCGCGCCGCGAAGCCCGCGAGATCATCGACGTCACGCTGCCGTCGCGCCCGCCCGCCCTCGGCCACCTCCACCCCGTGACCATCGTCCGCCGCGAGATGGAGGACATCTTCCGGGAGATGGGCTACTCGCTCGATCCCGGCCCGGAGATCGAGAGCGACTGGTACAACTTCGAGGCCCTCAACTTCACCCCCGACCATCCGGCGCGCGACACGCAGGACACGTTCTTCGTCGACGTCGAGAAGCTTCTGCTGCGCACGCACACGTCGAACGTGCAGATCCGCTCCATGGAGCGCGTCAAGCCGCCGGTCAAGGTCCTCTCCTGCGGCCGCGTCTACCGCCGCGACGAGATCACCATGCGCCGCTCGCCGATGTTCCACCAGGCCGAGGGCTTCCTGGTCGACAAAGGCATCCACATCGGCCACCTGCGGGCGACGCTCGAGCACTTCATCCACCGCATCTTCGGCCCGGAGCTGCAGATGCGCATGCGCCCGAGCTTCTTCCCCTTCACCGAGCCGTCGGCGGAGGTGGACATGTCCTGCGTCTTCTGCAAGGGCGCCGGCTGCGGGACGTGCTCCCAGACCGGATGGATGGAAATCCTGGGATGCGGAATGATTCACCCGCAGGTGCTGCGCAACGTCGGCATCGACCCCGAGGAATGGAGCGGCTTCGCCTTCGGCCTCGGCCTCGACCGCATGGCCATGATCAAGTACGACATCCCCAACATCAGGACCCTGTTCGAGAACGACCTGCGGGTTCTGGCGCAGTTCTGAGCAGCGGGTTCCAGCGCACGACCGTGCCGTCCGTCCTCCAGTAGAAACCGTTCGGGTTGCGCAGCTTCGGACGCGGATCGCCTGACCAGAACGCGGGCGGCAGCGGCGCCAGGCCGTCAGCGCTGGCAACGACGTTTCCGCTGTCGACGTCGATGACCTGCAGCGACGGCGGCTTCATTACGAGCACCTTCCCCGGCGCGATCTCGCCGGCGAAGCCCGGCACGACGACAAGCCGGCCGTCGGCGAGAAAGTGCGCGTTCGGATCGGCGGGTCCGATCGGCTGCAGCGTCCGCGCGTCGCAAAGCTGCCCCAAAACGAGCGCGCGCGTTCCATCGGGGGAGACGATCAGGTGGCGCGGAAATGGTGCGCCACTCACCTTCTGCAGCGCATGCGACGCGACGTCGTATTCGAACACGCCCTCCGCGGCATAAACCCTGACGAGGTCCGGCCGCACGAAGAACATCCATCCGAAGAACTTCGACGGGACGCGGAACGAGCCGAGGGCGCGGCTCGAGTCGACGTCGTAGACGGTCACGACGGCGCCGTCGCCGACGGCGATGCGCCTCGCGTCGTCCGTGGCGGCGATCGGCCAGATCGAACGCTGGAATACGAGCTCCGTCGGCTCCGCGCGCCAGCCGTGCGCGGCGTCGCGCACGACGATCTCCATCGCGTTCGCGAACGGCGCCGCCTCCAGCAGCACGGCCCGCTCGCCGTCGCGCGAGAAGCGCGCCCACGTCGGGTGGTTGATGTGCCGGCCGTTGAGGAACGCCGGACGGTAATCGAAACGATGGCGCGCATTGCCGGCGATGATCGCGGCGTCGCCGCGCGGCGGCTGCAACACGCTGATGCGGCCGTGCAGATCCGCGGGCGTCGCCGAGACGATGTAGATCGAGAACAACGCCGCGCCGAGCAGCGCGACGGCGACGATCATCCAGAACGCCGCGGAGAACGCGCGGTGGCTGCGCCGCCGGTCGCTGCGGCCGTCGACGAGCTGCCACGTCCCCGCGCCGATCACGGCGACGAGCAGCGCCCACGCGAAACACTTGCCGAGGAAGATGGTCGCGTTGATCGCCCAGCCGAACAGCAGCGGCCGGATGATCAGCCAGGCGATCGGCAGCGTCAGCACGGCCGCGGCGAAGTCGAGGACGACCAGCGCGGAGCGGGAACGGACCATCGTCCCGATCGCGTGGGCGCCGAAGAAGAGGACCAGCGCACCCGCGACGAAGTATCCCGCGCCCGGCAGCAGACTGCTGAGGTGGCGCGTCCCGGCCACGAGCGCGGGCGCGAAGGCGATGGCGAACGATCCGGCCACGAGCACGACTGCCGCGGCCAGCTTGCCGAGCCAGATGGCCGCCGCGCCGACGGGGCGCGCGAAGTAGAACGACATCCGCCCCGCGGCGATGTCGCGGCCGACGATCGTGGCCCCGAGCATCGCCGAGAGGCCGAGGGCGAGATTGAGCGCCAGCATCGCCGAGACGATCGCCGCCGCTTCCGCGCGGTCGCCGTGCAGCCCCGGCATCAGCGGGACGAGCGCCGCGACGACGGCCATGGCCGCGGCAAGAACGAAGACGAAGCGTTTCTCGGCCAGCTCGCGGCCGGCGATGGTCAGGGCGTGGTTCATGATTCGGCTCCTTCGCCGGCGACGGCAATGAAGATTTCTTCGAGCGACATCGGCGAGACCTCGGCGCCCTCGAACGCGGCCGCGTCCTCGTAGTTCGAGACCACGGCGCGCGTCACCGCGGCCGGATAGCGGATGCGCCGGAAGCGCGCCTTCAGCGCCTCCATCTCGTCGTCGACGGCCAGGACGCCGTCCTTGAGGATGCCGACGCGGTCGGCGATGGCTTCGATACCGCCGAGGTCGTGCGTGGTGATGAAGACGGTGATGCCGCGGTCGGCCAGCTCGGCGATGACCTCCTCGAAGAGCGACTTGCGCGCCACCACGTCGAGGCCGAGGGTCGGGTCGTCGAGCACGAGGAGGTCGGGCGACATCGCCAGCGCCAGCGCGAGCGAGACCTGCTTCTTCTGCCCCTTCGACAGATCGCCGAAGCGCGTCGAGGGCGGGATCTTGAAGCGGCGCAGACGCTCGTCGACGAGCCGCTGGTCCCATCGCGCGTAGAGGCGCGCGCAGAAGCGCGCCAGCGCGGCCACCGGCATCTCCGGCGGCGCATCCGCTTCCTCGCTGACGACGCCAGTGCGCTCCATCAGCGCGGCGCGGCGGCGCCAGACGTCCTCGCCGAAAAGTTGGATCGCGCCGGCGGCGGGCTTCTGCTGTCCGAGGAGGCAGCGCACCAGCGACGACTTGCCGGCGCCGTTGCGGCCGAGAAGCGCGTAGACCGCGCCGCGCGGAATGGTGAGGGTGACGCGGTCGACGGCGGTCTTGCGCCCGTAACGGACGGTGACGCCGTCGACGTGGATGAGGGGGTTCATGGCTTCCTCCGGTGCTCGCGCCCGAGGCGCTCGTAGGCGGCGGCGAGCTCGTCGACGGCCTCGTCGCGGGCGACGCCGGCGGAGATGGCCGCGCTGGCGTAGCGCACGGCGGCGTCGCGCAGCAGCTCGTGGCGTTCCGATTTCTTGAGTTGGGCCGGTTCGTCGGCGACGTACGTCCCCTCGCCGCGCTTCACGCTCAGGACGCCGGCGTCGGTGAGGCGCTGGTAGGCGCGGGCGACGGTGGCGGGGTTGACGCGCAGGTCGCGGGCCAGGTCGCGCACGGAGGGGACGGCGGCCCCGGGCGCGAGGGCGCCGATGGTGATGAGGCGGCGCATCCCTTCTTCGATCTGCCGCCAGATGGGGGCGGCGTCGGCGGGGCGAATGTCGAACATGGGCACACTGTATCAGTGTACTAATACACTGTCAAGCACTACCCTGCTGCGATGAAAGTCCGCTTCGCCGTACTCCTTTTCTTGTTCTCCGCCGCCGCGCACGCGGCCGATGCGCCGCGCATCGCGCTGCGCGCCGCGCGGCTGCTCGACGTCCGCGCCGGCACGGTGATCTCGAACGCCGTGGTGGTGATCGACGGCAATACGATCGCCGAGGTGCGCCACGACGTGCCCGCCGGCGCGGAGCTCGTCGACCTCGGCGACGTGACGCTGCTGCCCGGCCTCTTCGACATGCACACGCACCTGAGCCTCGGCCGCACCGAGCGCCTGCGCGGGCCGAACCCGATGTCCGCCGGCCCGGTCGACATGGCCATCCAGGCGGTCGAGAACGCCCGCGCCACGCTGATGGCCGGCTTCACGACGGTCCGCGAGTGCGGGGCGAACGACTTCATCGACGTCGCGCTGAAGAACGCGATCGAGCGCGGCGCCGTCGTGGGCCCGCGCATCACGCCGTCCGGCTACCAGATCAGCATGACCGGCGGGCACGGCGACAACGTCGGCTATCCCGAGGGGGTGTTCGAGCTGACGCCGAAGCAGGGCGTCGCCGACGGGGTGCCGAACCTCCTCTTCGCGGTGCGCTATCAGCTCAAGCACGGCGCTGAGGTCATCAAGCTCACGGCGACCGCGGGCGTGCTCGGGTACGAGCGCACCGCCACGGCGCGGCAGTTCTCCGACGAGGAGCTGCGCACGATCGTCGAGGAGGCGCGGCGGAACGGCGTGAAGGTTGCGGCGCACGCGCACGGGCGCGAGGGGATCCTCGCGGCGATCCGCGCCGGCGTCGACTCGATCGAGCACGGCTCGCAGCTCGACGACGAAGGGCTGTCGTTGATGAAGGCGCGCGGGACGTACCTCGTGCCGACGCTGTACGCGCAGCACCCCGACGGCAAGGGCCAGCCGCTGCCGGCGAGCATCAAGGCGAAGGGGGCCGCGATGACCGCGGCCTCGGACGTGATGTTCCCGAAGGCGCTGCGCAGCGGGATCAAGATCGCCTACGGCACCGACGCCGGCGTCTTCCCGCACGGCCTGAACGCGCGCGACTTCGCGCTGATGACGGGCTTCGGCATGAAGCCGATCGACGCGATCCGCAGCGCCACGACCGCGGCCGCCGACCTCCTCGGCGTCGCCGACCGCGGCGCGATCGCCCCCGGCCTGCTCGCCGACATCATCGCCGTGCGCGGCAATCCGCTCGACGACATCAAGACGCTGGAGAATGTGGTCTTCGTAATGAAGGATGGGACGGTGGTGAAGAGGTAGGAGCCTACGCCGGCTCGAGCTCCGCCTCCGCCACCGGTGCCGCCTTCCTGGCCCGCGCCCGCTCCTGAATATCGTCGAACAGCGAGTACGCCACCGGCGTGGCCAGCAATGTCAGCAGCAGCGCCAGCGTCTGGCCACCGATGATCACCGAGCCGATGGCGCGGTTCGTCGCGGCGCCGGTGCCGCTCGAAGCCACGAGCGGGATCATCCCGGCGACGAAGGCCAGCGTCGTCATCAGGATCGGCCGCAACCGGTCGCGGTTCGCCTCGCGGATGGCCTGCGCGCGCGACAACCCCTCGGCGCGCAAGCCGTTCGTGTGGTCGATCTGCAGGATCCCGTTCTTCTTCACGATGCCGAAGAGCACGAGGATGCCGAGCATGGAGAAGATGTTCAGCGACTGGTTCAGCACGAAGATCGAGAAGAGCGCGAACGGCACTGTCAGCGGCAGCGCCAGCAGGATCGTCACCGGATGGATCCAGCTCTCGAACTGCGCCGCCAGGATCAGGTACATGAAGATGATCGACAGCAGGAAGGCGAACATGAAATTGCGGAAGGCGCGCCCCTGCTCGCGGGAGCGGCCGGTGAAGCCGGTGGCGTACTCGGGGGGCATGTTCAGCGCCTTCGTGTCGGCCACGAGCTTGTCCATGACCGTCTGCGCCGAGTGCCCGGGCGCGATGTTCGCCGTGAGCATCACCTGCCGCCGCCGCGCGTAGCGGTTGATCGAGGCCGGGCCGGAGCCGCCGCTCATGTTCACCACGTCGCGCAGCTGCACGTTGCGCCCCTGCGCCGGCACCTCGGCCTGGCTGATGCCTTGCGGGTCCTTGCGGTACTCGTGCTGCGCGCGCACGTGCACCTCGTACTGCTCGCCGCCTTCGTAGTAGTCGGTGATCTTGAGCCCGCCGACGAGCACGTTCAGCGTCGAGGCGATGTCCTGCACGCGCACGCCCATGTCCGCGGCCTTCTGCCGGTCGATGTGCACGGCCAGCTCGGGCTTGCCGACGACGAGATTCGTGTCGGGATCGACGACGCCGATCGGCTGCATCCGCTTCAGGTCGCCGAGGAGCGTCGACGAATACTTCTCGAGCTGCTTGAGATCGGGACCGCCGACCCAGTACATGACGTCGGTGTTGACGCCGCCGCCGAAGGCGTTGACCTGCCCGACGAGCGTGCGCAGGCGCAGCTGCTGATACTGCGGAAGGAGGTTCTGGCGCACGTCGGCCATGATCGCGAACTGGTTCCGCTTGCGCTTGTTCACCGGCACGAGCTTGACGTAGATCGAGCCGAGGTTCTGCGTCACCTGCGGGTCGTCGCCGATCGTCACCACCGTGTTCTGCACCTCGGGGAGCTTGCGCACGCGCGCGGCGATCGACTCCATGATCGTCTGCGTCGTCTGCAGGCTCGAGCCCTCCGGCGCGCGGGCCGTGATCTGGAACTGCGATTCGTCGTCCTGCGGCAGGAAGTTCTTGTTCACCACGATCCCGAGCGGAACGATCGAGACGAGCGCCAGGGCCATGGCCGTGACGACGACCCAGCGATGCCGCAGCGACCAATCGAGCATGCGCAGGTACGTCCGCTCGATGAGGCCGTACATGCCGTGCTCGCGCGTGGCCGTCCCGTGGTGCAGATCCTCGGGGCGCAGCCAGCGCGACGACATCATCGGCGTCAACGTGAACGACACCAGCAGCGACACGGCGATGGCGATGGCCATCGTCACGCCGAAGGAGTGCATGAAGCGCCCGACGATGCCGGCCATGAACGCGACCGGGAGGAACACGGCGATGAGCGAGAGCGACGTGGCCATGACGGCGAGGCCGACTTCTTTCGTCCCTTCGACGGCGGCGTCGCGCGGCGGGCGCTTCTTCTCTTCCATGAAGCGGAAGATGTTCTCCAGCACGACCACGGCGTCATCGATGACGATGCCGACCGCCAGCGTCAGCGCCAGGAGGGTGATGACGTTGAGCGTGAAGTTCTCGTAGCGCATGGCCGCGAACGTGGCGATGATCGACGACGGAATGGCCACCGCGGAGATGATCGTCGGCCGCGAGTGGCGGAAGAAGTACATCAGCATGGCGAAGCCGACGAGCACGCCGACGAGGCGGATCGGATTGATCACGAACGAGCCGCCCGGCACGAGCGCCGCCAGCAGCAGCGCGGCCACGGCGATGGCCACGCGCGGCGCGGTGCGCAATCGCCACTTCGCCGCCAACCACGAACCGACGGCGAACAAGACGAAGAAGGCCAGCACGCTGACGTGGAACGACGGCACGCGGGCCACGACGTCTTCGAGCCCGAAGAGGAGAAAGTAGACCGCCAGCGTGGCCGCCACGAGCGAGAGGGCCTCGATCAACTTCGGCGACGAAAGGAAGAACCAGACGATCAGCGCGGCGAAGAGCGAGCCGAGGATCAGATGCTCCTTCACCGCGTTCACGGCGGCCAGGATGTAGTCCGACTGGTCGCGGACGATCTGCATCTTCCAGCCCTTCGGCAGGTCCTTCCGCACCTCCTCGAGGCGGGCCTTGAGCCGCTCCACGACTTCGATCGTGTTCGTCCCCGACTGCTTGCGGATGTTCATGACCACGGCCGGCTTGCCGTCGACGGAGGCGATCGACTCGGCGTCGCGCACGCTGTCCTCGATGCGGGCCACGTCGCCGATCTTGATCGGGTAGCCGTTCTTCGTGGTGATGGCGATGTTGGCGAAGTCCTGCGGGTCGGTGACGCGGCCGTACGTGCGCAGGGTGAGGTCGTGCAGCCCCTGCTCGACCTTGCCGCCGGGGATCTGCACGTTCTGCGACTGCAGCGCCGCCACGAGCTGCGCGGTCGTCACGCCGACGGCGGCGAGCTTCTCCGAGTCGGCCACGACGTTGATCTGCCGCGGCCGCCCGCCGACGATGAGGGCCTGCCCGACGCCGTTGATTGACTCCAGGCGCCGGCGCAGCTTCTTGTCGGCGAACTCGGTGATGTCGCGGATCGGCGCCGGCCCGGAGATGGCGATGCCGAGGACGGGGATGGCGTCGGGATCGATTTTCTGGATGATGGGCGGATCGGCGTCTTTCGGCAGATCGCGCAGGATGGTGTTGACCTTGTCGCGCACCTCCTGGGCCGCGACTTCGATGTCCTTCTCCAAGACGAAGGAGACGATGACCTGCGACGTCCCCTCGGAGGAGATCGAGGTCAGCTCGTCGACGCCGCTGATGGTGTTGACGGCCTCCTCGATCTTGTCGCTGATGTCGGTCTCGATCTCCTCGGGTGCCGCGCCGATGAGGCGTGTGGTGATCGTGATCGTCGGGATGTCGACCTTCGGAAAGCGGTCGACGCCGAGCTGCTGGTAGGCGAACCAGCCGACCACGACGAGGGAGAGGATCAGGACGGTGGCGAAGACCGGGCGTTTGACGCAGAGCTCAGCGAGTTTGTGCATATGTGTTCCGATAAACCAGAAACCTGAAACCAGAAACCAGAATCGTCTGGCCCGGGCTCTTCTGGTTTCTGGTTTCTGGTTTCTGGTTTACCCCCGCGGCGACATCTCCACCCGAGCAAACAATCCCGGCCGAAGCTTGCCGTCCCTGTTCGGAAACTCCGTCTCCACCGTGAACGAGCGCGTGGCGGGATCGATCACGCCGCCGACGACGGTCACGCGTCCGGCGAAGACCTGTCCCGGGTACGGATCGGCCGTGGCCTTCACCTCCTCGCCGCGATGGACCTCGGCGAGGTACTTCTCCGGGACGCGGAAGCGGAGCTTGAGCGGCGACGTCTGCACGACCACGAGCGCGACCGTGTTGTCGCCGAGGCGCTGGCCGACGTCGGTGCGCTTCTCGGCCACCACGCCGGCGATCGGCGAGCGCAGGATCGAGTCCGTCATCTGCTGCTTGTACATCGCCGCCTGGGCCACCGCCGAGGCGTGCGCGGCCTTGGCCTGGTCGTACGCCGAGGCGGAGCGGTCGTACGTCGCGCGCGGGATCGAGTCCTTGGCGATCAGCTCTTTCTTGCGGTTCAGGTCGCGCTCGGCGTCGGCCTCGGCGGCGGCGGCGCGCTGCGCGTCGGCCTCGGCGCGCTGCAGGTTGAGGCGCGTGTAGTCGGTCTCGAGCTCGAGCAGCGGCTGCCCTTTGGCGATGAGCGCCCCTTCGTCGACGTACATCCTGGCCACGCGGCCCGGCAGCTTCGCCGCGAGCTCGGAGCGCACCGGCGACACGAACTCGCCCGTGGCCACGATCGTCCCGCCGGCCTCGGCGGCCAGGCCGGCGTTCGGCGCGCCGCTCTCGGCCGTCGCCGTGGCGTTGACGGCCGAGGCCACCGGCGCCACGTCCGCCGGCAGCGGCGGCGGCGTCTTCGCCTGCACCGGCGCGGCCTCTTTCTTCGCGCACGCCAGCGCGAGGGCAATGGTCATCACAACGAAGGTTCGCTTCATCACGGTTTGACTCCTACGGCGTCCTTGAGCGCCCCCGCGGCGTACCAGACGCGCAGTTGCGACAGATCGCGATTCAAGGTCTCGGCGGCGACGGCGCGACGGGCGTCGGCGAGCGACGTCTCAGAGACGGCAACGTCGACCGACGTGGCCTCCTGCGCCCGGTAGCGCTCGAAGGCTTCGGCGTACTCGGCCTCGGCCGCGGCGAGCTGCTCGCGCGCCAGCTGCAGCGACGTCTCCGCCGCGTGCAGGTCGACCAGGGCCTGGCGCACGTCCTCGCGCGCGCCGATCTTCGCGTCCTCGAGCGAGAGCCTGGCCTGCTCCTCGCGGTCCTTCGCCTGGGCCACGCGCGCCCCCACTTCGCCCGACTGGAACAGCGGTACGGTGAAGCGGAACGCGCCGTAGCCGTAGCGCGAGGCCGGGAAGGCCGACTTCTGGTTGATGAAGCCGGCGTCGAAGGTGACGACCGGCAGCCAGAAGCCGCGCTGCTTGCGCACCTCGAGGTCCGCGGACTTGACGTTGTTCTCGGCGATGACGACGTCGGGCCGCGCGCCGACCGCGCGCGCCACCAGGGTCTGCTCGTCGGGCAGCGGCGGCGCCGCGGCGGCCGGGCGGTCGACGGTGATCTCGCCGTCGAGGTCGAGGTCGGCGCGCAGGCGGCTCACGGCGTTCTCGCGGCTCTGCTGCGCCGCGGCCAGCAGCCGCTGCGCGCCCTTGATGGCCGTCTCCGCGCGCAGGACATCGACCTTCGTCACCTCGCCGGCCTCGTAGAAGGCCTGGGCCTGGGCGCGCTGCTTGTCAGCGAGCTCGATGTTGCGCTTCTCGATGTCGATGAGGGCGTCGGCGTTCACGACGCCGAGGTAGTTCGAGGCCACGCGGAGGAGCACGGCGTCTTCGGTGCCGAAGACGCTCTCCCGCGCGCTGGCCACGCCGATCTTGGCCTGCTCGTACGCGCGCCGCTCGCGGTTGCCGGCGTAGACCGGCTGGGAGAGGACGACGCGGTAATTCCAGTCGTTGCCGGGCAGGATCGTGCGCGCGTCGCTGCCGCTGCCGAAGGCCACCTCTTCGCTGTTGCGGATGGCGCTGCCGGTCGCGGTCACGCGCGGCAGGACCTGCGAGAGCAGGAAGCGCCGGTTCTCGTCCTGCACCTTGATCTCGGCGCGGGCGCGCTCGACGGTGTTGTTGACCTGCATGGCCCGCCCGAGCGCTTCCTGCAGCGTCAGGTGCGTCTGCGCCGAGGCCGTCGTCGCCGCGAGGGCCGCGGCAATCCAGAAGAATCGCTTCACTTTCGTATCCCGCCGAGAATCGTGTGGACGAGGAAGTCGACGTCGTCGTCGGCCGGCGACGGCGCTTCCGACATGACGCGCTCGATGATCACGGCATTGCTCCCTTCGATGATGAATAACGCCAGGCGGCGGGGATCGGTCACGGCGATCTCGCCGCGGTCCATGGCTTCGCCCAGGATGGCGGCGATGCGCTGCACGCGGGCCTGGTACTGCGGTTGGCAGGTCCGCTTCTGGCGGCGCTGCTGCTGCGGATTCCCCTCCGGGAAGCGCATGGAGATGTAGAGGCGGAAGAACTCGCGGTTGTCGCGGAAGAAGCCGCTGACCGCGCCGAGCATGTCCCGCAGTTTTTCTTCGAAGGACGTGTCGAGGTCGAGGGCGGCGTCAATGCGCGCGTGCAGCTGCGACATGGCGCTCTCGAACGTCTTCTCTACGAGCTCGTCGCGGTCGCGGAAGTAGAGGTAGATCGTCCCCTTGGCCACGCCCGCCTCTTCGGCGATCTCCTGCATCGTGGCCGCGGCCATGCCCTTGCGGGCGATGACCCGCATGGTCGCTTCCTGGATCGATTGGACGCGATAATCGTGGACGACTTCTTCTTTGGACTTCATGGTTCAACGCGCTGAACGCTCGGTCAGTCAATCAGAATTTCGGGTCAGCCGAGGTGACAAAACGGTGTCATCGCGAGCGCTCGCGCTCGCGGCGGAGCATCGCGAACAACGCCACCGCGCTGACCACGAGCATGGCCCCGAAGAGCCGCAGCTTCGCGGCGTTGCCGAAGATCGCCGCGCCGGTTGCGAACATGATCGAGTAGACGAGCGCGATGCCGAGCGCGCACATGGCCGCGTTGCGCCACAGCTCGCCCGTCCGCGGTGGCCCGAAGCGCCGCCACCCCGGCCCGGCCGGATGCACGCGCTCGTAGAACGCCACGAGCGTCGCCTCCGGCTCCGGCTTCGTCAGCATCGTCACCGCCAGCCAGACGATCGTCGTCACGCCCGTGGTCACGATCAGGTTCGTGGCGAAGCCGCGCGGCGTCGAGGAGTCGACGAACACGCGCAGCGTCAGCGAGGTCACGAGCGCCGACGCCATGGCCGAGACCTCGCTCCAGGCGTTCACGCGCCACCAGTACCAGCGGAGGATGTAGACCAGCCCCGTGCCGGCGCCGAGCATCATCAGGAACTGCCAGGCGTGGCTGATCTGGTCCATGAACACGGTCACGACGATCGAGAGCACGAGCGTGATGGCCGTGGCGATGCGCGAGGCGACGACGTAGTGATGCTCGCTTGCGTCGGTCTTCATGAAGCGGCGGTAGAGATCGTTGATGAGGTAGCTCGAGCCCCAGTTCATCTGCGTCGCCTGCGTCGACGAGTACGCCGCCGCGAACGACGCGATCATCAGCCCGCGCAGCCCCGCCGGCAGCAGCGAGACCATCATCCGCACGTAATTGCCGCCAGGATCTTCGACGCCGTTCGTCACGATCGCGCCCTTGAAGATCACCAGCGAGCAGAGCGCGGTGATGACCCACGGCCAGCTGCGGATCGCGTAGTGGGCGATGTTGAAGAAGAGCGCCGCGGCGCGCCCTTCGCGCTCGTCGCGGCAGGCGGAGATGTTCTGCACGACGTAGCCGCCGCCGCCCGGCTCCGCGCCCGGATACCACGACGCCCACCAGTTGATGCCCAGCAGCGCGGCGAGCGTGATGACCGGCAGCGCCCAGGCGTCGGCGCCGTGGGGCCAGAAGGAGAGGACGTCGGCGGCGCTGCCGAAGGTCGTCCCCGCGGCGGTGCCGGCCGGATGCGCCGCGCCGAGGCCGAGCATCAGCGCCCTCGCGCCGCCGACCGCGCGCCACGAGACGATGGCCAGCACGATCGCCCCGCCCATCTCGAAGCAGTACTGCAGGCCGTGCGTGGCGGTGATGCCCCAGTAGCCGGCCAGGACGGTGTAGGTGAAGGTGATGCCGAGGGCCACGGCGAGCGCGCTCCACTTCGAGACGCCGAGCGTGCCCGACAGGACTTTGGCCATGCCGAGGTTCACCCAGCCCATGATGATGATGTTGACGATGAGCGAGAGGTACGCGGCGCGGAAGCCGCGCAGGAACGCCGCCGGCTTCCCGGCGTAGCGCATCTCGGTGAGCTCGACGTCGGTGACGACCTCGGCGCGCCGCCACAGCCGCGCGAAGAAGAAGACCGTCAGCATCCCCGAGGCCAGCATCGACCACCACAGCCAGTTCCCGGCCACGCCGTTCTTGACGACCATCTCCGTGACCGCCAGCGGCGTGTCGGCGGAGAACGTCGTCGCCACCATGGCCGTCCCGGCCAGCCACCACGGCATGGAGCGATGCGAGACGAAGTAGTCGAGCATCGACCGCTTGGCTTTGCCGATGAAGGCCGTGGCCGTGCCGACGGCCAGGACGAAGTAGGCGGCGACGACGAGGAGATCGAGAGTTGTTAGGTTCATAGGTTGTTAGGTTCTTAAGTTCGGCCGACTTAAGAACCTAAGAACCTAACAACCTAAGAACCTCCCCGCCGCGCCAACCCCGGAATCGACACTGGCAGCTTCCCGCTTATCGGCGCCTCGCCGAAGAGCGCGTGCGCTGCCGCGACTTGCATCACCGGCTGCACGCCGTAGGCGCAGAGGTACGTTCCGGCCGTCGGGATCTCGCGCAGGAGGTAGGGCGTGCCGAAGGAGACGGCCACGACCGGCTTCCGGATCTGCGCGACGAGCTTGCGGGCCGTCTCCGGCACGGCGATCTGCCCCGCGCCGCTGCGCGCGCGCACGGCCAGCGCGAGGACGACGACGTCCGTCTTCTCGATACCCTCGAGGATCTGCGGCAGCTCGTGCTCGTGCGTGCGCGCGTCGACGACGATCACCTCGGGCGCGCTCTTCAGCCGGCGATGCAGCTCGGCGGTGAAGTCGGGCAGCGGATCGACCGTCTCCGGGAACTCGCTGACGACGACGAGCGCGACCTTCGCCTCCTTCTTCAGCGGCAGCGCGCCGGGCTCCTCGCGCACGAGCGTGATGGCGCGGCGGGCGATCGTAGCGGCGAGGTCGCGGTGCTCCTGGGCGTCGACGGTGCGGAAGATCTCGCCGGGCGGCGCGGGCGCGCCGGCCACGAACGTCTTCGCCTCGAGGATGCGCCGCACCGACTCGTCGATGCGCGCCTCGGTCAGGCGTCCGCTCTTCACCGCCGCCTTGATCGCGGCGATGGCGGCGTCGACGTCGGGCGACATCAGGATCTGGTCCTCGCCGGCCTCGATGGCCCGCACCGCGGCCTCGCCGGCGTCGAAGTGCTCGGTGAGGCCGCCCATGTCGAAGGCGTCTGTGATGACGAGGCCGCGGAAGCCGAGCTCGCGGCGCAGCAGTCCATCGAGCATCCGCTTCGACACGGTCGCCGGCAGCGTCCCGTTCTGCGTGACCTCGGCCGCGCTCGCGCCGTACGGGTTTTGCGTGACGCCGGTGCGTACCGGCACGGGCGTCGGATCGAGCGCCGGCACGGAGAGGTGCCCAGGCATGATCGAGCCGACGCCGGCGGCGATGGCGGCGCGGAACGGCACGAGCTCGACGCGCTCGAGCCGCTCGCGCGGGACGTCGAGCACCGGCAGGGAGCGGTGCGAGTCGATGTGCGTGTCGCCGTGGCCGGGAAAGTGCTTCGCGCAGGCCAGCACGTGCTCCGACTGCACGCCGCGGATGAACGCGGTGCCGAAGCGGCTGACCTCGGCCGGGTCCTCGCCGAAGCTGCGAGTGTTGATGACTGGATTGTCCGGATCAATGTTGACGTCAACGACCGGCGCGAGGATGTGGTTGACCCCGACGGCGCGCGCCTCCCGCGCCGCCATGCGCCCCTCCGCCTCGGCCAGCGATGGATCGCCGGTCGCCGCCACGGCCATGGCCCACGGCCAGAAGGTCGTGTCGGCGAAGCGCATGCCGATGCCCGACTCGAGGTCGGCGCTGATCAGCAGCGGCACGCGTGACTCCGCCTGTAGGCGCTCGTTCAGCGCCGCGGTCTCGTAGACGTTCGACACGAACCAGATGAAGCCGCCGACGTGGTTGTCGCGCACCTGGTGCAGCAGCCGCTTGTACGCCGGCGACGACTCGCTCATGTAGACGCCGTGCGCACCGGCGACGAAGAGCTGCCCGATTTTTTCGTCGAGGGAGAGGTCTTGGAGGCGAGGAACGCGCCGCGCGGGCGGGACCGTCGCGCACATCGTGAGGAACAGCAGCGCGCAGGCGGCGGCGAGCTTCTTCACTTCACGACCGCGCGCACACCGATTGATGCCGACACCGTCGGATCGTTCTTCGCCGTCACGCCGAGCTGCTCGTCGATCGTTCCCACCTTCGCCTTCGCGCCGTCGACCGTCACCGTGATCGTCTCCTTCGCGTGCGGGGCAATGGTCTTGTTGAAGGCGTAGAAGAGGCAGTGGCAATTCGAGCGCGCCACCTCGATGGTCAGCGGCGCGGCGCCGTTGTTGGCGGCCTCGAACTGCCGCACCGCGCGCGTCCCTTTGCGCACGATGCCGTAGTCGGCCATTGCCGGCGTGATCTTCAACGAGCCGCCGGTCGTTGCCGGCGCGGCCGTCGCCGCGGGCGGCGCGGTCGCCGGGGCGATCGTGTCGGCCGTCGCCGGCGTCACCGGCTGCTCGACCACCGTGCCGGTCGTCGTCGCCGCGCTGCGCGGGCGCTCGCGGCTGGCGCGCCAGATCAGATACCCGATCGCGCCGAGGACTAGGAGGCCGACGACGACGATCAGAAGCGTGCGCGCGCCCGTGTTCGGCGCTGGCGGCTCCTCGTCGACATAGCGCTGCGGCTCCGTCACCGGCTCCGCCGACAGCGGGCGCATGCCCGGCGCGGTCATCGACGGCGTCGGCACGGGCGGCGGCGGGCGCGTGCCCGGCTGCGTGGCCGGCCTCCCTTCGATGTCGTCGAGCTTGCGCAGGGCTTCGTCGATGCCGGCGATCAGCCGCTGGTACTCCGCCGCGAGCTGCTCCGTCGGAGCGTCCGCGGCAAGGCGCGCCAGCGCCTCGCGATGCCCGCGATAATGCTGGCGCAGCACCTCGATCTCGCGGGCCCGCTCGCCGCGGCGTACATTGACAGTGCCGAAATCGTCAGACATGGCGCGGCAATGGTAGTTTTTCCATGCGATGAAAATCCACATCGGCCAGATCAACCCCACCGTCGGAGCCTTGCGGGCGAATGCCGAGCTGATCCGCCGCGCCTACGACGATGGCGTGCGCGGCGGCGCCGACGTCGTCCTCGTCCCCGAGCTCGCCGTCACTGGCTACCCGCCGCGCGACCTCCTCGACCGCCAGGTTTTCGTCGGCGCCGCCACCGAGATCAAGGAGTCGCTCGTGGCCATGACCGGCGACGTGCCGCTCATCTTCGGCTGCATCACGCGCAACGAGAGCTGGTGCGGCAAGCCGCTGCACAACGCCGCCATCGTTGCGCAAAACGGGAAGCAGATCCTCGAGCAGCACAAGATGCTCCTGCCGACATACGACGTCTTCGACGAGCTGCGCTACTTCGAGCCGGGCAAGAGCCAGCAGGCCATCGACCTGGCCGGCCATCGCGTCGGCGTCTCCATCTGCGAGGACTTTTGGTTCGACGACGAAATCCTCGGCACGAAGCTCTACTGCGAGAACCCCGTCGACCAGCTGGCGCGCCAGGGCGCCGAGGTTTTTCTGAACATCTCCGCCTCGCCGTTCAACGCCGGCAAGCGGCAGTCGCGCTACGAGCTCTTCGCGCGCATCGCCCGCCGCTACGGCGCGCCGCTCGTCTATGTGAACCAGATCGGCGGCAACGACGAGCTGCTCTTCGACGGCTCCTCGATCGTGATCGACGCGAACGGCCAGACGATCTTCTGCGCGCCGGCGTTCGAGGAGCACCACGCCGTCGTGTCGCTCGACGGCGAGCGCTGCGACTCCGTGCACGCCCTCGGCGAGGAGGAGGAGATCGGCCTGGCCCTGATCCTCGGCCTGCGCGACTACATCCGCAAATGCGGCTTCGTCGACGTCGTCGTCGGCCTCTCCGGCGGCATCGACTCCGCCGTCACCGCGGCCATCGCCGTCGAGGCTCTCGGCAAGGAGCACGTCACCGGCATCACCATGCCGTCGCAGTTCTCCTCGCAAGGCTCCGTCGACGACGCGCGCGCTTTGGCCGAGAACCTCGGCATCGCTTTCCACACCGTGCCGATCGCGCCGCTTTACGAGCCGTTTTCGAACGCGTTCAAAACTCTACTCGGTGTAGAGAAATTTGACATCACCAACGAAAACGTGCAGGCCCGCATCCGCGGCAATCTCCTCATGGCCTGGTCGAACCGCACCGGAGCGATGGTGGTGTCGACCGGCAACAAATCGGAGCTCGCCGTCGGCTACTGCACGCTCTACGGCGACATGGCCGGCGGCCTGGCCCTCCTCGGCGACGTCTACAAGACCACGGTCTACCGCGTGGCGCGCTGGCTGAACCGCAACGGCGCGGTGATCCCGGAGTCGTCGATCACGAAGCCCCCCTCGGCTGAGCTGCGCCCGAATCAGACGGACCAGGATTCGCTGCCGCCGTACGAGGTGCTCGACGCCATCCTGAAGCTGTACATCGAGGAGTGGAAAGAGGTCGACGAGATCGCCGCCGCCGGCTTCGACCGCGAGCTCGTCGCACGCATCCTCAAGCTCGTCGACACCAACGAGTTCAAGCGCCGCCAGGCCGCGCCGACGATCCGCGTGTCGTCCAAGGCCTTCGGCAACGGCCGGCAGATGCCGATCGCCCAGCGCTGGCGCCGCGAGCCGGCCAAGGACGTCCGATAAGATTCGCGCAATGCTCGCTCCCCATCCTCCACTCGAAAACTATTACGGCGATGCCTCGCAGCGCGAAGGCTTCGTGCGCACGATCTTCGACGACACCGCGCCGTGGTACGACCAGACCATCTCGTTCATGTCCTTCGGCTCCGGCGACCGCTACCGCCGCGAGGCCGTCGTCCGCAACGGGCTGCAGCCGGGGATGAAGATGCTCGACGTCGCCAGCGGCACCGGCGTCGTGGCCCGGGCGGCGCTGGAGGCGACGAAGAACGACGTCGGCATCGTCGCGCTCGACCCGAGCATCGGCATGCTGCGCGCCGGACGGTCGCCGCTGAGGCGCGTGCAGGCGAAGGCGGAGTCGCTGCCGATGGCGTCCGAGCAGTTCGATTTCCTGACCATCGGCTTCGCCTTGCGCCATTTCGCGGATCTACGAGGAGTATTCGAGGAGTGCCGTCGCGTGCTCAAGCCGGGCGGCCGGTTGCTCATCCTCGAGCTCACCGCGCCGCGCTCCGCCCCCGCCCGTGCCTTCCTCGGCCTCTACCTCGGCCGCGTCGTGCCGTTCATCGCCCGCGTGCGCAGCGGCAACCGCGACGCCGGCGTGCTCATGCGCTACTACTGGGACACGATCCGCACCTGCGTGCGCCCCGAGGCGATTTTGCAGGCGCTCGCCGAGGCAGGCTTCGCCGGCGCCAAACGGCACGTCGAGCTCGGGATCTTCAGCGAGTACTCGGCCCGCCGGCCGTAGCCGCCGCGGCTTGGTGCTGGCGCAGGCGGTCGATCTGGATCAGCAGGAACTCGTGCAGCGGCTGCTCCTGCTCCGGCGCCATCTCCGCGAACGAGATCGCCGAGCGGAAGACGTACTCCGGCCCCTTGTCGCCGCGGCGCACCTGCACGACCGAGCGGATCACTTCGCAGGGGATGTAGATGCCGCCGTAGCTCGGGAAGATCAGCGTGCACGCCGTGCCGGCCTTGATCGGCGAGCGGTGGATGACCGCGGCGCCGGTGAGGCTGAGGTCGATCAGCTCGCCGTTGATGTCGGAGAGCTGCACGGGAATCGACGCGGTCGGGACGCGCTCGGCGCGGCGGCGCTCGCGGCCAGTGGCCATGGCGCGATTATAGGTTGCTACAACCGACTCCTGATGCTCTCCAAGAAATCATGCGCAATCTTCGCTCCGGCGATCTCCGCCGGCCCGGCATCCTCGGCGATGAGGCCGAAGGCGATGCGCGGCTGCTCCACCGGCGCGAAGGCCATGATCAGCGCCTCCAGACCGCTCTTACGCTCGCCCGCGGTGCCGGTTTTCATCGCCATCGTCAGCCCGGGCACCGGCGCGCGGCGGCCCGTGCCGCGCGGCTCCGTCGCCACCGCCTGCATGGCCCGGATCATCGTCTCCGCGGCCGCGGGCGATCCGAGCTGCACACGACCTTGTGCAGGCGGCAGCGCCACGACGTCGCCGAGGATCGAGCGGCGGGCGCGCAGGAGCCGCGGCGCCGTCAGCACGCCGCGGTTCGCCATCGCCGACGCCAGCATGGCCAGGTGAAAGGCGTTGATCGACTCGTGCTTCAGGCCGATGGCCAGGAACGCCGTTTCGAAATTGTTGTACGGCGGGTCGAGCAATTTTCCGAGCGGCACGGTCATGATGCCGGTGTTCGTCTGCCCGCCGAAGCCGGCAGACTTCATGAACTGCTGCAGACGCTCGCGGCCGAGGCGGAGGCCGACGTCGGCGAAGAAAACGTTGCAGGAGACCGCCAGCGCGTCGTCGATGCCGTTCAGCGTTCCGTGGCCGGACGGCACCCAGTCGCCGAAGTGGCGGCCGTCGATCATCAGCTCGCCCTTGCAGACGTAGGGAAACATCGCGCGCACGTCGACGCCGTTTGTCAGCGCGTTCAGCCCCGTCAGCACTTTGATCACCGAGCCGGGCTCGTACTGCCGGTCGATGGCGATGTTCTCCTTCGCGTTCGAGGCGATGGCCAGCAGCTCGTTCGTGCGCGGATCGATGGCTACGATCGAGCCGCGGTAGCTGCCGAGGGCTTGGAGCGCGGCGCGCTGGACGAAGGGATCGAGCGTCGTCTCGACGATCGAGCTGCCGTGCGGGAGCGCGCGCACGAGCGGCGCGAAGTCGGCGTTGTCGATGCTGCCGCCGTTGCGGTCGGCGAACCAGGCTACGTTGCCGGCGATCGCGTTTTGCAGCAGCGCGACCTTCTTCGGATCGGCGCCGCGAACGCCGCGCAGCACGGCGGCGGCCTCGGTCATCCGGTGCGTCGCGGCCAGCGCGGCGGCGCGGTCGAGCGCGGCGCCGACTTCGTGGAACGCGGCGTCGTAGGCGAGGAAATCGTCGTAGCGCTCGCCCGCGAAGAGGCGCTTCGCCACTTCTTCTTCCGAAACGACAGGCCGCAGCGGACGTCCCGACAAATGCGCCTGCGCCGCCGCGCGATTGCCCACCGTTAAATATGCCGCGGCGAGCAGCTGGCCGTACGCCGCCGGCCAGAGGCGCAGCCGCGACCAGCGCTCCGCGGTGGCGATGGCGTCGGCGTCGCGCCCGGCGCGCCAGGCCTCGCGCGCCTCGCGCAGCGGCAGCCAGGCCACGCCGAACAGCAGCGCCACGAGAAGCGCGAGCGCGACGAACAGCGGCGCGAGCAGACGTTTCACTTCGGCGTGATCGACACCTTCTCGCCGCGGCTCAGCTGCAAGACGTCTGCCGCGCTCCCGTTCGCCACGGAGAGCTCGAAGCATCCGGTCGAGCCGGCGATGAGGAACGGGCTCTCCTTGGCCTCGCCGTAGCTGCGCTCGACGCGGTCGACGACGTGCCATCCCGCGCGCAGCACCGGATCGAAGGCGATCTTCGAGGCCTCGACGTCGGTGATCAGGTTGCCGAAGTGGTCGACGGCGACGATGGTCCCGTCGACGCGGGCGTCGCCGTACGACGGCGGCGTGTAGTCGAGGCGCACGATGTCGTCGACGCTCGGCCCGAGGTCGCTGAGCGGGATGCCGTTGGCGATGGCCGCGGCGACGGGGGCGAAGCGGTCGCGCCCGTGGAAGGTGGTGCTCCCGTGCGGGAGGAAGAACGACTCGGTCTCGACGGAGACCGCCGGCGGCGCGACAGCGAGCGACAGCACGCCGTTGTCCGGCGCGAGGAACGTGCGCTCCTCGTGAACCGCCGCAAGGATCCGCCGCGCAGTCCCCACGCCAGGGTCGACGACGACGACGAAGATCGTTCCCGCCGGCCAAAATTCGACGACGCTGCGCAGGAACCACGCCGCGCCGAAGACGTCGAACGGCGCGATCTCGTGCGAGAGATCCTCGATGCGCGCGTCGCAGCGCCCGGCGATCACTCCCTTCATCGCCGCCACGTACGGATCGCGCGTGCCGAAGTCGGTGAGCAGGGCGATGATGGCCATCAATTGGAGTTTATCCCGCGCGCAGACGCGGGATCATTCGCGCACCTGCGCTCCGTGGCCTCGATCGCCGCGGTGTGACCAGCTGATCCCGCGTCTGCGCGCGGGATAAACTCCAAACATGTTCGAAACGATCCCGCCGCCGCCGAACCGGCTGATCGTCTTCGCCCGCCTCCCCGAGGCCGGCAAGGTCAAGACCCGCCTGGCCCGCGACCTCGGCGACGATCGCGCCCTCGCCGTCTACCAGGCCATGCTGCGCGACCTCCTCGCCAACCTCGGCGCGCCGAGCGCGGAGCTCGATATCGAAATCCTCTGGGCGCCCACCGAGGGCGCGTCCGGCGATGCCTTGCACGCGGCCTTCGACAGCTATCCCCTAGCCATGCAGACCGGCGACACCCTCGGCGACCGCCTCTGCATGGCCTTCTCCGAGCGATTTTTCTTCCAACGCACCGAGAAAGTCGTCGCCATCGGCGTGGACGAGCCGGCCCTGACGCGCGCCCTCATCGACCAAGCCTTCGATCTCCTCGAGTCGTGCGACTGGGTCGTCGGCCCCGCCGGCGACGGCGGCTACTACCTCATCGGCTGCCGCGCCGCGGCTTTCGATCCGGCTGTCTTCGACGGCATCGAGTGGGGCAGCGACCGCGTGCTGGCGCAGACGCTGGCGAAAATCCGGACGACGGTGGCATCGCTGCCGTTGCGCAACGACATCGATGTGATCGACGATCTGCGCGCGTACGCGGGCGGCGGCGCGCTGGCCGCGCTGCTGCAGGAGTGGGAGTTGCGATGAAGATCCTGACATCCGAACAGATGCGCAACATCGACCGGCGCGCGACGGAGCGCTTCGCCATCCCCTCGCTCGTGCTCATGGAGAACGCCGCCATCGCCGTGGTCGACGCCATCTTCGAGCACTACCCCGGCACCGAGCGCGCGGCGATCTTCTGCGGCATCGGCGCGAACGGCGGCGACGGCCTCGCGGTCGCGCGGCACCTCGAGAACCGCGGCGTCGTCCCGGTCGTCATCGTCGCCGGCGACCGCGCCAGGTATCGCGGCGACGCCAAGGTCAACCTCACCATCTGCGAGCGCCTCAACGTGCCGATGCTCGACGTCGGCGACGGCGACTCCCTCGCCGAGGCCCTCGTGCGCGCCAGCGACGCCGACGTCGTCGTCGACGCCCTCTTCGGCACCGGACTCAATCGCGCTCCCGAGGGCATCCACGCCGAGGTCATTCGATCGATGAACGAGCTGGCGCTGCCGATCGTCGCCGTCGACCTGCCGAGCGGCGCGAACGCCTCCAGCGCCGTCCCGTTCGACCCGTGCATCCAGGCCGCCGTCACCGTCACCTTCGCCGCGCCGAAGCTCTGCCACGTCTTCGAGCCGGCGGCGATGCAATGCGGCGAAGTCATCGTCGCCGACATCTCCATCCCCAGCGCCGCCATCGGCGACGAGAACGTGACGCTGTCGCTGACGACGCCGGCGGACGTGCGGCCGCATCTCGCGCCGCGCCTGGCGAACACGCACAAGGGGACGTACGGGCACGTGGCCATCGTGGCCGGCTCCCTCGGACGCAGCGGCGCGGCGGTGATGTGCGCACGCGGCGCGGTGCGCACGGGCGCGGGGCTGGTCACGGTCGTCACCGACGTCGACGCCGCCTCGCTCGTCAACGCGGGGTCGATCGAGTCGATGACGTTCCCCGTGGTGACAATGAAGCGCGCCGTCGTCCCGCAAGTCATCGAGTTCATCAAGTCGAAGGACGCCGTGCTCGTCGGCCCCGGGCTGCGCGACGCCGACGACAGCTACGCCTTCGTGCGCGAGCTCGTAGCCCAGATCGCGCTGCCGCTGGTGATCGACGCCTCGGGGCTGAACGCGTTCGCCGGCCGCGCGTCGGAGGTGAAGGCGAGCATCATCACGCCGCACCCAGGCGAGCTGGCGCGGCTCCTCGGCCGCTCGACGAAGGAGATCAACGAGGATCGCATCGGCGCCGCGCGCGAGGCCGCGCGCATCTGCAACTGCGTGGTCGTGCTGAAGGGGCACCACACACTCGTCGCCGACCCCGAGGGCCACGTGAACGTGAACCCCACCGGCAACCCCGGCATGGCCAGCGGCGGCATGGGCGACGTCCTCGGCGGCATGGTGGCGGCGCTGCTGGCGCGCGGCATCGATCCGTTCGACGCGGCCTGCACCGCCGTCTATTTGCACGGCTTCGCCGGCGATCTCCTGGCCGAGGAGATGGGCGACACGGGATTGGCGGCGATGGACCTGGCGGAGCGGATACCGGCGGCGATTCAGAAACTGCGCTAGGAGATCCACATCCCGAGCGGCGTCGCTTCCCATCCGCTCTCGGTTGCGTTCAGCTCCCAGCTGCTCCCCTTCCAGCGCTCGTCATCGATGACCAGCGCCTTCGTTTCGGCGTGGTTGAGGAAAAAGTACAGAAACTCCGTCGGGTACGTCGGCCCGAACTTCTTTTCGTACAGCTCCAACTCCCGCGGCGTGAAGACGACGATGCGGCGGTTGACCTCGATCGCCGAGAAGGCGGCGCGGTCGCCGACGATGAAGAGCGTCTGCGGACCGAGGACGCTGGCGGATCTCGCGCAGGCGTTGCGCTCATCGTCGCTCTGCATGACGCCTTCGACGATCGCGCCGCCGCCCTGGTACATCCGGCGCAGCAACGCCGCCAGCGCCTCGGAGGCCGCGTTGGGCGTGCCGGTCAGCGGCACTTGCGGCAGTCCATCCTTGCCGTCGTCGATCCCGTCGCCGTCGGTATCGGCGTTGTGGGGATCGGTGCCGATGCGCTCCTCGACGAGATCGGGGACGCCGTCGCCGTCGGAGTCGCGGCGCAGCTCCTCCCACGGCATCTCCAGATACAAGCCGCTGGCCTCGCGCTTCGTGCGCAGAGCGACGGGCGGGAAGGTGATCGTGGCCGTGTCGATCTCGCGCACGTGCACTTCGATGTCGAGGTGATCGCCGGCCAGCAGCGGCAGCCTCGACGACGGCAGCACGACGTAGGGCATGTTCTCGCGCAGCCCGATGTAGAGCGGCTCCTCCCACGTCGCGCCGCCGTCGGTGGAGTGGAGGATCCAATATGCGCCGAGGGCGACTTCGCCGATGGGATCGAGCATGCGGGCGATGGCGATCGCCGCGACCTCGTTGCCGCGCCGCTCCATGCGCAGCGGATGCAGGCCGGCCGGAAGATTCATTCGTTTGGCGACCTCGGCGGCCTTGCTGCAGTCGATGACTTCGCCGGCGGGCGGAAGCTCGGCCGGCAGCGGCTTCTCGACGAAGGGCACGATCCGCGGCGCCCGCAGCAGAGTCTCGATCGCACTCGGCTCCGCGGCCGGCGGCACCGGCGCGCCGATCGACGCGATCTTCGCGCGCATCGCCTCGGCCTCGGCACGCAACGCCGGCGGAAGGTACGAAATCGCATCCTCGCCGAAGAGGAGGTACTCCGGCGCCGTCTGCGTCGCCCGGATCTTCTCCGCCAGGCGCGGATAGCGGCCGCCCTCGGCGAGCTGCGCCAGCGTCGCGGCCCACACGCCGCCACTTGGACGGCTCCATGTGCCGGTGAGCGCCGCCTCGAGGAGGTCGAACGGATCGTCAACGTGCCTCTCCGCGAGCAACTCGCGCAATACATCGATGTAGACCTGGTCGCCCTCCGAGCGCGGGACGGCGGCGAGGAGAGCGCGCGCACGCTTGCTGTCGTGCGATAGGAACGCCGCCGCGGAGAGGCCGATCGGCAGCGGCATGCGGCCGATCCCGTCCTGATGCGTCTTCGCTCGGATTCCCTCGCGCGCCGCCGGTGGAAGGGCATCGAAGACCGCGAGCGCCTCGGCCGAAAAGCCGAGATGGAGCAGCGCGGCGATCTGTTTCGCCGCGGCGTCGACGGATGGCTTCCCGTTCCACTCCGGGCGCAGCTTCGCCCGGCCGTTCATGCGCACCGGACCGAGGGCAGCCCTCATCAAAAGGCTGTCGCGCTCCGCGAGCGCCGCCAGGAAGGCCGTATCGCGAGGAGCGCGGTTGAGCGCGTCGGCGAGAACGACGATGCCCTCACCCTCGGCGATGCTTTCGGCGATGTCGATGACAGCCGGCGCCGGCAAGCCGCGCAGGCGCGGTAGGACCTCGGACGCGAACTGCTCGCCGCGGCTCCAGCTCGCGTACGACGCGTATGCGGCGAGCACGTAGCGATTCGCCGGCGCCTCGCGCAACGCCGCTGCGAATGCGGCATCGGCCTCCGGCGAGGGGTCCCGCACGTCGTCGCGTGCCAGCGCGCGGAGCTCCGCCTCGGAGAGCGCGGCCGCGGCGGAGAGGGACATCGACAGGTCGCGCGCGACCTGCGCGGCGATCGACCGCGGGTCGCTGCTGGTCTTTGCCGCTTCGGCGATCGATTTGACGGCCTTCCCGGCTGCGCGCTCGTCGTCCCTATACACCTCGAGCGCTCTGTTCTCGCGCAACCGGGCGATGACCTCCGGCAGCGGCTTCGGCGCGTTCGCGGCGACCGTCGCGGCGGCAAGAACGGCGAAGAGCATGTGAGCAAGGTAGGTCGCGATTCGCGCGCTATGATCGGCCGTCGTGAAAACGTTTCTCGGGCGCAACGAAGCCGAAACAGCGGCGGCCGGCCGCGAGATCGCGCGCGCGCTGCCGCCCGACGCCGTCGTGCACCTCGTCGGCGACCTCGGCAGCGGCAAGACCTTCCTCGCCCGGGCCATGGCCACGGAGCTCGGCGCCGACCCGCGCGAGGTCAGCTCCCCGTCGTTCGCCATCGTGCACGAATACCCGGTCGCGAGCGGCGCGCCGATCATCCACATCGACGGCTACCGCCTGAGCGAGAGCCGCCGCGAATGGCTGGAGATCGGCATCCCGGAACTGCTCGCCGGCCCGGGCGTGAAGCTGATCGAGTGGCCGAAGGAGGAGTTCGCGGCGTTCGAGGACGGGCACGTCGAAGTCACGATCGTGGTGCGCGATGATGGAACGCGCGCGATCACGGTCACCCCATGAACTTGTACCCCAGCCCATGCACCGTCACGAAGTGCTCCGGCCGCGACGGGTTCCGCTCCAGCTTCTGCCGTAGCGAGGCCACGTGTACGTCGACCGTGCGCGTCACCGGCATCGCGTCGTAGCCCCACACCTTCTCCAGCAGCTCGTCGCGCGTGAGCAGCGCGCCGCGGTGGTCGACGAAGTAGCGCAGCAGCTTCATCTCCAGGCCGGAGAGCTCGACCGGGGCGCCGTCGCGCACGACGACGGCACTCCGGAAATCGGCATGGACGGCACCGAAGACGACGGCGTCGGCGCCCGCCGCGGCCGTGCGGGAGCGGCGGAGCAGCGCTTCGATGCGGGCCAGGAGCTCGCTCATGTCGAATGGCTTGGTCAGGTAATCGTCGGCGCCGAGCTTCAATCCTACGACGCGGTCGACCACCTGCCCGCGCGCGGTCAGCATCAGCACCGGCGTCTGCACCCGGCGGGCGCGCAGGTCGCGGCAGACGTCGAAGCCGTTCTTGCGCGGCAGGGCCACGTCGAGCACGATCAGGTCGAGGTGCGGGTGCGCGCCGAGCTCCACGGCCGTCTCCCCGTCGAAGGCCACCTCGACCTCGTAGCCCTCGGCGCGCAGGCGGTCGCGCAGCGTGACGACGAGGCTGTCCTCATCCTCGACGATGAGGATGCGCCGGCGCAGCTCAGGCATGCTGCACCTCCGGGATGCGCAGCGTGAACGCGGCGCCGCGCTGGCGCTGGCGCACGACCTCGATCGTCCCGCCGTGCGCCGCGGCGATGCGCTGCACGATGGCCAGTCCAAGTCCGCTGCCGCGCGTCCGCTCCGCGCCGCGGCCGCGGTAGAACGGCTCGAAGAGGTGCTTGACGTCGCGCGCGGCCACGCCGGGCCCGCGGTCCTCGACCGTGATGGCCACGCTCCCGCCCTCCCCCACCGCCCGCACACCCACCCAGCCGCCCTCGCCGCCGTGGCGGATGGCGTTGGCGACGAGGTTCTGCACGGCGCGCGTGAGAGCGTCGGCGTCGCCGTCGACCGCGGGCAGCGCGCCGGCGACGTCCGTCTCGATCTTCACCTTCGCCTCCTCGGCGAGCCAACCGCATTGCGCGACCGCGTCCTCGACCACGGCGCGCACGTCGACCGGGGCCAGGCGCGCCGGCGCCCCGCGCGACTGCATGCCGGCGAAGTCGAGCACCTGCGCGACGGTGTCGGAAAGTCGATGCGATTCCTTGACGATCATCGAACCGTAGCGCTCCACCTGCGCGCGCTCGCTGACGATGCCGTCGGCCAGGTTTTGTCCGGCCGAGGTCAGCGCGGCGAGGGGCGTGTTGAGCTCGTGCGTGATCCCGGCGACGAATTCGAGCTGCTGCACGCGCAGCCGTTCCGCGCGCCGCGCCAGAACGGCGAGCAGGACGAAGCTGCCGAGGAGAAGGGCCAGGATGCCGAAACTGACGGCGAGATTTTCGCGGCGCGCTTTCGCCACGACCTCGGCCAAGGCCACGCCGCGCGGGCGCACCAGCAGCCGCCAGTACGCGGGCGGGGCGTCGGGCCCCTCGCGCAGCGGGCCGGCGTTCAGCATCGGCGCGACGACCTCGGCGTCGTTGCGCGCGTCGCCGGAGACGACGCGGACGTCGTACTCCTCGGAAGGCAGCGTGCCGCCGGCGAAGTCGCGGACGAGCGCCTCGATCGCGCCCCGATCGAGCGTGACGAGGAGGACGCCGCGCCGCGGCCGGAACGCGAACGTCACGTCCTGCGGCCGTCCTGGCCGGAACGGCGGCGGCCCACCGCCGAACGGCGGCTCCGGCCGCGGCGGAGGCTCCGGCCGCAGCGGCACCATCACCGCCGGAATCTGGGGGATGATCGGCGTCCGCCGCGCCGGCGGCGCATCGGGTCCGGCCCGGAGCGCCGGCCGCACGGCGTCGAACGCATCGTTCCACGGCACCGGCTCGAGCGAGCCTTTGGCGACGTCGAGCCGCGAAAGCCCAGCGGCGTCCGCCGCGTAAATCGCATCGATCAGCTTCGGCTCCCGCGCCGACGCTTTCCACCCTTCATAGCGGCGCACGAGGTCGCCGGGATCGCGCGGGGCCTGATCGAAGGCATCGTGCACGCGCATGGCCTCGCGCGTCACGTCGTCGGCCAGGCGGCGCGCGGCGAAGTCGAGGGCCCCGCGGCGGCGCTGCTCGTCGGCCGCGCTGAGGTCGTTGATCCAGCGCACCTGCAGCGACGCCAGCACGGCCAGGACGACGACGAGCAGCGTCGCCAAAAGGAGCAGCCACGGCCATCGCATTTGCATCGAGTCTACACGTCCGCGCGCGCCGCGCAGCCCGTCGCCGCGCGCTTTTTACACCGCTTACAAATTGCTTGCGAAGGCTTGATGAATCGCCCTCAACGTCTCGCTACCGTGGTCGTTACATGCGGCAAGGAGACAACAGCATGAAACGAGCACTCATCCTCATCACCCTCGTCACCGCGATGGCCGCGTCGGCCGCCGCCCAGCCCGGACCTCCGCCGCCGCGGCGCGACGTGCTGCCCGACTACCTGCAGCTCACCGACGCGCAGAAAGCGGCGTGGCAGAGCGCGCACGCCGACTTCGAGGCGGCGGTCAAAGCCGCGCACGACGCGCTCGATGCCAAGCTCGCCGCGACGCTGACGCCGGAGCAGAAGACGAAGTTCGACGCCTTCAAGGCGGCGCGCGAGCTCCTGTCGCAGCACCCGCCGCAGCCCGGCGGCGCCGGCGGCCCGCACCCGCCGCGGTAACGCGCCCGTCGAGGACGGGCTTGTGGTCCGGCAGAGGAGAACTGAACTGGACCTCAGCGGGCGCGTCGCCCGAGCTCCTCTGGCGGGCCGCAAGCCCGTCCTCACCTACAATCGCAGTGCATGCAGATCACGCCTGAGGTCATCGCCTCGCACGGCCTCTCCCCCGACGAATACCAGCGCATCGAACAGATCCTCGGGCGCGCGCCGAACTACACGGAGCTCGGGATTTTTTCCGTGATGTGGTCGGAGCACTGCTCATACAAGTCGAGCCGCGTGCACCTGCGCAACTTCCCGACGACCGGGCCGCGCGTCGTGCAGGGGCCGGGCGAGAACGCCGGCGTGATCGACATCGGCGACGGCTGGGTGGCGGCGTTCAAGATGGAGTCGCACAACCATCCGTCGTTCATCGAGCCGTACCAGGGCGCAGCCACCGGCGTCGGCGGGATCCTGCGCGACATCTTCACCATGGGAGCGCGACCGATCGCCTGCCTCGACTCGCTGCGCTTCGGCGAGCTCGATGCGCCGCGGATGAAGTACCTCGTCGACGGCGTGGTGCGCGGCATCGCCGGCTACGGGAACTGCATCGGGATTCCGACCGTGGGCGGAGAGACGTCTTTCCATCCTTGCTACAATGGGAACATCCTCGTCAACGTCTTCGCCCTCGGCGTGGCCAAGCGCGACGGCATTTTCAAGGGGACGGCCACGGGCGTCGGCAATCCGGTGATCTACGTCGGCTCGAAGACGGGCCGCGACGGCATCCACGGCGCAACCATGGCCTCCGCGGAGTTCGACGAGACCTCGGAGGAGAAGCGCCCGACGGTGCAGGTCGGCGACCCCTTCACGGAGAAGCTGCTGCTGGAGGCCTGCCTGGAGATCATGTCCACGGACGCCGTGGTCGGCATCCAGGATATGGGCGCGGCGGGGCTGACGTCGTCGTCGTTCGAGATGGCCGGCCGCGCCGGCACGGGCGTCCACCTCGACCTCGATCGCGTCCCGGTGCGCGAGAGCGGCATGACGCCGTACGAGATCATGCTCAGCGAGTCGCAGGAGCGGATGCTGATCGTGGCCAAACGCGGCCGCGAGAGCGAGGTCGTGCGCGTGTTCGAGAAGTGGGATTTGAACGCTGCCATCATCGGCTCCGTCACCGATGACGGGCTCGTACGGATCTTTTTTCAGGGTTCCGAGGTGGCGTCGATTCCGGTCGAGCCGATTTCGACGGAGGCGCCGGTGTACTCGCGGCCTGTTTCTTCGCGACCCCTCCCCCCGCCGCTCTCCCGCCCACCCGTCCCCGATTCCGACCTCACCGAGGACCTGCTGCTTCTGCTGGCGTCGCCGAATCTCTGTTCGAAGCACTGGATCTACGAGCAGTACGACACGACCGTGCGCACGAACACGATCGCCAAGCCGGAGCGCCGCGACGCCGCGATCGTCCGCGTGAAGGGAAACGGCCGCGCGCTCGCGCTTTCGTCCGACGTGAACCCTCTCTATTGCTTCCTCGATCCATACGAAGGCGGCAAGCAGGCCGTAGCCGAGGCCGCACGCAACGTCGCTGCTGCGGGCGCGCGTCCGGCGGCGATCACCGACTGCCTCAACTTCGGCTCCCCCGAGCGGCCGGAGATCATGTGGCAATTCGCGGAGTGCATCCGCGGCATCAGCGAGGCCTGCCGCGCGCTGGAGACGCCGGTCGTCTCCGGCAACGTGTCGTTCTACAACGAGACCGAGGGCCGGCCGATCTATCCGACGCCGACGGTAGGCATGGTCGGCATCCTCGCCGAGGACGCCGGCTGCGCCCTGCAGTTTCCCGAGCCCGGCCTCGACGTCGTCCTCCTCGGCACGACCTCCGACGAGCTCGGCGGCTCCGAGTGGGCCCAGCTTCACCTCCCCGCCGCCCCACCCGCCCTCCCGCCCCGCGTGTCGCTCGAGCACGAGCGCGCGCTCGTGGAGTGCCTCCTCGCGCTGCACGAGCATCGCGCCATCCGCAGCGCCCACGACCTCGCCAACGGCGGCCTCGCCGTGGCGCTCGCGGAGTGCACGACGGACGGCATCGGCTGCCACGTCGAGCTCTCGGGACATGCCGACGACATCGACGCAGTCGCGTTGCTCTTCGGCGAGTCGCAAGCCCGTGCGGTCGTCTCCACCGCCCGCCCCGACAACGTTCTGCGCATCGCGCACGAGCACGGCGTCACCGCCCGGCGCATCGGACGGACGGTGGCCGCGGCGTTCGTGATCGAGCGCAACGGCGTTCCGCTGATCCGCACGAACGCGCTCGAGCTCGCCCGAATCTGGCGGAGCGCGTTCGGGCTGTTGCTCGGCGGAGATTCCGCGGAGGACGTGATCCGGGGTCTCGGTAAAGAGGCAGAGCTGATCGCGCATTGAAATCGGCCGAGGTACACTCGGAGTGATGAAAAGCGTGCAAGCCTCCGATCTTCGCGAGCACATCGACGAGTGTCTCGAGGCGATGAAGAACGGCGAGACCGTCGCAATCCTCGAGGGGGAAAAGCGGATCGGCGAGCTCAAGCCGGAAGACACCGACGAAGAGCGGCTCGCGCGCCTCGAACGGGAAGGAATCATCCGTCGCGGTACGGGCAAGCTCCCTCCCGATTTCTTGACGCGCGAACTGCCGAAATTCGAAGGCAGCGTGCTCGAACAGTTGCTCGAGGACCGCAAAAACAGCTGGTGAGGTTCTGGGACACGTCGGCGCTAGTCCCGCTGTTCGCGGATGAGGAGATGACGCCGCGGGTCAGGAACGTGCTGGCGCTCGACTCGAAGGTCATCGTCTGGTCCTTCACGCGCGTCGAGCTCGCAAGCGCGATGTGGCGTCGAGATCCGCCGCCGAGGGCCAACCGGGCGGCGGCAATTGCGGAGGTGATGCGCGTCTGGTCCGATTGGAGCGAGGTGACGCGATTCGAGAGCGTGACCGCCCACGCGATTTCGATGTGCGAACGTCATCGGCTCCGCGCTGGCGACGCGCTCCAACTCGCGGCGGCGCTCGTTGCCAGCCGAGGTAAGCCCTCCTCCCTCCCCTTCGTCACCCTCGATCACGCCCTCGCCTCCGCCGCCCGCGCCGAGGGCTTTCCGGTGCTGCCGTAATCCCGGATTTCCCCTGCGCTACACTCTGTTGCACACATCTCCGGCGATGCTCGACAAGTTCAAAGAAGAGTGTGGTGTCTTCGGCGTCCTGAACCATCGGGACGCCGCGAACATCGTCTACCTCGGCCTCTACGCCCTGCAGCATCGGGGGCAGGAGAGCGCGGGCATCGCCTCCGTGTCGCTGAATCCCGTGCACTCGGACGCGAACATCGGCGAGTCCATCGGCTCCAGCGGGGCGGGGGAGCAGATCATCGCGCCGGGGACGCCGCAGATTCATGTCGAGAAAGAGATGGGGCACGTGGCCGACGTCTTCGGGCCGGAGCGGTTGGCGCGGCTGCCGGGGCAGGCGGCCATCGGGCACGTGCGCTACTCCACTGCCGGCGGCTCCATGCTCTGCAACGCCCAGCCCATCGTCGCCTCCACCAGCAAGGGGCCGATCGCGCTCGCGCACAACGGCAACCTCGTCAACGGCGCGGAGATCCGGCGGCAGCTCGAGCAGCAGGGCGCCATCTTCAATACCATGTCCGACACCGAGGTCATCGTGCACCTCATCGCCCGGTCGCGTGAAGCGGACGTCGAGGGCGCCTTCATCGACGCCCTCACCCGCGTGCGCGGCGCCTACTCCGTCGCCCTCCTCGCGCCGGGACGCATCTACGTCGCGCGCGATCCGTACGGCTTCCGTCCCCTCGTCCTCGGCAAGCTCGACGGCGCCACCGTCGTCTCCTCGGAGACCTGCGCGTTCGACCTCATCGAAGCGCAGACCATCCGCGAGGTGCGGGCCGGCGAGGTGCTTGTCATCGAAACGGCGGGGGTAAGAACCGTCCACCAGTTCCCCTCCCCGCGCGAGGCCCGCTGCGTCTTCGAGCACGTCTACTTCGCGCGGCCGGACTCCGTCGTCTTCGGCAACAACGTGGCCGAGGTGCGGAAGCGCTTCGGCGCCCAGCTCGCGCGCGAGCATCCCGTCGACGCCGACATCGTCGTCCCCGTTCCCGACTCCGGCGTCTTCGCCGCGCTCGGCTACGCCCAGGAGTCGGGCATCCGCTACGAGTTCGGGCTCGTGCGCAACCACTACGTCGGGCGCACCTTCATCGAGCCGAAGCAATCGATCCGCAACTTCGGCGTCAAGATCAAGCTCAACCCCGTGCGGGAGATCGTCGACGGCAAGCGCATCGTCCTCGTCGACGACTCCATCGTGCGCGGCACCACGTCGAAGAAAATCGTGCGCATGCTCAAGCAGTTCGGGGCGAAGGAAGTGCACATGCGCATCTCCTCGCCGCCGACGACGGGGCCGTGCTACTACGGCATCGACACCCCGCAGCGGCGCGACCTCATCGCCAGCGCCAGCTCGACCGAGGAGATCCGGCGCTTCATCGAGGCCGACTCCCTCGGCTATCTCTCCGAAGACGGCATGCTCGAGGCAGTGCGCAACGGCGACGACCCGCGGCGGCTCTACTGCACGGCGTGCTTCAGCGGGAAGTATCCGATGGTGAACGACGACGTGGAGACCGCCGCCGCGGCGATTACCGCGGTGTAACCGACAGCCACGGCCCGCTCTGGCGCCGGTGCTCCGGATACTGCGCGACCACCGAGGGCACCCGCTCCGCCGATACAGGCCGGCTGAACAGATACCCCTGCGCCGCATCGCATTTCCGCCGGCGCAGAAAAACCGCCTGCTCCGTCGTCTCCACCCCCTCGGCGACCACGCGCAGGTGCAGATTGCGGGAAATGCCGATCACGGCGGAGACGATGGCCGAGTCGCCGTCGCTCGTCTCCACGTCGCGGATGAACTGGCGGTCGATCTTCACGCAGGTGATCGGGAAGCGCTTCAGGTAATTGAGCGACGAGTAGCCGGTGCCGAAGTCGTCGAGGGAGATGCCGACGCCGAGGTTGCGCAGCGCGTGCAGCACCTCCAGCGAGACCTCGGCGTTCTGCATGGCCGTCGACTCCGTGATCTCGATCTCCAGCGCGCCGCCGTCGAGGCCCGTCTGCTCCAGCGTGCGCTGCACGACCGTGACGAGGTCGTGCTGCTGGAACTGCCGCGGCGAGAGGTTCACCGCCACCGAGCCGACGTCGATGCCGCTGTCGCGCCAGGCGCGCATCTGCCGGCAGGCCGTGCGCAGCACCCACTCGCCGATGGGCACGATCAGCCGACTCTCCTCGGCCAGGGGGATGAACGACGACGGATGCACGATGCCGCGCTCCGGATCGTTCCAGCGCACCAGCGCCTCGACGGCGATGACCTTGCCGGTGACGAGGCTGATCTGGGGCTGGTAGTGCAGCAGCAGCTCGCCGTCGTGCACGGCGCGGCGCAGGCGGCTCTCCAGCGACAGCCGCTCCACGGCGCGGCGCTTCATCTCGTCGGTGCAGAGCTGGTACGTGTTCCGCCCCGCTTCCTTGGCGCGGTACATGGCGCTGTCGGCGTTGCGCAGCAGGGCCTCGGCGTCCTGGCCGTCGACCGGATAGAGGGCGATGCCGATGCTCGCCGACGTCTCCACCGGCGTCTCGCCGATCGTCATCGGGCGCTGCACCAATTCGAGCATCTTCTCGGCCACGTTCGCGGCGTCCTCGGGGTGGCGCAGCTCGGAGAGGATGATCGTGAACTCGTCGCCGCCGATCCGGGCCACCGTGTCCTCGTCGCGGATGCAGGCGCGCAGCCGCCGCGACATCTCCAGCAGCAGCTCGTCGCCGGCGGTGTGGCCGAGCGTGTCGTTGATGGTCTTGAAGTGATCGAGATCGACGAACATCACCGCCAGCGCTTTGCCGTAGCGGCGGCAGCGCGTCAGCGCCTGCGACAGCCGGTCCATGAATAGCTTGCGGTTCGGCAGATTCGTGAGCACGTCGTGGTAGGCGTGGAACTCGATCTGTTCCTCGGCGCGCTTGCGGTCGCTGATGTCGACGACCGTGCTGTGGATGCGGTCGCCCGACAGGGTCAGGTTCTTCAGCACCCAGACGCTGGAGCCGTCGCGGCGGCGCATCTCCACCTCGACGCTGTTCAGCGTGGAGACGTCGCGGAGCAGCGAGGCCAGCTCCTCGCGCTCCACGGGACGCACGTAGAACTCGGTCATCGTCTGGCCGACGAGATCGGCGCGGTTGCAGCCGAGCATCACCGCGAAGGTGGAGTTGCAGTCGGTGACGATCCCTTCGAACGTGGTCACGCAGACGCCGGCGGCGTTCTGCTCGAACAGAAGCCGATAGCGCAGCTCGGAGTCGCGCAGCGCCGACTCCGCGGCGAAGCGCGCCGTGACGTCGCGGAAGCTCCAGACGCGCATGGCCGTGACGCCTTCCACGGCCCGGCCGATGGAGTAGCGCTCGAAGCGGCGCCCGTCTTTGAACTCAAGCAGGTCGAAGCTCTCCGCCTGGGGCTGCTGGTAGAGGGCCTCGACGGTGCGCAGGTATTCGTCGGGATCGTTGAGCTGCTCGAGGATGTGCGAGGTGATGACGCGATCGTCCGACATGGCCAGCAGGTTCGGCGGGATGCGCCACATGTCGATGAAGCGCTGGTTGTAACTGAGCACGCGGCCGCCGCTGCCGACGACAAGGATCCCGTCGGCGGTGCATTCCAGCGTCGACTCCAGCAACGTGAGGGCGCGGCGGATCTGCCGCTCCGCTTCTTTGCGCTCGCGCATGTCGCGGCCGATCATGATCGCCCCCGCGGCCTCGCCGTCGTCGACCACCGGGGCGATGGAGATCATCAGCTCCACGCGCTGGCCGTTCTTGCCCTGGAAGACGTGCTCCTCCATCCGCACCGTGCGCCGGCGCAGCGACGAGGAGAAGGCGTCGTCGTCCTTGACCAGGAGGTCCTCGAGCCGGCGGCCGATGAGCTCGTTCTCGCCGTAGCCGAGGAGGCGCTCCGCGGCGGGATTGGCAAGCTGGATCTGTCCCTCGCGGTTGCAGACGAAGAGGGCGTCGGCCATGGTGCCGATGACTTCGCGCGCCGCCAGCGACGGCGAGATGGCCACGATGTCGTAGCGCCGGAAGGCGACGGCGGCGATGAAGACGAAGGCCATGATCGGGAGGTAGCCGATCGGATAGACCGGCACGCCGAACTTCGGAAGGTAATCGACGCATCCGAGGTAGGCGATGGCGAAGGCGAAGATCATCATCCGGATGCGCTTCCGCTCCACGCCCTTCGCGGCCGGATAGGCGACGACGAACTCCCCCAGCGCGGCCACGAGGTAGCCGAAGAAGAAGACCAGGAAGGGGATGGTCAGCTGGCCGCCGTAGCGCGGATAGAAGCCCCACCAGAAGTGCTGCACGCGCGTGACCAGGAGCGGCGTCGGCACGGCCAGGGTGACGAAGACGACGCCGAGCATCCAGCCGATGAGCGCGTGCGTCCGCCGCTTGCCGCCGATGCGCAGCATCTCCACGGTGAACTGGTAGATGGCCGGCGCGATCAGCGGGACGCCTGAGTAGGCCGCGCGCGCCCAGAAGAGGGCCAGGCGCTCCTCGGCCGCGCAGTACATGAAGGTGAAGGCGAAGAGCCACAACGACGCCGCGGCGGTCATGCCGAAGAACGCCGCGGTGAGGCGCGACGGCCGGCGCAACAGAAGGCTCACGCCAAAGACGAGCATCAGCAGGCTCGTCAGCGCGGTCGGCACCGCGTACACAGAGAACGCGTAACGCGCGGCGTTCACAAACGGCATTTTGAACTTCCGGCTGAGGCGAGAGAGGGACTTATTGTGACACACTGCGCCTCCGAATGCCGCAAGTGGTGATCGTGGGAGCGGGCGTGATCGGGGCGAGCATCGCCTGGCACCTCGGCGAGCTCGGCTGCCGCGACGTGCTCGTCGTCGACCGCGCGCCCACCCTCGGCGGCGGCAGCACGCCGCTGGCCACGGGAGGATTCCGCACGCAGTTCGCCACTGAGGTGAACGTGCGCCTGTCGATGCTCTCGCGCGAGAAGCTGCGGCACTTTCCGGACGAGATCGGCGTCGACAGCGGCTACCGTCCGTACGGCTACCTGTTCCTAGCCATGAGCGAGACGACGCTGGCCGTGCTGCGCGACGCCCAGCACGTGCAGCACGCCTGCGGCGTGACGGAAGCGCGCATGGTGACGGCGGAGGAGGCGCGGGCGATCAATCCGGTCGTCGGCGACGTCGCCGGCGGGGCGTACTGCCCGACGGACGGGTTCATCCGGGCCATGCAGATCCTGCGCGGCTATCACGACGCCGCCTCGCGGCGCGGCGTGCGCTTCGACTTCGGCGTGGAGGTGCACGGGCTGCGCGTCGAGGGGGACCGCGTGGTTGCGCTGCAAACCTCGCGCGGCGAGATCGAGGCGGAGCACTTCGTCAACGCCGCGGGAGCGTGGGCGGCGACGTTCGGCTTCGACGTGCCGGTGACGCCGCTGCGCCGCCGCGTGGCGCCGACGATCGTCACCGACGCGCTGCCGGAGTCGATGCCGATGACGATATGGACCGACGACGGCTACCACATCCGCGTCCGCGACGGGCGCGTGCTGCTGCTCTGGCCCGACCCCGCCCCGCCCGGCTTCGACACGAGCCTCGACGAGGCCTGGCTGGCGCAGGTGCGGGCCTTCACGGACGCGCGCGTGCCGCAGCTGCGCGAGGTGCCGATCGACCGCGCCCAGTGCTGGGCGGGGCTGTACGAGATGTCGCCCGACAAGCACGCCATCGTCGGCCGGGCCCCACGCTACGCGAACGCCTGGCTGGCGAACGGCTCGTCCGGACACGGCGTCATGCACGCACCGGCGATCGGCCAGATCGTCGCGGAGATGATCACCGGCGCGCCGCCGCCGTTCGACGTGCACGCGCTGCGGCCGGAGCGCTTCGCGGAGGGGGGCGGCGAGGCGTCTCCGACTTTGCTATGACTGCACGGGCGCACGGCCGCGGCCGACGAAGTGAACGATCGCAAGGACGGCAACAACGCTGACGAAGACGATCTTCGCGATCAGATCGCGGGTCTCCCACGTCCGAATCGAAAGCGTGGCGTACGTCATGAGCACGTAAAGTCCGGTGTCCGGCCAGGGGCGAAAAAGCCTGGGCCGCCCCCGCGACAGCCGCCAAAGCGAATCGGCCAGCCAGACGATGGCGATCAGCAGCATGCCGCCCAAGAAAATCTCATCGATGATCATGGCTTGTCCCTACGGTCCCCAACCGACGGTCCCGTCGGCATATTGTTGGTCAGGGCAATCTCTCCACATGTTATATGCCATTAATAAGAAGGTTCCGACTGCGCCGATGCATTGGGTGGGTGTGGCGGGATTGTCGCAATAAGAAAGGATGCCGGCTGCCGCCGCGATGAGCCCGTAGGCGTCGCCGAGACAGTCGTTCGGCGCGATTCTGAACGATGGTCGGCTGAGCGGATCGATCTGCAACTTTCGCGAGTCGGCCGGGGTGCTCGGCAACGCGGTCAGCACCCGCGCCGCAATCTGGGCTTGGCGACTGCGGCGCATCGCTGTGGTGAATCCATCGAGGCCGGCGTTCGTCGTCTCACCGGTGGACGTGCTGCGGGCGAGGATCGCCGTCGATGACGGTCCATGCGGCGCGGTAGCAACAAGCCGCAGGACGAACACCGCCGGCGTCCGCGCCAGCGTGGTGAACTGGATCGCATAGCCGTCTCCGTAGCGGATGGAGCGGCCGTCGTACGTCAGATCCGCGATGCCTTCGTCGGACGCGATGGCGCAGTGCATCTCGCGGTGTCCGTCGACGTCGTATTCTTCGACGTGGACCACACCATTCGGGGCCACGACGTCATACGACGTTCTCTGAGCGAATGTCAGCGGCGGGACGAGCATGAGCACGAGCAACAGAAATTTCAGACGCATGAACGCACTGTCAGCGTGACCGCGATCACCCGCTTGTGTGGCCCTGCAGTAAGATTCGCCTCATCCACGCCATGAGCTGGAAACTGATCTTCGGTCTCTCCCTCTTCGGCCTGGCCATGGCCTTCGGCACCGTCTACGCGATCGGCTCGCGCGTTGAGCCGTGGATCTGGCTCGTCATCTTCCTCATCTGCGCTTTCCTCATCGCCGCGAACGCGCCGTCGAGGCGCTTCCTGCACGGCTTTCTCGTCGGCGTTGTCAACAGCGTCTGGATCACGGGCGCGCACGTCGCCCTATACGACGCGTATATCGCCCGGCATCCGCGGGAGGCGGCGATGATGGCCGGCAGCGCGATGGCCACGCATCCGCGGCTGATGATGGCCGGCATCGGCGCGATCATCGGCATCCTCTCCGGCCTGGTCCTCGGCCTTCTCGCCTGGATCGCCGGCAAGTTTCTTTCTGCACGCCCCGCACGTCCAACGGCGTGATGCGACAGAGACTCGATCCACGGTACTGGCAGATCGGCGCTCTGACCGCGCTGCTGCTCTACGGCGTCTTCGTCCTGCGCTTCGAGGTCACCCTGCTCCGCGCGGCGCTGATCGTCGCAACGGCGGTGGCGACGCAGCGCCTTTTCACGAAGGACGTCCGCAGCGCGGTCATCTCCGGGCTCTCCATCGCGCTGCTGCTGCGCAGCAACCACTTCTGGGTCCTGATCCTCGCCGCGGCCATCGCCGTCGCCAGCAAATTCGTTCTCCGTATCAAAGGGAAGCACGTCTTCAACCCGACCAACTTCGCCATCGTCCTGCTCATCGCCGCCACGAACGACGCCTGGGTCTCGCCCGGCCAGTGGGGCAACGTCGCTTTCTTCGGCTTCCTCATCGTCTGTCTCGGCGGGCTGGTCGTGCACCGCGCCGAGCGCAGCGACGTCACCTACGCCTTCATCGTCTTCTGGAGCGCCATCGTCGCCGGCCGGTCGCTGTGGCTCGGCGAGCCGCTGAGCATCCCCCTGCATCGCCTCGAGAACGGCGCGCTGCTGCTCTTCACCTTTTTCATGATCTCCGACCCGCGCACCACGCCCGACTCGCGCGCCGGCCGCATCCTCTTCGCCGCGCTCGTGGCCCTCGGCGCCGGTTACATCCAGTTCCGCCTCTTCCGCACCAACGGCATTCTCTGGTCCCTTGCCATCACCTCGTTCTTCACGCCCGTCATCGATCTCGTGTTCCGGGCGGAGCGTTTCGTCTGGAACCGCAGCGGAGGTCCTCAATGCGAACAGCCTTCACTCTCCTTCTCCTCCTAGCGGCATCGCCGTCGTTCGGCTTCTGCGGCTTCTACGTCGCCAAGGGCGACGCCAAGCTCTTCAACCGCGCCTCGCAGGTCGTGCTCGTGCACGACGAGGACAAGACGGTGATGACGATGGCGAACGACTTCCAGGGCAATCCGAAGGAGTTCGCCGTCGTCATCCCCGTGCCGACGAAGATCGAGCGCGGGCAGATCCACGTCGCCGAGAAGGCGTTGATCGACCGCATCGACGCTTACTCCGCGCCGCGACTCGTCGAGTACTACGACCCCGATCCTTGCGCGCCGACGCCGGTCTACGCGGCCGCACCGCCGATGCAAAACGCTCAGGTGGACCGCATGAACGTCGGCGCGCGCGCGAAGTCCCTCGGCGTGACGATCGAGGCCTCGTACACCGTCGGCGAGTACGACATCCTCATCCTCTCCGCCAAGCAGTCCGACGGCCTGGAGATCTGGCTCCGCGAGAACGGCTACACGATCCCGCAGGGCGCGGCCGCGGTGCTGGACAGCTACATCAAACAGCACATGCACTTCTTCGTGGCCAAGGTGAATCTGAAGGAGCAGGCCAAGCTCGGCTATCAGTACCTGCGGCCGATCCAGGTCGCCTACGACTCGCCGAAGTTCATGCTCCCGATCCGCCTCGGCACGGTGAACGCGAACGGGCCGCAGGAGCTCTTCGTCTACACGATCACGCGCAAGGGCCGCGTGGAGACGACGAACTACCGCACCGTGAAGCTGCCGAGCGACCAGGACGTGCCGCTCTTCGTCAAGGAGGAGTTCGGCCCGTTCTACAAAGCGCTCTTCGCCGAGCAGGTGCGCCGCGAGGAGATGCGCACGGTCTTCCTCGAGTACGCCTGGAACAGCCAGTGGTGCGACCCATGCGCGTCCGATCCGCTGTCGAGCAAGGAGCTGCGCGAGCTCGGCGTCTGGTGGGCCTCGAACGATCCGTACCGCGGCGGGACGCCGGCGTTCGTCACGCGGCTGCACGTCCGCTACGACCGCGCCCACTTCCCCGAGGACCTCGTCTTCCAGGAGACCGGCGACCAGCAGAACTTCCAGGCCCGCTACGTCCTTCGCCATCCGTGGACTGGAAAAGCGAGTTGCCCCGCGGCCGAGCAGTACCGGCGCACGCTGCGCGAGCGTCAGGAGAAAGAGGCGGAGAACGCCGCGAGCCTGACGGGATGGAAGATCGGCACGGTTCGGAAGAAGATGAACATCGCCGAGGTCACGCCGCCGGCGAAGAAGCACTGGTGGGAGACCTTGTGGTGAAGTTCACCGTTCGCTGACCATCCCTCCGCAACCGCCCGTGGCTTACTTCGTCTTCACGCGGAAACATTAAGGAGGGCAAGCCATGGGCAAACGTTTCCTCGCCGCGGCGGCGGTGGTGTTGTGTGCACTGGGCGCATTCGCTCAGGGCATCACGCTTCCGCCGTCGGGCGGCAACCAGCGGCAGACGGTCATTCAGCAAATCGGTCCGGTCAAAGTCTCGGTCGAGTACAGCAGTCCGCACGTGCACAGTCCGCAGGGCGAAGACCGCCGCGGCAAGATCTGGGGCGCGCTCGTCCCCTACGGCCTCACGGACCTCGGCTTCGGCACGTGCAAGCAGTGTCCGTGGCGCGGCGGCGCGAACGAGAACACGGTCTTCACCACGTCGCATGACATCGTCGTGCAGGGACAGAAACTCCCCGCCGGCACGTACGCGCTCTTCTATATCCCCGATCCGAACGAATGGACGGCCATCTTCTCGAAGAACCACACCTCGTGGGGCAGCTTCTTCTATGACCCGGCCGAGGATGCGCTGCGCGTCAAGGTGAAACCGGAGAAGGCCGAGTATCGCGAAGTCCTGACCTACGACTTCACGGAGCGGAAGAACGACAAGGCCACGCTGGCCATGAAGTGGGAAGAGCTGTCGGCGCCGCTCGAGATCAGCGTGCCGAACGTGACCGACTACTACATCGCCGCGATCGGCAACGAGCTGCGCTCCTCGCCGGGATTCACGTACGAGAACTGGATGGCGGCGGCGCAGTACGCGCTCGGGCAGAAGCGTCCGGCCGAGGCGCTGCAGTGGGCCGAGGCGGCCGCGCACGCGCCGCAGGGCATCGGGCACGAGACCTTCGGCACGCTCATGACCCTGGCGACGGCGCAGGAGATGAACGGCAAGACCGCCGACGCCGCGGCGACGCGCGAGAAGGCCCTCAACCATCCCACCGCGACGCCGGCCGACATCCACCAGTACGCTCGCCTGCTGCTGACGCAGAAGAAGAAGGACGAAGCCATCAAAGTGTTCGAATTCAACGCCAAGCGCTTCCCGAACCAGTGGCCGGTGAACGTCAGCCTGGCGCGCGCGAACTCGGCGAAGGGGAACTACGCCGAGGCCTTGAAGTACGCCAAGGCCGCGCTGGCCGAGGCGCCGGATGCGGCGAACAAGAAGAGCCTCGAGGGAGCGATCAAGAAACTGGAAGCCGGACAGGACATTAACTGACGGGACGGGACGCGTTCTTGCACTCCCGTCCGGCATGTTGATTGTTTTCGCACTCGTGCTGGGGCTCGGCCACGGCCGGGCCCCCAACGCCTGCCAGGTTCTCACCGCGCGCGACGTCGCCGCCGTGCAGGGCGCGCGCTACAAATCGACGAAGCTGAAAGAGAGCGGAACGCGGGACCTGCAGGTCTCGCAATGCTTCTACGCCATGCCGCGGCTCTCCGACTCTGTCTCCGTCGACCTCATCCGTGGCGACACGCGCGCATTCTGGAAGAAGCACCTGCAGCTCGTCTCGAACGTCCATCACGAGCGCGCGCCGGAGTCGATCGCGATCGACGGCGTCGGCGACGCCGCCGTCTGGAGCGGCACCAACCTGGCCGGCGCGCTGTACGTGCTGAAGGGCGACACCATCGTGCGCGTCAGCGTCGGCGGCGACGCGCCGCGGGAGCTGAAGATTGAAAAGGCGAAGAAGCTGGCCGCGCGGGCGCTCCGGCGCCTCTAAGACCGCGCGGTTCGACTGGCACGTGCCGCTTCTCGGCAGCGCGCTCCTTCTGCTCTGGACGACGAACCGCCGCCGCATCAAGCCGAACTTCGAGCTCTCCGGCGACGGCAGCATCGACGTCATGGTGCCGTCGCTCATCGGCCTGAGCGAGGGCGCCATCGACGCCGGGAACCGCGTCGAGCTCCTGCAGAACGGCGCGTACTTCGACCGCCTCCTCGACGACATCGCCGCCGCGCGCGGATCGATCCACATCGAGTCGTACATCTGGTGGACCGGCGAGATCTGCGTCCGCCTCGCCGATGCCCTGGCCGCGCGCGCGGCCGCCGGCGTCGAGGTGCGGCTCCTCCTCGACTACTCCGGCTCCTCGCGCATGGACAAGGCCCTCATGCAGCGGATGAAGGACGCCGGCTGCAAGGTGCGGCGATTCCGTCCGCTGCGCGTCAGCAACATCGGGATGATGAACAACCGCACCCACCGCAAGATCGCCGTGTTCGACGGGCGCGTGGCCTACGTCGGCGGTCACGGCATCGCCGAGGAGTGGACGGGCAACGCCGAGGACCGCGACCACTGGCGCGACACCTTCGTGCGCATGGAGGGGCCGGTGGCGAACACGGTGCAGGGCTGCTTCTGCGAGAACTGGATCGAGGAGACCGGCGAGGTGCCGGCCGGCGAGCGCTACTACCCGAAGCTCGAGAAATGCGGCCCGACCGACGCCCACGTCGCCTACACCTCGCCGCACGGCAGCATCTCCTCGGTGCAGATGCTGTACTACCTGGCCATCTCGTCCGCGCACGAGGAGCTGCTCATCCAGAACCCATACTTCCTCCCGCACGAGGACGCCATCGGCGCGCTCGTCGCGGCGGTGAAGCGCGGCGTCGACGTGCAGGTCATGCTGCCGGCCGCGTCGGTCATCGACTCGCCGCTCGTGCAGCATGCCAGCCATCATCACTTCGGCGATCTCCTCGAGCGCGGCGTGCGCATCTTCGAATACCGGAAGACGCTGCTGCATCAGAAGGTGATCATCGTCGACGGCGTCTGGTCCTGCGTCGGCTCGACGAACTTCGACGACCGCTCCTTCCAGCGCAACGACGAGATCACCGTCGGCTTCACCGACCGCGAGCTCGCCGAGAAACTGCGCGCGGCGTTCTTCGACGACATGAAGCACGCCCGCGAGGTGCGCTTCGACGAATGGAAGTCGCGGCCGTGGCGCCACAAGGCGATCGACGCGGCCGCGTTCGCGTTCCGGGCCGAGCTTTAAACGCTCTTGTGAACGCAGGCGCACGATTTCGAAAACACTGCCCTTCCATCCAGAACGAAATCCTGCCGCGCGAGTTATAAACAAAAACGGGTCTCCCCACAGGAGGTTTTCGATGGGCTCCATCCTCGGTGGCGGCGAAGTCGTACAGCATCCTGGCCATGCGGACGAGCCGGCGCGCCAGCCGTTGCCGGGCGGCACCGCCGTCGGACCCTATCGCATCCTCAAGCTCCTGGCCTCGGGCGGCATGGGCGATGTCTACCGCGCCCGCGACGAGCGCCTCGGCCGCGACGTCGCGCTGAAAGTTCTTCCGCCGACGCTCACCGACGATCGCGAGCGCGTCGACCGCCTGGCCCAGGAAGCCAAGGCCGCCTCGGCGCTGAATCATCCGCACATCGTGGCCATCTACGAGATCGGGCAGGCCCGCCCGTCGTACGTCGTGCAGTCGATCGACTCGAAGGAGCGCCCCGAGGAGCTGCACTTCATCGCCATGGAGCTCGTCGACGGCGAGACCCTGCGCGAGTTCCTCGGCGGACACGCGTCGCTGCCGCGGCGGCTGGAGATCCTCGCGCAGACCGCGGACGGACTGGCCAAGGCGCACGCCGCGGGCATCGTGCATCGCGACCTCAAGCCGGACAACGTCATGATCTCGGCCGAGGGCTACGCGAAGGTCGTCGACTTCGGCCTGGCCAAGCTCGTCGAGCCTCCGACCGGCTGGAATCCCCTCGGCGCCGATTCGCCGACGATGCGCGCCATCACGCGCCAGGGCGAGCTGATCGGCACGGCCGGCTACATGTCGCCCGAGCAGATCGTCGGCCGGCCCATCGACCAGCGCTCCGACATCTTCTCCTTCGGCTGCATCGTCTACGAAGCGGTCACCGGGCGGAAGCCGTTCGAAGGCGACTCCTTCGTCGACACGCTGCATCAGGTGCTGCACGCGGAGCCGGAGCCGATCGCGCATGCCGACGAGAACGTGCGCCGCGAGCTGCAGCGGCTGATCGGCAAGTGCCTGGTGAAGGACCGCGAGAACCGCTACCAGTCGCTGCGCGACGTGGCGCTCGACCTGCGCGCGGTGGCGCGCGACATCGAGGGCGCGCCGGCGGTGCCGCTGGCGCGCGCAACGAGCGCGCGCTGGCTCGTGGCCGCAACGGCGACGGCCGCGGCCGTGGCGTTGTTCGCGATCTGGCGCGGGCCGGCCCGCACGAGCGGGGCCGAGGTCCCGCACTCCGCGCATCCGGCCACGCGCATCACGTCGAGCGGCAACGTCGGCCACCTCGGCACGTCGCCGGACGGCGGCTTCGTCGCGTACACGACGTACGAGGACGAGAAGGGAGAGGCGCTCCGCCTGCATCAGATCGCCTCCGGCAGCAGCGTCATGATCATCCCGCCGGCGCCGAAGATCCACTTCGCCGGCATCGGCTTTTCCGCCGACTCGAATTACGTGCTGCCGACGTCGTACGACAACTCCAACTACGGCAACGTCACGCAGGTCCCGCTCCTCGGCGGGCCGGCCACGAAGCTCGTTGGCGACGCCGACACCGCCGCCACCGTCTCTCCCGACGGCACGAGCATCGCCGTCGCGCGCAACGTGCTGCAGAAGGGCGAGAGCGATCTGCTCGTCACCGCGCGCGACGGCTCGCACGAGCGCGTGCTGACCACGCTCCCGCTGCCCCAGGAGGTCCACTCGCCGGCGTGGTCGCCGGACGGCAAGCGCATCGCCGTCGCCCACGGACGGACGATCTACACGATCGACGCCGCCACCGGCGCGAGGTCGAGCGTGCCGCTGGCGGGCGCCATCGACGGCGTGACGTGGAGCGGAGATGCGCTCGTCGTCAGCGCCGTCGACGAGCGTGCCGGCGGGCACAGGCAACTGATGCGCGTCGACCCGGCTACGGGCGCCATCGCGAACATCACCGACGACGACAACGACTACGTCGAGCCGCACGCGGCAGGGCAGTCGATCGCCGCGATCCGGATGAAGCGGCAGGCCACACTCTGGTCGGTCGCGCCTGGATTGCCGGCCGAGGAGCTGACGCGCGGCGGCGGCGTCGGCAGCTCCGACGGACTCGAGGGTCTTGCCTGGACGCAGGATCACCACATCGTCTACACCTCCTCGGCTGCAGGGACGGTCGATCTCTGGATGGCCAACGCCGACGGCTTGTCGCCGCGGCAGCTGACGTACGACGAGGGGACGGAATCGCATCCCGTCGTGACCGCGGATGGCACGACCATCGTCTACTGGTCGCGGCTGCGCGGCGAATGCGGGCTGTGGCGGATGAACGTCGACGGCTCGCAGCGGCGGCAGATCGCCGGCGCGCCGGTCATCTACGAATCGTTCGCCGTGACTCCCGATTCGAAGACGGTCGTCTACGTCGCCGGCTCGACGCTGCTGCGCGCCCCGATCGACGGCGGCACGCCGGCCCAGATCGCCCAAACCGGCGTCTTCGAGAAATCGCTGCAGCTCACGCCCGACGGCAGCGCCGTCATCTTTTCCGCGCTCGAAGGGACCGCGACCCGACTGTTCCGCGTGCCGGTTGCCGGCGGCCGCGTCACGAAGCTCCTCACCGACGGCGCACGCGACGGCGTCGTCTCGCCCGACGGCCGACTGCTGGCCTGCACGTTCGGTCTTCCCCCGAGCATGAACCTGGCCATTCTTTCCGCCACGGGCGGTACCGCGCCGCGCGTGCTCCCGCTCAACGGCCGGCTTTACCGCTGGAGTCCCGACGGCAAGTCGATCGTCTTCGTCAAGGGCGAGGGGAAGAAGGACAACTTGTACGTGCTGCCGCTGGGCAGCAAGGAGGCTACGCCGCTGACGAAGTTCGCCGACGGCCACATCGAGAATTTTTCCTGGTCGCCGGACGGCACGCGCATCCTGCTGACGCATTCGCTGCAGACGCGCGACGTGGTGCTGCTGCGCTGACGTCAGCGGCGCCGAAAGAATCCGTTGACCTGCAGGATGTCGCCGGTTCTCGGATCGGAGAACTCGCTCTCGATGCCGACGAAGCGATAGCCCTTCTCGCGCATGAAGGCGAGCAGCTCCTCGAACAGCATCTGCCCGCCGTACAGCGGCACGAGCGACATCTCCATCTGGATCATCCCGATGCGCGGCAGAGAGCGCTCGGCGCCTTTCAAGACGTTGCTCTCGAATCCCTGCGTGTCGATTTTCATGTAGATGTTTTTCGACGCCGCGCACAACTCGTCGAAGACCGAATCGAGGGTCTTCACGGTGACGGTCTCCTTGCCGACGTACTGCGAGTCCGGCGCGGCGTTGAGGTGCGCGGGGAGCATGTCCAGCAGGGAGCTGCTGTAGGAATTCTGCGCGATGTTGATCTCGCGCTGCTCGTTGACGTCGCCGAGCGCGTAGTTGAAGGCCTCGCATTCGGTGGTGGCCACGAGCTCCTTGAAGGCGGCGCTCATCGGCTCGAAGGAGAGGATGCGTCCGGTGTAGCCGAGGTCGTCGCGCCACTCGCGGGCGAACTGGCCGGTGTTCGCGCCGACGTCGAGAACGGTGTCGATCGCGTACTCGGTCAGCAGCCGGCGCTTTCTGGCGATCGGATGCAGCGCCGGCGTGAACGGCGCGATGTCGTAGCCGGCTTTCCAAAACAGTTTGCGGATCTCGTGCTTGAAACGGAGGAGTCCCACGGCCGCGCGATTCTAAGTCAGCGCGGCGGAGTGAGCGACACGGTGACGTTGTAGATGACCGCCACGGGCTGCCCGGCGCGCGTGGCTGGCCTGAACTCCCAGTGGCGCAGGGCGTCGGAGAGCATGCGGTCGGCGTCGGCGCTCAGGCCGAGCATCGGCTTCACGCCGATCACTTTTCCGTTCGCGTCGATCGTCACCTCGGCGATGCCGATCTTGCCGTGCCCGTCGAGCTCCGCCGGATACGGCAGGGCGTCGCGCAGCACGACGACGGGCGCGCTCACGTCGCCGCCGACTTTGTAAATCTGCTGGCCGCCGGCCGTCTTCAGCTTCGTCATCGACGGATGCGACTGCAGCTCCGGCGGGAGGAAAGCCTGGGCGAGCGCGTCGACGTCGAGCACGCGCGCCCAGCCGGTGTCGTCGTAGACGAGGTCCTCGTCGAGCGAGGGCACGATGCCTTTCGACCAGCTCTCGCGGTCGAACTTCTTGTCCGCGCCGGCGCTGACGATGCGCACGTGCTGTCCCTCGGCGTCGGGGAAGACGACGTCGAGCGCCGTCCCCCATTCGTCGTCGATGCGCGGCACGCGTACGGTCCGGACGTTGTGCCACGTCTGGCGGCCTTTGAGGAAGGTCTCGCAGAGCGCCTTCATCTTGTCCTGGGTGATCCGCTCGCGCATGGCCTCGATCACCGCCGGATCGCCCGTGGCGGCCCGCTCGGCCTCGATCTCGTTGACGCGCAGCCAGGCCCAGGCCTGGCCGGGCGTGGTGACGACGCGGTAGGTGTCGCCGCGCGGGAACGCCGTCGGCAGCGGCTGATCGCTCTTCTGCTGCTCGGTGACGAAGCCGAGGAGCCAGGCCCGATTCGAGCGCGTGAATGCGCCGCCGAGGAGGACGGAGTCCGCGCCGAGCGACGCTGTATCGCCGTTCTCCTCGAATTTCTTGTCGCTGCCGGCGCCGGTGATGCGGTAGCCGCCCTTCTCCAGGATCTCGATGCGGTACGGCGTCCCCCACGGATCGCGGAGCTGCGCGGCGTCGACGGCCAGGAGGGCCGCGGTCTCGGCCTCGCTGCCGCCGAGCCGGTAGGCGCCGTGCACGACGCGCTGGTACTCGAGCGCCGCGGCGAGCTGCTGCATCGTGGCCAGGTTCAGAAGGCCGCGGGTGAGGGCGTCGTCGCTCGGCCGCTGCGCGAGCGCGGCGGGAGCGAGGCCCAGAAGAAGGACGGCGATGGTCATGCGCATCGTGTTCGGATCTCGTTGGCGATGTCTACGACGGACGAGAGCAGGCTGTGGTTCCCGCCCGGGATGGCCACGAAGCGCGATCCCGGCGCGGCCCGCGGCTGCCAGCGCTGCCAGACGGCCTCGACGCGCTCGAACGGCAGGGTCTCGTCGTCGATTCCCATGAAGATCGTGACCGGCACCGGCGGGGCGTCGCGGTCGGCTTCGGCGGCGGCGATCTGCTCGAAGAAGGCCCGGTGGATCGGGGCGTTGGCGTTGCGCGCGTAGTTGAAGACTTCAACGGGGTCGCCGGGCGGCAAACGCCCGAGCCAATGCTCGACGACGCCGAGGGCCGGGGCGATGAGGACGAGCGGCGCCGCCACGCCGCGGCGCACGACCTCGAGGGCGACGAGCGCGCCGAGGGAGCTGCCGACGACTGCGCACGGCGCGGCGGCGCGCCCGGCGGCCACGCCGAGAACCACCATGGCCTCGAAGTCGAGACGCTCGAAGGAAGGGACGTTGAGGTCAGGCGTCACCAGCTCGACGCCGGGGGCGAGGAGCTCGCGGAAGGCGCGGACTTTCTCGCTGTGCGGCGAGCTGGCGAAGCCGTGGAAGTAGAGAGCTCGTGTCAGCCGCGGGGCCGCTCCTCTTCGCGAACGATATCGCGATCGCGCGCCGTCCGGATGGGCTGCTCGACGTCCTTTCCGCCGTCGTTGACGAGCTCCTCGAACAGGGCCCGGTAGTGCAGGACGGCCTGGCGCAGCTCCTCCGTCGACGGCGAGCCGTGGCCGATGATGGCGTGCCCGGCGCGGTAGTGCTCGACCACGCGCGGGTGCTTGACCGAGATCAGCGCCGCGTGCTCCTCGAACTCCGTGATCGGATAGCCGCGCGTGCGCATCACGTCGGCGATCAGCTCGTCCGCTTCGACCACCGCGGTCGTGGGCCGCTCCACGAAGCGGGCCTCGATGTTCCGCCATTCGTCGCGATAGCGGTCGCGCTCCGCCGCGGTCAGCGGGCGGATGTCGAGGCCTTTGGCCTCCTCGGCGCGGGCGACGAGCTCGTCCTCGGCGCGCGAGCGGCTCCCGGCGTGCTCGACCGTGCGGTCGTACTCGCGGCCGAAGTGGTCGCGCAGTGCCGCGGTGCGGTTGCGCCGCGCCCCGAAAGCGATGAGGCCGACGACGAGCAGAACCGCCGCGGCCGCCACGGCGATCCAGATCCATTGCGGATTGATGTTCATGAAAATAACCTCCGCTCTCAAGCCCATCAAAGGCTGTGCCGTCGCTCACACCCCGCGCGGCGACAGCGCATGCTGCCGGCCACATCCGCATCCTCGCGTAACGCCGCTCACAGCGTCGCGCGGGCGTAAGCAGTACGATTTCAACGACGTCTGATGTCCATGCGCGCGACGCTCACTCTCCTCGCCTCTCTTTTGACGGCGGTCCCTCTCGCCGCACAGCACACGCCGATCAACGACCTCGGCAACGGCAAGTACCTCGGCCAGTTCGAGGGCGGCCTCTACGAGCACGGCGCCAACGTGCCGCCCGCCGACCACGAGGCGGTCGGACTGGCTCAGGCCGCGCTGGTGCGCCCGCTCGACCGCAACGGCAATCCGTCGCCGGGCGGGAAGATCGTCATGGTCTCCGTCGGCATGTCGAATACGACGCAGGAGTTCTGCGCGGCCGGCAACCCGTCGCCGTGCACGTCGTGGTCGTTCGTCGGACAGGCCAGCGCGGATCCGGCCGTGAATCATTCGACGCTCGTGCTCATCAACGGCGCGCGCGGCGGGCAGGCCGCCGACTCGTGGGAGTCGCCGGCGCAGCCGGACTGGGACGGCGTGAAGACGAACCTCACCGCCGCCGGCCTGACGGAGGCGCAGGTGCAGGTGGCGTGGATCAAACAGGCCAACATCGGGCCGAAGACGTCGCTGCCATCGTCGGGCGCCGACGCGTACCGGCTCGTCGGGCAGCTCGCCAACATCGCCCGGGCGCTGAAAGTGCGCTATCCGAACATCCGCCTCGCCTACTTCTCGAGCCGCATCTACGCTGGCTACGCGACGACGACGCTGAACCCGGAGCCGTACGCGTACGAGTCGGCGTTCGCGGTGAAGTGGCTGATCGACGCGCAGGTCGCGCAGGAGCGCAGCGGCGCTGTCGACACGCGCGCCGGCGACCTCGGATCGTCCGCCGCGCCGTGGCTGGCCTGGTCCGCTTACCTCTGGGCCGACGGGCTCAATCCGCGCTCGGACGGCCTGACCTGGGCGCGCAACGAGCTCGAGAGCGACGGCACGCATCCGGCGCAGGCGGCGGAGCAGAAGGTCGGCTCAATGCTGCTCGCGTTCTTCAAGGACGATCCCACTGCGAAGAGCTGGTTCGTCGCCGCTCCGACGCAGCGGCGCCGCGCGGCGCATCACTGAGCCGCTCTGCGTCAAGGCCACGCCGGCCAGGATGATGGCCATGGCCGTGATCGAGACCCACGTCAGCCGCTCGTTCAGCACGATCCAGCCGAGGATCACGGCCACGACCGGGTTCACGTACGAGTAGAGCGAGAGCGTCGTCGTGCGCAGGCTGCGCATCGCGTAGATGTAGGCGGTGAAGGCGACGACGGAGCCGAAGATCATCAGGTACAGCAGCGCGACCAGGGTGCGCGTCGTGACGTGAAAGCGCGGCAGCTCGCCGATGGCCAGGCCGATGATGCCGACGACGGCGCCGCCGGCGAAGGCCTGCAGCGCCGACGACATCAGCGGCGGCACGGAGGCGAGGTTGTACTTGCCGCGCGAGGTGCCGTACTGCCAGCCGACGCAGCCGATCTGGATGGCGATGGCGCCGAGGAGGAAGCGGTGGTCGAAGGCGCCGCCGGCGCCGCCGGGGGTGACGAGCAGGGCCACGCCGGCGAAGCCGAGGAGCATGCCGCCGACGCGGCGGCGCTGCACGCGCTCGCCGCCGGCGCGCAGCGCTTCCATGACGATGGCCCAGAACGGCGCGGTCGCGACGAGGAGCGCGGCGATGCCGCTCGGCACCCACTGCTCGGCCCAGACGACGCTCAGGTTGCCGAGGCCGACGAGGAGCACGCCGACGAGGACGATCTCGCCGAGGATGCGCCGGTCGCGCGGGAGGCGGTCGCCGCGCAGGGCGGCGATCACCAGGAGGATGATGCCCGCGCCGAGATAGCGCACCGCGGTGAGGAGCAGCGGCGGGATGGTCTCCACGGCGATGCGGATGAAGAGATACGTCGTCCCCCAGACGATGCAGACCGTGGCGAAGGCGGCGTACGCGACGGCGCGCTCGCGCTTCACGCGTCCTCCCCGAGGGTGACGCCGCCGAGCTTCTCGAAATGCGTCTTCATGACGATCGTCGTGCGCGTGCGCAGCGACAGCGGCGGGGCGGTGAGCTTGGCCACGAGCGTGTTCAGCGCGGAGATCGAGGTCGTGCGCACTTTGATGAGGTAGCAGTCGTCGCCGGCGATGGTGTGCGCTTCCACGACCTCGTCGCTCTTCATCAGGGCGTCGAAGGCCTTCGTCGCTTTCGCCGTCAGGGAGACGGAACCGCGGCAGGCCACGAAGGCGGTGATGGTGCGCCCGACCGCGGCGGGGTCGACGATGATGGTGGTGCCGCGGATGACGCCGTTGCGCTCCAGGCGGGCCACGCGCTCGCCGACGGCGGAGCGGGAGAGGCCGACCATCTCGGCGAGCTCGGTGGCGGGGAGGCGGCCGTCGCGGAGAAGGATGTCGACGATGAGACGATCGTGGTCATCCAGCTCGACTGCCATGACGGCAGTTTACCATCAACTTGACGGTTTTTTCGGCTGTTTACCGACAGTTTGCCGGTCAAACGGCCGCTACGGCGGCAGGTTGCTCGTGCAGGGGGTTGATGGCGCTCCGCCGCGGGTAGACGTACTCCCCACGCTGCCCGGCGCAGCGCAGGAGATCCCGCTGCAGGTACTCGATCTTCACCGCCCCGTCCCGGTCGTGCAGCAGGCGCCGCAGCGCCGCCCGCCCGAAGACCACCGAGCGCAGCCTCATCGCTCCCCGGATGGCGTAGCGAAGGTTCTCCCGATCGTCGCTGCACACCCGCACCACCCGCGCGTCCAGCACGCTCACGATCTCTTCCGCCAGCTTCGCGTCATCCATGGTCTTGATGGCCGTGCTCATGTCGCCTCCATGCATTGCCTACATAGACGACGGGCGAGCACGAAGGTTTCCGGTGACAATGTTGCATGCAGGTAACGTTCGCTCCGCTGCAGAAAACGGCCGCGGCCAGGACGGACGAGACGCTCCTCGACGTGGCCCGCCGCGCCGCCGTCCCCCTCGGCAATTCCTGCGGCGGCATCGGCATCTGCTCCCGCTGCAAGGTCCGCGTCGTGGCCGGCGCGGAGAACCTCACCCCGGCCACGAGCGTCGAGACGCGCTTCGCCGCTGCGCGCGGCTTCGCCGAGGACGAGCGCATGGCCTGCCAGGCGGTGGTGGTCGGGGACTGCATCGTAACAACTTCGTATTGGTAACCGGCCATATCCTGCCCGAAAAATTCATCGTCGAAGGGAGATCCCATGGGTCGTCGCATCGCTGTCTTCGCTCTTCTGGTGACGCTCACTCTCGCCCTCGGATACCTGGCCGGCTGCGCCAGCTCGGGGCAGCCGCATATGAACGCGGCGCTCAACGAGCTCAACGCCGCGCATCAGGAGCTGGACGCGGCCGTGGCCGACAAGGGCGGCCACCGCGCCCGCGCCATGGCCCTCGTCGACGATGCCGTCACCGAGGTCAGCGCCGGCATCGACTACGCCCGGACGCACTGAGGAGGAAACGATGAGACATCAACGAATTCTCGCCGCGCTCTTCCTCGTCGTCGTGCTGATCGGCGGCTTCGCCGCCGGCCGCGCCCACGCCGCGCAGCCCCACATGCGCGCCGCGCTCGACCACCTCCGCAACGCTCGCAGCGAGCTCAATGCGGCCATGGCCGACAAGGGAGGGCACCGCGCCGCGGCGATCCGCATCGTCAACGATGCCATCGCCGAGGTCGAGGCGGGGATCGAATACGGGCGAACGCACTGAGGCAGTGCTGAGGACTGAGTGCTGAGGACTGAGTGCTGAGCGGCTGCGCTCCCGCACGACTCAGCACTCAGCACTCAGCACTCAATCGTCCGTGTCGGCCCCCGTCGCGCGCCCCGCAACATCGTTGCCGGGCACCTCGAAGAAGAACTGCCTCCGCGTCCGCGGATGATTGCCGATCTCGTTCATCGTCGCGGCGTCGAACACGCGTCCGTTCACGATCGTGTAGCGCACCGACTCGCTGTTGCGGATGTTCTCGAGCGGGTTGGCGTCGAGCACGATGACGTCGGCGAGCTTCCCCTTCTCCAGCGAGCCGATCTCCTTGTCGAGCCCGAGGTAGCGCGCGCCGCCGATCGTGGCGCAGCGCAGCGCCTGCATCGGCGACATCCCGCCCTGCACGAACATCCACAGCTCCCAATGCGCGCCGAGGCCCTCGCGCTGCCCGTGCGCGCCGAGCTGCACGGAGACGCCGCGGTCGTTGAGGTTGCGGGCGATGCGGGCGATGTTGAAATGGTTCCACTCATCGTCGGGAGCGAGAACGCGCCGCCGGGCCCGGGCGTCGACGATGCGCCGCGGCACGAACGTCATCAGCCGCTGGTCCTCCCACACGTTCGTCTTCGCGTACCAGTAATTCTCTCCCCACAGCCCGCCGTAGCCGACGAGCAGCGTCGGCGTGTAGCCGACCTTCGTCCCGCTCCACAGCTGCAGCGTGTCTTCGTACACATTCGGGACGGGAAGCGTGTGCTCCACGCCGGTATGCCCGTCGACGACCATGGTCATGTTGTGCTCGTACAGCGAGCCGCCCTCGGGCACGACCATCATCCCCGTCTGCCGGGCCGCCTCGATCACCTGCTGGCGCTGGTCGCGCCGCGGCTGGTTGTAACTCTTCACGCTGATGGCGCCGACGGCTTTCATCCGCTTCAGGTGGAAGAGCGCGTCGTCGAGCGAGTTGATGTCGGCCTTGAACGGCGCCTTCGCGCCGTAGAGGATCGTCCCCGTCGAAAAAATGCGCGGCGCCACGACCAGGCCGGCCTTGGCCATCTCGCTGTGCGTGAAGATCTCCGCGGTGTCGTTCGACGGGTCGTGCAGCGTCGTCACGCCGAAGGCGAGCGTGGCGTAGTCGACCCAGCTCTGCTGCGGGATCAGATCGTCCGAGCCCATCGAGCCGTGCCAATGCACGTCGACGAAGCCGGGCAGGATCGTCTTGCCGGTGGCGTCGATGACCTGCGCGCCGTCGGGGATGGCCAGGTTCTTCCCGACCGAAACGATGCGGTTGCCTTCGATGACGATGGCGCCGTCGTCGATGACCTCATCGCCGTTCATAGTGATGATGCGCGCGTGCGTCAGGGCGATCGCGCCGCTCGGCACGTCGTACTTCTCGTTGAAGCCGACGTTCACGCCGTGGTCCGGCGCGGGCGGCAGCTTCTCAGGCGCGCCGGCGATGAACGCAAACGCATTCTTCAGATCGCGCTCGAAGAGCTCCGGCCCGAGCGACCAGTAGAGCCGCGACGAATCGCCGGACCAGTGCAGGTAGCTGCCCCCTTCCTTCGTCGCCTTCGCCACCGGGGTCGATTTCGTGTCGGGGCCGACGTCGACGCTCTGCCCGATTCGCACGAACGGCGTGACGTAGACGTTGAACTTCTCCTGCCAGGCCAGCCACTTCTCATCGGGCGAGACCTCGAAGCGCGTGGCGAACGCGGAGAGGTAGAGCTGGCGTTCGTCGGTGCGGTCGACGTTGATCGTCCGCAGGGCGTGCTTGTCCTCCGCTTCGAAGGTCATGAAGTAGATGCGGTCGCTCGACGCGCCGAACTCCGGGAAGGCGCCCTTCTTCGTCACCAGCTTCGAGACCCCGCCGCCGGCCGGCACGACGTAAATCCCCGGCTGCCGCGACCAGAGCGCGGGCATGAGGAAGCCGTCGCTCGTGGTGCGGTAGACGACCTTCGTGCCGTCGGGCGACATCGACGGCTCGATGCAGTGGCAAGGCTTGTCGGTAATGGCGCGCCCCTCGCCGCCGGTTGCGGGCGCGATGCGCACCGCGCCCATCTTCTCGTCGTTCCAGGTCACGTAGGCGATCGACTTCCCGTCGCGCGACCACGACGGATAGAACTCGAAGTCGGTTGTCTGCGCGGTGAGGCGATGCGGCGCGCCGTTCGGGAGGTCGCGTACGTAGAGGTGCCCCATCGCCGAGTAGACGACCTGCTTGCCGTTCGGCGAGACCGTGATCCAGCGCAGCATCTTCACCGGGAACTCTTTCGGCGCGACGTCGACGGGGACGCGCAGGGCCTCCTCGACGCGCCGCGTCGATTTCACATGGAACGGGACGTCGGCCACCTGCTTCGAGGCCACGTCGATGCGATGGATGTGGCCGCCGGCCCAGAAGACGATCGACTTGTTGTCGGGCGTCCAGGCCATCGACGGATAGACGCCGTGGATGGCCCACGTCTCCTGCAGGTCGCGATCGAGGCCGTCGTAGATCGGCACTTCGCGCCCCGACTCGAGGTCGAGGATGAAGATCGTCGACTTGTAGCGGACACGCCGGATGAAGGCCAGCGACTTGCCGTCGGGCGACGGCGTCGGACGCACGGAGCCGCCCTGCCCGGTGACGAAGGCCTCGGTCTCGCCGAGCTGCCGGTCGAGGCGCTGGATGACGTAGATCTGCCGGTTCGGGTCTTTGTTGTACTCGAAGATGTTTCCCGGCGTCGTGTCCTCGCTGTAATAGAGGTAGCGGCCGTCGGGCGAGAAGACCGGCTCGCCGGAGTCTTTCTGGTCGTTGCGCTTCTTGGTGAGCTGCAGGCCCTCGCCGCCGCTGCGGTGGTAGAGCCACATCTCGCCGGCGCCGAGGCTGCGCTCCGCGGTGAAGTGCTTGCGGGCGATGATGTACTCGGAGTCGGGCGTCCAGCTCGGCGAGTTGAGCAGGCGGAACGTCTCCTTCGTCACCTGCTCCGGCTTCGAGCCGTCGCGGCCCATGATCCAGACGTTGTCGCCGCCGGCGCGGTCGCTGGTGAAGGCGATCCACTTGCCGTTCGGCGAGTAGCGCGGCTGCATGTCCCAGGCGACGCCGCTGGTGAGGGCCTTGGCCTCGCCGCCGGCGATGGGAATCGTGTAGATGTCGCCGAGGAGATCGAAGGCGATCTCTTTGCCGTCGGGGCTGACGTCGAGCGACATCCACGTCCCCTCGGTCACGTCGATGTTGACGTCGTGATGCGGCCCGGGCGGGTTGTTGACATCCCACTTCTTGTCTTCTTTTTTCTCCGCCGCCCCCTCGGCGGTGATCGGATTCGGCGACGCCGGCGCGGGCTGCGGCGCGGGCGCGTCTTTCTTCTGCGACTCCTGCTTCTGCTGCTCCTGCGAGGCGGGCCGCGGCTCCTGCTCGGCCTTCTCCGGTTTCTTCGGCTCGGCCTTCTTCCCTTCCGTCGGGACGGGCTGCGGCGGCGTCTGCGCGGGCGCGCTGGCGGCGATGACGGCGACGGCGAGAAGGGCGAAAAGTGCTCGTTTCATCGGATCCTTTCCTCGAGGAACATGCAGTCGCCGTAGCTGTAAAAGAGGTAGCGGTGCGCGATGGCCTCGGCGTAGGCGCGGCGGATCGTCTCCATCCCGGCGAAGGCGGAGACTAGCATCAACAGCGTCGACTCCGGCAGGTGGAAGTTGGTCAACATCTTGTCAACGGCCCGGAACTCGAAGCCGGGGGTGATGAAGATGGAGGTCTCGGCGCGGCCGGGGACGAAGCGGCCGTCGCCGGCGCGGATGGCGCTTTCGAGGGTGCGGACCGTGGTCGTGCCGACGGCGACGATCGACTTCGCTTCGTTGAGTTTGTTCGCGGCCTCTGGGCTGATCTCGTACCGCTCCGAGTGCATGACGTGTTGCGCCAGATCGTCGGCCTTGACGGGCTCGAAGGTCCCGATGCCGACGTGGAGCGTGACGCGGACGATCTCGTGCCTCGTGGCGATGTCGTCGAGCATCTCGCGCGTGAAGTGCAGCCCCGCCGTCGGCGCGGCGATGGCGCCGAGCTCGCTGGCGTAGACGGTCTGGTACGACTCGCGGTCGCTCTCGCGCGGTTCGGGGCGGGCGATGTACGGCGGCAACGGCATGACGCCGACGCGGTCAATCTCGCCGAGGTCTCCGTCGAAGCGCAGGACGACGGTGCCTTCGCTCCTCTCCTCGACGCGCGCCCGCAGCCGCTCTGAAAACACGATCTCGTCCCCCGCCTTCAACCGCTTGGCCGGCTTCGCCCACGCCTCCCACCGCCCCCCCTCCCGCTCGCGCGTCAGCAGAACCTCGACTGCGCGCGTCATCCCCTCCCGCCGCCCGAAGAGGCGCGCCGGGATCACGCGCGTGTCGTTGAGGACCAGGACGTCGCCGGGTGCCAGGCGGTTAGGGAAGTTGGCGAAGGAGTCGTGCTCGATGGCGTCGCGGCGCACGACCATCATCCGCGAGCGGCCGCGCTGGCGCGGCTCCTGGGCGATGAGGGCGGAGGGGAGCTCGTAGGCGAAGTCGGTGCGGCGCACTAGAATCGCGCGCGATGATACGCGCCCGCGTCATCACCTGTTCCGACGCCGCGTCGCGCGGCGAGCGCGAGGACCGCTCCGGGCCGGCCGTGCGCGAGCTCCTCGCCAAGAACGGCTACGACGTCGACGGCGTCGTCGTCGTCCCCGACGACATCGACGAGATCGCCGCCGCCATCGAGAACGCCACCGCCGCCGGCGCGCTGCTCGTCGTCACCACGGGCGGCACCGGCATCGCCCCGCGCGACGTCACGCCCGAGGCCACGTGTCGCGTGACCGAGCGCGTCATCCCCGGCCTCGGCGAGCTGATGCGCATGCGCTCCCTCGAGAAGACGCCCATGGCCCCGCTCTCGCGCGCGCAGGCGGCCGCGCGCGGGACGGCATTGGTCGTGAACTTACCTGGCAGCGTGAACGGCGCCATCGACAACCTCTCCGCCATCCTCCACCTCGTCCCGCACGCGCTCGAGCTCCTCTCCGGCGCGCGCGTGGAGCGCCACCCGTGAGCGTCCGCACCGGCCTGGAAGTGCTCCTCGACGATCCGGGGCCGATCGCCGGCAAGCGCATCGGCCTGGTCACGAACCAGAGCGCCGTCACGAGCGACCTCCGCCACGCCGTCCCGCTGCTGTTCCACGGACGCGGCTGGACGCTGACGACGCTCTTCGGCCCCGAGCACGGCATCTGGGGCGAAGCGCAGGACATGGCCCACGTCGAGCACTCCACCGATCCGCTCACGGGCCTCACCGTCTATTCGCTCTACGGCGGCAGCGAGAAGGACCTCGCGCCGCGTCGGGAGGTCCTTCGCCAGCTCGACGCCCTCGTCATCGACCTGCAGGACATCGGCTCGCGCTACTACACCTTCATCTACACGATGGCGCTCTGCATGCGCGAGGCCGCGCCCCTCGGCGTGCAGGTGATCGTCCTCGACCGCCCGAACCCGATCGACGGCGTCCACCTCGAGGGCAACATCCGCGAGGAGGCCTACTCGAGCTTCGTCGGCATGTTCCCGCTGCCGACGCGCCACGCCATGACCGCGGGCGAGCTGGCGCGCTACTTCAACAAAGTCTTCGCCCTGAACTGCGATCTCCTCGTCGTGCCGATGAAGGGGTGGCGCCGCTCGATGTGGTGGGGCGACACGGAGTTGCCGTGGGTCATCCCCTCGCCGAACATGCCGACGGTCTACACCGCCACGGTCTATCCCGGCATGTGCCTCGTCGAAGGGACGAACCTCAGCGAAGGGCGCGGCACGACGCACCCGTTCGAGCTCTTCGGCGCGCCGTGGCTCGATCCCTTCAAGCTCGCCGAGCGCCTCAACGGCCTCGGCCTGCCGGGCGTGCGCTTCCGCCCGCACTACTTTCTGCCGACCTTCCAGAAGCACGCCGGCAAGGTCTGCGGCGGCGCGGAGCTGCATGTGACGAATCGCGCCGTCTTCGAGCCGTACCGCACGGGCCTCTGGTGCGTGAAGACGGCCCGGGACATGGACCCGGAGCGCTTCGACTGGCGCCGCGAGACGTACGAGTTCGTCTCCGACCGCCTGGCCATCGATCTCCTCGCCGGCAGCGACCGCTATCGCCACATCGTCGAGAGCGGCGGCAACGTCGACGAGTGGGTGCGCGAGTGGGAGGAGCCGCTGCGCGAGTTCGCGCGGACGCGCGAGGAGTTTTTGTTGTACCGTGCCGGCGATGTTGATCGTTAGCGTCCTGTTCGCGATCCAGGTCCACGCCAAGTCGATCGTCTGGAAAGCCGCGCCGCCGGCGATGCCGAAGGGGGCGAAGATCGCGGTGCTCGAAGGCGATCCGACGAAGAGCGGCATCTTCACGCTGCGCATCAAGTTTCCGCAAGGCGCCATCGTGCAGCCGCACTGGCATCCGCGGCCGGAGCGCGTGACGGTGATCTCGGGCCGGGTCATGGTCGGCTTCGGCGAGGTCGTCGACAGCAGCGCCACGAGGACGTTCCACGCCGGCGACTTCTACGTCAATCCGCCCGACGTGCACCACTACGTGATCGTGCCGGTGGAGACGGTGGTGCAGGTGACGGGCGAGGGGCCATGGGAGACGCATTTGTTGGAGTGAAACGGAATGCAGAATGCTGAATGCAGAATGCAGAATTAGAAGCGGAGCCATTCTGCATTCTGCATTCTGCATTCTGCATTTCCGATGCTCTCCATCCTTTACGAAGACGACGCCCTCCTCTTCATCAACAAGCCCCCGGGTGTTGCAGTTCAGAGGCCGCTCCAGCCCGAACCGTGTCTTCTCGACGACGTTCTCCAACATGCTCCCGGCGCCTTCCTCATGCAGCGCCTCGACCGCGGCACGAGCGGCGTGATGTTCTTCTCGAAACTGTCGTCGATCAACGCCAGGCTCACGCGCGCCTTCGAGACGAAGGACATCCGTAAGCGCTACCTCGCCCTCTGCAGCGGCGAGCTCGCCGAGCGGCAGACCATCGACGCGCCCATCGCCCGCATCGGCGCGATCAAGTTCGCCGTGCGCGACGACGGCCGGCGCGCCGTCACCGCCGTCGCGCCGCTTCGGGCCACGCCGCGCGGCTCGCTCGTCCGCGTCGAGCTGCGCACCGGGCGCACGCATCAGATTCGCGTTCACCTGGCAGCGATCGGGCATCCGCTCCTCGGCGACTGGCTTTACGGCACGCGCGACGCGGCGCGGCCGATGCTCCACGCGGCGGAGCTCGTCATGACGCATCCGCTGACACGGCAGCGTTTGCGCGTGGCGGCGGCGCCGCCGGAGGACTTCGTTGCCTGCGCCGAGGAGCGCGGCATCGTGTCGCGAGACGAGGACGAGTCGTCCATATTCGAGTGCAGCTAAATGATTGAATTTGCTAGAATAAGGAGCTATCGCACCCTGTTGCGAAAGGCATCGGAGAAACGACCATGAGACTCAGGAACCTCGCATTCGCCATGGTGCTCGCCTTCATCCCCGTCGTCGCGTCCGCGCAGTTCAAGGACCTCGACGCGGCGAACGCGAACCTCTCGCGCGGCTTCGGCGGCGGCGATCCGCAGGCGATCGTGGCCGGCATCGCCGACGGCGACCAGGTCATGCTGCAGTTCCCCGGTCTCGTCGATCAAAGCGGCCAGTTCTACGGCCGCGACCAGGCCGCGTACCTGCTCGACGGTCTCTTCAACAAAGTCAAGCCGAACGGCTTCGACACGAAGAGCGCGCGCAAAGTCAGCGCCGAGGGGCAGTACCACCTCGTCGCCAACTGGGCGATCAAGACCGCGGCGGGCGCGGAGACGCGCGAGCTCTACATCACGCTGCGCCAGAAAGGCGACGGCCGCTGGTCGATCGCCTCGATTCGATCCGCCGGAAAGTAGTCGATGAAGCGCCGTCTCCAGGCGGCCGGGATTCTCCTCTGTCTCGCGGCCGCCGCGGAGCTGGCGACGCTCTACCGCGTTCACGCCGTCTCGCAATCCTTCCCCACGCGCTCCGACGACCACCTCGGCCGTGAGGTCGCGCGCATGCGCGCCGACATCGGCCGCGACGAAGGCGAGCTCGCGGCCATGGCCCAGCGCGTGGCCCGCGCCCTCGACGCCAAGCCGGGCATCTCCCGCGAAGAGCTCTTCGAGTTCCTGCACGGCGAAGTGCACGGCAGCGGCTCCGTGCGCGGCATGCGCGTCCTCCTCCCGAACGGCAGCGTCGTGGCCTGGTGGGGACAGGAGCTGCGCGTCTCCGGCGCCGCCACGTTCCTCTTCGACGCCACGAGCCTCTACATCACGAAAACGATCTCGTCGCCGCGCTACACCGTGCAGGCCTTCGAGCGCATCGTCAACGAGACCAAGCGCCACTCGCTCTGGGATCCCGACGACGACTGGCTGGTCAACACGAAATACCACGCCGGGGCGCTGCGGGAGGACCGCAACGCCCGCCGCTACGTCGTCGCCCAGCGGCCCGACGCCACGCTCTATGTCGACATCGTGCCCCGCACGCGCGCGGCCATCGTCGAGGGCGATCGCCGCGACGGTCACGCCGCCGCCGCGATCCTCGTGGCCATCGCCGCCTTGTGGATTGCGGCGGCCACGCCGCCGCTCTTCCGAATCGTTCTAATCCTGATCGCCCGCGCGGCGATGCTGCTCTTCCGGATCGACGAAGACCCGACCCACGTCTTCGGCTTCGACATCTACGGCTCGCGCATCCTCGGGCCCTTCACGAAGTCGCCGTTCGACCTCCTCCTCACCGCCGCGGCGCTGCTGGCCATCGCCGTCGTCGCCGCGCGCGTGCTTCCGGCCATCGCGCGCGCGATCCTCGCGGTCGCCGGCGCGCTCGGCTTCGCTCTCCTCGCCGCGAACCTCGTCGACAACAGCCGCATCTCCTCGCTGCCCGATCACATCGTGCCGGCCTCGCTGGCGCAGGCGGTGATTCTGGGCGCGCTGGTGCTGATGGGGTTTGCGCTGCTGCGGCTGGCGGAGGGCGCAGGGCGCAGGGGGCAGGGCGCAGGGGTTGTTCTCGTGGTTGCAGGAGCCTTGCTCATCGGCATCGTTCTCGAGCCGGTCAAGCGCAATGCCTTCCTGGCCATCGCCGGGGCCGTCGCCCTCGCCTTCGCGATGCAGTTCGTCTTCGAGCGGCGCGCCCTGCGTCTCCTCGGCTCGGCGTTGTTGCTCGTCCTCGTCGTCTGGTTCCCTTTGCAGACCTACGAGCGCGCCAGCGCGCGGCGCTTCATCGCCGAGACCTACGCGCCGCTCGTGGCCGGCGAGGGGGGACAGCTGCGCACGATGATCGAGGACACGCTGCAGAACCAGTTCTCGCTCACCGACCTCAGCACGCTGTTGCCCGACCACTTCTCGCGCATGAACCTCGAGGATCTCGCCTACGCCCTCTGGCTGCGCTCCGACCTCTCCAAATGGCGCGTCCCCGCGGTCATCACCATCCGCGACGTCCTCGACCATCCGCTGAGCCGCTTCGGCGTAGGCCTGCCGCAGTTCAGCGAGCGCGGCTCGGCGCAGGGGCAGGAAGTGCTGCAGCTCGGCTCGTTGACGCGCGAGCTCGTCCACCACGACTTCGAGCTCACCGTCTTCGGCATCCCCATCGCCGAGGGGAGCGTGCACGTGGTCAACCCCGCCGACCCGAGCACCGTCACCTTCGCCGACGCCTACCGCGACTTCTTCGATCCCGACTCCGAGGAGCCGTCCATCGGCCTGCACGTACAGCGCGAGCCCGTCGTCTACGACCGCGACGGCAACGTCCACGGCTCCTCGGTTCGCCTGCCGCAGAGCGCCAAGTTCTACTTCGCCACGCTCAAGCCCGGCCGCGGCGCATGGATCGAGGGGAGCGCCGGCTCGGCCATCTACGTCCGGCGCACCGAGGATGCCCTCTACGCCTTTCCGCTGCCGGTGCCGACGGCGGGGCAGCAAGTCCGGAGGGCCGGAGGGGTGGCGATCTGGGGGATCGCCCTGGTGGCCCTGGCCATGGCCGTGCGCTCACTGCCGATCATCGCCGGCCTCTTCCGCCACTCGCCGCGCAGCCTCGACTTCCGCACGCGCACGTCGCTCTACCTCACCGCCGTCGTCGTCCTTCCGCTCATCGTCTTCGTCCTCTTCGTGCGCGCCTACCTTGCCGGGCGACTCGAGGCCGAGTACCTCGACCGCGGCCAGACCGCGCTCGTGGCCGGGCAGCGCGTCATCGAGGACTACCTGGCCTCGCAGTCGTCGTCGAGCCCGGAGCAGGTCCTCGACGACGACGTCCTGAGCTGGCTGGCGCGCGTGATCGGGCACGACATCCATCTCTTCCGCGACGAGAAGCTCATCGCCTCCAGCCGCCGCGACCTCTTCGCCGCGCACGTCGAGGCGGAGCGGCTCCCCGGCAGCGTCTACACGAAGATCGTCCTCGGCGGGCAGCAGCTCGTGCGCGCCTCGCACAGCGCCGGCTCGTCGCGCTACGTCGAGATCTACAGCCCCGTCAACCTGGCCCGCGGGCAGAGCTACACGCTGGCCCTGCCGTTCATCGTGCAGGGGCGGCAGATCGAGGCCCAGGTCAACGACCTGGCCACGACGATCTACCTTCTCCTCGTCTTCATCGTCCTCGCCTCGATCGCCGTGGCCGTCCTGGCCGCGCGCAGCGTGACCAAGCCGGTGCAAGCCCTGGTCGCCGGCGCGCGCGCCGTGGCCCGCGGCGACTTCGACGTGCAGGTCACGCCGCCGCACGACCCCGACCTCGGCCTGCTGGTGACGACGTTCCGCGACATGGCCGCCTCGATCCGCCGCCAGCAGAACGACCTCCGCCACGAGCGCGACCGCCTGCAGACGCTGCTCGAGAACATCAACGCAGCCGTGGTCGTGCTCGACGATCAGCGCCGCGTGGCCGCCACGAACGCCGCGGCGCGGGCGCTGCTGAAGCTTCGTTCCACCGAGCTCGACGAATTCATCGAAACGCACCGCCAGCGCACCATCGCCTCGACCGAGCTCGACCTCAACGTCGACGGCAACCTCCGCACGTTCCGCGTCTCCATCGTCCCGCTGCCGGAGAGCGGCGAGGAGCTCCTCATCGCCGAGGATGTGACGGAGATCCTGCGGTCGAACCGCCTCGAGGCGTGGGGCGAGATGGCCCGCCAGGTCGCGCACGAGATCAAGAACCCGCTGACGCCGATCCAGCTCACGGCCGAGCATCTGCGCGCGCTGGCCGACCGCGACGACCCCAACCTCCCCGCCGTCGTGCGCGGCGCGGTCGACAACATCCTCCGCCAGGTCGTCACGCTGCGGGAGACGTCGAAGGAGTTCAGCGACTACGCGTCTCTGCGCCTGCCGCAGCGGAAGCCGCTCGACCTGCGCAAGCTCCTCGAGGAGATCGCCGCCAGCTACGCCTCCTCGCGGGAGCGCGGCATCGACTTCCGCGCCGACATCGCCCCCACCACGCCGGCGAATTTCTCCGGCGACGCGCGCATGCTCCGCGGCGCGATTGCCAACCTCATCGAGAACGCCTTCCAGGCCGCCCCCGGCGGCAAGGTCCGCCTCGGCAGCGAGGGCGTCGACTCCAAAGTCGTCGTCCGCGTCGAGGACAACGGCCCCGGCGTCCCGGCGGAGATGCTGCCGAAGATCTTCGACCCCTACTTTTCAACGAAGTCCAGCGGTACCGGGCTCGGCCTTGCCATCGCCCGCAAGGCCATCGAGGAACATGGCGGTACCATTCACGCCGAGAATTTGAACCCCGGTTTCAGCATTCAGATTGAATTGCCGCTGAGATGAAGAAACTGTTCCTCGCATCGTTGACCGCGTTCCTGGCGATCGCGGCGCCGCTCGCCCAGGGCGATGGCCCCGGCGACGAGGTCCGCTTCACGCTCCGCGATGAGCTGCTGCGCCTCGTCAACCGCGACCGCGCCCAGTTCGGGCTGAAGCCGGTGGCCCTCGACCCCGTGGCCTCCGCGCTGGCCGACGACTACTGCCGCAAGCAGATCCACAACGGCACAACCGGGCACTTCACGCTCGACGGCCTGGCGCCGTACATGCGCTACTCGCTCTCCGGCGGCAACGACGGCGTGAGTGAGAACGTGGCGGCGTGGTCGGCGAGCTACGGCTTCGGCGACCGCGCCCTGTACGACATGATGCGCCGCTCCGAGCAGGCCATGATGGAGGAGGTCGCCCCGCACGATGGCCACCGCCGCACGATCCTCGACCCGTACGCGACGCACGTCGGCATCGGCATGGCGTGGGAGGGCGGCGAGTTCCGCATCGCCGAGGAGTTCATCCGAAGGTACGTGGAGTGGACGCGGCCGCTGCCGCGCACGGCGTCAACCTCCGACCGGGCCATGCTGCGCGTGCAGCCGCATCGCGGCTACGCCGTCGAAGCGATCACGGTCCACCACGAGCCGCTGCCGAGGGCGATGTCGGCGAAGCTCGCCAACGACATCACCAGCTACGCGCTGCCCCAGAAGCGCCGCGAGTATCTCCCCCGCCTGCACGACCGCGTCGAGCGCACCGAACGCTACACGCGCGAGGTCCGCGAGGAGTACAGCGACGGCCGCCGCGGCGACTTCGAGGTCGCCGGCGACGGCAGCGTCAACTTCGCCGTCCCCTTCCCCGACGGCCCGGGCGTCTACACCGTCGTCGTGTGGGTGCACGGGAGCGCGCGCGAGCCGATCGCGGCGTCGAACGTGTCGGTGCGCGTGACGGAGTCGGCGACGGTCGTGGACGGGACGCGCTAGGCCACAATCCACAGCGCCCGCCGCGTGGCCGCGGCCTGCTTCGCGCTGAGCATCAGCTGCACGTACGTCTGCACGTCGAGGTCGTCGCTGATGAGGAGGTCGTCCTCGAGGTATTTGGCGGCCAGGCCCATCAACTCGACGTCGTCGGTCGGCAGCGCGTTCTCGCCGGCGAAGGCGCGCAGCGACTCCAGCAGGCCGTCGAGGCTCGCCACCTGCAGCGGGTCGGCGGCGTTCGCGATCGGCAGCGTCTCCACGCCGGCGACGCCGGCCGGGACGAAGACGGCCTGATACGGCTCGACATTCGCCAGCGCCGGCGCACGGCTGGCGAGATCGCGCCAGCCGGAGAACTCGACCGGATCGGAGTGGTACGGCTCTCCGCCGCCGAGGCTCAGCGACGGGAAGCGGGCGCGGAGCGCCGCGTCGACGGCGTCCGCCAGCGCCGCGCCGAAGACGTCGGCCGCGCGGCCAACCACGAATGTGAGGGACACGGGGAAATTGTATAGTCGAGGCGCTTGGAACGCTTCAAACGGATCCTGCCGTTCGTCAAGCCTCTCTTCGTCGTGGCCCTCTTCGCCGTGGCCCTGCGGATCCTCCAGGACACACTGATTCACTACGACTACCGGCAGGTCATCCACTACGTCAGCGCCCTCCCCGTCGACCAGATTGTCCTCGCCGTCGTCCTGACCCTCTTCGGCTACCTGGTCATGACCGGGTACGACGCCCTGGCCTTCCGCTACATCCGCCATCCGCTGCCGTATTTCAAGATCGCCCTGGCCTCCTTCATCAGCTACGCCTTCAACAACAACGTCGGGCTGTCGGGGCTCGTGGGCGGCTCGCTGCGCTACCGGCTCTACAACGCCTGGCGGCTGAACGGCGTCGACATCGCCCGCGTCATCGCCTTCTGCACGATCAGCTTCTGGCTCGGCTTCGTCATCCTCGGCGGAGTCTTCTTCCTGGCCGCGCCGCCGGCCGTGCCGCCGACGCTGCACGTCCCCTTCAACTCCGTGCGCATCCTCGGCATCGTCCTGCTCCTGCCGGCGATCGCCTACCTCGTCTGGATCGCCGTGCGCCGCGAGCCGCTGCGCATCCGGCACTGGGAGTTCGAGCTGCCGTCGTCGGGCCTCTTCGTCGCCCAGGTGGCCATCTCCAGCGTCGACTGGGCCGTCGCCGCGGGCGTGCTCTACATCCTCCTCCCCGACTCCCTCCCGCTCAGCTTCCCGCATTTCCTCGGTATTTTTCTTCTCGCCCAGATCGCCGGTGTGGCCTCCAACGTGCCGGGCGGCCTCGGCATCTTCGAAGCGATCTCGCTCATCTTCCTCGCGCCGTACTACCCGGCCGCGGCCATCCTCGGCGCGCTCGTGGCCTTCCGGGCCATCTACTACCTCCTGCCGCTCGGTGTGGCCATCACCCTACTGGCCATCCACGAGATCGTCGAGAAGCGCGAAGGCGTGCGCAAGGCCTGGCGCATCTTCGGGCGATGGGCGCCCGGCATCGCCCCGCAGCTCCTGGCCTTCACCACCTTCGTCGGCGGCGCGGTGCTCCTCTTCTCCGGCGCGACCCCGGAGCTCGGCCACCGCGTGCGCTGGCTGCGCCGGCTCGTGCCGTTGCCCCTCGTCGAGATCTCGCACTTTTTGAGCAGCATCGGCGGCGCGGCGCTGCTCCTCCTCGCCCGCGGCCTGCAGCGGCGCCTCGACGCCGCCTACCAGATCACCGTCGGCGTCCTCGCCTTCGGCATCTTCTTCCAGATCCTGAAAGGCGCCGACTTCGAGGAAGCGATCATCCTAGCCGTCATGCTCTTCGGCCTGGTGGCCTCACGGCGCCACTTCTACCGAAAGGCGTCCCTCCTGAACGAAGGATTCGGGCCGGGATGGATCGCCGCCATCCTCCTCGTCCTCATCACCTCGGCCTGGCTGGGCTTCTTCAGCTACAAGCACGTCGACTACTCGCGCGAGCTGTGGTGGCGCTTCCAGTTCCGGGCCGACGCCCCGCGATTTCTGCGCGCCTCCGTCGGCGTCGTCGGCACGCTGCTCCTCTTTTCCATCGGACGATTGCTGCGTCCCGCCGCGCCGGAGCCCGATCTCCCATCGGCCGGCAACATCGACCGCGCCGCCGCCATCGTCGACACCGACGTCAGCTCCCACGCCCACCTGGCCCTCCTCGGCGACAAGCCGCTGCTCTTCAGCGAGAGCGGGCGGGCCTTCATCATGTACGGCGTCGAGGGGCGGAGCTGGATCGCCATGGGCGACCCCGTCGGCGCCGAGGACGAGAAGCAGGAGCTGCTCTGGAAGTTCCGCGAGCTCTGCGACCTCCACGCCGGCTGGCCGGTGTTCTACGAGATCCAGCGCCAGAACCTGCACTACTACCTCGACCTCGGCCTGACGCCGCTGAAAATCGGCGAGCAGGCCCGCGTCGACCTCGAGTCCTTCTCGCTCGAAGGGGGCTCGCGCAAGTGGATGCGCAAGATGACGCGCAAAGTCGAGGCCGAGGACTGCTGCTTCTCCATCGAGCCCGCCGCGCCGCTGCTGCACGAGCTGCGGGCCATCTCCGACTCCTGGCTCTCCGAGAAGAAGACGCGCGAGAAAGGCTTCTCCCTCGGATTCTTCGCCGAGGACTACATCCGGCGATTTCCCGTGGCGCTCGTGCGGAAGGAAGGAGAGATCGTCGCCTTCGCCAACCTCTGGCCATCGGGCACGAAAGAGGAGCTGTCGGTCGACCTCATGCGCCATCTCCCCGAGGCTCCGGCCGGGGTCATGGACTACATCTTCGTCAACCTCATCGTCTGGGGGCAGGAACAGCGCTACCGCTGGTTCAACCTCGGCATGGCGCCGCTGGCCGGCCTCGAAAACCGCACCCTGGGCACGATGTGGAGCCGCGTCGGCGCGCTGACGTACAGGCTCGGCGAAAACTTCTATAATTTCCAAGGCCTCCGTCAGTACAAGGATAAGTTCGATCCGGTGTGGGAGCCGATGTACATCGCATCACCCGGAGGGCTGGCGCTGCCGCGGATTCTGACGAACCTCGCGGCGCTGATCTCCGGCGGCCTTCGCGGTGTCGTAACGAAATGAGACTGATCACCGATCCGCAACTCGATGCGCTGCAACAGCAGTGGCTCGACGGCGGCAGCGCGCTGCCGCTGGTGCGCCTGCTCGTCGAGCGCGGCGAGGGCGACCACGCCGCGGCCATCGCCCGGCTCGTGCTGGCCCGCGAGGAGTGCCCCGACGCCGCGGAGATCGAGCAGTGCCTCGATGAAATCGACGAGGCTCCCGACGAGTGGCGCGACCAGCTCGCGGCCATGGCCGCCGATCCGTCCGTGGAGCGCTTCGAGGAGCTGATGCGCTTCGTCCCGCCGGAGCTGATCTACCAGCGCCTGCGCAACGCCCTGCGCAAGCTGAAGAAGCTCGGCGTCGATCCGGAAGTCCTCTTCCAGTGCGCGACGAACATCGGCATGACCCCCGAGGCCATCGAACTGGTCGAGGAAGGCCTCGTGACGCCGGAGACGATCCTGGCCCGCGGCCGGCGCAGCGCCGCGCGCACGACCTACTTCGGCCTGGCCGCCGAGGCCGCCTTCCTGCGCGGCGACATCGTCAGCACCATCCGCCATCTGCGCGAGGCCGTGCAGCACGAGACCGAGCTCGTCACGGCCCTGCCGCACATTTACTTCGTGCGCGAGCAAGCGTCACTGGAAGTCAACGCCATGCTCGACCGCGCGGGCATACCCGGCATCCCTCCCGCTGTTCCATAGCCGAGTTTGGCCCGAATACTCTTCCTTTTCATGATCTTCGCCTGCGCCGTGACCGCTGTTGCGGCCGAGGCGAAGCTGCCGCTGATCGAGGTGCCGCCGGCCCGCGGCGGCTCCGACACGCTCGTCGTCTTCGTCTCCGGCGACGGCGGCTGGGCGGCCATCGACAAGTCGATCTCGAAGGTGCTCGCCGACAACGGCCTGGCCGTCGTCGGCCTCAACGCCCTGCAGTATTTCTGGACGAAGCGCACGCCCGAGACCGCCGCGCGCGACCTCCAGGCGATCTGCGACCGCTACCTCGCCTCGTGGAAGAAGGGGCGCCTCCTCTTCGTCGGCTACTCGCGCGGCGCGGACGTGCTGCCGGCCATGATCAGCCGCCTCTCGCCGGAGCTGCGCTCGAAGATCCGCCTGATCGCGCTCCTCGGTCCCTCGCCGACCGTGCAGTTCGAGTTTCACGTGGCCGACTGGCTGCACAGCAGCGGCAAGGGCTACGCGGTGAAGCCGGAGGTCGACAAGCTGCACGGGCACTCGATCCTCTGCCTCTCCGGCGAGGACGACAAGGACTCGCTCTGCCGCGAGCTCCACGGGCAACCGCACATCAACGTGGTCACGCTGAAGGGGGCCCACCACTTCGACGGCGGCTACGAGAAGCTCGGACACATCATCCTCGAGCAGCTGAAGTGAGACGACTGCTTTTTTTTCTCGTCTTCGCGACGGCCGCCGCCGCCCACGCCGAGTGCCCCGCCCGCGCCGACGTGCGCGACCTCCCGCTCGTCGAGCTGCCGGCCACGGCGCAGAAGGGCGACCGGTTCGCCGTCATGGTCTCCGGCGACGGCGGCTGGCGGCGCATCGATACGAAGGTGACGGACAAGCTGCGCGCCGACGGGATGCCGGTCGTCGGCTTTCTCGCCAACGAGTACTTCCGCACCCGGCGCACGCCCGACGACTGCGGCTGCGCGCTCGAGCGCACCATCCGCTACTACCGCATCCGGTTCAGGAAGCCGAACGTGGTCCTGATCGGCTACTCGCGCGGCGCCGACGTGCTGCCGTTCATGGCCAGCCGCCTCCCCGCCGACCTCCGCCCGGCGGTGAAGCTGATCGCCTTCCTCGGCCTGGAGCCGACGATCGACTTCAAGTACACGCCCTCATGGTTCTTCTGGCATTTCAAGAAGGAGCCGCAGACGCCGGTGAAGCCGGAGCTGGAGAAGCTGCGCGGCCACAACATCCTCTGCGTCTACGGCGAGAAGGAGAAGACGTCGCTCTGCCACCAGCTCGAGCCGGGGCTGGCCAAGCTGCTGCGCGAGCCGGGCGGGCATCACTTCGCCGGCAAGTACCACGACATCGCCGAGGCCATCATTTCGGAGGCGGGAGATCGGAATTGAAGATGTCGATGGCGAGCTTCCACTCGCCGCCGATCTTCTTCAACGTCACCGAGTATTTGCCGACGTCGTGAATCGGCGCCCCGCTCTTCGGGGTGATGGTGAGGTCGTACTTCCCCGCCTCGGTGCCGAGGTCGCACGCGGTCAGCATTTTCTCCGGCGTGAGGGTGAGGTCGATCTTCCCCGCGGACGTGAACCCGCCCCAGAACTGCTGGATGGCCGCGCGTCCGTGCATGGCCGGCATGTTCGGCGGCATGAGGACGGCGTCCTCGGCGTAGCCGGCGGCGAGGCCGGCGGCGTTCCCGGCGCGCGCGTTCTTCAAGAATTCGGCGCGGTGCGCGTTCATCCCCGCCTCGGCCTCGGGGCACGGCGCGTTCGACGAAGCACAGGCGGCGAGCAGGATAGCGGCGAACAGCACGGCTTGTTTCATGCGCGTAGAATCGCATCATGACCGCGCGCCGCGCAATCGCGTTGTTGCTCTTGCTCGCGGCGTGCAGCGGCGGCAACACGCCGACCGCGCCGCTGCCCGCGCAGGCAACGGGACGTCTGGCCGGCGTGGTCACGATCGGCCCGAACTGCCCGGTGGAGAGCGCGACGATGCCGTGCCCTACGCCGCCCGGCGCCTACGCCGCGCGCAAGGTGCTGGTCTACAACGAGACCAGGACGACGCTGCTCTTCACCGTCGACATCGACTCGCAAGGCCTCTACGTCATCGACCTCGCGCCCGGAAAGTACACGGTCGACGTGAAGAAAGCCGGCATCGACCGCGCCAGCGGCGTGCCGGCAGTCGTCGAGATCAAGGCGAATACGGTGACGAAGCTGGATATCAGCATCGACACGGGGATTCGCTGAATAGTTGTCAGCTCTTGGCTCTTAGCTCTTGGGATATCCCGCGAGCTACGCCTAAGAGCTAACAGCTAAGAGCCAAGAGCTCTAGCTCAAGTGCTTGTTCACCAGCGCCGTCATCTCGAACATCGACACCTGCTTCTTCCCGTTGAAGATCTTCCTCAGGTTGTCGTCCGCGTTGATCATGCGCCGGTTCTGCTGGTCCTGAAGGCCGTGGGCCTTGACGTAGTCCCACACCTTCTTCGTGACTTCGCTGCGCGGGATGGGCTTGCTGCCGGTGATCGGCGCGAGATCGGCGCTCGGCTGGACCGGCGCTGACAGGCCCTTGCCGCCACCTTTGCTACCCGACGCTTTTTTTGTGCTCGCCATCGTTTTCTTACCTCGCTATCGTTTTGATTTCGGGCGATTGTGCGACAGGGAGATGCCCGCGTCAAACGCAATCGCGCTAGTATTCCGAAACTCACCGATGAAAAACCTTGCCTTTCTCGCTTTCTTTGTGCTCGCTTTGCCTGCCGCGGCCGCCTGGCCGGAGCACTTCACCATCTACGGCGTGGGCGCGCGGAGCACGCCAAACAAGCACGGACAGGACAGCTTCGAGTCGCTGAACGTCGAGGCCACCAGCCCGGCCAAGTGGCCGTTCGAGTGGGGCTTGGCCTTCGGGGCGACGCTGATGTCGCAGCCGGTCGACTTCTTCGACACGCTTCACGAAAAGGAAAACGTCCACGCCGCCAGCCTCTCGCTCCTGGCCCGGCACACCTTCGCCCAGCGCGGCTCCGTGCGCCCGTACGTCGAGCTCTCCAGCGGCCCCATCTACGCGAACCGCCGCGTGCCGGAGACGACGTCGCATTACAACTTCATCTCCCAGGGCGGCGTCGGAGTGATGACGAACGGCGGCTGGATGGCCGGCGTCCGCTTCTTCCACATCTCCAACGCCGGCTACGCGGACAGCAACCCCGGCGTCAACTTCGTGGCGGTTCTGTTCGGACGCCGGCTGCGCTGAGGATCCGCAGCGCCTCCGCCATCGTCTCCCGCACGCGCTCGTCGTCGAGAGACGGCAGCGGCAGCGCGCCGTCGCGCTTCCCCATCTTCTCGCCCTTGTCGTTGACGACGAGCGGCAGGTGCGCGTACTCCGGCGTGCGATAGCCGAGGGCGCGCTGCAGGGCGATCTGCCGCGCTGTTGACGACAAGAGATCGCCGCCGCGCACGACCTGCGTGACGCCCTGCTCCTCGTCGTCGACGACGACGGCGAGCTGGTAGGCGAAGAGCCCGTCGGCGCGGCGGACGACGAAGTCGCCCGTCTCGGCGGCGACGTTCTCCTCGACGCGCCCGCGCAGGAGATCGTCGAAGGCGATGACCTCGTCGGGCGCGCGGAAGCGCACCGCCCGCGCCGCCCGCCCCGGCGGCAGGCCGTCGCGGCACGTGCCCGGATAGACCGGCTCGCGCCCGAGCGGCGCCGACGCCGCGCGCTGTAGCTCCGCGCGCGAGCAGGCGCAGTCGTAGACGAGGCCGCGCTCGCGCAGCGCGGCCAGAGCGCGTTCGTACAGCACCGTGCGCCGCGACTGCCACACGACCTCGCCGTCCCACTGCAGGCCGTAGCGCTGCAGCGCAGCCAGGATCTCCTCGGCCGACCCCGGCACGACGCGCGCCGCGTCGAGGTCCTCGATGCGCACCAGCCACCGCCCGCCCTCACGTTTGGCGAAGAGGTACGAACCGACGGCGGCGACGAGGCTGCCGAGGTGGAGCGGGCCGGTGGGAGAGGGAGCGAAGCGGCCGATAGTCATCGGAATGCAGAATGCAAAATGCAGAATGCAGAATTAGAAGCGGAGCAATTCTGCATTCTGCATTCTGCATTCTGCATTCAGCCCCCCTGCCAAAAGTCACGATCGACGAATCGCCAGACTGGCACATGCGCTCCCCGCCCGCGCCGCCTACATTGGGGGCACGAAAGGAAAGCACATGCTCATCCGACTCACCGACATCGCCAAATCCTACCGGCTCGGCCGCGTCGACGTGCGCGCGCTCGACGGCGTCGACCTCGACGTCGCCCGCGGCGATTTTCTGGCCCTGGCCGGGCCGTCGGGCAGCGGCAAGACCACGCTGCTCAACCTCATCGGCTGCATCGACAAGCCCAGCGGCGGGCGCATCGTCCTCGACGGCGTCGACGTCACCGCCGTCCCGCTGCACCGCCTCGCCGCCACGCGCCGCGACGCCCTCGGCTACATCTTCCAGACCTTCAACCTCATCCCCGTCCTCACCGCCTACGAGAACGTCGAATACCCGCTGCTGCTGGCGAACGTGCCGCGCCGCGAGCGCGACGCCCGCGTGCGCCGCTGGCTCGATCAGGTCGGCCTCTCCGCGCAGGCGAAGCAGCGGCCCGACCAGCTCTCCGGCGGGCAGCGCCAGCGCGTCGCCATCGCTCGCGCGATGGTCGCGGAGCCGAAGCTCGTCCTCGCTGACGAGCCGACCGCGAACCTCGACTCCGACACCGCCGCGCACATCCTCGATCTGCTGGCGAAGCTGAACGCCGAGACGGGGACCACGTTCGTCTTCGCCACCCACGACCCCGCCGTCATGGCGCGCGCGCATCGCCTCGTGCGCCTGCACGACGGGCGCGTCTCTCATCCCGCCGTCGCCCAGGTCGCTTAAGGAGATCGCCATGACCGCAAGAATCGCGTTTCGCAACGTCTTCCGCAACCGCCGCCGCTCCGCCATCACTCTTCTCGTCATCGTCTTCGGCGCCGTCGGCCTGATCCTCTTCGGCGGCTACAAACAGCAGACCTTCCGCGGCCTCCGCGAGAGCACGATCCGCAGCCGCGTCGGCCACCTGCAGGTCTACAAGCGCGGCTTCGCCACGAACGAGGCCAAGAAGCCGCTCGATTACGGCCTCGACAACGTGGCCGCGCTGCGCCGCGCCATCGAGAGCGACAAGCGCGTCAAGATGACCGCCGCGCAGGTCACGCTCATGGGCCTCGTCAGCAACGGCGAGAAATCCGAGACCTTCCTCGCCACCGCCGTCGAGCCGGCGAAGGAAAAACAGATGAACGGCTACCGCCTCACCGGCGGCAGCGATCTGCCCGACAACGAGCCCGACGCCGTGATCCTCGGCCGCGGCCTGGCCGCGTCGATGCACGCCAAGCCCGGCGACTACCTGACGCTGATGACCACGACGTCGACCGGCTCGCTCAACGCCACGGACGTGCGCGTGGCCGGCATCTTCATGAGCGGCGTCAAGGAGTTCGACGATCGCTCCGTGAAGATGTCGCTCAGCGGCGCGCAGCAACTGCTGCAGACGAAGAAAGTCGAGCGGCTCATCGTCATGCTCAACGAGACCGACGACACCGCCGCCGTGCGCGCCGATCTCGCCCGGCGCATTCCGGGCATCGAGATGAAGGATTGGTCGGAGCTGGCGACGTTCTACCACCAGGTCGTTCTGCTCTACAACGGCATCTTCGGCTTCCTCGGCCTGATCGTCTCGGCGATCGTCGTCTTCAGCGTCGCCAACACGATCCTGATGTCGATCTTCGAGCGGACACGCGAGATCGGCACGCTCATGGCCATGGGCACGACGCGCGCTCGCGTGGCCCGCATGTTCCTGGCCGAGGGCCTCGTCATCGGCGTCCTCGGCGCGATCGCCGGAGTCGTGGGCGGCGCGCTGCTCGCCAACGCCATCAACCACGGCCACATCATGCTCCCGCCGCCGCCCGGCTACACCGTCGGCTATCCGCTGCGCATGCTGCTGTCGCCGTCGATCCTCATCACCGCGGCGTTCATTTCCATCGTCACCGCGACGGTCTCTTCGATCGTGCCGGCTCTCAAGGCCTCGCGCATGAAGATCGTCGACGCACTGGGGCACATCTGATGAAAAAGCTACTCATTGCACTCGCTCTGTTCGCGGCGCCGCTGCGCGCCGAAGATGCCGCGGCGATCCTGGCCAAGGTCGACGCCTACCGCACGCCGCTCGACAGCTTCTCCATCGACGTCGAGCTCACCGCGTACACGCCGCGCGACAAGGCCGAGTCGTCGAAGTTCCGCGTCTACGGCAAGGGCTCGGACCGCAGCGTCGTCGAGTTCGTGGCCCCGGCCACCGAGAAGGGGAAGCTCCTGCTGATGCTGCGCGACGCCATGTGGATCTACATGCCGTCGGCGAGCCGCCCGATCCGCATCTCGCCGCTGCAGCGGCTCATGGGCCAGGCCTCGAATGGCGACGTGGCCCGCACCGGCTTCACGGCCGACTACGTGCCGAAGTCGGTGAGCGACGGCGAATTCGAGGGACGCAAGGCCTTCGTGCTCGACCTCGCCGCGAAGGACGCCGACATCGCCTACAGCCGCGTGCAGCTGTGGATCGACAAGGCCACATACGAGCCGCTGCGCGCCGACTTCTACGTCGTCAGCGGGAAGCTGATCAAGCGCGCGCTCTACCGCGAGTACGGGCAGATGGCCGGGCGGCGCGTGGTGACGGCGATCGAGATCGACGACCTGCTTCGGCCGGGCAACCGCACGGTGATGAAGTACGCGAACCTGACGCCGCGCGAGAACGCGGAGCGGATGTTTACGAAGGATGCGTTGGGCAAATGGTGAACACGATTTTGTTGCTGGCGACGCTGCGCATGTTCGGCTCCGTTGGAGCCGAGTCGCAGCTCTCCCCCGCGAACGTCGACTCGCCGCTGAACCCGCACAACGTCGCCGGCCTTCCCTACACGACGAACTCGGCCGACGCGGCGCTCTACGCGGACGCGAAGACGGAGCGCGTGAAAGCGCACGTGAAGCTGCGCGCCGACGCCAGCGACCGCGCCGCCGACCACGTGCAGCTCGGCGAAGGCTTCGTGCAGGCCAACCTCCGGCCGTGGCTCGACGTCACGGCCGGGCGCGTGATCGAGAAGTGGGGCACCGGCTACGCCTGGAGTCCGGTCGCGTTCGTCTCGCCGCAAAAAAATCCGACCGACCCGACCGACCGCCGCTCCGCCTACCGCGGCGTCGACATGCTCCGCGCCGACGCCTTCGTCCACGACACGAACATCTCGCTCTACGCGCTGCGCGACCACGCCGTGGCCGCGCGCGTCTACCGCCTCGTCGGCGGCACCGACGTCTCCCTGCACTTCCGCCGCGACGCGAGCGGCACGCAGCAGGGCCTCAGCGCCGCGCACGTCGTCGGCGAGGCCCTCGAGCTCCACGGCGAGGCCACGCGCCGCCACCTCCTCCTCGGCGGGCAGTACACGTTCCGCGCGAACGTCAACGTCGTCGCCGAGGTCTATCGATCGGGCGACGGCCTCACCGCGGCGCAGTGGCAGGCCTTCCGCGACAGCATCCCGGCGTCGCTCTACGTCGCCAACAGGCGCTTCGCGCCGCTGCAGATGGCCCGCAACTATGCCTTCACGCGCGTCGACGCGCCGTTCGGCAGGAACGAGCTCGAGCTCATCACCATCACCAACGTGCGCGACGGCTCGTCCATCGTGCGCGCCACGGTCACGCGTAAGTTGCGCCCGAACGTCTCCGCGTACGTCATCGAGACCGAGTTCGTCGGCAGCGGCGAGATGTCGTACATCCAGCTCAAGCGGCTGACGACGTTCGGCGCGCGGGTGTACTTTTAGCCATGCTCGGCGGACGCCATCTGACCTGGGTCGGCATCGCCACGTGGGCGACCATCGCCCTCACCTCGGGATCGCGCAGCCCAGTGTGGTGGCTGTGCATGATCGTGTTCGTGGCCGGCTTCTTCGCCGCGACGTACCCCGACGACTGCACGCCCCTGCGCCGGCGCCTCCTGGCCGCCCTGCAGACGATCGCCGCGCTCGGCGCCATCGCCACGGCATCGCACGTCAAGATGGAGCCGGTGCTCCTTGTCATCGTGGCGGCCGAGCTGGCGGGGCTGCCGCTGCTCGCGGCCATCGGCTGGATCGTCGCCCAAAGCGCGGTCCTGGCCGTCCTCGTGCGGCATTACGAAGGCGTCGTGGCCTACACGCTCTCGTTCATCGCCTTCGAGCTTTTCGCCTTCGTGGCCGTGCGCATCGCCCATCGCGAGGCCACCGCGCGCGTGGCGCTGGCCGAGGCCAACGCGGAGCTGAAGGTGACGTCGGGCCTGCTGGAGCTCAGCAGCCGGACCGAGGAGCGGCTGCGCATCGCCCGCGACCTCCACGACCTCCTCGGACATCACCTCACAGCGCTGAGCCTCAATCTCGAAGTCGCCAGCCATCTCGCCGGCGGCGAGGCGAAGGCGTCGATCGAGAAGAGCCAGGCCATCACCAAGGACCTCCTCGCCGACGTGCGCGCCGTGGTGAGCCGCCTGCGCGCGGACGAGCCGGTCGATCTGGCCAAGGCCATCAACGCCCTGCGCGACGTCATCGTCACGCCGGCGCTGCACATCGAGTTCGAGAACGTCGCGGTGAAGGATTCGGCCGTGGCCGAGGTGGCGCTGCGCGCGGTGCAGGAGATTGTCACGAACGCGGTCCGCCACTCCGGCGCGCGCAACCTCTGGCTGCGCCTGTCGACGTCCGATCACGCGCTCGACGTCGACGCCCGCGACGACGGCGCCGGCACGGACCACATCGAGCTCGGCAACGGCCTGCGCGGGATCCGCGAGCGCGTCGAGCAGGTGAACGGCACCCTGGAGGTGTCGTCGATGCGCGGGCGCGGCTTCTCGGTGCACATTACACTGCCGGGGAGCGCCGGCGTCTCGCCGGCTGGGACGCGGGCGTCCCGCCCGCCCAGCGGCGCGGACGCCGCCGGGCCAGCCGGCGAGGACGCCGGCGCTCCAAGCTCATGATCCGCGTCGTCATCGTCGAGGACCAGAACATTGTCCGCCAGGGCCTGCGCTCGCTCCTCGGCCTCTCCGGCGACATCGAGATCGCCGGCGAAGCCGCCGACGGCGAGGAGGCCATCGAGGTCATCGAAGCGGCGAAGCCGGACGTGGTGCTGCTCGACCTGCGCATGCCGAAGCTCGACGGCGTCGGCGTGCTGAAGCGCCTGCGCGGGCATCCGCCGGCGCTGATCCTGACGACGTTCGACGACGACGCCAATCTCTTCGACGCCGTGCGCGCCGGCGCGAAGGGGTGGCTGCTGAAGGACGTCTCGTTGGAGCGCCTGACCGGCGCGATCCGTACGCTGGCCGAGGGAGGGACGTGCATCGAGCCGGTGATCACGGAGCGCATCGTCCGCGCCCTCGGCGAGTCGAACGTGGCCTTCGACTCGGCCGAGCTCCCCGAGCCGCTCACCGACCGCGAGAAGACGATCCTGCGCCTCCTCGCCGGCGGCTACAGCAACAAGGAGATCTCGGAGCTGCTGAACATCAGCGACGGGACGGTGAAGAATCACATCTCGAATTTGCTGGCCAAGCTGGGCGTGCGGGACCGAACGCGCGCGGTGCTGAAAGCCATCGACCTCGGCGTCATCTGAGACCCTTTAGCAGATGGGCTTCGGAGGACGTCGCGGGCTGGCGGGCTTGATCGGGCGTTGAATATTCATCTCGAGCGGAAGGAGGAGGGCAGGCAGGAGTGCCTGCCCTCCACCGGGAATTGATTACTGGACGTTGAGAGCGAAATCGTCGACGACGAAGCTCGTCTGCGCCGAGGTGTCCTCGGTGCCGACGAGGTAAACCTGGATCGTCTGGCCGATGTATGCGTTGACGTTGAACGACTTCTGCGCGTAGCCGGTGTTGTGGTCGAGGTTCGAGTACGTGGCCAGCGTGGCCAGCACCGTGCCGCTGCTGTTGCGGATCTGGACCTTGAGCGTGTCGTACGCGGTCGTGGTCGTCGTCTCCGCGGTGTCGATGTGCAGCCAGAACGTGAGCGTGGCCGAGGTCTTGCCGGCCGGGATCGTCACGGTCTGCAGGATCGAGTCGGTGTGCGCGGAGCCGTAGCCGTCCATCCAGGCCTTCCACGTGCCGCTGTGCGCGGGCTGCGAGGTCGAGCTGTCGACGACGCCGGCCGTGGTCGTCCACGGCGCGGGGTTCGTCGAGCCGTTCTCGAAGCCGGGGTTGCCGATGAGCTGCGAGGCGGCGACGTTATTGACCGTCACGGTCACGGTGGCCGAGGTGCCGACGTTGCCGGCGGCGTCGTAGGCCTTCGACACGAGCGAATGCGACGCGTTCGACGCCGTGGTCGTGTTCCAGCTCCACGAGTACGGCGACGCGGTGGAGGTGCTCTGCAGCGCGCCGTCGAGGTAGAACTCGACCTTGGTCACGCCGACGTTGTCGGAAGCGCTGGCGCTCACCGTCGTCGTGCCGCTGACCGTGGCGCCGTTCGCCGGCGCGGTGATCGACGTCGTCGGCGCCGTGGTGTCAGGCGTTGACGTCGCGACGCTGACGTCGTCGAAGTAGGTGAAGGTCGGGTCGCCGGCGTAGTTGTCGTCGTGGTTCGCCAGCGTGAGCGTGACGCTGTGGCCGGCGTTCGAGGCGACGTTGGTGTTGACCTGCGTCCAGACCGCGGTGGCGGTGCAGGTCTTGGCCAGGATCGTCGTGGTCGTGCCGGTGACGTTGTCCTTGAGCGTGGCCGTGGCCCAGTCGTACGTGACGGTGTCGGGGCAGGTGTTCGCGTACCAGAACGTGAGCGTGGAGGCGTTCGACGGCAGGGTGAACGTCTGCACCGCCGTGCTGTCGGTGGTCGGCGTGTTGATGCCGAGCTGCGCGCCGTAGGTGCCGCTGTGGTGCGCGGCGGTGTTGACGGCGGCGGTGCCGGTGGTCGACCAGCCGCTGAAGTTGCCGGTCTCGAAGCCGCCGTTCGTCAGCGCGCCGCCGGCCGCGGTAACGGTGAGCGAGACGCTGGCCGAATGCGACGTGGTGCCGCCCGTGCCAGTGACGGTGATGCTGTACGTGCCGGCAGCGGTGCTGGCGCCGACGGACATTGTCATCGTCGAGGAGCCGCTGCCGGGTGCGGCGATCGACGTCGGGCTGAAGCTGACGGTGGTGCCCGCGGGCGCGCCGCTGGCGCTCAGGGAGATGGCGTTGTTGAAGCCGCCGCTGACGGTGGTCGTGATCGTCGACGTGCCGCTGCCGCCCTGGGCCACGCTCACGGACGTGGGCGATGCGGAGATGCCGAAGTCCGGCGTCGCGGCGCCGTTGAAGTTGTTGACGAGGGAGTTGGCATCGACGGTGCCGACGCCGGTGACGGCGTCGTAGCCGGTGCCGCAGGAGAAGCCGGTCACGCCGGGAACGCTGTTGTTGCCTGAGGTGACGTCGTGGAAGATGACCGTGCCGCCGCTGGCGTACTGCGCGTTGGCGAGCGTGTAGAACTTCGTGTTGGCGTTGCCCCAGCTGGTGGCGGTCTTCTGATTGACGAGGGCCATGAGGCCGGCGAACGACGGCGAGGACGCCGAGGTGCCGCCGACGGAGCTGAGACCCGACGCCGTGCCGCTGTGGCCCTGGATGACGAGGTAGCCGTCATGCCCGGCCGCGGTGAGGGAGATGTCGGGGACGAAGCGCGCGTTCGTCGCCGGAACGCCGACGCAGACCTGCCACGACGGCTTCGCATAGATCGTCGACTGCCCGCCGCTCGAGGCCCACAGGCCCGAGCCGCCGCTGACGTTGCCCGACTCGTTCCACGCCATCTCCGGGATGTAGCTGAGCGCGGAGCTCTGGTTCGTGGAGTTGTTCGTCGACGACCAGTAGGCCGAGGGATTCGCGGTGTCGTTGAACTGCGTGCCGCCGACGCCGACGTTGTACGGCGTGGAGGCCAGGCCGCTCACCGCGGCGCCGCTGCCGGTGGCGTCGTTGCCGCCGTTGCAGCCGGCCGCGCCGCTGTCGCCCGAGGAGACGAACGAGGTGATGCCCTGCGTGGCCGCCTGCGACCAGAGGTTGTTGTAGAAGTTGTTCTCCGTCGTCCCCATCGACGACTCGCACTGGCCGAAGCTGGTGCTCATGACCTTGGCGACGTTGTTGTTGACGATGTACTGCGCGGAGAGGTCGACGCCGTCGGTTGTGGACGTCGACTTGGAGATGACGAACTTGATGGTGGCGTTCTGGGCGACGGCGCCCGACCACTCGACGTCGAGGTCCGCTTCTCCCTCTTCGCCGCCACCGAGGTTGCCGGGGTCGACGCCGTTGTGGACGAAGACGGGGTCGTTGGCCGGGAGACCGAAGAAGCTGCGGAAGTACTGCACGTCGCCGAGGGCGATGTCGGTGCGCCCGACGATGGCCACGGTCTGGCCGCTGCCGTTGATGCCGGCGGTGTAGAGCGGGTTGACGTTGTAGATCTTGGCGAAGTCGGCCGGGGCGACGTAGTGGCTCGTGCCGCTGGTGTACTCCGGAACCGGCTTGAAGCCATGGTTCATCGGATGCCGCCCGAAGTCGTGCAGGGTGACGACGCCGCCGACGACGTCGGCGAGCGCGCGCGGGATCGACGGATCTTTGGCGTTGGCGTGATGAAGCTGGCCGTTGACGTTGAAGTCGTGGATCTGCGTCTTGAACGTCCGCTGCACCTGGCCGACGGTGCCGCTGAAGTTGATCGTCAGGCCTCCGGCCGCCTCCTCGTCGATCGTGAAGCCGCCGCGGGTCAGCCAGGCCTCGACTTCGGCTTTGTCGTCGGGGGCGGGGCCGAAGCGCGCGCCGAACTCCGCCGGCGTCAGCCACTGGTGGTACTGCGGCGACGACCGGTCGTGAAGCTGCGCGATGAGGCGGTCGATGCTGTCCTTCGCGCCGGCGCGCGGCTTCAGCACGAGGATCATCCTCTCGAACTTCAGGTTCTGATCGGTCGGCCCGCGGTCGTTCTGCGGGTTGGCCTGCGGATGGGTGTTGCCGTAGAGAACGACGGTGTCGTTGTCATCGACGTTCCGCTTGTGAGAATTCGAGTTGGCCGCAAACGCCGCGGCGGACGCAAGGAGCAGGACGAGGGCCAGGATCCAGGGTCGAGAGAGACGTGGGTGCATCGATTCTTCCTTTCTATTCGTCCGGGCAGAGGGGCGAGGAAGGCAAGGGCACTGCCACGATGGTGTGCTTGTAGAATCAATGAGTTAGCGGAGTGGCGGTGGGTCACGAGTCGAGTTTTGACCCGGCTAGAGGGTCAAATATTGATTCGCGATCAGATTCCCGCGTGCGCGAAGTTCCCGATCACCGCCGGCCGGATGCCCCAGATATCGCGCGCGTACTCAGCGATCGTACGGTCGGACGAGAACTTGCCCATGCGGGCGATGTTCAGCAGTGATTTGCGCCGCCACGCCGCGCGATCGAGGTAGACCTCGTCGACACCTTCCTGCGCGGCGATGTACGGCTCGAGGTCGGCGAGGTGGACGTAGTCGTCGCGGGCGCTGGTGAGCTTGGCCACGATGGGACGGAAGATGTCTTTGTCGCCGCGCGAGAAGTGGCCGGCAGCGATGGTGTCGACGACGCGGCGGATGGCGGCGTCGGCGAGGTACTGCTCGGGGCGATAGCCGTCGTTGGCGAGCAGCGCGGCGACTTCGTCCGCCTTCAATCCGAAGATGAAGATGTTCTCCGCGCCGACTTCGTCGCGGATCTCGATGTTCGCGCCGTCAAGGGTGCCGATGGTGAGCGCGCCGTTGAGGGCGAGCTTCATGTTGCCGGTGCCTGACGCTTCTTTCCCCGCCGTGGAGATCTGCTCGCTCAGCTCCGCCGCCGGGATGATGGCCTCGGCCAGGCTGACGCGATAGTCAGGGAGGAAGACGACGCGCAGCCAGTCGCGCGTGCGTGGCTCGGCGTTCACGACCTCGCCGACGGAGTGGATCAGCTTGATGATCAGCTTGGCGATGAAGTAGCCCGGCGCGGCCTTCCCGGCGAAGATGAATGTGCGCGGCACGAGCGGGGTGACGCCGTCCTCGACGATGCGCCAGTAGCGGGCCACGACGTGGAGGATGTTCAGCAGCTGCCGCTTGTACTCGTGCATGCGCTTGACCTGGACGTCGAACATCGACTCCGGATCGGCGGCGATGCCGGTGAGCTCGCGCGTGAGCTTGGCCAGGGCGAGCTTGTTGCGGCTCTTCACGGCGTCGAGGCGCTCGAGCAGGGCGGCGTCGTCGGCGCAGAGCTCCAGGCGGCGCAGCTCGCCGAGGTCGCGGATCCAGCCGTCGCCAATGGCCTTCGTGATCAGCGAGGCCAGCGGCCGGTTCGCGTTCAGGAGCCAGCGCCGCGGCGTGACGCCGTTGGTCTTGTTATTGAAGCGCTCCGGAAAGAGTTTGTAGAAGTCGGGCGCGAGCGTCGTCTTCACGAGCTCGGAGTGCAGCGCGGCCACGCCGTTGACGCTGTGGCTTCCGGCCATGGCCAGGTTGGCCATGCGCACGTTGCGGCGGTCGCCTTCTTCGAAGATGGAGACGCGCTGCGACACGGCCATGTCGCCGGGGAAGCGGCGCTCGACCTCGAGCAGCAGGCGCCGGTTGATCTCGCCGATGATCTGCAGATGCCGCGGCAGAACGCGCTCCATCAGCTCGAACGGCCACTTCTCCAGCGCCTCCGGCAGCAGGGTGTGGTTCGTGTAGCCGCACGTCTTCACGGTGATGGCCCAGGCCTGCTCCCACGGCATCTCCAGCTCGTCGATGAACGTCCGCATCAGCTCCGCGATGGTGAGCGCGGGATGGGTGTCGTTGAGCTGGATGGCGATCTTGTCCGCGAGATCGTCGAAGGAGTCGTGGGCCTGGCGATAACGGCGCAGGATGTCGCGCACGGCGCAGGCCACGAGGAAGTACTCCTGCAGCAGGCGCAACTCGCGCCCGCGGTCGACGGAGTCCGACGGATAGAGGATCTTCGTAATCGCCTCGGTGTTGATCTTGTGCTGCACGGCGGAGATGTAGTCGCCGGCGTTGAAGATGCCGATATCGAAGTCGTCCGAGGAGCGGGCGCTGAAGAGGCGGAGGACGTTCACGGTCTGCCCGCCGTAGCCGACGATGGGCATATCGTGCGGAACGCCGATGATCTCCTTGAAGTCGACCCACCGCGGCGCATAGGCGCCGCCGGCGCTGGTGTGGGCGATGGAGCCGTAGACGGGGACGTGGATGACGTCGTCGGTGCGCTCGATGAGCCACGGCGAGCCGCCGCTGTCGAGCCAGTGGTCGGGCTTCTCGTGCTGGAAGCCGTTGACGAAGGTCTGGCGGAAGAGGCCGAACTCGTAGTTGATGCCGTAGCCGAAGCCGGGCATGTCCATGGTGGCGAGGGAGTCGAGGAAGCAGGCCGCGAGGCGCCCGAGACCGCCGTTGCCGAGGGCTGCATCGGGCTCGAGCGCGGCGATCTCCTCGAGGTCGGCGCCGAGCTCGGCGATGATCGACCTGGCATCGTCGTAGAGGCTGAGGTTGGTGAGGTTATTGCCGAGGGCCCGGCCCATCAGGAATTCCATGGAGAGGTAGTAGAGCCGCTTGGCGTCCTGCTCCTGATAGCGGCGCTCGCTCTCGCGCATGGCGTCGAGGGCCGGGCGGCGCACGGCCACGGCGAGGGCTTGCAGCTTCTCGCCCATCGAGGCCTCTTTCCAGACACTGCCGCGCGCGTAGCGGAGGAAGGCTTCGATGCCCTCGCGAAGGTGGACGAAGCTCCGCGTCGCCGCGGCGTGGGTGGTGGTCGGTGCTGGACGCAATCGCTGAACCTCGAATGACTTTAACGGTTTGCCGTCAGCGTGTCATCCCCAGGGCCTCGGCGCGCGAGATGTGCTCGCGCCAGCCGAGCTCGTCGCGGATGCGGCGGGTGTCGGTGTGGAGATGGAAGCGGAAGTCGAGGGGCGGGGCCAGGCCGGGGCGGCGCTCGATGCGGCCGGACCATTTGTAAATGTTCGTTAACAAACGCAGCCACTCCTCATCCGCCGGGGCGTCGGGCTCGCCGACGTTGTACGTCCGCCCGGCCGCGCGCTCGTCGAAGGCGGCGTGGACGACGGCGTCGGCGCAGTTGGCGACGAAGCCGCGCGTCCAGCGCCAGCGAGCCATGGCCTCGTCGATGGCGATGACTTCGTCGCCGCGGCGCATGGCGTCGATCCAATCGTAGAAGCGGCGCTGGGCGTCGTTCGGGCCGTAGACCGCGGGCATGCGCAGGATCGTCGTGCGCGGGCCGGCCAGGACGCGCTCGACGAGGATCTTGTCGTACTCGCGCACCCACTCGCCGAGCTGCGCGGCCTTGTCCCGATACGGGTAGAGCTCCTCGCGCAGCGGCGCATCCTCGGAGAGCGGCGCCGGATCGGGCGGGCCGGGCCAGCGCCGCTGCAGGCCGTCGTAGTTGCGGTAGACGTCGCCGCTGCTCAGGACGACGGTGCGCACGCCGCCGAAGCGCTCCTTCGCCGCCGCGGCGTGCGCCTCGGTCATGCACCACATGTCGATGACGAGCTCGGGATCGAGGCCGTGCGGGATTCGCGCGCGGTCGCCGTGCACGTGCCGCACCTCCGGCAGGGCCTCGTGCTCGCCGCGATGGAAGAGCGTCACGTCGTGGCCGCGCGCGAGGAGCTGGCGCACGACGTAAGGGCCCATGAACTGCGTGCCGCCGAAGACGAGGACGCGCATTACGCGCTGGCCAGCACGCCGTATTTCTCGGCCAGGCTGACGATCGCGTCGATGGCGGTGTCGAGGTGCGCGCGCGTGTGCGCGGCGCTGATCTGGCAGCGCAGCCGCGCCGCTCCCTGCGGCACGACCGGGTAGCCGAAGCCGGAGACGTAGACGCCGCGGTCGAGGAGCTCCGCCGACATCTTCATGGCCTTCGCCGTGTCGCCGATGAGGATCGGCACGATCGGATGGATGCCCTCGCGCACCTTCACGCCGCGCGCGGTGAGCGCGGCGCGGAAGTACGCGGTGTTCTCGCGCAGGCGCGTGACGAAGCTCGTGTCTTTCTCCAGCAGATCGAACGCGGCCAGCGAACCCATGACGACGGCGGGCGGCAGCGTGTTCGAGAAAAGGTAGGGCCGCGATTTCTGGCGCAGGTAATCGATGAGCGCTTGCGGCCCGGTGGTGAAGCCGCCGTGCGAGCCGCCGAGGGCCTTGCCGAGCGTGGAGGTGTAGGCGTCGATCTTCCCGAACACGCCGAGCTCCTCGCCGGTGCCGCGCCCGGTCACGCCGAGGACGCCCGTGCCGTGGGAGTCGTCGACGACGAAGAAGGCCTCGTGCTCGCGGCACATGTCGACCAGCTCCGGCAGCGGCGCGAGCGAGCCCTCCATCGAGAAGACGCCGTCGGTCACGACCAGGCGGTTGCGCGCGTCCTTCGTGGCGTGGAGCTTGCCGTGGAGGTCGTCGACGTCGCGGTTCTTGTAGCGCTCCTTGCGCGCCTTGGCCAGGCGCACCCCGTCGATGATCGAGGCGTGATTCAGCTCGTCGGAGATGATCGCGTCCTCTTCCTGGGCGACGGTCTGGAACAGGCCCTCGTTGGCGTTCCAGCACGAGCCGTACAGAATGGTGTCGTCGGTGCCGAAGAAACGGGCGATGCGCTGCTCGAGGTCGTGGTGGATGGTCTGGGTCCCGCAGATGAAGCGCACCGAGGCCAGGCCGTAGCCGAAGTCGCGCTCCGCCTTCTCCGCCGCCTCGATGATGGCCGGATGGTCGGCCAGGCCGAGGTAGTTGTTCGAGGTGAGCATGATGACCTCGCCGCGGCCTTCGATCTGCACGACCGGGCCCTGGGGGGAGGAGAGTGGGAGCTCTCGTTTGAGAGTTCCGGCGGAAGCCATCTGGTCGAGCTCTGAGGCAAGGGTGTTCAGAAGAGACATGACGGGTTGTGCTCCTGGCGTGAAAACCAGAAACCAGAAACCGGAAACCAGAAATGCTGCGCTCCTTCTGGTTTCTGGTTTCTGGTTTCTGGTTTATTCGTTGTCGTACTTCAGATCGCGCCGGAAGCAGTGCCCCCCCTCGAGATCGAACACGACGCACGAGTCGATCGGGCGCGAGTAGATGTGCATGCTGACGGCGGGCTCGTTCCACTCGGCGAGGTTCTTGATGCGGTGGATGGTCTGGGTCTTGTCGACGGTGTTCAGCGGGCCGCCGGGGACGCAGAGCTCCGTGCCGAGGTGCTTCATCTCGATGCGCGTGGCCCCGGCCAGGCAGTCCATGCCCACCACCTGCTGGTTCTCGGGGCGATTGCAGTCGATCTTCTTGAAGTTGTCGACGAGGAGCTTCCCCTCGATCATCGTCATCCAGCCGAGCTGGCCGTTGTGCGTGTGCAGCGGCGTCACCGCGCCGGCCGGCCAGCAGATGAGCATGACTTCGATGAGATCGTTGCGGAAGATCTTGTTCCGCGTGTGCCGGTCGGGCAGCCACTGCTTGTAGCGCTCCAGCTCCTCGCGGCGGATCTCCCACGCCACCAGGTAGTCGTAGATGGCCTGCTTGGTGATGACCCCCTGCGACAACTCGCGGATGCCGTCGATGAACCGATCGGCCGTGACGGGCGTAGGTGTGTAAACGGGAACGCTGCTCACCATGGAAAGTCTACAGGAGGAACGCATGAAACGTACCGTCCTCGCCCTGGCTCTGCTCGCATTGCCCCTGGCCGTCTTCGCTCAGCCCGCTCCGCCGAAGCCGACGTTCATCACCGTCGACGAGGAGGTCGTGCCGCCGTCGATGGTGGCCCGCTACGAGAGCCTCACCAAGGAGTTCCTCGGCGCGCTGGCCGCCAAGAACATCAACGACCCGAACATCGCCTTCACGACCTTCATGACGCCCGACTTCCACTACCTCTTCGTCTCGCGCCTGCAGGGAGGGCTGGCCGGCTACGAGACGATGTTCAACGCCTGGATGTCGCTCCCCGACAAGCTCGGCAAGGACAAGATGAAGGACTTGGACGCGCGCTCGGTGGGGACGATGTCGTCGTACAACAGGATCCTGGCCATGCGCCGCGACGATCTGTCGTACTTCCCGGCCACGCCGCGCCTCAAGCCGGAAGAGCAGGTCTACGCGCGCTGGCAGTTCTATTACCTCGTGCCGGGGAAGGAGTCGGAGGCGGAGCAGGTGGCCAAAGATTACGCGGCGCTGTTCAAGGCCAAGAACATCGCCGACGGCTTCACGATCTACCTGCCCATGAACGGAAACGACCTGCCGCTGCTCGTGGCGGCGATCACCGCCAAGAGCCCGGCCGACTGGGCCAGCAACGACGAGAAAATCAACGCCACGCTCGGCAACGACATCCGCCCGCTGCAGGCGCGCGCGCTGGCAATCACGCGCCGGCTCGAGACGCGCGAGGGATGGTATCGGCCGGATTTGTCGTATCCGGCGCCGGCCATGAAGTAATGAGGACTGAGGACTGAGGACTGAGCGGGCCGGGAGCGGAGCCTCAGTCCTCATCACTCAGTCCTCAGTCCTGTATCATCCGCGCCGCGATGCGCAATCTGGCCGTGCTCGGCACGCAGTGGGGCGACGAAGGCAAGGGGAAAATCGTCGATCTACTCTGCGAGGACTACGACGTTGTGGCCCGCTATCAAGGGGGCCACAACGCCGGGCACACCGTCAAATTCGGCGACGAGCACTTCGCGCTGCGGCTGATCCCGTCCGGGATCCTGCACCCCTCGAAGCTCTGCATCCTCGGCAACGGCATGGTCATCGACCCCGAGGCGTTGCTCGAGGAGATCGGGAGCCTGCGCGGGCTCGGCGTCGTCGTCGACGACAACCTCAAGATCAGCGACTCCGCGCACGTCATCCTGCCGTATCACAAGGCCATCGACCTGGCCCGCGAAGAGGCGGCCGGGAAGACGAAGATCGGCACGACCGGGCGCGGCATCGGCCCGGCGTACGAGACGAAGGTGGGCCGCTACGGCATCCGCATCGCCGACCTCCTCGACCCCGACGTGCTGCGCGAGCGCATCGAGTTCGCCTGCGCGGAGAAAAATCAGGTGCTGTCGAACCTCTACCACAAGCCGACGCACGACCCGAAGAAGCTCTTCGACGACTACACGCGCTACGGCGAGGTGCTGGCGCCGCGCATCACCAACGGCACAGTGCTGATCAACGAGCAGATCCGGGCCGGGAAGCGGGTCATGTTCGAGGGAGCGCAGGGGACGATGCTCGACATCGACCACGGCACGTACCCGTTCGTGACGTCGTCGAACACCGTGGCCGGCGGCATCTGCATCGGACTCGGCGTGGCCCCGAAGCACATCCACCGCGTGATCGGCGTGGCCAAGGCCTACACGACGCGCGTCGGCGGCGGCGCGTTCCCGACGGAACTCGACGACGCCCACGGCGAGCACCTGCGCGGCCGCGGCAACGAGTTCGGAACGGTGACGGGCCGCCCGCGGCGCACCGGCTGGCTCGACCTGCCGGTCGTGCGGACCTCGGCGATGCTCAACGGCCTCGACGCCATCGCCCTGACGAAGCTCGACGTCCTCGACGACTTCGACGAGATCCCCGTCTGCACCGGCTACAGCGTTCACGGCGAGCAGTGGCGGACCTTCCCCGCCTTCGCCGTCGCCCATCGCGATTTCAAGCCGGAGTACCGCACGATGAAGGGATGGAAATCGTCGACGGCAGGGATCACGTCGTACGACGACCTGCCTGCCGCGGCGAAGGATTACATCAAGTTCATCGAGGACGAGACGGAGTGCCCGGCGACGATCATCTCCACGGGGCCGCGGCGAGAAGAGACGGTTGTGCGCTAACGGCGGCGCCCGCTCAACAGCCGATAGATCAACGCCGTCCCCAATCCCCACGCCCCGTTGACCACCAGCCCGACCACCACCAACTTCCCGCTATGCGGCAGCGGCTGATGCTTGATCAGCGGCTGGATGATCAGGCCGGCGACGAGCGTCGGCAGGACGGCGCCGAAGAGTGTCGACGCCAGCAGGAATTGCCGCGACTTCGCGAGGATGGCGATCATCACCGCCCCCCACACGCCGCCCCAGAACGCCAGCGAGATCACCGCGGGAACGCCCCACGGCGGCACGGGCTTCATCGACCACGGCGCGCGGTCGATCCAATGAAAGTAATGAAGGATCCAGAGCGCAATCTGGTGGAACACGAGCGTGGCGATGAAGCCGGCGACGAAGCCGAGGAGCAGGCGTCGGGTCATAGCAGCACCTTTCGAAAATAGTCGATCGTCCGCCCCAGACCGACCTCGAGCGGCACGACCGGCTCCCAGGCAAGCAACGTCCGCGCCTTCGTGATGTCGGGGCGGCGGATCTTCGGATCGTCCTCGGGCAGAGGACGGAACTCGATCGGCGCCGTCGTCCCGGTCAGGCGCTGGATCTCCTCGGCGAACTGCAGCACCGTCATCTCCGACGGGTTGCCGATGTTCGTCGGCTGCGCCTCGTTCGACATCAGCAGCCGGTAGATGCCCTCGACCAGATCCGACACGTAGCAGAACGATCGCGTCTGCGAGCCGTCGCCGAACACGGTCAGCGGCTCGTTGCGCAGGGCCTGGGCGATGAAGGCGGGGACGACGCGGCCGTCGTTCACGCGCATCCGCTCGCCGTACGTGTTGAAGATGCGCACGATGCGCGTCTCCACGCCGTGGAAGCGGTGATACGCCATGGTCATGGCCTCGGCGAAGCGCTTGGCCTCGTCGTACACGCCGCGCGGGCCGACCGGATTCACATTCCCCCAGTAATCCTCGCGCTGCGGGTGCACGAGCGGATCGCCGTAGACCTCGGAGGTCGAGGCCAGGAGATAGCGCGCCTTCTTGTCCTTGGCAAGGCCGAGGGTCTTGTGCGTGCCGAGCGAGCCGACCTTCAGCGTCTGGATCGGCTTCTCCAGGTAATCGATCGGACTGGCCGGCGAGGCGAAGTGCAGCACGTAGTCGAGCGGCCCTTCGACGTGGATGTACGTCGTGACATCATGCTTGATGAACGAGAAGCCATCGCGGCCGAAGAGATGCGCGATGTTCGCCGGGTTGCCGGTGATGAAGTTGTCGATGCAGATCACTTCATGGCCGCGCGCGAGAAACAGCTCGCAGAGGTGCGAGCCGAGGAATCCCGCGCCGCCTGTGATCACGGCACGGGCCATCAGACCCGCTCCCGCACCCGAACATCTTCGGCGCGGCCAACGGAGTGGTACTGGAAGCCCTCGCTTTTCATGCGCTGCGGATCGTAGACGTTGCGGAGGTCGATGATGACCGGCCGGCGCAGGAGCTTCTTGACGCGATCGAGCTTGAGGGCGCGGAACTCGTTCCACTCGGTGGCGATGACGAGCGCGTCGGCGCCCTCGGCGGTCTCGTAGGCGTCGTGGCAGAACGTGACGTTGTCGAACATCGTCCGGGCGTTCTCCATCGCCTGCGGGTCGTAGGCGCGCACGAGCGCTCCCTGCTTCTGCAATCCGCTGATGAGCGTAATCGTCGGCGAGTCGCGCATGTCGTCGGTTTCGGGCTTGAAGGCCAGGCCGAGGATGGCGATCGTCTTGCCGCGGAGCTCGCCGTCGAGGGCGTCGGCGACTTTGCCCACCATCCGCTCCTTGATGGCCTGGTTGACGCGCAGCACAGCCTCGATGAGCTCGAACTCGTAGTCGTGGCGCTGGGCAATGTCGGCGAGCGCGGAGGTGTCCTTCGGAAAGCAGGAGCCGCCGAAACCGGGGCCGGCCTGCAGGAACTTCGAGCCGATGCGGCTGTCGAGGCCGATGCCGCGCGCGACGTCCTGGACGTCGCCGCCGACGAGCTCGCAGAGCACGGCCACTTCGTTGATGAAAGAGATTTTCGTGGCCAGGAAGCCGTTGGCCGCGTACTTGATCAGCTCCGACGACTCGACGTTGGTGATGACGAAGGGGATCTCCAGCGAATGCAGCGGCGCGTAGATTTCCTTCATCAGCTCGATCGACTCGGGGTCGGAAGAGCCGATGACGACGCGGTCGGGGCGCATGAAGTCTTCGATGGCCGAGCCCTCGCGCAGGAACTCGGGGTTGGAGACGACGGAGCCGCGGTGGCCGTTGCCGGCCTCAGCGAGGATGCGCTCGATCATCCGCCCGGTGCCGATCGGCACGGTGGACTTGGTGATGACGAGCTTCGGCCCGTTCATGTAGCGGGCGATAGTGCGCGCCACTTCCTCGACGTAGCGGAGGTCGGCCGAGCCGTCCGGCTTCGGCGGCGTGCCGACGGCGATGAAGATGGCCCGGCTGGAGCCGATGGCCTCAGGGAGGTCGGTGGTGAAGCGCAGCCGCCCCTCGGCCACGTTGCGGCTGACGATGGTGTCGAGCCCGGGCTCGTAGATGGGGATCTGCCCCCGGTTCAGCGCCTCGATCTTGCGCTCGTCGATGTCGCAGCAGATGACGTCGTTTCCGAAGTCGGCCAGGCCGGCGCCGGTTACCAGGCCGACGTAGCCCGTTCCGATCACGGCAATGTCCACGAGGGTTCCTCCCGGGGAAAATTACAGGGGGCGAATGCTATCACGCGGCGTGGCACCACTCGGGATGCTTGCGCCCCTCACCCGGCCTTCGGCCACCCTCTCCCCGCTTCGCGGGGCGAGGGCTCTATCGGTTCGGTGGCGGCCCCGTCGTGGTCGTCGCGGCCGCGCTCGATGTGACCTGAGGCGTGGCCGATGTCGCCGGCGCGCTCGTGCTCGTCGCGGGCGCGGTGCTCGTCGACGGGGCGGGTGGCGCGGGGGGGCGGCCCTGCTCGATCTGGTAGCGCTTCTCGATCCCCTTCTCCTGGCGGTTGCGGATCAGCCAGCGCAGGAGCTTCGACTCGTTGATGCCGATGAGGATGTCGTTGATCGACTCGTAGACCGAGGGATCGTTGATCATCTTTCCGGCCGTGCCCTGGCCGGCGTTCAGCTTCGCCACCGACTCGTTGAGCTGGCGCACCAGGCCGGTGAACTCGGCGAGCGACTGATCGGCGTAGGCCTTATCGTTCATCAGGCGCGGCACGAGGCCCTGGCCGTTCTTCAGCGATTCGCTGAACGTGGCCAGGTTCGTCGACGCCGTCTTCAGGTTGTCGACGAGGTCGTATACCTTCTTCTTCCCCTCGGGATCGTTGAGCAGCGCGGGCAGCGGGCCCTGGCCTTTGTTGAAGGCCTCGCTCATGTTCGCGACGAGCAGCTGCATCGACGCCGCCGTCGACTTGAGCGAGCCGGTGAGCTCCTCGCCGTACTGGTCGTCGTAGATCAGCTTGCCGAGAACGCCGTGGCCGCTCTCGACGTGGGAGAGCACGGCGTTGGTCTTGTTCAGCGTCGTCATCACCGTGTCGGTGAGGCGCTGCTTCGTCTCCGGCTGTGTGGTCAGCTCGCCGAGGAGGCCTTCGCCGCGGTCGACGCGGCTGAGGATGTTCTTCAGCGAATACGAGATCTGCACGAAGTTGTCGACGAGGTCCTCGCCGGAGGAGATGAGCTGGTCGACGTTCGTCTGCCGCGCCGCGGGAATCAGCGCGCCGGGCTCGAGCGCGTCGAACTTCGGGTTGCCGGGCGAGATGTCGACGTAGCTGTCGCCGGCCAGGAGGCCGAGCTTCTTCAGGCGCGCGCGGGAGTCGCTGCGGATGCGCTCGGCGTACTTGCGGTCGACCATGAGCTCGATGTCGACGTCCTTCTGCTTCGGATCGCGCGGCAGGTTGATGTCCTTGACCACGCCCACGGTCACGCCGGAGATCTTCACCGGGTTCCCCTCGGCCAGGCCGGAGACGCTGTCGAGTCGCACCCGGTACTCGTTCTTGCGAGAGAAGATCTTCTGCTCGCTGCCGATGAAGAAGAGGAAGACCATCAACACGATCGCCGAGGCCGTCACGAGGAGCCCCACGCGGATCGTTTTTTCTTTTTTCTTCGGTGCCATAGTTCGTCCTGAGGTTTACGCCGGCTGAGCAGCCGTAACAGACGACGCGCGGAAGAATTCGCGCATCATCGGATGATCCGCGTTGCGCGCGGCGTCGACCGAGCCGACCCACTCGAAAACGCCGCGGTTGAGAAAGGCGATGCGGTCGCCCACCGAAAAGGCCGACTGGATGTCGTGCGTAACCACGACCGAGGTCACGTTCAGCTTCGACTGCAGGTCGATGATCATCTCGTTGATCTTCTGGGCGGTGATGGGGTCGAGCCCCGTCGTCGGCTCGTCGTAGAGGATCATCTTCGGCTCGAGCACGATGGAGCGCGCCAGTCCGACGCGCTTGCGCATGCCGCCGGAGAGATCGACGGGCATGAGGTGCTCGCTGCCCGGAAGGTTGACCAGCTCGAGCTTCTCGCGCACGGCGCGCTCGATCTCATGATCCGACATCTCCGTGTGCTCGCGCAGCGGAAAGGCGACGTTCTCGAAGACGGTCATGGAGTCGAAGAGGGCGCCGCTCTGGAAGAGCATCCCGAACTTTTTGCGCACGCGGTAGAGCTCTTCCTCGGCGAGATCGGTGATGTCCTCCTCCTCGACGACGACGCTCCCTGCGTCGGGCGCCTCCAGGCCGAGCATGTGCCGCAGCGTGACGGACTTGCCGGTGCCGGAGCCGCCGAGGATCACCAGCACCTCGCCGCGGAAGACGGTGAGGCTCGCGCCGCACAGCACCTGCTTCGGGCCGTAGGCCTTGTAGACGTCGTGGAACTCCACGAAGGGTTCGCGCGGGACGCGGCGGCGTTCGGGGACGATGTTCGTCATCAGAGAGCGAGCAGAAACAGCTTGGTGAGAAAGAAGTCCATGATCAATACGGTGATGGCGCCGGTGACGACGGTCATCGTCGTCGAGCGACCGACGCCGTCGGCGCCACCGGTGGTGCGCAGGCCGTTGAAGCAGGCGATCAGGCCGATGGCGAAGCCGAAGAAGAAGGTCTTGCCGATGCCCGAAGCGAGGTCGTTGTACTTCACAGTCTCGATCACGCTGCGCAGGTAGAAGTTCGCGGTGAGATGGAGGTTGCCGACGGCGATCAAGAGCCCGCCGAAGATGCCGACGGCGTTGGAGACGATCGTCAGCAGCGGGAACATCAGCGTGGTGGCCAGGACGCGCGGGACGACGAGCTTGCGCACGGGGTCCGTGGCCAGGGCGCGCAGAGCGTCGATCTGCTCGGTGACTTTCATCGTGCCGAGCTCGGCGGTGATGCCGGCGCCAACGCGGCCGCCGACCATGAGCGACATCAAGACCGGCGCGAGCTCGCGGATGAGCGAGAGGGAGACGACCTTGCCGATGAAGAGCTTGCCGCCGAATTCTTGGAGCGAGTACGCGGTCTGCAGCGCCAGCACCATGCCGATGAAGAGCGAGGTGATGCCGATGATGGAGATGGAGCGGACACCGATCTGATCGAACTGCGCGATCAGAAGCGACTTTTCCAGCGGCCCGCGGACGACGCTACGCACGGTCTGCACGGCCAGGTCGGTGATCTGCCCGATGTAGAGCAAAGCGCGCTCAAGGCGGTTCCAAATCCGTCCGAACAACCCCGGCTCCGCATGCGCCTCGGCCTGCGCAGCGGCGGGTTGGGGGGTCTGCTGGAGGTTCAGGGTGGTCATGAAGTTAAAGGAAGTTTAATTCGAACCCGGCGAATTAAACTTTTTCAACAAAAACTTAACTGGCGGCGCTATTCTTAAACTGACTTTAATGGATCCCACCACCTTCATCGTACCGGCCGCAGGACGCATCGTAACAACCGCGAGGGGTGCCGCAGCATTCGTGCCGAGTCCGCTTCCTCCGGAGATCGATCTCTCGTGGCGGCTCCTCAACGAGGTCGCGCGCGCGGAGCGGGCGGTGGGGCACTTGCGCGGGCTCGGACGCATTCTCCCGAATCCGCATCTCCTGATCCAGCCGTTCGCCCGCCGTGAGGCGGTCCTGTCGAGCCGCATCGAAGGAACGCAGGCCTCGCTCGGCGAGCTTCTTCTTTTCGAGATGGGCAAGCCCGCATCGGAAGAACACGACGTGCGCGAGGTGGCCAACTACGTCGGGGCACTCGATTATGGTCTGCGGCGAGTCGAGCAACTGCCGTTGAGCCTGCGATTGATCCGCGAGCTTCATTCGAAGCTCCTGCACGGCGTGCGCGGCGACAGCAGCGCTCCCGGAGACTTCCGGGCCGTGCAGAACTGGATCGGCAAGCCTGGGACCACGATCGCCGATGCCACCTACGTTCCGCCGCCCGTCCCGGAGATGCACGAGGCCCTCGACGCCTTCGAGAAGTTTCTTCATGCCGAATCGCACCTTCCGGCATTGATCCGTTTTGCGCTCGTGCACTACCAGTTCGAGGCCATTCACCCGTTCCTCGACGGCAACGGGCGCGTCGGCCGGCTGCTTATCACGCTCCTCCTTCAGACGGAGAAGCTGCTCGACCAGCCGCTGCTCTACCTCAGCGCGTTCTTCGAGAAACGGCGCGACGAGTACTACGACCGCCTCTTCGACGTGAGCAGCCGCGGCGCCTGGGGAGCGTGGATCGAATTTTTTCTGCACGCCGTGCACGATCAGGCGGAGGACACGGTACGCCGCGCCGGCGCGCTCTTGGAGCTGCGCGAGGACTACCGGAGCCGTGTTACGGAGGGGCGTCATTCCGCACTACTTCTCGGAATCATTGACCGGCTCTTTCAATCGCCGGCGGTCACGATCACCGGAGTGGCGCGTGACGTCGGCGCCAGCTATCCGGCCGCCAAGCAGAACGTCGAAAAGCTCCTCGCCGCCGGCATCCTCGAGCCGGTCACGGAGACGCGCAACCGCATCTACATGGCCCGGCGGATCGTGGAGCTCATCGAGGCGTAGGGCCCTATCGCCCGCCGCCGCCGAAGATCCGCCGCAGCAGGCTGCGAATGCCGCGCTCGCGCTGCTGCCGCTCGCGCTGCTGTTGCTGCTGCGGCGTGACCGCCGGCTGCTCCGGCGCGCCTTCGGCGGGCGACGCCTCCGTCTGCGGCAGCGATCCTTCGCGCCAGAACGGCGACGGCTCGCCGGAGCCGGCGTGCAGCGGGCAGACCGCGGTCGGCTCGGTGCCCTGCACGAAAATCTCCGTGCGCGACTGCGGGCAATACGGCGTGGCCAGCATGCCGGACTGCGGATCGATCTGCCGCTCCACCACGTCGTCGGGGCGCTTCCACTCCACGTCCGGGACCATGCCGGCGATGCGGTTCATGTGCAGCGTCCAGATCGGCACGCAGGCGTCGCCGCCGGCGAGGCGGACGGAGTGCCCGTCGTCGAAGCCGACCCACACCAGCGACAGGATGCGCGGCGAGAAACCGATGAACCAGGCGTCGCGATAGTTGCTCGTCGTCCCGGTCTTCCCCGCGTACGGGCGGTCGAAGCCGAGCGAGCGGGCCTTCGCGGCCGTCCCGTAGTTGAAGACGTCCTGGAGGATGTTGTTCATGACGTAGCAGGCCGCCGGCGAAGCGACGCGCTTCATCTTCACCTCGCGCGACTCCAGGAGCTTCCCGTCGCGCGTCGACACCGCCAGGATCGACACCGGCTCGGCCTTCACGCCGAGGTTGGCGAAGGCGGAGTAGGCGTAGGCGATCTCCAGCGGCGTGACTTCGAACGAGCCGAGCGACACCGACGGATACGGCGCCAGGCGCGACTCGATGCCGATCGTCGAGGCCGTCTTGATCACGTTGGGCACGCCGGCGTCGATGGCCGCGCGCACCGCCGGGATGTTGTACGAGTGCGCCAGCGCCTCGCGCACGGTCACGCGGCCGTGGAACTTCAGGTCGTAGTTCTGCGGCGACCACACCGCCGTTCCCGTCTGCACGTTGATCGGCGAGTCGTCGAGCACCGTGGCCGCGGTGAAGGCCTGCGGCCCGCGCGCGGGATCCATCGCCGTCGCGTAGACGAACGGCTTGAAGAGCGATCCCGGCTGGCGGCGGGCCTGGATGGCGCGGTTGAACTGCGTCTTCGAGTAGTTGCGGCCGCCGACGAGGGCCTTCACGTAGCCGGTGCCCGGCTGGATCGTCAGCATCACGCCTTCGAGCGGCGTCGGCGACCTGCGGAGATAGCCGTACTTGCGATTGAGGCCGTCGATGCCGCTGTCAAGGGCCTGCTCCGCGGAGCGCTGCATGATCGTGTCGAGCGTCGTGAAGACGCGCAGCCCCTCGGTCTTGAGTTGGGTCTCGGGATACGTTTCGCGCAGCTGCTTGAGCACGAGGTCGACGAAGAACGGCGCGCTGCGCGAGGTCTTCGGGAAGCGCGCCGTCGTCAGCGGCGAGGCCACGGCGGCGGCGAGCTCGGCGTCGTTGATGTAGCCCTGCTCGCGCATCAGGCCGAGGACCGTGTCGCGTCGCGGCTTGGCGCGCTCGGGATACTTGAGCGGGTTCAGCACGTTCGGAGAGCGGATCATCCCCGCCAGCGTGGCCGCCTCCGGCAGGGTCAGATACGTCACGTGCTTGCCGAAGTAGACCTCCGAGGCCTGCTCGACGCCGATGATCTGCACCGAGCCGTTCTGTCCGAGGTAGGCCTCGTTGAGGTAGGACTCGAGGATCTGCGGCTTCGTGTAGCGGATCTCCAGCAGGACCGCCATCAGCGCCTCGGTGATCTTGCGGCGCCAAGTCCTTTCCGGATTCAAGTAGAGGTTCTTGATCAGCTGCTGCGTCAGCGTCGAGCCGCCATGGGAAAGGTTCTTGTTCTTGATGTCGGTGCGCAGCGCGCCGAGGGTGCCGCGGATGGAGATGCCCTCATGGTGGTAGAAGTTCTTGTCCTCGGTGGCGATGATGGCGTCCTGCACGACCTTCGGCACGGCGTTGAGCGCGACCGGCAGACGGTCCTCCATCTCGTTGTTGTAGATCGACGTGATCAGCTCCGGCTCGATGCGCACGCCGCGCAGGGCCACGCCGTCGTCGAGGCGGCGGACGTCGCGCACGGTCTCGCCGTCGAAGCCGACCACGACCGGCACGGCCCGGAACTCGATGTCCGGATACTCGAAGTTCTGCAGGTAGATCTCGAGGTTGCCGCCGGCGTAGCGGTAGTCGCCGGGGTTGGCGACGCGGTCGCGGACTTCGTGGTAGCCGACGTGGTTGAGGCGCGGCTCGAGCAGCGCGCGCGGCAGGTCCAGGCCGGGGACGATGGGCGTGGCGTCGGAGTAGATGCGGCTCGGCAGGTCCCAGCGCCGGCTGGAGTCGAATTTCTTGGTGATGACGACGTAGGTGTAGCCCACGAAGCCGATGAAGGCGACGAAGGCGACCATGACGGTGAAGGCGATGCCGGCGGAGTGGCGCCAGAGGAAGTCCTTGAGGCGGGAGCGCTTTTTGGCCATTGAGCTGAGAGTACACAACAATCGATGCCGCTACACTCCTTCCGGGTCAACGCAGCGCGTCTTTCGGATTCCCCTCGATGGCCTGCGAGGTCGTGAGCCATGCGGTTTTCTTCGAGAAGCCGGCGAGCACGCAGATCACGAAGACCGCGATGAAGGCGATGCGCCACGCGCGGCGCGGCCAGAGTCTCATGACCACCCAGCAATAGGCGACGGCGAAGGCGAGGACAACGGGGAGGGCGCGGCGGGGATCGTTCTCGGTGTCGAAGGGCGCGACGATGAACTGCTGCAGCGCGAAGACGACGACGAGCGCGGCGAGCAGCGCGGTTCGCCAGTTTCGGGGGATGTCGTTGCGGAGGACCCACAGCCCGGCCAAACCGGTGAGCAGCAGCGGCCAGTAGACCTCGGCGATGACGTAGTGCGTCTCGATGTGCAGCGCGACCTGCGCGGCGATGAAGGGTTGCAGCACGTTGATGTCGCTCCAGCCGAGAACGATCCAGTGGCTGATCGACGGCGGCGTCCGCGTGTGCCAGAACCACGCGGCGGCTGGGACGACGGCGGCGGCGGCGAAGACGGCGTAGTCGCGGGGGCGGCGGAAGCGCGCGGCGACGACGATGGCGGCGGCGTAGACGAGCGGGTCGTCGTTGACGATGACGACGATGGCCACGAGCAGGCCGAGGAGGAGCGGGCGGAGCCTGTTCTCTTCGTCGATCGCCAGCGCCGTCAGCACCGCCAGGAATGTGATCGCGGTCGTCAGCGACGGCGTCCGCGTCACGAGCGGCAGCGTCAGCAGCGTGGCGATGGCGACGGCGATCCTCATAGGAATCTCACCAGGCTGGCCAGCCAGAGAAGCGCGCCGGCGACCGCGGCGTGGCGCGGGAGGAGCCGCGCGCGCGACAACGTCCACAACAGCGCGCAGCAAAAGAAGAGCAGGAAGAGCTGCGGCGGAAAAAATCGCGCCAACGGCGACACGCGGCCGAGGTCGTGCCAGTTCATGTCCTGGTCGTGCATCAACGCCGGCATCGACTCCATCGTCATCCAGCGCAGCTGCATGGCGTAGCGCGGATGGAAGTTGATGGCCTGGCCGGTGGAGAAGAACGTCATCACCGGCATGTCGAAGAGCGCGTCCGCCATCGTCAGGAAGATGCAGACGGCGAGGACGGCCGCAAACGCGATCCGCCAGCCGCGGCGCGGCCACAGCTCGGCGGCGCACCAGCAGTAGGCGATGCCGGCGGCCAGCACGACCGGGAGGGCGCGGCGGGGGTTGTTCTCCCAGTCGAAGGCGGCGGTGCCGAATTGGTGGACGGCGTAGACAACGACGAGCAGCGCGAGCAGCGCCGTGCGCCGGCCGCGCGGGATGCGGTCGCCGAGGCGCCAGAGCGCGGCGGCGCAGATCAGGAGCAGCGGCCACCAGACCTCGGCGAGGATCAGGTGCGTGCCGATGTGCAGGCCGATGTGGCCGGCCAGGAACGGCTGCGCGGCGTGCTGGAGCGGGTGGCGGAGAAACTCCGTCCAGGCGTCGACGACCGGCTTGATGAAGGAGCGCTCGGTCTGCCGCGAGAGCGTGTCGTCGCTGGCGTAGCGGACGTACGCGGTCCACGCGACGATCGGCAGCACGGCGACGGCGACGAAGACGGCGTAGTCGCGGACGCGGCGGAAGCGCGCGACCCAGACGGTGAGCGCGATCGCGTAGATGTAGGGGTCGTAGTTGAGCAAGATGACCGCGACGAGGAGGCCGGCGACGAGCGGGCGGCGGAGGTCATCGTCATCGAGCGCGAAGGCGGCGATCACAGCGAGGAAGTTGATCGTCGTGGCCACGATGTAGTGCATCGGCTGGCCGATGTAGGTCACGACCCATGGCAGGGCCAGAAACGTCATCAGCGCCACGGTCGACGGCAGGAGCGGCAACCGGTACCGCTCGCACAAGCGGATGGCCACGACGCTGAGCAGCATCAGCGCGCCGAGGTTCGCGGCGTAGTTCGCCAGCAGCGTGGAGCGCGTGAACGGCATCAGCACCGAGACCACGAACCCGTGCAGCGGCAGCCGGAAATTCGGCGCGCCGCGCCACGTCACCGGCGGCTGAGCGTCGTAGAAGTACCGCGCCACCGGGACCATGCCCATGGCGTCGGGATTCACCACCGCGCCGAGGACGCGCATGGCGGGCTTTCCAAAGATCGCCCAGCCGTACGAGTACGGCGATCGCGCGGCCGCGTGCGTGAGGAGCAGCAGCAGGCACCACAGCCACAGCGCGGCGATCGCCGCGGTTGCCTTTCGCATCGCGGCGCATTATCGCCGCGAAGATGCTGGGGGCGCGGTCGAACATGCCGCTACGCAGCAGATACGCCGAATCCACAACGAGTAGAAGTCCTCGGCGTTCCCACGTGTACCGAGGTAGCCTCGGACCATGAAGCAGGCTTTTGAAATCCGTGACGCTGACACGGTGGCCGTCGACGCCTCCTGATATGACACGCCAACAATCACTCGCCTTCGACCTCGCACTTCCGAAGCAGGCTTACGAATACGGCAAGCGTACAACTGGCAACTCGCATGGTGTGGTTCTCACGAAGCCCCACATCGTGAGGTTGATTCTCGACCTTGCTCAATACACGCCGAACCGCGATCTAGCCAAGCTCCGCCTGCTCGAACCCTCCTGCGGTAACGGGGTGTTTGTCACCGAAGCCGTCCGTAGACTGCTTGCATCCGCACAGCGGTATCGAGTTGAACCTGAGAACCTGATGGAAGCGGTGCGCGCATTCGACATCGATCGGGCTTCCATTGCACACACCCAAGCCGCCATCCATTCAGTTTTGGAGGAGGCCGGTGTCTGTCGCTCAACAAGTGCGCGGCTCGCCTTGGCTTGGATCAGGGAGGCAGACTTCCTTCTCACGCCTATTCAAGAGAGGTTCGACGTCGTTATCGGCAATCCTCCCTACGTTCGAATTGAGCAGTTGAACCCGCACCTACAGGCTGTGTATCGATGCCGATACCAAACTCTCTTCGACCGCGCGGATCTCTATGTTGCATTCATCGAGCGATCCCTGGAGCTGTTAGGGACGGACGGCGCGCTCTTGTTTATCTGCGCTGATCGCTGGACGATGAACCGGTACGGCGCCCCGTTGCGTGAATTCGTCGCACGCCACTACGGAGTCAAGGTGTACATTGACCTTCATCAGGCATCCCCATTCGAGTCGGACGTGATCGCCTACCCGTCGATCTTTGTCTTCGAGCGGAAGAAGCCGAACTTCGTGACTTTCGCGAAACTCGCAGAAGGCTCGGAGGCGGAATGCGAACAACTGGTCTCCCTAATCGGGAGCGGCGTCGAACAGTCGTACGGTAATGGTGTCAATCTGTTCCGATACGAGCAATGGTTCGAGAACGGCGAGCCGTGGGTCCTCGGGAGCCCAGATCGCCTTGCAGCATTGCGTGACTTAGAGAATCGGTTCCCCACGATCGAGCATGATGGTCGCGCTCGCGTCGGCATCGGCGTAGCAACAGGAGCAGACGACATTTACATCGTGGCAGGTTCCACCGCCAACGAAATTGAGCCTGGCAGGCTCGTTCCGTTGGTGATGCGTTCTGATATTCACATTGGACGGGTCGAATGGTCCGGCGAGTACGTGATCAATACCTTCCGGGACGGCGGAGGCGCTATTGATCTCAATGAATTCCCGAAACTCGGTGCGTATCTTCAGACCCACGAGATCGCACTGCGCCGTCGACAGGTGTCGCAGCGGAGCGACGGTTTCTGGTTTAGAACAATTGACCGCGTTTACCCTGAATTGGCAACCAAACCGAAGCTCCTCATTCCCGACATTGCAGGTTCGAATGAAGTTGCATTCGACGAAGGCAAATTCCTCCCTCACCACAACCTGTACTACGTGACTTCCGAAGCATGGGATCTCGAAGTTCTCGGCGGCATCCTCAGCTCGAAAGTGGCGCTGTTCTTCGTCTGGTCATACGCTGTCAAGATGCGTGGCGGCTATCTTCGCTTTCAAGCGCAGTACCTCCGTAGGATTCGGATTCCCGATCCCGCCTCAGTACCAGAATCGCTCAAGAACGAGATTCGCTCCGCGTTCCGTGAACGTGACTTCGCGAAGCTTGATGCCCTCGCTCTTCAGGGGTACCAGATTGAGAAGCTCCCGGAGTTTTCGTTTGTTGACACCCGCAGGTAAGAGCTGGTGTCCGCGTTGGCTTCTAGCTCGTGCGGCTGCGCGACATTCGCCGCGCGCGTAATGAGGACAGAACGGAACGCACCTCTTCGAGCTCTGCTCGCGCGAACTTCTTCCCCAGGACGATACGATCAACGAGGAGACTCGCATCCTCAATTTGACCGGCGCGCACGAGGCCGTCGATCTTCGAGAGGTTCAGCGTGAGTTGCTCACGAACGCGTGGCGTGAGCTTAGGTATGAGTACTCGTACCGCCTCGCCCGGCTCCAGCTTGAGCACACCGCCGCCGTAGCTTCTCCCCTCCAGTTCGCAGGAGAGCAGCGTCGCAGAGTTCAAAAACGCGGCGGCGAGTGGTTCAGCCAAGAGTGGATCGGAGAGAAACACGCCATGGATGGTGTTCGTGTGCGTAGCGCCGGCTTCGTTCACGACAAGGCGAGGTGCGATGTGTGACATATACGTGAGAAAGAGTTCAGGCTTGCGAACGTATGGAACACGGTACCAAGGCTCACGCATTCGGCACTTGTATCGACTGGGGAGGCCGAGTGTGACACCTAGGTTCACGTACCGTTCTGCCGGCCCGTACAGCGCGGCCTTGTCAATGACAACAAGATAGGCTGGTGCCTGCGATTCGCTGATCGCGCTCCAGTCGTTGATCGTGAAGCGCGCACCAGCAACGTGGACCGCTTTGGAAATCGCCGGTATCAGGACAGAGAACGGAAGCTTGTGCTGCGCAATGCGTTCCTTGTTTAAGACAAAAAAGTCGTTCGCCCCTGTGACGACACCGATGTCGACGCGGCCAAACTCGCCGAGCGGACGGTACTTCGCGCGTTCGATGACGTTGAGAGCGCGACTAATCGTCTCGCCATAGAAGAGCGCGCTGATCCAGCGCTGGCCCGGCTCCGTGGTGGCGCGCACGGCGCCGCGGAGAACACGCTCCGGTCCTTGCTCAAGGTCCACGAGGTTGGCGAGGCGACAGATGTTGAGGTGCTTGGTGCCGCCACCCTTCTCCGCGAGCAGGATGACGACTTCCTCCATCGCACCAGGAAAGACTTTCTCTTCAAACGCGATGATCGTGATGCTTGAGAAGTGCTGTAGCAGGTAGGTGCGGACGGCTGCCGCGTACCCTACATGCAAGAGCTCGCCGGGTAGCACCATCGCGAGCCTGCCCCCCTCTTTGAGGTAGGAGGCGCTGTGAATCAGATATGGCGCCCATGAGCTGGTGAGCTGCGGCAGGATGACTCCAGCATGTGCCGCGGCACGCAGTCCAGCGTTGCGATTTTCATTTTTGAAGAGCTGGTAACGGACGTACGGAGGATTTCCAACGACGGCGTCGCAGGAAGGAAGGGCGCGACCGAAGAGACTTCCACCACCGAAATCGAAGAAATTGCCTGCAAGCAATGTAGGCGATTCGATGCCCCGCTCTCGAAGTAAGCGGCGCGCGGCGCGGAGTGCCTCGGCGTTGAGGTCAATTCCGAACAATTGGCCGGAAACGTCACAATGCCGCTTCCCATGCTGGAGCTCTACCGCCGCGGCTTTGAGGAAGGCCGCGTCGCCGCAACCAGGATCAAGCACGACGTCCGAGGGTGTGCGAATTGCCCAGCGTACGGCGAAGGACGCCATGGCATCGGGCGTATAGAACGCGCCGAGGTCCCTGCGCTCGACCAAGGAAAGTTGTGCTGCTGAGCTCACCGTCGGTTACTCCCACCGTTCCTGAAATATCTGGGCCATTGTTGAAGCAAAACGCTCAAACCTGGCTGCGGAATCCGGCGCCGGGATGTCCGCCCGAATGGTCCGGTCCGCTTTGCTGATGACGAGCAGCGCGGCAGACTCCAGGCGGCTGTATTCGTTCGTCACAGCGCGCCGTGCGCCGAGATGCTGCATCGCACGCTCGATGTTGCGCAACGTATTCTGGGTCAGGCCGTCGTACGGAATCGCGAGGACTCCTCCCATGACCGCGCGAGGGAAGTTCTGGTGATGGTTCGTTGCGAGCTCGTGGAGATCGCCGACGCGGTTGTTCCAGTTCTTACCGAGGCTCGAGGCCGAGTTGAGACCTTTGACATCAATCCCGAGTTGCAGGCCGTAGTGTTCGTTGGCGATGAATGCATCGAGGTGGTGTCGTCGGCTCGAACCGCCGAAGTACTTATGCCCTACCTGCACGCGTTGCTTAGGCAGGAGGTCCTGGATTTGCGCGGCGACGACCTGGGCCAGCAGCGTGGAAAGGTCCATCACTGCTTTACGCGTGATTTGCGCGTCGCAAAACGCCGCGACGTAGTCTTCGATCGTTGGCCGGACGGAGCCCGTCATCAAACCCTACCCTCGGCGTGTGATGGAGTGCCCGGCGCGATGCGAACCGAACATGCGCGATTCTACGATGTCCGTTCGCGCCACGCTACTTCAGTTTGGTGCAAGCCGTTCGGCGAATCTACGAGGCGTAGCGTGCGAGAATGGCCAGCATTCCCCATGGCTTTGCCCCACGTGATGCTCGCAAACCAAGGCGAGACCCGCGTAAATGTGTGTAACGTCGGGTATTTAAGTGAAATCCTTCGGTGTCACTCGACGTTCAAAACGGGCTGACAACCCGAGGTCGCAGGTTCAAATCCTGTCCTCACAACCAATCTCAATTCGATCTAAGCCGCTGGGAACAGCGGCTTTACTGTTTCCGCTCGATGCTATCCTCTGTCCGAAATCTCGGCCAGCGGTCACTTTGCTGGTCGCGGATTCCACACGGCAGCGTCGTTTTCCTGTGCTGCGAGCCACGACGATGCCGTCGTGCTGACGTTAAGGTACGTGTTAAGACGCTCGCGATAGTGCGTGAGGACGAGATGCTCTGCTGTCTTGATGTAGTCGCGCCATGGACTCGACGATGCAACGCCCCGCCATACACCGGGGAAAAAGGAAAAGAGCACGAACTCCACGATGAGGATGAAGTCCGTTGGTGCGACCGGCCAGCGCGGCACCTTCAGCCACAGCGTGTCGGGTTTTGTACCCTCAGCCGGTTTTCCGCCAAGCTGTAAATGCCAAACGGTGCCCGCCTGGCCCAGGTTTGCGAGGTCGACGTGCTGACGGGTCAGCAAGTTGTCTGTTCCTGGCTCGTACAGCTCGATGGCGACAGTGCACGCGCACATCGGGGCGGCAGTCCATTCTCGCTTCTTGCCAGGGTGCCTCGAGGAGTAGTCCAGATTACACTCGAGGCGCACCTCGACGTCATGCCCCTCGACATTGACCGGTTGGAACCGGAGCGACGTCAGCGGTCTGCCGAAACGAATGCGCCATCCTGTGCACTTGTTGGCAATCGGCTTGTTGCCCCGACAACTAGCGCAACGCGTCACGACACGATCTACGGTATCCGCCGCGATCCAAGAGGTGATCACGCGACGCCGAACGAGTTCTTCCGCAACAAATGTCACAACTGCCTCTGCGCCCAGGCAGGATGTCGGGGTGCTCATGCTGGGCGTTTGAGGTCGCCTGCACGGAGGCGGTGTGCAATCGGCTCCGCTCCCGTAACGAACCTGACGTTTTCCGCGTCGCCTTGCGCGATGCATCGAAAACAGACGCGTGCCGGCTCTGCCCACGCTGGGCGATCGTCGACATTGCCCACGAGGTAGTGCGTCGCGTCCACCGGCTCTGAGCAAATCACGCATGCACGCTCGATAAAGGATCCGCCGCACCAGACGCAGCGCGCTGCGGCAATATGTTCACCCACGAGGTCGCTAATATAGGCTGCTCGCTCCTCTGCCGGTGCTTCGCGGACGTCACACGTGTCGCTGACAAGGTGCTGCTCGAGGCGCCCACGCCACCATCGGCGGCGCATTCCGCCGAACACGCCAGCATAGGCCGCTGTCGTCAGCCATGTTTGAACTGCGGAACGTTGCGCTGCCTTGACGGTGATGCCGAGTCGAGCTGCCGCGTCCTGCAGCGGCAGGACTGGTCCTGGATACGCGAGAAGTTCGAGGAGGAACCAATTTGCGAGTTCCGGCGTGCGAACGGCCGCGTTTCGCAAGGATGGTGCGAAATGATCCCTGGGCGTCGCCTGCGCCAAGCGGGCTATGATGGCGTGCGCTTCGTCCTTCGATGTAGCCGCCGTCTTAAGGAGACGATAACCAGCGACGAGATCATGGATTTCCGCGGCGCGCAGCGCACGGCTGGGAGCGCGCGACAACTGCTCCTTCAGGACGACATGGTCAAATAGCGCAGCGACACGCGGGTTATGTTTGACCCATTCTTCGTGTTTTTCTTCCGTCGTCACAAGCACCACCGGCAGATCGGGATGAAACTCTTTCAGACGCGCCGCCACCGTACCACCACGATAGCCGTGTTGCACTTCGTCATCTAGCCGGTAATCTAAGAGAATAACGTCATAGTTGCCCTTCCGGAGTTGCTCTGTAAGCCGTTCAAACGAATTCTGTTCATTGGGTGGCCGAATCGCCGCACACGATATGCCGGTTGGTTTCAACCGTTTCGCGATCTTCAAGTCGTCGTCGGAGTCGTCAACCAGCGCTGCGGTTATAACGTCAGGCATTATCGAGTTCCTCTAAATGCGCTGTCTTCTTTATACGGTGTCTGCCCATATCGGCAGTCGCACTTCGAATGCAGTCGTAAATCCCGCCGTGGGCGTGGTAAGGTCAACATCACCGTTATACGCCGTGATAATATCGCGAACGATTTTGAGCCCAAGGCCGGTACCAACGCCGAGTTCCTGCTCAGCGGGCAGACGCGCGGTGACGAAAGGGTCGAAGATTCTCCCCATCAATTCAGGCGGAACGCCGGTTCCTGTATCTTCAAAACGCAGACTAATCCGGCTTCCGACTTGGCGAGCTGTTATTCGAATTCGACGTTCTTGCTGGCCTTCGGTGTCCATCGCTTTGATTGCGTTTGTCAAGAGGTTGAAGAGCACGGCCTGCAGCTGCGATCGGCTCATCGGCACAGTACGCAAGGTTTCGGGGATCACTTCGTGTTCGAACTTGATGCCGCGCTTATTGACGGTCTTCTCGAAGGAGGTGACGAAGTCGTTGATGAGGGCAAATAGCGGCTGGGGAGCACGCTCACGGCGTCGGCTGTCGCTCACATACGACGCGATATATTCGCCAAGATCATCAAGTTTGCCCAGCGCGTCGCGCAACTGATTAACGTTGGCGCTAACAATGTCCATATCTTCCAAAGCGAGTGCGTCCTCGACGTCTAGCAGTGCGCCGGCAGTGGCATTCACGATTGCCTTAAGTTCGTGACTGAATACGGCGATCGATGTGCCAAGTGAGGCAAGCACGCGCAGCAACTCAAGCTCGCCGATGAGATCCTGTATGCGTTCGCGCTGCTGTGCGTCGGCGCGCGCCGCATCCGCCATGATTTCGTCGATTACCGTGTTCAGTCGCTCGGTGGCGACCATGTCGGTAGGCGCGCCGGCTGCCGCAAGTACGCGTGTAAGAAGCTCAACACGCGTTGGCGATTCCTGTTTGGTCGACGCCTTTCCTTTGCGGCCGCGGGCGGCTGCGATTTGCAGCACGCCCCAGATCAGTCCATCGCGAACGAAGTCACGGAGCTCGCCAAAGGCCTCGTTTACGATCACGCCTTCGCGACTGGCTGTATCTATCAGCAGTACGTTTTCCTCGCGCGTAATAGCGACCTCTCCGAAGAACGCGTTATTGCCAATTGGCGGCAAGTACTCGCGGCGTCGATACATTCGATCGAGGCCTAGCCAATCGTCCCCGTGTTCGCCGTAGGGCATGATGCGCAAGTCGTCCCGGTATACGCGAACGCCACCGAATTCATTGCCGAAATCGCGCGCGCGTTTAACGGCGATATTGCCGAGAGCTGCGCGCGCATAGATGAAGTAGTGAGCGTGAAACGTGAACGATCCCGTCAGAAGAAGGCGGTGGGGCAAGATTTGTTTGGCGTGCAGATCGAACCGGCTACTCGTCACCTCCCATCGGCCTACACCCTTGTGATCAACGGTTCCGTGCACGACCGCGGTGGCGGCATCTAGGAACGCGTCCAGGTCAGGCTCGATTCGGATCTCCCGACCATCGGCCGCGATGATGCGGATCGTGAGTCCAGGGTCGCCCCTCTCTACCGTTCCGGGTCGAGGCGGTTGGAGAAGATAGATCGCACGAGCGACACGTTGCAGATCGTTGATTGTCCAAGGGTCGTGCAGTGCTTCAATACGCAGGGTGGTTCCATGCTGCTCTGGCGCGGCCTCCTCTACAGTGTATGGGTTCTTAACCGTGGAGAGATCGATTCCGGCCTGGTACAGACGCTGCCAATCGAAGGTGATTTGCAGACACTCGCCAGTGGCTTCGCTGGTTGACGTGAGCACTAGGTGTTGGCCAAGTGTTTCCGTTGCAAAACGGCCGATGCCTTTTTGCCCGGCTCGTTCGCGAAGCCATCGGGCCGAGCGGGGCGACTGTGCCTTGTAGTCGGTGGAAAGACGCATCCATCGCTCTTGCGCGTCGGTCAAGGTCATCCCCTGTCCGTTGTCGATGAGTTCAAGCATCGCACCGGGGCGATCGGTGTCACCGGCGAAACGAAGCGTGATCGTCGTTGCGTCCGCGTCGTACGCGTTCTTGATCAGCTCGGCTACCGCGGTAATCTTGTCAGCGACGAGCTCGCGGCCAAGCTGACGGACGTGCCGCGCGTCGATCGTGAACTGCAGTGTGCCGGCTTCAGCCATCTCGCACGGTTGTACCACACTCGCTTGGCGGGTCGACCTCGCTGCGAGATACGCCTGTGTTTTCTCATCGTCGCGGAGATCGCGCTGTTCGGTGATGTTGTACCGGTCGACGACGCTCCGTATTTTGTGGCCGCTGATTTTCATCGAAACGGTTCGGGGACGCCGGCGCGGACCATCTTCCTGATCGCGGTCAAATCGTTCGGTGTCACTCGACGTTCAAACGCGCTCATGATCTAACGGTTTCGGGCCAGGCGAGCGCCACGTCGAATCCAGGCACGGCGGAGGAGAGCTCTTCGGCATGCGCGCACGCCACGTCCTCGAGCTCGCGCGCCAGCACGTCGTCCATGGTCGTCTCGTCCCGCCGCGCGAGGTAGTGAAGCATCGCCTTCTGGTAACGCGGGATGCGTGCGCGCAGTTCGACGAGGCGAAGTGCCTCGGGCAGGACACGCGAGGCGTCTTCGCCGAGCGCTTCTTCGATCTCGACTTGCGGCCACCTGCGCATAGCGGCCGCGATCAACTCCTCGCGAGGGATGCAGCGGCCAACCTCTGTCGACACGGTTACAATCGCGCCGTCGGCGACCTCCTTTTCCAGCGCTTTGAACGAAATGCCGAGGAAGCCGGCGGCTGTCATCAACGCGACGTGCGGATGTTTACCGAGGAAGATGCGGCGGATGTGGATGCGCTCTGGCTCGTTCATGAGCGGATATTCTATATGATATCAATCACCAGCCGGATTGTCAAGAGGGTCGAGTGATTCAGGCGCTAGCCACGCCGGAAGGCGAGATCTTCGGGGCGCGACTCCGCGAGCTTCGGCTGGCGCGAGGAATGACGCAGGAGCAGTTGGCGGAGCGGTCACGGTCCAACAAGCCATTCATCAGCAACTTGGAGCGGGGGCGAACCACGCCCACCCTCGGGATGCTGATCCGACTTGCCGAGGCGCTGGATTGCCGAGTTACGGAATTGGTCGACGTCTTCGACGACGGCCCGCGAGTTTCGCCGAAGTCGCGGAAGGACTGAACGCGTCGGGCGGCCGCGAGGCCGCCCGACTTGTGGATTCGTGAGAGGTTGCGCGAGTTCTTACTTCGTTTGTGCCGGCGCTTCGATCTCTGACAGGAGCGCCTTCGTGGTCTTGTGACGGGTCTTCGGCAGCGACTCTTTGGCGATCTTGAGGTGGGGCGTGATCGCCTTTCCTTCGTTTCCGCCGAGGCGCGCGCCGACGCCGTAGGCCACCCGGGCCTTGTCCACGGCGACGAAGTGGTGGTACGCGGTGTTGAACTGCAGCAGCGCGTTCAGCGCGCTCGCCTGCTCGGCGAGGGGACGGAGCTCGCTCTCGCGCTCCAGATTCCGGGTCAGCTCCTCGGGCGTGGCGTCGGCGGATTTCTGCCAGAGCGCTGACGTCTCCAGGCCGGTGGCCATCGACTGCACGAAGCGCGGTGACAGGCGGGCCGCCCAGCGGATCTTCGTCGCCAGCGACTTATCGGGCGGGTTCAGGTCCGGGATCGACTCGCGGATGGCCAGGAGCACCTCGGCGTAATCGGCCACGGTCATCGGCGTCGCGCGCACGGCCGCGACGATGTCGGCGGGTTTCCATTGCGGGGCTTCGGCTTGGGCTAAACGGCGGGCGGGGGAAGTCATGGTCCTTTCTCCTTCATTTCGCGATCTCTCTCACGTCACGAAGAAAGGATGGCTCTGCCGCTGCGTTTCACCGCGACGAACGACACATCGGCGGATGATTTCGATCACAACGGAAACTTCGATGTTCCGGGCCCGAACATCGATGTTCGCAGCGGGAAGATCGACGTTCGGCGCGCGGAGATTCGGCTATCGCGGCGAATATCGATGTAACGCGGCGTTACATCGATGTTTGTCGGGGGAAGGGCGGCGCAACGGGAGGTTTCATCGATCTTTGCGGTGGGAGATCGATCACATGGCCACCCTCTCCCGTCAGGCCGCCTTCACCGCGCCGCGCTCGCCGAACGACGACAGCATCTTCAGGAGCGCGGGAATCGTCGCCGCCAGACCGCCGACGACGGCGAGGCTGGAGTCGAACAACTCCCGCTGTGTGGCGAAGAAGAACAGCAGCACGACCACGACACCGGCGAAGAAGGGCATGCGGACGCGGTTCCAGGCATCGCCGGCCAGATCGCCGTCCAAGCGGCTGGCCAGCGACGACGTCGCGGCGCGGCTGGAGACGAATCGCCGGAACGTCTCGTTCATCAGGCGGAGCTGCGGATCGCGCAGCAGGAGTCCGCGCGCCAGGAGCCTCCGCACGTCCTTGCGGGCCTTGCTGTTCACCAGTCCGGTCTGGGCCACCTGCATCAGCACGAGCTTCTCGTTGGCGCTGCAAGGGTGCCAAAGCGCGGTGTAGTACTCCTCGGCACGCTCGCCGATCTCGTCGAGCACCTGGTCGCGTCCGCTGGCCACCGATTCGAGCTCCCCGATGAGCGTCTCCAGATACGGATCGCCCTGAATCTCCGCCGCCACGGCGCGGTCGACGACACGCGAATCGGCCATCTGCTCGAAATAGTTGCCGAACCCGGTGGCGAGATACACGCGCTGGAGCAGACGCCTCAGCCATCCCTTTCGGCCGGCGGGCGGCGGCGTCGAGTCGTCGAACGTCCGGTGCGCTCCGCTGACGGTGACCCCTCGCCCGTCGGTGTTGATCTGCGATCCGTTGACCCAAACGAAGCTCGACAGGATGCGCGCCCAGGCTTCGTGCTCCTGGCCCTGAAGGATGGCGTGCGTGATCACGCCCATCGCCGTCGGGCGAATGACCACGGTGCGATCGGGATTGCGCATCAGCCGGTCGAGCATCGCCCGAACGTTCTCCGCGGCGGCGCCGGCGGCGAACTCGTACCCGAGGTGATCGACCAGCACGGTCCGCGCGAACGTGGGGAGTGACTGCGGCACGGTCTGCGTGAGATCGAGGTCTGTCTGCTTGGCCAGATCGACCTTCGTGAACTCGCGGAAGAGGCGGATCGCCGATGCATCGTCGCAGGGATAGCAGATCACGCGGCGCAGACCGAGAAATCCGCGCGCCAGCCAGAGGGGATGAACGATGTCGACGAGGAAGACCCGCCGGGCGATGAACTGGGCGATGACGAACACGAGGGCGAGAATGAGCAGCATCGAGACCGCGCCGAGGGGCGTGCGATACGAACCTCCGCCCAGCGAGGGAAACGGCGACGGCAGCGTGGAGATGATGACGAGGTTCGGAACCGGATCGGGGTTGCGCATCGTCAGAGAGAGCATCGATCCTTCCCGCGTCCACTCCCACTGATCGTCCGCCGAGCCGTCGTGAAGCAGCTCGCGCGTGTTCACCGAAGCGTCGGAGTAATGGGGGAGCAGATCCTCGATCCACGGGAACACGGCCATGGAGTCGTCGCTGCCGCGCGCGGGGGCGTGTGCCGGCAGCGTGGCGTGCAGATCGATCGACGTCGAGGCGTCGGCGTGAATGTCGTGGCGATCGTTCCAGCGCGCCAGGCGGATTCTCTCCTTCCCCTTGCCGCGGCTCTCGTTGAACTCGGCGGCGAGACGCCACCATCGATTCTGCAGGCCGCGCGCAAGCTGGATCTGGACGAACTTCGTGTAGGTCATGACCTGGACTTCGTAGGCCGCCTTGAAGAAGGCGATCGTCGGCACCACGCTCACCAAGAGAAGGAGAAGGGCGGCCACCGAGACGTACGCCAGCGGAAGGGTCATCTGGCGTTCGCGGGCGCCTTCCGCGGCGGGGGCGGTCTGCGAACGGGAGACGGCGCGCGCGAGCACGAGGAGCAGCGCCACCGAGGCCACAGTCTTCGCCGTCACGACGCCGGCGTTGCCCCAGTCCGTCGAGCGCCATGTCACCGCGGCGAGAACGATCGTCGCAAACACGGCCGCGCCGACGAAGAACGACCGGCGCAGACGCCGCGTGTGCCGCACGAAAAGGTACGTGACGACGAGCACGAAGGGAACGAAGGCGAACGGAAAGACGACGAGCGCGCCGCCGCCGAGCGCGCCGATCAAACAGACGGCCCCGACGAGGAGCGCCACGAAGGCCATGGCCAGGTCGCTGTAGTCGCGAAGGCGGCTGGGATCGGGCCACAGCCACGGCGCGCGATAGCGCGGCCGCAGCAGGAGCACGATGAAGACGAAGAGCAACAGCCCGCCGCCGTGCAGGACGGCGAGAAACAACAGCGTCGTCAGCAAGGCCTCGGTGTTGATCGTCCGCAGACCGCTCTTCTCGCGGAACGTGACCAGCGTCCACGGCGGCAGCGACTTCAGCGGATGAACGTGCGCGCGATAGTCGTCGCCCCAATAACGGACGTCCATCGTCTCGTTCTGGCGCGCGATGACGGCGGCGCGCAGCTTCGGGTCCTGATCGGTCTCGGCGAAGATGTTCTCGCTCCCGTTCCGTTCGCTCTGCGAGTGGAAGAGCACTTGTCCGGCAGGATCGACGATCGCGAATCCGAAGTCCTCCGGCACGATCGCGTTCAACACCGAGAGCTGCGAGCTCGCCGACATGGCGATGACCGCGACGCTGTCGTCCAGCCGCCACAACCCCGGCATTTCGTCGGCGTTCCTGGCGAACACGGCCTCGGTCTGCCCAGTCGTGCTCGACCGGATGGAGTCGATGGCCAGGCGACGCATCGCGCCGGACCTCGATGGGATCGAAAGGTAGTCGCGACCCTTGTTCTTCGCGGCCAGGAAAAAATTTCTGTTGACGGTCTTGGTGAGCGGCGGCACGACGCTGTCGACCGACCACTTCGCGGTCTGCTTGCCGTCATGGCCGATCAAGGCGAACGATTGAAACGGGAACGAGGGGTCGAAGTTGCCCGGGGCGAGCAGATCGCCGTGGGTCTGTCCGGATGTGCTGCCCGGCTGGTTGGCGACGGCCAATTGCTGCAGGGCGTCGAGCTGGTCGATCGACGCCGCGATGTCGGCGTTGAATTTCCCTTCGATGTCCGACGCGAGCTTGACCAGTTGATCGTCCGCACTCTGCTCCAGCTTGTCATACGTGAGCCAGTCGACAGCCACGAGACAGACGATCGACGCGGCCAGAATGCCGCAGATGCCGAGGAGAATCACGTCGAAAAGCGTCGTCTTGTTCTGCGGCCCGGTCATCGCCACCTTCACGAACGGCCAACTGAAGATGACGAGGAGCATCACCGCGGCGAGACACGACAGGACCGTGACGGAGATCTGCAGACTGCGCGACCGGAACTCGCCGGCCGAGACCAGCCCGCAGACCACCCACGTCTCGCCCGCCCCGGCATCGTTCTGCTCGTGCGCTCCCCGGTCGATGTGCACGGTCAAGGGGATCGGAAACGAGAAGAGCTGGTAGGCGTTATCGCCGAGCTGGACCGGCATCTGACGCGATCCCGACATCAGCTCGGTCACCGCGAGCATCTGCGCTTTTTCGAACGTGCGCGGCACGGCCAGCTGCCGCACGCGGAGGATTTTCATGTTCGAGCCGGATTCGTCGCCGGGAGCTTGCTGGGCCTGGTAAATCACCTCGCCGGAGGAATCGAGAATGAAAAAGGTATCGAAGACTCCGGCGATGCTCTGCTGCAACGGCTTCAGCAACTGCCGGAGCTCGACCTGTCCTTGCATTTGCTTCCACGGAGGCGGCGTCTTGTTCTTGTCGTCGGTTTTCCCGTCGCTCTTCGCTTCGTTCTCCGACTCCTTCCATAGGAGGTCGAAGTTGAGAAGGAGGCCGTCGTTCTGGCGCACGGCGTAGCGCACGTCGTGTTCTTTTGCGGCGGTTGGATCCGGCGCGACTCTCTTGATTTCCTTGAAGAACTTCGACGGCGGGCGCTGGTCGTCCGGCACCGTCCCGTCGATCTTGTAGAGAGCTTTCAGCTCCTTCTCCCCCAACGGCTCGGCATTCCTCAGGATGCCGGCGGCGGTCCTCACGGAGCGCCCGACCTGCTGGGCCGCGCGCGCGATCAGCCGCGCGTCGCGCTTCGTGTAGTACTCGGTCTTTTTCTGAAGGAAGAAGTAGTAGCTCGCGCCGACCGTGCCGGCGGCGATGAGCAGAAATGCCATCGGCGCTCGCAGACGGTCGAGGACCGATTGACGCGGCGCCAACCCTGCAGAGGTTTCCATGGGATGAGTGTCTCCATGGAAGTAGTGATGAAAGGGAGGGTTTCGTTACAAGAACCTGCTCCCCTCGCCGGCGCTTCGCGTCACATCGACGACATCGAGTTCAAAAACTCCGTGTTGCTGCGCGTCTTCTCCAGCTTCTCGATCAGCAGCTCCATCGACTCCACCGTCGACAGCGGCGAGAAGACCTTGCGCAGGACCCAGATGCGGTTCAGCTCCGGCTTCTCCAGCAGCAGCTCTTCCTTGCGCGTGCCCGACTTGTTGATGTCGATGGCCGGGAAGACGCGCTTGTCGGAGAGCTTGCGGTCGAGGTGCACCTCCATGTTGCCGGTGCCTTTGAACTCCTCGAAGATCACGTCGTCCATGCGCGAGCCGGTGTCGATCAGCGCGGTGGCGATGATCGTCAGCGATCCGCCCTCCTCCACGTTGCGCGCCGAGCCGAAGAAGCGCTTCGGGCGCTGCAACGCGTTGGAGTCGACGCCGCCCGACAGCACCTTGCCCGACGGCGGCACGACGGTGTTGTAGGCGCGGGCGAGACGCGTGATCGAGTCGAGGAGGATGACGACGTCGCGCCTGTGCTCGACGAGGCGCTTGGCCTTCTCGATGACCATCTCCGCGACCTGCACGTGGCGCGAGGCCGGCTCGTCGAAGGTCGAGGAGATGACCTCGCCCTTGACGCTGCGCTGCATGTCCGTGACTTCCTCGGGGCGCTCATCGATGAGCAGGACGATCAGCGTGATCTCCGGATGATTCGCCGTGACCGCGTTCGCGATGGCCTGCAGGAGCATGGTCTTGCCGGTGCGCGGCGGAGCGACGATGAGGCCGCGCTGCCCCTTGCCCACCGGGGCGATCAGGTCGAGCACGCGCGACGACATGTTCGGAGACTCCAGGCGGATGCGGTTCTCCGGGTAGAGCGGGGTGAGGTTGTCGAAGAGGATCTTCTCCCGGGCCACGTCGGGGTGCTCGAAGTTGACCGCTTCGACTTTGATGAGGGCGAAGTAGCGCTCCCCTTCCTTCGGCGGCCGGACCTGGCCGGAGACGGTGTCGCCGGTGCGGAGGTCGAAGCGCCGGATCTGCGACGGCGAGACGTAGATGTCGTCGGGGCCGGGGAGGTAGTTGTACTCGGGGGCGCGCAGGAAGCCGAATCCGTCCGGAAGGCATTCCAGAACGCCCTCGGAAAAGATGAGGCCGGACTTCTCGGTCTGGGCCTGCAGGATGGAGAAGATCAGGTCCTGCTTGCGCATGCCGGTGGCGTTCTCGACGCCGAGGTCCTTGGCCGTGCGGGTGAGGTCGGGGAGCTTCATCTCCTTGAGCACGCGGATGTCGAGCGTCTCGGCGGCGGGGGTTTTCTGGAGCGCCAGGGCCTCGACAGCCGGCTCGGGCTCCTCCTCGACCACGGCGATCGGCTCTTCCACCTCAGGAGGCGGCGCGGGCGCTGCCTCGACAGCCGGCGCTGACGCCGGCGCTCCGTTTTTCTTTCGCGGCGCGCGTTTCGGCTTCTCGGGTTTCTCGGCCGGGGCTTCTTCCAACGCTGTCGCTGTCATTTCGTTCGTGTCGTCCATGGTCCCCTCGTTCAGAGGCGCGCGGCGATGTCGCGCCGCACCTCGTGCACTCCTTTTTTCGTGACTGCGGAAAACGGGATGACGTCGTCCGCGGCGATCTCCAAATCCGCGGCGATGTCCGCGCGGCTCCGGGCCAGCTGCGCGCCCGACAACTTGTCGCTCTTGGTCAGGATCACGCGCTCGTCGATGGCGGCCTCGCGTGCCCAGCGGTGCATCTGCAAATCGTGCTCTCCCGGCACGCGGCGGGCGTCGATGAGCAGGAAGATCTCTTTCAGCGCCTCGGCGCTTTCGAGATAGCCGCGAACCAGCTCGCCCCAGGAGCGCATCATCGATTTCGGCACCTTCGCGTAGCCGTACCCCGGCAGGTCGACGATGTGAAACCGTCCGTTCACCAGGTAAAAGTGAATGGCCTGTGTCTTTCCGGGAGTCTGACTCACGCGTGCCACTGCTTTTCGATTGAGGACGGCGTTGATCAGGCTGGATTTCCCGACGTTGCTGCGGCCGATCAGTGCGAACTGGGGCCGCTTGTCCGTTGGAAAGTCCTCAGCCTTGTACGCCGCCCGGTAAAACTCTACCGATCGAATTTCCAATTGGATGATTGTCGTGCTTCGGCGATGCGAAGCGGTGGTGCTAGGCAGAAGAAACTTGAAGTGTCGTGAAAGTAACGGCCTTGATTGTGCCGATATTCTGGGCGTTGTCAAACGGGCCGACGATCAATGCGTCGTCATCGGCCCTTCGATCCCCTTTTCTGGCTCGGGTGTCGGCTTGGTCAATGGAACAATCGTGCCATCGAGTGCCACGGGAATGACGTCGTCCATCGACTCGACGAGGTGGAACTCCATCTTCTCGCGGACGTCGGCGGGGATCTCCTCGAGATCGCGCTCGTTCTCGGCCGGCAGGATGATGCGGGTGATGCCGGCGCGGACCGCGGCGAGGATCTTGTCCTTCACGCCGCCGACCGGGAGCACCTTGCCGCGCAGGGTGATCTCGCCGGTCATGGCGATGTCGCGGTGCACGGGGATGCGCGTGACCGAGGAGAGCAGCGCCGTGGCCATGGTGATGCCGGCGGAGGGGCCGTCCTTCGGGATCGCTCCCTCGGGGACGTGGATGTGGATGTCGAGATTGGCGTGGAAGTCGGGGTCGAGGCCGAAGAGCTCCGCGCGCGAGCGGACGTAGCTGAGCGCCGCGCGCGCCGACTCCTGCATCACGTCGCCGAGCTTGCCGGTGAGGGTGAGGTTGCCCTTGCCGCGCGAGAGCGCCACCTCCGTCGACAGGATCTCGCCGCCGACCTCGGTCCAGGCCAGGCCCGTGGCCAGGCCGATCTCGGCGCGGTCATGCTGCCGCTGCGAGCGGAACTTCGGCTTGCCGAGGAGCTCGCGGACTTTCAGGCGGTCGATCTTGATCTCGAAGTCGGGGCCCTGCTGCACCACCGAGCGCGCCACCTTGCGCAGCACCGAGCCGACCTCGCGCTCCAGGTTGCGGACGCCGGCCTCGCGCGTGTAGGAGTCGATCAGCTCCTCGAGCGCGCTGTCGTCAAAAGCAATCTTCGGCTCTTCCAGCCCCTGCTCCGTTTTCTGCTTCGGGATCAGGAACTGCCGGCCGATGGCCAGCTTCTCCAGGTGCGTATAGCCGGAGAGCGAGATGATCTCCATGCGGTCCTTCAGCGGGGCCGGGATGGTGTGCACCACGTTGGCCGTGGCGATAAACATGACCTTGGAGAGGTCGTACTCGACGTCGAGGTAATGATCGGTGAAGGTGTTGTTCTGCTCAGGGTCGAGCACTTCGAGGAGCGCCGCGGAGGGATCGCCGCGGAAGTCCATCGACATCTTGTCCACCTCGTCGAGGAGGAACACCGGGTTGACCGTGCCGGCCTTCTTCATCCGCTGGATGATCTGGCCGGGGAAGGCGCCGATGTAGGTGCGCCGGTGGCCGCGGATCTCGGCCTCGTCGCGCACGCCGCCGAGGGATAGGCGGACGAACTTGCGTCCGGTGGCGCGGGCGATCGACTTCGCCAGCGACGTCTTGCCGACGCCCGGCGGGCCGACGAAGCAGAGGATCGTTCCCTTCGGCTGCTTCACCAGCTGGCGCACGGCGAGAAATTCGAGGATGCGCTCCTTGATCTTCTCCAGGCCGAAGTGGTCCTCGTTGAGGATCTGCTCGGCCAGGTCGATGTCCTTGATCTCCTTCGACGACTTCTTCCAGGGGACGGAGACGAGCCACTCGATGTAGTTGCGCGAGACGGTGGCCTCGGCGGAGACGCCCGGCATGGCTTCCAGGCGCTTGAGCTCCTGCATGGCCTTTTCCTTCGTCTCCTTCGGCATCCCCGCCTCTTCGATCTTCTGGCGGAGCTCCTCGATCTCATCCGAGCGGTCGTCCTTGCGGCCCAGCTCGTGATGGATGGCCTTGATCTTCTCGTTGAGGTAGTACTCCTTCTGGGCGCGCTCCATCTGCTTTTTGACTTTGGAGTTGATGCGCTTGTCGATGTTGATCTTCTCGATCTCGATCTCCAGGAAGTCCTGCAGCTTCTGCAGGCGCTCGTAGGGCGACGTCGTCTCCAGGAGCTGCTGCTTTTCCGGCGTGCTGATGAGGAGGTGCGAGGCCAGGGTATCGGCGAAGCGGTCGGGATCGTCGAGCTTGAGCGTCGACATGACCCCTTCGAAGGCCAGGTGATGGGAGAGCTTCGCGTATTGCTCGAAGATCTCCACGAGCTTCTGCATGTACTGCGAGATCTCGGACGTGATGGCGACCTTGGTGTCGAGCTCGCGCACGGTGACGGAGACGAAGCCGTTCGCTTCCGACGACGAGACGATCTCGGCGCGGGTCAGCCCCTCGACCATGACCTTCACGTTCGAGTTCGGGAGCTTGAGGTTCTGGACGACCGTGGCCACGACGCCGATCTGGTAGATCTCGTCCATCGACGGGTCGTCGATCTTCGGGTCCTTCTGCGTGGCCAGGAAGATCTTCTTCTCCGAGGTGGCGAGCGTGGCTTCGAGCGCGGTGATGGAGGCCCGGCGGCCGACGACGAACGGCGCCATCATCGAGGGGAAGACGACCATGTCGCGCAGCGGAACGAGCGGCAGAGGAGGGTTTCTCTTGAGGTCGTTGGGCATATTGGTTAGTCGGTAAACACCGATTCAGTCGCCGGAAAGTCCCGCACAAAAACCAGAAACCAGAAACTAGAAACCAGAACGTGCGGCGATTCTGGTTTCAGGTTTCTGGTTTCTGGTTTCACTATCCCGCCTTGCGGTACAGCGTGATGGGCTGACTTCGGTTGATCACGACCTCGCGGGTGATGACGCACTCGCTGATCGCGTCCTGCGATGGGATCGTGTACATGATCTCCAGCATCAGCTCTTCGATGATGATCTTCAGCCCGCGGGCGCCGACGTTGCGCTTGAGCGCCTCCTCGGCGATGGCCTCGAGGGCGTCGTCGGTGAACTTCAGCACCACGTTCTCGAAGCCCATGATGGTCTGGTATTGGCGCACCAGCGAGTTCTTCGGCTCGCGCAGGATCTCGATGAGCGCGCCCTTGTCGAGCTCCGCCAGCGTGGCCACCACGGGCAGGCGGCCGACGAACTCGGGGATCAGCCCGAACTTGATCAGGTCCTCGGGGTGCACCTGGGCCAGGAGCTCGCCCGTCCGCTTCTCTTTCTTCGTGGCGATCTTGGCCCCGAAGCCCATCGACGTCTGCGACAGCCGCCGCTCGATCACCCCGTCGAGGCCGACGAACGCGCCGCCGCAGATGAAGAGGATGTTCGTCGTGTCGATCTGGATGAACTCCTGGTGGGGATGCTTGCGCCCGCCCTGCGGCGGGACGTTGGCCACCGTCCCCTCGAGGATCTTCAGCAGCGCCTGCTGCACGCCCTCGCCGGAGACGTCGCGCGTGATCGATGGGTTGTCGCCCTTGCGGCAGATCTTGTCGACCTCGTCGATGTAGACGATGCCGCGCTGGGTCTTCTCCTTGTCGTTGCCGGCGGCCTGGTAGAGCTTGAGGATGATGTTCTCGACGTCCTCGCCGACGTAGCCGGCCTCGGTGAGGGTGGTGGCGTCGACGATCGTGAACGGCACCGAGAGCATGCGCGCCAGCGTCTGGGCCAGCAGCGTCTTCCCCGTGCCCGTCGGGCCGATCAGGAGGATGTTCGACTTCTGCAGCTCGACGTCCTGCCGCGTGTTGCGGGAGTGGTAGTCGATGCGCTTGTAGTGGTTGTAGACGGCGACGGCCAGCTTCTTCTTGGCCCGCTCCTGGCCGATGACGTAGAGGTCGAGGAACTCCTTGATCTCCTTTGGCTTCGGCAGGTGTCCGGCGCCCTCGAGGCTGCCCGGCTCATCCTTGCGGTCCTCGGCGATGATGTCGAGGCAGATGTCGACGCACTCGTCGCAGATGTAGACGGTGGGGCCGGCGATGAGTTTCTTTACGTCCCGCTGCGACTTATTGCAGAAGCTGCAGCGAAGTACGTCGCCGGTGTTCCCCTTCTTCGACATGTCCGATCGGGTCCTTTTCTGGAGTCCTCAGGAATTGTTGCCCCGAGTTTCGCGCAAGTCAACTGACACTTCTTGGGTGCCATTCCATCAATCACGCCTGGCCAGCGCGAACTGCTCGACGTCGCGCTTGGAGATGACCTGGTCGACGAGGCCGTAGTCCACCGCTTCCTGCGCCTGGAGGATGTAGTCGCGATCGGTGTCCCGGTCGATCTTCTCCACCGGCTGCCCGGTGTGATCGGCGAGGATCTGATTCATGCGCGCCTTCATGCGCATGATGTCCTTGGCGTGGATGTCGATCTCCGAGGCCTGGCCGCCGAGGCCGTGCATGAGCGGCTGGTGAATGAGCACGCGCGAGTTCGGGAGCGCGTAGCGCTTCCCCCTCTTGCCCGCCGCCAGGAGCACCGCGGCCATCGAGGCGGCTTGCCCGATGCAGATGGTCTGGATGTCCGGCTTCACGTATTGCAGGGTGTCGTAGATGGCCAGGCCGGCGGTGATGGAGCCGCCCGGCGAGTTGATGTAGACGGAGATGTCCTTCTCGGGGTTCTCGGCCTCGAGGAAGAGCAGCTGGGCGATGACGATGTTCGAGACGGTGTCGTCGATCGGCTGGCCGAGGAAGATGACGTTGTCCTTGAGCAGGCGGGAGAAGATGTCGTAGGTGCGCTCGCCGCGGCTGGTCTGCTCCACGACCCAGGGGATGGTGATCATTCGGGTGCTCTCCTTGCGCTCGCTTCAATCGTACTCAACAAAACCGAATTCCTGGAGGGCGCACGCTGTGCGCCCCTACCGGTGCACACCGCAACGGCCGGTAGGGGCGCACAGCGTGCGCCCGATCACTCCCGCGTCTTCGCCTCCGCGAGCACGAAATCGAGCGCCTTCTCCTGGCTGAGCGACTGCCGCAGGGCCTCGTAGCCGCCCTCGTGCTTGAGGCGATGCTTGACCTCGGCGAAGTCGCGCCCGTTCTCCTGCGCGGCGCGGCGGATCTCCCGATCGGCCTCGGCGTCCGCGGCGATGAGGTTCTCCTGCTTCGCGATCGCTTCCAGGATCAGCGCCCGCCGGGCGCGCTTCTCCGCCTCGGGACGGAACTCGTCGCGCAGCTTCGTCCAGTCGATCTCCGCCTTCTCCAGGTCGACGCCCTGCGAGGCCAGGAAGCGCGCGTAGTTCTGCAGCGACTTCCCGAGCTCTTCCTCGACGAGCGTGGCCGGCACGTCGAAGTGGTGCAGGGCCAGCAGGCGGTCGCCGATCTGCTGCTTCTTCAGCCGCTGGATCTCGTGCTCGCGATGTTTGCGGATGTCCGCGGCGATGGCCTCGCGCATCTGCTCGACGCTTTCCCATCCGCCGACGCTCTGGGCGAAGCCGTCGTCGACTTCGGGCTTCTCCTGGACGCGAATCTCTTTCAGCTCGACCTCGTGGTGCAGGGTCTTGCCGCGATAGCTCTCGTTCTGGGCGTCGTCGCCGTAGGCGTGGTCGAACTCGGCTTTCTCGCCGGGGCGCTTGCCGCGCAGGGCGTCGTGCAACGCCGGGATCGGCGTCTCCTCGCCGAGCTTGAAGTGCCCGGAGCGCGGCTCGGGCTCGACGCCTTCGCCGGAGATGGCGAGGTCGATGATGGCGAAGTCGCCGTCCTCGAGCCCGCGCTCGGTCTCGATGCGGTAGGCGCTGGCCTGCTCGCGCAGGCGCTCGATCATCGACTCGACGTCGTGCTCGCTGACCTCGATCTTCGGGTCGTCGATCTCGATGCCGCGGTAGTCGCCGAGGTCGATGCGCGGCTTGATCTCGAACTCGGCCTTGTACTTGAGCGGCGCCCCTTCGACGTAGGCATCGATGTGCTCGAGCCGCGGCTCGCCCACCGGCTCGACGCCCTTCTCCCGCACGGCCTCGGCGAAGGTGCGCGCCAGGAGGCGGTTGAGGACCTCGTCCTGGATGTCCTTGGCGAAGCGGTTGCGGACGACGGCCGGCGGAATCTTGCCGGGACGAAAGCCGGGAATCTTGGCCTGGCGCCCGAACTCGGTGGTGACGCGCTTGGCCTCGCTGGAGAGGAGATCGGCGGGGATCTCGACTTCGACGGTTTTCTTCACCGGGGAGAGATCTTCGTAGTTCAGGAGCATTTCTCGGCTTTCAGGTTCGAATAGCGAATAGCGAATTGAGAATGAAGAATTGAGAATTTTTCCATTCTGAATTCTTAATTCGCAATTCGCTATTCTCGCTTCTGGTGCGAAAGGGGGGACTCGAACCCCCACGGCCTCACGGCCACTGGATCCTAAGTCCAGCGCGTCTGCCAATTCCGCCACTCTCGCACAATAAAAAAAGGACCGTGGCGGTCCGCGCGAGGCTTGGTGCCCCCACCAGGACTCGAACCTGGAACCAACAGATTAAGAGTCTGCTGCTCTACCAATTGAGCTATGGAGGCAGAACCCGCTGTAACGACTGCCGGCGAGTAAACATTTCTCGCGCGGCGGCGGATTCTACGGGCGGGGGCGCGGGCGGTCAAGCCACGGCGTCACTGAGCATCCGCTTGGCCCGGCGCATGTAGTCCCATCCCGAGTAGAGCGTGATGACCAGGGCGACGCGGAACATCAGCTCCGCCAGCCACAGCAGCGACGGCACGAAGGCGTTCACGCCGATGACCGTGCCGAGCGTGATGGCCTGCAGGACCGTCGACGTCTTCCCCGCCCACGACGGCGGAAAGCGCTTCACGTGCACCCGCGTCCAGAGCAGGTAGGCGAAGAAGATGATCAGGAAGTCGCGGATGAAGACGGTGAAGGTCAGCCACTCCGGGATGCGCACCAGCGGCAGGTTGTCGTGGAGCGTGTAGAAGAGGTAGCCGCAGACGAGCATGGTCTTGTCCGCGACGGGATCGAGAATCGCGCCGAGGCGGGAGCGCTGGTTGAAGCGGCGGGCGATCATGCCGTCGAACATGTCCGTGAAGGCCGCGGAGACGAAGAGGACGAACGCCAGCGTGAACGCGCCGCGAAGCGAGGCGAAGATGAAGATCGGGACGGCGATGAACCGCAGGATCGTCAGGACGTTTGGGATGGTGAACATCGGCAAAGCAGAAAGCAGAAATCAGAAAGCAGAAATCCTGACGGCGAACATTTCTGCTTTCACATCTCCGCCCTGAACTGATCGAGCGCCGTCTTCTTGAAGTAAATCGTCTTCCCTTCCGAGAGCAGCAGGTTCTGCCGCATCAGGTCGTGGATCAGCCGCGACACCGTCTCGCGCGAGGTGCCGATCATGTTCGCGATCGACTGGTGCGTCGGCCGCTGCACGGCCACGTATCCGTTTTCCAGAACCTTCCCCTGCTGCCGGGCCAGGTCGAGGAAGAAGCGGGCCAGGCGGCCGTAGACGTCCATCGTGGCCAGCGACTCGATGCGGTTCGACGCCGAGCGCAGGCGCCGCGACAGCTCGGCCAGGATCTTCTTCGTGATCGAGAAGTTCTCGCTCAGGATCTGCAGGAAGTCGCTGCGCCAGATCGTCACCAGGTCGAGCGTCTCCGTGGCGATGACCGTGGCCGAGCGCGGCTCGTTGTCGAGAAGCGACATCTCCCCGAAGAAGTCGCCCGGCCCCATCATCGACAGAATGATCTCCTTCCCCTCGGGCGAGATCATCGTGACCTTGACGCGGCCCTCGCGGATCAGGCAGAAGACGTCGCCGCTCTCGTCGGCATGGAAGACCACGTCGTCCTTGGCGTAGCGGCGCGTCTTGGCCACCGCCGCGATCGAAGACAGCTCGCGGTCGTCGAGCTCCGCGAAGAGCGCGAATTTTCTGAAAAACGCTGGAACCAGCACGATTCTGACTCATTGTAAAGCTAGTACACTCGCCGTCGCTTGCCCATCAAACGGATCATCCCCATCTCGTCGGGGAAAGGCGGCGTCGGCAAGACCACGTTCGCCATCAACTTCGCCCTCGCCCTCTCGCGGCACGGCCGGGCCGTCCTCGTCGACCTCGACACCGGCACCTCCGCGATCCGCAACGCCATCGACGTCCCCATCGGCAAGGACCTCTACCACTTCTTCCGCAAGGGCGAGCCGCTGAACGCCTGCGTCACCCCGCTCGACGAGAAGCTCGACCGCCACCGCCAGTTCCCGAACTTCGGCTTCGTGGCCGCGCCGCTGCACCTCATCGACGAGATCACGAACTTCGGCCCCGCCCACAAGGCCAAGCTCATCGCCGCCATCAACACCCTCGACGCCGACTACGTCGTCCTCGACATGCGTGCCGGCCTCGACTCCAACGTCATCGACTTCCTTCCGTTCTCCAACTCCGGAATCCTCATCTTCACCCCGCATCTGCCGAGCGCCACGCTGGCCGCCTCCGACATCGTCAAGGCCATCCTCTTCCGCAAGCTGCGCCTGATCTTTTCGAAGGACTCGCCGTTCTTCACCACCATCGGCGGCGACATCGACTACTGGCGGCTGATCAACGACCTCATCGACCGCGTGGAGGACGTCTACGACGACTCTGTGCAGAACCTCGACGCCTTCGCCGACGATCTCCTCCAGAACCTCGGCGACCACCCCATCACGCGCACGGTGCAGCAGACGCTCGACGAGTTCCGCGTCCACTACGTGCTCAACCTCTTCAACGGCGTCGACGACTCGTTCAACACCGCCGTGAAGCCGTTCGTCGAGAACCTCACCAGCAACGTCTCCGCGCGCTGCGGGGTCACGAACCTCGGCTGGATCACCAAGAGCGACGCCATCCATCGCGGCAACTGCAACAAGATCCCCGCGCTGCTCCTCCCGCCGGAGAAGAAGGCCGCGCCGAAGGCGAATCGCGTCGACGAGCTCCGCCTGGCCATCGGCCTCGAGCCGCCGCGCAAGTCGAAGCCCCGCGGCGGCGCGCCGACCACGGCCATGGACCCCGCCGATCACCTCGCCAACCAGCTAAACGTGCTGAAAACGATGTTCGAGCAGAAGAAGGACGACGACTTCCACGCCAACTTCGAGTACGCCTCGCAGCGCGCCCTCTTCACCATGAAGACGCGGAGGCCGAGCGAGTTCGGCGACGTCCGCATCTACACCCCGACCGAGATGCTCAACACGATCTTCGCCAAATCCAACATCCCGACGATGGTCGATTGGACTGAATTGGAGTGAGATGAAACGGCAGTGCCCGCCGCGTCACTACATGACAGAGGTGGCACATGCATCGTTTCGCAATCGCTTTTTTCCTGATCGCTGTCGCGGCAGCCGACGCCATGGCGGCGACGTCCTGCACGGTCAACATGACCGGCCCGGATCTCGCCTGCGGCGCGATGTACTGCGTGAGCCTGCCGCAGAGCGGAGTGATTTACACGTGGACTCTCTCGGGCGGCAGCGGCACCGTCTCGCCGACGACCGGCACATGCACGACGGTGAGTGTGACGTCAGCCTCGGCAACGCTGACGGTGACGGCGCAGCTCTGCGGAAAAACGGTCACTTTCTCCAAACCGGTCAAAGGGTGCCCGACGGGCCTGAGCGACTGCTGCTTGAAACCGGGGTGGCAGATCACCAACGTGACGTCAGTGGCGGCCGTCAGTGGCTATGACATCACGGTGACGTTGTCGGGATCGCTCACGAATGTGCTGCGAGTCAGCGTCGACCTACTCAACGAATCGGTGACCTTCTCCAACCCTAGCTGCGGAACCGCCCACGCTCTCCCATCCGTCATCACATCGGCTTCCCCTTCCCTCGGCGTTCCCGTGGTTCCCTCGACGCTTCCGGTGAGCAACTCCCACGAAGTGTTCTGGACAACGTCCTCGCTGATGTCGCTCACTCCGCCACGGCAGTTCAAGTTTCACATCGACTTTCCCCCGCGGCCGGCCGGTTGCTCGGATGCACTTCATTTTTGCTTCAAGGTCAGCGTCACGACGTCAACCCTGACGCCGACCGGCCCCGTCTGCTCGACGTGTGAGGTCATCCGCTGTGTCGACATCGATCGCGTCTGTTTGCATTGCGAGTAGACATCGTTCATCGGCGCGCTACACTGCGCGCCGATGAAAAAGCACTTGCTTATCGCCTCGACGCTTCTCTTCGCGCTCTCATCTCTCGCCGCCGACGCGCCCGATCTGACGATGCAGACGCGCATCCGTCAGGAGGGCTTCCGCCGTTCCAAAGTCATGGACACCGCCTCCGGCCTCATGGACCAGATCGGCGCGCGCCTCACCGGCTCGCCGAACATGAAGCGCGCCAACGACTGGACGATGAAGCGGCTGCAGGACTTCGGCCTCGCCAACGCCCACCTCGAGTCGTGGGGGCCGTTCGGCCGCGGCTGGAGCTATGAGTCCTCCTCGGTGCGCCTGATCGCCCCCGACGTCGCTGAGCTCGCCGCGCTGCCGCTGGCCTGGACGCCCGGCACGAACGGACCGGTGCGCGGCAAGGCCGTCAAAGCGAAGATCGAGACGTCCGCCGACCTCGAAAAGTACAAAGGCAAGCTCGCCGGAAGAGTGGTCATGCTCGGCGACCCGCGCGAGATCAAGGTCCACGACAAGCCGGAGTTCGAGCGCTTCGACGAGGCTTCCCTGCAGAAGCTCGAGCAGTACGAGATCGGCGGCGGCGGCCCCGCCCGCGGCGCGCCGCGCTTCACGCGCGAGGAGGCCCTCAAGCGCCGCCAGCTCGCGCTCGACCGCCTCAAGTTCCTCGCCGAGGAGAAGCCGCTGGCGATCATCGTGCCGGGCAACGGCGACTACGGCAACTTCCACGTCCAGGGCGCCGGCTCCTACCGGACGAACGAGCAGTACCCCGTGCCCTCCGTGTCGATGACCGACGAGCACTACGACCGCATCGTCCGCCTCATCGACGCCGGCAAGGAGCCGGAGGTCGAGCTCGACATCAAGACGACGTACTACGACGCGCCGGAGCAGTTCGACACCGTCGCCGAGATCCCCGGCACCGACAAGAAGGACGAGATCGTCATGATCGGCGCGCACCTCGACTCCTGGCACGGCGGCACCGGCGCGACCGACAACGGCGCCGGCGTCGTGGCCACGATGGAGGCGGTGCGCATCCTCAAGGCCATCGGCATCGCCCCGCGGCGCACGATCCGCATCGCCCTCTGGAGCGGCGAGGAAGAAGGCCTCCTCGGATCGCGCGGCTACGTCGTCAAGCACCTCGGCGAGCGGCCGCTGCTGAATCCGGACGAGGCCACGCTGCCGTCGAGCATGCAGAAGCGCGGACCGCTGGCGCTCAAGCCGGAGCAAGCGAAGATCTCCGCGTACTTCAACATGGACAACGGCAGCGGAAAGATCCGCGGCGTCTACGCGCAGGAAAACGCCGCCGTGGTCCCGATTTTCGAGTCGTGGATCACGCCACTCCGCGACCTCGGCGTGACCACGGTGACGATGCGGAACACCGGCGGCACCGACCACCTGTCGTTCGACGACGTCGGCGTGCCGGGCTTCCAGTTCATCCAGGACGAGCTCGATTACTCGCCGCGCACGCATCACACGAACTACGACACCTACGAGCGCCTGCAGCGCGATGACCTGATGCAGGCCGCGGTCGTGATGGCCACGTTCGTGTGGGAGGCCGCGAACCGGCCGGAGATGCTGCCGCGGAAACCGGTGGTCAGCGATTCCGCCAGATCAAGCGCGCCCTGAACACCGTCCACGCGATCCGCAGCGTGTCCATCAGCGGCTTGTAATGGCTGGTGGACACGCCATCCACGAACCCCAGATCGATCGGCGTCGTCACCACCTTGAACCCGCCGCAGCCGGCGCGCACGATGACCTCGGACTCCATGTCGAAGCCGTCCGTGTGCAGCTTGATCGCGCGCAGCAGCCGCGCGGAGTAGAAGCGGAAGCCGCTCTGCGAATCGGTGATCCCGGTCTTTGAGGCCTTGGCGATCGACCACGCCGAAAAACGATTGGCCATGCGCCGGCGCGGCAGCATCTTGTCGAACAGATGCGCGCGCCCGCCGATGATCAGGTCGGCCCCGCTCTCTTTCCGCGCGGCGATGAACTTCGGGATCTCGTGCGGGAGATGCTGGCCGTCGGCGTCGAGCGTGATCACGCCGTCGTAGCCGTGCTCGCACGCGTACGCGAAGCCCGTCTTCAGCGCCGCGCCCTTGCCGCGGTTCTGCTCGTGCGCGAGCACGTGCGCGCCCGCGTCGCGCGCCGCGTCGCCGGTGCGGTCGCGCGAGCCGTCGTCGACGACGACGACGTCGTCCATCACCTTGCGCACCTCGGAGACGACGCCGCCGACGCTGCGCTCCGCGTTGTACGCCGGGATCAGAACGACGTAGCGCTCACCACCGCGCAAACGATGCCTCCCCCGGCCGAGATCGAATTGATCAGCACATGCCGCAACGCCATCGGCCGCGCGCCGCTCGGCGCGATCGGCAGCTCCGGATCTTTTTCTTCGAAGCCGGCCGACGCCGGCAGCCGCTGCGCGCGCAGCGCCTCGATCGCCGCGGCGATCTGCAGCGCTCCCGCCGCGGCGTACTCGCCGAACTGACCCTTCGTCGCGACCACAGGCGGCCCATTGTCGCCGAAGACGCGGGCGATGGCGCGCGCCTCCACGGCGTCGCCGCGGCGCGAGCCGTTGGCCGAGGCGAAGACCGCGTCGGCGCGGTCGACGCCGGCGTCGTCGAGCGCGGCGCGCATCACCGCCGCGACGCGCGCGTCGTCCGAGCCCCAGTCCGACGTCGTCGCCGTCGTGTCGCGTCCGATGCCGAAGCCGCTGAACCACGCCAGCGGCTCGCGCGACGGCGCGGCCTCGGCCACGAAGATTGCGCTGCCCTCGCCGGGGACGAAGCCGTCGCGGCGGCGGTCGAACGGCCGCGCGCAATCGGACGTCGCGCCGAGGCGCGCCAAGACGCTGAAGACAATCTCCGTCACCTCGTCGACGCCGCCGATCAGCGCCGCCGGCGCCGCGCCCTTGGCGATCTGCGCGCAGGCGTACATCGCGGCGGCCAGCGCCGACGACTCCCGCTGCGTGATCGTGATGTTGAAGCCGCGGAGATCGTGCTCGATGGCCACGTGGCTGCCGGGCGCATTCGCGACCGACTCCGCGAACAGCTGCGGCGGCGCCAGCGCGGCCCCCTTCTCGACGTACTCTTGCATGTAGTCGACCGACGTCTGCACCGTCCCGAAGGCCGTGCCGACAGCGACGCCGCTGCCGCTCGGCAGCGTGCGCTCGCCGAGGGCCAGGCGGGCCGCCGACATCGTCAGGCGCGAGAGCTGGTTCATGCGCCGCAGCTTCATCGGGGCGATGAAGTCGCGCGGCTTGAAGTCGCGGACGAGCGCGGCGGAGTGCGAGGCGAGGCCGGAGGTGTCGAAGCGGTCGATGGGACCGATGGCGACGGGAGCGATCGCGCCGAGGCCGGTGATGGCGATGCGCATTTTCGGCGGATCATCGCACGGGCGCAGGATTCGTTCGCCTTGGGCCACAGAAATTCGGAACGCAGAATGCGAATGCAGAATTGAGAAACGGATGAGGCTTTGTGACTCTCGTTTCTACATTCTGCATTCGCATTCTGCGTTCAGAGTTTCTGTGGCGTACGCGATACCGCCCGAAACAACAACGACACATTGCTCCCGCCGAACCCGAACGTATTCGACAGCGCCGCGCGCATCGGCATCGGCCGCGGCGTGTGGGCGATGTAATCGAGCGTGCACTCCGGCGCGGCGTTCTTGAGGCGGAGTGTCGGCGGCGCGAGCTGGTGCACGAGCGCCAGCACCGTGATCACGGCCTCGACTCCGCCGGCCGCGCCGAGGGTGTGCCCGAAGAACGACTTGCTCGACGACGCCGGCGCGCGCGTGCCGAGGGCCGCGGCAATCGCCTTCGTCTCCGCGGAGTCGTTCAGCGTCGTGCCGGTGCCATGCGCGTTCACGTAGTCGACGTCGTCCGCGCCCAGCCCCGCCTCCGCCAGCGCGCCGCGCATGGCCTCCTCGGCGCCGCGGCCGTCCTCGTGCGGCGCGGTCGGGTGGTGCGCGTCGCACGTGGCGCCGTAGCCGCAGAGCTCCGCGAGGATCGTCGCGCCGCGCGCCACGGCGTCGTCCCAGCGCTCCAGCACGAGGTACGCGGCGCCCTCGCCGAGGGTGATGCCTTTGCGCTCGGCGTCGAAGGGCGAGCAGGCGTCGGAATCGACCGCCTGCAGCACGTTGAAGCCGCTGTAGGTGAGGCGGCAAAGCGCGTCCGTCCCTCCGGCGATCGCGGCGTCCGCATGACGGGAGCGCAGCACGTCGGCGGCGATCCCGATGGCCGCGCCGCCCGAGGCGCACGCCGTGGCGTTCGAGATCACGCCGCCGCCGAGGTCGAAGGCGCGCGCGACCGCGTCGGAGGGACCGGAGGTCGGCTGCTGCAGCACGCGCGACACCGGCGTCCGCCCGCGACCGCGCACGAGCCGCGCGAAGTAGAACTCCTCGCCTTCGAGCAGGCCGCCGGTCGATGTCCCGGTCGAGACCACGGCGCGCTCGCGGGGAATGTCGCCCGCCTGCGCGATCGCTTCCGCCGCGGCGATGACCGCCAGGCGGTCGCTGCGCGACATCCGCTTGGCCTCGCGCCTCGCGATCGGCAGCAGCGCGTCGACGTCGGCCTCGACCTCGGCCGCGAGATCGGTCGGGAAGGTCTCGCCCGGAAAGCGCGTGAGCCTGGCGATGTTCGCGCGCGACTCGCGGATCGACCGCCACACTTCCTCTTTGTTGCGGCCGATGGAGCAGATGATCCCCGCGCCGGTGACGGCGATGCGGATCGAGGGATCAGGCGTTTTCATGAGCGGCAAGATAAAACCTGCCGCGCGCGACTTCTACTCCATCGACGGCGCCGCTGGCGCTGAAGCGAAAGAGCGCGCCGAGGCTCGCGTCGAGGCGGACGACGATGTGCACGACCTCGCCGGCGTCGAGGGCGCGGTCGAGCACGAAGTCATCGATGCCGCTCAGGAACCCGTGCTGCGCCGCATCGAACACAAGCCCGCCCGCGAGCTGGGCCATGGCCTCGGCCACGAAGAGCCGCGGGTCGTCCGCGGCGCAGAGGTAGTCGCCTTCGATGGTTTTCTCGTCGATGCGGCGGCCGGTCGAGGCCGCGCGAAACGGGATTTGATGAGGCAGTGCGGCGAGCCAGCTCACGCCTTCTGCGCCACGCGCTGCTCGACGAAGTCGGCCAGCGTCGCCACCGACCGGAAGTGCTCGCGCGCGCTGGCCTCGTTTTTCACCTTGATCCCGAACTCACTCTCCAGCATCACCACGATCTCCAGCGCGTCGATGGAGTCGAGGCCGAGCCCGCCGGCGAAGAGCGGCTCGTCGTCAGCGATGTCGTCCGGGGTCATGTCTTCGAACTTCAGCCGCTCGATGAGCAGCTCCTTCAGCTTCCTGCGGAGGTCCGTGGTCATTGCCTCATTGTCACACAGATGCCGGAGCGGGCAGCCGCTCCCACTCGATCCGCGGCGCGATCCGCCCGAAGCGGCGCTGCAGGGCCACGAGAGCGAAGAAGATGGCCAGCTTGAAGCGCCCGCCCGGCGAGCCCCACACGTCGCCGGCCAGCACGCGCACGATCGCTTTGATCAGCCCGAAGCGCGGATGGGGGTGGAGAAAGAGCTCCAGGAACGGCCGCGTGTAGAAGTGCGCGACGAAGCGGAGGTAGCGGCGGATCGCTTTCTGGAACGAGCGCTCGTACGCGCGCAGCGGGCGCAGGTCGCCGCGGCGCAGCAGGGCCTCGATGCCGTCGGCGACGATGCCGGCCGACTTCATGGCCATGTAGACGCCGGTCGAAAAAATCGGATCGAGGAAGCCGGCGGCGTCGCCGACGCAGACGAAGTTCTCGCCGGCGATGCGCTCCATGGCGTACGAAAAGTCCTTGCGCGTGCGCACTTCGCTGACGCGCTCGGCGTCCTTCATTCGCTGCGCGGTGTACGGCGTCTCGCGGATGGTCCGCTCCAGCAGCTCCTCGGGGCGCAGGCCGCACGACTTCACGTGGTCGCGCGTGGCCACGAGGCCGACGCTCATGATCTCCGGCGTGATGGGGATCATCCAGAACCAGGCGTCGCGCAGGACGACGACGACGATGTTGCCGCCCTCGCGCCCCGGCGGCCGCGGGACGTTGCGGTAATGCGCGAACGTGGCCACGCTCTTGAGGCGCTCGATCTGTGCGCGCCCGCCGAGGCGCTGGCCGAGGAAGGCGGCGTGGCCGCTGGCGTCGACGATGAAGCGCGCTTGCAGCGTTTCGCCGCTTGCGGTGGTGACGGTCGTGGTCGAAAGATCGACGGCGATCACCGGCGTCTCCTGGCGCACCTCGACGCCGGCTTCGCTCGCGGTTTTCATCAGCAGCTCGTCGAACTTCGCGCGCGTCACCTGGAAGGCGCGGTCGTGCGGCGCGGGCAGGTTCTGGTCGAAGCGGAAGGTGTAGCCGAGGCCGCCGTCGCCGGTGATGAACTCCGCGCCATACTTCGGCACGAAGTCGCCCTGCTCGAGCTGGTCGAGGATGCCAAGGCGCTGGAAAATGTCGTTGTTGAACGGGAGCAGCGACTCGCCGATCTGGAAGCGCGGGAAGCGCTCGCGCTCCAGCAGCAGTACCGTGAATCCTTTTTTCGCCAAGAGTGTCGCGGTGGTCGTGCCTGCCGGCCCGCCGCCGACGACGATGACGTCGTGCATGGTTCTTTCAGTTTATGCTGGAGAGCAGATGCTCGAACGATTCCTTCGACTTGCGGCGGACGAGCCCGACGCCGCCGCGCTCATCGCCGGCGATCTCACCATCACCCGCGCGCAGCTTCTGGCCGCCGCGCGCGGCATCGGCGAGCGCTTCGCCGCCGGCGGCCTGCGCGAAGGCGACCTCGTCGGCGTGCAGCTCCCGAATTCCGTCGACTTCGTGGCGGCCTTCCTGGCCGCGCTGGAGCGGAAGCTGGTCATGGTGGCGATCGACCGCGACGCTACGGAAACCGAGGTCGGGGCGATCCTCTCGCACTTCGCGGTGAAAGGGTTTCTCTGGGGCGGATGCGAGCTGACGACGCGCGTTCTCTCCGAGCGTCCGGCGATTCCGTCCGAGGCCCGGCTGATCAAGACGACCTCGGGGTCGACCGGCGCGCCGAAGGGCATCGTCGCCAGCGCCGAGAACCTCCTCGCTGACTGCCTCGACATCTGCGCGACGATGGACATCCGTCCCGACGACGTCAACTTCGGGGCGATCCCGTTCTCGCACTCGTACGGCTTCTCGAACCTCGTCACGCCGCTGCTCGTGCAGGGGACGGCGGCGGTGATCTCCAACGATTACCTTCCGCACTCGATCCTGGCGCTCTGCAACCGCCACCGCTGCACGGTCGCGCCGCTGATCCCGATGGTGTTCGAGCACCTGACGACGGTCGACGGCAGCTTCGACACGGTGCGGACGTTCCTCTCCGCCGGCGCGCCGCTCGCGCCCGCGGTGTCGCGCCGCTTCCGGGAGCGCTTCGGCCGCGAGATCCACTCGTTCTACGGCTGCAGCGAATGCGGCGGGATCACGTACGACCGCCGCGGCGGCGCGGTGGAGCGCGGCGCGGTCGGCACGGCGATGGAGAACGTGGCGCTGTCGATCGCGAACGAGCGCCTGGTGGTGCGCAGCGCGGCGGTGACGCTCGGGTATCTGCACGACGCGCGGACGTTCGCGCCGTTCGCGCAGTCGACGTTCGTCGCCGACGACCTGGCCCGCATCGACGACAACGGCGACGTCGTCCTCACCGGCCGAGCCTCGGAGCTAATCAACACGGCCGGCCGCAAGGTGAACCCGCGCGAGGTCGAGCAGGTCATCCTGCAGATCGACGGCGTGCGCCAGGCCAAGGTCTACGGCGCTCCCGCCGGCGCGCGCGGCGAAGTCGTGGCCGCCGCGGTCGTGGCCAGCCCCGACGTGACGCGCGAGCAGATCCGCGCGTTCTGCCGGGCGCGGCTCTCGCCGCATAAGGTGCCGCGCATCGTGAAGCTCATCGACGCGATTCCGCTCGACGATCGCGGAAAGGTGCGGCGCACAGCGCTGGCGGAGCTGTAGTGATCCATCACCTGCTGGCCGCCTGGATGAAGTTCGTCCTCGACTGGGGCTACGTCGGCGTTTTCATCATGATGGTCTTCGAGTCGACGGCCCTGCCGATCCCCGCGGAGATCGTGATCCCGCCGGCCGCGTATTGGGCCTCGCAGGGGCACTTCAACATCACGCTCATCGTCGTGGCCGCGACGCTCGGCTCGTGGGTTGGCTCGGCGCTGAGCTACTGGATCGCCTGGAAGCTCGGCCGCCCGCTGGTGGAGCGCTACGGCCGCTTCGTGCTGATGTCGCCGCCGAAGATCGCCAAGGCCGACCACTGGTTCGGCGAGTACGGCGCCGGCGGCATCTTCGTGGCCCGCCTCCTGCCCGCCATCCGCCACCTGATCTCGATCCCGGCCGGCATTTTCAAGATGAACTTCCGCACGTTCTCGCTGATGACGGTCCTCGGCGCGGGCCTCTTCAACGGCGCGCTGGCGTGGTTCGGCATCCAGGTCCTCGGCGATCAGCCCGCGCTGATGCAGGACCCCGACGCGCTGACGAAGGTGCTGAAGTCGAAGTCGCTCTGGCTGATCGGCTTCGCGGTGGTGGTGGCGCTGATGTACGGGCTGATGACGTGGATGCAGAAACGGGCCAGCGCTCGCCGCGCTTAGGCGAGCGGATTGCGCACGGCGTCGACCGGGATCATGCTCCTCGCCCTTCGTAGATGGGGTCGCGAATGCGCTCCCAGCTTCCTTCGGCGACCCCGGGCTGCAGGCGCCTTCCCTTGAACGAGGCGCGCCGCAGACGGAACTTGCGGTGTTGTTTGCGTTCGGCAAGCGCGCGGCGGAGGCCCTCTTCGATCAATGCCCGCAACGTCGTGCCTTCATTCGAAGCCACGCGCTTTGCTTCCTCGAGAAGGGCGTCCGGCATGTCGATGGTCGTCTTCATTGAACGTCAGTTCCCACGCCTAAGCAGGGCCTCGCCGAGCTCGCGCGAGCGCCGCGTGGCCGCCTCGACCGCGTTCATCAGCGTCGTGCGCACCCCGCCGTGCTCGAGCGTGTGCAGCCCGGTAATTGCCGTGCCGCCGGGCGACGTGACCATGTCCTTCAGCCGCCCCGGATGCTCGTTCGTCTCCAGCAGCAGCTTCGCCGAGCCGAGGACTGTCTGCGCGGCGAGGAGCTGCGCGGTGCGCCTGGAGAGGCCGACCTTCACACCGGCGTCGCTCAGCGCCTCGAGGATCAGAAACACATACGCCGGTCCGGAGCCGGAGAGTCCCGTGACGGCGTCCATCAGCGATTCATCCAGCACGACGGTGATGCCGATCGAATCGAAGATCCGCTTCGCATCCTCGAGATCCGACTCGCGTGCGTGCTCGCCGCCCGCGATCGCCGTCGCCGCGGCCTCGACGAGCGCCGGCGTGTTCGGCATGGCCCGCACGACGCGCATGCCGCCCGGCAGGCGCGCCTGAATCGCCGCCACAGGCACGCCCGCCGCGATCGAGATCACCAGCGCCTCGGGGTCGATCGCGTCAGCGATCTCGTCGAGCACTTTGCTTAGGATCTGTGGCTTCACGCTCAGCACCACGATGCGCGACGACGCCGCCTCGCGATTGTTCGTCGTGGTGCCGATGCCGTACGCATCCGCGAGCTCGCGCATCCGCTCCGCCCGCGGCCCCGAAGCGACGACGTCGCCGGGCGCGAAGACCTTGCCGCGAAGCAGCCCGCGGATCATTGCCTCGGCCATGTTGCCGGCGCCGATGAAAGAGAGTGAGGTCATAAAAGAAGATACCCTTCGAGCTCGCGAATTAGCCGGGGCATATGTTCTTTGATGACGCCCCACACCACTTCGAGATCGATGTCGCGATATTGGTGCACAACGAAATGGCGCATTCCGATGATCCGGCGCCAGTCTACATTCGGCAAGGCAGCGCGCGTGGCCAAGGAAACTTGATTCGCCGCTTCGCCGACCAACTCGATGCGCCGAATGATCGCGTCCTGCTTCTCGACGTTGTCGTAGAACGCGTCGAACGTCACGCCGGTTGCGTACTGAAGCACCAGCCGCGCCGACTCGAGCATGTCGTAAAGGAATCCTCGATCACGCGACGTCAAGTTCCACCGCCGAGCTCAGAATCGATTCACGCCGGATCGGATTCGTGCTGCGTTCGATCGAACGTCGCGTCAGCAGGTCTACATCGCGGCCAAAGATCTCGCAAAGATCCTCTCGCATGTCGACCATGTCGAAGAGCGTCCAATGCTCATCCGGCGCAAACCTCACCAACACATCCACGTCGCTGTCCGCCCGAAACTCCTCCGGCCGCGTGACGCTCCCGAACAGCGCGAACTCCGTCACCTTCCACTTGCGGCAGAACTCCCGCAGGCGCTCCTTCGGGATCTCGATCGCGATCACGCCGCCGCTCCGTGGCACTTCTTGTACTTCTTCCCCGACCCGCACGGGCACGGGTCGTTGCGGCCGACCTTCGCCTCCTTGCGCTTCACCGTCAGCGGTTGCGAGCCGTCGCCGCCGGAGAAATACATCGGCTGCTGCTTCGGGCGGGGGGGCGGGAGGGCGCGCTGCACGCGCTGCACTTCTTCCTCCTCGCCTTCGCGCTGCGCCACCACCTCCGTCTTCCACAGATACTTCACCACGCGGTCCTGGATGCGCTCCATCATCTCCGTGAAGAGGTCGAACGACTCCTTCTTGTACTCCACCAGCGGGTCGCGCTGGCCGTAGCCGCGGAGGCCGATCCCTTCCTTGAGGTGGTCGATGTTCAGCAGGTGGTCCTTCCACTGCTGATCGATGACTTGGAGAAGCAGGTACTTCTCGTGGAGGCGCATCATCTCCGAGCCGATGGCGCGCTCTTTCTCCTCGTAGCGCTTGTTGACCGCCTCGACGATCATCTCCTTCACCGACGGGCGAGGCGTCGTCTCGATGTCGACGCCGGCGGCCTTTAGGTCGACGCCGAAGAAGTCGTACAGCTCGGCGTTGAGCTCCGCCTCGTCGGGATGCTCGCGCTGGTCCTCGGGGTAATGCGTTTCCACGAGGTAGTCGACGATCTCGTCGGCGGCGTTGAGGATGTAGTCCTTCCCTTCGCGGCCGTCGAGGATCGAACGGCGCAGCGTGTACACCGTCTCGCGCTGCTTGTTCATCACGTCGTCGTACTCGAGCAGATGCTTGCGAGCCTCGAAGTTGCGTCCCTCCACCTGCTTCTGGGCGCGCTCGATCGACTTCGTGACCATGCCGTGCTCGATCGGCTCGCCTTCCTGCATGCCCAGGCGCTCCATCCAGGCCATCAGGCGCTCGCCGCCGAAGATGCGCATCAGGTCGTCCTCGAGCGAGAGGTAGAAACGCGACGAGCCGGGATCGCCCTGGCGGCCGGAGCGGCCGCGGAGCTGGTTGTCGATGCGCCGCGACTCGTGGCGCTCCGTGCCGAGGATGTGCAGCCCGCCGAGGCTGACCACTTCCTCGTGCTCGCGCTGCCACGTCTCGCGGATCTCCGCCTCGACGCGCGCTCGCTCGGCCGGATCGGTCACTTCCTTGTTTTTCTGCGCAGCGATATATTCAGGATTACCGCCCAGCAGGATATCCGTACCGCGGCCGGCCATGTTCGTGGCGATCGTCACCGCCCCCTTGTGGCCGGCCTGGGCCACGATCTCCGCTTCGCGCTCGTGATGCTTCGCGTTCAGCACCACGTGCGGCACGCCCTGGCGCTTCAGCATCGACGCCAGCAGTTCCGACTTCTCGATCGAGATCGTGCCCACCAGCGCCGGCTGTCCCAGGGCGTGCTTCTCCTTGATCTCCTCGACGATGGCGTTGAACTTCTCGCGCTCCGTGCGGTAGACCAGGTCGGCCATGTCGCGGCGGATCATCGGCTTGTTCGGCGGGATGACCACGACCTCGAGGTTGTAGATCTTGTCGAACTCCGCCGCTTCCGTGTCCGCCGTGCCGGTCATGCCGGCCAGCTTGTCGTACATGCGGAAGAGGTTCTGGAACGTGATCGTGGCCAGCGTCTGATTCTCCGCTTCGATCTTGACGTTCTCCTTCGCCTCGACGGCCTGGTGCAGGCCGTCGCTCCAGCGCCGGCCGGGCATGAGACGGCCCGTGAACTCGTCGACGATGATGACCTCGCCGTCCTTCACGACGTACTCGACGTCGAGCTTGTAGAGCGTGTGCGCGCGCAGGGCCTGCTGGGCGCAGTGCAGCGTGTCCATGTTGGCGGGGTCGTAGAGATTCTCGACGCCGAGGAGCTTCTCCGCGTGCGCGACCCCCTCCTCCGTCAGTACCGACGTGTGCTGCTTCTCGTCGACCTGGAAATCCTTCTCCGGCACGAGGCGAGGGATGATGCGGTCGCAGGCGTAGTACTTGTCGACCGACTCCTCCGAGGGGCCGCTGATGATGAGCGGCGTGCGGGCCTCGTCGATGAGGATGGAGTCGACCTCGTCGACGATGGCGTAGACCGGGTCGCGCTGCACCATGGCCTCGAGATCGAACTTCATGTTGTCGCGGAGGTAGTCGAAGCCGAACTCGTTGTTCGTGCCGTAGGTGACGTCGCAGCGGTAGGCCTCCTGCCGCTCGCGGTCGCCGTGCGGGTTCTGGATCACGCCGACGGTGAGGCCGAGGAACTTGTAGAGGCGGCCCATCCACTCCGAGTCGCGGCGGGCCAGGTAATCGTTGACGGTGACGACGTGCACGCCGCGCCCGGTGAGGGCGTTGAGGTAGACCGGGAGCGTGGCCACGAGCGTCTTTCCTTCGCCCGTCTTCATCTCCGAGATTTTTCCGCGGTGCAGGACGACGCCGCCCATGAGCTGGACGTCGAAGTGGCGCATGTTGAGCACGCGCTTGCCGGCCTCGCGCGCGACGGCAAAGGCTTCGGGCAGGAGATCGTCGAGCGCTTCCTGGAGGTCGGTCTGCGCGGCTTTGACGGCATTCTCGTCGCGCGGCACTTCCTTCTTCGCGGCGTCGAGGGCCTCGACGACGGGGCGGAGGCGCTCGCGGAACTCCTTCGTCTTCGCGCGCAGGCCGTCGTCGGAGAGCGCGCTGGTCTCGGGCTCGAGGGCGTTGATCTGGTGGACGATGGGCCACATCCGCTTCACGTCGCGTTCATGCTTCGATCCGAAGATAGATGTAAGTACTTTATCGATCATGGGTCCTTCTCTTTTTGGAGATACGGCGGTACAGCGAGCGAGAGGGACGCTACGCTGACGGCGCGCGCGGCGTGCCGGCGCCGGTGAGCGGCGCCTCGACCCGGGCGGGGGCGCGCCAGGCCGCGAACGCCGCGCGCGGCTCGGACGTGCCTCGCAGCATCGACGCCGTCGCGGCACGCACCACCTGCCGCTCCGCGCGCACGCCGCTCTTCGCCACGACCGCGGCGAACGCCGGCCGCGCCACCGGGGCTTCGGTGGTGCCGGTGATCGCGCTGAGCGCGAAGGCGAAGAGGAGATAGAGATTCATGCCGCGGTCTTAGCGTATCGCAAACGGCTCGAGCGCTCTGAACAATCCCAGCCGTCGCGACCGCCACGGAAATTCAGAACGCAGAATGCGAATGCAGAATTGAGAATGGGCGCGGCGAAGTAGCCCACAGACCCCGGTTTTCTTCATTCTGCATTCGCATTCTGCGTTCTGAGTTTCCGCGGCCGATCTCATTTCGGCAACACCGCCAACTTCTCCCACGCCAGGTACGTCTGGTGCGACAAAAACACCACCAGGATGAAGTACGCCGCCGCGATCCCCGCCCGCTGCCCGATCGTCACGTCGTAAAAGCTCTCGTCGTCCTCGCGCACGATCGACGCGTACACCTGGAAGGCCACGAGCAGCAGCACCACGATCATCAGCGGGTTCGGCTGCTGGTACGTCTTGTACACCAGCGTGCCGCCGCCGAGGACCCACATCCACTTCGTCACCGCGCCGGAGATGCGGCCGCCGTCGAGCATCCCGATCGGCAGCAGGTTGATCAGATTCAGCACGAAGCCGGCGAAGGCGATGAACAGCCAGTTCGGCTCGCCCGTCACCTTGTAAATCTGCAGCACGATCAGGCACGCCGCGGTGCCGAAGATCGGGCCGGCCAGGCCGATCTGGGCGTCGTCGTAGGCGCTGCGCGGCTGATCCTTCAGCGTCACCGCGCCGCCGATGAAGGGGATGAACACCATCACTCCGGCGCGCAGCCCCTTGGCGCGGATCACCACCGCGTGGCCGATCTCGTGGATCAGCGTGACCACCACGAATCCGATGCCGAGGCTCAGCGGCCACTTCGTCGCGTAGGCGCCGATCGACAGCAGCAGCGTCCCGCCGGCCACGACGTACTGGACCACGCCGAAGCCCTCGAACGGGTTCACCGCGTAGCCACGGAAGTAGTCGACGATGAGGATCAGGAACGCCTTCGTCTTGAGCAGGATGAGGCTGCCGGCGAGAAGGATCGCGGAGAGGACCTTGGCCAGCGGGCGCCGCCGCGCGGATTCGGCGGAATTCATTGAAAAGTCACGCGATACAACGCCGGGCCGGGTGCTATATTCCGCGCCGTGCCGGACCGTTCCGTCGACCTTCTCCGCGCCCAATTGCGGGAGCGCGGGTACCTCTCCCACGGCATCGAGCGCTGGTTCGCCCTCGACCCCTGGCGCAGCCGCGCCTTCTGGCTGGAGCTTCTCACCGTGGCTGCCAAAGCCGGCCTCCTCGTGGCCCTCTTCGCCGTCCTGCCGCTCGCGGCGGTCATGCTCGTGCGCAATCATCCTTTGAGCGCGTGGGAAGTCCTCGCGTTGGCCCTCATTTACGGAGTGACGGCATTCGCCGTTTCCACCACCCTGCTGATCATCATTGCCCTGGTGCTGCGCTTGCGCCCGGCGCTCGCGGTCGACACGCCGCGTGCGCTCCTCGGCATCTCCTTCACTGCAAGCGCGCTGCTCACCGCGCCGATCGCGCTCTGGTGGGCGCGCTTCGACGCCCCGCCGTCCTGGCCGGAGCTCCTCCTCGGCCTGGTGCTGGTCGTCGTCTTCTTCCTGATGGTGACGGTGGCGGTGTCCGCAGCGCTGCTCTCCTACTCGATCTACGAGTTGCAGCGCGTCCCGGCCCTGCATGCAAAGCCGCGCGCCGTGCCGATGTCGGTGGCGGCGACGATTTTGATCGCGATCCTTTTTCTGCCCACGTACTTTGTGCAGGATACTCGCGCCGCGGCCGCCGAGCCGGTGCAGATCGTGACGCGGCCGAGCTCGGCGCGCGTGGCGCTGATCGCGGTGGACGGGCTGACGCTCGATGTCTTCCGCGCTAATCCCTCTCTCGGCCGCGCATTCGCGGGCTCGGCCGCGGCCACGCCGACGCCGGGCCGCTCCTCGCCGGAGCGCTGGGCCTCCGTCGGTACCGGCGTGCCGCCGCGCCTGCACGGCGTGCGCGCCGTCGAGGGCATCCGCATCCCCGGCGGCAGCCATCTGATCCAGTTCGTCTCCCACGCCGACGTCGTACTGCGCAACCTCGCCCATCGCGAGCCGCTGCCGCCGACGGTGCGCCGCCGCGACTACGTTTGGGAAGTCTTCGTCGGGCGCGGTATGGCCACAGCGTCGATCGACTGGTGGACGACCGACAGCCAGTCGCTCGTCTTCGCCGCGGCGGCGGGCGGCGGACCGCTGCGCGTCGACGCCACGGCGGCGCACATGCTGCTCAACGCGATCGATCGAGGGTGGTACCACGCTCCGCTTGACGCGCCGCAATTCGTCACGGTCTACCTCCCCGCGCTCGACATCATCCTCAACCGCCTCCCCGCCGACGCCTCCGCAAAGCTCGCCCTCTCCGCGCGCGCGCTCGACGCCCTCGGCGCGCTCATCGCCGAGGTGCGCCGGCGCGGCTACGACGTCGTCCTCATCGGATTGCCGGGCGACAAGCAGTCCGGCAGCGGCGTGATGGCCTGGACGATCGCCGCGCGCGCGACGCAAACCTCGGCCTACGATGTCGCCCCGACGCTCTGCGCGCTCCTCGGCTTTCCGGCCACGGCCGAGATGCCGGGCCGCAGCATTGCATCCGTCCCCGAACTGCCGCGCATCCCGACCTTCGGCCGCCGCGCCGCGCGCGCCGAGGCCGGCAAAGTCAACGACGAGTACTACAAAAGTTTGAAATCGCTGGGGTACATTCGATGAAGAAAATCGTTTTCGCCGCCCTCCTTTTCGCCGCGCCGCTCTTCGCCATCACCTTCGAAGAGCTCGCCAGCATCCGCCGCATCGGCGCGCCGCAGGTCTCGCCCGACGGCAAGTGGATCGCCTACGACGCCTCGACCATCGACCTCGCCGGCAACGCCCGCCACAGCGCCGTCTACCTCGTGCCGGCCAACGGCGGCGAGTCGAAGCAGATCAGCGACGGCACGAAGCAGGACGAGGGGCCGGCCTGGTCGCCGAACGGCAAGATCCTCGCCTACGTTTCGAACAAGGACGGCGGCCCGAAGCAGGTGTGGCTCTACGACGTCGCCGCCGGCACGTCGCGCAAGCTCAGCGATCTGCAGGGGGGCGCCGGGAGCGTGAAGTGGATGCATGACGGCTCCGGCGTCGTAGTCGTCTCCGACATCTATCCCGACTGCGGCGTCGACCCGGTCTGCGTCAAGGACAAGACCGCGGCCGAGGAGAAGAAGCCGACGAAGGCGCGCATCATCACCAGCCTGCTCTATCGGCACTGGAACGCCTGGCAGGAGCCGACGCGCTCGCACATCGTCTACGTGCCGCTGAACGCCGGAATGCCGCGCGACCTCACGCCCGGCGCCTTCGACGCCCCGCCGTTTTCCCTCGGCGGCGGCGACGAGTTCGACATCTCCGGCGACAACCAGTACCTCGTCTACGCCGCGAACACCGATCCCCATCCGGAGCTGTCGACGAACTCCGATCTCTTCATGCTGCGCATCAACACCGCCCAGTTCGGCCGCTCCACCGCCTCGACGGCGCGGCGCCTGACTACGCGCGCGGGCGCCGACACGAGCCCGAAGTTCTCGCCCGACGGCCGCTACCTCGCCTGGCGCTCGCAGGCCCGCCCCGGCTACGAATCCGACCTGTGGGAGCTCTGGGTCCTGGACCGCGTCACCGACACGTCGCGCCGCCTGGCGCCGTCGTTCGACAACTGGATCGACTCCATCGCCTGGGCGCCCGACTCGCAGTCGATCTTCATCACCGCGCCGGAGCAGACGAACGAGGCCATCTACGAAGTGAGCGTCGCCGACGGCTCGACGCGGCGCGTCTACGCGAACGGCTCCGCCGACGGCGTGACCGTCGCGCGCGACGGCAAGACGATCTACTTCGAGCGCTCCACGCTCGACCGCCCCGCCGACATCTACGGCCTCGGCCGCAACGAAACCGCGGCGCGCCAGATCACGCACGACAACGACGCGCTCCTCTCTCGCGTCGCCCTCGGCAAGACGAGCACGACGTGGTGGACCGGCGCGGAGAACGCCAAGGTGCAGGGACTCATGGTCACGCCGCCCGACTTCGACGCGAGCAAAAAATATCCGGCCATCGTCCTGATCCACGGCGGTCCGCAGGGGGCGTGGATGAATTCGTGGGGCTACCGCTGGAACCCGCAGCCGTTCGCGTCGCGCGGCTACGTGATCCTGATGCCGAACCCGCGCGGCTCGACCGGCTACGGCCAGAAATTCGTCGAGGAGATCTCCGGCGACTGGGGCGGCAAGGCCTACACCGACATCATGACCGGCGTCGACCAGCTCGCGGCGCTGCCGTACGTCGACGGCAACCGCATCGGCGCCGCCGGCGGCTCCTTCGGCGGCTACATGGTCGACTGGATCCTCGGGCACACGACGCGCTTCAAGGCCCTCGAATCGCATGCCGGCGTGTACGACCTCGTCTCGATGTACGGAACGACCGAAGAGCTGTGGTTCCCGGAGTGGGAGTTCCACGGCAATCCGTGGGACAACCCGGAGCTGTATCAGAAGTGGTCGCCGAACCAGTTCGTGAAGAGCTTCGCCACGCCGACGCTCGTGTCGCACGGCGAGCTTGATTTCCGCGTCCCCATCAGCCAGGGGCTGGAGCTCTTCACCGCGCTGCAGCGCCGCGGGATTCCGTCAAAGCTCCTCTACTACCCCGACGAGGGACACTGGGTGCTGAAGCCGCAGAACTCGAAGCTCTGGTATCAAACCGTCGGCGACTGGTTCGATCAGTACTTGAAATCGGCGCCCTAACGCGTGGTCGACGTCGGGGTCGTGGTGCCTGACGGCGTGCCACCGCCCGTGCCTCCCGGTTCGCCGAGGGCGGGACGGGCGACCGTCGAGGTGATGCCGACCGCTTCCGCGTATTTCAGGTAGGTGTCGATCGAAGCGATGACGACGCGAGCCTCGACGGTGATCAGGTCGATGCCGACGAGGGAGATCCTGACCCAGGCGTCGACGACGATACCTTTGTCGAGGATTCGGTCGAGTACGTCGATCAGACTAGTGCCGCCCGGTGCGCGTTCGACTGCCATGACTTACCTGCCTTTCCTCTCTCGAGTATTCAATTGCCGTTCGAGTTGTGCGATGCGCGCCTTCAGCTCATCGACTTCGGCCGCAGGCAGCGCGGGCGCAGCCGTGCTGGAGTAGAAACGGTCGGCGCGCCACCAGTTGATGCCGATGGCCTCGGCCTTGTCGATGGAGCAGATGACCAGCCGGAGCTGGATGGTCAGCAGCTCGACGTTCGCGAGCGAGACTTTGATGTCGCCCGCCACGACCAGACCCTTGTCCAGGATCTTGTCGAGGATGTCGACCAGGCCCTGGGGCTGCCGTTGCTCGATTGCCATGCGCGTGCGGATGTTAATCGAGGGTGCGCACGGGACCAAGCGACAGATTGAGGTCGTCGTCCTCGAGGCCGAAGATTTTTTTCATTTCAATCATCTTCTCTTCGAGCTTCATCAGCGCGGTGCCGAGCCGCTCGATCTCCTCTTCGGTGAGGTTTCCGGCGTCCATGCGCCGCAGAGCCTGCTTTTCAAGCAAACGACGGACCAGCTCGATGATGGAGAGGACGAGCCGTGCAAGGCCGTTCTCGACGACTTCGGGATCCGCGGAGATGCGCTCCGGGATGGCCGAGTCGGCGAAGGTGAGGCCGCTGCGCAGTTGCTCTTCGTTATTCGTGATCAACGAACGCCTCCGGAGCGCCGTCGTCCCGACGGCGTTCCCCTACTCAACGAACGCCTCCAATGGCCACGGTCCGGAGAGCAGGAACGCGACCTCGGGGAATTGCTGCTTGAGCCGCGCGCCGGCCTCGCGCACGCGCTCGACCTCGCCGCGCGGCACAAGCAGCGCGCACTCGAGCGAGCGGCCGTCGCGGTGGCTCCAGCGATGCTCGCCGAGGCTCGACACGGCCTCGCGAAATTTGGGATCGACCTCGGCGGCGCTGGCGTGCAGCGCGCGGAGGTAATCGCCGCCGGTCGCGAAGTCGCGATGATCGGGCCGCGGCTTCGCCTCCGCGGCGACGACCTTGAGCGTCATCTCGACGTTGCCGCGATTCTCTTCGAGCAGGCGCCGCCAGCGGACCGCGTGCTCGGCGCACTTCGCCCGCGCTTCGTTCTCATCGTGCACGGCGAAGCCGTAGCGGATGGCGATGAACGTGGCCCGGTCGAGCAGCTTCGCCCGCGCCTCGGCGACGCGCAGCAGCAGATCGCGGTCGCCGAGGGGCTGGTCGTCGGCGACCTCGACGCCGCTGAGCCAGAGATCGCCGCAGGCGATGGCGGCGGCGAGCGGCTCGACGTCGTCGCGCCGCAGATGCGCGCCGATGACCACGAATTTCATTTGCGGCCCGTGCGGATGACCGCGTCGACGTTGGCCAGAACGATGTTCAGGCCGAGGTAGAGGAGATCGACGTCGCCGATGGAGATCACTGCCTCGCCGGCGATGACCACGCCGCGGTCGAGCAGATGGTCGAGCGTCTCGAGAAGGCTGAGGTCGCGTTCTTCAGTCATCGTGCAAATGTGTACGGCGGCCACGGTCCGGTCAAAGCGAGCGTGATTCCCTCGCTGCCGTAACGCCTCGCCATCTCCTCGTGGAGCTCCTGCAAACGCGCTTCCTCGTCGCGCGGGAGGAGGACGTTGATCTGTGGAAAGGCGCCGTCGCGGCGCTCGCGCGACTCGGCCACGACCTCGGATTCGAGCTTGTCGAGCACGGCCTGCTCGATCTCCGTGGCCACCTGCTCCTCGGCCTCGCGCGAGGCCTTCTTGCGCTCGTCGTCGAGTTTCTTGCGCAGCAGGAAGGCCTTCCCCGGCGCCGCGCTCTCGATCTCGGTCTCCAGCGCGGACAGCGAGGCCACGCGCTTCGACAGCGCGTCGCGCCAGCGCTCCGGATCGAACTCGATGCGCAGCGTCCACTCCTGCTTTCCGTCGATGCGCTCGAGGATCTTCTCGAACTGCTCGCGATTTTCTTCAAGGTGATGTTTCACGCTCGCGTGCGTCTTGAACAGCGTGAACGCGCGCAGCGGAATGATCGTGCCGCCGCGCATCAGTTCCGCCATCACGCTCTGATGCCGGTAGCCGATGCGGCCGAGCCACTCCAGGTCCTTCGAGCGCGCGTCGATGACCGGCTGCGAGAACTCGACTTCGTCGACCGGCGAGACGAACGCCGTGAGCCCGCCGCCGTCGACCGCCTCGACGTCGTCCGGCAGCGGATGCCGGGCGCGGCCGACGGCGTAGACGTAGAGGATCATCGCAGTGAGTCTAGCGGAACGAGCGCCGCCAGTTCGTCCAACGTCACCGGCGGCTCCTCGCGGCGTTCGATGGCAAGGAAATCGAGCCCCTTCAATGCCTCCAACTCATACCCGCGCATCGACCGGTCGCACGGGCAGTCCGTCTCCGGCGTCATGTAGTTGGCGATCACGCGCCCCGCGCGCATCCCGCGTTGCGCGACCTCGGCGAGGAGGCGCTTCGTCTCGGCGACGACGATGCGCTCCGGCCGCGTGACGACGACGACGCGGCAGCGCTCCGACGTCAGCGTCTTCTCGACCGCGTGCAGCGCGCGCGAGGCCCGCAGCAGCTCCTCGCCGAGGACGCCGGGCGGGACGAGCTCGCGGTAGCGGAGGAGGATGCGCATGAACTCGTGCACCCACTCGCCCGCGGTCTTCGGCAGGTCGATCAAACGAAGGAAGTGCCCGGTCGGCGCGGTGTCGACGACGATGCGCCGCTTCTCGGCGATGAGATCGGCCAGGCGGGTGATGGCGAAGAGCTCGTCCGCTCCCGGCGGCGCGACGTCGACGAGCTTCCGCATGGCCTCGGCGTCGTGCGCGATGGTCACGCCCGCCGGCGCGAGCGCGGAGACGGCTCGCTCGATCTCCTCGCCGAGGGTCTCGCGGAGCTGGCGCCACTTGGCGCGCGTGTCGATCGTCTCGACGGCGAGGTTCTCGGGCGGCTTCTGATTGGCGAAGACGTCGCGGACCGAATGCGCGGGATCGACGGAGAGCAGCGTGACCTTTTCGCTCTTCGCCAGCTGCAGCGCGACCGAGGCCGAGCACGTCGTCTTGCCGACGCCCCCTTTGCCGGCGAAGAAGGTCACCTGCTCCACTGCGCGATCCTCTCCGCCGAGTCGAGCGGCAGGCACGCCCGCGCCGCGTCGACCACCCGCAGCGGCGCCAGCGCCGCGCGCGCCGCGGCGTCGCGGGGCATGCGCGCGCGGTCGCGGTCGCAGTCGGGCGCCGCCACGCGGTTCAGGACCGCGAACGGCACCGGGATCTCGACCTCGGCGATCAAACGCTTCGTCTGCTCGACCACCCACGGCTCCGACAGAAACACCGGCACGAACGCGCCGCGCGAGACGAGGAGCTCGCGCCGCCGCCGCGCCGCGGCCTCGAAGTCGTCGATGAAGGCGTCCACCGCGTCGCGCACGGAGCGCCGCGTGAGCTGCCGCACCATCTCCCGATGCTTGGCCTGCATGGCGTCGAGCGCCTCGGCGAAGCGCCGGAAATGCTCGGCCGCGCCGAGCATCCGCAGCGTGTGCCCCGTCGGCGCCGTGTCGACGACGATGGTCGAGGACGGGTTCTCTTCGGCCAGCTCGCCGATGCGCATCCAGGCCATCAACTCGTCCGCGCCTGGGAGGGAGAGCTCGAAGAAGCGCCGCAGCTCGTCCTTGTCGAGGTACGTGCCGCGGTCGCCGATCTCCAGGAACTGTTCGAGGTTTTTGTCGAGAAATCGGCGGTAGAGCGCGGAGGCGTCGAGGGCCTCGAAGCGCAACTCGCTCCCCAAAATATCGCCGAGGTTCGAGGCCGGGTCCGTCGTGAACAGAATCGCGCCGCCCAACCGCAGCGCCGCCGCGATCGAGACCGTCGTCTTCCCGACCCCGCCCTTGCCGCCGATCAGGATGACGCGGCGATCGCGGAGGGAGTCGAATGCCTCATTCACCGTACCCAGTGTAGATGCCGATGCCGGTCTCTTCGTCGTCGCCGGCGGCCTGGCGCGCCAGCTCTTCCTTGCGGGCGCGGATCTCGCGCAGAGCCTGGAAGACGCGCCCTTCCTCGACCGCGTAGTCGTCCTCGGAGATCTCCCCGAGCTCCAGCCGCATCTGCAGCTCGATCAGCCGCTCCTTCCACGGCTGATCGTTGAGCAGCTCCTCGTTCGCCATCGTCTGGATCTGCTTCATGATCCATTCGAACGCCGCCACGGGCGCTTTGAGCGGGAGGAGGAGGATGTCGTCGAGAAGAAACATGGTTCTCAGTTCTTAGTTCTTAGTTCTTAGTTTGGCGCGTCGGAAAAACTAAGAACTAAGAACTAACAACTAAGAACTCTCACCGCTCCGCTCTCTCCAGCTTCAGCCGGATATTCACGAAGTTGTACGGCGGCCACGGCCCCGTGTAGAGGAACGACAGCTTGTTCTCGTACTTCTTGGCGATCTCGGAGATCTGGTCGTCGAACGACTTCGTCTTCTCGCGCTCCACGAGGAACGCGGCGTTCATGATCATCTTGTCGCCGATGGGCTTGTTCGAGCGCGAGGCGATGGCGGCGTCGCGCAGGGCCTCGTAGATCTCGCTCACGTACGCGTCGGCCTTCGCCTGCAGCGCCGATTCCACGACGCGGCCGAGCTGCATGCGCGAGAAATACGTCGACGTCGACGTGTTCGAGGAGATCTCCTCCTTCAGCCGCCGGATCTCCTCGTTCTCCGTCTCGATCTCGCGGATGACCTGGTCCTTGTCCCAGTTCACCTTCAGGCCGAACTCGATCTTCCCCTCCATCTTCTGGAGCACGTCGCTGAGGGCCTCGTACGTCCCTTTGAGGAACTCCTTGATGTCGTTCTCGGTGCGGAAGACCGTGCCGAACGACATCGGCAGCACGGTGAAGTCCTTCATCACCAGCTCGTTCACGTGCTCGTGGGCCAGGGCGTTCTCGCGCGTGGGGTCGAAGACGATCAGCGGGCAGTTCGAGACGACCGCGCCGAATTCTTTGTAGTGCACGGTATAGACGCGGTCGCCGCGCCCGCCGATGCCGACCGCGCCGAAGTCCTTCGGCGCCTCGGTTTTAATGATGCAGTAGACGTACTTTCCCTGTTCGGCTTCGGTCTGCGCCGACGAAACCTGTTCATCGATCGTGGTCATGTTCGTAGGGCAAAATATACAATACAAGGATCTTGCCAGGCTCGTCCGTGGCGCGCAACGTGGAGCGCTGGTTCGCGCGCAGCCAGCGCCCGCTGCCGTGGCGCGGCGGCTACGACCCTTACCACGTCTGGGTGGCCGAGGTCATGGCCCAGCAGACGCGGATGGAAGTCGTCGTGCCGTACTTCGAGCGCTTCATCGCCCGCTTCCCCACCGTGGCTGCGCTCGCCCGCGCCGGCGACGACGACGTCACCGCCGCCTGGTCCGGCCTCGGCTATTACCGCCGCGCGCGGATGCTCCGCGACGGCGCGCGTGCGGTGGTGGCGCGCGGATCGATGCCGCGCTCGGTCGACGAGCTGGCGACGATCCCCGGCATCGGCCGCTACACCGCCGGCGCAATCGCTTCGATCGCCTTCGACGACGCCGCGCCGATCGTCGACGGCAACGTCGCCCGCGTGCTGGCGCGCCTCTACGCGGACGACGGCGACCCATGGGCGCGCGCCGAGGAGCTCGTGCACGCCGCGAAGTCGCCGCGCGATTTGAACCAGGGACTGATGGAGCTCGGCGCGCTGCTCTGCAAGCCGCGCAATCCGCTCTGCGATGCGTGTCCGCTCCGCGACGACTGCATCGCCTTCGCCACGAATCGCGTCGCCGACTTCCCGCGCCCGCGGAAAAAGCCGGCCACGCGGCAACTCCGCATCGCCCTCTACCTCGTCACCGACCGCCGCGGCCGCGTGCTCATGCGCCGCGAAGCGGGGCCGCTGATGAATGCGATGTTCCATCTCCCGCACGGCAACACCTCGCTGCTCAACGGCGCGCCGCTCGCCGTCTCGCCGAAAGAACGCCTCGGCGCGTTCCGCCACACGGTCACGAACCGGCGCATCCAATTCGAAGTCTTTGCCGCCACCGCAAAGAAGACGCCCCACTACGACTGGATCGATCCCGCCTCCGATTTCCCGCACCCGTCGTACGTTCGCAAAGCGTTACGCCTGGCCGGAATCGCGCGCGAAACGCCTCTGTTCGCGCGGCCATGAGACAGCTGATCGCGTTTCTCGCGGCCCTCGCCGCCGCCGCGCCGCTCTTCGCGCAATCGAAGACATATGACGTGAAGAACAGCACGGCCGAGTTTCACGCCGAGGACACGTACGACAGCTTCGACGGCAAGACCGGGAAGGTCGGCGGGACCATCGTCGCCGATCCGGCCAAGCCCTCCGAGTCGAGCGTGACCATCACCATCGACATGAGCTCCCTCGACACCGGCAATTCGCTGCGCAACAAAGAAATGAAGGAGCTCTACCTGCACACGCCGAAGTTCCCGACGGCGTCGTTCAAGTCGGTGAGCGTGGCTGGCGCGCCACCCGACATCAACGTCACCGGCGACTTCACCCTCCACGGCGTCACCAAGCGGATGACCTTCCCCGTCCACGTCACGCTTCTCGCCGACGGCCGCATCCACGCCCTGGCGAACTTCAAGGTGCACATGCCCGACTTCGGCATCAGCGTGCCGCACAACATCCTCGTCACGGTCGAGGACAACGTGCCGGTGCGGCTCGACGTTTGGGCGACGCCGAAGTGAAACCAGAAACTAGAAACCAGAAACCAGAAACCAGAAACCAGAAGGAGCCGCCGCTTCTGGTTTCTGGTTTCTGGTTTCTGGTTTAACCGTAAAATTCGTGCGATGCGTGTGCGTGTGCTGGCGTTCCTGATTCCCTTCCTCGCCGGCCCAGCCTTCCCCCAATGCCCCGTCGCCCCCGTCTTCTCCGCTCCGTTCCGCGCCACCTTCAACGACCTCGCCCTCGACGGCAACGACCTCTGGACCGCCACCGGCTATGGCCTGGCGCTCTACGACCGCCGCGATGATCCGCCGTCGTTCGTTGCCTCCGTGGCCATCCCCGGCACCACGCGCGTCGTGCGCTCCGCGAACGGCGTCGCCTACGCGGGCAGCGGCACGTCGATCGTCGTCGTGCAGAAGAACGGCCGGGCCCTGAAGATCGGCCGCAGCACCGACGCCGGCGCACAGGTCAACGACCTCGCCGTCAACGCCGGCGCGCTCTGGGCCGCGACGGCGAACGGCCTCGGCCAGTTCGACCTCTTCGACTGGTCGCGCCGGACTCTGCCGACGAGCAACGCCAACGTCACCTCGCTCGCCCTCGCCGGCAGCACCCTCTACGCCGCCGACGGCGACTCCTCCGTCGAAGTCTTCAACGTCGACATCCCGTCGCTGACGCAGGCCACCGGCACGCTGGCCTCGCTGCCGCGCGTGACGAGCATCCGCGCGAACAACGGAAAGCTCTTCGCCAGCGACGGCCATCAGACCGACGTCTTCGTCGGCGGGACGAAGGCGGCCACGATGCCGTTCGGCATCACCGCGCTCGCGCCGCTGGCCGGCGACGTCCTCTTCACCGCCGCGCAGGACCGCAACCTGAACGCCTTCGACTTCGCCACCGCGGCCACGCCGATCGAGATCTTCAGCGACGCCATCGCGCCGTCGCTCGGCACGGTGAACCGCGTCCTGGCCATGGCCGCGGCGCCGAACCGCCTCTACGTCGCCGCCGGCGACGCCGGGCTTCTGACCTACGACACGACCGGCTTCGCCGCGCCGTTCCCGCTGCGCGGCTACGCCACAGGCGGCATCGCCTCGATCCTCAGCCTCGGCGACAAGATCTACGTCCCGCGCAGCGGCGGCGGCATCACCGAGTTCGCGCAGTCGGCGACCGGCGCGCTCACGCAGGCACGCTCGTGGGACAGCCACAACGACCTGCTGCTCGACGGCAGCGGAAACGTGCTGCTCACCGCGTCCGACAAGACCGCCACGCTCTGGCTCCTCAACTCCACGACGCCGTCCGTCATCACCACCGCCACGTTCCGCGCCAATGTCGTCAGCGCCGTGCTGCGCGGCCTCGTCGCCTACGCCGTCCTCGCCGACGGCACGCTCTGGACCGCCGACCTCTCCCAGGTCAACCCCGCGCCGCAGCAGGTCGCGCTGTCGATCCACCCGACCTCGATCGCGCGCTCCGGCAACGCCCTGGCGGCGATGGAGCCGCGCCCGAACGACGGCACGACCATCCTCTTCTTCGTTCCGAACGGCGACTTCGCGGCCGCGTCGTCGCTGACCGTCCCCGGCGTCGCCACCGCCCCGATCGCCCTCGACGGCACGACCGCCGCCGTCTACACCTTCCGCGGCATCAACCTCGTCGACTTCAGCGCCGGCAGCGTCGCGGTCGTGCCGCAGTCGACCGTCGGCATCGTCCGCGCGCTGGCGATCGGCGGCCCGACGCTGCTGGCCCTCACCGACTCCACGCTCTACGTCTGGAGCTCGCAGAAGCTGACGAAGCAGTACGCGATCCCCGGCGCCGCCGCGGCGCTGAGCTGGCTCCCCGGCGCGACGCCCAACGTCGCCGACGTCGCCACCGACGCCGGCATCGTCACGGTGGCGCTGTCGTCGACGGCGCGGTTGCCGCTGCCGATTCCGTCGACGAACGCGAACGCGTTCTACAAGAAAGTCGTCGCCGCCGGCGACCGCGTGGCCCTCTTCGACGGCCGCGGCGCCGACGTCTGGACGACCGCGATGCAACACACCGGCGCCGTGCGCACGCAGGGGATGATCGACGTGGCCCTCAGCCCGGCCGCGCTCTACGCGCTCTTCAGCAGCCGCACCATCGGCAAGTCGACGCCCGACGGCGTGCCGCTGACGCAGACGGCGATCAGCGACGCGCCCGACACCGTGCCGCTGGCGATCTTCGCCGTCGGCAACGCGGTGTGGGTGTCGATCTCGAAGGGCTGCACGAGCGGCGGCTGCCAGAAGTCGACGCTGGTCTTCGACGCGGCGCTGTCACAGACGGCGTCGTTCGCCGGCGGCGTGACGGACGTCGCCGTCGACGGCACGCGCGCCTACACCATCGTCGATCTGCCGTCGGAGCTGCGCGCATTCGACGTGACCGACGCGACGCATCCGGTGCAGACGGCGTCGCGGGCCGCGGAAGGGACGCCGTCGCCGGTCTCGATCGCCGCGGCCAACGGCGCGGTCTACGTCCTCGGCGAGAAGCTCTACGCGTATAACGGCGCGCTGACGAAGACGGGCGAGCAGTTCCCGTCGTACACGAGCACCCCCGGCGCACCGGTGACGTTCGTCGACCAGCGCGTCCGCGCCGCCGGCGGCTGCGCGATCGTCAGCGGCCGCGCCGCCGACGCGACGCTCTACGCGATCCCGGCCTGGACCGCGGCGGCGACGCAGTTCCCGTCGCCGTCGACGGTGCGCTCGCTCGCGCAGCTCGGCGGAACGTTCTACGTGCTGACGGATCACTCGATGGAGATCTGGAGTGCGGCGGCCATGCCGCCGCTGCCGCGCAAGCGGCCAACGCGTTAGCATTCGCGAATGCCGAAACTCTCGGTCACGCAAGACGCAACCGCCTACCGCCTCACCCTCAACGACCCGCCGCTGAACATCCTCGACATCGAGATGCTCGAGGCGTTGCGCGAGGCCATCGGCGCCGCGAAGCCCGACCGCCACGCATTGATCCTCGACGCCGCTGGCGAGAAGGCCTTCTCCGCCGGCGCGAGCGTGCAGGACCACCTCGGCGACCGCGTCGTGACGATGCTCGACCGCTTCCACGACTGCTTCCGCCTCCTCGCGAAGCTCGACCTCGTCACCGTCGCTCTCGTGCGCGGCGCGGCGCTCGGCGGCGGATGCGAGCTGGCCATGGCCTGCGACTTCGTCCTCGCCTCCGACCGCGCCAAGTTCGGACAGCCGGAAATCAACCTCGGCGTCTTTCCGCCCGTGGCTGCCTACCAGCTCTCCCGCATCGCTCCGCCGCGCCGCGGCCTGGAGCTCCTCCTCACCGGCGACACCGTCGACGCCCCTGCCGCCGCGTCCCTCGGCCTCGTCAACGCCGTCTTCCCCGCCGCCGAGTTCGACGCCCGCGCCGGCGAGTGGCTGCAGAAGCTCTGGCGGCAGAGCGCCTCGTCGCTCCGCTTCGCCAAGAAAGCCTTCCGCCTCGCCCAGAGCGCCGACTTCGACGAGCGCCTCGCCGCCGTCGAGCGCCTCTACCTCGAAGAGCTGATGAAAACGAGCGACGCGAACGAAGGCCTCAACGCCTTCGTCGAGAAACGGAAGCCGGCATGGAGCGGCAGATAGTCGACCGCCTCCGCGACGTCTACGGCAAGCCGGGCGCGGAGATCACCGATCCGTTCGAGATGATCCTCCTCGAGAACGTCGCCTACCTCGTCGACGACGCCAAGCGGCGCGAGACCTTCGAAAAACTGCGCCGCGAGATCGGCTTCGACAAGCTCCTGACGACGCCGGCCGAGAAAATCGCGCGCGTCATCGAAGGCGGCGGCATGAAGCCGCTCATGCGCGCCGAGAAAGTCGTCGAGTGCGCGCGGATCTTCGCCGAGGCCGGCGCGCCGCTGGACAAAAAAGTCCTGCGCCGATATCCCGGCGTCGGCGAGCCGCTCGCCGACAAGATCCTCCTCTTCAACGGCAAGTCGCGCACGCTCGCGCCCGACTCGAACGCGCTGCGCGTGCTGCTGCGGCTCGGCTTCGGCACGGAGTCGAAGAGCTACGCGGCATCGTACAAGTCGGCCGTCGCGGCCGCGGGCGAAATGCCGAACGCGATGGAGGCGCACATCCTCCTCCGCCGCCACGGCCAGGAAGTTTGCAAACGCAGCGCGCCGCGCTGCGAGCTCTGTCCGCTGCGCGACCTCTGCGCCTACTACGCCAGATGCTCGTGAACGAGCGGCCGCGCTTGCAGCAGCGGCGCGTCGGCGATCTGCACGAATCCGAGGAACCGATTGCGCAGCTCCTCGGCGTCGCGCCCTTGGCGGCCGAGCTGGATGCGGGCGATCGTCTCCCCCGCCTTCACCGCGTCGCCCGTGCGCCGGTCGAACATCACCCCGGCGGCGTAGTCGATCACGTCGTCGGCCTTCTTGCGGCCCGCGCCGAGGTCCACCGTGAACATCCCGGCCTGGTACGTGTCGATGTGGGCGATGAAGCCGCTGCGCGGCGCCTTCACCTCGATCGTCTCCGCCGGCTGCGGCAGCAGCGCGTAGTCGTCGACGACCTCGGCGTTGCCGCCCTGCGCGGCGATCCACTTGCGTGCCTGCTCGAGCGCGCGGCCGGAGCCCAGCGCCTCGTCGAGCGCGGCGCGCGCGGAGGCGTCGTCGTAGCGGCCCGACATCACCAGGATGCGGATGGCCTGCGCGCGCGTGACCTCCTCGACATCCGCGGGCCCGTTGCCCTTCAGCACCTCGATGGTCTCGACGATCTCGTTGGCGTTGCCGGCGGCGACGCCGAGGGGGCGGTCCATGTCGGTGATCAGCGCTTCGACGCGCGTGCCCGAGCCGGCCGCGGCGTCGATGAGGCTCTGCGCCAGCGCCTTCGAGTCCTGGTAGTGGCGCATGAACGCGCCGCTGCCGGTCTTCACGTCGAGGATCAGCGCCGACGCGCCCATGGCCAGTTTCTTCGACATGATCGAGGCCGTGATCAGCGGCAGCGACTCCACAGTGCCGGTGACGTCGCGCAGGGCGTAGATTTTTTTGTCCGCCGGGGCGATCCCATCCGTCGACGTGGAGATCACGCCGCCGGCCTCTTCGACGCAGCGCTCGAACTCCTCGCGCGAGAGGCGGGCGTTGAAGCCGGGAATGGCCTCGAGCTTGTCGAGCGTCCCGCCGGTGTGGCCGAGGCCGCGGCCGGAGAGCATGCCGATTTTGATCCCGCACGCGGCGACCCACGGCGTGAGCACGAGCGACACCTTGTCGCCGACGCCGCCGGTGGAGTGCTTGTCGGCGATGAAGTCGTAGCGGTCGCGCAGGTGCCACTGCTCGCCCGAGCGCAGCATGGCCTGCGTCAGCGTGGCCATCTCCTCGGCCGTCATTCCGTTGATCGCGATGGCCATCAATAAAGCCGACATCTGGTACTCGGGGATCTCGCCGCGCGTGTAGCGGTCGACGAACGCTTCGATCTCGCGCGGCTCGAGCGGCGCGCCGCGGCGCTTGCGGTTCAAGAGCTCGTAAACGTTGAGGTCGGCCATCGTCATCACCTCAGATACCGCGAAAACCACTCCACGTACCGCTTCTCGATGTCCACTTGCCGCAGCGGATCCTCGGGGTTGTGGCCGTTGACCGGGTAGGCGAGGAACTTCACCGGCACGCCGTTGTCGCGCAGGGCGCGGTAGAGCTGATACGACTGCACGATCGGCACGCGCACGTCGCCGGCGTCGCTCAGGATCAGCGTCGGCGTGGTGATCTTCGCGGCCGAGGCGATCGGCGACTGCTCGATGTACTTCCTGGCGTTGTCGCCTTTGAACGGCGAGCCCCAGGTCAGGCCGCGGCCGAGGCCGCCGTCGCTGAGAACGTACTGGTCGAGCAGGTTGTTGACGGCGGCGCCGGAGACGGCGGCCTTGAAGATCGGGTAGTGGCCGATCATCCACGTCGTCATGTAGCCGCCGTACGACCAGCCGCCGACGGCGATGCGGCTCTCGTCGACGAAGCCCTTCTTCTTCACGGCCTCGAGGCCGGCCATGACGTCGCGGCCGGGGCCGGCGCCGGAGTCGTCGAGGATGGCGCGGGTGAAGTCGTTGCCGGCGTTGTCGCTGCCGCGGTAGTTGGGCTGGAAGACGACCCAGCCGTTCGCGGCGAGCGACTGCGGGATGGTGCTGAACGCGGTCGTCGATGCGGAGCGGGGGCCGCCGTGGATGTAGAGCACGAGCGGATATTTCTTCGCGGCGTCGAAGTCGGGCGGATAGGTGACGACGCCGTTCATGTCGTAGCCGTCGTTCTTCCACGTCACGACTTCGCTGCGGCCGAGCTGGCGCTCGGCGACGAAGTCGTTGAAGTGCGTGAGCTGGCGCGGCCTGGCGTCGAGAGAGCTGAGGACGTAGAGCTCGCGCGGATGCGACGGCGTCGACCCCGTGAAGGCGATGGTGCCGTTGCGCGCGACCGTGGCGTCGGGCCAGTAGGCATGCGTCGGATCGACGTCGCCGAGGTCGAGGGGGCGGACGTTGCCGTCGACGCCGACGACGTAATAGCGCGTCGACGCTCCCTCGTGCGCGGCGGTGAGGAAGGACTTGCCGTCGGGCAGCCAGATGCAGCGATAGATGTTGCGGTCGAGCGCCGCGGTGACCTCGGTGCCGCTGCCGCCGGACGCGGGGACGATCCAGATCGCGTTCGCGCTGCCGCGCTGCGCGCCGCGCGACTGCCAGTAGGCGATGCGAGTTCCGTCGGGCGAGAAGACCGGATGTGCTTCGTCGAGGTCGCTCGAGGTGAGGCGGCGCACTTCGCCGCTGGCGACGTCGGCGAGGGCGATGCGGGTGGTGTTCGGCGTGGCGGCGTGGGCGCTGTCGCGCCGGGCGATGGCGATGCTCTTGCCGTCCGGCGACCACGACAGCGGCGACGGCGCCGGGCCGGGCGGGTGGGCGATGGGCAGGCTCCACGAGCCCGAGGTGAGCCGCCGCGGAGCCCCGCCGTTCGCCGGCACGATCCAGACGTGCGACGGCGTCGGCTCCTCGCGCATGAGGTAGTCGTCGTCGCCGATCTCGAAGGAGAGCGGCTTCTCGTCCGACTTCGGCGCCTCGTCGGCGGTGACGTAGGCGATGCGCGCGCCGTCCGGGCTCCACGCGAACTGCTGCACGCCGCGCGGCGCGTCGGTGATGCGGTGCGCGTCGCCGCCGCTGAGCGGCATGATCCAGATCTGCCGCTTGGCCTCGCGCTCCGCGCTGGCGTTGGCGAGGAAGGCGATGCGCGCGCCGTCCGGCGACCAGCGCGGCGAGGCCACGCCGCGGCGGTCGAACGTCAGCGGCCGCTGCGCGCCGGTGGCGACGTCGACGGCGACGAGCTCGGCGTCGTAGCGATTCTCCTTCGCGTTCGGATGGCTGCGCACGATCACGATCATGCCGCCGTCGGGCGAGAGCTGCGGATCGGAGACGCCGACGATGCGCAGGCGGTCGGTTGGCTGCCAGCGGTCGGCGGCAAGGAGCGCGGCGGGAAGGATCAGAAGAAGGACGGCTGCCAGTCTCTTCATAGGCGCGAGAGGGTAGCAGATCGCGTTACGATGAACCGCGGTATGACTGTGCAGACCGAGATGGCCGTCGCCGGCGGTTCGACTGAACCGGCGCAGCAGAAGAAGGACAACTGGCCAGGAGAATTGCCGAAGCAGATCGCGGCGATCCGCGATCTGGCCTCCGCGAATGGCGTTGAGAAGGTGGGGTCGCGAAAGAAAGAAGTGGAATCGATTCTCGAATCGCTTGCCGCCCTCGGACTTCTGATCGCGTTCGATACTCCCGAAGGAAAACGGTGGCGCGCGGCCGCGTATTCGAATGCCTGACGAGCAACTGCTGTTTGCGGTCGAGACGCGGCTCGGATTCGTCGTCGATGTCACGGTTGACCGGTGGCAGATGATCACGTCGATCAAGCATCCCGCGATGCGCGAAAGGGAGAACGCCGTCAGGACAACGTTAGCCGAGCCTGAGCAGATTCGCCGCAGCCGAAGCGACGCAGCAGTCCTTTTGTTCTACAGGCAAACTGCGCCGTCCCGCTGGGTCTGCTGCGTCGTGAAGCGACTCACCGCCACGACGGCGTTTCTCATAACCGCGTATCCTACGGACGCGATCAAGGAAGGCGAGCTGATATGGAGCGACTGAAGGTCTGGTACGACCAGAAGGGGCAGACGTTGACGGTCTGGTTCGACGATCCCTCGCTGGAGCATGTCGCGGAAGAAACCGGTGACGAGATCGTGCTGATGAAGGACCATCGCGGCCGCGTCATCGGATTCGAGAAACTGAACTTTACGCCTGCCGATCCGCGGAACGTGGCCTTCGACTTCGAAACGGTTGACGTGTAGCGACGAGCATCGCACCTGCTACGATCGCGACGCCAATGCAGCGCCGCGCGGTCATTTTGCTCTCCGGCGGCCTCGACTCCGCCACCGTCCTGGCCATGGCCCGGCGTGAGGGGCGCGCCTGCCACGCCATCTCCTTCGTCTACGGGCAGCGGCACGAAATCGAGCTTGCGGCGGCGAAGCGCGTGGCCGGAGCGCAGGGCGTCGCCGAGCACCTCGTCTTTCCGCTCGACCTGCGCCTCTTCGGCGGCAGCGCGCTGACGAGCGACATCGCCGTGCCGAAGGACGCCGTCGGCGCGCCGGGAATCCCGGTCACCTACGTGCCGGCGCGGAACACGATCTTCCTCGCCCTCTCCCTTGGCTTCGCCGAGGTGCGCGACGCGCGGGAGATCTGGCTGGGCGTCAACGCCGTCGACTACAGCGGCTATCCCGACTGCCGGCCCGAGTTTTTGAAGGCATTCAAAAGAGTCATCGACACCGGCACGCGCAGCGGCGTCGAGCGCGGGGAGCCGAAGATCGTCGCGCCGCTGGTGAACATGACCAAGGCCGACATCATCCGCCGCGGCGCCGCGCTCGGCGTCGACTACGCCCTCACCCACTCCTGCTACGACCCCGACGCCGTGGGGCGGGCCTGCGGGCACTGCGACTCCTGCCTGCTGCGGCGGAAGGGATTCGAGGAGGCCGGCGTTCCCGATCCCACGGTGTATGCGCGTCACTGAGATCTTCCATTCCATCCAGGGCGAGTCGACGCACGCGGGGCGGCCGTGCGTCTTCGTCCGCCTGACCGGCTGCAACCTGCGCTGCCGCTGGTGCGACTCGGAGTACACCTTCACCGGCGGCCAGCGGATGGAGATCGACGAGATCCTCGACCGCGTCAAGAGCTACGGCTGCAACCTCGTCGAGGTCACGGGGGGCGAGCCGCTGGCGCAGAGCGAGTCGTTCGATCTGATCCGCCGCCTCTGCGACGACGGCTACGAAGTCCTGATCGAGACCTCCGGATCGATCGATGTCGCTCCCGTCGACCCGCGGGCCAAGATCATCCTCGACATCAAATGCCCCGGCTCCGGCGAAGTCGAAAAGAACCGCTGGGAGAACCTCGACATCCTTCGGCCTCACGACGAGATCAAGTTCGTCATCGCCGACCGCAACGACTACGATTGGGCCCGCCGCGTCGTGGAAGAGCGCAACCTGCAACGCTGGACGCTGCTCTTCTCGCCGGTGTGGGGAGAGATGGAGATGAAGTCGCTCGCGGAGTGGATGCTCGCCGACCGCGTGCCGGCGCGGCTGCAGACGCAGTTGCACAAGCACATCTGGGGGGCGGAGGCGCGCGGGGTATGACGACGCTGGATCACATCGGAATCGCCGTGAAGTCCATTGACGCCGCGAAAAAACTCTACGAAGACCTCGGCCTGACGATCGAGCACGTCGAGACCGTGGAGACGCAGAAGGTCCGCACCGCGTTCCTCTCCGTCGGCGAAGCGAACCTCGAATTGCTCGAGCCGACGAACGCCGACTCCACGATCGCCAAGTACATCGAGAAGCGCGGCGAGGGCATCCATCACATCTGCCTCCGCGTCGACGACATCGAGGCCCACCTGGCCCGGCTGCGCGAGCGCGGCTACCGCCTCATCAACGAGGCGCCGGTGCCGGGGGCGCACGGCTGCCGCGTGGCCTTCCTCCATCCGGCGGCGGGGAACGGCGTCCTCATCGAGCTGAGCGAGAAGCTGCCATGATCGAAGGCTTCGAGCCGTCGTCGCTCGTGATCGTGAACCTGGTCAATCCGAAGGAGAAGTTCTTCGGCGTGCTGACGGCGCTGTCGCCGGCGGGGGTGACGCTGCGCGGGATCAACCTCGACTCCTACGAGGACTGGATCCGCCAGATCGCCCACCGCGAGGAGGCCAACCTCGACGCCGCGACGATGTTCTTCCCGCTCTTCCGCGTGGAGCGCATCTGGCTCGACGAGGGCTCGGGGGCGATCAAGTCGTACGGACAGCGCTTCCACGACGTGACGGGAATGGCCATTCATTCGTATCTGGGACTCGACCGCGGGCATTAAACGCGATATGTTCGCGCGCCGAATTTCATTGGAGGGCTTCATTTCCATGTCCACACGCAATCGCCTGCTGGTTGCGCTGGCGCTGATCCTGGCGCTGGCGGCCTGTAAAGGGGAAAAGGCGAAAGAGGAAGAGTCGTTCTCGTTCGTGCCCTACCCGGGCTCGCGCTACCTGCCGCAGCTCACCGACACGTTCAAGCAGGCCCACAAGGTCATCAGTCCGACCGAGGAGCCGCCGCCGACGGCGATCTACGACACTGAGGCGCCGGTGGAGCAGGTGGCGGAGTACTACGCGAAGTCGTACGGCTACAGCAACGTCGCCCCCGACGCGACGAACAACCTGAGCGCGGCCAAGCCGCCGGCGTACTTCCGCGGCGGCGACCTGGCCACGGACGCGAAGGCCATCGTGCCGGTGGCGGAGAAGATGGGGCTGAAGATCGACGTGTCCAAGGCCAACGGCAAGTACAAGGCCGCGGAGATCGCCGCCAAGCCGAACCGCCCTCGGGTCACGGTGCAGCGCCCGTACTTCGACGTGTCGACGTCGCAGACGGTCGACCGCACGCTCATCCTGATGTCGAAGTGATGCCCGGAACGCGCCGCGCGCTGATCGCCGGCCTCGGCCTCATCGGCGGCTCGATCGGCATCGCCCTGCGCGCGGCAGGGTGGCGGGTGGCGTATCTCGATCCGTACGTCGATGATCCCGGCGACGCGGCGGATGAGAGGGTGTTCGCGTTCGTGCCTGCCGATGTTGTGGTTCTGGCGATGCCGGTGGATGTGGCTGTGTCGGAGGGGACAGGGGACAGGGGACAGGGGACAGGGGTTGTCACGTCCGTCTGCTCGGTCATGTCGCCGTTGCGCGCGGTTGCCGGCGAGAACTTCGTGGCCGGGCATCCGTTGGCGGGTTCCGAGCAACGCGGGCTCGCCGCGGCGCGCGGCGATCTTTTTCGCGACAAGGTCTGGTTCGTCGATCGCGAGCATCCTTTGGTCGCGGAGCTCATCGCGGCCTGCGGCGCGCGCATGGAGCTCGTCGACGCCGACGATCACGACCGCGCCGTCGCGCTGACCAGCCATCTGCCGCAGCTCCTCTCCACCGCGCTCGCGGCACATTTGCAGGAGAGCGGCGTCGACGAGCTCTTCATCGGCAGCGGATTGCGCACGTTCCTGCGGTTAGCCGAGAGCGACGCCAGCGTCTGGGCTCCCGTGCTGGCGGCGAACGAGGCCAACATCGCCCCCCATCTCGACGCCGTGCTGCGCATCGCCCGTGAGATGCTTCGCGGCGACGCCGGGCCGTTCGCCCGCGCCCGCGCGTTCATGAAATGAACTTCACCTTTCTCTACGTCGGCGCGGTCTACGCGCTCGCGGTCTGGCTGGCGCGGCGCGCCGGCGTCGCGGAGCTGCGCTGGCGCGTCGCCTCCTTCTTTTATCTGCTCGTCTTGATCTTCCTCTGGCGGCCGCTGACGGGGACGTGGGTCAACCTTCCGGTCGACATCGTCGGCATCCTGCCGCCGTGGTCGGGCTGGCTGCCGAAGCGGCGCATCGCCAACTTCGAGATGAACGACATCGTCATGCAGATCGTGCCGTGGGCGCATCAGGCGCGCGAGGCGTGGAGGTCGTTCTCGCTGCCGCTGTGGAACTCCCAGGCCGGCTGCGGGTACCCGCTGCTGGCGAACGCGCAGAGCTCCGCCTTCTCCCCGATCCGTCTCCTGGCGTTGCCGCTGCCGCTCGGCTACGCCTTCGCCGCCGAGGCGGCGTGGAAAATCCTCATCGCCCTCACCTTCACCTTTCTCTATTGCCGGCGGCGAGGATGGGGAGAGCTGCCGAGCGCCGTCGGCGCCATCGCCTTCGGCTGGTGCACATTTGTACAGACATGGCTGCACTTCCCGCTCGTCACCGTGGCCGTGTGGATCCCGGCGGCGTTCCTCACGACCGACCTGCTCCTCGAGCGCGTCACGTGGCCGCGGTTTCTGACCGCGGCCGGCGTCTGGGTGGTCATGCTCTACGGCGGGCATCCCGAGACCGTCTCGCACACGGCATTCTTCATCGCCCTGTACGTGCTGTGGTCCGTCGGCCGGCAGTGGCGCAACGCCGTTGCGATCGTCGCGGCCATCGCTGTTGCCGCGATGATCGCCGCGCCGTTCATCGCTCCGTTCGCCGAGGCCCTCACGAAGTCGAAGCGCTACCAGGAGCTGCAAGTTCGTCCCAACGAGATCGGCTACTACTCCGACTTCCCGTCCGAGGTCATCCTCTTCCAGCCCCAATTTTTCGGCCACGTCCCGGGCCCGAAGCCGTGGGGCCCCGCCGTGGCCGAGTCCATCACCGGCTTCGCCGGCATCCTCGGCGTGGCCTCGTGGTTCGCCCTCGTCCTGCGCGCCGTCGTCCGCCGCCGCTTCCGCGACCGCGAGCTCTACTTCGTCATCGGCACGCTCATCGTCCTCGGCATCATGCTGGCCTGGCCCGGCGTCAGCACCGCCTTCCACCTCATCTTCAAGCTCGCCGCGAACGCGCGCCTGCGCCTCATGCTCTGCTGGATGCTCGCGGCCATGACCGCGGCCGCGCTCGACGCCGTGCTGCGCGACCGCGCCGCGTTCCTCCTCTTCGGCGGCCTCGTCACCGCGGCCATGCTGCTCTGGCTCATGACGCGGATGCCGTTCCCCGGCGAGTGGGAGAAGAGCGCGGCCATGATGGCCATCCTGCCGTCGATGATCGTCCTGCTCGCGTCGACTGCGCTGGCCACGCGCTGGCGCGAGGCGGCGATGATGCTCGTCGGCGTCGCCGTGATCGCCGAGCTCTGGACCGCGTGCGATGGATGGAATCCGACGCTGCCGGCGACGCTGATGTATCCGACGACGCCGCTCCTCGCCAAGCTCGAAGACTTCCAGCGCGCGTGGCCGCGCGCGCCGTTCCGCGTCGCCGGCCTCGGACCCGCCTTCTTTCCGAACGCGCACGCGCTCTTCGGCGTCGAGGATGTTCGCGTCCACGACCCGATGGCCAACGGCCGCTACGTCGGATTCCTGCGCACGACCTTCGGCCTCAACACCGACGACTACTTCATGAAGTGGGAAGACCCCGACACGCGCGTCCTCGACCTCACCAACGTCCGCTACATCGTCACCGACGCGCGCTACGCGATGGCGGACCGCGACCGCTACGCGCTCGTCTACGAAGGGAAAGACGGCCGCATCTGGGAGAACCGCGACGTGCTGCCGCGCTTCTGGGCGCCGCCGAACATCGTGCTCGAGTTCAAGGGACAGAAGTTCGTCGACAAGCTCGCCCACCACACCGACTGGGCGCACACGGCCATGGTGAAGGTGCTGCCGGTGATCGACGACCGCATGCGCCAGGACCTCCTCGCGCCGCGGCCGGCGACGGCGCCGGTGGCGTCGGTGCGCATTGTGTCGGCGCGGCCGACGGACTTCCGCATGCGCGTGTCGGCGCCGCGATGGACGTTCGTAGCCAGCAGCATTCCGTGGTGGCCGGGATGGCACGTGACGCGGAACGGCCGCGAGATCGAGCCGCAGCCGGTCAACGGCCCGTTCCTCGGCTGGACGGTTCCACCGGGCCAGACCGAGGTGCGCGTCTGGTACGCGCCGGCGACGTTCTACGGTGGCGCGGCGGCGGCGCTCGTCACGGTCGCGGCACTTGCCGGACTCGCCACGCGATCGCGGCTCCGCCGGCGGCGAGCAGCAGAGCGATAGGGATCAGCGAGCGCGCGTCGCCGGCGCCGAAGAACGGCTCGCCGAGGTTGAAGCTCGCCCACTCGGACTGCGGCGAGCCGGGCGGCCAGCGCTGGAAGACGACGGCCTCGTCGTGCGTGAGGCGGTTCACCGAGGTGTGGCCGGTGATCGTCGCCGCGGACCACGGCGGCGTGATCGGCACGTCCGGCGAAAAATGGCCACGCAGCAATAAAGGGACGATGTACTGCGTCAGCGGGCGGGGGATCGTTCCCGACGGCTGCGGATCGACGGCGGCGGCGGCGAAGTTGATGGCGAAGGAGACGGCGGCGAGGGCGACGACGGCCGGGCGCGTCCAGCCGCGGCAGTCGAGCAGGCCGAGGCCGAGGAGCGGGATCAGCGGGACGAGGTAGCGCGCGCCGATGGCGAAGCCGCCCTCCCATCCGTTGAAGCAGATGTTGAAGAGGAAGAAGAACGCGGCGACGGCGACGATGCGCCAGTTGCGCATCTTCGGGATGGCCATCAACAGCACCGGCGCGAAGAAGAAAAGGCCGCGATACGGCGAGATCGTGATGCCGAGGAGCGCCTGCAGCGACGGCGCGACGAAGACGCTGCCGTGCGTGAGGAAACGCGCGTGCTCGCGGGCCATCGGCGTGACGAAGGGGCTGCCGAAGCAGATCCACTGATACGCGGCGACGGCGATCAGCGGGACGGCCGCGGCGGCGGCGAAGCGCGCCCGGCGCGCGAAGATCAGCGAGCTCACGCAAAGGTAATTCATCGCCGCGGCGACGCCGGCGGCGAGGCCGGCGAGCGCTTGCCGCTCGCTCGTGTACGCGTAGAGCATCAGCGCGCCGCTCGGCACGGCGATCATGAAGATCGTCGCGTAGGGGAAGAGCAGCGTGGCGAAGGCCGTCGTCAGCGCGACCGTGGCCGACCAGCGCGCGTCGACGCCGCGGCGGCGGCCGCAGGCGTAGAGCATCGACGGGATGAGCGCGCCCGGCAGCGCCACGCAGACGAGCGTGCAAAGGTAGACGGCGACGGTCAGCGGGACGGCGCTCGGGATCAGCGCGTACGGAATCGCCGCGAGCCACGACAGCATCGGCGGCTTGTTCGCATAGACGTGGCCGCCGGCGAAGGAGACGTCGCCGCTGTTGCCGGCGTAGGCATCGATGGCGAAGGAGTGGCGCTCGACGATGGCGCGGGTGAGGTCGAAGGCGGAGTTCTGATACCAGCCGCCGCCGGCGTAGAAATAGGCGTAGGTGGCGAAGGCGAGGAGGAAAAGCCATTCCGCGACGCGGCGGTCGGCAACCGTCACCGGAACTTCCGATTCAACCGCTCCCGCGCCAGGCTGTCGACGCGCGTCAGCGTCGGCGCGAGCGCCTCGCGCTGCCGCTCCACGAGCTGGGCGATGCCGCTCTTGGCCAGCGCCAGCATGGCGTTCATCTCCTCCTCGCTGAACGTGGCCCCCTCGGCCGTCCCCTGCAGCTCGACGAAGCTGCCCTTGTCCGTGGCCACGACGTTCATGTCCACGCCGGCCTTCGAGTCCTCCTCGTAATTCAGATCGAGGCAGGCGTTGCCGCCGATCATGCCGACGGAGATGGCCGCGACGAAGGCGCTGACCGGCCAGCTCCCCATTTTGCCGTCGATGTAGAGCCGTCCCAGCGCCAGCGCCAGGGCTACGAACGAGCCGGTGATCGAGGCCGTGCGCGTGCCGCCGTCGGCCTGGATGACGTCGCAGTCGATCCAGATCGTCCGCTCCCCCATCAGCTCCGCGTTCACCGCGGCGCGCAGCGAGCGGCCGATCAGGCGCTGGATCTCCATCGTCCGTCCGCCCTGCTTCCCGCGCGCGGCCTCGCGCTCCGTGCGCTCGCTCGTCGCCCGCGGGAGCATGCCGTACTCCGCGGTGACCCACCCTTTGCCGGTGCGGTAGAGGAACGGCGGCACCTTCTCCTGCACGGAGGCGGTGCAGATGACGCGCGTGTCCCCCACCTCGATCAGCGCCGACCCCTCGGCGTGCTTGCTGAAGTTCGGCGTGATCAGCACGCGCCGCATCTCGTTCGGCGCGCGGCCGTCGTTGCGTGCGGTCATTCCGCCGCTCCGGCGGGGACGCCTTCCTCGATCTCGGCGCCCTTCGGCACGACCACGATGCCCGACTCCGTCACCGTGAAGCGCTGCCGGTCGAGCTCGAGGTCGTGGCCGATCGTCGTGTACGGCGGGATCTTCACGCCCTTGTCGATGATGCAGCGGCGGATCTTCGAGTGACGCCCGACGTCGACGCCGTCCATGAGAATCGACTCGTCGACCTCGGTGTACGAATGGATGCGCACCCGCGGATGCAACACGGAGCGGTTGATCGTGCCGCCGGAGATGATCACGCCGTCCGAGACCATGGAGTCGGTGGCCACGCCGATGCGCTGCGTCTGGGCGTCGGCGAAGACGAACTTCGCCGGCGGGAGGTGCAGCGGCGCGGAGATGATCGGCCACTGCGGGTTGTAGAGGTTGAAGGCCGGCGAGACCGACACGAGGTCGAGGCACGCGGCGAAGTACGCGTCGATCGTGCCGACGTCGCGCCAATAGCCGCGGTTGTTCTCGGCCTCGCCGGGGATGTAGTTCTTGGCGAAGTCGTACGCGAAGACCTTCATCCGCCGGTACATGTCGGGGATGATCTCCTTGCCGAAGTCGTGGGCCGAGTCGCGCAGGGCGTTGCGCTGCAGGACGTCGATCATCACGCTGGCCTTGAAGATGTAGTTCCCCATCGAGGCCAGGATCATGTCCGGCCGGTCGGGGATGGGCTTGGCGTTCTCCGACTTCGGCTTCTCCACGAAGCCGGTGACGCGGTAGTCGGGGTCGATCTCCACGACGCCGAAGTGATGCGACTCGCTGATCGGCACAGGGATGGTGGCGATGGTCAGGTCGGCGTTCGTGGCGATGTGCTCCTGCAGCATCTGGCTCACGTCCATCTTGTAGATGTGATCGCCGCCGAAGACGCAGACATACTCGGGCTGCTCGTCGAAGATCAGCTCGAGGTTCTGAAAGACGGCGTCGGCCGTGCCCCGGAACCAGAACGGCCCCTTGCGCATCTGGGCCGGCACGACGTCGACGTACTGCCCGATCTCCGGCACGAGCCGCCAGGTGCGGGTGATGTGCTCGATGAGGGAGTTCGACTTGAACTGCGTCAGCACTTTGATCTTGAAGAAGCCGGAGTTGAGGAAGTTGTTGATGACGAAGTCGACGATGCGGTAGCGCCCGGCGAACGGCACGGCGGGCTTGGCGCGGTCGCGGGTGAGCGGGTAGAGGCGCTCGCCCATGCCTCCGGCCAGGATCATGGTGAGGACGTTGCGCCGGGATAAGGAACCGTACATGCGACGCGGCGAATCTTAGCAATTCGTGTGCTAAAACTGCGGCGCATCCATGGCTGAAAAGGACTACTACGACATCCTCGGCGTCAAGAAAACGGCCACGGACGACGAGATCAAGAAGGCCTACCGGTCGCTGGCGAAGAAGTTTCACCCCGACAAGAACAAGGGGAACAAGGACGCCGAGGCGAAGTTCAAGGAGCTCTCCGAAGCCTACGCGGTGCTTTCCGACAAGGAGAAGCGCCAGCAGTACGACCGCCTCGGACGCGAGGCCTTCCGCTTCCCCGGCGGCGCGGGCGGGCCGTTCGGCGGCGGGGGGGCGAATCCGTTCGAAGGCTTCGACTTCTCGCAGTTCACGCGGGCGGGCGGACCGGGCGGGGGGGCGCGCAGTTACACGCGCACGCGGCGTGGCGGCGGGGGCGGCTTCACCGACATCTTCTCCGACCTGTTCGGGGGCGGCGGCGCGGCCGGATTCGAGCCCGGGCCGGAGCGCGGCGGCGACGTCGAGGCCGAGGTGACGATCGACTTCCGCGACGCCGTCCTTGGCACGACGATGGAGCTGTCGCTCGCGCGCGGCGGCGCGCCCGACACGGTCAAGGTCAAGATCCCCGAGGGCGTCCGCGACGGGCAGCGCATCCGCCTCCGCGGCAAAGGCCAGCCCGGCATCGACGGCGGTCCGCCCGGCGATCTCAACCTCCTCGTGCACGTGCGCCCGCATCCGTTCTTCGAGCGCCGCGGCGACGACATCCACATCGAGCTGCCGATCACGGTCGGCGAAGCGATCCGCGGCGCCGAGGTCGAGGTGCCGACGATCCACGGCCCGGTGCGCGCGCGCATCCCCGCGGCGACGCAGAGCGGGCAGACGTTCCGCATCAGCGGCAAGGGCGTGAAGAAGGGCAACCATTACTATCGCGTGATCGTGCACGTGCCGAAGGAGGCACCCGCCGACGCCGCCGACAAGATCGAAGCGGCCTACGACACGAATCCGCGCGCGAACCTGAAGACGGCACTGTGACTGCACCCGGACAAATCTTCGTCATCGGCGACTCGCACATCGGCCTGGCCGACGGCAGCGAGCAGCCCATCGTGGCCTGGCTCGACCGCCTGGAGGCGCTCGCCCCGCGCGCGCTCTACCTGAACGGCGATCTGTTCCACTACCTCATCGCCGACGACAAGTTCTGCACGCGCTCGGTGGAGATCGTCTTCGCGCGCCTGCGCGCGCTGCGCGACCGCGGCGTGCCGGTGCACTACGTCGAAGGGAACCGCGACTTCTTCCTCGAGGGCTCGTTCGCCGAGGAAGCGGTCACGGACGTGGCCATGGAGTACGCCGTCCGCGCCGGCGCGCGCAATTACCTCATCGTGCACGGCGACCTGATCAACGATCGCGACTACCCGTACCGCTTCTGGCGCTTCGCCTCGAAGAACGCCTTCTCGCGCCTGTCGCTGAAGCTGATCCCGAAGGGCGTGGCCCGGAACTTCGTCGACAGCGTGGAGCGCAAGCTGGCCAGGACGAATTTCAAGCACAAGTCGCGGCTGCCGCTGGAGCAGTTCGAGGACTACGGCCGCAAGCGCAGCGCCGAGGGGTACACGGACATCGTGTTCGGGCACTTCCACCAGAAGTTCGTGGAGCCGATGGGAGGAGCGACGATCACGATCTTGCCGCCGTGGTATGAGACGGGGGAGGCGATGTGTATTGATCCGGATTCAGGCGAGTTCACGTTCGAGGAGATATGAAATCAGAAAGCAGAAGGCAGAAAGCAGAAGTCCTCGCGGCGTACGCGCGTCGGCTGCTTTTATTTCTGCTTTCTGCTTTCTGCTTTCTGCTCTCATGATCGTCTCCTTCCTCGGCACCGGCACGTCCACCGGCGTCCCCGTCGTCGGCTGCCGCTGCCGCGTCTGCACGTCTTCCGACCCGAAGAACCAGCGCCTGCGCCAGTCGGTGAAGATCGAGGCGAATGGGAAGTACTTCCTGATCGACACCACTCCCGACTTGCGTCTGCAGCTCCTGCGCGACCCCATCCCCCGCCTCGACTTCGTTCTCTTCACCCATTCCCATTCCGACCACCTCATGGGCCTCGACGACATCCGCCCGTTCAACTTCCGGCAGCGGTCGCCGATCACCGCGTACGCCAGCGCGCCGACGGCGCACGCCATCCGCCGCGCTTTCAGCTACATCTGGAACGACTCGCAGATCGGCGGCGGAAAGCCGCAGCTCGAGCTGATCGAGGTCGACGGCCCGTTCCGCGCGGACGGCATCGACATCGTCCCCATCCCGGTGCGCCACGGCGAGTGGACGATCCTCGGCTACCGAATCGGGCCGTTCGCCTACATCACCGACACGAACGGCATCCCTCCCGAGTCGCGCGCGCTGCTCGACGGGATCGAAGTCCTCGCTCTCGACGCCCTCCGCCCCGCCCCGCCGCATCCGACGCACTTCACGATCGGCGAGGCCACGCAGGTGGCGCAGGAGATCGGCGCGCCGGTGACGTACCTCATCCACCTCACGCACGAGGTCGACCACGACGAGGTCGAGGCCACGCTGCCGGAGGGCGTGCATCTCGCGTATGACGGCCTGACGCTGGAGTTCGCGTGAGGGTCATCCCGCGCGTCGAGCACATCAACGCGACGGTGACGGCGCCGCCGTCGAAGTCGTATTCGGTCCGTGCGCTCCTCATCGGCGCGCTCGCCGAGGGAACGACGCTGGTGACGAACTGCCTCGACGCGGACGACACCCGCTACGCGCTCGAGGCGCTTCGCACGATCGGGTTTTCGATCGAAGGCAACTTCAAGGACGGCGTGCGCATCGGCGAGCGCGTGAGCATGTCGGCGAACGAGGTGCCGCTCTTCGTCGGCAACGCCGGCACGGCCATGCGCTTCCTCACCGGCATCCTCGCCTTCGTGCCGGGGCGCTTCGTCCTCGACGGCGAGCAGCGCATGCGCGAGCGGCCCATCGGCGACCTCGTCGAGGTGCTGATGAAGATCGGCGCCGAGGTCGAGTACGCCGATCGCGAGGGCTTCCCGCCGCTGCGCATCCGCGGCAAGAAAATGCGCGGCGGCTTCGACGCCGGGATCGCCGCCGACACCTCCAGCCAGTTCGCCTCGGCGCTGATGATGGGCGGGGCCACGCTGCCCGAGGGCATCACGCTGCGGCTGATGTCGGTGGCCTCGGCGCCGTATCTCGATATCACCGCGAGCATCCTCGGCGCGTTCGGCGTGAGCGTCGCGCGGCAGGGCAACGTCATCCGCGTCCGCGGCGGCCGACTGCGCCGCGACACCTACGAAGTCGAAGGCGATTACTCCTCGGCGTCGTACTGGTTCGCCGCCGCGGCGGCCACGCGCGGGACGGTGCGCGTGAACGGCTTGGCGCTGCCGAGCGCGCAGGGCGACGCGAAGTTTTTGGAGATTTTGCGGGACATGGGCTGTGTCGTCGACGGCACGACCGTGACCGGCGGCGCGCTCCGCGGCGGCACGTTCGACTGCAACGCCACGCCCGACCTCGTGCCGACGCTGGCCGCGATCGCGCCGCTGGCGAGCGAAGCGGTGGAGATCGTGAACGTCGCCAACCTTCGCGTGAAGGAGTCGGACCGCCTCGCCACCGTGACCGAGGAGCTGCGCCGCCTCGGCGCGCGCGTCGAGGAGCACACCGACGCCCTGCGCATCCAGCCCGGCTGGGGCAGCGACCCCGTCACCGTCGACACGCACAACGACCACCGCATCGCCATGGCCTTCGCCGTCGCCGGCCTGGCCCGCGGCAACGTCACGATCGCGAACGAGCAGGTGGTGTCGAAGTCGTATCCGCGCTTTTGGAAGACGCTGGACGAAATCCTCGCGCGATGAAAACGCGCATGGCCTCGGCCGAGCGGCAGTAGTCGACGAAGCGCCGCGCCGCCTCCGCATGCTTCGCCCCTTTCACGACGGCGATCGGATAGACGGCCTGCTCGTCCAGCTGCAGCGCGACACGCGTACGCTTCGCCAGACGCGCGTCGGTGGCGTAGACGATGGCCGCGTCGGCGCCGCCGCTCTCGACGGCAGCGAGCGCAGCGCGCACGTTCTCGCAGGGAATGATCTTCGGCTCGATCGCCGCCCACACCCCCGCCCGCTGCAGCGCCTGCCGCGCGTAGACGCCGGCGGGGACGGCGCTGGGATCGCCGATGGCCACGCGTCCGAGCGGCAGCAGATCGCGCAACGACGTCATCGGCCGGTTGCTGACGACGACGAGCGTGTTCGCGAGCAGCGGCACCGGCGGCTGCAGAAGCGCGCGAATCGACTCGATCGTCCGCTCGTCCGCGGAGAGGAACACGTCGATCGGCGCTCCCGCCTCGATCTGCCGCGCCAGCACGTTCGACCCGGCGAAGTTGAACACGACGCGCTCGCCGCCGCGTGCTTCCCAGCCGCGCGCAACGTCCGTCAGCGCCTCTTTCAGGCTGATCGCCGCGGCCACGTCGAGCTCGCGCGGCGCGCGCGCGCATGAGGCCGCGAGCAGCACCAGAGCCAGAAGCCGTCTCATCGTTTCGCTACAATAGCGCGCCTCCCGTGCCGACCTGGTACTTGCTGTTGGCGCTCCTTTTCATCGTCGCGAACGGATTCTTCGTCGCCGCGGAGTTCGCCATCGTGCGCGTGCGCCCGACGCAGCTCGCGGAGATGGCTGCGGAGGGAAGCGCGCGGGCGAAGATGGCCCGGCGCATCACCCGCCGCCTCGACAGCTACCTCTCCGCGACGCAGCTCGGCGTGACGCTGGCCTCGCTCGCCCTCGGCTGGGTCGGCGAGCCAGCCTTTGCGTCGCTCATCCTTCCGCATCTGACGGGCCTCGGCCTGTTCGCCGCCGGCGTCGCGCACTCCATCGCCGCCGTCGTCGCCTTCACGCTCATTTCCGCGCTGCACATCATCTTCGGTGAGCTCGGGCCGAAGTACATCGCCATCGACAAGACCGTGCCGACGACGCTGTGGGTCGCGCACCTGCTGCGCGCCTTCTACGTCGTCATGTTCCCGGTGATCTGGCTGCTGAACAAGACCTCGAACGCGGTGCTGCGCCTGATTGGAATCAAGCCCGCCGGCAAGGAGGACATGGTCCACTCCGAGGAAGAGCTGCGGCTGATCCTGGCCTCGTCGGAAAAGGCGGGCGTGCTCTCCGAGGAGAACCGCGAGATCATCGAAGGCGTCTTCGAGTTCTCGAAGCGGACGGCGCGCCAGATCATGGTGCCGCGCACCGACGTGGTCGTGCTCTCCACGACGAAGTCGATCGAGGAGAACCTGGAGATCCTGCGCACGACGCGGCACACGCGCTACCCGCTGTGCGACGGCTCGCTCGACCAGACCATCGGACTGATCCACGTGAAGGACCTCTTCCTCGCCCAGTTGCGCGGGCCGGGACGGCCGCTGATCGAGCTGAAACGCGACATCCTCTTCGTGCCGGAGAACAGCACGGTGGAGGCGCTGCTGTCGCAGTTCATCGAGAGCAAGACGCACATGGCCGTGGTGCTCGACGAGTACGGCGGCGCCTCGGGGATCGTGTCGCTGGAGAACATCACCGAGGAGCTCTTCGGGCAGATTCAGGATGAGTTCGACCGCGAGCGCCCGGAGATCGAGCCGCTCGGCAACGGCCGCTACCGCGTGCGCGGCGACTACCTGATCGAAGACCTCGCCGACCGTTTGAAGGTGGACGTGGGCGAGCCCGCGGAGGAGACGATCGGCGGCTACGTGGCCGCGCGCCTCGGACGCGAGGTCCAACCCGGCGACCGCACGAACCTCGGCAAGCTGCAGATCGAGGTCCTCGATGCCGAGCGCTTCCGCGTGCGCTGGGTGATCGTGCAGGCCCCCAAGCCACAGGCCGAGGAGGAAGCGGAGGAGCCTACCGCTTGAACACGCCGGCGAGCTTGTGCCACGCCCGCGTGATCACATTGCCGCCGTGCTCGTGCGGACGCTGCGCCACGCTGTGCCGCGCCGCGCGCGAGTCCTTCAGGATGCGGTCGGTTTGCTGGATTCGCATGCGAGGAAGAGGAGCGAGGGGCGTGCCATTCTAACGGCGGCGGATGATGTGGTTGTATTCCTCGTGCGAGCCAATCCAGCCCCACAGGATGCCGTCATCGACAGGACGTCCGAGCGCGCGGTAATGCGCTCCGATGCGCACGGCCCAATACCGCCCAACACGCTTCAGGTGAAGCGACTGGTGGCGCGGATTCGCACGAAGAAGCTGGTAGCTCTCGCGCGCGAGTTGTTGAATTTCTGCAGGCAGCGTTTCGAAGAGAGACCAGAACGAGGACGCTGTGTAATGGTTCAAAACTTCGTGCTCTTGCCTTCACGATGCTCGCGAAGCGCAGCTTCGAAGAATTCATCGAGTCGTCCGTTGGCGGAGTCTTCCGCGATCTCGCGATCCCACTCGTCCCAATCGCGTTCGCATATCCATTCATGAAGCTCCGCCAACTCGTCGTGATTCAGCTTCTCGATCTCTTCCTGGAGCATCTGCACCTTCGTCATGGCCTCACCATTTTAATCCCGCAGCAGCGCCGTCTGCGGCGGCGGTTCGTCCTCGTCGCTGTCGACCTCCAGCGCCTTGTCGTGCCACTCGCAGACGATCTGCACCACGCGCTCGGGCTCGTCGACGATGTGGATGCTGTCGACGTCCTCCTGCGTGATGTTGTTCGCGACGAGCACGCGCTCGCGCAGCCATTGGATCAGGCCGTTCCAGTAATCGCGGCCGAAGAGAATCACCGGGAAATTCGTGATCTTCTTCGTCTGGATCAGCGTCAGCGCGCCCATCAGCTCGTCGAGCGTGCCGAAGCCGCCGGGGAAAGTGATGAACGCCTCCGAGTACTTGATGAACATCGTCTTGCGCACGAAGAAGTAGCGGAACGTCATGGCCTTGTCGACGTACTGATTGATCTTCTGCTCGAACGGCAACTCGATGTTGCAGCCGACCGACATCGCTCCGGCCTGGCGCGCCCCCTTGTTCGCCGCCTCCATGATCCCCGGGCCGCCGCCGGTGATGATGGCGAAGCCGGCGCGGCCGAGGAGCTCGGCCGTCTTCACCGCGGCGGCGTAGTACTCATTCGACAGTGCAGTGCGCGCGGAGCCGAAGATCGACACGGCCGGATACACCTCGGCGAGATGGTCGAAGCCGGCCACGAACTCGCTCGTGATCCGCAGCACGCGCCACGACTCGCTCTGCAGGCGCGTCTCGCGGCTGGGACGGTCCAGCAGCTTGCGGTCTTCGAGCGCCTCGCGCGGCTTCGGCGGGATGTGAATCTCGTGAGCGTCTTTGATCTCCATGCGCGGCATTGTATTTTGTGCCCCGCATGAAGTACTTCCTCGGCGTCGACGGCGGGGCATCGAAGACCGCCGCGCTCGTCATCGACGAAAGCGGCAAGTCCCTCGGCACCGGCCTGGCCGGGCCGTCGAACCATCTCCGCGTCGGCATCGAGACCGCCGCGCGCAACATCGAGCGCGCCGTGAACAAGGCCGTCGTCGCCGCCGACGTGGCCACGCGCGAGATCGTCTGGGCCTACTGCGGCATCGCCGGCGCCGATCATCCCGCGCACCGCCAGGAGATCGTCGACTCGCTGGAGATCTTTTTCCCGCGCGGCAACTTCACCGTCGACAACGACGCCCGCATCGCCCTGACCGGCGCCATCGGCTTCGGCGCCGGCATCGTCGTCATCGCCGGCACCGGCTCCGTCGCCTTCGGCCGCAACGACGCCGGCGAGGAGATGCGCGCCGGCGGATGGGGACCGATCATCGGCGACGAAGGGAGCGGCTACTTCATCGCCCGCACGGGACTCAGCGCCATCCTCCGCGCCTTCGACGGGCGCGGCAAAGCGACGCTGATGACCGACCTCCTCCGGAGCGAGCATCACCTCGAGCCGCGCGATCTTCCGCGGGCCATCTACGCGCAGACCACGCACGCCGACGACGTGGCCCGCTTCGCCACACTCGTCTTCGACGCCGCCGAGGCCGGCGACGCCGTGGCGCAGTCCATCCTCGAGCTCTCCGCGCAGCAGCTGGCCATGTGCGTCACCGCCGTGGCGCGGCGGCTGAAAATCGTCGACGACGCCTTTCCCGTCGCCTACGTCGGCGGCGTCTTCAAGGCCGGCGAGACTCTCCTGGCGCCGCTGCGGGCCGCCATCAACGCCACGTCCGAGAAGGCCACGCTGCAGCCGCCGCTGCACACCCCGGTCGAGGGCGCCGCGCAGATGGCCATCCGCGCGGCGGAGAGCCCGCGGCCGGAGCGGCCGCGCGATCTCACCGAAATTTCACAAGTTTCGGGTTGATAAAGCACTCCTCTTGCATTCATCTGCCGCCACGAATTGAAGGAGGAGGAGTTATGACCCGACGCTTAAGTCTCGTGGTGATCGTGTTGTTTTTGGCGGCGGCGGTGGTGCAGGCGCAGACGTACGGCGTGGTGATGACGGGATCGCAGGAGCGCCCGACACCGACCACGAGCACGGGTTGGGGGAACGCCACGGTGTCGTTCACCGACTCGACGCACTCGAACATCAATGTGACGATCACAGTCAAAGGACTCACCAGCGCGATCACCGGCGCGCACATCCATCTCAAGAACAGCGGCAGCGACGTCGGCAACATCGTGGTCGGCTTCACTCCGACGGCGACGTTCACGAACGGCAAGCTGACCGGCACCTTCCCCATCGACGCCGCGACCGCCACGGGGCTCCTGGCCAACCCGAGCAACTTCTACATGAACGTGCACACGGCGGTGAATCCCGGCGGCGAGATCCGCGGAGATCTGACGCCGGTGTCGGGGCAGTTCGTCACCTTCGCGGGCGAGCTGCGCGGCTCGAACGAGACTCCTCCGACGAGCAGCACCGCGGTCGGCGCGTTCTTCATCACCGTCGACACGATCAACAAGACGCTGACGTGGGACGTGACCTCGAACGTCGCCAATCCGACGCTGGCGCACATCCATCCGGGCGCCGCCGGAGTCCCCGGCAGCCCGCTCATCACCTTCGCCACGAGCGCGAGCGCGTTCACGAACGGGCGCACGAGCGGCACGACGTCGATCGCCGCCCTGAGCGACGCGAACTTCAACAGCCTCATCACGACGCCGCAGAACTTCTACGTCAACGTGCACAGCACGACGAACGGCGGCGGCGAGATCCGCGGTCAGATGGCCTTCGCGAACGAGAACGACATGGCCGTGGCCGGCCGCGTCACGAACGCGCTCGGGCAGACGTTCGTCACCGACGCGCGCGTCTTCAACCCCTCGTACGACGCGCCGGTCGTGGCCCTGCTCGAGTACTTCGCCTCCGGGACGACGGCGAACACGCTGGCCACGGCGACGAAGATCGTCGACATCCCGGCCCGCGGCACCGCCGTGCTCAACGACATCGCCGGCAGCTCCGGCTTCAACATCACCGGCACGGGCGGCGTGCGCGTGTCGAGCGCCGTCCCGCTCGTGGCCACGTCGCGGATCTTCCTCGACCTCCGTCCGAGCGGCAAGGGGACGTTCGGGCAGTTCGTGCCGTCGGTGAAGCGCGCCAACAGTCTGCGCCGCGGGGCGATGACGCAGCTCTCCAACCAGAGCGATCTCACGAGCGGCTCGCGCACGAACATCGGCTTCTTCAACCCGAACCCGGTCGCCGTCACGGTGCGCCTCGAGCTGCGCGGCGCCGACGGCACGCTCCTCGGGCAGAGCACGCAGTTCCTGCAGCCGCTCTCGCAGCAGCAGAACGGCATCGCCGGCTACTTCAACGGCGTCGATTTGACGAACGCGCAGAATCTGACGCTGTCGTTCGACGCCAGCGCGCCGATCGACGCCTACTCCTCGGTGATCGACAACGTGGCCACCGACCAGATTTTCGTCGGAGCACAGGAGGATTTGGGAGTAGCGGCGCAGAGTTAGTAATGCCGCAAGGGCGCCCCTCACCCGCCCTTCGCTTCGCTCAGGGCACCCTCTCCCCGCTCGCGGGGAGAGGGACAGGCGCGCCGTCGTCACTTCATACTTCTATCGCGCACGGCCCTGAACTCGTCGCCCGGCACCCAGTTCGGCATCTCCGCCTGATTCGCGGCCTGCCAGCCGAACCAGAACCCGAGCTGGGCCATCTGCTGCCCTTCCGACCAATCCCAACGCGGATCGAACTCGTCGCTCGGCTGGTGATAGCGATGCTCGCGGTAGTCCTCGGACGCCTGCCTCCCCCATCCCGCGGGCTTGCCGACGACGTCGACGCCGGCGTCGACGGAGAACGCGGGAATGCCGACCTTGCCGAGGCTGAAGTGATCGGAGCGGTAGTAGTGGCCCTGCTCCGGCTCGGGGTCGGGGATGATCTTGAGGCCGAGCGCCTTCGTGATCGTCTGGGCCTCGGGATAGAACGTCGTCCGCTCGATGCCATTCATCGTCACGTCGCGGACGCGGCCGAGCTCGGGGATCGCGTCGAAGTTGAGGTTGAGGGCGATGCGGCCCGCGGGAATCGGCGGATGCTGCCCGAGGAATGCGGAGCCGAGCAGCCCCTGCTCCTCGGCAGCGACGGCGGCGAAGTAGATCGAGCGCTTCGGCGCCGGCTTCGTCTCCGCCCACGCGCGCGCGAGCTCGAGCAGGATCGCGCAGCCCGAGGCGTTGTCGATCGCGCCGTTGTAGATCGTGTCGCCGCGCGCGTCCGGCTTGCCGATGCCGAGGTGATCGTGGTGCGCGGTGTAGATCACGGCCTGCTCGCGCAGCTTCGCGTCGCTCCCTTCGAGCTTGGCGATGACGTTGCCGGTATCGAACTTCCGCAGCTTGCTCGCAATCGTCCCGGTCAGCTTGTAGCCGAGCGGCACCGGCTTGAAATCGCGCGACGCCGCCGCCTTCGTGAGCTGATTGAGATCGTAGCCGGCGGCTTTGAAGAGACTCGCGGCCGTCGGCTCCGTCACCCACGAGGCGAAGTGCAGCGCCGGCTCGTTCGGCTTGAGGCCGATGAACGACGTCTCCGTTCCCCACGAGTTGCGCACGACGCCCCACGGATAGCCGGCGGCGTCGTTGGTGTGGATGAGGATCACGCCCGCCGCGCCGAGGCGCGTGCCCATCTCGTACTTGTACGTCCAGCGGCCGTAGTACGTGCGCGCCTTGCCCTTGAAGAGATCGGGCTCCTGCGCGTTCGCCGGCGGATCGTCGACGAGCATCACCAGCGTCTTGCCGCGCGTGTCGAGGCCTTTGTAATCGTCCCAGCGATACTCCGGCGCGACCACGCCGTGGCCGACGAAGACGACCTCGGAGTCGAGCGCGCTCTGCTCCGTCTGCGACTGGTCGGTGGCGACGAATTGGTCGAGGTACTTGAGCGGCCCGATGGCCGGCGCGCCCGCCTTCGTGAACGACACCGAGGTCCGCTCGGGATCCATCGTGACCCCGATCAGCGGGACCTTCTGGATGTACGAGCCGTTGTCGCCGGCGGGCTTGAGCCCGTACGACGCGAACTGCGTGGCGATGTACTCCATGGCGATGTCGTCGCCGCGCGTGCCGGGGCCGCGGCCTTCGAGGAGGTCGCTGGCGAGGAAGCGGTCGTGGGCGCGGAGGGCGTCCTTGCTGATCGAGGCCATGGCCCGGTGGACGGGCGGCGGCACCGTGCCGGCGTCCGCGAAAAGGAAGAGAGGGAGGAGCGGGAGGAGCCATTTCGGTCGCATACGCGGTAGCATATCGAACACTCAGGTAAGCGATTCGGAGCCCGGCGCGTCAGCTCGGCTTGAGAATAAGGAGGGTTTGCATGACCGCACGTCGTTTCTTCTCCGTCCTCGCGCTCATCGTTGTCCTCGCCACCGCGTTCGTCGCCGGCCGGGCCACGGCCGACCAGCCGCATATGCAGGCAGCACTGGAGCACCTGCGCGTGGCGAAGGTCGAGCTGGACGCCGCTCTCGCCGACAAGGGCGGCCACCGCGTCAAGGCATTGGCGCTGACGAAGGATGCGATCGCCGAGGTCGAGCGCGGCATCGCCTACGACCGCCGCCACTGACAAGTAGGGGACAGGGGACGGATCACAGGGGACAGGCACCTGTCCCCCGTCCCCTGTCCCTCGTCCCCTCCCTTCTGTTACAAAACTGCTTCCACAGACTCACATCCGAGTCATAACCAAAAAAAATGTTGCATCGGGAGGGTAGGGATTTCGGGAGATAAATCACCCCTAGACAGAGTGCAGTTTATGCTCACCGAAGGAATCGACGTTTTCACGGAAAACCGCCTTCCCCTGCAGGAACGAGTGGTCGACAAGCTGGCCGACATCATGTTCGCCTCGGACATGATCCGCGACATGCTGGCGGATAAGCGGTTCGTAGAGGCGCAGAGGCTGGAGACCGTCAAGATCGCCGTGCAGGGGATCTACGACCAGGTCAACGGTCTGATGCACCAGCTCACGGACTGAGAGAGATCCGGCGGCGACGGCCGGGCGTATCTTGCTCAGACGAGCAGCGCGCGATGAAGCCACCTTCACGTGTCGATCTCGCCGTGCTCAACGAGATCGCACGCATCGCCACCCAGGATCTCGAGCTACGGCCGATGCTGCAGCGCATCACCGACACGCTCGCCTACACGTTCGACTGGGAGTTCGTGGCCCTGATCTCGATCAGCGACGACCGGCAAAGCTTCGTCTGCGAGGCCATCACGGCCTCGGTCCCGGCGGAGGTCTACGTCGGCTACGGCCGCCCCCTCGGCAGCGGCGTCGTCGGCGAGGTCGCGGCCACGGCCAAGCCGCTGCTCCTCGACGACGTGCGCGAGCACAAGAACTACATCGAGACGCTCCCCGGCGGCCTCTCCGAGCTCTGCGTCCCCGTCGTCCACGGCAGCCGCCTCGTGGCCATCCTGAATCTCGAGTCGACGCGCCTCGCGGCGTTCCACGACCAGTTGCCGCTCCTGCTCACGGTCGCCGATCAGATCGCTCCGGCGATCGCCAACGCCCGCCTCTACGGCGAGCTGAAACAGCGCGCCAGCCTGATGGAGATGATGAGCGAGCTGTCGCGGACGGCGCTGGAGGCCATCGAATTCGATCAGCTCATCGAACGCGTCGTCGGCTACATCCGCGAGCGCTTTCCGATCGACGTGACGGCGATGCTCGGCAGCGCCGGCGCGGCGGAGACGAAGTTCGACGGACCGTCGCTCTCGGTGCCGATCGTCCACCACGGCGCGACGCTCGGCGTGCTCCGCTTCGAGGCCCAGTCGCCCGACGCCTTCACGCCGGCGAACGTGCTGGCGTTCGAGGCCATCGCCGACCAGATCGCCGGCGCGATCAACCTGGCCTCGATCCGCCGCGATCTCGAGCAGGCCAACGCGCACCTGCAGCGGCTGTCGATGCTCGACGGCCTCACCGGCGTCGCGAACCGCAGGCGCTTCGACGAGGCCCTCGACGTGGAGTGGCGCCGCGGCGCCCGCTCGCGCGCGCCGCTGTCGCTGCTGATGATCGACATCGACGTCTTCAAGCCCTACAACGACGCGCACGGCCATCAGGCCGGCGACGACGTTCTCTGCCGCGTCGCCGCGACGCTCGCGGAGTCGCTGCAGCGCGCCGGCGACCTGGTCGCCCGCTACGGCGGCGAAGAGTTCGCGGTGCTGCTGCCGGAGACGGACGCGGAGCACGCCCGCCGCGTCGCGGAGATGCTGCGCGAGCGCGTGGCCGGCACGGCGCCGGTGACGATCAGCGTCGGCGTCTCCACGATCACTCCTGACCTCGGCGGCGCCGCGTTCGCGCTCGTGTCGAACGCCGACCGCGCGCTCTATGAGGCCAAGCGCGCCGGCCGCAACCGCGTGATGGTTTGTTAGGAAAAGAGGGGCCGCCGGGTGCGGCCCTCAGTTCGTGCTGCTACCTCCGATGATGGTGCCGGCGATGATGCGTCGTCATGTGGTGCCGGTACGACTGCACGCCGTTGCCGACCGCCGCGCCGACCACCACTCCAGGCGGCCCCGCCACCGCCCCCACGGCACCGCCGATGGTGGCGCCACGGGTACGGCTCATCGGCTTCGTCCAGTCGTTTGCGAACGCACTCGCGGCCGGCAGGCACAGCGCCGCCGCCAGCGCGAACGCAGAAATCTTTCGGTTGAGCTGGGATGTCATGGGTGACCTCCTGCCCTGAGATAATGCGAAGGGGATACCAGTCGTAAGTTATTGTTTAAGAATAACTTGTACACCACGTGCCGCCCTCTCGAGCACGCCGCGCGCGCACCGGCGTTCCACCACTCGAAATCGAGGTAATCGAGAATCGCCCGCACCTGCCGCTCCACCCGCGCCTTCCGATCCTTCTCTACGAGGACGCGCCCGTCGCGGAAAACGCGGTACGCAAGTCCCGGCGGCGCCCCGTTGAGAATGACGAGATCGACCTCGCGTCCGGCCGCGCGCTCCAGATCCACGACCAGTCCCCCGATGTCGTGCGCGTCCAGCTTCACGCCGCTGCGCAGCCCGATCGCCACGTCCACATCGCTGAACGGCGTCGTGTCGCCGCGCGCGGTCGAGCCGAACAGCAGCGCGTAGGCGATGCGGTCGTCGGCCAGCAGAACATCGCGCAGCTTTTCGTCCACAGCCGACAATGTTACCGCCGCCGCCGATGGGGCCGCCGCTCGCCCGATGGCGGCACCACCTCCACCCCCTCCTCCCCGCGCCGGCCCGCGCCGCCGCGGCGGGCTTTTTCCAGCGTCATCAGGAAGCCGAAGGCGGGGTCCTTGAACTGCAGGTGCCGCAGCACGTGCCAGTGCTTTCGGACGTACGCCTGCAAGTACGTCAGTACGTGGCCGAGGGAGATGATGCGGCAGGGAGGGACGGCGTCGCCGGGAGGGAACGATCCGAAGGCGACGAGGCGCACCACCACGCCGGACGACGTTCGGGCCCGGCCGCTGCGCAGGAGATCGTCGACCACCTGCTCCTGATGCGACTCGTCGCCGAGGCGGCTGATCACGGCGCGGAGCACCTCGGGGTTGCGGATGCCGTTGTTGATGCCGACGCGGCCTTCCTTCACCTCGCCGATCACCATGTCGATGGCCTCGGTTGGCGCGCCCAGGCCGGCGTCGAGCTCGCCGAGCTCGAGACCGCGTGGCGCCCGGCGCGACGGCCGCGCCGTCGGGAAGCCGCTCGGGAAGCGGAACGCCAGCACGTCGACGTCCGTGATGCTGCGGACGCCGTTCCGCCCGGCCGAAGCCACGATCGGATATTCGGCCGAAGTGAAGTAGCCGTTGAGCTGCAGATAGGCTTGAACGAGCGCGACGGCGTGATCCATGCAGACTGTTACAATCCCGCGATGGCTCTTCATTACGACTGCAGCAAATGCCCGGCATACTGCTGCAGCTACGAGCACATCAACGTCACCAAACGCGATATCAATCGTCTTGCCAAGCACTTCGACGTCGATGCCGACACCGCGACCAGGCGCTTCACGAAATCGTCGCCGGACGGCCCCGTCCTGCGGCACCAGAAGGACGCCATCTACGGCAGCGTCTGCATGTTCCTCGACGTTAAAACCCGCCGCTGCACCATTTACGACGCGCGGCCGGCCGTCTGCCGCGACTATCCCGACCGCCCGCGCTGCGGCTACTACGAGTTTCTGAGATGGGAGCGGGAGTTTCAGGACGACCCGGAGTTCGTGCCGCTGAAGCTCGGCTGAAATCGGCAGCTCAGTCGGCTATGTTATTTGCACCAATGCTCCGACGATTTGCCGCCGTCATCCTCGCCTTCCTCGCCGCCGCGCCGCTGCTCGCGCAGGCCGAGCAGCCGCAGCAGCGGATGGCCGAGTCCGTCTCGGTCGGCTACGTCATGATTCCGTTCACCCCGCTGAGCGCGAAAGGGACGGCCGTCACCGACCTGCGGCCAGGCGAGGTCGAGCTCTTCGTCGACGGCCAGCCCGTGCGCAGCGACATGTTCGAGAAGTCGGAGAATGGGCCGGTCTCGTTCACCATCCTCCTCGATTCCTCGGGATCGATGGCTCTGGCCGGCAAGATGGAGGCGGCGCGCGCGGCCATCGGCGCCCTGCTCGCTCACCGCCGGCCGGGCGACGACTTCGCGCTCTACGTCTTCGCCGAGACGGTTTCGCGCGAGGTCGTGCCGTTCACCGAGAATCCGGCCAAGATCACCAGCGCATTGGCGGAGGTAAAGCCCTACGGCAAGACGGCCTTCTTCGACGCGCTGTCGACGATGCCGGAGCGCAGCCGCCTCGGCAAGAACCCGTCGCGCGCCATCATCCTGCTCAGCGACGGCATCGACAACGCCTCCACGCTCACGCGCGGCGACCTGGCCCGCCTGCTTCAGGGCGTGTCCGTACCGATCTATCCCCTCGGCATCCGCGATCCGTACGAAATGCCGGGCAGCCAATCGCCCGAAGCGCTCTCCGACCTCGACCTGCTCCGCGAGGTCGCCAACCTCACCGGCGGCAAACTGACGCTCGGCAACCAGCCCCAGCAGATCGCCCTGGCGGTCGCGTCCCTGGAGAAGGACCTCCGGGCCCAGTACCTCATCGGCTTTACCCCCACCGGGCGCGGTGCGGTAAAGTACCGCGAAATTTCGCTCAAGCTCGCCGGCCGTATCCGCTCCGTTCGCGTCCGGGCTGGGTACCTCGGCACGGAACCACCCCTCATCGCATCGAAAAGGACTGAAAGGAAGAGAAGTTGATGAAAGTCACTAAGTTAGTAAGCCTCACGGCAATGGCACTGGCCCTCGGCGCCTGCGCCACGAACAAAAGCGTCGATCAGAAGATCGCCGAGGCGCAGGCGCAGAGCGGCAAAAAGATCGAATCGGTGGCCGGACAGGTCGAAGACCTCCAGCAGAAGCAGAAAGTCACCGACACGCATCTCCAGCAGAACGACCAGCAGATCGCGCAGCTCAGCCAGGAGGCGAAGGATGCGCTGCAGCGCGCCGACGCAGCGGGCGAACTGGCGAAGCTGGCGAAGGGGAAAGTCGCCTTCCAGCAGACATTCAACGAGGACCGCGTCAAGTTCAAGGTCAACAAGTACGACCTCAACGACAAGGCCAAGGCCGCGCTCGACGAATTCGCGAACAAGGTCAAGGCCCTCAACGAGCAGTACTACATCGAGATCCAGGGCCACACCGACGACACGGGTGGCAAGAAGCTCAACGACGAGCTCGGCCAGCGCCGCGCCGAGGAAGTGCGCCGCTATCTGTCGCGCAGCGCCTCGCTGCCGCTGAACCGCATGTCGACGATCTCCTACGGCGACACGTTGCCGGTGGCGTCGAACAAGACGAAGAAGGGCCGCTCGGAGAACCGCCGCGTGGTCATCATCGTCCTCGAATAAACCTTCGGTCGGGGCGCACGGCGTGCGCCCCTCATTCGAACGTGGCCACGACCGGCGCGTGGTCGCTCGTCCCCACCTCGCGATACGACGGGCACGACACCGCCCGCTCCGCGAGCGCCTCGCTGGCCAGCACGTAGTCGAGGCGCCATCCGATGTTGCGCTGGCGCAGGTTTCGCCACGGCGCCCACCACGTGAAGTAACCCTCGTCGTCGGGATAGAGCCGCCGCCCCACGTCGCTCAAGCCTTCGGCGATGAGGGCCTCCAGCAGGGCGCGCTCCTCGGATCGCTGGCCGATCATCTCCAGCTTGCGCTCTTTGGGATGGACGTCCATGTCTGCGCGGGCGATGTTGAGATCTCCGCAGAGGACGAGCCTCCGGCCGGCGCCGCGCACGTCGCGCGCGTATTCGATGAGCGCCTTGAGGAAGGCGATCTTGGCGTCGTAGTCCTTGCCGCCGTTCGGCACGTAGACCGAGGCGAAGACGGTGTCGCCGGCCTCGGCCTGCACGACGCGCGTCTCGTGATCGAAGGCCGGATGCGAGAAGAGCGGCTCCTCGCCGAACGTGTCGTGGCGCAGGTGCAGGGCCACGCCGGAGTAGCCGCCATGGCCGTGCCAGTAGCACCAGTAGCCGCCGAGGTTGCAGAGCGCCGCGGGGACCTGCTCGATCTTGGCCTTGATCTCCTGCAGGCAGACGACGTCGGGCTGCGCCTCGCCGATCCACTTCTCGAACTGCTCGCCGCGCGCGCGGATGCCGTTGACGTTCCAGGTGGCGACTTTCATCGGGGGCGAATTGTAATGCCCTCGTCCGGGCTCACCCTGTCGCCCACTGCGGACAAAAACATCCCGTTTCCGGCCGTTTGGCCGGGCAAGCGCCCTGCATGAGCGGGCCCGACATCACGGAGGCTAAATGCGCAAACTGCAGCTTGTCTTTGTTCTGCTTCTCATCCCTGTTTCGCTCTTCGCCCAGGATTGGCGCAACCGCCGCGCTCCCCGCGACCGCTACGACCGCGGCTACGGCCTGGAGAACAAATTCGAGCTGACGCCGTTCGCCGGCTACACCTGGGGCGGCACGATCTACGGCGGCCAATCGAACCTCTTCAACCAGGACGTCGACGCCGCCAGCTCCGGCAACATCGGCGTGGCCTTCGCCATCCCCTTGCGCGAAGGGTTCAAGCTCGAGCTCGAGGCCTCGCATCAGAACACGAACCTGCAGACCGGCGGCGCGCTCTTCGAGCCGAACAACAGAGTGGCCAGCATCGACATCAACTACTACCAGGCCGGCATCCAGATCCCCTTCAACGTCAGCCGCAACGTGGCGCCGTTCATCATCGTCACCGGCGGCGTCGGCAACTTCAGTCCGAACATCAACGGCGTATCGTCGGCGACGCGTTTCGCCATGTCCGTCGGTGGCGGCGTGAAGGTGCCGATCAACCCGAACGTCGGCGTCCGCTTCGACATCCGCGCCTACGTGTCGCAGCTCGGCAACGACAACGCCTGCGACGTCTGCGGCTACGGCTACAACAGCACGTTCTATCAGGGGCAGGCGAACTTCGGCGTGTTCTTCTCGTTCTGACGCTACTGCCAGCGGAAGATCTTCACGCCGACCAGGAACGTCGCCACGCCCCACACGGCCAGCCACAGCATCTTCGGAGCGATCTGCGCGAGCGTCATGGCATCGTTCATGACGCCGCGCAGTGCATCGTTGAGGATCGTCAGCGGCAAGGCCTTGATCAGCGGCTTCACGGCCTCGGGGAAGCGGTCGTAGGAGAAGAAGACGCCGGAGCAGAGCCACATCGGCATCATGATGAGGTTCATCAATCCGCTGGCGGCCTCGATCGTGCGCGCGCGCGACGCCGTGAGCAGGCCCAGGCCCGAGAAGGCGAAGCCGCCGACGACGCAGAGCAGCGCCAGGGTGAGGACGGAGCCGTTCACGCGCACGCCGAAGACGAGCCAGCCGAAGGCGACGAGCACGCCCACTTCGAGGACGAGGAAGACCACGCGCGAGAGGAAGTGCGAGAGCACGTAGTCGCGCTTGCGCATCGGCGTGGCGATGAAGCGCTTCAGCAGCTTCTTCATCCGGGCGTTGACGATGACGAAGCCCGTTCCCCACATGCCCGTGCCCATGAGATTCATGCCCAGCAGTCCGGGCAGGAGGAAGTCGATGTAGCGCGCGCCCTGCTCGCGCACGAAGGTCTGCGCCGGCACCAGCGGATCGCGGCGGCCGGCGGCGCGCTGCAGGGCATCGTCGACCGCGCTGCGCGCCGTGAGGGCGTCGGGGCGGGTCTTGTCGTACGCGTAAACGAGCTCCGGCCCGCCGCTGACGAGGAGCGAGATCCTGCCGTGGCGAAGGGCGTCGTCGCCGTCGGTGACGATGCGCGGCTGCAGCGCGTCCGACTTCTGCAACGCGGCGAGGCGCTGCTGCGCCGTCGGCCCGGCGGCGACGCCGACCGGCACCTTGTCCGGCGCCTTGTCGCGGAAGGCGAAGCCGAGGACGAGCGCCAGGAGGAGCGGGAAACCGAAGACCCAGAAGATGGCTTCGGTCTCGCGCAGGAACTCCTTCGTCCGGGCGCGGGCGAGCTCGATGATCGGCGGCCCGATCTTGCTAGGTGTCACGGAGCTCCCTCCCGGTCAGCGACACGAACAAATCCTCGAGCGTGGCCTCGTGCGTCGACAGCGTGACGAGCTTCGCGCCGTTCTGCTCGATGATGTCGATCACGCGCGGCACCGCGTCGGCGAGCGAGTCGACGCGCAGCTGCCACGCCTCGCCGTGCCTGGCCACGCCGTGGCATCCCGGCAAATTGGCGCACGCCGACGCCGGCAGCGGCGGCTCGCTGGTGAACTCGACGATGTTCCGCGTCTCCAGCCGCGCGATCAGCTCCGCCGGCGTGCCGAGGGCGATGAGATGGCCGTGGTCGACGATGGCGACGCGGTCGCAGAGGCGCTCGGCCTCCTCCATGTAATGCGTCGTCAGCAGCACCGTGCCGCCCTTCTGCTGGCGGAACTGGGCCACGACTTCCCACAGCTGCAGACGGCTCTGCGGATCGAGCCCCGTGGTCGGCTCGTCGAGGAAGAGGATGTCGGGATCGCCGACGAGCGCGCAGGCCACGGCCAGGCGCTGCTTCTGCCCGCCGGAGAGCTTGCCGACGCGGGCGTTGCGCTTCTCGTCGAGCGAGAGCTCGTGCAGCAGCGCGTCGGGATCGGGTCCGTTGCGGTAGAACGAGCGGAAGAGGCGCACGGTCTCGTACACCGTGAGCTTGTCGGCGAGCTGCGTCTCCTGCAGCGAGACGCCCATGCGCTCGCGTAGCTCGCGCTCGTTTTCCTTCCAGGTCATGCCGAGGACGCGGACCTCGCCGGAGTCGGGCGCGGTGAGGCCTTCGAGGACTTCGATCGTCGTGGTCTTGCCGGCGCCGTTGGGGCCGAGGAGGCCGAAGCATTCGCCGCGCTCGACGGTCAGGTCGAGCCCGTCGACGGCCTTGACGTCGGCAAAATACTTCCGCAGATCGCGGCAAAGGATCGCTGCTTCGGCCACGGAGCGCGCAATACTACGACATGCGCGCAATCGTTTTCGATCGTTTCGGTGACGAATCCGTGCTCCGCCTCGGCGACGCCGATCCGCCGCCGCTCGGCGCCAACGACCTCCGCATCCGCGTGCGCGCGGCGGGCGTGAATCGCGCCGATCTTCTCCAGCGCGAAGGGCACTATCCGCCCCCGCCCGGCGCGTCGCCGATCCTCGGCATGGAATGCGCGGGCGAGGTGATCGAGATCGGCGCGGACGTGCGCGGCTGGCAGCTCGGCGATCGCGCGATGGCGCTGCTGGCCGGCGGCGGCTACGCCGGAGAAGTCGTCGTCGACGCCGGCTCGGCCATGCACGCGCCGGCGGCGCTGCGCGACGAGGAAGCCGGCGCCATCCCCGAGGTCTTCATCACCGCGTTTTTGAACGTGTTCAAATTGGGGCAGGCGAAGGGCGGCGAGACCCTGCTCGTCCACGGCGGCGGCAGCGGCGTCGGCACCGCCGCGACGACGCTGGCCAAGCTGGCCGGCCTTCGCGTGATCGTCACCGCCGGCTCGCAGGAGAAGTGCGAGCGCTGCCTCGCTCACGGCGCCGACGTGGCCATCAACTACCGAGAAGAGGATTTCGTCGAGCGCGCTCGTTCCGTCGACATCGTCCTCGACCACATCGGCGCCCGCTACCTGCCGCGCGACCTCGAGGCGCTGGCCGTGGGCGGACGCGTCGTCATCATCGGCTCGATGGGCGGCAAGGCGACGATGGAGCTCGACGTGAACGCGCTCCTCGCCCGGCGCCAGCAGATCATCGGCTCCACCCTCCGCGCCCGCCCACCCGCCGAGAAGGCCGAGATCATCGCCTCGTTCACGGCGCGCTTCGGCGACGACCTCCGCGCCGGCCGCGTGCGCCCAGTGATCGACGCGGTCTTTCCGCTGGCCGAGGCCGCGGAGGCGCACCGGCGGATGAAGGACGATCACTTCGGCAAGATCGTGCTGAGGGTCGATTGAAGGTCTTCTTCACGCAAACGGAGCACGAGGACCAGATCTGGGGCTCGGACGGTTGCGACTGGGCGCTGCGCATGCGCGAGCAAATCGAGCGCGCGGCGACGACGCAATATGCGGTCGTCGATGATCCGGTGAAGGCCGACATCATCGTTTTCTGGGAGCCGCATCAGGACTCGCAGGTGATCTTTACGCCGCGGCTGCGAGCGCATCCGCTCGTCGGCCGATTTCCGAACAAGGTCTACACCGTCAGCGTCGAAGACAATCCGCTCGGATTCCTCTCCGGCCTTTACGCATCGCTCCCGCGGCATCGCCACGACCCGCGCCGGCACCGGACGTGGGTCTATTACCGGACGGAGAACCCACACGTCCATGCGTCGCGCGAGGAACGAAGACCGAAGAATCTGGCGGCGTTCATGGGATCGGGCGACGCCGACGTTCGCCGCGCTCTCTTCGAGCTGCAGGGCCCGTTCGCGCAGCTCGGCATCGTCGTGCAGCGCACGCCCCGGAACCGCTTCGCCCCGAATCCGGCGGATCCCGCGCTGAAGGAAGCGCAGATGGCCTACATCGACGCCATCCTCGATGCGAAGTTCAGCCTCTGCCCGCGCAGCAACGGAGCCGGGACGTATCGCCTGCAGGAGTCGATGGCCCTCGGCCGCGCGCCGGTGATCCTGAGCGACGCCTGGGTGCCGGTCAGCGGCGTCGATTGGAACGAGATCGCGATCATCGTCGAAGAGGACGACGTGGGCTGCCTGCCGTCCATCCTGCACGAGCACGAGCCGCGATGGGAGGCGATGGGACGGAAAGCCCGCGAGGTTTACGACGCGATGTTCTGCCGCGAGACCTTCGCCCGGAATGCCCTCGATCAGATCGTGGCCATTCATCGCCACCGCCGTCACGACGAGCGCGACTTCTTCGCGCGCTGGCCGGAGATGATCGCGGCGGAGCCTAAGCGCAGCGCTTCACCCGCGCCCACCACGACCGCCCCCGCGGCTGCGCCGGATCCGCCGCCAGCAGCGCTCGGGCGGCGTCGTCCTGGCAGCGGAAGAGAGTGAAGTCGTCGATGTCGGAGACGCCGTCGCGGGCGTAGTCGAGGGCGGTGGCGCCGAGGCGGTCGGCGAGGCGCACGTTCGCGCCGCGGGCCACGAGGAGGCGAACCATGCCGGTGTCGCCGTAGCCGGCGGCCATCATCAGCGGCGTGTAGCCGTTCGGATTGGCGGCGTTCGGGTTCGCGCCGCCGTCGAGCAGCGCCTTCGCGGTGCCGAGCTGGTGCTTGTGCACGGCGTGCATGAGCACGGGCCAGTCGTTGACGCCGCCGTGCAGGTTCGGATCGGCGCCCGCTCTCAACAGCCGCGTGACCGCGGCGGCGTCGCCGCCGCGGGCCGCGCCGAACAGCGGAGAGTCTTCGGCGGGCGCATGGCTGCAAGCGGTCAGGAGAATGGCCAGAATCGCGGTTCGCATGCGAACATCATAAAGTACTTGTCAACATAAAGCAACCGACCTTCAAATCGATCCGCACGCCCTCCGCCTCCTTCCGCCGCAACCACTCGGCGAGCTCGCCCAAGGGCACCAGGTGCACCGCGATCTTCTCCCCATCCACGCCGCCGCCGTCGCTAATGCGCCGCAGTCCGCGCGCGAGGACAACGTGCACGATCTCCGAGGTGATGCCCGGCGACGACGGCCCCGCGGCAAGTTGCTCGAGCGACGCGCAGGTGAAGCCGGTCTCCTCTTCGAGCTCGCGGCGCGCCGTCTCCAGCACGTCGAACTCTTCGATCAGCCCGGCCGGAAAATCGATCACCCGCGCGTCCACCGGGCGGCGGTACTGCTCCGTCAGCACGAACTCGAAGGCGTCGGTCACGGCCACCACCGCCACGGCCTCCTTCGCCGACTTGCGCTCCACGAACTCCCATCCGTCGCGCTCGCGCACCACCACGTGCTTCCCGTCGAAGAGCGTCCGCAAAGTTTCCTCCGCGCCGCCGGCGACGTCTAAGGCGGCATGAAACGACTTGCGCAGCTTATCGCGGCCCTCGCACTCGCCGCCGGCACCGTCGCCGCGGCCGAACAACCGATCTCCCTCTCCGACACCGACGGACAGGAGCTGATCCTCGAGGAGCTCTCGGCGAAGACGGCCATCCAGGGCATGCTCTCGCTGACCGAGCTCGATCTCCGCTTCCGCAATCCGAAAGCGAAGCGCATCGAGGGGCGCTTCACCTGCACGCTGCCGGCGAACGCGGCCATCAGCCGCTTCGCCAAGGAAGTGAACGGCGTGCTGATGGAGGGCGAAGTCGTGGAGCGGCTACGCGCGAACCAGGTCTACGAGCAATTCCTCCACCAGATGCGCGACCCGGCCCTGCTCGAGCAGGACCAGGGCAACCGCTTCTCCGCGCGCATCTTCCCGATCGACGCGAACCAGAGCGTGCGCATCGTGCTCTCCTACACGACGCTGCTGCCGCTGCGCGACGGCGTGCGCCGCTACTCGTTACCGCTCCGCGGAATGCCGTCCATCCGGCACTTCACCTTCCGCGCCTTCGTCACCGCGCTGCCGGGCGAGGAGGGGCCGGGCGCGCCGAAGTCCGACGTCGGCGGCCTCTCCGGCGCCACGCACAGCACGGCCGACGTGATCTCGCTCGACGAAAGCGACTACGTGCCGCCCCACGACATCGAGCTGACGTGGCGCCCGACCGCGTCGGCGTCGCGCACGCGCGTGCTCAAAGCCGGCGACTTCTACCTGGCCGCGTTCCGCCCGAGCGGCGCGGCGTACGCGGCCACGACAGCGGCGCACGCCTGGACGTTCTACGTCGACACCTCGGCGTCGTCGGCCGAGGGCGCCGAGCACCGCATTCAGGCGCTCGAGACCGTGCTCGCCTCGCTGCCGCCGTCCGACTCCGTGCAGCTCATCGCCTTCGACCAGGAGATCGTCACCCTCGGCAGCGGCACCGCCGCGGAGATGTCGCGCAGCGCCGGCGCGCTTCTCCGAGCCCGCCTCTTCCTCGGCGGCACGGACCTCAGCGCGCTCTTCCGCCACATCGCCAGGAACGCGCGCGACCGCGCCATCGTCGTGGCCAGCGACCTCGTGCCGACGCTCGGCGAGACCGACGCGCACGCGCTCAACGACGCCGTCCAGGCGCTGCCGAAGCGCATCCCCATCCACGCCCTCATCCTCGGCAGCCGCCAGAACGCGGCCCTGGCCAAGGCCCTCACCGCCGGCCGCGGCCGCGTCGTCACCGTGCCGTTCAGCGAGTCGATCGACGCCGCGTCGCGCGCGGCCGCGGACGCGCTGCGCCGTCCCATCGGGAACGCCTTCGACCTCGCCGACAGCGGCGCGCAGTGGCTGTACCCGTCGCACTTCGACGACGTGCAGAACGGCGACGAGATCATCGTCCTCGGACAGCTGAAAGCGGCCGCCGAGCCCGCGCCGCGCCTGAGCGGCTTCGCGGCCGAGGCCGGCGCGCAATCGCTGCCCGCCGCCGCGTTCGGCCCGCTGCTCGAGCGCGAGGCCTATCGCGCCTACCTCGATTACCTCGCCGAGCGCGAGGCCAGCGAGCCCTCGGAGGCGGTGCGCAAAGCGCTCGCCACCGAGCAAGTAAAGGTGAGCGTCGAGCGCCGCGTCGTCATCCCACGCACGACGATGCTCGTGCTGGAGAGCGAATTCGACTATCAGCGCTTCGGCCTCGACCGCCGCGCGCTCGCCGCCATCCTGACGATCGACGCCGGCGGCATCGGTGTGATGGATCGCCGCAACCCGATGATCGCGACGCTGCCCCCGCCTCCGCCGCCGCGCCCGATTTCGGTGCAGAAGCAGAACGCGGCCGCGCCGCCGCCCGCGCCCGTGCCGCCTGAGGTGTTGTCCGAGACCCGTGATTTCGAAGGCAGAGTCGAAAGCGACGAAGCGCCTAAGGTCGAGAGCGTCCCGGGCGGAGTCGTAGGCGGCGTTGCTGGCGGAGTCGCGGGCGGAACCATCGCCGGCGTGCCCGCCGAGGCTCCGCGCGTTCAGGCCGAGCGCGCACAGGCTGCCCCGCCGCCGCCGAGGCCGCGGCCCGCGCCGGTCACAGCACCGCCGCCGCCGGCGCCGCCCGCTCGAGAAGAGAAAAAGAACGTCATCGACTGGACGACGCCGGTGCGCGCGACGCAGCTCGAAATCGAGCAGATGGAGAAGCGCCTCGCCGCCGATCCGCGCGACCGCTCCGTCTACAACGTCCTCTCCGACGCCTACGCCGCGCGCGGCGACTGGAATGCGCTGCGCAGCCTGGCGCTGAAGTGGCAGCCGTTCGACCCCGAGAACCCGCAGGTGTACGAGATCCTCGGCCTCGCCGACGAGCACCTCGGCCGGACTGCCGAGGCCGCGCGCGCGAACGCGTCGCTCATCGAGATCGCGCCGGCCAAGAGCGAGCTGCTGCAGCGCGCCGGACTCCTGCTGCTCCGCACCCATCACGCCGATCTCGCCGAGTCGCCGCTGCGCCGCGCCCTCGAGGCGCGCCCCGACCGCGTCAACTCCTATCGCTATCTCGCCCTGATGCTGTGGCGCGAAGGGCGGATCGAGGAGGCCGCGGGCGTGCTCGAATCGGCCACGCGCCAGCAGTTCCCGCAGTGGTACCTCAACGTGCAGCGCGTCGTGCGCGAGGAGCTCGGCTACGTCTACCGCGCCTGGATCGCCAAGTCGCCGGAGCGCCGGGCCGAGATCGAGCAGCGCGCCCGCGACTACAACGTCGACCTGGCCCGCCGCGACGCGCTGCGCGTGACGCTGACGTGGGAGACCGACGCGAACGACGTCGACCTCCACGTCGTCGACCCCGCCGGCGAGGAGTGCTTCTACTCGCACAAGACCACGAAGTCGGGGCTCGAGCTCTACGAGGACATCACCCAGGGCCTCGGCCCGGAAGTCGTGCGGACCGGCGAGCTGAAGCCCGGGACGTATCACATCGGCGTCAACTATTTCGCGGCCGGCCCGATGGGCGTGAGCCGTGGCATCGTCGTGGTCATGCACGGCGACGACGTCCAGATTTATCCGTTCCGGTTGGTCGATGGCGACGGGAAGCGCGACATGCGCTACATCGCGGCCGTGCAGGTCTCAAAACAATGACCCCTGCGCCGTCGGCCGCCGGAACGCCGCCGTCGACAACTCGATCTCCCGCTCGTTGAGATGCGCGCGGCGGCAGCTCACCTCGAAGATCGTGGCGATCTGATCGGCGAAGATCCCCTGGCCGCGCTGGCGGACGCGCCACTGCGGGTCGTAGAGCTTGCCGCCACGGAGGTCGCGCACGCGGTTGAGCACCTTCTCCTTGCGGTCGGGAAAGCGCTCCTCGAGCCACTTCTCGAAGATCGGCGCCACGGCCCACGGCAGGCGCAGGACAACGAAGCCCGCGCTCGTCGCGCCCGCGTTCGCGGCCGCCTGCAGAATCTTCGGCATCTCGTGGTCGGTGATGGCCGGCACGACCGGCGCGACCATCACCCCGCAGGGAATGCCGGCCTTCGCCAACGCTTCGAGCGCGGCCAGGCGGAGCTCCGGCGTCGACGCGCGCGGCTCCATGACGCGGGCGAGGTCGGCGTCGAGCGTCGTGATCGAGATCGACACCGAGGCCGCGTGGACCGCGGCGAGCTCGCCGAGGATGTCGATGTCGCGCGTGACGAGGTGGTTCTTGGTGATGAGTGAGACGGGGTTCTTGAATTCGTTCAAAACGGCCAGGCAGCGGCGAGTGATCTCCAACTTCCGCTCGATCGGCTGGTAGCAGTCGGTGACGCCGCTGATCATGATCGTCTGCGGCGTCCAGCGCGGCGACATCAGCTCCTCGCGCAGCAGCTCGGGCGCGTCCTCCTTCACCAGGATCTTCGTCTCGAAGTCGAGGCCGGCGGAAAAGCCGAGGTACTCGTGCGTGGGGCGGGCGAAGCAGTAGGCGCAGCCGTGCTCGCAGCCGCGGTAGGGATTGATGCTGGTGTCGAAGCCGACGTCGGGGGAGTCGTTGCGGGCGATGATCGTGCGCGTCGGGTCGCGCATGTAGAGCGTGCGCGGCGCGGCGTCGTCGCGCTCGGCCTCGTCGTCGGCGACGTAGGCGAGCGACTCGAAGCGATTCTGCGGATTCCACGAGGCGCCGCGGCCGTGGATGGCGTCAGACATGGAGCACCGCCGTGCCGGTCAACTCTCCGGATCGTAGAGCGCTCAAGGCGTCGTTGGCGCGCTCCAGCGGATAGCTCGTGCGCTCGGTGACGACGCGCAGCGTCCTCAAGCGCTCGAGGAGCGCGAGGCCGTCGGCGCGGGTGAGGTTGGCCACGGAGCGGACGACGCGCTCGCCCCACAGCAGCTCGTACGGGAAGGAGGGAATGTCGCTCATGTGGATGCCGGCGCAGACGACGCTGCCACCCTTCACGACGTTGCGGAGCGCGCTGACGACGAGCTCGCCGGCAGGCGCGAAGATGATGGCCGCGTCAAGCGGCTTCGCCTCCGAGGTCCCGCCCGCCCACGCCGCCCCCATGCGCCGCGCGAAATTCTGCGCGGCCTCGTCGCCGTCGCGGGTGAAGGCGTAGACCTCGCGGCCGTCGGCGGCGGCGATCTGGGCGACGATCTGCGCCGCGGAGCCGAAGCCGTAAAAACCGAGGCGCCTGGCCTCGCCGGCCATGCGGTAGGCGCGAAATCCGATCAGCCCCGCGCAGAGCAGCGGCGCGGCCTCGTCGTCGCTGTAGTCGTCGGGCAGCTCGAAGCAATATCTCTCATCCGCCACCGCCACCTCGGCGTAGCCGCCGTCGAGCGTGTAGCCGGTGAAGCGCGCGCGGTCGCAGAGGTTCTCGCGGCCGCTCCTGCAGTACGCGCAGACACCGCAGGTCCAGCCGAGCCACGGCACACCGACGCGGCGGCCGCGATCGTCGACGCCGACGATCTGGTGTCCGACGACGAGCGGCAGCTTCGGATCGGGGAGCTCGCCGTCGACGACGTGCAGGTCGGTGCGGCAGACGGCGCACACCTTCACGCGGATGCGCAGCTGCCCTTCGCCCGGCGACGGCGGCGGCACATCGCGCAGCGCCAGCGGCGTGCGCGGCTGTTCGAGGAGCATGGCTCGCACGAAATCGAGCGTAGCGCGAGAGTCAAGTTTTTCTACGCGGAGTAGAGCTCGCGCATCTCCCGCAGCGGCCGCGACCACAGCATCACGATCGTGACCACGACGAGGGTCATGGCCCCGCCGAAGAGAACGCTCGGCACGACGCCGAGGAGGCGCGCGGCGACGCCGGACTCGAAGGCGCCGATCTCGTTCGAGGAGCCGATGAAGATCTGGTTCACGGCGGAGACGCGGCCGAGGAGCTCGCGCGGCGTGAGCGTGGTGATGAGCGTCCCGCGGATGATGACGCTGACCTGATCGGCCGCGCCGCTGATGCCGAGGATCGAGAACGAGAGCCAGAAGCTGCGCGACAGGGAGAAGGCGATGATGCAGAGGCCGAAGAGCGCCACGCAGGCGAAGAGCGTCGGCCCGGCCCGGCGCATCGGCGGGCGATGCGCGACCCAGAGGCCGACGACGATGGAGCCGGCCGCCGGCGCGGCGCGCAGAAGGCCGAGGCCCTGCGGGCCGGCATGCATGCGCTCGGCGAAGATCGGCAGGAGCGCCGTGGCGCCGCCGAAGAGGACGGAGAAAAGATCCAGCGTCATGGCCGGCAGGAGCACCGGCTGCCGGAAGAGAAACCGGAGGCCGAGCTTGACGCTGTCGACGACGCTCGCGCCGCTCGGCTCCGGACGGACGTCGTGGGCGATGAGCGCGACGCCGGCGAGGGAGATGGCCGTAAGGACGGAGACGACGGCGTAGGCGAGCGCCGGGCCGCGGAAGCCGTAGAGCAGCCCGCCGAGCGCCGGCCCGCCGACGGCCGCGGCCTGCCACGCCGAGGAGCGCCACGTGACGGCGTTCGTGTAGAGCTCGCGCGGCACGAGCTCCGCGGAGAGCGCCGTGAGCGCCGGCCGGGTGAAGCTCCGAGCGATGCCGCTGAAGAAGATGACGGCGTAGACCGGCCAGACGCGCCCGACTGCGATGAACGACGTCGTCGTGAAGACGAAGAGCGCGATCGCGGAGAGGAGCACGGCGAATGTTCCGGCAATCGACACGGTGCGCCGGCTGACGCGGTCGGCCACATGCCCGGCATAGAGGGCCATGACGATGAGCGGCAGCGCCTCCGCCAGCCCGATGAGCCCGAGCGAGAGCGGATCGCGCGTGAGGGCGAAGACCTGCCAGCCGACGACGACGATCTGGGCCTCGCGGGCGACCGTCGACATCGCGTAGCTGACCAAAAGCCAGACGAAGTTGCGGTGGCGGAGAGCGGCGTAGGGATCCATGCAGGACTGAGTGCTGAGGACTGAGGACTGAGCCTGGCGGTCATGGCGAGATCATGCCTGAGCGCAGTCTCAGTCCTCAGTCCTCAGCACTCTATCCCGGCGGAACGCCAACGGGCGTAACGGCAGCACGGTCCAATTCACCAGTTCTGATCCGGTACACGTGCTCGACTGGCAGCACGAAGATCTTGCCGTCGCCGACGTCGCCGGTGCGCGCCGCGCCCATGATGGCGTTCACTGTCGGCTCGACGAAGTGATCGGACACGCCGATCTCGATGCGCACTTTTTCCGAGAGCTCCATCTTCACGGTCGTGCCGCGGTAGGTCTCGACGCGCTCCAGCTCGCCGCCGTGGCCCTGCACGCGCGAGATCGTGAGGCCCTTGACCTGGGCGTGGAACAGCGCCTCGAGGACCTCGTGCAGCTTCTCCGGCCGGACGACCGCGATGACGAGTTTCATTCGCTCCTCCCGTCGAGCAACAGAATCGCTCCCTCGCCGCGCGCGTAGGCTTCCTCGCCGTGCTGCGTGAAGTCGAGGCCGAGGCCTTCGTCCTTCGGCGCGGCGCGCAGCGCGGTCACGAAGCCGAGCAGCTTCACGATCACGAACGTGGCCACGAGGCTGTAGACGAGCGTCGCCGCCACGGCGATGAACTGGATGCCCAGCTGGTGCAGCGAGGCGTCGGCGCCGTCGGCATTCCAGGCCTTCGCGCAGAGGATGCCGGTCAGCAGCGCGCCGACCGTGCCGCCGACGCCGTGCGCGGCGATGACGTCGAGGGAGTCGTCGAGGCGCGTCCGGGCGCGGTAGAGCAGGGCGAAGTAGCTCGGGAAAGCCGCGACGGCGCCGAGGATCACCGCGGCCATCGGGCCGATGAAGCCGGCCGCCGGCGTCACGGCCACGAGGCCGACGACGATGCCGGTGGCGGCACCGATGGCGGTCGCCTTCTTCGTCCGGACCAGATCGAGAATCGTCCAGACGACGAGCGTGGCCGTCGGGGCGAGCATCGTGTTCGCGAAGGCCAGCGCGGCGGTCTTATTCGCGCCGAGGGCGCTGCCGGCGTTGAAGCCGAACCAGCCGAGCCACAGCAGGCCGGCGCCGAGAAGCGTGAACGGCACGTTCTGCGGCAGGATGGCCGTGCGCGCGTAGTCCTTGCGCGAGCCGACGACGACCGCGCAGGCCAGCGCGGCCGCGGCCGCGTTCACGTGCACGACCGTGCCGCCGGCGAAGTCGAGCGCGCCGAGCTTGCCGATCCATCCGCCGCCCCACACCCAGTGCGCCACCGGCGCGTAGACGAGCAGCGACCAAAGCGTGATGAAGGCGAGGTAGGGACCGAAGCGCATCCGCTCCACGATGGCGCCGGAGATCAGCGCGGCGGTGATGATGGCGAACGTTCCCTGATACGCGAAGAAGAGGAGGTGCGGGATCGTCCCCTGCGCGGCGAGGCCGACGCCGCGGAGGAAGAAGAACTCGCCGCCTCCGCACCACGCCGAGGCGTGGCCGAAGGCGACGGAGTAGCCGAAGAAGGCCCAGGCCAGGCCGACGAACCCGAGCGCCGAGAAGCTCATCATCAGCGTGTTCAGAGCGTTTTTGGCGCGCACCATCCCGCCGTAGAAGAAGCCGAGCGCGGGAGTCATCATGAGGACGAGAGCGGTGGAGATGAGGAGCCAGGCCGTGTCGGAGCCGTTGATGGGGGGCAACGGGGAACCTCCGTTGTTTTTACGAGTATAGCAGACGAAAATGTGTGACGAAAATGCTCTCTCCCCGGCACCGCCGCTCCGAGCACACCCGTCGCCAGGTCCTCGACGCCGCGCTCGACCTCTTCGCCCATCAGGGCTATCGGGCCACCGTGGTCAAGGAGATCGCCGAGGCCGCGGGCGTCTCCACCGGCAATCTCTATCATCATTTTCCGGACAAGGAAGCGATCTTCCGGACGCTGCTCGAGGAGTACCAGCAGATCACGACGTCGGCGAAGTTCCCGCTCATGCGCGCGCTCAGCTCGCCGAGCTTCCCGAACAACCTCGAGCAGATCGCCCACGCCGCGCGGGAGAGCGTGCAGCAGTACCGCAGGTACATGGTCCTGCACTTCGTCGACGTGATCGAGTTCGACGGCACGCACATTCGCAAGTTCTACAGCGCCATCGCCGAGCGCCTCGGCCAGGTGGTCGAGGAGCATCGGCCGCGCCTGCGCGGCGGCGTGGCCCCGCAGACCGCGCTCCTCGTCGCGGCCCGGCTCTTTTTCAACTACTTCCAGCTCGAGATTCTCTTCGGCGTCTCCGAGCCGTACGGCCGCGACTCCGCGCAGGTGGTGCGCGAGATCGCAGACATCCTCCTGCACGGGATCGTTTGATGAAAAAAATCGTTATCGCATTGTTCCTCGCCGCCCCTCTCGCCTTCGCCGCCGACGACGCCGAGTACACCAAGCAGATCCAAAAATTCACCACCGGCCCGCAGTTCACGACGGAGCTCGTCGATCATCTGCCGGCCTCGGACCGCGTGCCGTCGCCGCTGAAGTTCTTCGGCCACATCGCCGGCGCCGACGGCTTCCTCACCTACTCCGCCGATGTGAACCGCTACATGCGCGCGCTGGCGGCGGCGTCGCCGCGCGTGAAGGTCGTCTCCATCGGCAAGAGCGAGGAGGGGCGCGAGATGATCGCCGTAGCCATCTCCAGCGAGGAGACGATCGCCGCTCTCGACCGCTACCGCGACGCCACGCGCCGCCTCGCCGACCCGCGCAAGCTCTCCGACGACGAGGCTCGCCAGCTCGTCGCGCAGTCGAAGCCGATCTACTACGCCACCGGCACGATCCACTCGCCCGAGACCGGCAGCCCGGAGATGCTGATGGAGCTTGCCTACCGGCTGGCCGTCGAGGAGACGCCGTTCATCCGCAAGATCCGCGACAACGTGATCACGCTGATCACGCCGGTGCTCGAGGTCGACGGCCGCGACCGCCAGGTCGATCTCTGGAACTACCGCAAGGCCAATCCCAATCTGCCGACGCCGCCGCTGGTCTACTGGGGCCACTACGTCGCCCACGACAACAACCGCGACTACCTCGGCCTCGGCCTGGCCCTGAGCCGCAACGTGCTGAAGGCGTACTTCGACTTCCACCCGCAGATCATCCACGACCTTCACGAGTCGATTCCGTTCCTCTACATCTCGACGGGGACAGGACCGTACAACGCCTCGCTCGACCCGATCGTCGTCGACGAGTGGCAGCGCCTGGCCTGGCACGAGGTGCAGGAGATGACCAGCCGCGGCGTACCGGGAGTGTGGACGTACGGCTTCTACGATGGGTGGGCGCCGAACTACATGATCTGGACCGGGCAGGGACACAACTCGATCGGGCGCTTCTACGAGACGTTCGGCAACCGCTGGCCGATCACCGCCGACCGCGTCGTGCGCGGGCAGTCCGAGCGCACGTGGTTTCGTCCGAATCCGCCGCTGCCCACCGTGAAATGGTCGCTGCGCGACAACGTCAATTATCAGCAGAGCGGCCTGCTCTTCGGCCTCGAGTACGTCGCCGAAAATCGCCAGCATTTCCTCGAGCAGTTCTGGACGCTCGGCAAGCGCGCGGTGGCCAAGGCCGCGACCGAGGGGCCGGCGGCGTGGGCCTTCGACGGCGCGCAGAAGCGGCAGGCGAATCTGCGCGACCTCATGAAGCTGTTGCAGACGCACGGCATCGAAGTGCACGTGCTCGACGCGGCGTTCGAGAAGCTGCCCGCCGGCTCGTTCGTGGTGCGCATGGACCAGCCGTACAGCCGCCTCGCCGACACGATGCTCGACACGCAGTACGTGCGCGGCGAGGAGCGCGTGTACGACGACACCGGCTGGACACTCGGCTACCTGAAGAACGTCGAGTTCAAGCGCGTCACCGACGCGGCGATTTTGAAAGCGCCGATGCATTTGTGGGATGGGCACGTGGCCGCGCCCGCGGCGCCGGCGCGCGTGCCCCGCATCGCCATCATGCACACCTGGCTGCGCACGCAGGACGAAGGCTGGTATCGCCTCGCCTTCGAGTCGATGAGCGTGCCGTACACGTACGTCTCCACGCAGGACGCCGCGCGCACGCCGAACCTGCGCGAGCGGTTCGACGTCATCGTCTTCCCGCCCGTCGGCAGCGCGCCGGCCGACATCGTCAACGGCCTCCCTCCCGGCCCGCCACTGCCGTGGAAGAAAACCGCGCTCACGCCGAACCTCGGCGGCATCGACGAGACGGACGACATGCGTCCCGGCCTCGGCATGACCGGCGTCGCCAACCTGCAGCGCTTCGTCGAGGACGGCGGCCTCCTCATCACCGCGCGCGACACGGCGGTGTGGGCGGTGCAGTACGGCCTGGCCCGATGGGTGCGCACGATCGAGCCGCAGAAGCTGAAGGCGCGCGGCTCGATCCTGCAGGCGAACGTGGTCGACAAGAAGAGCCCGGTCGCGCAGGGCTACGACGACAACGTGCCGGTCTACTTCGCCGGCGCTCCGATCTTCGACGTCGGCATCCGCCTCGGCGGCCCGGAGCCCGAGCCGCCCGGCGGCGAGCAGCGCCCCAGCGGCCGCGGCACGAAGTCCGATCCCGACGTGCCGCAGGGACGGCCGTTCGTGCCGACGCCGGAGAAGCCGAAGCCGGAGCCGTTCGCCCTCCCCGAGGATGCGCCGTGGAGCGTCGACTACGCCATGCCAAAGCCGGAGGACCAGCCGCGCGTGATCGTCGCGTTCGCGAAGAAGGCCGACCAACTTCTGCTCTCGGGCATGCTCGAGGGCGGCGAGGAGCTGGCCGGGAAAGCCGTCGTCATCGACGCGCCGCGCGGCAAGGGACACATCCTCCTCTTCGCCAACAATCCGATGTGGCGCGCGAACACGCAGGGGACGTACGCGCTGGTGATGAATGCCATCATGAGCTGGGACAAGCTGCGCTGATGTGGACGCCGGAGCAGTACGAACGATTCAAGGACGAGCGCGCCCAGCCGTTCTGGGATCTCGTATCCCTGATCGAGCACCGCCCGCGCATGCGCGTGGTCGACCTCGGATGCGGCACGGGCGAGCTGACGCGCAAGCTGCACGAGCACTTGAGCGCCGCGGAGACGGTGGGGATCGACAGCAGCGAGACCATGCTGCTCAAGAGCGGCCACTTCGGCGGGGAGATGCTCCGCTTCCAGCACGGCACGGTCGAGGCCTTCGTCAGCGATCAACCGTACGACCTGATCTTCTCCAACGCCGCGCTGCACTGGGTCGCCGACCACGAGTCGCTCTTCCGCCGCCTCACCGGCTTCGCGTCGCGCGACGGCCAGCTGGCCGTGCAGATGCCGGCGAACGACGACCATCCCTCGCACGCCGTGGCCGCGTCGCTGGCGAAGGAGTTCGGCATCGAGCCGCGCGCCGACTACGTCCTCCCGCCCGAGCGCTACGCCGCGCTGCTCCACGACCTCGGCTACAAGCGCCAGCACGTGCGCCTGCAGGTGTACGGACACGAGCTGCCGTCGGCGGCCGACGTGGTCGAATGGGTCCGCGGCGCGCTCCTCACCGACTACGAGCGCCGCCTCGGCGAGCGTTTCCCGGAGTTCCTCGAGCGCTACACGGAGCGCGCCGTCGCCGCGCTCGGCGGAACCCGGCCGTTCTTCTACACGTACAAGCGGGTGCTGATCTGGGGAACATTCTGATCGACGAAGTGAAATCGATGTCGATGCCGGGCCGCGTCTTTTTCGCGGCGCTGATGGCGCTCGTCGCCACCGCCTGCCTCAACGGCGCCTACGCGTTGATGCAGATCCATCACTGGATTCCATGGGCGATCGCGCTGCTGTTTCTCGAGCCGTTCGGCCTGTTCGCCGCGTTCGCGGTCGCGTTTCTGCTCGCGCCCGATTCCTTCGTCGCCGACTGGTTCGCGTTCTTCGTCGCCCGCGCCAGGATCGCGCTGTACCTCCTCGCGGCAGCGGCGGGCGGCTTGATGCTTTGGGGTTTGGTTTTGTACCTGCACGATACAATGCGCCCGTGACGCGGACGATCCTCATCCTCGGCCTGATCGTTCTGGCGGCGTTCCTGCCGCTGGCGGTCCCGGTTGCGATCTTCGTCCTGGCGGTGCCGCTCGTCGTTCTCGGTGATGCCGCGCGCGCCGTCGCGCAGGCCCGGCCCGCCGCGTTCGCCGCCCTCACGCCCGCCCGCGCTCCTCCGTCGCGCTGAGCCCCGCTCAGTCGTCGCGAACGGAGGAATCATGCGAAAAACTCTAGCGAGGATCCTCGTCTTCGCCGTCCTGCAGATCGGCGCGCTGGCCGGCGTGCCGATGAGTCCCGAGGAGATCGAGAAGCTGATGAACGTCATGCACCGGACGAAGATCGAGCACGTCGTGAAGAAAGACGATCCGCCCTAATCGCGGAAGAGCGTGTCGTGGGGCGCGCTGCGCTCCGACTCCGGCCGTCCCGCGGTGTAGTAGTAGAGCGACACCGACTTGCGCGTCACTCCGGGCGGCGACTGCAGCGGATGCGGGTGGCCGTGGAACGATGTGTCCGTCGTCGAAAAGATCACCGTGCGATTGAACGACGGCAGGATGCGCTGCCGCGGCGCGCGCATCTGCGCGTCCCACAGCTCCAGGTGGCCGCCGTACTCCTCGCGCCAATCCTTGTTCAGGTAGATCAGCATGTTCAGGCGGCGGTCGAGCTTCAGCTTCGGATGGACGTTGAAGTCGGCGTGCACCTTGAGGAACCCGCCGGGCTCGATCTGGTGCAGTCCGCCGCCGCCGAAGTAGGGATCGGGGATCAATCCGTCGATCCCGGTCAAAGCCTCGAGGAAGAGCAGCATCTCGAAGCCGTTCATGGCGTCGAGGAAGCGGCGGATGTCCTCCGAGATCGCGCTCGACTCGTAGTAGAACCCGAGCTTCTTCTCGCGCGGGTTGTCGAAGCGCATCCAGCGCATCTGCTCGGGCGCGGGGAAATCGCGCAGCACGGCGTCGAGATCGTCGTCGTCGAAGAGGCCGTCGATGACGACGTGCGGGAAGGGATCGGCGGACTCGTATTTTTCGTGGAGCGCGTGCGGGTCGGCGTGGAGTTTCACTCTTCCGCGAGGATAGCGTGAAACGCCACCATCACCGTGGCCGAGGCCAGCAGCACCAGCACCACCAGCGCCGTGGCCGACAGCGTTGTCGCCCCCGCGGTTCCGGTGGCGATCCGGCCGGGGTTCAGGGCATTCATCCAGACCTTCAACGCGCTCCACTTCCACGTCAGCAGCGCGGCCCAGCCGGCGGCGATGATCAGATACGCGGCGATCTGCACGCGCGTGATCGGCAGCGCGGCGCGGTCGACCGCCGCGTTTCCCTGCAGCAGCTTCGCCTTCAGCCAGAGCACGGCCGGATCGGGGAGGATGTGCTCGCGGTCGTCCTTGCTGGCGAAGCTCTGCATCCACGGCGCGACCTCGGCGGCCGCGGCGCAGTCGGGGCACGACGCGGCGTGCGCGCGCAGCGACTCGCTCCACTGTCCGCTCAGCGCGGCTTCGATCACGTTCGGCTCGAACGGGCAGGTGTCGTTCATGGCGCCAGCCCCTTCTTCGACAGCATGTCGCCGAGGCGCTTGCGGGCCCGGAAGAGCATCACCTTCACGCTCTTGGCCTTCACGCCCAGCGACTGCGCGATCTCCTCGTGCGACGAGCCCTCCACGTGCGCGAGCCACAGCAGCGCACGCTCCTGCGGCTTGAGCTCGGAGAAGACGCGCATCATGTCGTGGCGCAGCTCGCCGCGGTCGGCGCGCAGCTCCGAGGGCGGGAGATCGATGGGACGGCCGCGCTCGCGCTTCGACTCGCGGAAATGATCGAACACCAAATTCGTCGCCGTCTTGTAGACGTAGCGGCGCATGTGATCGTCGTTCGCCACCGCCGGGTTGCTGCGCAGGAAGCGGAAGAACGTCTTCTGCAGCAAGTCGTCGGCCAGCGTCGGGTCTCCGGTGAGGCGGTAGATGTACGACCAGACGCCGCCCGCGGTCTTGCGGTAGAAGGCCTCGAAGTGGGCCTCGTCCATCGGCGCCTTCGGCGAACGCCGATCGGTGTCGGCGTGCGCCAGGGCGAAGGAAGCCGGAGCGAACATGACGTCGGCGGTCATCTCCATTCTCAGACGTTGAGCAGCTGCGTGGGGTTGGCGGTGTGGTCCTCGCTGTCGACCAGGCCCATGCGTTTCGACAGCTTCAGGGAGATGAATGACGAGACCAGGTTGGCCAGGCCGAGCGCGGTCAGGACGGCGCCGGCGATCAGGAAACCGGGATTGGCCATTTCCGTGAAGCAGAGCAGCAGGAAGGCGCCGCCGAGGAAGGTCAGGAAAACCGCGCGGGTGAAGCCGCCGACGACGCGGTCGCGCGCGGCCAGCTTCGGCAGCTTGCCGATGCCGGTGGCGAACTGCTGCCCCTCGGGCGACTTCAGGAACTCGATCATCTCCGGCCCCGAGCCGAAGCGCTCGATGAGCTTCGCCTGGATGTCGGCGTTGAGGCGGGCCTGCTGCGACCGCGAGTGCGCTTTCGCCCAGACGACGAATGCAATCATGGCGAAGAATCCGAGCCCGAGCGTGATCGGGATCATGTAGATGAATGGCGTTTCCATGCGAGCAACCTCCGTTACCGCACGCTATTACGGAGCCGGCGCGGTTTGGTTAACACCATCCTTCATGACGAAGCGGACGCGCTCCATGGCCGTGATGTCCTGCAGCGGGTTGCCGGGAACGGCCACGATGTCGGCGAGCTTGCCCGGCTCGATGGTGCCGACGCGGTCGCCCATGTCGAGCAGCTCCGCGGCCACGCGCGTGCCCGACTCGATGGCCTGCATCGGCGTCATGCCCAGGCGCGTGTAGTACTCGAATTCCTTCGCCTCGTTGACCGCGGTCCAGTCGAAGCCGCCGGCGTCGGTGCCGAGGGCGATCTTCACGCCCTTGCGCAGCGCGCGCCGGAAGCTGTCGTGGTGGATGTCGACCATCTTCATCCAGATCCCGCCGCGGCCGGGCGCGACGTACTCGGTGACGGTGAGCGTCGGGCAGAGGTAGACGCCTTTCGCGGCCATGACGTCGAGGAGATCGTCGGGGATGGCCACACCGTGCTCGATGGAGTCGACGCCGGCGGCGAGCGCGTTCGAGATCCCCGGCCGGGCCATGGCGTGCGCGGCGACTTTGTGCCGCAGCCGGTGAGCCTCGTCGACGATCGCTTTCATCTCCTCGGGCGTGAACGTCGGGATCGAGGTGAGCGTGCCGTCCTTGTCCAGGAAGTACGAGCGGTCGGCGTAGACCTTGATCCAGTCGGCGCCGTGGGCGATCTGCTCGCGCACGGCCTTGCGCCCGTTCTCGACGCCGTCGACGATCTGCACGCCCATCGGGTAGGAGACGTCGGGCGCGTAGCCGCTCGGGCCGTAGCCGCCCGTGACGGACATGGCGCGGGTGGAGACGACCATGCGCGGGCCGGCGATGATGCCGTTGTTGACGGCCCTCTTGAGGTCGACGTCGGTGTACATCGCTCCCTCGGTCTCGAGGTCGCGCACGGTGGTGAAGCCGTGCGAGAGCGCGATGCGCAGCGCCTTCGTGGCCCGCAGGGCGCGGTAGGCCATCGACTCGCGGAAGAGCTGGGCGTCGTAGTCGGCGGAGGTGATGTCGCCCTGCAGGAGGACGTGGACGTGGGCGTCGATGAGGCCGGGGAGGAGCGTGGAGTCGCCGAGGTCGATGACCTGGGCGTCCGCGGGAACGGCGCCGCCGATGGACTCGATCTTGTTGCCTCGGATGATGACGACGGCGGGCGCGGTGACGTTGCCGCGGCCGTCGATGAGCCGCGCCGCCTTGAGGGCGATGGGGCGCGGCTCGGCGGCGAACGCGGTGGCGGCGAAAGCGAGGAGAAGAAGGAAGCGCTTCATTGATAGCATTCTAGCGAGATGCGTTTTTCGATCGAGGAGTACGTGCGCTGGGAGGACATCGACGCCGCCGGCATCATCAACTATCAGGCCTACCTGCGCTTCTTCGGCCTGGCCGAGGCGGAGCTGTACCGCTCGTGCGGGCTGTCGTACCGGGAGATGTTCGACGAGGTCGGCGTCTGGCTGCCGCGCGTGCACGTGGAGTGCGACTTCCGCTACCCCGTCACGCTCGACGAGCTGCTCGTGGTGGAGGCGTGGTTCGGGAAGATCGGGAACACGTCGATCCACATCAACTTCGAAGTGCGCCGCAAGGAGCAGCGCGACGTCGTCGCCGCCAGCGGGAAGTACATCGTCGTGGCGGTGAAGAAGGGCGAGTTCGCGCCGGTGCCGGTGCCGCAGGCGCTGCGGGAGAAGCTGGCGGCGTACGTGGAGTAGCGGAGCGCCGCCGTCCCGGCGGCTGGCGCGGCGGCGTCTCGCCGCCGCCGAGAGCGAGACGCTCTCGATCCAGCCGACGTGGACGTCGGCGCTCCCAGCCCGTTCCTTACGCCGCGATCTCCGTCTCCGCGGCCAGCAGCTCGTCGCGGATCACGCGGAACGCGCGCGCGTCCGCCTCCGCCGACTGCGGATCGAGGAAGTAGGCCACGTCGTTGCGCACGCTCCGGCCGGTGGGGTTCTCGCCATTCCACTCCAGCACGGCCCACTGGATCAGCGGGTTGTGAATGTTGTGGTCCCAGGCGAACGCCGCATGGCGGTTGCTGTACGCGGCGGGCGTCTCCGTCGCCGCGGCTTCGCTCATCTTGTACGCGGCGAAGGCCTTCGCATCGCGCTCCGCGGTCTCCTCATCGACGAAGTAGGCGACGTCGCGGCGCGGCGGCAGCGCCTGCGGTCCTCCGAACTTCGTTCCCACGCTGGCGCATCTCACCACCAGCCACTTGATCATCGGTTTGCCAATTCTATGGTCCCACTCCAGCGCGACGTACGGCATTGTTGATCTCCTTTTTTGGGGGTTAGACGCAGAAGAATCGCCAAGTTAAGATAGTTATTTCAACCTTCTATAACATTCAATAACTCATCGGTTAGCAGCCTGAACCAGGAATACATCCATACCAACTTCTTTTATGCGGCTCCGCACCCGTAATGAAAGAGAGGGCTCCATCCATGCTTCCTTCCGCCAGCGAAGGCGACCGCCAGTCCCGTCTGCTCAACGCTCTTCCGGCCATCGCCTGGTCGGCCTCCGCATCGACCTTCCGCTTCACCTACGTCAACCCCGCCGCCGAGACGCTCCTCGGATACCCGCTGGAGCGCTGGCTCGAAGAGCCCGACTTCTGGTCCCGGCGCCTTCATCCCGACGACACGCACGTGGCCTTGCTCTGCCACAACGAGACCGTGGCCGGGCGGGACCACGAGCTCGTCTACCGCATGATCGCCGCCGACGGGCGGACGGTCTGGCTGCGCGACTACGTCAACGTCCACTGCGTCGACGGCGTCCCGGAGGAGCTGTTCGGGGTCATGGTGGACATCACCCGCGAGCGCGAGGCCGAACAGAACTTCCGGCGCATGGTCGAGCTCTCGCCGGACTGCATCGGCGTCCACGTCGACGGCGTCTACGTCTACGCCAACCAGGCCTTCGTCCAGCTCGTGGGGGCGCAGAGCGAAGCGGAGATCGTCGGCCGGGAGGCCTTGACCTTCGTCGCGCCGGCGTATCGCTCCGAGGTGTGCGAGCGTCAGGCGCGGCTCCGCGAAGGCCTCAACGTCCCCTATCTCCGTCAGAAATATCTGCGCGTCGACGGCTCGTCGCTCGACGTCGAAGTGGCGGCCCTGCCGATGCGCTACGGCGACCGCGACGCCGTGCAGGTCATCGCCCGCGACATCAGCGACCGCGTCCGCGCCGAGGAAGAGCTGCAGTTGCGCGAGACGCGGCTGCAGCTCCTGGCGGCCGGGACGCACGAAGGGATCTGGGAGTGGTCGCCGGAGCGGGACGAGCTCTGGACCAACGCGGCCTACCGGCAGATGCTCGGCAAGCTCAGCGGGCCGTCGACCTTCGTCGAGGACTGGCTGGAGAGCGTGCATCCCGACGATCGCCCGGCCGCGCGGGCGCTGGTGGCGCGCGCCATCGGCGAGGAGCTGCCGAACTGGGCACACGAATATCGTCTCCGTCAGGCCGACGGCGCGTATCGCATCGTCCTTGACCGCGGCCACAACGTGAAATCGCCTTCGGGCGAGCGGCGGATGATCGGGGCCATCCTCGACATCACCGAAGTGCGCGAGGCCGAGCGCATGCGCGCCGCGGCCGAGACCAAGTTCCGCTGGCTCGTCGAGCACTCCGTCGTCGCCGTCTACATGGCCGCGGGCGGAAAGCTCACCTACATGAACGACACCGGCAGGTCGATGCTCGGCTACGACCGGGACGAGCTGGCCTCGATCGACATCTCCGGGCTGCTGAACGACAAAGGCCGCTTCGTGGCCGGCCGGAAAGTATCCAGCGTCCGCCGCAAGGACGGCACGCTGCTGCACGTGGCCTTCTACCAGAACCAGATCATCGTCGACGACGAGGAGATCATCATCGGCACCGCCGCCGACATCACCGAGAGCGTTCACGCCCAGCAGGCCCTGGAGGCCTCAGAGCAGCGCTATCGCGAGCTCGTCGAGGACGTCACCGACATCCTCTACACGCTCGACCGCGAGGGGCGCTTCGTCTCGCTCAGCCGCAGCTTCGAGCGCCGGACCGGCTACCTCGTCGAGGAGTGGATCGGGCGCCCGTTCGCGGAGCTCTTCATCCCCCGGCATCCCGAGCGGGCCATCGACGGCGGCGAAAACTTGACGATCGCCGAGTACGACCTTCTGGCGAAATCGGGGGCCACCGTGACCGTGGAAGTGTCGTCGCAGCCGCGCTACGTCGACGGCGGAACGATCGGCACGGCCCGCGACGTCACCGAGCAGCGCACGATCGCCCGCAAGCTCGAGGAGTCGAAGCGCATGAGCAGCCTCGGCCAGGTCGCGGCGTCGCTCGCCCACGAGTTCAACAACGTCCTCATGGGCATCCAGCCCTTCGTCGAAGTCATCGCCCGCAACATCGATCCCGCGCCGAAGATCGACAACGCCCTCGGCCACATCACCCGGGCCATCGCCCGCGGCAAGCGCGCCTCGCAGGAAATCCTCCGCTTCGCCAATCCGAAGGAGGCGCAGGTCTACCCCATCGACGCGCACACCTGGCTGCCGGCGTTTCTCGGGCAGCTCCGCCCCTCGATCCCGACCTCGATCGACCTCGACTGCACCATCGACCGCGCCGTGCGCTTCATCCACGGCGACCGCGAGCACCTCGAGCAGGTCATCACCAACCTCCTCTTCAACGCCCGCGACGCCTTGGCCGGCAGCGGCTCGATCGACGTCGGCGTCTCCGTCGAGAAGGAGCTGGTGCGCATCACCGTGCGCGACAACGGCCCGGGCGTTCCGCCGGCCGTGCTCGACCGGATCTTCGAGCCGCTCTTCACGACCAAGCGCAACGGCACGGGACTGGGCCTGGCCATCGCCCGCCGCCTGATGGAAGGACAGGGCGGCTCGCTGACCGCGGAGAATCGCGCCGATGGAGGGTGCGCGTTTCATCTCCTCGTGCCGTCGGCGAAGATGATGGCGCAGCCGATCGAGTCGCTCGTGCGCGGGCGGACCGGCGCGAAGCGCATCCTTCTCGTCGAGGACGACGCCTCCGTCGGCACCGGGCTCGAGGCCCTGCTGCAGTCCGAGGGCTACGAGACGATGTGGGTCCGCGCCGGCAGCGAGGCCTGCGAGGCCGCGCGGCGCATGCAGCCGGAGGTGGCCATCATCGACATCAACCTTCCCGACGGCAACGGCGCCGACCTCGTGCCGCTGCTGCGCGCGGAGCATCGGAACCTGCCGGTGGTGCTGTCGACCGGCCACGTCGAGGCCAACCTCTCCGGCGAGAAGCTCCTGTCGCTGATGAAGCCGTACGAGATCAGCGACCTGCTGGAGGCGATCGGCAGCGTGACCGCGGCGGCGGCATGACCGAATTCCGGACAGGTTTCCAAACAACAGACCAGACTGTCATGACCGCCATCTAGACATCTATAATCATTTCAATGACTTCCATCACCGGCATGCGTGGCAGGGACCTTGGACATGGAGCCAACCAATCAAATCCAAAAACGAAGGGGCTCCCCATCCATGAGTCTTGCTACTGCAGTCGCCGTCAGCAGTCCACCACCCATTGCACTGACGCCGCCGAGCGTCCTGGTCGTCGAAGACGAGCGCAAGCTTCGCGGCTGGCTGATCGACCAGTTCTTCACCCTCGGCATCGTCCCGCTGATGGCCGGCAGCGGCTTCGAGGCCATCCGCGTGGCCGCCGAGAACCGGCCCTCTCTGATCCTGCTGGACGGCCTTCTCCCGCAGATGCACGGCTTCGAGATCGCCCGCTTCGTCCGCAACATCGACCGCGGCTACCGGCCCTACATCGCCATCATGACGGCGATCTACAAGAACATCCGCTACCGGAACGAAGCGCGTCTGAAGTACGGCATCGACGACTACATCATCAAGCCGCTGCAGCCGGCGTCGCTCGCCTCGCTCGTGGAGCGGGCCAGGGAGCGCGCATGAGCGGCAAAGTCCTCATCGTCGACGACGAGCCCGATCTCATCGCCGGCCTCGTCGAGCTCCTCCGCGAGGAAGGGATCGAGGTCGAGACGCACCACTCGATCATCACCCTGCCGCTAGTCGTCCGGCAGGTGAATCCCGACCTGATCCTCATCGACCTGAGCATGCCGGCCCTTCCCGGCTGCGCCGTGTTCAAGCTCGGGCGCGAGCGCCTCGGCACGGACGCGCCGCTCGTGCTCTTCTCCGGCCGCGCCGCGCACGAGCTGGCCAGGCGCGCCGAGGAGCTGGGCGCCGACGGCTTCCTGGCCAAGTCCCAGGAGCCGCTCGACCTCATCGCCCGCATCCAGTCGTGGATCGATCATCGCCGCGCAGTTCTCGCCGCCGGAACCGTGGAGGACGCCGATGCATCTCGCACCGCATCTGCTGCTGCGCACTGACGCCGCCGCGTCGCGCGCCGGCGCACTGCTCAGCTCCGCCGGCTACCTCGTCAGCCGCGTCGACGACGACGCCATGGGCGAGCGCCTGGCGGGCTCCGAGCACATCGACGGCGTGGTCGTCGAGCTGCCGTCGCTCGCCGCGATCCACTTCGTCCGGAAGCTCAACGCCCGCTACGGCGCGGGCGGCATCGTGATCGTGGTGATCGCGGCGGCGCCGGAGCTGCTGCGCCGCGCCGTGCCGTCCGTGCTGGCGCTCACGCCGTTCGAGATCGTCGACGATCTGATCTCCGCGGTCGACCTGGCCATCGCCGCGCGGCAGCGGCTCATCGCCCAATATCCTCGTACCAGAGTTGCGGGTGCTGCCGGATGAACGCCTCCATCATCTCGATGCATCGCGCGTCCTGCACGACTTCCACGGCCACGGCGCGGGCGCGGAGCAGTTCCTCCTCGCCGAGGAACGTGCGGTTCTCGCCGACGACGACGCGCGGGATGCCGTACAGCAGGATCGCGCCGCTGCACATCGAGCAGGGCGAGAGCGTCGTGTAGAGCACCGATTCGCGGTAGACGGCGGCGGGCTGGCGGCCGGCGTTCTCGAGTGCGTCCATCTCGCCGTGGAGGACGGCGCTGCCGCGCTGCACGCGGCGGTTGTGGCCGCGGCCGAGGATCGCGCCGCGGTGGACGAGGACGGAGCCGATCGGGATCCCGCCCTCGGCAAGACCGCGCTCGGCCTCCTCGATCGCCGCGGCCAGGAAGGCGTCGCTCATACGAACACCGGCTCCGGCTGCAGCTCCACGCCGAACCGCTCCCGCACGCCCGCCTGAATCATCGCCGCCAGCTCCCGCACCTCGGCCGCCGTGCCGCCGCCGCGGTTCACGATCGCCAGCGTGTGCTTCGTGGAGATACCAACCTTGCCGTGCGTGAAACCTTTGTGGAACCCAGCCTGCTCGATCAGCCAGGCCGCGGAGAGCTTCACGCCGGCGGGGCCCGGATACGCTGGCGCGCCCTCGGGCACGCGCTCCGGCGGCACGATCGGGTTCATGAAAAACGAGCCGTCACTGCGCGTGTCGGGATCGGCCGGATCGAGCACCATCCCCTTTCGCCGGCGGATGGCGATGACCGCCTCGCGCACCGCGCCGAGGTCGTCGACGCCGTCGAGGTGCGCGCGCAGCTCCGGATAGCGCACCGTCGCCGGCGCGCCCGGGCGGAGGCGGAACGTCACCGAGATCACGACGTAGCGCCCCTTCGCCGCGCCTTTGAAAATGCTCGAGCGGTAGGCGAAGCCGCATTCCGCGTTCGTCAGATCGATGACGCGCCCGGCGGCGCGCTCGAGCACTTCGACGCGGATGATCGTCTCGGCGACCTCCTGCCCGTACGCGCCGACGTTCTGGATCGGCGTCGCGCCGGCCGAGCCGGGGATGCCGGAGAGGCACTCGACGCCGGCCCAGCCGCTGGCCACGGCGAAGTCGACGAAGTCGTCCCACGGCTCGCCCGCGGCGACGTTGACGATGACGGAGCCGGCGTCCTCGCTCTCGATGGTGATCCCGTGCAGATCGACGTGGACGACGACGCCGTCGAAGCCTTCGTCCGGAATCAGCACGTTCGACCCGCCCGCCAGCACGAGCAGCGGCAGCGCGCGCGCCTCGGCGAAGGCCAGTGCCTCGCGGACGTCGTCGACCGACTCGGCGCGGAGAAAGAACTTCGCCGGGCCGCCGATGCCGAGCGTCGTCAGCGGCGCGAGCGGAACGTCGTTTTCGAACATGCGAAATGCAGCATAATCGCGCGACATGACGGAAGCGCAGGGAGCAAAGCAATGGTTCGGCCATCCCCGCGGACTGGCCACGCTATTCCTGACGGAGATGTGGGAGCGCGCCAGCTACTACGGCATGCGCGCCCTGCTGCAGCTCTACATGATCGGGTCGGTCATGCAGCCCGGCCTCGGCTTTCCCGTCGAGAAGGCATCGCACATCTACGGTCTGTACACCATGTCGGTCTATCTGGCCGGCATCCCCGGCGGCTTCCTCGCCGACCGATTGATCGGGCATCGCCGCGCCGTGCTTATCGGCGGGATCATCATCGCTCTCGGCCACTTCAGCATGGCCGTTCCCGGCCTGCCGTTCTTCTACCTCGGACTCTTTCTCATCGTCTGCGGCACCGGGCTGCTCAAACCGAACGTCAGCACCATCGTCGGCACGCTCTACACGCGCGATGACGCGCGCCGCGACGCCGGTTTCTCCATCTTCTACATGGGCATCAACGTCGGCGCGACATTCGCGCCGATCGCCACTGGCTGGCTTGGGCAGAAGTACAACTGGCACATCGGCTTCGCCCTGGCAGGCGTCGGGATGGTTTTCGGACTCATACAATACGTGATGGGGCAGAAGTACCTCGTGCCGGCCGAGCAGCGGCCGACGCCGCCGACCGTCGCCATCGAATCGGCCAAATCCGTCGCCGAGGAGCCGAAGGGCTTCACGCGGCAGGAGTGGGGGCGCATCGCTGCCGCGTGCATCCTCACGCTCTTCGCGCTGATCTTCTGGGCCGGCTTCGAGCAGGCGGGATCGAGCCTGACGCTGTTCGCCGACCGGGCAACACGTCTGAAGATCCTGAACTTCGTCTATCCATCGAGTTGGTTCCAGTCCGTCGAGCCTGGGTTCATCATCATCTTTTCGCCGATCTTCGCCTGGCTCTGGATCGCGCTCGGCAAACGCGAGCCGTCGAGCCCTGCGAAATTCACCTTCGGCCTCTTCTTCTTAAGCCTTTCGTTCCTGCTGATTCTGCCGGCGGCGCGCTCATTTCAGGCCAACGGCCAGCGTGTCAGCCCGTGGTGGCTGGTCGGGCTCTACTTCCTGCAGGCGATGGGCGAGCTCTGCCTGAGTCCGGTCGGTCTGAGCATGGTCACGAAGCTCTCGCCGGCGCGCGCGGTCGGCCTCATGATGGGCGTCTGGTTCTTCGCCACGGCGATGGGGAACTACGTCGCCGGCTGGGTGGCGGGACTGGTCGGCACGCGTCCCTACTCCGAGGTCTTCATGATCGCCTTCGTTACCGCGGCGGTCGTGACGCTGATCCTCACCGTGCTCATCCCTGTCATCAAGCGGCTCATGGCCGGAGTGCATTAGAATGGACGGGTGCGTCCGCTCCCATTTCTCCTCGTCATCGCCCTAGCTCCCTCTATCGCACACGCCGCCTGCGTCAACAAATTCGTGCGCCGTACCGAAGGCGGGACGCGCCAGGTTATGACCCTCCTCACCGGCAAGCTGACGTTCGCCCAGGCCGAAGCGTTGTCGAAGGCGATCGCCGAACATCAATCGCCGCCGATGGAATGGGTCGATGAGAAGGGGAAGACGATCGCCAACCAGCTCGGACCGATGCGGCCCGTCCGCCCGATGCCGGTGGCCTGCGACGAGCGCACCTCCGGCTCCGTGATCATGGTGACGTTCCAGTCCGCGCTGCCACCGGCGAAGAAGATGCGCATCAAGCTCGACGCGAACACGATCGTCGATTTCGAAGAGCAATAGAATGCGCGGATGAAGCGCGCCATCGTCATCGTCTGCGATTCCCTCGGCGTCGGTGAGCTCCCCGACGCCGCCGACTTCGGCGACGAGGGCTCCAACACCCTCGGTCACATCCTGCAGGCCCACCACCCGAACCTCCTCACGCTGACGCGCCTCGGCCTCCTGCACACCCTCCCCCAGCCCGCCAGCGCCGACGCCCCCGCCTCCGCGTACGGGCGCATGCGCGAGATCAGCTCCGGCAAGGACACCATCACCGGGCATTGGGAGATGATGGGCCTCGTCGTCGCCGATCCCTTCCGCACCTACCCGAACGGCTTCCCGGCCGAGGTCATCGGCGAGTACGAGCGCCGCATCGGCCGCGGCACCCTCGGCAACAAGCCCGCCTCCGGCACCGTCATCCTCGACGAGCTCGGCGAAGAGCACATGCGCACCGGCAAGCCGATCGTCTACACCTCCGCCGACTCCGTCTTCCAGGTCGCCGCGCACGAGGAGGTCATCCCCATCGAGGAGCTGTGGCGCATCTGCGAGATCGCCCGCGAGCTCATGCGCGGCGAGCACAACGTCGGGCGCATCATCGCCCGCCCGTTCGTCGGCCCGGGCAAGGGACACTTCAAGCGCACCGCGAACCGCAAGGACTTCTCCGTCAAGCCGACGGGCGAGACCGTCGTCGAGCGCGCCCACAACGCCGGCAAGCGCGTCATCGGCCTCGGCAAGATCGCCGACATCTTCGACCGCGTCGGCATCGACCAGGAGATCCGCACCGAGTCGAACTCCGACGGCATGCGCAAGACCATCGATCTCGTGCGCGAGTCCGACGCCTCCATGATCTTCACCAACCTCGTCGACTTCGACTCGAAGTACGGCCACCGCAACGACGCCGCCGGCTACGCCAAGGCGCTGGAGACGTTCGACGGCGAGCTCGCCGAGCTGCTGCGGCAACTGCGCGACGACGATCTCCTCTTCATCACCGCCGATCACGGCTGCGACCCGTGCGACGTCTCCACCGACCACACGCGCGAGTACGTGCCGATTCTCGTGGCCGGGCCGTCGATCACGCGCCGCGTTCTCGGCACGCGCGAGACGTTCGCCGACCTCGGCGCCACCATCGCCGACTACCTCGGCCTCCCGCTGCGCGGCCCCGGAAAGAGCGCCCTGCCGGAGCTGCGCTCATGATCGCGGCGCTGCTCTTCGCCGCCGCCGCGGCCACCGCGAACGTGCCGGCGGCGCAGATCGCGCTCGACGCGCGCGTCGTCGACCGCGTCGCTGAGGTGAGCAAGAAGGATCTGCCGGGCGACCTCCTGCGCCGGATGATCGAGAACGACATCGAGCTGCTGCGCGGCAAGCGCTCCGACGGCTCGTACGCCTACGCGACGTACGACCGCATGGAGGCGGGGCGGCGCGAGGACTCGTTCTCGGTCGAGGATGCGAAGAAGTCGACGCGCCTGGAGATCCGCGGCTCGTGGATCTATCGCCTGGTGATCAGCGTGCCGTCGCGCAAGCTCCTCGTCGCGCACAACCGCCACGTCTTCGTCGAGCGCATCGAGATCGAATATCTCCCCGAAAACAGCACATCGAGCAAAGTGCAGACGCTCGACGTCAACGCCTACGTCGAGCCGGGACAGACGCGCAACGTCGATCTCGATCAGATCGCGCGGCAGGCCACGGCGCGCGTCTACGTCCACGCCGATCCCGAGGGCTACGGCAACATCGAGCTGATGCTGCTCGAGGCGAAGATTTTCGACAACCCCGACAGCCCATACGCCGACGCCGTGTCGAGCGCGAAGGCGATCCTTCGCGGGATCGAGAAGAATGACATTCCGTCCATCCGAGCGATGGCGCAGCGCGTCGCGGCGGACCTGGAGCCGTCCGGAAAGCCCGCCACGGCCTCGGTGGAGGTGACGGCGCCGCGCGCGACGGAGCCGGACGTCGCCGCGGAGCTGCAGGCGATCGAGGATCTTCTCACCGGGACGGAAACCGAGCGGCGGCAAGGACTTGACCGATTGCATCAGCTTTTGCGGCGCCTGCGGCGCTGAGTCTGTGACACTCAGGTTTGACGGTTCGCAGCGGGTTGAGTAGAATGCCGCTCCCTCTTGGCAGTTCCTTAAGTTTCCGAAAGGAGCCTCACTTGTCGTCAATGAAATTAGGGTTCAAGGTCGGCGAAAAACTCGTTTATCCGAACCACGGAGTGACCGTAGTCGAACAGATCGGCGAGTCGCCGATCATGGACGCGGGCGAGTCGTACTATCACCTTCGGCTGCTGGCGAACAACTCGCGGCTGGTGGTGCCGATCCGGAACACGGACCGCGTCGGTCTCCGCCGCCTGTACCAGCCGAAAGAGATCAAGGGCCTCATCAGCCTCCTCGAACAGAAGGGGCCGAAGAGCCACACCGACTGGAAGGGCCGCTATCGGGAAAATCTCGAGAAGATGAAGACCGGCCGTCTCGAAGATGTGGCCGAAGTGCTGAAGAACCTCAACGAAGTGCAGAAGCGGAAGAGCCTCTCGTTCCGCGAGAAGAAGATGTACGACCGGGCCAAGTACCTGCTGGTCTCCGAGGTCGCGATCGTGAAGGGCATTCCGGAGATCGAGGCGGAGAAGCTGATCCAGAAGAGTCTGGACAAGAGCCTGGCGCCTCCCGGGCACTAGCATTTTTGCATTTTGACTGGACGTGCCGCTTCGAAAGGGCGGCACGTTTTGTTTTGCCACGGAAATTTAGAAACTTAGAATGCGAATGCAGAATTGAGAAAGCTCCGCGTTTTCTTCATTCTGCATTCGCATTCTGCGTTCTGAGTTTCCGTGGCCGACGATGCAACGACTTCCTGATTGGATTCGCGAGAAAAAGCTCAACCTCCGCTCCCTCCACGAGGTCAAGTCCCTCCTCCGCGAGCGCCGCCTCCACTCCGTCTGCGAGTCCCTCGCCTGCCCGAACCGCACGGAATGCTTCTCCCGCGGCACCGCCACGTTCATGATCCTCGGCGATGTCTGCACGCGCTCCTGCGGCTTCTGCAACGTCACGACCGGGCGGCCGTACGCGCCGCCGTCGCCTGACGAGCCGCGCGCGGTGGCGGAGACGGCCCGGCAGATGGGCCTTCGCCATGTCGTCGTGACCTCGGTGACGCGCGACGACCTGCGCGACGGCGGCGCGCTGCAGTTCGCGTCGACGATTCATGAGTTGCGCGACGCGCTGCCGAACGCCGTCGTCGAGGTGCTGACGCCCGACTTCCGCGGCAACGTCGACGCCGTGCGCACCGTCGTCGAGGCCAAGCCCGACTACTTCAACCACAACGTCGAGACCGTGCCGCGGCTCTACGACTACGTCCGTCCCGGCTCGCGCTTCGCGCGCTCGCTCGCGGTGCTACGCGAGGCGAAGCGGATCGATCCCGCCATCACCACGAAGTCCGGCCTGATGCTCGGCCTCGGCGAGCGGCGCGACGAGGTGATCGACGTGCTGACGCAGCTGCGCGAGGCCGAGGTCGAGATCGTCACCATCGGGCAGTACCTCCAGCCGAAGCGCGAGAAGCTCGACGTCGTCGAGTACATCCACCCCGCGGTCTTCGACGTTTACCGCGACGCCGGCGAGGCCCTTGGATTCAAGGCTGTCTTCTCCGGTCCATTCGTGCGAAGCTCGTACATGGCGGACCTGGTGGCCCATGAAGCGAAGAAAGCCGCGAGCGATCGATCCTGAGGCAGCCGAGCGCGGCGCCTTCTTTCTCACCTGGCTGCCGATGTTTCTCGACTACCTCGCGGTCGAGAAAGGGCTCGCGCGAAATTCGCTGTCGTCGTACCGCGCCGACCTGCGGCACTTCGGGCACTGGCTGAACGAGCAGTCGATCGAGCTCGAGCGCGTCGAGCGGATCCACATCGTCCGCTACTTCCAGGCCCTGCGCACCGCCGGCATCTCGGCGCGCTCCGTGGCCCGCGCGCTGGCGGCGCTGCGCGGGATGTTCCGCTTTCTCGTCGGCGAGCGGCACCTCCAGCACGACCCGACGGAGAACATCGAGAACCCGAAGCTCTGGACGACGCTGCCGAAGTCGCTGCAGCCGTCCGAGGTCGAGGCCCTGCTGCGCGCACCGGACCGCGCGACGCCCGAGGGCCTGCGCGACGCCGCAATGCTCGAGCTCCTCTACGCCACGGGGCTGCGCGTCAGCGAGCTGATCCGCGTCAAGGTCGAGGATATGGTCATGGACGCCGGCTTCCTCCGCACGATCGGCAAAGGATCGAAGGAGCGCATCGTCCCCTTCGGCGACGCCGCGCGCGACGCCGTCGTCGCTTACGTCGAGCGCGGCCGGCCGCGCTTCGCCAAGCGACCCGATCCGCATCTTTTTCTCTCGAACCGCGGCCGCCCCATGTCGCGGCAGTCGTTCTGGCTCAAGATCGTCCGCTACGCCCGCGCGGCGGAGATCCGCACGCACATCTCGCCGCACGTGCTGCGGCATTCCTTCGCCACGCATCTCCTCGAGAACGGCGCCGACCTGCGCAGCGTGCAGCTGATGCTCGGGCACTCCGACATCTCCACGACGCAGATCTACACGCACGTGACGCGGGCGCGGCTGCAGAAGCTGTACGAGCAATACCATCCCCGGGCGTGACGTCGCGGGCATAAGATGCGTCGTAGCAGAGTTAGGTCCTGCACGTGAAAACGCTCCTTCCCGTAATGCTGCTTCTCGCCGCCGCGGCGCCGGCGAGCGCGAGCATTGCCCTCTTCGCGGACGGCCGCTCGATGAAGATCGAGTCGTACAAGCTGCAGAACGACTCGGACATCGAGCTGCGTCTCAAGAGCGGCGGGGCCATAACGATCCCGCTGGCGCGCGTCGACCGCATCGTCGACGACGAGGTCGCGCCCGCCGCCGTCATCGCCGAGGTGAAGAAAATCGTGGAGGAGGAAGGGGGCATCTTCCCGAAGCGCTCCTGGCACTACGACGCCAGGCGCGGCCCGATCTTCCGCTCGAGGTTCGACAAGCTCATCGTCGAGGCCGCGAAGAAGTTCGATGTCGACGCCGCCCTCGTCTCCGCCGTCATCAAGGCCGAGTCCGACTTCAACGCCCGCGAGTACTCCAACAAGGGTGCGCAGGGGCTGATGCAGCTCATGCCCGGCACCGCAATCCGCTTCGGCGTGACGAACGCGTGGGACCCGGCGGCCAACATCTACGGCGGCGTGCGCTACCTGCGCTGGCTGCTGGAGACGTTCGACGGCAACGCCGACTACGCCGTGGCCGCCTACAACGCCGGCGAGGGGAACGTCTGGAAGTACAACGGCGTGCCGCCGTTCCGGGAGACGATGGCGTACGTGCAGCGGATCGCGCGGCACATTCGCGAGCGCGCCGTGGAGACGCAGCCGTCAGAAATGGCGAGCGCGTCAAGCGACCGCTAACGCTTCCGCTTCGTCTTTCCGCCTTCTGCTTTCTGCGATCAGATTTTCGAAGCGCAGGACCATCACGGTGCGGTCATCGTCGGCAGGACGCGTCCCCGAGTGGCGCGCCACCGCGTTGAGGATCGTGTCGCGGACGGCGCTGGGCGAGTGGTCCGGCGCGGCGGCGAGCAGGGCCTCGAGCTGGTCGAAGCCGAAGGGCTCGCCGGTCTCGTCCTGCGCTTCGACGATGCCGTCCGACAGGTAGACCACCGCGTCGCCTTCCTGCAGATCGATTTCTTCCGTGTGCGTGAGGATGTCGCTGCGCACGCCCAGCGGCAGCGACGGCACCTCGATGGCCATCGGGGCGCGGCCGTCGCGCAGCAGGTACGGGTAGAGATGGCCGGCGTTCGTATGACGGATCTTGCCGCGCTCGAGGTCGAAGATCGTGAAAGCCAGGGTCATGAAGGCGCGGCGCTCCGTGGAGCGGTAGACGAGGTCGTTCAGGCGGTGGAAGAGCGAGGACTCGTCGGCTCCCTCCTCCACCAGCGTCGTCATGGCCGCCTTCACCATGGCCATCACCAGGCCGGTCGAGAGCCCGTGGCCGGAGACGTCGCCGATGGCCACGGCCAGGCGGGTCTTGTCGAGGTTGAAGACGTCGTAGTAGTCGCCGCCGATCGACGCCGTCGGCTCGAAGTGCGCGGAGAACGACACGCCGCGGAACTGCGGTCCTTCCTTCGGCAGGAGGTTGCGCTGGATCGAGGCGGCGATCTCGATCTCGCTCTGCAGGCGCTCCTGCTCGGCCACGTTGGTCAGCAGCGAGGCGATCGACTCCGTCATGCGATCGAAGGAGCGGGCCATCTCGCCGAGCTGATTGCGCGGCTTCATGCCGATGCGGTAGCTGAAGTCGCCGCGCTCCACCGCCTTCGTCCCCTTCTCGATGCGGTTCACGGCGCGGGTGATGGAGAAGATCAGCACGGCCGCGAAGAGCGCCGCCACCATGTACAGCAGCAGCAGCAGCACGGTGATGCCCATGATGGCCGTGGTCAGGCCGCTGACGTATTTGTCGGCCGAGGCCCCGAAGTAGTAGTGGAAGAGGTTCTGGTAGGGGTTGATGATGATCGTCACCAGCTCGTGCGCCGGATCATCCTGGCCGTTATCCCACCGCGCGATGATCATCGGATCGAACCAGACGATCTTGCGCAGCGCGGAGCGGAGGATGAGCTCGCCGGTGTCGTCGTCGTCGAGGTTGACGTGCACGCCGGGCTTCTGTGTCGCCCGCCGTCCTTTCTTTGTCGTACCGACGCGAACCGTCATCCCGCTGTGGTCCTCGATCTGGGCGATCCACTCGTCGTTCATCGGCTGCGCGAAGACGACCGTGCGCGGCTTCTCGCCTGGGAACTGCCGGGCGGCGACGAGCAGCGGCACGTCATCGCGCCAGACCATGCCGCTGTACGTCGTCGCCTTCAGCCAGTCCGGGAGCTGCTCACCGCTGGGGGCGGCGGTGTCGTAGATCTCCAGCGATTTCAGCGCATCGGCGGGGCGGTGACCGCTCCGGCCGTACTCCAGCGATGACGCCTCCATCTGGCCCAGGAAGGCCTGTCGCTCGCTGCGCAGCGCGGCGTGCGTCATCACCCCGGCCATCATGTAGACGAGCGTCATCAGCAGAATGGCGAAGAGGAAAAACGGAAAGACGCCCAGCATCACGTAGCTGAGGAAGAGGCGCCGGCCCACGCGCCAGAAGAGCTTCCGCATCGCCCAGCGCACGGCCACGGCGAAGCCGTACATGCAGATGGCCGTGACGCCGAGCGCGGAGGTGAAGCTGATGAGGACGATCACCAGCGTCGGCACACCGCCGCTGCGCAGGACGTCGCCGAAGCGGTTGATGAGGATGAGGACGGCCAGCGCGATCAGCCAGATCAGCCACAGCGCTCCCGCATGCCCCCGTTTGGGCGGCGGCTCGGGGGCCTGGTCGATCGGCAGGCGGGGGCGAGGGCGCGGCACGCCGGAGTTATACGCGATTTATGCGGGCAAGTTGTCGCTCAGATCTCCCGCAGCGCCTTCGTGATCGGCATCCGCGCCGCCGAGACCGCCGGCAGCAGCCCGCCCGCCACGCCGGCCACGAGGGCGATGACGATCCCGGTCAGAGCCACGGAGCCGTCGACGCGGAAGTTGAAGGCGATCTCCGAGAACGTCCGGAAATTCGTCGTGCCGGTGGAGATGCCGTTGATCGGCAGGGCCAGCAGCACGCCGGCCACGCCGCCGAGGAGCGAGACGAGGGCGCTCTCGATCACGATCGACATCAGGATCGCCCGCCGCTTGAAGCCGAGGGCGCGCATCGTGCCGAGCTCGCGCGTGCGCGAGGCGATGGCCGAGAACATCGTGTTCATCGTGCCGAGGATCGCGCCGATGACCATGAAAAACGTTACGAAGCCGACCAGGATGATGATCCCGAAAAGCCCGCTGGTCTGCTCCTCGTAGTACTTCCGCTCTGTCTTGATCTGCAGCTTGAGGCGGTTGTCGTTGCGGACGGCGTCGACGATTTGCTTCGACGCCGCGGCGTCGGCGGGGCGCACCAGCACGGTCGAATAGGCGTTGCGCTTGCGGGCCGAGGCGAGGAAGCTCTCGTCGACCCAGATCTCCGAGTCGAAGGCCGTGCCGGCCGCGTCGAAGACGCCGACGGCGTGATAGTCGGTCGTGCCGAAGTGGAACGTGTCGCCAACGCTCGTGTTGGCGAAGCGGTCGTGGATGCGCTTGGCCACCAGCACCTCGCTCGTTCCCGGCTTGAACACGCGTCCCTCGATCACCTTCACCGCGCGCATCTCCAACCCCGCGGGCGTGAGGCCGCGCACGGTCACGTTCGAGCCGTTGCCGCTGTCGCGCCGCGGGAGCTTGAAGAGGATCACCAGCTCGGGCGAGACGAGCGGCTGGCCGTTCGTGGCCTTGGCGATGCCCGGGATCGTGCGGATGATCTCGTAGGCTTCGCGCGTGACCCAGCTCGACAGCTCCGTCTCCGCGCTCTCGCGCATGACGATGAGGTCCGTCGGCGAGCCGCTGGCGATGGTGGTCTTCTTCACGCCGTGCCAGAGCGCCAGCATCGAGAGCATGACCGCATTGATGACGCCGATGCCTAGGATCGTCAGCAGCATCGAGGCGCGCCGCGCGACGAGATTTCCGGTGTTGTACTTGAGTGGGATGGCCATCGTCACACCACCTTCCGCAGGCCGTCGACGACGCTGAGGTTCGCCGACTTCATCGACGGCAGTCCGCCCGCCAGGAGGCCGACGGCGATGGCCGCCACGCCGCAGATGAGCGCGGTGCTGGGGTAGAGGCGGAAGTTCGGGAGGAAGCCCATCGTCCACTTGGCGATGTCGATGGAGCGGTAGAGCAGCGCCGCGCCGCCGACGCCGACGACGAATCCCATGAGCGTCGTGACGACGAACTCCGTCAGCATCAGCCCGAGGATCAATCCCCTGCCGAAGCCGATGGCCTTCAGCACCGCGACCTCGGTCACGCGCTCGCGCGCGGCCATGCTCATCGTGATCGCCGCCAGCAGGACGATCATGAAGATCGAGCAGAACGAGATCGCGCCGAAGAAGACCTTGATGTTCCCCATCATGTTCACGAACTGGCGGTTGAATTCTTTCTCCGTGAACGTCTCCGTCGGGTCCTCGCTGTTCTTGAACGCGGCGTCGATCTGCTGGCTCAGCGCCGCCATCTGGTTCGGGTCCTTGACCTTGACCCAGAACGTGCCGACGCGGTTCCACTTCAGGGCCTCGTTGAAGTAGTCCTGGTGGAGGTAGAGGACGCTGCCCATGACGGTGTGGTGCACGACGCCGCGGATCGTCACCTCGGGGTCGAAGGGGAAGATCTCGCGGTGGAGCGTGATGCGGTCGCCGATCTTCCAGCCGAAGCGCTTCATCAGGTCGTCGCCGACGATGGCGCCCTGGCGATCGCGGATGAAGGCGGCGTTCTCGTCGTCGGAGATGGTGAACTCCGGAAAGACGGTCTTGAACTTCTCGGCGTCGAGGCTGAGGATGGCGAAGGTGTTCCGCCTCTCCTTGTAGTAGCCGCCCAGCCACTGGCTCTTGCAGACTTCGACCACGCCCGGGACTTGCCGCAGCTTCTGCTCGTGCGAGTACGGCAGCATGGTGGCCAGGGAGAAGGCCGACTGCACGACGAGGCGGTCGCTCGTCGGCGCGCCGCCCATGGTCTCGAACGTGGTGAGGATCTGGATGAGCGTGGCCACGAGGAAGAAGATCGCTCCCATCAGCACGATCATCAGGAACGACCGCAGCTTGTTCCGGAACAGGTTCCGCCGGATGAGCTTCGCGAACTTCATGCCTCGGCCGCCTGGGCCGCGGCGCTCTCCGCGAGCAGCCCCTTCTCCAGGTGCAGCGTGTGTTTGGCGTGCTGCGCGGCCTTCGGATCGTGCGTGACCATGACGATGGTCTTCTCGAACTCGATGTTGAGCTGCTGCAGCAGGTCGAGCGTCTCCTCGGCGTTTTTGGCATCGAGGTCGCCGGTCGGCTCGTCGGCGACGATGATGGTCGGGTCGGTGACGACGGCGCGGGCGATGGCCACGCGCTGCTCCTGCCCGCCGGAGAGCTGGCGCGGGTAGTGGAACATGCGGTCGCCGAGGCCGACGATGTTCAGGGCGGCCTCGACGTGCTCGCGGCGCTCTTTCTTGGAGAGCTTGGTCAGAAGCAGCGGCAGCTCGACGTTTTCGAACGCGTTCAAAACAGGGATGAGGTTGTAGAGCTGGAAGATGAAGCCGACGTGGCGCGCCCGCCAGCTGGCCAGGGCGCTCTCGTTGAAGCGCGAGATCTCCCGGCCGTCGACGGTGATGCTCCCCGCGGTCGGCCGGTCGATGCCGGCGATGAGGTTCAGGAGCGTGGTCTTGCCCGAGCCCGACGGCCCCATGAGCGCGAGAAAATCGCCGCGCGGAACGTCAAGCGTGATGCCGTTCAGCACCGGGACTTCGAACGCGTCGCGGTGGTAGACCTTGCGAACGCTGTGGATCTGAACGAGTGGTTCCATTTGACCTCCCAGTGCTGAGTCCTGAGTGCTGAGTGCTGAGTTGTTCGTTCCCCACTCAGCACTCAGCACTCATCACTCAGCACTCCTCACAAGTTGTCCATCTTTCAATTGATCGACGTTGTCCGTGACGATTCGTTCGCCTTCGCGAACTCCGGAACGGACCTCGACGAGATTCTCGCGCACGTCGCCGGTCTGCACCGTCCGCAGCGCGATGCGGTTGCCCGCGCCGATCACGGCCACCCGCCCGTCGGCGATGGCCCGCTTCGGGATCCAGAGCTTCGGCGGCTCGCGGAGCTCGGCGTCGGTGCGCTCCGTGTTGAGGAAATTCGCGGTCGCGCTCATCTCCGGCAGCAGGCGCTCGCCAGGATCGAGGATCTTCACCTTGACCTTCACCGTGGCTTTGGCGCGGTCCGCGGTGGGGATGATCTGCCGCAGCACGCCGCGCCACTTCTTTCCCGGAAAGGCGTCGACGGTGATCTCGGCCGGCTGCCCTTCGTGGAGCTGGCCGATGCTGCCCTCGTTCACGTCGGCCTCGACTTCGAGCGTGTTGAGGTCGACGATCGTGCAGATGGCACCGGCGGGGAGCGTCCCCGCGACCTGGCCGATCATCACCGAGGAGATGACCTCGCCGACCTCGGTCGACTTCGTGGCGATGATGCCGTCGAAGGGCGCGCGCACGACCATGTCGCGCATGTTGATCCGGATCTGGTCGACGCGCGCCCGCGCCGCCTTCAGCTGCGCCTCGGCCGCGTCATAGCCGGCCCGGCTGGCCACGCCCTGCTTCCAGAGGTTCGACTGCCGCGTGTACTCGCGCTCGGCCTCGCTCAGCGCCGCGTTCGCCTCGTCGAGCTGCGCCTGCAGATTCGTGCTCTCCAAGACCGCGAGGACGTCGCCGGCGTGCACTTTGTCGCCGACGTCGAAGTTCATCTTCACGACCTTGCCGGAGATCTTCGGCGTGATCTTCGATTGCTTGTTGGCGACGAGGTAGCCGGTCGCGCTAAGGAGCGCCGGGTTGGCGACGTTGACGGAGGGCTTGACCACGACCGACTCGACCACAGGCGCGCGGCGCGGCACGACCAGGCGCGTGTACGCGGCCCAGCCCAGCGCGGCGATGACGGCGATCGCGGCGACCCACCCGGCGATCTTGCCGAGGGGGAAGCGCGACGCTTCTTCATCTTCGCGATGGATGCGCAGTGCGTTGAGATCGGGACGCGTGGTCATTCAGGGACGAGATTGCGGAATGAATCATATCGCCGTCGCAGTAGGCCCAGTCGTCGCCGATCCCCGTGACCATCAGCGAGGCGTCGGGACAGAGCTCGCCCAAGGCCTGGCCGAGCGTCTGCACGTCGGTGCGGTCGCGTGACTGCACGACGAACGTCGACTCGAACGGCAGCTCGATCACGACGCCCAAACGATGGATGGCGTCGTGGAGCTCGCCGTAGTCGGCGCCCGGCGTGAGGCTGTGGCGCACGAGAAGAAAGTCGCGCGTCCGCGTGAACTGCGTGGCGGCCGCGAGCATCCGGGCCTCGCCGAAGCGGGCCCGCATCCAGCGCACCAGCGGCGCCGCCTGCCGCCGCGGCGACAGCCACACCTGCCAGCTCTGATCGAAATTCGGCTCCGCGCCGAGCCGCCGCATCGCGTGCGAGACTCCGGCCGTCAGGTCGCCTTCGTAGCAGATCTGAAAGTGCTTGTACTCGCCCATCACACCCTCCCAAAGCGCTGTGTTGGAGTGCCACGATTATCGCACGAAGGCGATCACGACGGCGCCAGCCCCCACTGCCGGAGCATGTACGCGTAGTCGAAGGCCACGTCCTTGAGCTGGTCGTAGCGTCCCGACGCCCCGCCGTGCCCCGCCCCCATGTTCACCTTCAGCAGGATCGGCTTCGACGACGTCGTGTTCGCGCGCAGCTTGGCCACCCACTTCACGCCCTCCCAGTAGCCGACCTGCGAGTCGTTGAGCGACGTGCGCACGAGCATGTTCGGGTAGGCCTTCTTCGTCACGTTCGAATAGGGATCGTACGACTTCATGTAGGCGTACGCCGCTTTCTCGTTCGGATTGCCCCACTCGATGTACTCCTGCGTCGTCAGCGGCAGGGACGGATCGAGCATGGTGTTGATCACGTCGACGAACGGCACGTAGGCGACGACGGCCTTGAAGAGGTCGGGGCGCATGTTCGTCACCGCGCCCATGAGCAGTCCGCCGGCGCTGCCGCCGCTGACGATCAGCTTCGACGGCGTCGTGTACTTCTCCTTCACCAGGTGCTCGGCCGCGGCGATGAAGTCGGCGAAGGTGTTCTTCTTCGTCATCATCCGCCCGGCCTCGTGCCACTCCTTCCCCATCTCGCCGCCGCCGCGGATGTGGGCGAGGGCGTAGACGACGCCGCGGTCGAGCATCACCAGGCGGGCCGCGGAGAACGTGGCGTTCGACGACGAGCCGTACGAGCCGTACGCCGTCAGCCACAGCGGATTCTTGCCGCTGTGCGGATCAACGCTTTTCTTGTAGACGATGGAGATCGGCACCTTGACGCCGTCGGCCGCCGTGGCCCAGATGCGCTCCGACACGTACTGCGACTTGTCGTAGCCCGGCACCTCGGTCTGTTTCAGGAGCTTCGACGTGCGCGCCTCCATGTCGTAGTCGAACACCGACTGCGGCGTGACGAAGGACTGGTAGGCGTAGCGGTAGACGTTCGTGTCGAACTCGTGGTTCGCGGCGCCGAAGATCGCGTACGTCGGCTCGGGGAAGCTGACGCGGTGGGTCTTGCCGTCGCGGAGGTCGACGATCTCGAGCTGGCCGAGGCCGCCCTCGCGCTCGCGGGCCACGAGGTGATTGGCGAAGAGCTGGATCGACTCGATGCGCACCGGCTTGCGGTAGGCGACGACCTCGGTCCAGTTCTTCTGCTGCGGATCGGCCACCGGCGCGCTGACGACGCGGTAGTTGATCCCGGCGTCGTTGGTGAGGAAGTAGAAGCGGTCGCCGCGATGGTCGCCGTAGTACTTGTGCCCTTCCTTGCGCGCCCCGAGGAGCCGCGGCGCCGCGGCCGGATCGTTGGCCGGGATGACGCGCTCCTCGGTCGTGGTCTTGCTGTCGGAGTGGATGAAGATCCAGTCGCCGCTGAGGGTGCGGTCGGCGTTCAGGTCGTAGAGCTCGTCCGACTCCTCGTAGACGAGCGGGTCGTCCTTGCCGCCGACGGTGTGGCGGTAGAGGCGCCACTGCCGCTTGGCCGGGTTCTCGACGGTGTAGAAGATCGTCTTGTTGTCCGCGGCCCAGACGACAGAGCCGACTTTCTGGGCGATGGTCTCGAGGTCCGCGCCGCTGCGGAGGTCGCGCACCTTGAGCGTGTACTGGCGGTAGCCGTTGTTGTCGGTCGAGTAGGCGAGGAGGTTGCCGTCGTCGCTCAGCTCGTACGCGCCGAGGGACATGAACTTCTGCCCTTCGGCGAGCTTGTTCACGTCGACCGTGATCTCTTCCGCCGCATCGAGCGAGCCCTTCTTCCGCGCGAAGATCGGGTACTGCTTCCCCTGCTCCGTGCGCGAGTAGTAGTACCAGCCGTGCTCGCGATACGGCACCTGCACGTCGGTCTGCTTGATGTGCGAGAGCATCTCGTCGTAGAGCGACTTCTGCAGCGGCGCGGTGCCGGCCATCATCGCGTCGGCGTACTTGTTCTCCGACTCGAGGTGGGCGATGACCTCGGGGTTGCTCTTGTCGCGGATCCACGCGTAGTCGTCGACGCGCGTTTCGCCGTGAATGGTCGAGGATTTCGGAATCTTCTTGGCCATCGGAGCTTGCGGTACGTCGGCCGCGATCACCGGGAGTGCGAGCAAAAAGAATGCAGCCAGAACGTTTTTCATTGCGCGGTAGTCTAACGCGTATGCGAAACGTGCTGATCGTGCTCCTTGTGACAACTCCGCTATTCGCGCAGCCCCAGCGCAGCCGTCCCGGACCGCCGATTTTCCGCGGCGGCGCCGGCGCGCAGGGCGCCGAGGCGGCGGTGAAGCAGGCCATGGAACAGCTGGCGTCGATCCGGAAGACGTTCGAGCGTGACGTCGACGTGCTCAATCACCTCCGCGCCGCCGACGACGCCCTCGTCGACAGCATGCAGCCGTCGATCGCCATCCAGAAGGCCTACGAGGAGGTCGAGGAGGCCAAGCGCCTCATGCCCGAGTTCACGACGATGCAGGGGGTGATCAAGGCGGAGCGCGAGCTGGAGGGCGCCCGCCGCAGCCCGGTCAGCGCCGACTTCGGCCACCTCCGCACGATCCTCCGCGACGAGGCCCTCGGCCCCGCCTCGCGCGTGGTCATCCGCAACGCCCAGCGCCTGCAGGAGGAGACGGTGGCCTGGATGAAGGTGCAGGAGCTGATCAGCGCGCACGTGCGGGCGCTCTCAGAGATCGCCGCTACGGGGCTGCAGGCGACGCAGAAGTGACTCATTCGGCGCAAAGCTGCTTGCACGAATGAACGGCGATGGTGAGCTGCTCGACGTCGAACGGCTTCGCCAGAAACTTGCAGATCGGCTCGGGATATTCACCGCGCAACATGGCCGTGATCACGCGAGGATCGGCCGTGATGACGACGATCGCCTTCAGGAGATCGAGCTGGTGGTGCTTGATGAACTCGATGACGTCGATTCCATGGTCCGGCACGATGAGATCGAGCACGACGAGATGAAAGCGATCGCTGCCGATTTGCTCGATCGCTTCCGAACGGCGGGCGGCGAGCCGGACCGTGAACCCCTCGCGCACGAGAATCGTCTCCAGCAGCCGGGCGATGGCGGGATCGTCCTCCAGGACGATCGCTCTGCAAGGGGCCTCGGCCATGCCGGAGAAGAAGCAATCAGCGCTCCAGAGTTCGCTTCAGGAGGCGATCCGGTTGAAGGAGAACGTCTGTGTCGTCCCGCACTCGCGGCAGAGGAAGTGCAGCGTGTCCCGCCGCGCCCACGGGTTCGGCGCGTCGCAGACCGCGCAGAGCGTGGCCTCGGGCACAAACGGCCGCTCGCAGTGATCGCAGGCCACGGGGAGACCGGCGGCGTTCGCGTCATCCTCGCAGCTCACTTCGTTGCAGAGCGGGCAGCGCCAGCAAACGGCCATGGTTATCGTGTCCGATATTAGCACATGATATTGTTGGGTTCTTAGTTGTTAGTTCTTAGTTCTTAGTTCATCCCGAATCAAACTAAGAACTAAGAACCAAGAACTAAGAACCCTTTCAACGTCACCGTCCGATTGAACACCATCGCCTCCCCCTCCGAATCGGCGTCCACGCAGAAATACCCCAGCCGCTCGAACTGATAGCGCGTCAGCGGCGCGGCGCCGCGCACGGATGGCTCCAGCTTCGCGTGCGTCACCACCTCCAGCGAGTGCGGGTTCAGGTCGGCCAGGAAGTCGCCGCTCTCCTCAGGGGTCTCGCTCCGGAACAGGCGGTCGTAGAGGCGCACCTCGCAGTCGACCGCGTGCGCCGCGGAGACCCAGTGCAATGTCGACTTGGGGCGGCGGCCGTCGGGGGCGTCGCCGCCGCGCGTGGCCGGGTCGATCGTCGCCCGCAGCTCCACGATCTCGCCGGCCTCGTCCTTCACCACGCCCGTGCAGGTCAGGAAATAGGCCGAGCGCAGGCGCACCTCGCGGCCCGGCGCGAGGCGGAAGAACTTCTTCGGCGGCTCCTCCATGAAGTCATCGCGCTCGATGTAGATCACGCGCGAGAACGGCACGCGCCGCGTCCCCATCGACGCATCCTCGGGGTTGTTCGGCGTGTCGAACCACTCCGTCTCCCCCTCCGGCACGTTCTCGATCACCACGCGCAGCGGCCGCAGCACCCCCATCAGGCGCGGCGCGGTGCGGTTCAAGTCGTCGCGGACGCAGTGCTCGAGCAGGGCCACGTCGATCACGTTCTCGCGCTTGGCCACGCCCACGCGGTCGGCGAAGTCGCGGATCGCCGCCGGCGTCATCCCTCGCCGCCGCAGCCCGGCGATGGTCGGCATGCGCGGGTCGTCCCAGCCGCGCACGTGTCCCTCCTCGACCAGGCGCAGGAGCTTGCGCTTCGACATCACCGTGTAATTGAGGTTCAGCCGCGCGAACTCGTACTGATGCGGCCGCGCCGGCACAGGGCAGTTCTCGATCAGCCAGTCGTACAGCGGGCGATGATCTTCGTACTCCATCGTGCAGAGCGAGTGCGTGATGCCCTCGATGGCGTCGGAGAGCGGGTGCGCGTAGTCGTACATCGGATAGATGCGCCACGCATCGCCGGTGCGGTGGTGCGCCGTGTGGCGGATGCGGTAGAGCACCGGGTCGCGCATGTTGATGTTCGGCGAGGCCATGTCGATCTTGGCCCGCAGCACGTGCGCGCCGTCGGGAAACTCCCCCGCGCGCATGCGCCGGAAGAGATCGAGATTTTCGCCGGCGGAGCGATTGCGGTGCGGCGACTCCTGGCCCGGCTCGGTCAGCGTGCCTCGCATGGCCCGGATCTCCTCGGCGTTGCACGAGTCGACGAAGGCCAGCCCGCGCTCGATCAGCGACTCGGCCCACGCGTAGAGCTGCTCGAAGTAATCGGAGGCATGGTAGTGGTGCACGCCCCAGTCGAAGCCGAGCCAGCGGACGTCGTTCTCGATGGCCAGCGCGTACTCGACGTCTTCCTTGAGCGGGTTCGTGTCGTCGAAGCGGAGGTTGCAGCGGCCGCCGTACTCGAGGGCGATGCCGAAGTTGAGGCAGATCGACTTGGCGTGGCCGATGTGGAGGTAGCCGTTCGGCTCGGGCGGGAAGCGGGTGATGACCGTCGAGACGCGGCCGGAGCGGAGGTCGTCCTCGACGATCTCGCGGATGAAGTCGAGAGGCATGGCGCGACGTTATACCGCATACACTTGGCCGATGCGCCGACTGCTGTTCCTCTTTTTCCTGGCCATGCCGCTCGTCGCGCAGACCGAGGTCGGCATCATCGTCGGCCACGCCGACGCGGGCACGACCGACGCCGGCGGCACCACGCTCTCGTTCGACCACGGCCGCGCCTACGGCCTGACGGTCGAGGAGAACGCCCTCGAGCTCGCGGCGATGTCGTTGCGCTACGACGGCACGCTGCGCAGCGAGGGCGCGTCCGCGAACATGGGAAGCCTGCGCCTCGTGCCGATCAGCCTCACCGCCCGCCGTCGCTTCGGCAAGCTCTACGCCGGCCTCGGCGCCGCTTACGTCAAGGCCAGCGCGCTCTCCAGCGGAGACCTGGACAGCCTAGGCATCGGGCGCGTCGACGTGGAGAGCAAAGTCTGCTGGCTGGCCAACGCCGGCATCGTCTTTCCGCTGCGCAGTTTCAGCGTCGTCATCGACGGCCGCTACTTCGCCTATCGCCCGCAGAGCGGCCCGCCCGACGCCCGCGTGCGCCTGAACCTGAAGCCGGTCGTGATCTCCGCCGGCATCCGCTGGAAGCTCTGATGCTCTCCGAGTCGCGGCTCCGCCTCGACGCCATCCACTTCGTGCGCGCCCTGCGCGAGCGGTGGGTGGCGGTGCCGGCGGCGGAGCTGCGGCGCTTCCGCATGCACGTCAAAGGGCAGTCGGGGATCTTCAAGCCGGCCGAGCTGTCGGACCCGCTGTCGATCACGACCACGATCGCCTCGAAATACACGCGCGACACGATCGAAGGGAGCGGCGTTTACTACGACTTCGTGCCCCGCTCGCGCGAGCACGAGAACGACGGGCTGAAGCGATGCGCCGAGGCCGCCCTGCCGCTGATTTACTTTCTTCAGACCAAGGCCCGGCCGGCGGAGCACGTCGTCTTCGCGCCGGTCTACGTGATCGGATGGGACGACGAGCGGCGGCGCTTCCTGGTCGATCTCTCCGAGCAGCACCCCGACGAGTTGCCCCGGCCGACCGCGATCAAGCAGTTGCACCTGCCGCAGATCCGCACGCCGGAGAGCCCGGGCGAGATCCGCGAGCTGACGAAGAGCTACGCCACGACGACCGTGCAGCGCCGCCTGCAGCAGGCCCGCTTCCGCGACGCCGTGCTGCGCGCCTGGCGCGAGCGCTGCGCGGTGTGCGAGCTGCGCATCCGTCCGCTGCTCGATGCCGCCGTGCTCGACGGCGACCGCGGCATCGCCCTCTGCGCCACGCACCACCGCGCCTTCGACATCGGCGTGCTGACGATCGACGCCGACTTCGTCGTGCACGTCGACGTCAAGGCCGCCGGCGAGGGGGAGCGGGCCATGCTGCTGGCGTACGAGGGGAAGAAGCTGACGATGCCGCCCCTCTGACTCGGAGCGTCGGCGTCCCGCCGGCTGGCCCGTCGGCGTCCCGCCGCCGGCGACCGAGACGGTCGCGGTCCAGCCGCCGGGACGGCGGCGCTCCTGTGATATAAACCCCTCATGTTCACCTCCACCTGCGCGTGTCCTTGTCCGACATCCGCGGGCAGGAGTGCGTGAGCTTTCATCCAACGCAGCGAAACGAATCCGACCCGCAACGGCCCACCGTCGCGGGTTTTTTGTTTTTGCCGCGCGTGCCGTTGCGAGTCACCGAAAGGACGACGGCATGATCTCGATCTACTACGAGCACCCCCACTGGTTCCAGCCGCTCTTCGATGAGCTCGACCGCCGCGGCGTGACCTACGCGCGCGTCGACGCCGGGCAGCATCGCTTCGACCCCGCCGAGCCGCCCGGCAACGGCTCGCGTCCCGCGCTGCTCTTCAACCGCATGTCTCCCTCGGCCTGGAAGCGCGGCCACGACGGCGCGATCTTCTACACCCACGACTACCTCGCCCATCTCGAGCGCGAAGGCATCGCCCTCTTCAACGGCACGGCGTCGTATCGCTTCGAGACCAGCAAGGCCCTGCAGATCACGCTGCTCAGGCAGCTCGGACTTCCGGCGCCGCGCACGCGCGTCGTCAACCATCCGGCCTGCCTCGCCGCGGCCGCGGAGGGCATGACCTTCCCGCTCATCATCAAGCCCAACATCGGCGGCAGCGGCGCGGGCATCCGCCGCTTTGACGATGCCGGATCGCTCGCAGCCGCCGCGGGCGATCCACTTTTCGAGGCCGGCCTCGACGGAACGATCCTGCTGCAGGAGTACCACCCGCCGCGCGGCGGCAGCATCGTCCGCGTGGAGACGCTCGAGCACCGTTTCCTCTACGCCATCCGCGTCCACCTCGGCGACGGCGCCGGCTTCGACCTCTGCCCCGCCGACGTCTGCAAGACTACGGACGGCCGCGAGCTGACGTCGTCGGCCTGCCCCGCCGGCGCGGCCAAGGCCGGCCTCAGCGTCGAGGCCTACGAGCCCCCGCCGGAGATCATCGCCGCGGTCGAGCGCATCGCCGCCGCGGCGCAGATCGACGTCGGCGGCATCGAGTACCTGGTCAGCGACCGCGACGGCCAGATCTACTTCTACGACATCAACGCGCTCTCGAACTTCGTGGCCCAGCCGCTGTCCGTCATCGGCTTCGATCCGACCGCGCGCCTCGTCGACGCCCTCGAACGGAGGATCGCATGATCCGCTTCGGTTATTGGCTTCCGATGTTCGGCGGCTGGCTGCGCAACGTCGACGACGAAGGGATGGAAGCGAGCTGGCGCTACGTGCGCGACCTCGCCGTGCGCAGCGAAGAGATCGGCTTCGACCTGACCCTGCTCGCGGAGCTGAACCTCAACGACATCAAAGGGCCGGAAGAGCCGAGCCTCGATGCCTGGACGACCGCGGCCGCGCTGGCCGGCGTCACGCGCACGCTCGAGCTGATGGTTGCGGTCCGCCCGACATTCCACCACCCCGCGCTCCTGGCCAAGCACGCCGCGAGCATCGATCACATCAGCGGCGGGCGTCTGTCGCTCAACGTCGTCTCGTCGTGGTGGCGGGACGAGGCGCTGCAGTACGGCGTGCCGTTCGACGAGCACGACCGCCGCTACGACCGCACGCGCGAGTGGCTCGACGTCGTGCACGGGCTGTGGACCGAGGAGCGCTTCTCGCACCGTGGCGAGTTCTACGAGATCCGGAACGCGATCCTCGAGCCGAAGCCGAAGCCGCATCCATTGATCTATGCGGGCGGCGAGTCGGAGACGGCCAAGGACCTCATCGCCGCGCTCGCCGACGCCTACGTCATGCACGGCGATCCGCCGGAGCGGCTGGCGCCGAAGATCGACGACATGCGCCGGCGCCGGCAGCGGCTCGCGCCCGGCAAGCCGCCGCTGCGCTTCGGCGTGGCCGCGTTCGTCGTCTGCCGCCGCTCGCACGCCGAGGCCCAGCGCGAGCTGGCCCGCATCACTGACGTCCGCGCCAGCGCCCGCGGCTTCGCGAATTACGAGCAGTGGCTGGCCGGAACGAAGCTGGAGCAGCACGTCTCGCTCGAGGACTACTCGGTGTCGAACCGCGGCCTGCGCACCGGCCTGGTCGGGACGCCGGCGGCGATCGCCGAGCGCCTCGACGCGCTGGAGCGGATCGGAATGGAGCTGACGCTATTGCAGTTCAGTCCGCAGGCCGAGGAGATGGAGAGGTTCGCCGCGGAGGTGATTCCGATCGTGCGGCGGGAATGGAGAGCCACGGGATGATGACCGCAGTCGACACGGAGCTCGTCGCGCTCGACGCCGATCATCCCGGCTTTCACGACCCGCTCTATCGCCGCCGCCGCAACGAGATCGCCCGCGCCGCGCTCGAGTACCGCGACGGCGATCCGGTCCCGCGCATCGGCTACACGCCGGACGAGCACGCGGTGTGGCGCGAAGTCTGCCGCGAGCTCGAGCCGCTGCACGCGCGCTACGCCTGCGCGGAATCGCTCGCCGCGGCGCGTCGCGTGGCGCTGCAGCGCGATCGCATCCCCCAGCTCGCCGACGTCAACGCCGTCATCGAGCCGCTGCACGGCTTCCGCATGCTGCCGGTCGCGGGCCTCGTCACGGCGAAGGCGTTCCTCGCCCAGCTCGCGCGCGGCGTTTTTCTCTCGACGCAGTACATGCGCCATCACAGCGTGCCGCTCTACACGCCGGAGCCCGACGTGGTGCACGAGCTGATCGGACACGCCGCCACGTTCGGCGACGCCGGGTTCGTCCGGCTGAACCGCGCCTTCGGCGAGGCCACGCTGCGCGCGGCGGACGACGCCACGATCGAGAAGATCGGCCGCCTCTACTGGTTCACGCTCGAATTCGGCGTCGTCCTCGAGGAGGGCCGCGTGAAGGTCTGCGGCGCCGGCCTCCTGTCGTCGTTCGGAGAGCTGGGCCGCTTCGAGTCGGAGGAGCCGCTGCTGCCGTGGGACGTCGAGGCGATCGCCGCGACGCCGTACGACCCGACGCATTATCAGGAGAAGCTCTTCCCCGCGCCGTCGTTCGAGACGATGACGCGCGACGTGCTGCGCTGGCTGGAGAGCTGACGAACGACGCGGAACCCGTTCCTCTCCTTTCCGTACGTACGCTCATGAGCGCGCGCCGCCTGCTTGTCTTCGCCATCGTGCTGGCGAGTTGCCACGCACCGACCGTCCCGCCGCCGCGCGACGGCGTCTTCCGCGTGGCCGTCCTCGGCGACTCCGTCGCGCACGGCGCCGGCGACGAGTCGGGCCGCGGCATCGCCGGCCACCTCGACGCGCTGCTCGGCGGCAAGCACGCGGTGCAGAACCTCGGCATCAACGGCGCGCGCACGTGGCACGTCCTCCGCCTTCTGCACGAAGGGGCGGCGCGCGCGACGCTCGCCGCATGCGACGCCGTCGTGATCTCCATCGGTGGCAACGATCTCTACGGCGACTCCCTCGCCCGCCTCGGCACGCTGCTCGCGCCATCGTTCGCGATGGACCGCGCCATCGGCAGGATCGCCGCGATCGTGGCCACGATCCATGGCCTGAACCCGTCGGCGCGTGTCTTTCTCCTCGGACTTTACGATCCCTACCGCACGCCGTTCCTCGATGAGCCGGTCGCGCACTGGGACGCGCGCCTCATCGAGCGCTTCGCGCGCGACCGCGCCGTCGACGTCGTGCGCATCGCCGACGTCGTGCAACTCAGCCCGCTCGATCACTTCCATCCCGGCGCCGCCGGCTACGCGGCCATCGCTGCGCGCGTAGCGCCGGCGCTCGTCCCCCGCGGCGGGACGCCGCTTAGCCAGCCGCCGGGACGGCGGCGCTCCGGAACCCCGGCTTGCGGCGCGCTTTTGTGGCTTGCTCGAACGCGTATGCGAGCTTGATCAACCTCGCTTCGCTCCGCGGGCCGGCGAAGAACGAGATTCCGATCGGCAGGCCGAAGGCCATCCCTGCGGGCACCGTGACGTGCGGGTATCCGGCCACCGCTGACGGCGTCGAGTAGCCGCCGGTGAAGTGGTCGCCGTTGGGCAGGTCCGTCAGCCACACCGGGCCGCCGGTCGGCGCGATCACAGCGTCGAGCTTGTGCTTGGCCATCACCGCGTCGATCCCCTCGGCGCGCGACAGCCGCAGGCACTTCGCCCGCGCCTTGCGGTACTTCGGGTCCGTCAGCGGCCCCTTGGCCTCGGCGCGCATGAAGAGCTCCTGACCGAAGTACGGCATCTCGGCGTCGCGGTGCTCGTCGTTGAACTTGATCAGATCAGCCAACGTGCGCGTGCGGACGTTCGCGCCGAGGGTGGCGAGATACTTGTTGATGCCGCTCTTGAACTCGAACAGCAGCACCTCGAGCTCGTCGTCGTCGTACTTCGCCGACGTCGGCAGCTCAACCGGATCGACGATCGTCGCGCCGCAGCGCTTCATCGCCTCAATGGCCTCCTTCATCACCCGGTCCGTGGCGTCGTTGAAGCCGAAGAACTTCCGGGCCACGCCGATGCGCGCGCCGCGGAGGCCGTCGCGGTCGAGCGCGCTCGTGTAGTCGTGGCCGGCCAGCGCGCCGAGGAGGAGCGCCGCGTCCGTCACCGTGCGGCACATCGGTCCGGCCGTGTCCTGGCTGTGCGCGATCGGCACGATCCCGCTGCCGCCGAGGAGGCCGACGGTCGGCTTGATCCCGACGAGGCCGTTCGCCGACGACGGGCAGACGACCGAGCCGTCCGTCTCCGTGCCCACGCCCAGCGCCGCCAGGTTCGCCGAGATCGCCGCGCCCGTGCCGCTGCTCGAGCCGCAGGCGTTGCGGTCGAGGATGTACGGATTCTTCGTCAGGCCGCCGCGGCCGCTCCAGCCGCTCGTCGAATGCGTGGAGCGGAAATTCGCCCACTCGCTGAGATTCGTCTTGCCGAGGACCACCGCGCCGGCGTCGCGCAGGCGGCGCACCACCGCGGCGTCGCGCGGCGCGATCGACTCCGCCAGCGCCAGCGAGCCGGCCGACGTGTGCATGCGGTCGGCGGTGTCGATGTTGTCCTTGATCAGCACGGGGATGCCGTGCAGCGGCCCGCGGAGCGGCCCCGACTTCCGCTCCCGGTCGCGCTCCTCGGCGATGGCCAGCGCGTCGGGATTCAGCTCGATGACCGCGTTGATCGCCGGGCCGTGCTTGTCGACGGCCTCGATGCGCCGCAAGTACTCCTCGGCGATCGCGCGCGCCGTGAAGCGGCCCGTGCGCATCCCCTCCTGCAATTCGCCGGCGGTGACCTCGTCGAGCTCGAACGTCTCCGCGGCTTCCGATGGCCGCGCCAGCGCCATCGCGGCGCCGGCCGCGACCAGTCCCACAAAGTGCCTGCGATCGATCTCGTGCATGGCGCATATGATCTCGCGAATGCAGCAGTGGATGATCTACGGCGCGAACGGCTACACCGGGGAGCTCATCGCGCGGGAGGCGGCGCGGCGCGGGCATCGGCCGATCCTGGCCGGGCGCGACGCCGCGAAGATCGAGCCGCTCGCGCGCGAGCTCGGCTGCGAGGCCCGCGCGTTCGGCCTCGATCACGTCGACCTCGGCGGGGCCGCGCTCATCCTCCACTGCGCCGGCCCCTTCTCGATCACGAGCGCGCCGATGGTCGAGGCCTGCCTCCGTGCCGGCGCGCACTACCTCGACATCACCGGCGAGATCGCGGTCTTCGAATCGATCATCGAGCGCCACGCCGAGGCCTTCGCCCGCGGCGTCACGCTGCTGCCGGGCGTGGGATTCGACGTCGTCCCCACCGACTGCCTGGCGGCCATGCTCGCCGGACGCCTCCCCGGCGCGACCGAGCTCGTCCTGGCCTTCTATGCGAAAGGAAGCGCTCTGAGCCGCGGCACGACGCGGACGATGATCGAGTCGATCCACGAAGGCGGCGCGATCCGCCGCGACGGCCGCATCGTGCGCGTGCCGTTCGCGTACGACGTTCGCACGATCCCGTTCACGTGCGGCCAGCGGACGGCGATCACGATCCCGTGGGGCGACGTCGCCACGGCCTTCCACACGACCGGCATTCCGAACATCCGCGTCTACAACGCTGCGTCGCCGAAGGCCATCGCCAGCATGCGCCGGCTGGACTCGCTGAGGCCGCTGCTGTCGTTCAGGCCGCTGAGGCGCCTGCTGCAGAGGATCGCCGCGCCGCGCGGCGGCCCTGACGAGCAGAAACGCGTCCACGGCCGCACGTACCTCTGGGGCGAGGTCTCGAACGGCAGCGAGTCGCGCTCGATGACCATGACCACGCCCGAGGGCTACGCCTTCACCGCCGTCTCCGCGGTCAACGCTGCCGAGCGCGTCCTGGCCGGCGCGCGGCCCGGTGCGTTCACCCCTGCGGCTCTGCTCGGTCCGGAATTCGTCAGCACCATTCCTGGCGTGCTCTTCACTTGATTCCGGTGCCTCTCTTGCACAGTTCTGGGGCATGAGAAAGCTCACATTCGCAGTGTTGCTGTTGGCCCTCGGCGCACTGCCCGCGCAGGCGTTGACCACGAAAGACATCCTCTCGCTCATCGGCATGCCGCTGGCCGTCGCGGCCGTGGCGGACCTCGCCGGCGTGCCGCAGGACCAGCTCACCGATGTCGTTTCCACCCTGAACCAGGCGGACGTCTCGCCGGCGGACTTCGTGCAGGTCGTGCGCTATGTGCCGGTGGCGCTCGTCGCCCAGCCGGCGCCGCAGGAACAGACGTTCACGCAGTGGCTCGACTCGCAGACCGTGACCGGACCGGCGCTGGTGACGACGATCGACAATCGTCTGGCGACGACGTACGGCGTCACGCCGGTCGTGCAGCCGAACCAAGTCGTCTACGTGGACGAAAACTACTTCCCGCCGGTCGTGATGACGCGGCTGCAGCCGATCGACCCGGTCGCGTTCGCGGCGATGCCGCTCGCGGTCGCGGCGATGTCGGAGCTCATCGGCATCCCGCAGAATCAGCTCGCCGATCTCGCGGCCGCGCTGAACCAGGCCGACGTGCCGCCGACGCAGTTCGTGCAGGTCGTCAGCTACGCGCCGCAGACGCTCGTCGTGCAGCAGCAGCCGGTCGCGCAGCCGGCGTTCGTCGACTTCGTGCGCACGCAGACGCAGCAGGGCCTGCGCGGTCCGGCGCTGGTGACGACGATCAACCGCGAGCTGCCGCGCTTCACCGGCCCTCCGGGGCAAGTGAAGAAACAGCTCGGCCTGCAGACGGGCGCGGAGGTCGTGCATGGGCACAAGCCGGGACGCCAATTCGTCGTGACGACGCCGCAGCCCGTCGTGGTCACGCGCGTCGAGCACGAGCACGGCCACGATCATGGTGAAGGCCACGGCCGCGGGCACGGACACGAAGTCCGCGTCGCCCCGCCGCCGATGTCGAGCGCCGCGCCGCCGGTGGTCGTTCAGCCCGCACAGCCGGTCTTCGTTCCGCCGGGCCAGGCGAAGAAGCAGGGCGGCGACGAAGGACATGGCCACGACGAAGGCAAGGGCCAGGGCAAAGGCCACGGGCACGGAAAGGATTGATCGATGAAACGCACATGGATCGCCGCCGGGGCGATGGCGCTCCTCCTCCTCGGCGGGTGTAAGAAGCAGACGACGACGGAGACGGTGGTGACGCCGACGACGACGAGCAGCTCGTCGACGACGGTGGTCACGAACATGACGCCCGAGGAGCTGGGGCAGATCGGCGCGGAGATCAAGAAGAAGCCGGCCGAGGCGAAGCGCATCCTGTCGGAGCACGGCCTCGACGAGGCCTCGTTCGAGAAGGCCATCCGCAAGGTGTCGTCGAACGTGGAAGAGTCGCGGCGCTACGCGGCCGCGTACAAGAAGGCGTCGTAACGCGGGGGGCGCATGCTATGCGCCCCTACCGGCGGCGAGTCACGGTAGGGGCGCACAGCGTGCGCCCTTCTCTTCGAGCGCCCGCTCCATCAGCTCGTTCATCAGCGCCATCTGCGCGCTCCAGTCGTAGCGGCGCGCCACCCGTCTCCGCCGCACCGCCGCCGCCGGCCCGTTCTTCGCCGCCGCGGCGCGCAGCGCGGCCACGAAGCCGGGCGCGTCGGCCGCGAAGGCGATGACGTCGGGATGCTCGTCCGCGAAGCGCCGCACCTCCGGCAGCGGCGTCGACACGATCGGCAGTCCCGCCGCCAGGTACTCCTTCAGCTTCGCCGGCATGATGGCCGCGGTGTAGTCATTCAACACGTACGGCAGTACTCCGGCATCGAAGCCGGCCATGTAGCGGGCCACCTCGGCGTGCGGCACCGGTCCGACCAGGTGCACGTTCGGCAGCGCCGCCAGCCGGCGCACGTTGGCCATGACCGGGCCGACGAAGACGAAGTTGATGTCCGGCGCGAGCTCGGCGGCGGCGGCGAGGAGGGCGAGGTCGATCTCCTTCCGCAGCGTGCCGATGAAGCCGATCACGAGCCCGTCCAGCCGCGCGAAGAGCGACGGCGGCTCGAACGTCGTGGCGTCCTCGAACTCGCGGCAGCGCACGCCGCACGGCAGCCGCTCCACGCGCGGGGTGAGCTTCGCCGCGGCCGCGTGCAGCGCCTCCGAGGTCGTCAGCACGAGGTCGGCCTCGGCGATCAGCTTCTCCTCGGGCCCGCGCAGCGCCCGCGCCTGCGGCGAGCTCTCCGAAAGACGATCGATGCAGTAGTAAACGACGAGGCTGGGATCGAGATCGCGGATGACGGCGTGCACGAGCGGCGTCGGCAGGAAGGTGTAGACGATGAGGGGATGGCCGTTGCGCTCGCCGATCCAACGGCGCACTTTTCGTAACAGCGCGGCCGCGTTCAGCCGGCCGGCCAGGGATGAGTACGGGAACGGCAGGAGCAGCGGCGGCAAGACGTCGAGCCGGTCGACGACGGGCTTCGCGCCGCCGGCCGCGCGCCACCAGTTTTTGATCCGCGCGACGATCCGCGCAGCGTCGCGCAGCAGCGGCCGGCGCACGCCGGTGTTCTCGATGAAGAGGACGCGGTTGTCGCCGCCAGCGAACGCCGAAGCCACTTCCTGCGGCTGCTGCCAGTTGAACGTCCAGTCGATGGACGAGATACAGATGATCGTCGCGTCCCGGATCACGACTGGTTGGGAGTGTAGCTTAGGCGAAGCGCCCACGGGCCACGGCGAGCAGGAGTCTCAGTGACAAATTGAGGAGCATGAGCCGCAGGACGATGCGCGTGGGCACGCTGGTGGTGCGACGCAGCTCCGCCGCGAAGAGGCGGATGCGCGCGGCGAGGGAGCGGGTGAGGTTGTGGCTGATGCCGTCGGGGTTGACGGTGTACTCGGCGACGATCTCGTCGACGTAGTCGAGATCGTGGCGCAGAGCGATGCGAAACCAGAGGAGGTAGTCGCACGCGAGGGTGCTCTCCTCGGAGAAGCCGCCGGCCTCGTCGATGCACGATTTGCGCGCCAGGACGGTGATGGTCGGGACGAAGTTGCTCCACGCGAACGCCGCCGCCACCCGCCCCCGCCGCGGCGGCGAGACCTGGAAGCAGGTGCGCTTCCGCCGCGGCACGTGCAGCGCGTCGCCGAAGACGAGGCCGACGTCCGCTCTTTGCATCAGCGGTACTTGGCTGCTCAGGCGGTGTCGTAGCCAGACGTCGTCGGAGTCGATGAAGGCAATCAGCTCGCCCCGTGCATGTTTTATCGCCAGGTTCCGCGCGACGTACGGCCCCGCGTGCGCCTGCTCGAGGAGGAGGATGTCGTCCTTGTACCGTTCGAGGACGTCGCGCGTGCCGTCGGTCGAGCCGTCGTCGACGACGATGAGCTCGACGGGCTCGTACGTCTGAGCGAGCACGCTCTCGATGGCCCGCCCCACGAGCGCGGCGCGGTTGTAGACCGGCAGGATGACGGAGACGAGGGTCACTGCCGGCTCCGCTCCCTGACCTGTTCCTCGGTCAGCCCGTACAGCGGCGGCGTCGGCACGTCGAGCATGCCGAGGTAGAGGTAGATCTGCCCGCGATGGTGGATCTCATGCTCGACCATGAGCCGCATCCATTTCCAAACGGTGATCTCGCTCCCGCCGGGCGTCACGCACTTGGCGTTGAGGTCGTCCTCGCTGAGCCCGCGAAAGATTCCCATGGCCTCGCCGTGCATCGCGCGCATGTAGGCGACGATGTCGTCATAGCCATCGACGAGCTCTTTGCCGTGCCCGGGATAGCGGCTCGGTTTTCGCTGCGCGTTCTCGGCGAACATGAACCGCTCCGCCGCGGCGAGATGGCGCATGAGATCGCCGAGCGTGTACTTGCCGTCGCGATAGGTCCAGTCGACGCGCTCCGGCGGCACGCAGGCGACGACGCGCATGGTCCGCTCGCGAACTTTGTCGAAGTAATCGAAGAGGTCTACGGCCATCGCAACACCTCGTCCGTCGTCACAATCCGCGCGTACTCGCCGTCCAGATTCGCCAGCGACATGGCGTGCACTTCCGCGGCGGTGCGCCACCGCCCATCGTAATCGCGTTTCCCGAACGTGGCCGTGGCGTCCGCGACGACAAGGGTGTCGAAGCCGAGGTTCCCCGCCATCCGCGCCGTGGCCTCGACGGAGTTGTTGGTGATGACGCCGGCGATGACGAGGGTTGTGATGCCTTGCAGGTGCTGCTGCAGGTCGGTGCCGATGAATGCGCTGTTGGTCTGCTTCTCGACGATGCGCTCTCCCTCGCGGGGCATGACCTCTGCCTTGAACTCGAAGCCCGGCTGGCCTTTTCTGTACGTGGACCGCGGCTCGCGCGAGGCATGCCGTACGTGCACGATCGGCCACCCCCGCCCGCGCCACCGCCCGAGCAGCCGCGCGATGTTCGACTCGGCCTGCGGGTTGTTGCGGCCGTCGCCCCAGCTCGGATCGTCAATGGCGCACTGGACGTCGACAATGAGGAGGGCGGGCGGGGGCATGGGGCCGGAACGTATCACGCGCGTGTCGCCAGTTGCCCCAGCTCCGAAAATCGACAGCGGAGCCGGGGCAACCATCGCGCAACGCGTCACGCCTGCGGCGCCGGCTTGGCCTTCGGCGTCCGCCTGCCGGTGCGGCCGAGGGCCTCGCGCATCGCCTTCACGTGCGCGACGAGCGCGGCGCCCTGCGGCTTGCGCGCGTAAGCCTTCGCCAGCTCATAGACCTGCAGCGCGTCCTCGACGACGGCCCAGCGCTCGCGGAACGCGTTGTAGCGGACGTCGCGCGCCAGTGCCTCGGCCGCGGTGGCAATGGCCTCGAAGCGGAGCCCGCGCGTGATGGCCTCGCGCACCTGGGCCGGATCGAGCGGCGCTTGCAGCATGGCCGTCTCCTTGGCGACGACGGCGGCCTCGAGGAACGCATCGGGAATGGAGTACGACGCGCGCTCGCGCTGCACGCCCTTCACCGGCGCGCGCTGGAGCTCGGGAACGAGGTCGTAGATCGATCCGATTCTGCCAACCGCCTCGGAAATCGCCTTGTCGAGAGGATCGTCGGCAGGGGTGGAAACAGCAGGGGCTTCCTCTAATACAGTACTCATGGTCCTTGTCCTTTCTAGCCTCTGAGCGGGGCTGGTCGAAAGGTAGGAACACCGCCTGTGCTTCACCATGACAAACGTCACGGGGCGATGTGTCAAGGGTGAAACGTCGATCCGGCGACTCCTAAATCGAAACCACGAAGATGAAATCGGAAACCGTCGAGGTCGAGACCGATAGCACGAAGGTGAAGTCCGATACCGTGAAGGTGAAAACGGAAAGGACCGTGATGAAGCTCGAAACCATCGATATCTGAACGGACTCCAAGCGCACTTGCGCCCGTCACAACTTCAGCCGCGCGAGTGCCGCCGTGGAGAAGTCGTCAACCAACGTCGAAGCTGGAACGCCAAACGCCTTCGCCAACCGCAGGACAACGACAATCGTCGGACTCACGATCCCCTGCTCGATCTCGCTGAGGTAGCTGCGATTCACGTTTGCCGCGTCCGCGAGCGCCTCCTGCGACATGCGCCGCTCCTTCCGGAGCGCCCGCACCTTGGTCCCGAAGATCTTCAGCGCGCGCGATGTCATGGGCCTTGCGTTTCCGCTGATTGAAGCCTATCTTGCCCAAGAAGTCTGTTGGCTATCGCCAACAACGACATCAACGAGGAACCTGCCAATGTCCAACAGCACGACTCTGATCCGCCGCCTCTTCCTCGAGCCAAAGCCGACATACTCCATCGCCGAAGCCGCGGAACTCCTCGGAATGCCCATGCGCGACGTGCATGGCTGGATCGAGGCGGGAGAGATCGAGCCGCTGGAGACGGTCGAGGGCGTAGTCCTTCCGTGGTCAGAGGTCGTCGTCTTCGGCATGGAGCTGTGGTCGCAGGAGGCTGTCGAAGCCGCTCTCGACGAGGATCTCGCCCAGGCCATCCCCGAACTGCTCCGCCTGACCGCGCTCGAGGTTCATATCCCGCGACTCGAGGTGTTGACCCTAGAGCGCGTGGCTATCCGCGATGGCAGAAGCGTCGACGCGGTGCTCGCGAAGGAGTTGCTCGACCTCGTCTCTGCGAACTCCGAGTGGCTGGCTGGCGAGATCCCGGGATTCGTGGAGGCGATGGGCTGGCCTTAGCGCGCGATAACAACTCGATCGTCTCGAGCTGGAAGTTAGCCGACCGCAGCGCCCGTGCCGGGAACTCTGAACAATTCGCCACTTGCGTGTCGTAGCAGTGGGGCGCGCGTCCAATACGTACGCAGTGACGCGATATGTTGTCGCGGCATCACATCAGCAGCGCGGCTGGTTAACCAAGCTTCAGCGGTTCGGGCCACCGCGTCTTCGAACGTGGTAAGCGTGTCGCGCTCGTCCATTCCGGCACGTCGCGCAAAACGATTGATGACTTCACGGGTTACACGTAGCAAGGGTTTCGCGCCAGCGAGCTTTAGGGCAAGTTCAGGCTTAAGGCCGGGCCACGCGATGGTACAGACTTGGTCGTAAAGTGGGCTCAGTGTGGCATTTACGGCATCTGGGTAGAGTAAAGACCAGTTTTTTAAATGTGCGTCGACATTACCGGTAGCAATCACGAACGCAAGCCGGCGCACAAACTCAAAATAGCCCTCCCGACCAACAATCTCGCGAACTAAGACAGCGCACTGTTCATACGAAATGTGGTGGTACTTAAGTCGCGGCGGAAAGTTCACTACCTGAGCAAAGTCCTCTTGATGAACGCGAGCATCAACATTGCGGTCGTATCGTCGAATGAGCAGAACATTTGTGTCGCTGATGGCGTACTGCTGTAACGGATCCGGCAACGTACCGACAGACTGAAGGTGGCACTCAGGAACATTGAATCCGGCCGCACGAGCCCACTCGAGCGTAGCAAATTCGTTTTCTACGAGCCTCGGGAATTTGGCTGAATCTAGTTTAACAATCCAAGCTCCTCGTTTGTCGTGCGCAGGAAGGGCGAGCTTCTCATGTTCACGGAGAACTGAGAACTTAAGCTGAACGCCTGCCAATGAAAAGCGCAGAGCGGGCTCTTCATGCGCCACGTCGGGAGGCGGAGGTGATGGCTCCTCGTCGTCGACTTGGGCCATCGCGAGTTGTTCCGACGTGAGTCTAAGCTCTACAGCACCAGGAAGATCGCTGCCGACGGTTGCCAGCAGCGCTAGATCGTCTCCATGTGCGACACCAGCGCTATGCTCAATGAGCTCGCGTAACTGTCCCTCGGGAACTAAATTAGCAAAAAATGGAGGGAGCTCACGATTCTTGCCTGGATACGTGCGGTAGAGGTCATCCTCGAATGCTTGACCGAGGACTGGTCGTCGCACGAGTTCGCGGTAACTGTCGTAAAAGCGGAACGCAACACGGCCCATATCGGACTCTGTGAGCGAGCCGGCGATCACACCGTGAATCAAAACCTCGAAAGCTCTAGCCATCAGATTCTTCAGCTTGTTGAAGAAGATACGCGATAGAAGGCCGATCGTTACGTAACCACGCTGCTAGCCGATCGCCGAGCTGTCGAACGGCGGATTGAATTGTCGTGGCGCGCTCTTTCAAGAAACCATCTGAGTCGCCGGCTATCAGGGCGATCATCGCATTGGGCGACACAGCATGAGACATTAGCTCCCGAGTATCAATTCCTCGATTGCTCGCGACTTCGATCAATTCCTTTTTCGCTGCGCCCCGGCCACCAAACAGAATACGATTGGCAGGGCTGGTCGCCAGCGAACTGCTGCGGCGCCGATCGTCAATGATCTTCCGGAATGCGTTGACATCGTGAGCTTGAATAAGTGCCGCAATGTCGATGGGCTCACCGGTGGCTGGGTTAGCTGGCTTGAGCGACGCTAATGCGACAAGCGCGATTCGACTGTCCGCGGCTCGCGCGTCGAACCGCGAGGGTAACGTGTAATCATCGCGTCTCTCATGTGGAACCAGCGACAGCAATCGCGCGACACTGTCTTCCTCCGACTGCGCAATGGCGGCGACGCCGTGACGGAGAAGCGTTCTCTCGTCGTAATATGCCGCGTTCAGAAGTGAACGCCATGTCCACCGCACAAGTAAGTCCAGAGTGCGCTGGTGGGGCTCAGAATGAACTCCAAAGAAGCGCGTCAATATCACGAGCGGGATTGAGCGCGGTAGCAATCGGAGATGAGGTATTTCGGCATGACGCTTAAAGAAGGACAACACGCTACGAAGGGCCGGTAGAGCTTCGTAAACTGCGCTCTTTAGTACATCTTGATCGCGCTGGTAGTGCTCCGCCACGGTACGCGTTACGTCAAGCCCTTTGAAAGCGATCAGGCACGGTAGCAGTTGCTCGTCTTCGGGGCGTCCCATCCCAAGCCCTTCGAGTTCGGTCGCCAACTCACGCAGGGTAGAGGGCTGGTTTTCAGTACGTCCGAACAGCGCATCGTGCACCTCGCTCCACCGAAGGCTTTTGCCATAATTGTTTATGCGATAGAAAATATCGCGAAGCAATTGATCGTCGTCGGTATCAACTATGTATATAGGAACGCGATACTGACGTATTCGACTCCCGGCCTGGAAGATAATCGTGCGGAGCCGCGTGTCGGCCGCATGTGGCCAGTTAAATATCCATTCGCTTAATGCCGTGGCGTCTAACAATTGAGCCACAGGCACCCATCCAGTTGGCACTAGGCCATCATTCGGCGGTGCGACGAATCGTTGCCGAACTGGGTCGAAGTAAACAACCCACGGGTCGTCGGGCGTGGTTGGAATCGGAGTCGACCTAGCCAAACCGGCTGTCAGGGCGGTTAGCCGTTGCTGGCCATCAACAACCCACAGAGCCGCATGCGTTTCGGGTGCATCAATGGTAAGAGGACCGATGGAGATCTTCGCTGCGTCAGCTTTTCCTTTACGAAGGAGGAATGATCCGACGGGATAACCCCGATAAATACTGTCGAAAAGAGCTAACACATCGGGCGCTTCCCATCGCAACCCACGCTGAAAAGTTGGTATCCGCACGGCCCCGCGCTGAACGAGATGTACCAAGTCTTCGACGGTTTCTGTATCCGCCTCCGGTTTCAAGTCTAGGTAACGCGTGTCAGCCGACATGCCTGGGTAAGCTTACCTCGGATTCGCGCCGAGATCTCTTTCGTCCTGCTAATTAGACATTGGCAACGCCGAAGCTTGCGTCGTCACCTTCGGAAGAAAGCGGCACTAGCGAGACGGCGCAAGGCTTTAAGATGTGCAAAGGCGGCCTTGCGGCCGCCTTTGCACGATGCCAATTATAAGGAGTGTTACGAGCACCCACTCGTCGTCCCACAATTCAAACACTTATAGCAAGCCCCGCTGCGCACCATGATCGACCCGCAGTCGCTGCAGCTCGGCGCGTCCTGCTGGTACAGGAACGTCACCCCTGGCTTGTTCGGCGCGTCGGCGTTCTTCGGCGTCAGCATCACCGGGGGGGCGGCGAGGGAGGTGACGAACTCCTCATCCTTGCGCGACAGCGGCGTCACGTTCGGAACTGGGGCGGGTGGGGGGGCGGGCTCGTCGCGCTTGATTACGCCGGCCTGCTCCTGGCTGTCGCGGCTGAGGAACTTGATGGCGAGCCACTTGAAGATGTAGTCCATGATCGACTTCGCCATCGGGATCTCGGGGTTCTTTGTGAAGCCGCTCGGCTCGAATCTCGTGTGCGTGAACTTGTCGACGAGGAGCTGCAGGGGGACGCCGTGCTGTAAGGCGAGAGACGTCATCGTCGCGAAGGAGTCCATCAGGCCGGAGATCGTCGAACCTTCCTTCGCCATCGTGATGAAGATCTCGCCGGGGCTGCCGTCCTCGTACTTGCCGACCGTGATGTAGCCCTCGTGGCCGCCGATCGAGAACTTGTGCGTGATCGACTCGCGCTCGTCGGGGAGCTTGCGGCGCACCGCGGTCGGGCCGAGGCCGAGGGCCTCGAGCGCGGCCTTATCCTTCCCCGTCGAGAGCGGCTGCGAGCGCTTGCAGCCGTCGCGGTACACGGCCACGGCTTTCAGGCCGAGCTTCCACGCTTCGTAATAGGCCTGCTCGATCTCTTCAACGGTCGCCGAGTTCGGCATGTTGATCGTCTTCGAGATCGCGCCGCTGATGTACGGCTGCACTCCGCCCATCATCCGCAGGTGGCCCATGTAATGGATCGAGCGCGTGCCGTTGGCGGGCTTGAACGCGCAGTCGAAGACCGGCAGGTGCGCGTCGAGGAGGTGCGGCGCGCCCTCGATCGTGTCGTTCTCGTCGATGTAGTGGATGATCTCGTTGACCTGCTTCGGATCGTAGCCGAGGCGCTTGAGGGCGATCGGCACGGTCTGATTGACGATCTTCAGCATCCCGCCGCCGACGAGCTTCTTGTACTTGACCAGGGCGATGTCGGGCTCGACGCCGGTCGTGTCGCAATCCATCATGAAAGCGATCGTCCCCGTCGGCGCGAGCACGGAGATCTGGGCGTTGCGGAAGCCCCACTGCTGCCCGAGCGCGTACGCCTCGTCCCAGCAGCTCGTGGCCGCGTCGGCGAGGTCGGCGGGGATGGCCTTCGTGTCGATGCGGTAGGCGGCGCGGCGGTGCTTGTCGATCACGCGGAGGAACGGCTCCTCGTTCACGGCGTAGCCGTCGAAGGGGCCGAGCTTCTCGGCGATGCGCGCCGACTGCGCGTACGACTCGCCCGACAGGATCGACGTCACCGCGGCGGCGTAGTCGCGCCCGTCCTCGCTGTCGTACGGCAGGCCGCGGGCCATCAGCAGCGCGCCGAGGTTCGCGTAGCCGATGCCCAAGGGGCGGAACTCGTGCGAGTTCTTCTCGATGGCCGGCGTCGGGTAGGAGGCGTTGTCGACGAGGATCTCCTGCGCGGTGATGACGACGCGCAGCGCGGCCCGGTAGGCCTCCACGTCGAAGCCCTCGGCGTCGCTGTAGAAGCGCATCAGGTTCAGCGAGGCCAGGTTGCACGCGGAGTCGTCGAGGAACATGTACTCCGAGCACGGATTCGAGGCGTTGATGCGGGACGTGTTCGGGCAGGGATGCCAGTCGTTGACCGTGGTGTCGAACTGCATGCCGGGGTCGCCGCAGACCCAGGCCGACTCAGCGATCTTGCGCATCAGATCGCGCGACTTGTACGTGTCCATGACCCGCTGAGGGTCGGTGACGGCGCGCGTCTGCCAGTCGCCGTCCTTCTCGTACGAGCGCATGAACTCGTCGGGGACGCGCACGGAGTGGTTGGCGTTCTGGAACTGCACCGAGTCGTACGCGCCGCCGGGAGCGTTGAAGGCGCCGTCGAAGCCGGCCTCGATCAGGGCCCAGGCCTTCTTCTCTTCTTTTTCCTTCGACTCGATGAAGTCGAGGACGTCGGGGTGATCGATGTTGAGGATGACCATCTTCGCGGCCCGGCGGGTCTTGCCGCCCGACTTGATCACGCCGGCGAAGGAGTCGTAGCCGCGCATGAACGATACCGGCCCCGAGGCCGTGCCGCCGCCGGCGAGGAGCTCGCGCGAGGAGCGGATGTTGGAGAGATTCGACCCCGTGCCGGAGCCGTACTTGAACAGCATCCCTTCCGTCTGCGCCAGGCCGAGAATGGAGCGCATCGTGTCCTGAACGGAGTTGATGAAGCACGCCGAGCACTGCGGGCGCTTCTCGATGCCGACGTTGAACCATACCGGCGAATTGAACGAGGCCATCTGGTAGAGGAGGATGTGGGTGAGCTCGTCGCGGAAGCTGTCGCCGTCGGCCTCGGTGGCGAAGTAGCCGCCCTCGCGGCCCCAGCCGGTGATCGTGCGGACGACGCGGCCGATGAGCTGACGCACCGACGTCTCGCGGTCGGGCGTGCCGAGGTGGCCGCGGAAGTATTTGGAGACGACGACGTTGGTGGCCATCTGGGACCAGAACCTCGGCATCTCCACGCCCGTCTGTTCGAAGACCACGTCGCCGCGCTCGTTGGTGATCACGGCGCTGCGCTGATCCCATTCGCAGGTGTCGTAGACGTCGACGCCGGACCGCGTGAAGAAACGATCCACACTGATCCCGCCGCCCTTCGTCTCTTTCCGTGTGACCTTCGGTCCCTTGTTGCGCGACCGCAACGACTGCGTGGTCATGTCGATGGACGTCATTGCCTTCCTCCTCCAGCGCAAAGGCGCCCCTCGCGGGGCGCCTCGCATGAACTCTATAAAAAACTCAGCGCGGCGCGCCGGCCGCCAGCCTCGGCTGTGGCACCGCGGAGCGGACTTTCAACGTCACCTGGTACTCGCGGATGTGGAGCGATACGGACCGCACCGGAGTCCCTGAAGACGAACGAGGTTGCTTCAAATCCTTCATCTCTCCTCCTCGCGCCGAGTTGTTTTTGGTGCAACACAACCTACGCCCGGTGGAGAAGGTATGTCAAGGGGCGGACAAAATTTCTTTTGCAAGAACAGCACGTTGAACCTAACTATTCGCAGGTTCAGCAACTTAATCCACAAACGCTCCTTCCCCGTTCCGCAAGTTCTCCGCTGCTTTCACACAGCTTATCCGCAGCGCTTTCCGCCGCTTCTCCACCGGGAATCCACAGGTTTTCCGCGACTTCTCCACATGGGCTCGCCACGCTCTTTTCCTCAATTTCTCCGCGCGCCTTTCCGAAGACGTTCAGCAGGCTCGACAGAAAGGAAAATGGGCGAAAAACAGGCGGTGGAGCGGAGGTGTGGAAAAACAGGGGATAGGGCACAGGGGACGGGGCACAGGAAGAAATCCGAAAAGGTGTCACGTGGAACATCAGACGAGGTAGGCGACGGCGAAGCCGATTTGCGCGGCCATCATCATCAGGTACATGTGCCGCCACGACGGATGGTTCTCCGTGGCCGTTAGCTCGTCGGGATTGCGGACGATGAGCCACACGGTGTAGACGCCCCAAAGCGCGAGCGCGACGCCGAGCAGGATCAGCGCGAGGTGATTGCCGGTGAGGATGCCGGTGAGCGCGCCGACGGGCATCAGGAGCCACGGCAGGATGAAGAACGGCGAGATCATCCACGCCGCGCGGCGGACGCCGAAGGCGATGGGCAGCGTACGGCAGCCGCCGACGCGGTCGCCCTCGATGTCGCTGAAGTCCTTCGTCGACGCGGCGCCGAGGAGGAAGAACATGAAGATCGAGCCGATGAACCACGGCTCGGCGCTGTTCGCGTTGGCGACCATCGTCCAGCCGGCGACTTTGAGCAGGCATCCGCGCGGGATGGCGATGGTGACGTTGGCGCCGATCGGATGCGCTTTCGTCCGGCCGAGGGAGGGCATCGAGTAGACGAGCGTGGCCACGAAGGCGGCGAGGTAGATGAAGAAGCATTCGTGCTGGCTCAACGGCGCAAAGGACTTTGCGGAAAGAGAGCTGCGCGGGTAAACGACGACGAGCCACGTCGGCAGGAGGCCGAGCGCGTACACGATCCAGGTGAAGATCCAGGCGCCGCGCATCGAGACCTCGCCGGTGACGAGGGGCCGCTTCGGCTTGTTGATGCGGTCGATCTCGAGGTCGTAGATCTGGTTCAGGGTGTTGTTCGCGGCGTTGAGGAACGACGCGCAGAGCGAGCCGAGGGCCACGGTCAGGATGACGGAGGCGGTGACGGCGCGCGCCGGATCGGGGTTGTGCGCGGAGCCCCAGGCGCAGACCGCCCCCGAGACGATGCCGAAGAGCGGCGGCAGGAGCGTGAAGGGCCGGGCGAGCTGGACGTAAGCCTTCACTGCGATAAGTCCCCACCCGCCCCGGCGCCGCCGAAGGAACTGCCGCCAGTCTCGAGCTGCGGGCCGCCATGCTCGGGCGGTTGTTCGTGCGGGGTGATGGCCACGGTGCCGGCGAGCTGGAGGAGCTCGAAGAGTTTGTCGTCCTTGAGCTGCCGCGAGGTGATGCCGCTCCGCGGCGTCTTCAACATGCGCTCGATGACGACCGACGCGACGAGGAGCACGCTGCCCCAGACGATGAGCCGCGCCTCGAGCGAGAGGCCGCTGACCTCGCGCATCTCGTAGGCGAGGCAGCCGAGGGTCGTGAAGAGGGCCAGGAGCGGGGCGTGGAGGCGGAAGCGGAGGCCGACGACGAGCGCGGCGACGGCGTAGACGATCAGCGCGAGCGCCACGCGCCAGTCGAACGCGGAGGAGACGCGGTCGCCGAAGAGGTACGCGGCGACGGGCATGACGACGGCGAGCGCGCCGAGGGTGCGGTCGACGCTCGGGCGCTGGTAGCGAATCGGAAGCAGCGCGAGCGCGACGACGGCGACGACCGCGCAGAAGGCGGAGGCGGCGTGGTGCTTCTCCACGTCGAGGATCCAGAAGGCGACGACGATCATGCCCGCGGTGGCGAAGAGCGGATGGAGCAGGCGGATGCCGGCGGCGAGGACGGCCACGGCCAGCGCGGGGAGCAGGAGCTTGCTGTTCCAGACGACGCCGCCGGCGAGCGAGACGGCGCCGGCAAGCCACAGGGCCTCGTCGATGCCGGCGCCGAAGAAGTGGTAGACGGCGACGAACATCTCCGCGGCGGCGAGCGCGGCCAGGCCGCTGACGATCGCCCCCGCGCGCGGGCTCCTGGCGCCGGCGGCGATGAATCCGAAGAAGGCCGCGGAGCAGATCAGGGCCAGGACGAAGAAGCCGAGGCGCGCGAAGAGCGAGAACGTTTTCCAGTCGGTGCGCGCTCCCGCCGCCATCAGCCGCTCCTCCGCCACGGTCGGACGCCACGTCATCGCTGTCTCCTCAATCGGAAGTAGACGACGAAGAGGACGACGATGGCCGCCGGCGTCGAGACGAGGAGATAGAGGAAGGCCAGGGCGTCGTTGTGCGCGAAGGTGACGACGCCGGTATCGACGGCGATGGTGGCGTAGACGATCGCGTAGATGACCATGGCCTCGCCGCCGCCGCGCAGGCCGCGCCAGACGACGAGGGCGGCCAGGGCGAGCGCGACGAGGATGCCGATCCAGCGCATGTCGTGGTCGAAGCTCCAGGCCAGCGCGCCGAAGAAGGCCAGGGTGGCGGCGAAGTGCTCGTACGTGGCGTCGAAGGCTTTGTGCGGGTTGGCGAGGCGGAAGACGGTCACGGTCGCGGCGCACTCGAGGGCGTGCGCGCCGAAATCGAATCCGCTCTGGAACGTTTTCGCGCCGGCGCCGAACCACGCCGCCAGCGCCGCCAGGCCGGCGCCGAGGACGAGGCGGGAGTCGAAGAGGTACGCGGTGGCGATGTGGAAGAGGGCCAGGAAGAGGAAGTGCCGCGGCCAGTTCGCCCCGAGAAGATGGAACTGCGACTCGGCGTAGCCGGCGGCGGCGCTGACGAGGAGCGCGCCGAGGAGGAGGACATAGTCGCCGACGATCGTGCGCTCGCGGCGGCGCAGGGCGAAGGCGTAACACGCCGCCGCCACGATCACGAGCGCGGCCAGGATGGTCATGGGGCCGATGCGCTCGGCGTTGTTCTTGATGAAGATGCCGGCGCCGGTGGTGATGAGGGCCACAGCGATGTAGGCCGCCGCGCGCAGCTCGCCGAAGAGGGAAAAGATCTCCCGGCGCTCCGCGGCCAGGGCGGTGGCGCCGGCGCCGGTGGAGGCAAGCTCGTCTTCGAGGGAGATCACGGCCGGCATTATCACCCGGTCTCGTGCGTTAGACTGCGCCGACGATGCCGAGAAGCAAACCGGTATTCGATGTGGAAGGAACCAACGACGACGAGACGGACTCGCCGCCGTCGTCCCGCAGCATGGCAGAGAGAAAACTCGCACTTTTCATCGATTTCGAGAACATCGCCATCGGCGTCATCGACGCCAAATACAAGAAATTCGAGATCGCCCTCCTCCTGGAGCGCCTGCTGGAGAAGGGAAAGATCGTCGCCAAGCGCGCCTACTGCGACTGGGACAAGTTCCCCGACTACAAGCGCGAGCTGCACGAGGCCGCGATCGAGCTGATCGAGATCCCCGGCCGGTCGTACTCGGGGAAGAACTCCGCCGACATCCGCATGGCCGTGGACGCCATGGACATGTGCTACTCGAAGGAGCACATCGACGTCTTCGTCGTGGCCTCGGGCGACTCGGACTTTTCGCCGCTGGTGTCGAAGCTGAAGGAGAACGATAAGTACGTCATCGGCGTCGGGGTGAAGAATTCGTCGAGCGATCTGCTGATCGACAACTGCGATGAGTTCATCTTCTACGAGGACCTCGTGCGCGGCATGACCAAGGCCCCGCAGGTGGCTTTCCAGGACAAGAAGAAGTCCGAGGTGTTCAAGCTTCTGATCGACTCGATCAAGGCCCTGATGCGCGAGAACAAGGAGATCCTCTGGGGCTCGATGGTGAAGCAGACGATGCAGCGCAAGAAGCCGACGTTCAACGAGGAGTACTACGGCTACAACACGTTCAGCGACCTGCTCGAGGACGCGCAGAATAACAACATCATCAAGATCAAGAGGGATATCAAGAGCGGGTCGTACGTGATTACCGGATTCGCGCAACCGGCGGCCTAGGGCACAGGGCGCAGGTGGTGGTCTTGCTACCGCACGCTCACCTCCCGATCAATCACGAGTACCCGGACCTCGGCGTTCTGAGGCAGAGCGCGGCGCAGCGACCGCTCCAATAGCGCGCGGTTTGCTCCGGGCTGCATACCGGAGATCTCGACCGCGTGCGGGCGAGCAACGGCAAGAAGAAGGAAGGCGGCAACGGCGTACATCAGGCGCTTCATGGGTATTGGACGCGGCAAAACGGCATCCGTTTGCGCGCCTCAGCTGCGCCCCACCCCCTGCGCCCTCGCTAGAATACCCGGCGCGTGAAGAACCGCGACCACTGGCCCGTCCTCGTCATCGGCACCGGCATCGCCGGGCTCACGGCGTCGCTCTGCCTGGCCGGGGCGGGGATCAAGGTGCTGCTCGTGACGAAGTCGGCGGACCCGAAGGACTGCAACACCTTCTGGGCCCAGGGCGGGATCATCTACCAGGGCGAGGGGGACTCGCCGGCGAAGCTGATCGACGACATCATCCGCGCCGGGGCGGGGTTGTCGAACGAAGAGGCGGTCCGCTTTCTGGCGATGGAGGGGCCGCGCGTCGTGCGGGAGCTGCTGCTCGAGGACGTGCAGGTGCCGTTCTCGACGACGGACGAGGGGGAGCTCGACCTCACGCAGGAGGGGGCGCACTCGCTGCCGCGGATCATCCACGCCGGCGACGCCACGGGGCGGGCCATCGAGGTCTCGCTACTGAACCGCGTGCGCAACGAGCCGAACGTGACGCTGGCAACGGAGCTGACGGCCATCGATCTCCTCACCACGCACCACCACCCGACGGATGTGCAGGTGCGCTATCGCCTCACGAACGAGTGCGCCGGCGCGTACCTGCTGGACAACCGCACGAACAACGTCTACACGATTTTCGCCGACTACACGGTCCTGGCCACCGGCGGCCTCGGCCAGATTTACCTGCACACGACCAACACGCGCAGCGCCATCGGCGACGGCGTGGTCATGGCCAACCGCGCCGGGGCGCGGATCATGAACGCCGAATACGTGCAGTTCCACCCCACTGCCCTCGCCGACAAGGAGGCGAATCACTACCTCATCTCCGAGGCCTTGCGTGGGGAGGGGGCGCGGCTGCGCAACCAGAAGGGCGAGTACTTCATGGAGAAATACTCGCCGTCGCTCAAGGACCTCGCGCCGCGCGACGTCGTGGCGCGCGCGATCGTCGAGGAGTTGACGACAAACAAAGAGGAGTTCGTCTACCTCGACCTGGCCAATCACTACAAGGGACACAAGCCGATCCACGAGCGCTTCCCGAACATCGCCCGCGCCTGCGCCGAGATCGGCGTCGACATCGAGCGCGATCCCATCCCGGTCGTCCCCGCGGCGCACTACTTCTGCGGCGGGATCCTGGCGAACAACAGCGGCGAGTCGACGCTGGCGCGGCTCTACGCGATCGGCGAGACGTCGTGCACGGGGCTGCACGGCGGGAACCGCCTGGCCTCGACGTCGCTGCTGGAAGGGCTGACGTGGGGCTACTCCGCGGCGGTGTCGATCCGCACGAAGTACGAGTCGGTGCGCGGCGCCGGGCGGGGCACGCTCGCGGACGACCTGATCAAGACAATGCCCGACTGGAAGCCGCCCGGCAGCGAGAACATGGAAGACCCCGCGCTGATCCTGCAAGACTGGACGACGATCCAGCACACGATGTGGAACTACGTCGGGATCGTGCGCACGTACGAGCGGCTGAAGCGCTCCGTGGCGGACATGCGCGAGCTCGGCAGCCGCCTGACGAAGTTCTACCACGAGTCGACGATTAGCAAGGCCATCGTGGAGCTGTTCCACGGGCAGCAGATGGCGGCCATCGTTTCGGACGCGGCGCTCAAGAATCCGGTGTCGCGGGGGGCGCATTTTCGCCGTGACTAAGCTGCATCTGGGATGCGGACCGCTGGCGCTGCCCGGGTGGGTCAACATCGACAACACGCGCTACCCCGGCGTCGACAAGGTCCTCGACTTGCGCAAGGGACTGCCGTTCAAGGACGTGTCATTCGTCTTCGCCGAGCACTTCATCGAGCACCTCGCCTACGACGACGCCCTGAGCCTGATGCGCGAGGCCCGGCGCGTGCTGCGCGACGACGGCGTGCTCCGCCTCTCCACGCCGAACCTCGACTGGGTGTGGGTCACGCATTACCGGCTCGACGCACCCGAGGAGCAGCAGGTCGCGGCGTGCTTCTACCTGAACCGCGCCTTCCACGGCTGGGGGCATCAGTTCCTCTACAACGAGCGGACGCTGGCGGCGACGCTGGGCGACGCCGGCTTCGCGAACGTGAAGCGGGTCGCGTACGGCGAGAGCGAGCACGCGGAGCTGCGCAACCTGGAGCGGCACGAGAAGTCGGCGGACTACGGCGAGCTCTCGCACATCTTGATCGTGGAGGCGTGGGGGCGGGGCGGGCGGGCGCCGGGATACATGCACGGACCTCGCGATGAGTTTCGGCGGGATGTGAATGTGAAGTAGCGGTTAGCGATTGGCGGTTAGCGATTGGGCCCGCCCTCCCCTAATCGCTAACCGCTAATCGCCAACCGCTAAAACAACTCGTGCTGCCTTCGCGGCACGCTCATCATGCCGAGGTGCTCGTAGGCCAGCTTCGTGGCCACGCGGCCGCGCGGCGTGCGGGCCATGAAGCCGCTCTGGATCAGGTACGGCTCGTACAGGTCCTCGATCGTCCCGCGATCCTCGGCCGTCGACGACGCCAGGGCGTTGAGGCCGACCGGGCCGCCGCCGAAGCGCTCGATGATCGCGGTGAGGAGCTTGCGGTCGGTCTCGTCGAGGCCGTATTCGTCGACCTCGAGCATCTTCAGGGCGCTCTTGGCGATGCCGAGGTCGATCTTCCCCTCATGCCTCACCTCGGCGAAGTCGCGCACGCGGCGCAGGAGGCGGTTGGCGATGCGCGGCGTGCCGCGGGAGCGGCGGGCAATCTCGGCGGCGCCGGCGTCGTCGATCTCGATGCCGAGGATGTCGGCGGAGCGGCGGACGATGATCTCCAGCGCTTCGACGTCGTAGAAGTCGAGGCGGTGGACGATGCCGAAGCGCGCGCGCAGCGGCGCGGTCAGCAGGCCGGCGCGCGTCGTCGCGCCGATCAGCGTGAAGGGGGGGATCTCCACCTTCACCGTCCGCGCCGCCGGCCCCTGGCCGATGACGACGTCGACGTGGTAGTCCTCCATGGCCGCGTAGAGCACCTCCTCGACCGGCGCGGGCAGGCGGTGGATCTCGTCGATGAAGAGCGTCTCCCCCTCTTGGAGGTTCGTGACGATGGCCACGACGTCGCCGGGCCGCTCCAGCGCCGGCGCCGAGGTGGCGCGCAGCGGCGAGGACATCTCGTTGGCGATGATGTTGGCCAGCGTCGTCTTGCCGAGGCCGGGCGGGCCGAAGAGGAGCACGTGATCGAGCACGTCGCCGCGGTTGCGCGCCGCGGTGATGGAGATCTCCAGGTTGGCCTTCACCTTGTCCTGGCCGATGTACTCGCGGAGCTTCTTCGGACGGAGCGAGAGCTCGGCTTGCAGGTCTTCGTCGAGGGGCTCGGGCTTGAGGAGGCGGTCGTCGGACACTCAGTGCATTGTAGCGGGCAGCGATACCGTGATCATCGTCCCGCGTCCCTCGCGTGAGCGGACGTCGATGCGGCCGCCGTGCTCCTGCACGATGCGGTAGGAGATGGCCATGCCGAGGCCGGTGCCGGCGGGGAACGTCGTGCGGAAAGGCTGGAAGAGGCGGCGCTGGTCGGAGTCGCTCATGCCGCGGCCGCTGTCGGCGAAGACGATGTTGTACTCGCCGTCGCCGACCTCCGTGGCCACGCGCAGGTGGCCGCCGCGGGGCATGGCCTGCACGGCGTTGCGGGCGATGTTCCAGAAGACCTGGCGGATCTGGTCGCCGTCGCCGACGATGGTGTACGACGGCGGGGCGATCTGGCGCTCGATCTTGTGCTCGGGGCCGAGCTCGGGCGAGTTGGCCAGGAGATCGAGCGTCTCGGAGAGGCTCGCGGCGATGTCGAATTCCGCGCTGCGCTTCTCCTGCGGCTTGACGAAGCGGAGGAAGTCAGCGATCGATTTGTTGAGCCGCTCCGACTCGCGGAGGATGATCGACATGAGGCGCTGCTCCTGCGCCGTGAGGGCTTCCGACTTCTTCAGCACCTGCACGGAGCCGGCGATGGCGGCCAGCGGGTTGCGGATCTCGTGGGCGATGCCGGCGGAGAGCTCGCCGACGGCGGCCATGCGGTCCTTGAGGCGCAGCTCGGCCTCGAGGTTCTTCATGTCGGTGAGATCCTGGAAGATGAGCGTGTATCCGGAGGCGACGCCTTCGAGCGTGTTCAGCGGCGTGACGGCCCAGCCGATCGTGTGCACGTCGTCGCCGACGCGCAGGTCCCGCTCCATGCGCATGAGGGGCGCGGTGCCCAGGCTCTCGTGGACGACGCGCCACTCGGCCGCGCTGAAAAATCCGAGGTCGCTGACGTGGCATCCGACGAGCTCGTGCGCGTCGCGGACGAGGATCTGCGCGGCCGCGGGATTGGCGAAGGTCACGGCGCCCGCGGGCGAGAGCGTGATCAGGCCGGAGGGGATGGACTGGACGACGTTTTGGTTCAGGGCGCGCAGCTCGGCCAGGCTGTGGCGGTTCACGTCGAGCTCTTCGAAGGTGCGCTGCAGTTTCTCGGAGAGGTACGACGTGAGCAGGGCCGTGGCGTAGAAGCCGGCGAAGTTCGTGGCCATGTTCAGGTAGAGCCGCGAGGAGGTCCACGGCGTCGGCACGAACCACGACTGCTCCGGCTGGCGCAGGACGCCGTAGTACATCAGGTCCCCGAGCGCGCCGTAGAGGATGACCGCCCCGCTGGCGGCGAGGAGACCGCCGCGGCGGAAGAGGAGCATCGAGGCGGTGATGATGGAGACGAGGTAGAGGAAGGAGAACGGCGAGTCGAGGCCGCCGGTGAAGTAGACGAGGAAGGTCTCGATGAGGAGATCGCCGGCGATCTGGATGCCGAGGTTGATGGGGCGGGAGCCGCTGAGCTTCCCGGCGACGATGTAGAGGAGCGTGAGGACGTAGGTGACGCCGGCGGTCAGGTAGACGTAGTTGATCGGCAGGAACTCGCGGACGGTGTACTGGATGATGAGCGCGCCGAGAAGGAGCGTGGTCACTACAACGACGCGCACTGCGATCAGCATGCGGGCATCGGAAGACATCGATGAGCTCCAAGCCCGAGCCCGAGCCCGAGCCCCAGCCCGAGCCCGGTTTTTCGGGCGCGGGCGCGGGCTCGGGCGCGGGCTCGGGACGCTTTATCCGATCTGCGAAATCAGCGAGAACATCGGCATGTACATGGCGATGACGATGCCGCCGATGGCCACGCCGAGGAAGGCGATCAGGACCGGCTCGAGCAGCTTCATCAGGCCGGCCACGGCCACGTCGACCTCGTCCTCGTAGAAGTCGGCGATCTTCGAGAGCATCGTGTCGAGCGCGCCGGTCTGCTCGCCGACGGCGATCATCTGCACGACCATGGACGGGAAGACGTCGGTGTCGCCGAGGGGCTCGCTGATGGTCTTCCCCTCCTCGACCGACTTGCGCGTGGCCATGATGGCGTCCTCGATGATCGAGTTGCCGGCGGTGCGCGCGGTGATGGTCAGGCCGTCGAGGATGGGCACGCCCGACGACGTCAGCGTCGACAGCGTCCGGCAGAAGCGGGCCACGGCGATCTTGCGCAGGAGGATGCCGACGATCGGCATCTTCAGCAGGAAGCCGTCGATGACGCGTTTCCCTTTGTACGTCTCGTGGTAGCGGCGCAGGGAGTAGATGCCGGCGCCGATGACGATGGCGATCAGCCACCAGTAGCCGGCGATGAAGTTCGAAAGGGCGATGACGACGCGCGTCGGCAGCGGCAACTGCGCGCCGAGGCTGGTGAAGAGGGCGGCGAAGACGGGGATGACCTTCCAGAGAATGATGGCCACGACGATGCAGGCGATGGAGATGACGGCGACGGGGTAGATCATCGCCGACTTCACCTGCGAGTTCAGCTTGACGGCCTTCTCGATGTAGGTGGAGAGGCGCTGCAGGATGGTGTCGAGGATACCGCCGGCCTCGCCGGCGGCGATCATGTTGGTGAAGAGGTCGTTGAAGATCTTGGGATGCTTGCGCATGGCGTCGGCGAGGTTCGAGCCCGACTCGACGTCCTGGCGGATCTGGATCAGGGCGCGCTTGAAGACCTTGTTCTCCTGCTGGGAGCCGAGGATCTCCAGGCACTGCACCAGCGGCAGGCCGGCGTCGATCATGACCGAGAACTGCCGCGTGAAGATGGCGATCAGCTGCGGCGGGACCCTGCCGCCGAACTTCGGAAAGGCGATCTCCTTCCCCTTCTCCTTGACCGCGGTGACGACGATCTGCTGGCGCCGCAGCGTGGCGATGACGGCGTCTTTCGTGTCCGCGACGAGCACGCCGGCGGCGTCGCCCGCGCGTCCTCGGCCTTTCCATTCGAATGTGGGCATGTGCTGGTCCTCCGCTTACTGCGTTCTGCTCGGCCTCGACGCGGGAATCGGCGTCGAAACCCCCTGCGGCTGCAGCGTGCCGGCGCCGCGGGAGATCATCTCCTGCAGCTCGTCGGGGTTCGACGAGCGCGCCAGCGCGGTCTGCAGCGAAATCTGTTTCTTGAAGTAGAGCGTGGCCAGCGACTGGTTGAACGTCTGCATCCCGTACTTCGTCTGGCCGGTCTGCATCATCGAATAGATCTGATGGACCTTGTCCTCGCGGATCAGGTTGCGGATGGCCGCGTTCGGGACGAGGATCTCCATGGCCATCACGCGGCCCTTGCCGTTGGCCTTCGGCAGCAGCGACTGGCAGAGAATCCCCTCCAGCACGAACGAGAGCTGGGCGCGGATCTGCGGCTGCTGGTGGGCCGGGAAGACGTCGACGATGCGGTTGATCGTCTGCGCCGCGGAGTTCGTGTGCAGCGTGCCGAAGGTGAGGTGGCCGGTCTCGGCGATGCGCAGCGCCGACTCGACGGTCTCGAGGTCGCGCAGCTCGCCGATGAGGACGACGTCGGGGTCCTGGCGCAGCGCGCTGCGCAGGGCGTTGGCGAAGGAGTGCGTGTCGGCGTGCAGCTCGCGCTGGTTGACGACGCAGTTCTTGTGCTGGTGGAGGAACTCGACCGGGTCTTCGATGGTGATGATGTGCTCGTGGCGCTCGCGGTTGATCTTGTCGATCATCGCCGCCAGCGTCGTCGACTTGCCGGAGCCGGTCGGCCCGGTGACGAGGACGAGGCCGCGCGGCTTGGCGCAGATCTCCTCGACGACGGCGGGAAGCCCGAGCTCGCGGAAGCCGAGGATCTCGTAGGGGATCTGGCGATAGACCGCGGCCACCGCGCCGCGCTGGTTGAAGATGTTGGCCCGGAAGCGGGCCAGCCCTTTGATGCCGAAGGAGATGTCGAGCTCGAGGTTCTCCTCGAAGCGATGCTTCTGGGCGTCGGTGAGGACGGAGTAGGAAAGCTGCTTCGTCTCCGGCGCCGCCAGCGGCGGCATGTCCAGCGGCGTGAGCTTGCCGTCGATGCGGATCTGCGGAGGGGAGTTGGTGGTGATGTGGAGATCCGAGCCTCCGCGCTCGACCATGGTTTTGAGCAGTTGGTGCAGCGTAACGGCGGCCATTCGTTCTCCGATAAGAACCTAACAACCTAACACTTATTTACAGGACTGTCTCCCGAACAACCTCTTCGATCGTCGTGATTCCATCCTTGATTTTAATCAGCCCTGAACGGCGCAGGGAGATCATGCCGTTCTCAGCCGCTTTGCGCTTGATGTCGATGGCCGTGCCGCCGGAGAGGATCAGCTCGCGGATGTCGTCGTCGATCTGCATGACCTCGACGAGGCCGACGCGCCCCTTGTAGCCGGTGTTGTTGCACTTCTCGCAGCCGCGGCCCTTGTAGACCGTGAACGTGCCGATCTCGTCGTTCTTGAAACCGATGTTCAGCAGCGCCTGCGGCGCGAGGTCGACCGGCTCCTTGCAGTTCTGGCAGATGCGGCGGGCCAGCCGCTGCGCGGCGATGAGCTGCACCGAGGTCGCCACTAGGAACGGCTCGATGCCCATGTTCATCAGGCGGTTGATCGTCGACGGCGCGTCGTTCGTGTGCAGCGTGGAGAGCACGAGATGGCCGGTGAGCGCGGCCTTGATGGCGATCTCCGCGGTCTCGAAGTCGCGGATCTCGCCGACGAGGATGATGTTCGGGTCCTGGCGCAGGAACGAGCGCAGCGTGGCCGCGAAGTTGAGGCCGATCGACTCCTTCATCTGCACCTGGTTGACGCCCGGCAGGTTGAACTCCACCGGATCCTCGGCGGTCATGATGTTGACTTCGGGCGAGTTCACTTTCGATAGAGCGGAGTAAAGCGTATTTGTCTTGCCCGAGCCTGTGGGCCCCGTCACCAGCACCATCCCCCACGGCTTGAAGATGGCCTCTTCGAACTTCGCCAGCGACTCCGGCTCGAAGCCGAGCTTGGTCATGTCCAGGCGGAGGTTGTCTTTGTCGAGGAGGCGCAGCACGATTTTCTCGCCGAAGAGCGTCGGCAGCACAGAGACGCGGAAGTCGAGCTCCTTGTTCTTCTCGTTGAGCTTCATCTTCAGCTTGATGCGGCCATCCTGGGGCAGACGCTTCTCGGAGATGTCGAGCTTGGCCAGGATCTTCATGCGCGAGGTCATGGCGTCCTTCAGCTTCAGCGGCGGGTTCATGATCTCGTAGAGGATCCCGTCGATGCGGAAGCGGACGCGGAACTCCTTCTCGTACGGCTCGATGTGGATGTCGGAGGCCGCGCGCTTGATGGCGTCGCTCAGGATCAGGTTGCACAGCTTGACGACCGGCGCTTCCTCGGCCCCCTCGGCCAGGGCCTCGACGTCCATCTCCTCATCTTCTTCGAGGACCTCGAGGTCGGCGCTCTCCGACTGCTGCAGGTCCTCCATGACCTTCTTCAGCTCGAGCGACGAGGTGCTGCCGTAGTAGTTATCGATGGCGGCCTTAATGCCAAGCTCGCTGGCCACCACCGGCTCGACGTTGTAGCCGGTCATGAACTTGATGTCGTCCATGGCGAAGACGTTGGTCGGATCGGCCATGGCGATGGTGATGGTGGCGCCGGTCTTGTTGACGGGGAGGATGTTGTACTTCCGGGCCACCTCGGCCGGGATGAGCTTGATGACGTTCTCGTCGATCTCGAAGTGCTGGAGGTTGATCGACGGCACGCCGAACTGCTGCGAGAGGCACTCGGTGATGTCCTCCTCGGACACGAAGCCGAGCTTGATCAGCGTCTCCCCCAGCTTGCCGCCGGTCTCTTTCTGGACCTTCAGCGCTTCCTTGAGCTGATCCTGGGAGATCAGGCTCGCCTTGGTCAGAAGCTCGCCGAGACGGATGCTCATAGTTTGCGGACGACGTCCTCTACGTTAATAGTATCCACCGATTTCGTCGTGGACCACGACTCGGCCACGCGGCCGAGCTGCCCATACGGTCCATTCCGCAAGGGATTCGTTGGTCCATAGATTCCCACGACGGGCGTGCCGAGGGCGGCGGCGAGGTGGAGCGGGCCAGTGTCGCTGCCGATGACGAGCTTCGCATGCTGCAGCAGCCAGGCGAGCTCGCGCAGGCTCGTCTGCGGCGCGACGTCGGCGCCGATCGACTCGGCCAGCGCGCGCTCGCCCGGCCCCCAGGCAACGAGCGCCTCGGCGCCGATGGCCTTGGCGAGCTGCGGAAACTTGCTCCATTGCTTGTCCGCCCTTCCCGCTCCCGGCAGAAGCACGATTCGCCCGCCGAGGTCGCGCAGCTTGCCGCTCGGATCGTCGGCGTAGTGGGAGAAGTCGACGCGGGGCATCTGCGCGTGCGCGTCGACCGCCTGGGCGAGCTCGAGGTTCTGCTCGACCACGTGCCGCGTCTGGTCGACGTCGACGCGGCGATTCAGAAACACGCCGGCGGCGCCCTCGCGAATCGCCGCGCGCCCGAAGCCGTAGCGCAGCGGCGCGCGCGAGACCCACGCCAGCGAGGCCGACTTGATGAGGCCCTGAAAGTCGATCGCCGCGTCAAAGCCGCGCATGGCCGCGCGCGCCGCGAACATCTCCCCGCGCCGGGCGACGAAGGCCCGGCCCCACTCTTTCATGGAGACGGAGATCGTGTCGACGCGGGCCACGAGCGCGACGAGGTCGCGGTACGGCCGCTCCACGACCCAGACGATCTCGTGCCCGATGTCGCGCAACGCCACGACCGCGGGGATGGTGTGGATGACGTCGCCGAACGCGGAGAGGCGGATGGCCAGGAGCTTCATCGCCGCAATTTCTTCAACATCTCGCTCGTGGAGTGCTCCTTCGGATCCCCCACGATCGCCACCCGCCCGCCGTAGGCCTGCACCACGTCGCGCTCCGGCACGGAGTCGGCCGTGTAGTCGGTCCCCTTGCAGTGCACGTCCGGCTGGAGCACGCCGAGGAGGCGCGCGGGGGAGCTCTCGTCGAAGATCGTCACGTAGTCGACGCCTTCGATCGCGGCGATGATCTCCGCGCGCTCGGCCGCCGGCATCACCGGCCGCCCTTCCCCCTTCAGCTCGCGCACGGAATCGTCGCCGTTGACGCCGACCACGAGCACGTCCGCCTCCTTCGCAGCGTCCTGCAGATAGCGCACGTGCCCGACGTGCAGCACGTCGAAGCAGCCGTTCGCGAACGCGATCGTGCGGCCGCGGGCGCGCTCCTTCGCCAGCGCCAGTTCCAACGCCTTCGCCGAGAGGATCACTCGTTCAGGTCCTCGTCGCGCTCGATGGCGTGGCGCAGCTCCGCCGTCGACACCGTCGCCGTCCCCATCTTCATCACCACGATGCCCCCCGCGTAATTCGCCAGCTTGGCCGCCTCGGCGAACGACGCCTGCGCCGCCAGCGCCAGCGAGAACGTGGCGATGACGGTGTCGCCGGCGCCGGTCACGTCCGCGACCTGGTCGGTTCCGTAGACGGGGATGAACAGCGGCTCCTTCGCTTCCCGCTCGAGCAGGGCCATCCCTCGGCTGCCGCGCGTGATCAGGACGGCCTCGCAGTCGAGGCTCTGCTGCAGCGTCTGCGCGACCTCGACGACGCGGTGGTCGCCGTTGTCGCCGTCGTACAGCGTCGTCCCCGCGGCCGCCGCGGCCTCCTCCTCGTTCGGCGTGGCCGCGGTGACGCCGGGGTAGTTGAGCAGGTCGTAGCGCGAGTCGAGCGTGACCGGCTTCCCGTGCGCGTAGCGGATCAGGCTCGCCGCTACCGGCGCCGTGACGACGCCGTAGCCGTAATCGCTGATCATACCGGCATGGGCGATGGCGATCTGGGCGCGGAGCATGTTCGCGAACTGCTCGGCCTCGTGCGGGGCGATGTCGAAGCGGTCCTCGATGTCGTAGCGGACAATCTGCTGCCGGGCCGCGTGCGGGAAGCCGCCGAGGATGCGCACCTTGGTCGGGGTGTGGTAGCGGTCGACGCAGAGGATCCCGCTGCAGTCGATCCCCTCGGAGACGAGCCGCGCCAGGAGCTGCCGCCCCGCCGCGTCGTCGCCGACGACGGAGACCGGCAGAGGCACGCCGCCGAGGGCCAGGATGTTGTTGATGGCGTTGCCGGCGCCGCCGAGAAGCGTGTCGTCGCGGTACTGGCGAAGGATCAGCACCGGAGCCTCGCGGGAGATCCGCTTCGGCGTGCCGTAGACGAAGCGGTCGGCCACGATGTCGCCGTAGACGACGACGAGCCGACCGGCCATCGCTTCGGTCAATTGCAGCAGGCGCGACCGCGAGAACACGGCCGGCAGTTTATGCGGTTTGCGTCAAATCCGCCGCCCTCAGCTCGTCCTTTTCGCCGGCCGTGAGCACGTTCTCCAGATCGATCAAAAGGAAGATCTCGTCGCCCATCGGGATCACCGCGATGAGCAGCTCGCCGCGGATGCCGCGCACCAGCGGCGGCGGCGCCAGGAGCTGGTCGGAGGTGACGTTGACGATGCGCCGGACCTCGTCGACTTTGAGCCCGATCACGCCGGCGCTCGTGTGCGTGATCAGCACCAGCGGCTGCTCGGCCCGGCCGGCCGCGTGCGGGTAGAGGCGGTCGCGGAGGTCGATGATGGGGATGACTTCGCTGCGCAGGACGATGATCCCTTCGACGAACGCCGGCGCCGTCGGCACGGACGTCGAGCCGCTGTAGGGGATGATCTGGCGCACGGCCATGATGTCGAGAACGAACGTCTCCGGGCCGACGCGGAAGGTGATGAGGCGGAGATCTTTTGACTCTGGCACTTCTCGTAGTTTATCCCGCGCGCAGACGCGGGATCAGGAGCGCACCTGCGCGAGTCGTGCTTCGTGGCTCGGTCTGCGCAGATGCGCCGATGATCCCGCGTCTGCGCGCGGGATAAACTGATTACGCGCGAACGCGGAACCGCCGAATCTCCTCATCCACGCTCCGCAGCGCGTCGGACAGCAGCGCGATCGCATCCCGCATCTCGTTCGCCGAGCCGCGGTTCGACTCGGCGATGTGGCGCACCTGCTCCATCGTGGCCACGATCTTCTCGCTCTCCGTGGCCTGGCCCGCCGCCACCTGGAAAATCTCGTGGATCATGTCGATCATCCGCTCCGCGGCCGAGGAGATCATGGCCGAGCCGGAGCGCTGCTCGACCATGGCCTGGCGCACGTACTTCGTCACCTCGCGCATCGACTCCACGGCCTTGAGGATGTGATCCGATCCCTGGGCCTGCTGCGTCGTCGCCGAGTTGATCCCCTTCACCATCTCCTGCAGGCGCTCGATGGAGTGCGTGACCGTCTCGCTCCCCTTGGCCTGTTCGCGCGTGGCCGCGGCGATCTCTTTCCCCATCGACGACGCCTTCGAGGCCGAGTCGAGGATATTGTTCAGCGCCTTGCCCGCCTCGTGCGACAGCGACACGCCGTCCTCGACGAGCTTCGTCCCCGCGGCCATCGACTTCAGCGCGTTCTGCACCTCTTCCTGGACCGAGCGGATCAGCGAGCCGATCTCGCGCGTCGACGACGCCGTCCGCTCCGACAGCTCGCGGATCTCCGCGGCCACCACCGAGAATCCCTTCCCGTACTCCCCCGCCTGCGCGGCCAGGATGGCGGCGTTGAGGGCCAGGAGGTTCGTCTGCTCGGCCACGTCGTCGATGACGTTGAGGATCTTGCCGATCGCTACGGAGCGCTCGCCGAGGCGGCTGATGACGGCGTTCGACTGCGTGACGGCCTGGCGGATCTCCTCCATTCCTTCAATCGTCTCGCGCACGGCCTTCATCCCCGACTCCGCGGCGTCGGCCACGCCGAGGGCCACGTCGTACGACTTCGCTGCGTTCGCCTCCACCTCGGCGATCGACGCGCTCATCTCCACCATCGACGACGACGTGTCGGTGACGAAGTTCGTGAGATAGACGACGTTCTGGTCGACCTCGTTGATCGAGGCCACCATCTGATGCGTCGCCGAGGCCGTCTCCTCGACGGAGGTGAAGAGCGAGTCCGTGTGGCGGCTCACCTCCTCCATCGACGCGACCATCTGCAGCATCGACGACGACGTCTCCTCCGACGACGCCGAGAGCGTCTCCACGTTGTCGGTGATCTTGCGGACGCCGGCGTTGAGCTGGTCGATGGAGTGGTAGGCCTCGTCGAGCACGGCGCGCTGCTCGTCGACGCGCTCGATGACCGTGTGCGAGCGCGAGCCGACCGTGTCGGCGACGCTCTTGAGCTGCGTCTGCGAGCGCACGAGCTTGGTCACGGTCTTCTCGAGGTCGCCCGACATGGCGTTGAACGTCTCGGCCAGCGAGCCGATCTCGTCGCCCGACGTGACCGCGGTGCGCTGCGTGAGGTCGCCCTGGGCGATCAGCTTCGCGCTCGCGGCCAGGTCGAGCATCGGCCGGATCATGAGCCGCGCCGCGACGTAGGCCAGGGCGACGGCGATGGCCAGCGCCAGCAGGGTGACGATGATCTCCGCGGTCAACAGCTGCCGCGCCACGGCCTCGGCTTGGCGATGGTTGACGACGAGGCGGAACGTCCCCTTCGTCGCCCCCGACTCGTCGGCGAACGGCACGATGAAGAGATGGAGCAGCTCGCCGTTCTGGCCGCGCAGCGGGCCCGCCTTCGTCAGCGACAGCGGCGGCGCGGAGGCGGATGCGGCGAGGGTCTTGCCGTCGGTGGTGATGAAGTCGGCGTATTCGATCGAGGGGTTGCGCTGGCGGAGGTCGGCGATGATTTTCTTCAGGTCGTCGGTGAGGCCGAAGAGGACGTAGTAGCCCGCCGTGGCCTTGACGGTGTCGGCGATGGCCTGCCCCTGCGCGAGCGTCTGCTCGTCGATGGCGCGGCGCACGCGCCACTGCACGGCGCTCACGATGATGATGGCCATGACGATCGTGACGAGCGCGAAGGCGCCAATGAATTTCGGCCGCAGACCGATGCGCACTGCCGCGAATTGTGTGCTTTCGCCGGAGAGCATAAGGACCGCGGAGAGTGTAGCGTAAGCGGCGCGAGCGGTGCGCTATCATCGCCCGATGCCGCTCATCCGCTGCCAGAAATGCGGTCAGGCGTACGACGTGCCGGGCGTGGTGGCGGTGCGGCTCCCGAACTCGATCGCCACGTGCGTCAAATGCGGCGAGTGGCTCTCCGGCAGCAAGGCGGCGCTGCTCGCGCGCCTCCTCAATCCCAGCGAGATCAAGGAAATCGAGCTAGGCCCGTACCTCGTCGACGCGCCGTCCTCCGAGCCCGAGCCCGCGCCCGGCTTTTCCCCCGCTCGTCCGCGATCCCTGAGAATCATCGCCCGCGGCGCCAAGGAGTCCGTCAACACGGTCTTCACCATTGGCGAGCATCCGCTCTGGATCGGGCGCAAAGGCTGCCACGTTGAGATCGCGGAGGCGGAGCTGTCGCTGCGCCACTGCTCGATCTCGCTGCGCGGCGACGAGCTCGTGCTGCGCGACGCCGGCTCGCACATGGGGACGTTCTTCGACGGGCAGCAGATCGACGAGGCCGTCGTCAGCGACGGCGTGCACCTCCTGCGCGCCGGCAGCGCCCTGATCAGCGTCGAGCCGACCGAGGAGCGCGGGGCGATGGTCGGGCCGATCGCGGACGTCGCCTCGATCCACGACGAGAGCGACATCCTCCGCAAGTTGCAGGAGCGCGCCGACGCGGAGAGCAGCGACGGCCGCCCCGTGCTCGTCTGCGTCGAGGGGCCGCTGAGCGGGCAGGAGTTCGAGATCCCGATCACAGGGCTCATCGTCGGCCGCGAGGGTCACGTGCGCGTGCCCGACGAGTTCCTCTCCCGCCGCCACTTCGAAGTGCTTCCCGATCCCGACGGCTCGATCCGCGTCCGCGACCTCGGGTCGCGCAACGGGACGTTCCTCAACACGCTGCCGGCCAAGGACACCAAGGTGCGCCGCGGCGACGAGATCCGCGCCGGCGTCAACCGCTTCCGGATCGAACATCGCATATAATCCGCCGCTAAATTTTCAAGGGGGGTGGCGTTATGAGCCGGATGGCCGATTCGGCGGTCCGCATTCTGCGGCCGTTGTCTGCTCTGATCGACAAACCGCTCGCGATCGTCGACGACGCCGTCGCCGACGACGCCGTGACCGTTCTCGGCGCGCCGGGCCTGGCCGTCCGCGCGACCGCGCCCCTCGGCGTGAGCGAGCGGCAGGTCATCGCCGCGGCCTTCGAGCTCGCGCGCGCGGCCGAGGAGTCGCAGGCGCGCTACGAGGAGCTCGAGCGCCGCTTCCTGGCCATGCAGCACGAGAACATGGATCTATTGATGCGCAACCGCCTGCTGTCGGAGGTCTCGGCGCGCGACTCGCTGACGGGGCTCTACAACCGCTGGTACGTGATGGAGAAGATCGAGAGCGAGATGAACCGCTCCTTGCGCCACGGCTCGCCCGTGACCGTGCTGATGATGGACATCGACCACTTCAAGCGCGTGAACGACACCTGGGGCCACGCCGTCGGCGACATGGTGCTGCAGTCGGTCGGCCGCGTCCTGCGCGACTCCTGCCGCGTCTACGACGTCCCCGGCCGCTACGGCGGCGAGGAGTTCTGCGTCGTGCTGCCGGAGACGACGATGGGCAACTCCCCAGCCGTGGCCGAGCGGATCCGTTTGCGCTTGGAGTCGTCGACGGTGCCGGTGGAGGGGACGAACGTCCACGTGACGGCGTCGATCGGCATCGCCGGCGTCGACGCCGCGACGGCGGACGCTGTGCTCACCGCCAGCGCGCTGATCGACCGAGCGGACCGTGCCCTGTACGTGGCCAAGCATCGGGGCCGGAACCGGGTCGAGATGTCCTGCTGAGGGCGCACGCTGTGCGCCCTACCGAGCAAAAATTTTCTCGCATAGGGCCGGTAGTGGTAGCGTTTGACCGGCAACTTGTAACAACTTTTCCAGCCTCACTCGTCTGTGAGGTCGAAAATGACTCGTGCGGCATCCTGCAACTGCTCACGCTCAGCTGCGCCGATGCGAAACTCCGGCTCCTCCAAGAGCCATCCGACGGTCACTCCTGCCTCGTGAGCGATCCTCACGATGGTCTCAAGCCGAGGCAAGGCGTTATGCCGGTTCAGAATACGGCTGAGCGTTTCGGGCGAGACTTCGGCGCCAAACGCGACATCCGAATGCTTGCGGCGCGAGCGGTCGATTGCTTGGCGAAGCCGCCCGCGCCACGCGTCATTCATTGCGTGTCCTCGGATCGGGTTTTCCGGGGCGGTTGCCGAGTTGTGGGCGGGGGGATCTCCGGCATCGTGGCGAGAACCATCTTCGCCGAGATCAGGAGCCCGTACAGGAGCATCTCGCTCTCGCCTAGTTCGAACAACTCGGCGATGAACACCCGGCGGCGCAGGAACTGACCGGCGGCGAGCGTTAGGCTGACCATCACGTCGCGTGTTGGCTCCGCAGCGCCCTTCATCAGTTTCAGGAGACGCTGTCGGGAGATCCCGGCGCGGGCCGCGAGTGCCGAGGGTTTGATGCGACCTTCTTCGATGAACCTATGAAGCCGAGTCACGGTTGCATCGTCGTCATGCTTGTCCTGGCGTTCCATGGCGGCTACTCGTCATCGCCGAGATCGAACAGTTCCCTTGCACGGACGCGGCGGTGAAGGATTCGCGTGGCCGCGCCCGCCATCCACGCGATGGTCGGACGCTTTGGATCAGTGCGGCCCCGTCTCACATCCTCGACCGTCGAGGCGGCCACTCCCGCCGCCGTCGCGAGCTGTTCGCTCGTGATGCCGTTCGCCGCCATGAACTGCGCGAGTCTCGTTTCCATCATCGGCCTCCGATATCGAAAAGATCATGGACGCTTACGCGCTTGCGGAGAAGGCGTGCGCAGGCGCGGCGCACGCTGGCAATCGTCTCCGATGTCGGCCGCGCCTTGCCTTTTCGCAGCCGTAGCAACTGTTGCCGCGTAATCCCGGCCTCCTCCGCCACGTGCGCAGGCTTGAGGCCGCGCGTACGGATGAACCACTCCAGCCGTGTCGCCTGCCGAATTTCTACCACACGGATAGCATGTGACACTCATAGCATGTAAGTCAACTAGATAGGCGAGTCACACTCAAAGCATGGCCGGGCGTGACCCGCTGAAACTGTTCTCGGACCGGGTGAAGGAGCTGCGCGAGAAGCGCGGGATCTCTCAGCAACGCCTCTCCGAACTGGCGGGCCTGAATCGGAACTACGTCTCGGATGTGGAGCGCGGCCGGCGCAACCCCTGCCTGAACAACATCGTCAAGCTGGCCGAGGCGCTGGACGTGTCGCCCGGTGAGCTGTTCCGCAACTTCCGGTAGTGACTTCCCGCCATAGCGGACCTATACTCCTGTCATGCCTCGTCGAGCAAGCAAGAAGCGTCCGAAGGAAGATGAGCTGCAAGCCGCCGTCCGCGTGATCCGCACGGCCACGGAACGAGCGGAGAAGAAGACGGTTGATCCTGCCGTGAGCGCCGCCGCTACCGCGCTGTCCAAGCTCGGGGCGTCGAAGGGTGGTGAGGCACGGGCCAGGGCGCTCAGCGCGAAGCGGCGTGCTGAGATAGCGAAAAGAGCTGCGGCGGCGCGATGGCATAAATGACCAAGGCGGAACTACCGCCATTCTGCTGGTCGCCTTACGGTCACGCCGGGTGCGACTGTCACTTCCTCGGGAAACTGACAATTCTTGAATTTCGCCTCCGTCAGCGCGAATGATCCAGAGGCGGCATTCTTCATCGCGTCATTCGCGCGTTCAGGGGGAAAGGCGACGATGATTCGTCGCATGCTCTTCACTGCCTCGACCGCCGCCAGTAAATCGGTATCGCCACCAACGAGGACGGCCACGTCGAATTCACCCGCGCACGCATCGCGGACCATGTGCGTGGCGATGTTGACATCTGTCATCTTCTCGTTGCGAAAGCGCAGCTTGCTACCACAGTTCTGGCAAGAGGCCTCTTCCGTGCCGCAATTCTTGCAGCGCATCGGTTTCTCGCGATACTTCCCCAAGATGAGATCCAGCGCCGGACACGTTTCCAGCGCTTTCCAGTACATTTGCTGGCGTTGCGCACTGGCCGGGTTGCCGGTCTCGGCTGACGTGAAGTACTTCACTCTCAGCAACTTCTGCTTCGAGTCGGACAGCAGCGAAAGCGAAAACCGCGTGAGATCCAGCCACGAGTACTTCCGATCGTACTTGTCACGGAGACCGTTGTAGAGGTTGTATCCATCGATGTAGACGATCGTCTTAATCTCCGGAATAGTTAACGTAGTACTTGACATTTGATGAATGTAACGTTATATCTTTACAGCACTTCGCCGGCGGCGAGAGCTGCCGGTTAGGCCGTCCGCGAGGGCGGCCGTTCTCGTTTTTGGCGCCTCCGGCAGGATTCGGACCTGCGACCAGCGGATTAGTAGTCCGCCGCTCTATCCTACTGAGCTACGGAGGCGTTTCCGGGCTCGGCGTGTTTTCGCCGAGCCTTTTTTCCCTTCTTCTTCGGCGTTCTCGTTTTTTTCTCAAAGGTGCGACCTGGATACCACTCTGCTAGAGCCCAACCGTTCGGCAGATTCACGACCTCGCCGCGCATGCGCGTCAGCGCAGTACGAATGCTGGCCGGAAAGTCCTTCGAAGTTGACTGTAACCCTCCATCACGCAATGCGTTAATCAACAAGGGCGAAGGCGTTGGGCGCTTCGCCATCTTCAGGTACATTCTGATTGCGTCCGGGATCGTCATCCCGAAGAAAGCATCAGGAGTAAGCGCCGTCGGCACCACTGCGGTCCTACCCTCAGCATTGCCCGACAGCTGGCCGTTGCTGGTTTGAGTAGGAGATGCCGCCCCGCCATCTCTAGACTCTCCCGCCTTCTTTCTCAGCCGTGCAATCAGCGAATCAAGCTCGTCGCGCTCTCTTTCTAGATCGGCCAGAACGGCCGCGTACGGGTTCGGGGGTTGCTCGTCCATCGCTTGCTCCTCGGTATGGCTTCGTCATATAATGTGACGAAAGGGGAGGACGTGAGGGCCGGGTTTCCCCGACCCCTCGCCCTTTTCAGGGGCGCCGCTGCTATGAGCATGCGTCACCACTCCCTTCCGGCGGCTTCGGGTTTCTGCTTCCTACGGCGAGCAACCCGAGCCGCTTTTTCGTTGCGCTAGCATTGTCGGCTCTTCGATTGCCGAAGTCAAGCGTCGCCAGCGAGGGTATCGACATCACTGTTAGCGTGTATATGCGTCGTGCCTATAGGCACCGCTACTAATATTGGCTCAACCAATAATCATCAATTGCTTGACATCTTGCCCGAGCAAGCATATATTGTTGTGCATGAACAGCCTTGATCCCGACACGCAATCCCGCATCATCGCCGCCCTCGTGGAAGGCGTCTCGATCTCCTCGATCGTGCGCATGACGGGCGTAGCAAAGACGACGATTCTCCGGCTCGTTCGCAACGTCGGCGCCGCCTGCCAGCGGTTCCATGACGCGCGGGTGCGCTGCATCGATGCCAGGCACGTGCAGTGCGATGAGATTTGGTCGTTCTGCTACGCGAAGGAGAACCACCTTCCTGAGGAGCTGCGCGGCGTCGAGGGATTCGGCTCGATCTGGACCTGGACCGCACTCGACGCCGACACGAAGCTTCTCATCTCGTGGCTTGCGAGTACGCGCAGTTACGAGGCTGCCGTCGCGTTCATCGGCGACCTAAAGTCACGGACGCCCCTGAATCGCATTCAGCTCTCCACGGACGGCCTCCCGCAATACCTCTACGCGGTGTTGAAGAACTACCTGCCGGGCGACATCCACCTCGGCGAGGTCGTGAAGGAGTTCAAGAGTAGTAAGGGCCAGCCGGGAAGTAGTCCGAACTCCGCGGAGAGTCGCTACTCGCCGGGACGTCTCGTGACGGTGGACAAGAAGATCCGCCTTGGCGAGCCGGACAGGAAACACATCTCGACGTCATTCATGGAGCGATGGAATCTCACCCTCCGCATGCAGAATCGGCGCTTCACCCGACTGACGAATGCGTTCTCAAAAAAGTTTGAGAACCACCGGCACATGATCGCGATGACGGTCGTGTTCTACAACTTCTGCAAACCGCACAAGTCCCTTGGTGGGAAGACGCCCGCGATGGCCGCCGGGCTCACGGATTACGTCTGGACGCCGAGTGACATGCTCGCGCTGGAGATGTGGACAGGCGATCGGGCGGCGGCCTGAAAAGTTGTTACAAGTTGCCGGTCAAACGCTACCACTACCCATAGGGCCTTGACTTCCGCCTCATTCACGCCTACATTGTTCAGGCGGTAACGAGGCGAAAGATGAAGTACCTCACCGAACGACAGCGCGATATCCTCCAGTTCATCAGGGAGTTCCAGCATGAGAAGGGCGTGGCGCCGACGCATCGCGAGATCTGCGACCGCTTCGGCTTCTCCTCGTACGGCACGGTGTACAAGCACCTGTCGCTGCTCGAGAAGAAGGGGCTGATCCGGAGGGACTGGAACCAGAAGCGCGGCGTCGAGATCGTCGAGGAGCCGAAGGCGCCGCCGCCGGCGAGCCCCGGCGTGCGCGACCTGCCGCTCTTCGGCTACATCGCCGCGGGCCAGCCGATCGACGTGGATGTCTCCGACGAAGTCATCACCGTTCCGGAGCGGTTGACGACGCGCGGAGAAAACTACGTCCTCAAGGTGCGCGGCGACTCCATGATCGACGACGGGATCATGGACGGCGACTACATCATCGTCGCCCACCGCGAGCGCGCGGACAACGGTGAGATGGTCGTGGCCAGCGTGAGCGGCGAGGTCACTCTGAAACGCTTCTACCGCGAAGGCGAGCGGGTGCGCCTGCAGCCCGCCAACTCGATGATGTCGCCGATCTATGCGCGGTCGACCGACGTGGCGGTGCAGGGCGTCGTCGTCGGACTGATGCGACGGTTTTGATGCGGAGGATATCCATGGATCTCGTGCTGAAACTTCGTGAAATCCGCCGCATGCGCGGCTACACCCAGAAGGACGTGGCGCGCCTCTCCGGCGTGGGAGAGAAGACGATCAGCTCGTTCGAAACGGGCCAGAGGATCGGCGCCCTCAAACTCTCGCAGCTCAAGCGGCTGCTCTCCGTCTACGGCATCAGCGAGACGGAGTTTTTCAGCGGCTCGATCGAAAAAGAGATCGCGCCGTGGGAACTTGACGAAGACCAGATTGCCACCGTCAAGCTGATGGAGGACCTTCGGACGCTTCCGAAGCCGCTCCAAAATAACCTCCTGAGCAAATTCCAGCTCATGGTGGAGACGATTCTCGATACACACGGCGAGCCGCGCGACCGAAGAGCGGGACTGGTACGGGATCCGGATTGGCAGATGTTGACTTCGAGAAACTAACGACTCTCAAGGGCGTGCGCGAGCGCGCGATCGAGGTTCGGAAACTCGAACACGAACCCCTCGCGCGCCGCGCGCGCCGGCACCACGCGCTGGCCGCCGAGGAGAATCTCGTCGGCCATGCGCCCGAAGAGAAGCCGTAGCGCGAACGCCGGCGCCGGCATGATCGCCGGCCGGTGCATGGCGCGCCCGAGCGCGCGCGTGAAGTCGCGGTTCGTGACCGGCTCCGGCGCCGTGGCGTTGTAGACGCCGCGCACCGCCTCGTTGTCGAGCGCCCACAGCACCATGCGCACGACGTCGTCGCGATCGATCCACGACATCCACTGCTTCCCGCTCCCCACCCGCCCGCCCACCCCGAAGCGGAACGGCAGCATCATCTTCGCCAGCGCCCCGCCCGGCCCGAGCACGACGCCGAAACGCAAGATCGTCGCCCGCGAAAACGCTTCCGCCTCCCGCGCCGCCGCTTCCCACTGACGCACGACCTCGGCGAGAAAGCCGCCGCCGGAGGGCGCGCTCTCGTCGAGGACTTCGTCTCCGCGAGGGCCGTAATAGCCGACCGCGGCGGCGTTGACGAACGCGCGCTTCCGTTCCGGCGTCGCGCGCAGCGCCTCGACGAGCGTCCGCGTCGCCTCCAGGCGGCTCCGCAGAATGCACTGCCGCCGCGCTTCGGTCCAGCGCCCCTCGCCGACGTTCTCGCCGGCGAGGTTGACGACCGCGTCGGCGTCGCGCACGGCCTCGGCGGCGCCGTCCCACCCCACCCCCCGCCCGTCCCGCACCTTCGCCGGATGGCGCGAGAGCACGGCCACGTCCGCGCCGCGCGCCAGCAGCGCGCGCACCAGGGCCGTGCCGATGAAGCCGCTGCCGCCGGCGACAACGATGTTCATCTGTTCATGCTAGCAGCCGGCAAAAAAAAGCGCCCCGCCGGGTGCCAGCGGCGGGGCGTCGACGAGAAAGGGTAGTAGGAGAAGGTCTTTAAAACGTCTCGCATCGATTCAGACGAACGACCTCGGTAAAGGTTTCAGGCGATGCGCGAGCGCGCCGTCACGCGCCGCGGATCGCCGGCCTCGGCCCGCTTTTGCAGCCCGGCGAAGGCGATCATGGCGGCGTTGTCGGTGCAGTAGCGCTTCTCCGGCAGGCGCACGGTCACGCCGCGTTGCGCGCCCCAAGCGGCGATGCGCTCGCGCAGCACGCCGTTCGCCGCCACGCCGCCGGCGATCGCCACGTCGGAAGGTTTCGGCGCGTCGAGGCGCGACCAGATCGTGTCGAGGCGGTCGAAGAGCTGCGCGAAGAGCGCATCCTGAAACGTCGCGCAGAAATCGGCCAGCAGCGCCGCATCGCCGTCCGCGTGCACGCCGTGCTGCCGCGCCAGGCGGATCGCCGCGGCCTTGATCCCGCTGTAGGAGAAGTCGGCCGAGTCGAAGGGAACGGGCGCTGACCTGTCCCCTGTCCCCTGTCCCCTGTCCCCTCGGTACTCCTTGAACTGCGGCATGGGAAACGGGAAGCGCTTCGGATCGGGCCTGCCAAGCCGGGCGTGCTTCTCGATCTGCGGTCCGCCGGGGTACGGCAGCCCGATGAACTTCGCCACCTTGTCGAACGTCTCGCCGATGGCGTCGTCGCGCGTGCGGTTCAGCATCGCCGCGCGTCCGCCGCGCACATCGTAGATCGAGGAGTGCCCGCCGGAGATCACCAGCGAGAGGAAGCGCTCCGGCAGCGGAATGGCCGGGCCTTCGCGCTGCAGATACGGCGAAAAGATGTGCCCCTCGAGATGGTTCACGGCGATCAACGGAATGCCAAGGCCATAGCTGATCCCCTGCGCGCCGGCCACGCCGACGAGCAGCGCGCCGATCAGTCCCGGGCCGGCGGTGACGGCGATCGTCTCGACGTCGCCCCACGTTGCCTCCGCGTCGCCGAGCGCGCGGCGGACGAGCGGGAAGAGGTGCTGCAGATGCTCGCGCGAGGCGATCTCCGGCACAACGCCGCCGAAAGGCTGGTGCCGTTCGATCTGCGAGGCGATGAGGTTCACGCGCACGCTGCCGTCGTCGTCGAGGAGCGCGACCGAGGTCTCGTCGCAGGAGGTCTCGATGCCGAGAATCACGATCGTGCAGAAGGCGCGCGAGCATTCGCGGCATTCCGCGCACGGGCGGCGGGGGCGGGCCGGGCGGGTGGGGGGCGGGAACGGCCGACCGTATAATCGCGGCCTTTCGCCATGAAGGAAGAGTTAGCCAAACGATACGAGCCGGCGCAATTCGAGCAGAGGCTCTACGAGCAATGGGAGCGCGGCGAGTTCTTCACGCCGCTGCTCGACGCCGAGCGCCCCAAGTTCTCCATCGTCATCCCGCCGCCGAACGTCACCGGCCGCCTGCACATCGGCCACGCCCTCGTCAACACCCTGCAGGACATCGTCGTGCGTTGGAAGCGCATGAGCGGCTTCAACACCCTCTGGCTTCCCGGCACCGACCACGCCGGCATTGCCACGCAGATCGTCGTCGACCGCGAGCTGGCCGGCGAAGGCCTCAGCCGCAACGACCTCGGCCGCGAGAAATACGTCGAGCGCGTCTGGCGGTGGAAGGAGTCGTACGGCAACCAGATCATCGACCAGCTCAAGCGCCTCGGCGCGTCGTGCGACTGGACCCGCACGCGCTTCACCCTCGACGAGGGCCTCTCCCGCGCCGTGCGCCACGTCTTCGTCCGGCTCTACGAGGACGGCCTGATCTACCGCGATCTGGCCATGGTCAACTGGTGCCCCTTCTGCCGAACGGCCATCTCCGACGTGGAGATCGAGTTCCAGGACCGAAACGCCAAGCTCTACTACATCGACTATCCCGTGCCGGGATCGGACCGCAAGCTCACCGTGGCCACCACGCGGCCGGAGACCATGCTCGGCGACACCGCGCTGGCCGTGCATCCGGACGACGCGCGCTACCGCGACCTCATCGGCCGCATGGCCCTGCTGCCCATCGCCAACCGCGAGATCCCTATCGTCGCCGATCCAATCCTCGTCGATCCCGAGTTCGGCACCGGCGTCGTGAAGGTCACGCCGGCGCACGACCGCAACGACTACGAGGCCGGCAAGCGCAACGGCCTGCCGGAGCTGCAGGTCATCGACGAGAGCGGCCGCATGACCGCCGCGGCCGGCGCGGACTTCGAAGGCGTCGACCGCTTCGAGGCCCGGAAGAAAGTCGTCCACCAGCTCGAGCAGCTCGGGCTCCTGCGCGACGTGAAGGACTACGCGCACGCCGTCGGCATCCACGGCAAGTGCGACACCGTCATCGAGCCGATGGTCTCGCGGCAGTGGTTCGTGAAGATCGCGCCGCTGGCCAAGCCGGCCATCGACGTCGTGCGCGACGGCACGATCCGCATCATTCCGCAGGCCTGGGAGTCGACGTACTTCAACTGGATGGAGAACATCCACGACTGGACCATCTCGCGCCAGCTCTGGTGGGGCCATCGCATCCCGGCGTTCTACTGCGACAACGGCCACATGACCGTGAGCGAGAGCGACGTGACCGCGTGCCCGCAATGCGGCTCGGCGAAAATCACGCAGGAGACCGACGTCCTCGACACCTGGTTCTCCTCGGGGCTGTGGCCGTTCTCGACCATGGGCTGGCCGGACGACACGCCCGACTACCGCATCTTCTATCCCACCGACGTCCTCATCACCGGCTTCGACATCCTCTTCTTCTGGGTGGCGCGGATGATCATGTTCGGCCTCCGCTTCACCGGCCGCGCGCCGTTCCACACCGTGTTCCTGCACGGTCTCGTGCGCGACGAGCACGGGCAGAAGATGTCGAAGACGAAGGGGAACGTCATCGATCCGCTGGATGTGATCGAGGAGTTCGGCACCGACGCCGTCCGCTTCACCCTGGCCATCATGACCTCGGATCGCGACATCCCGCTGGCGAAGAGCCGCATGCAAGGCTACTCAGCATTCGCGAACAAGATCTGGAACGCGGCGCGCTTCGCCCTCACCTACATCGACACGCCGCTCCGTGAGGCCAAACAGATCGACCGCGACGACCTCAAGACCGTGGAGCGCTGGATCCTCTCGCGCATCAACGCCACCACACGCGAGGTCAACAAGTCGCTCTCCCTCTTCCGCTTCGACGAGGCCTCGAACGCCATCTACCACTTCTTCTGGCACGAGCTGTGTGACTGGTACATCGAGATGGCCAAGCCCGTGCTGGCCGGCCGCCACGGCGACGACGCCGACCGCCGCCGCGCCGTGCGCGTCCTGCAGGAAGTGCTCGACCGCTCGCTGCGCCTGCTCCATCCGTTCATGCCCTTCATCACCGAGGAGATCTGGCAGAAGCTCGAAGGCGTCGAGCCGTCGATCATGGTCGCGCCGTATCCGATCGCCGAGGAAGTGCTCGAGGACCCCGAGGCCGAGCGCCTCGTCGACGCGGTGCAGGCCATGATCACCGCCGTGCGTAACGCGCGCGCGGAGCGCGGCTTCACGCCGAAGGAGCGCTTCAGGCTCTACGTCCGCACCGGCTCCGACCGCGAGGCCACGTTCTTCCGCGATCACGAGTACCTCCTGCTGGAACTGGCGCGCCTCGACGCGCTGCTCGTCAACGGCGAGCCGCCCGAAGGGACGCAGCACGACGTCGTGGCGGGCTTCCACATCGCCATCGAGTTTCCGGCCAAGGTCGTGACGAAGGAGCAGCTCGAGCGCACGCAGCGCGAGATCGAGAAGAGCCGCGGCGAGCTTGCCTCCGTCGAGGCCCGCCTGGCCAACGAACAGTTCGTGCGCAACGCCCCGCCCGTGGTCGTGCAGCAGGCCCACGCGCGCCAGGCCGAGCTGCGTGCGCGGATCGAGAAGCTGCTTCAGAATCAGTGATGAAATGTGGAGTGCGCCGGCCACGCCGGCGCTCTGACAGCGGCGGCATGGCCGCCGCACTCCAGAACATGATCGAGCTCGACACCAGAGGCATCGTCGCCCGGCTGAAGCGCATCGAGTCGCTGGCCGTGGTCGAGCGCGTGGCCTCGACCAACCTCGTGGCCCGCCGCATCGTCACCGAGTGCATCGACAACGAGCTCCCCATGCCCCAGGCCATGATCATCGCCGGCGAGCAGTTCGCCGGCCGCGGGCGCAACGCCCGGCAGTGGTCGTCGCCGCCGGGCAAGGGCATCTACGCGACGACGCTGCTCACCCTTCCGGCCGAGGAGCTGCCGCTCGTGCCGCTGGAGATCGCCAACGTCGTGGCTTCCTATCTGCGCGACGTCTTCGCCATCGACGCGCGCATCAAGTGGCCGAACGACATCCTCGTCGGCGGGCGCAAGATCGCCGGCATCCTCATCGAGGCCCGCATGCAGGATGACCGCGCCCATCTCCTCATCGGCACCGGCATCAACGTCGAGCCGGTGCAGGAGGAGGGGCGGCCGAACGCCGTGTCGATCAGCGAGGTCTCGCCGCGCAACTTCCACGGCATCGGCGAGGCCACCGTGGCCTTCATCGAGCACGTCGACGAGCGCCTGTCGCGGCCGTTCGAGCGCGAGCGCGTCCTCGACGAGTGGCGCAGTCTGACCGTGCACAAGCCCGGCGACCGCGTCGCCTGCGTCCTCGGCGAGCGCACCGTGAGCGGCACGTGGGGCGGCATCGACGAGTCCGGGCGCGCGCTGCTGCGCGACGGCGCCGAGGTCGTGACGGTGAGCGCGGGGGATTTGATTTTGATTTAGGCTGTGCCCGTGCCCAACCTCCTCGTCGTCGACGTCGGCAACACCAACATCGTCCTCGGCATCTACCGCGGCGACGACCTGGCCACCTCCTGGCGTCTGGCCACCGCGCGCGAGCGCACCGCCGACGAGTACGGCATCCTCGTGCGCCAGCTCATCGGCGCGGAGTGGTCGCTCGAAGGAGCGATCGTCTCCTCCGTCGTCCCGCCGCTGAACGGCACGATCGCCTCCATGATCGAGAAGTTCTTCGGCATCGAGCCGATGTTCGTCGAGCCGGGCGTGAAGACCGGCATCGCCATCCACGTCGACAACCCGCAGGAAGTCGGCGCCGACCGCATCGTCAACTGCGTCGCCGCGCACGAGCGCTGGGGCGGGCCGCTCTGCATCGTCGACTTCGGCACGGCCACGACCTTCGACCTCGTCACCGCCGACGCCAAGTACGTCGGCGGCGTCATCGCGCCCGGCCTCAACATCTCCGCCGAGGCCCTCTTCGCGCGCGCGGCGCGGCTGCCGCGCGTCGACATCCGCCGGCCTCCGACCGTCATCGGCACGAACACCGTCGTGAACATGCAGTCCGGCCTCTACTTCGGCTACCTCGGACTCGTCGACGGCATCCTGGCGCGGATCAAGCGCGAAGTGCCGGACCTGAAGACCGTCATCGCCACGGGTGGACTGGCAAGCCTCCTCGCCGCCGACAGCGAGCACATCGAGCACGTCGACGACGACCTCACCCTGACCGGCCTCAAAATCATCTACGACCGCAATCGCGCCCCGCGCCGCGGCCGCCATCGATGAGACGCTTCGTCCCGCTCGCCTTCCTCATCGTCGCGCCAGCGCTCTTCGCCGGCTCGCACGTCACCGTGAAAAAGGCGGCGCTGGCCACGACCTCGCCCATCACCACGCAGCTTGGCCTGCGCGTCCTGCAGGGCGGCGGCAACGCCGCCGACGCGGCCGTGGCCATCGGCTTCGCCCTCGGCGTCGTGCAACCGCACGCCGCGGGCCTCGGCGGCGGCGGCTTCCTCGTCTACTTCGACGCCAGGACGAAGGGCGTGTGGGCCCTCGATTTTCGGGAGGCAGCGCCGACTGCCGTCAAGAAGGATATGTTCAAATCCCGCTCAGCGCGCCTCGGCCCGATCAGCGCCGGCGTCCCCGGCACGGTCGCCGGCCTGGCCGCGCTGCACGAGCGCTTCGGCTCCCAGCCGTGGCGCGCGCTGCTCGCGCCCGCGGCGGCGCTGGCGCGCGGCGGCGTGAAGGTCGACGCCGACGTCGCCGCCGCCATCACCGCGGCGAAGGACGAGCGGCACATCGAGCAGTTCAAATCGTCGCAGCCGCTGCTGGTGAAGAAGCGCGGCGACACGCTCGTGCAGGCGGAGCTGGCCGCGGCGCTCGACCGCCTCGGCGAGCACGGCGCCAAAGACTTCTACGACGGCGAGCTGGCCCGGCGCCTCGTCGACGCCGTGCGCGACGGCGGCGGCATCATCACCGACCGCGACCTCCGCGCCTACGCCGCCGAGTGGCGCGCGCCGATCCGCATCGACTTCCGCAAGCACGCCATCTGCATGCCGCCGCCGCCGTCGACCGGCGCGTTCGTCATCGCCGAGGCATTGAACATCCTGGCCGGCTTCCCCCTTGATCCGACGCCGAGGACCTTCCACTACCTCGTCGAGGCCGAGCGCCGCGCCGCGCTCGACCGCGACCGCTACCTCGGCGATCCCGACAACGGCCGCCTGCCGTGGCGCGATCTCCTCTCCGAGGAGCGGGCCAAGGCCTGGCGCGCCACCATCGACCCGAACCGCGTCACGCCGAACGTCACGCTCAAGGAGCCGGCGACGACCGAGACCGCGCACACCGCGCACTACTCCATCTACGACGCCATGGGCAACGCCGCCTCCGTCACGCTCACGCTCGACGACGACTTCGGCGGCGGCTTCGTCGTCCCCGGCCTCGGCTTCGCCCTCAACGACGCCCTGCACGACTTCACGAATGTCGCGGCCAACGCGCTCGGCCCATCGCGGCGCGCGGCCTCGTCGCTGTCGCCGACGATTGTCCTCCGCGACGGCATCCCGCTGCTCATCGAAGGCTCCTCGGGCGGCGTGACGATCCCGACCACGCTGCTGCAACTGATCCTGCGCAGCGTCGTCTTCACCCAGCCGCTGGCCGACGCCGTCGACGCGCCGCGCTTCCATCAGGACGCGGCGGCGGAGGACATCCTCTACGAGCGCAACCGCGCGCCGCGGACGATCGTCGAGGCTCTGATGGCCATGGGCCACGGCGTGCGCGCCACCGAATCCATCGGCAACGTTGCCGCGGTGGGCGTGTACGGTGAAAGAATCTTCGCCGTGGCCGACTCGCGGCACGGCGGCGCGGCAGGCGGGTATTGATGGATCAGACGGAGATGAAGATCGCAGCGGCGCGGGCGGCGCTCGAGGAAGTGCGCGACGGCATGCGCCTCGGCCTCGGCACCGGCTCGACCGCGGCGGAGCTCGTGAAGCTTCTGGCCGGACGCAACGTCCGCTGCACGTGCACTTCGGAGAGCACGGAGAAACTGGCGAATTCGCTCGGCATCGCCACGTTCAAGCTCGCCGAGCTCGCCCCGCTCGACCTCGCCGTCGACGGCGCCGACGCCATCGACGACAACCTTCGCTTGATCAAAGGCGGCGGCGGCGCGCTGCTGCGCGAGAAGATCGTCGAGCAGGCCGCGAAGCGCTTCCTCGTCATCGCCGACGAATCGAAGGTCGTGGCCACCTTCGCCGGCCATCAACTCCCGATCGAGGTCACTCCGTTCGCGAAGGACGTGCTGGAGAAGCGCTTCGCCGATCTGCATCCCGTCCTGCGCATGCGCGACGGCGCGCCGCGCGTGACCGACGAAGGGCACCTCATCCTCGACGTGCGCGTGCCCGACGACCGCGACATCGCTGACGTCGTGGCGTGGATCCGCGCGAACGCGGGCGTCGTCGAGACCGGGTTCTTTCCGAGCGAGGCGACGGAGGCCATCATCGCGGGGGCGCAGGGACTTCGCCGGATGCGCCGCTAGCCTCCGTCTTCGGCACTGTCACGTCGAAGTGCCACGCCGAATCCTTGTAATAGAACGACACCAGCGACGCGAACTCCTTCTTGAGCGGCTTGTTCATCTTCGTCTCGAGCAGCGGATAGAGCCACGTCGGCTCGTCGTAGTGCCACAGCAGCTCGGCGTGGCCGATCATCGGATCGGTCGGATGCCGTTGGAAGTTGCGCAGGCCGTCGTAGAACTTGAAGCAGATCGTGGCGCGGAAGCACGGCCCGCGCGCGCTCGGCGCCGTGCCGAGGATGCGAAAGCCCTTCGCCGTCACCTCGGCCACGACGCCCGTTTTGCCGTCCGCCGTCGAGAACGGCTTCGTCGTCACCAGGCCGGCCTTGGCCAGATTGTCGAACGTTCGCAGCGACTTCTCGTCGAAGTCATCCTTCGGCGCGCTCGCGCTCCACCACACCCGCTGCGGCACCTCGGCGTAGACCGGCACCTTCTGCACCATGAAGCGCGAGATCACCTCGCGCGCCTTCGCCTCGGTCAGCGGCTCGGCGCGGTCGCAGGCGAGCGCGAGCAGCAAGACCAGAAGCAATCCTTGACTCGACCGCCCTCGCATGCTTTAACTCCCTTCCTTTTGACCGACAAGCTCCTCGACGCCCTGGCCCGTTTCTGTCTTCGCCGGAGCGGCCGCATTATCGCCGCCTCCGCCGTCGTCGCCGTCATCGCCGTGGCCGCGGGCTCGCGCCTCAGCTTCGATCCCGATCTCCTCAACCTCATCCCGCAGAAAAACCGGCAGGTGAACGAATTCCGCAAAGTCCTCCGGGACATGGGGACGATCGACTACCACATCGTCGTCGTCGAGCTCCCGCCCGGCCGCGACGTCCACGACTACGACGCCCTCATCGACGCCGTCGCCGACGGCTACCGCAAAGACGCGCGCATCGAGGACGTCACGTACAAGGTCCCGAACCCGCTCGACTTCGTGCAGACCATCCTCCCGCACGCGCTGCTCCTCCTCACGCCCGCGGAGCTGAACGAAGCGGCGGCGAAGCTCTCCGACGCCGGCATCCGCGAGTCCGTGGAGCGCAACCGCGCCCTGCTGGAAACGCCGCAGTCGATGGCCCTCAAGCAGCTCGTGCAGTTCGACCCCTTCAATTTCGCGCCGATCTTCCTCCGCAAGTTCCAGGCCGCCAGCGGCGGCATGCGCCTCGACACCTCCAGCGGCTACTACCTCTCGTCCGATCACTCCACGCTCCTCATCCTGGCGAAGCCGAAGCGGCCTGCGCAGGACGTGCCATTCGGGAAGGCTCTGCTCTCCGACATGGCCTTGATGGAAGCGCGCGCGCTGGCCGACTTCCAGAAAAACGCGCCGCCGAAGACGCCGCTGCCGACGATCGAGCACACCGGCGGCTATTCGATCGCCACCGCTGACGCCGATCTCATTCGCTACGACGTCATCGTCAACGTCGTCGGCTCCTTCTTCGGCGTGCTGCTGCTCTTCATCTACGCCTTCCGCCGCGGCGCCTCCGTCGTCTACGCCGGCGCGCCGCTGGCCATGGGGCTGGCCCTGACGTTCGGCACCGCCGGCGCGGTCTACGGCGTTCTCTCCCAGGCCAGCGCCGGATTCGCGGCCCTCCTCGCCGGCCTCGGCATCGACTTCATCACCGTCCTTTACGGCCGCTACGTCGACGAGCGCAACCGCGGCGCGGAGATGCCCGCGGCCATCCGCACGATGATGCGCTCGACGCTCCCCGGCGTCGTCGTCGCCGCCGTCACCACCGCCGGCACCTTCTTCGCGTTCCTGGCGACGGACTTCCGCGGCATGACCCAGCTCGGCTTCCTCACCGGCACCGGAATCCTGCTGTTCCTGCTCTGCGTCGTCTTCCTCCTGCCGGCGCTCATCGTCTTCAGCGAGCGCGGCGAGCGCAAGCCGCCGAAGCTCTACCTCCACTCCTTCGGCGCCGGGCATCTCATCGACCTCTCCATCATCCGCCCGCGCGTGACAGTGGCGGTGTGGGTGATCTTCATGCTGATCTGCGGCGCGCTGGCGACGCGCATCCACTTCAGCGACAACATCCAGGACCTGCGCGCCGGCAACAACAGCGGCGTGCGGATGCAGGCCTACGTCACGCAGAAGTTCGGGCAGTCGTTCGACTTCATGATGTACGTCTGCGAGGGGAAGACGCTCGACGAGGTGATGGCGCGAACGAGCGCGGCCACGGCCGACCTGGAGGCGCTCGTGGGCAACCACACCATCGCCTCGATCCAGTCGCTCTCGACGTTCCTGCCGCCGCCCCAGCAGCAGGCCGAGGTCATCGCCGAGCTGCGGCGCGGCGCGAACGACCGCTTCAATCCGGCGCGGATCACGAAGACGTTCAAGGAGGCGCTGGCCGCGAACGGCTTCCGCGCCGAGGCTTATGACAGCTATCTCGAGCTCTTCACGCAATCGCTGCAGCCGACGGAGCCGGTCACGCTCGCAAACCTCGGCAACAGCGATCTCACCAAGCTGGCCACGCGCTTCGTGAAGCCGGTCGGCGGCGGATGGATGTCGGTCATCTACGTTTACCCCGTCGGCAAGAGCTGGCCGCGCGAGGTGCCGCCGGCGCTGCTCGCCGTCGCGGAGAAGCATCCCGGCGACATCCTCACCGGCGTGAACCTCGTCAGCAGCACGCTGCGGCGCATCGTCATGGCCGACGCCCGGCGGGCCACGCTCATCGGCTTCATCGCCGTCTTCATCCTCATGTTCATCAGCTTCCGGACGATCAAGATGACGGCGCTGACGTTCGTCCCCTTCGTCGCCGGCGCCATCGGCATGCTCGGCCTGATGGCGCTCATGGGACTTCAGTTCAACTTCATGAACATCTTCGTGGGGCTGATGATCATCGGCGTGGCCACCGACTACGCGATCTACATGCTCCAGCGCTACATCGAGGCGCCGACGATTTTCCCGCGCGCGGCGCACGAGACCGGCAAGGCCATCCTCATGGCCGCGCTGACGGCCATCGTCGGCTACGGCTCGTTCGCGTTCTCGCATTACCCGGGGCTGCGATCGATCGGCTATGCTTCGTTCTTCGGCATCGGCTTGAGCGGCCTGGCCGCGATCACGCTGCTGCCGGCAATTCTGGTGATGGGTGACGCACGACATGCAGAACGCGACGATTCCCGCGATCCTCGTTGACCGAATCCGCGGCCGGGCCGCGCTGAACCTGCTGCTCATCGCCGGCGCAAGCTTGTTGATCGCCCTGGCCGCGCAGATCGCCGTGCCGCTCCCGCACTCGCCGGTGCCGCTGACGATGCAGCCGCTGGCGGTGCTCCTGGTCGGCGTGGTTCTCGGATCGTGGCGCGGCGCCGCCGCCGCGGCGCTCTATCTGCTCGAAGGCGCGAGCGGCCTCCCGGTCTTCGCGCAGGGACACGGCGGCCTCTTCTGGCTGACCCTCGGCCCGACCGCGGGCTACCTGCTGTCGTATCCGTTGGCCGCGTTCGTGGCCGGCTGGGTCTCCGAGCGCGGCTGGGGCTCGACCGTGCTGCGCTCCATCGCCGGCATGCTCGCCGCGCTGGCAATCATCTACGCGGGCGGCTGGTCGTGGCTGACGATCGCCGCTGGCGGCGCGCAGCGCGCCTTCGTCCTCGGCATCGCGCCGTTCCTGATTGCGGACGCGATCAAGGTGGCGTTGGGAGCAGCGTTGCTGCCGCGCGCGCAGCGAGCGATTGCGCGATTGACGGCGTAGCGGTAGGGGCGCACCGCGTGCGCCCTCACCTCAATGCACCGGCGCCGGTTCCGGCTCCGGCAGCGGCTTCGACTCCCGTCCGGCGCGCTCCGTCGTCTTCTGCTCGGCGGCGCTGCTGTCGAGGAGGGCGATCTGCAGCACGTCCTCGATGTGCTCGACGAAGTGGAACTGCATGTCGCGCTTGATCGGCTCGGGGACGTCGACGAGGTCGCGCTCGTTCAGCTTCGGCAGGATGATCGTGTTGATCTTCGCCGCGCGCGCGGCCAGCACCTTCTCCTTCACGCCGCCGATCGGCAGCACGTCGCCGCGCAGCGTCACCTCGCCGGTCATGGCCACGTTGCGGCGCACCGGCCGGCCCGTCAGCACCGAGATGATCGCGCAGGTGATCGTGATGCCCGCGGACGGCCCGTCCTTCGGGATCGCCCCGGCGGGGACGTGGATGTGAATGTCGTGCGTGTCGAAGTAGTCCGACGGAATCCCCTGATCGTCGGCATGCGCTCGGGCGTACGTCAGCGCTGCCTGCGCCGACTCCTTCATCACCTCGCCGAGCTGTCCGGTCAGCTGCAGCTTTCCTTTGCCGCGCACCGCCGTGGCCTCGATGAAGAGGATGTCGCCGCCGACCGCGGTCCAGGCCAGCCCGGTGGCCACGCCGACCTGATCGCGCTCCAGCAGCTCCTCGGCGAAGTGCTTCATCGGGCCGAGGAACTTGTCGACGTTGGCGTCGGTGATGCGGTAGTTCTCCTGCACCTTCCCCTCGGCCACCTGCACGGCGATCTTGCGGCAGATCGTGCCGATCTCGCGCTCCATGTTGCGGAGGCCCGCTTCCTTCGTGTAGCCGGTGATGATCTTGGTGATCCCCGAGTCGGTCCACACAACCGCAACTCCGGTGATCCCGTTCTCCTCCATCTGCTTAGGGATGATGTGCTGCCGGGCGATCATCAGCTTCTCCTCGTCCGTGTAGCCGGAGAGGCGGATGACCTCCATGCGGTCGAGGAAGGCCGGCTGGATGGTGTCGAGCACGTTGGCCGTGACGATGAACATCACGTTCGAGAGGTCGTAGGGCACGCCGAGGTAGTGATCGCGGAACGAGAAATTCTGCTCCGGGTCGAGCACCTCGAGCAGCGCCGAGGACGGATCGCCGCGGTAGTCGGCGCCGATCTTGTCGACCTCGTCGAGCATGAACACCGGATTCGACGTCTGGGCCTGATTGATCCCCTGGATGATGCGGCCGGGCAGCGCGCCGACGTACGTGCGCCGGTGCCCGCGGATCTCCGCCTCGTCGCGCACGCCGCCGAGGGAAATGCGCACGAACTTGCGGTCGAGCGCGCGGGCGATCGAACGGCCGAGCGAAGTCTTGCCGACGCCGGGCGGGCCGACGAAGCAGAGGATCGGCCCCTTCATCTTCGCGCCCTTCAGCTTGCGCACCGCCAGGTACTCGAGGATGCGCTCCTTGATCTTCTCGAGGTCGTAGTGGTCCTCGTCGAGCACCACGCGGGCGCGCTGTAGGTCGTGGTTGTCCGCCGACACCACCGCCCACGGCAGGCCAGTCATCCAGTCGAGGTACGTACGGATGATCGAGGTCTCGGCGGAGTCGGGATGCGAGCGCTCCAGGCGCTTGATCTGCTTTTCGACTTCCTCGCGCGCCTCCGAGGGGATGGCCTTCTCTTCGATCTTCTTGCGGTAGTTCTCGATCTCCTCCTGAACTTCCTCCCCTTCGCCGAGCTCCGACTGGATGGCTTTGAGCTGCTGGCGGAGGAAGTATTCGCGCTGCGACTTGTTCATCTCCCCCTGCGCGGCGGAGGAGATCTCCTGCTGCATCGTCAGGAGGTTGATCTCGCGCGTGAGGAGCTCGTTGACTTTCTTGAGCCGCTCGACGGGATCGATGGTCTCGAGGATCTGCTGCGCTTCTTCGAGCTTGAGGTCGAGGTTCGACGCGGCCAGGTCGGTGAGGCGGGCCGGGTCGTCGAGGTTCGCGGCGATGACCATGACCTCGGGCGAGATGTTCTTGCCGAGGCTGACGGCGCGGTCGAGGTTCTGCTTGACGGCGCGGATCAGCGCTTCCGTCTCCAGGCCGCGCTCCTTCGGCAGCGGCTCCTCGATGCGCGTGATCTTGGCCTTGAAGAACGGCGCGGTCTGGATGAAGTAGTCGATGCGCGCGCGCGACAGCCCCTGCACCAGGATGCGGATGCGTCCGTCCGGGAGCTTGAGCATGCGCATGATGATCGCGACGGTCCCGACGCGGTAGAGGTCATCCTCGCCCGGGTCCTCGGTCTGGAAATCGCGCTGCGCCGTCAGCATGATCACGCGGTTTTCGGCGAGGGCCTGATCGACGGCGTTGATCGACTTCTCCCGCGACACCGATAGCGGCACGATGATGAACGGAAAAATCACCAGGTCCTTGAGCGGCAGCACCGGCAGGACGTCGGGGATTTTGATTGCTTCTTCTTTCGCGGTTTCGTTCGCGTCACTCATCTCGGCCTCGTCGGGGCGGGTGCAATGGCTGTTCCCGGCGGCGTATATCACGATTCGTCGGCGCGGGTCTCTTCCTTCAACTGTTTCCAATTGAGACCTTCGCGAAAGAAGAGCGCGATGCCGGTGACGACGACAGGGAGCGTGCCGACGATGTGCAGCAGTACGGTGACGGCGACGGAGCTGTCGATGTCGAAACGGTAAAAGGTGGTGAGGACGTACTGACAGATCTTGTGAAATCCGCCCACGCCGCCGGGCGTGGGGATGGCCAGGCCGATCGTGGTCACGCCGCAGATGAAGAAGCTCGTGTCGAAGTCGAGCCTGCGGTGCGCGGCCACGAGCACCAGCCAGAACTGCGCGGTGAGGCAGAACCAGATCGCCGCCGTGCAAAGAAACACCTGCAGCAGCGCCAGCGGATGGCGGACGATGTCGAGCGACGCGGTGAAGGCGTCGAAGAACTTCATCCAGGCGTCGTGGAAGCGGCGCGGGACGATGCCGCCGATCCAGGCGTGCACGCGCCGCACCGGGTCGCGGAAGAAGAAGATGCCGACGGTCAGGGCGACGATCGCGGCCAGCACGATGCTCGCGCCGATGGCGCCGTCCTGCACGACGGCGCGGCCTTCGCGGAAGTCGTTCCAGTGCTTCACGCAGTAGTAGTCGTAGACGAGGATGATGGCCACGAGGTCGACGATGCGCTCGGTCAGCACCGTGCCGAGGGCCACGGCGAAGCGGACGGAGGTCCGGCGCGCCAGCAGCGCCGGGCGGGCCACGTCGCCGGCGCGGATCGGGAGCACGGTCGAGAGCATGTACCCGGTGGTGTTGGCGAAGAACGTCGGATAGAACGGCGGCGGGCGGCGGCGGTCGAGGAGCAAGCGCCAGCGGACGGTGCGGAAGATGAGCGCGCAGAAGTTCGTGAACAGTCCCAGCGCGAACCAGGCGATGCTCGTCGATTTCAGGATGCGCCAGACGTCACGCAAATTGCTGTTCCAGAGAAAGACGGCCAGCAGGAGAATGGTCAGGATCGTGACGGAAATGATCTGGAGGGCGCGGCGCACTTCATGAGAATCTACACGCACCCGTCGTTCTACCGCCACGATACCGGCGAAGGACACCCCGAGTCGGCCTCGCGCCTCGACTGGGCGCTGCAGGGCGTGGCTCGCGCCGGGCTGGCCGGCTCCGTTGTCAAGGAGACCGCCGTCCACGCCGACACGAGCCGCATCATCGAGAAAGCGCACGCGCCGGCGTACGAGGACGAAGTCGCCGCGGCCTGCCGGCGGGGGATGCGCTTCTTCCACTCGCTCGACAATCCCATCTCCTCCGACACCTTCGCCGCCGCGCGCGCGGCGGTCGGGACGACGCTCACCGCGGCCGCCGAGATGCTCGCCAGCCGCGAGCGCGCCTTCGTCGTCGCCCGCCCGCCCGGCCACCATGCCGAGCGCGTGGAGGCCATGGGCTTCTGCTTCTTCAACAACGTCGCCTGCGCCGCGGAGTGGCTGCGCGAGCAGCCCGGCATCGAGCGGATCTTCATCTTCGACTTCGACGTCCACCACGGCAACGGCACGCAGCACACGTTCGAGCGGCGCGACGACGTCTACTACGCGTCGATCCATCGCTATCCGTTTTATCCCGGCACCGGCGCGGCGGAGGAAGTCGGCGCCGGCGCCGGCCGCGGCTTCACCACGAACCTGCCGATGCCGGCGGACGCCGGCGACGCCATGTATCTCGACGCGGTCGAGGAGACGGTCGTGCGCATCATCGACGACTACCGTCCCAACGCCATCCTCCTCTCCGCCGGATTCGACGCCCACCGCCGCGATCCCCTCGGCGGCATGCGCGTGAGCGAGGAGGCCTACGGCGAGATCACCCGGCGCGTCGTCGAGGCCGCGGAGCGCTGGTGCGACGGGCGCGTGCTCTCGCTGCTCGAAGGCGGCTACGACCCCGACGGGCTGGCGGCGAGCGTCGCCGAGCACGTGGCCGCGCTTTGCGAGCGGCACGAGAGTACGATGTCGCCATGACCACGACGCCGTACGCTCCGCCGCCACCGCCGCCGGGGGCGCCTCCGGTGCCCGCCGCCACGCCGCCGCCGCAGAAGAGCGGATGCCTCAAGTGGGCGCTCATCGGATGCGGCGTGGTGATCGTGCTGTTCGCCGCGTTCTGCGCGGTGCTGATCATCTTCGTCTTCGGCGCGATCAAGCACAGCGAGGTCTACAAAGGCGCGCTGCGGCGCGTGCAGGACGACCCGCGCGTCGTCGCCGCGCTCGGCTCGCCGGTCGAGGCGGGCTGGATCGTCAGCGGCAACGTCCACGTCGAAAACGGCAACGGCAACGCCGAGATCAACTTCCCTGTCTCCGGGTCGAAGCAGAAGGGGAAGGTGCACGCCGTGGCCACGGTGGAGAACAGCCAGTGGAAGTACGAGACGCTGACGGTGCAGCCGGAGAGCGGGCCGTTAATCGACCTGAATTCGCCGCCGTAGGACAGAGAAACTACGACAACGCCTCCTGCAACTGCGCCTCGTCCACCGCGTCCCGCCGCGCGCCGGCCCGCAGCAGCTCCTCGATGATCTGCGCGTGCTGCGGCCGCCGCGCGTGCAGCGCCGACCAGACCGCCGCGCCGAGGACCGTGCCGTCGTACATGCTGCGCGTCTCCAGCGGCGCGTTGTATCGCAGCAGCAGGCGCACCGCCTCGATCTGGCCGCGGTCGGCCGCCCAGTGCAGGGCATCGAGGCCGGTGCGGTTTCCGGCCGCGGGATCGACGCCGCGCTCCAAGAGCGCTTCGGCGATGTCGGTCCGGCCGAGGAAGCAGGCGCACGTCAGAGCCTCGGCCTGCGCCTCCGCGTCGAGCGGCTCGATCCTCTTCAGATCGAGGAACGGCTCGAGATAGGAGAAATCACCGTCCATCAGATGATCGCGAAACGATTTCGCCATACAACTCCTCCAATCGCGCGATCCGCAACTCCTTCGAGAACCCGCGGATGACGTGCGCGCGGGCGTTGCGCCCCACCGCGGCGGCGCGCTCCGGACGGGCGATGACCTCGCCGATCGCACCCGCGAGCGCGCCGGCGTCGCGCGGCCGAATCAGCCAGCCGACCTCCGGCGACGACACGAGCTCGCGGTTGCCGCCGCAGTCGGTGGCGATGACCGGCTTGGCCATGGCCATCGCCTCGCGGATCGTCCCCGTGATTCCGGTGCCGGCCCACGAGGCATCGACGACGAGGTCGGCCGCGGCGAGGACATTGGGCATGTCGGTGCGCACTTCCACGATCGTCACGCGCTCCTCCGCGCCGCGCCCGCGCACGAACTCCGTCACCTCGGCGCGCTCGCGCTCGTGCCGGCAGCCGATCAAGGCCACGTGCAAGTTCGGATGTGCCATCGCCGCGTCGACCAGCTCCATCCATCCCTTCCAATCGCGCACGCCGACCTGCATGACCACGAATCCATCGAGACCCTTCTCCGCGCGGAAGGCCTCGCGATCCCACTTCGAAGGATCAAACACCGCCGTGTCCGTGCCGGCGTAGACCACCGAGACCTTCTCCTCCGGCAGCTTCCCGCTCTCCACGATCACGCGCTTGATGGCCTCGCACACCGTGACCACGCGGTCGACGCGGCGGGCGCGGAACTTCGCGGCGTTCCAGCGGTCCAGCGGGAACGACACGCCGCGGTTCACGACCAGGGCCCCGACCGGCGCCACGTACGCCGCCGCCAGGGCCAGCGAATGCGCGACGCCCTTGTGCACGTGCACGACGTCCGGCCGCTCGCGCCGGAACAACCGGATCATCTTCGCCAGGCTGACGGGGTCGAACTCATTGCGCAGCGGCATCGGCACGAAGGCCACGTCCGCGGCCGCCGCGCGCGCCGCCATGGCCGCGCCGGGGCGGCTGACGATCGTCACCTCGTGCCCGCGCTCGCGCAGCCCCGAGGCGGCCTGGAACATCTGGTGAACCGAGCCGGTGTCGAACTGGTTGAACTCCAGAATCTGGAAAATGCGCATTGGCGCCACATCGTGTATCGTTTCGCTTCCGCGGTACAAGGAGCCTGCCGATGCGACGAACTCTCATCCTCGCCTGCGTCACCCTCTTCATCGCCGCCGTTGCCGCCGCGCACGAGCGGAAGGAGACGATCCACTATCCCTCCCTGGCCGGCGACGCCGGCGCCTACCTCTCCCTGCCGGAATCGCACGGCAACCATCCGGCGGTCATCGTCATCCAGGAGTGGTGGGGCCTCAACGACTGGGTCAAGGAGCAGGCCGATCGCTTCGCCGCCAAGGGCTACGTCGCGCTCGCGCCCGATCTCTATCGCGGCAAGGTCGCCAGCGATCCGAACGCGGCGCACGAGCTGATGCGCGGCCTGGCCCACGACCGGGCCATGGCCGACCTCACCAACGCCGTCAAATACCTGGCCACGCGCAAGGACGTCGATGCCACGCGCATCGGCGTCATCGGCTGGTGCATGGGCGGCGGCTACGCGCTCGATCTCGCCCTGGCCGAGCCGCGCATCGCCGCCACGGTCATCAACTACGGCCACCTCGTCGCCGACCCCGCCGCGGTCAAGCCGCTGACCGGCCCGATCCTCGGCAATTTCGGCGAAAAGGACCAGGGCATCCCGCCGAAGGACGTCGACGCCTTCGAGAAGGCCCTCAAGGCGGCTGGCAAGAGCTCCGACATCAAGGTCTATCCCGGCTGCGGCCACGCCTTCATGAACCCGAACAACACCCAGGGCTACGTGAAAGCGGCCGCGGACGACGCCTGGAAGCGCATTGACGCCTTCTTTGCCAAGGCGCTTAAACTCTCGTGAGATGACACCCAAAACCGACAAACCGAAAGAGCTCAAAGTCACCGACAAGCGCATCTTCACGCCGGAGGGAGAGCTTCGCGAGGAGTTCCGCGACGAGATCAAGCCGGCCGCCGATCCGATGGCGGCCAAGCCGGCGGAGAAGCCGCCCGAGAAACCGGCGGAGCGCAAAGCGGAGGCGAAGAAGGAGCCGCCGCCGCGCGAGGAGCGCCGGCGCACCATCGCCGACAAGGCCCAGAACCCCGGCACGGCCTTCACCGACTTCGTCGAGCCGCTGATCGCCCAGGCCTACATGTCGCTGGGCATGCTGCGCAACCCCTATCAGCCGAAGCCGCAGATCGACACCACCGCGGCGCGGCAGATGATCGAGATCCTGACCATGCTCAAGGACAAGACCGCCGGCAACCTCACCGCCGACGAGGACGACTTCCTCTCCACGCACCTCGGAGAGCTCAAGCTCGCCTTCGTCCAGCGGACGAAAAGCATCTGAATGAAGCGACGCCTCGTTTTTCTGCTCGCGTGGGTGTGCCTGGCGCCGCTGGCGTCACGGGCGGAGCAGATCACCCCGCGCGACGTCTGGCCGCAGGCCACCGGCGCCATCGACTCCGGCGACGCAGCCGGCGCGGCGAAGAAAACGGCGGAGCTCCTCGAGCTCGGCAAGGTAAACGGAATTCGGTCCTTCCCGATTTACGCGGCTGCCGCGGCGGCCTACGCGCGCCAGGCCGCCGCGCAGAAGAACCAGGCCGCGGCGAACTGGGCGAACCAGGCCGCCGAGCAGCTCGACCCGACCTCGCCGAGCGTGGCCTTCACCAAGGCCGACGCCGCCGCCGGCGCCAAGGACTGGACGACGGCGCTCAGGAAGTCGGCGCGCGGCTACCTCGACGTCTTCACCGAATACCGGGAGCGCCTGATCAGCCGCGGCGACATGATCGTCGTCGGCCTCCTGGCCCTCTTCGTCACCGGCGCGATCTTCGCCATTGCCCTCTTCGTCCGCCACGGGCGCACCGCCGCGCACGACTTCCGGGAGATTCTCGGCGCGCGCATCACGGGCGGCAGCGTGACCGTTCTCGCCGTGGCCCTCCTCTTCCTGCCGGTCTTCCTCTGGCTCGGGCCGGCCTGGCTCCTCGTCTACTGGCTGATCATCTTCTTCGGCTACGCCAACGCGGCCGAGCGCTTCGTGGCCATCGTCCTGGCCCTCCTCGTCGCCGCCGCGCCCGTCGTGCTCGACCTCGTCGCCAACCGCCTCGCCGGCGTGGAGAGCCCCGTCCTCGTCGCCGCCATCTCCAGCCAGGAGCGCAGCTATCAGCCCGATGCCCTGCGCCGCCTGCAGGAGCTCGTCAACGTCGTTCCCGACCGCCCGCTGCTCCACCTCCTCCTCGGCAACCTCCAGGTGATGGAAGGGAACGTCCAGCAGGCCGCGAACAGCTACCGCCGCTCCGTCGAGCTGCGCGAAAGCGCCGGCGCGCACGTCAACATCGGCAACCTCCATTTCCTCGACAACGACATCCCCGCGGCCATCAACGAATACCAGCAGGCGGAGAAGCTCGATCCCAACCTGGCCCTGGCCTTCTTCAACCACTCCGTCGCCAGCGGCGAGGCCTTCCACTTCGACGAGCAGGCCCGGATGCTCGACCAGGCCAAGCGCATCGATCCCTCCGTCGAGAAGCAGGCCACGAACCAGAAGATCGTCTGGTACCGCCCGCCGATCTCCATGGCCTGGCGCGAGGCCGAGACCATCGCACGCCTCGGCGTGGCCCGCACCCTCTTCGGCAATTACGCCTTCTTCGATCCCATCAACAGCGCGAAGAACCCCGTGACGCTCGGCTGCCTCCTGGCCGCCGTCATGGCGCCGCTGCTCTTCCTCAAGCGCCGCCGCGCGGGCTTCGCCGGCGCATGCATCAAGTGCGGGCGCACCTTCTGCCACCGCTGCAAGTCGGCGCGAGAGAGCGCCACCTACTGCACGCAGTGCATCCACATCTATCTGAAGCGCGACGGCGTCTCCCTGACCACGAAGCGCGAGAAGCTCGACCAGGTCGTCGACTACCAGAGCGGCACGCTGCGGCGCAACAAGATCTTCGGCGCCTTCGTCCCCGGCTCCGGGCAGCTCCTCGAGGGGCGGACCATCGCCGGCATCGCCGGCGTCTTCCTCTTCATCTTCTTCGTGGCCCTGGCGGTGCTGACCGGGCGCCTCGCGCCGGTGCTCGTGCCGGGGAGCACGGCCCAGAACGTCGTGCGCGCGGCGGCCATCGTCCTGGCGATCATCGTCTGGATCCTGATGGCGCCGCCGGTGCTCCGGCGGAAAGTGACGGCGTGAGATGGCACTCGAAGGAACGCTGAAAGACTTCAGCCTCGCCGACATCTTCCAGCTGATCGGCCTGCAGCGGAAGACCGGCGTGCTCACGCTGCGCTCGAAGGACGACACCGTGACGGTGACGTTCCTGGACGGCAAAGTCGTCGGCGCCGACTCGCTCAGCCACCGCCTCGAGAACCGCCTCGGCAGCGTCTTGATCAAAAGCGGCCTCCTGACGCAGGACCAGCTCAGCCACGCCCTGGCCATCCAGAAGGAGACCCTGCAGCGCCTCGGCTTCGTGCTCACGCATTACGGAATTATTTCAGCGGACGCGCTCAAGCAGGCCATCCAGCTTCAAATCCTGCAGATCGTCTACCGCCTCTTCCGCTGGAAGGACGGCGACTACCACTTCTCGCAGGAGACGACGATCGAGTACGACCGCGACAACGTCGTGCCCATCACCGCCGAGTCGATCCTGATGGAAGGCGCGCGCATGATCGACGAATGGCCGATCATCGAGAAGCGCATCCGCTCGTACGACATGGTCTTCCGCAAGAAGCTGACGGACCAGGAGATCGTCGTCTCCGATGAAGCCGACGAGGTGCAGTTCGACGAGGGCACCATGGCCGGGCGCCGCCGCCGGCCGGGGCTGGCCGACAAAATCCGCATCTCCCCCGAGGAGAAGCACGTGTACGACCTCGTCGACGGCACCATGACCGTCGGCGACGTTGTGGAGATCTCCAAGTTCGCCGAGTTCGACACGGTCAAGGCCCTCTACGAGTTGCTCACGCGCGACCTCGTCGAGGAAGTTCGCGGCGCCGCGGCCCAGACGGTGCTCGAGCAGACGCCGGTCGACGAGGCCGAAGTCGCCGAGACGCCCGTGCCGCTGCCGCTGGTGGCGGTGCTGGCCCTGCTGGCGATTCTGTCCATCGCCACGTCGTTCAAGAACCCGCTCAACTCGCTGCGCCCGCTCGGCCGCGACTCCGCCGTGTTCGAGACCCGCAAGGCCATCTCCATGCAGCGCATCGCCCACGTCCGCTCCGCCATCGACGAGTACAGCTCCGTGACGGGCCGCCTCCCCGCGCGCCTCGCCGACCTCGTCCCGTTCTACATCTCCGCCGGCGAGCTGACCGACCCGTGGGGCAACGCCTACAAGTACCTGCAGCAGCCGCAGAGCTACCTCGTGATCGGCTTCACCCCCGACGGCCGGCCGGACACGGACCTCTTCCTCTCGCACGCCATCGACGCCGGCACGAGCGCCGCGACGGTGTCGAAGCCGCTGACGGGGGGAATTCAGTTGGTGGATTAGCCGAAGACGACGCGGAGCCGCTTCGCCTCCACGCCGAACTTCACCGGCGTCGTCGTCATGTACTCGCCGTCGCCGTAGACCTTCAGCGTCTCCTCCGAATCGAACGAAAACGCCGCCGCCCGCCGCATCTCCACGAACGCGCTCTTCACGTGCGCGCCGCTGTAGGCGCGGGGCATCGTCATCAGCAATTGCCAGCGCGACGTGCGGCGCACGATGCACGCGTCCAAGAGCCCGTCGTCGACCACGGCCTCGGGGGCAATGCGGATGCCGCCGCCGTACTGCCGCGAATTTCCGACCGCGGCGAACATGATCGGCGACGCCGGCGCGCCGTCGATGGAGACGCGATGCGGCTGAAAGCGCGGCAGGAGGCGCAGCGTCGCGTAGACGTAGACGAACGAGCCGAGGGGAAGGCGGATGGAGTTCGCGTACTCGTTGACCTCGGAGTCGAAGCCGAGGCCGGCCACGCCGAGGTAGCGGATGCCGTTGGCCAGAGCCACGTCGACCTCGCGCACCGCGCCGCGCACGGCGATCTCGCAGGCGCGGCGGACGTCGCGCGGCACGTTGCAGACGTCGGCGAAGTCGTCGCCGGAGCCGAGGGGAAGAATGGCGAACGTGCCGCGCTCGAGGTCGAAGTCGCGCACGGCGTGGTGCACCGAGCCGTCGCCGCCGCAGATCACCACGCGGTCGACGCTGCCGTCGCCCGAGGCCTCGGCCGCGGCGCGGGCCAGGTCGTCGGCGCTCTTCGTCGCGTACAGCTCCACGCTCGCGCCGAGGGCGCGCAGATGCTGCTCGACCTCGGGCATCCGCCGCGCCACGCGACCGCGCCCGCCGGTCGGGTTGTAGAGGACTCGGAGCCGCAACGGAATCCAGTATGCCCTTCGCGCGTATAAATTTGCACCATGAAGCGCACCCGCGTCCTGATCGTCCTCTTCGTCGTCTCCCTCGCCTGCCGTCCGACCGAGTCGCAGACCGTGCGACAGCCGCGGCAGGAGCGCGCGCCCATCCCGCAGTCGGTCAGCGCCGCACGGCGGACGCCCGTCGTCGTCGTCGCCCACGACGTCCTTCCGGCTGTCGTCAACATCCAGACCGAGGCCACCATCCGCCGGCGCGAGATCGACCCCTTCTTCGATCCCTTCGGCTTCTTCGGCAACCGCGAGTACCACACCCAGTCCCTCGGCTCCGGCTTCGTCTGGTCGAGCGACGGCATCATCGTCACGAACAACCACGTCGTCGAGGGCGCCTCGTCGATCAGCGTCAACTTCAACGACGGCTCCAAGGTCCCGGCGAAGTTGATCGGCGTCGATCCCGACAGCGACGTGGCCGTGCTCCGCGTCAGCGCCAAAGGCCTGGCCACCGCGCCGATCGGCACCTCGGGCGACCTGATGATCGGCGAGAGTGTCGTCGCCGTCGGCAACCCCTTCGGCCTCAGCGGCAGCGTGACCACCGGCGTCGTCTCGGCGCTCGGCCGCTCCGTGCCGTCGAAGGAGCAGGGGCGCACGTTCACCGACTTCATCCAGACCGACGCTTCCATCAACCCCGGCAACTCCGGCGGCCCGCTGCTGAACATCGAAGGGAAAGTCATCGGCATCAACACGGCGATTTACGCGAACGCGCAGGGCATCGGCTTCGCCATTCCGGTCGACCGCGCCAGGAAGGTCGTGCAGGACATCCTGCGCTACGGACAGGTGCGCAACGCCTGGATCGGCGCGGTGACGTCGACGCTGACGCCGGAGGAAGCGCAGCGGATCGGCACGCAGGCGCGCAGCGGGGCGCGGGTGTCGCGCGTCTTCGGCGGCTCGCCGGCCGCGGCCGCGGGTCTGCAGCCGGGAGACATCATCACCGCGGTGGAAGGGCATCCGGTCGACTCGCGCGAGTCGTTCTCGACGCTGACCGCGACCGCGGCGCCCGGGCAGTCGATCGCGCTGACGGTCGTCCGCAACGGCGCGGCGCGCAACGTCTCCGTGCGCGCCGCCGAGCCGCCCCGCGACCTCGGCCTGCGCATCCTCTGGGACATCGCCGGGCTGCGCCTCGGCGAGGCCAACCGCGGCGTGGTGATCGAGGAAGTCCTGCGCAACTCCCGCAGCGAGAAGATCGGCGTGCAGTCGGGCGACACGATCGTCGGCGTCAACGGCGAGCAGGTGCAGACGATCGACGACGTGTCGAAGGCCCTGGCCAGCTCGGCGGAGCGATCGAGCGTCGTGCTCAACATCCTGCACGGGAATGTGGTGTATGGGTTGACGTATCCGATGGGGACTTGAGAGGACTGAGTGCTGAGGACTGAGGACTGAGCCTGCGGTCGTTGCACGGTCGCGCCCGGCGCAGCCTCAGTCCTCAGTCCTCAGTCCTCAGCACTAAAACAGCGCCAGCTGCGCGATCGTGCGCTGCGCGATCACGCGTTTGCGCCGGATCCCGAGCAGTCCGGAGAGATTTCTCCGCAGCCATTCCTTCGACTCGCGGTGATACCGGAACTGCCGCTCGTGCGCGTGGAACTTCCGGTTGTGGTGCGCGCCGAGGACGTGGTGCAGGTACTCGTGGTGGATCACCGACTGGATGAAAAAGGCCGGAATGCGCGGCGAGTTCAGCGCCGGATGGATGCGGATCTCCAGGGTGTGATGGTTGTACGAGCCGAGGCGGATGGAGCGGCGGCGCTTGCGCGTGATGTTGTGGCCCCAGCGCACGCGGATCGGCGGCACCTTGAAAAAGTACGTGCGGTGGATCTCGGCCGCGAGCGAGTCGAGGTGATGCGGCCCGAGGGGAAACTCGAGCGGGAGCGGAAAGGGCCGCGTCTCCATCGCCGATTATTGTGCGGAGACGCGGCCCTGGCCGCAAGTCTTAATCCGCGCCGCCGACGCCGGTGGCGCGCTCCATCACGTTCGTGACGTTGGCCATGGCCGCGGCCGTGACCATCGACGTGCCGGCGGCGATGAGCTCGTCGCCCTTCTTCATGCCCAGGAACACGCCCACGCCGAAGCCGACCAGGATCGCCGCGATCGGCCAGCTCTGGATCTGCTCGCGCCAGGAGTCGGGGAGCAACTTCTCGATCTCATCGAACAGAGCCTCGGGGCCGTTCTCGGCGATCGACGAGCCGAGGTGCGAGGCCTGCTCGCGGATCGGGAAGTCGTAGTCCATGCCGGCGGCGGAGCGCTCGTGATCGTCGTCGTCTCGTGTGGTGGCCATCGTTACTCCTCGTCGCTGCCGCGGCGCAGCAGGAGGCCGATCAGGAACCCCGCCCCGACGGAGATCAGCAGGGCCTTCCCGGGGTTGGAGCGCACGTAGCTGCGCACCTGGTCGGCGATTGCGCCGAAGTCGACGTCCTCGACCTTCTCGCGCACGCGGTTGTACTGGTTCTTCATGGCGTCGGACGCGGCGCCGGCCTTCTCCCGCGCGAACTCCTTCGCCTTGCCGAAGCGGGAGCTGGCATCGCCCGAGCCCTCCGCTGCTGTTCCTGTCGTGGTTTCTTCCATGGGACGTACCTCCTGTGGCGAAGCCTATCGCGGTTGCAAACCAGAAACCAGAAACTAGAAACCAGAAACGGCGCCCTTCTGGTTTCTGGTTTCTGGTTTCTGGTTTTATCCTCCGCCGTGCGTATCCGCCTGGATCGTGTAAGCCACTCCTACAGCGCCACCGAGGAATCGGCCCCCCTCCAGGTCCTCGACGACGTCACCCTCGACATCGCTTCCGGCGACTTCGCCGTGCTCATGGGGGCGTCGGGCTCGGGGAAGTCGACGCTCCTGAACCTGATCGGCGCGGTCGATCGGCCGACGCTCGGCCGCATCCGGCTCGACGACGTCGAGACCTCGGCGCTCGACGAGCGCGCGCTGACCATGCTCCGACGCAAGTCGATCGGCTACATCTTCCAATTCTTCAACCTCATCCCGACGCTGAACGTCCTCGAGAACGTCGCCTTCCCGCTGTCGCTCGCCGGCGTGGCGCGCGCGGAGGCGGACGGGCGCGCGCGAAGCGTGCTCGACGAGGTCGGCCTCGCCGCGCGCGCCGCGCACTACCCGAACGAGCTCTCCGGCGGCGAGATGCAGCGCGTGGCCATCGGACGGGCCATCGTGCACCGCCCGCCGCTGATCCTCGCCGACGAGCCGACCGGCAACCTCGACTCGCGCAACGGCGAGCGCATCCTCGATCTGATCCGCGCCGTCCACGGCGCGCAGCGGCCGACGATCGTGATGGCCACGCACTCCGAGCGCGCGGCGGCGTACGGCGACTACGTGATTCACGTGGGGGACGGACATGTTGGCTAAGGCCCTCGTCCTCCGCCCTCTCGTGCGCGAGAAGACGCGCAGCGCGCTGACGCTCCTCGGCATCGCCGTCGGCGTGGCCGTCGTCGTGGCCATCGCCCTGTCGAACCAGAGCGCCCTGCGCGCCTTCCGCGAGTCCGTCGACGCCGTCGCCGGCCGCGCCAACTGGCAGATCGCCGCCGACGCGCCGCTCGACGAGGACGTCCTGCTGCGCCTGCAGCCGCTGTGGCCGCGCGGCGTCCGCTTCGCGCCGGTCATCGACGTCAATGGCCTCGCCGAGCCGGCGCAGACGCCCATCCGCATCCTGGCCGTCGACCTCCTCAGCGACCTCCACTTCCGCGACTACCGCTACGCACGCGTCGTCACGGCCGGGAACGAGTCGCTGGCCACGTATCTCAGCCTCTTCGCCCACGACTCCGTGATCCTGCCGGCGTCATACGGGCGCAACCTCGAATCGGCGCTGACGCTGAACGTCGAGGGGGTGAGGAAGACGATGATCGTCCGCGGCATCCTCGAGCCGCGCGGGCCGGCGACGGCCTTCAACGGCGCCATCGCCATCATGGACATCGCCACGGCGCAGGCGAGCTTCGGCATGGCCGGCAAGCTCTCGCGCGTCGACCTCATCGTGCCCGACGACGACGCCGCGGCGCTCGCCGCCATCCGCCGCCTCCTCCCGCCCGGCGCGCGTCTGGAGCGGCCGTCGCGGCGCAACGAGCGCGTCGTGAAGATGCTGCGCGCGTTTCGCGTGAACCTCTTCGCCCTCGCCGGCGTGGCCCTTCTCGTGGGCATGTTCCTCGTCTACAACACCGTGCTGATCTCGATCCTGCGCCGGCGGAAGGACGTGGGCGTCTTCAAGACCCTCGGCGCGTCGCCGCGGCAGATCTTCGCGGCGTTCCTCGGCGAAGGCCTCGTCTTCGGCCTGGCCGGCTCGGCGATCGGCATCGTTCTCGGCGGCGCGCTCGCCTACGGCATCCTCGGCCTGATCGGACGGACCATCAACTCGCTCTACGTCAGCTCGACCCCCGAGGCCATCGTGCTGACGCCGGGCATCGTCGCGGCGGGCCTCGCCGTCGGCACGATCCTCTCCCTCGTCTCCGCCATCCAGCCGTCGATCGAGGCCGCGCACGTGCGGCCCAGCCTGCTGATCCGCCCCGGCCTGCAGCAGCGCATCGGCCGCGCGCGGCGCGGCGCGCTCGGCGTCGCGGCGATCGTCTGCTTCGCGATCGCCGTCGCCACTGCGCGCATCCCGCCGATCGGCGGAATCGCCGCCGGCGGCTACGTGGCCGTCCTCTTCACCGTGGCCGGCTTCTCGCTGCTCGCGCCGATCATCATCGTCACTGCTTCGCGCGTGCTGGCGCCGCCGCTGCGCCGCATCTTCGGCATCGTCGGACAGCTCGCCGCGGCGTCGATGCCGGCCTCGCTGCGCCGAACGTCGGTTGCCACCGCCGCGCTCGCGCTTGCGACCGGGATGATGGTCGCGGTCGCGGTGATGATCGGCAGCTTCCGCGAGACCGTGGCCGTGTGGGTCGACCAGACCGTCACCTCCGACCTCTGGCTGCGCCCTTCGAAGGGCCTCTCGAACGCGCAGGTGGCGATGTTCCCGCCGCAAATCGCGGATGACCTGAACAAGATCGCATTCATCGCCGCGTTCGACCGCGTGCGCGGCCACGACATCGCCTACGGCGACTCCATGATCACCGTCGGCGGCGGCGACCTCGGCGTCGTCGCCGCGCACGGCGACCTGCCGATGCTCACGCCGCGCGACGCCGGCCGCGCCCTGCGCGAGGCCCTGGCGGGCAACGGCGTGCTGATTTCCGAGAGCCTCTCGCTGAAGTACGGCAAGCGCGTCGGCGACACGCTGACGATCGGCGCCAACGCGTTTCCGATCACCGGCATCTACCGCGACTACTCGAACGACCGCGGCGTGGCGGTGATGGACAACGCGCTCTACACGCGCACGTTCGGGGTGAGCGCAATCAACACCATCGTCGTCTACCTCAAGCCCGGCATCTCGGCCGAGGATGCGCGCAAGCGGCTCGAAGCGACGCTCGGCCCGAAGTACCACGCCTTCGCCGTCCTGAACCGCGAGATCCGCGCCGAGGTCATGAAAATCTTCGACCAGACCTTCCTGATCACGTACGCGCTGCTGGCGGTGGCCATCGTCGTGGCGGTGCTCGGCATCATCAACACGCTCTCCGCGCTGATTCTCGAGCGCGCCGGCGAGCTGGCCGTGCTGCGCCTCCTCGGCATGTCCCCCGCCGAGGTCCGGCGCATGATCGTGATCGAGTCGTCGATCCTCGGCCTCGCTTCGACGATCGCCGGCCTGGTCATGGGCTACGCGCTCTCGTGGATCCTCATCTTCGTCATCAACAAGCAGTCCTTCGGCTGGACGATCGAGTTCCACACGCCGGTGCGCCTCATCGCCGCGGCGCTGACGGTTACATTTCTGTCAGCGGTGCTGGCCGGGCTGGCGCCGGCGCGCTTCGCCGCGCGCGCAAATATCGCCGCGGCGTTGAAGAGCGAATAAACTCCTTCCATGCGAAAAGCCGCTCTCCTCCTGGCGTGGGCGTTGCCCGCGTTCGCGCAGCAGTCGCCGGACCTCCTCATCATCAACGCCAAGCTCTTCGGCGCCGACGGCGACGCGGTGGCGATCCGCGAAGGACGCATCGTCGGCGTCGGCACGACCGAGCAGATCCTGGCGTCGGCGCCGGCGAAAACGAAAACGATCGACGCCAAGAAGCACCTCGTCGTTCCCGGCTTCAACGACGCGCACACGCATCAGAGTCCCGCGGCGATGCAGGGCTTCGTCATCTCCGTGACTCCCGACTCCTCGTGGGACGACCTGCAGCTCGCGCTCGGCAGCGCCATGGATGAGACGCCCGAGGAACTGTGGTTCGTGGGCACGATCGGCCCGAAACTGTTCAACGACCCGCGCGTGAGCGCGGCCATGCTCGACAAGGCCGCTAAGAACCGCAAAGTCGTGCTCCGGGAATTCACCGGCCACGGACTGATCCTGAGCAGCGCGGCCATGACGGCGCTGCGGGTGAGCGGGACCGATCCGATGGGCGGCTGGTCCGACCGGGCGGCCGGCAAACTGTACGAGTACGCGGAGTTTCCGCCCCTGCAGAGGCTGGCCGACAGCGTCAGCGACGACGACGCCGTCGAGCAACTGCGCACGTGGATCGACAACGCGCTCAAGCACGGCGTCACGTCGGTGCAGAACATGTCGTTCCTCTCCGCGCTGCGCTACGACAAGCTCCTCCGCCACAACGAATTTCCGCTGCGCATCCGCGTCATCCGCTTTCCGGCCACGACGGCGTCCGGCCCCGACCTCAACGACGGCGCCACGCTGCCGGTGAAGAGCCGCGAGCGGCCGCTCAACACGGTCATGGGCTGGAAGTGGATCCTCGACGGCACGCCGATCGAGCAGGGCGCGGCCACGCGCGCGAATTACGCGAACAGCACCGCGAACGGCCGCCTCAACTTCACCCCCGAGCAGCTGGCGGCGCTGGTGAAAGCGGCTTTCGAGTCGCAACAGCAGTGGCTCTTCCACGTCGCCGGCGACCGCACCGCCGCGGCGCTTTTCGAAGCCATGCGCGCCGTCGCGCCGCCGGAGCAGTGGCGGCCGAAGCGCGTGCGCATCGAGCACGGCGACGGCTTGCTCCCCGATCTCATCCCCGTGGCCAAGGACTTCGGCGTCGTCGTGGTCGTGAATCCGACGCACTTCATGGCAAAGCCTTTGTATCCGAAAGGCGCCTACATGCCGCTGAAGTCGCTGCTGAAGGCCGGAATCCCCGTGGCCATCGGCTCGGACGCGGAGCCGAATCCGTTCCGCGACATCGCCGCTGCCATCGACAACGGCGACGAGTCCATCACGCGCGCCGAGGCCATCGACCTCTACACGCGGGGCTCCGCGTACGCCGAGCTCGCTGAGAACGACAAGGGCACGATTGCCGGCGGCAAGCTCGCCGACCTTGCTATCCTGAACAACGACATCGCCGGCAGCGGGAATCTCGGCGATGCCGCAAGCGTCATGACCATCGTCGACGGTAAGATCGTGTATGACGCGAGCGCGCTGCCGGTGAAGCGCGCCGACGACATTCGCAAATGAAAAAGGTCGCTCTGGTCGCCATTCTGTTCGTCGCCTTCGTCGCGGCGCGGCGGCACGCCTCGCTCCCGCCGGCGGCGCCGCCGGTGAGCGGCCCGACCTTCAGCAACGAGATCGTCCGCATCTTCGCTGACAAGTGCCAGTCGTGCCATCACCCCCGCGACATCGCCCCGTTCTCGCTGATGACCTACGCCGACGCGGCGCCGCACGCGCTCGACATCAAGCTGATGACGAAGACGCGCCAGATGCCGCCGTGGAAGCCGGTCGACGGCTGCAGCGTCTTCGCCGAGCCGCGCGTGCTGTCGCAGAGCGAGATCGACCTGATCGGCCAGTGGGTCGAGAACGGTGCGCCCGAGGGCAACCGCGGCGACCTGCCGCCGCCGCGCCTCTTCGACAGCAATTGGACTCTCGGCCAGCCCGACGCCGTCTTCTCCAATCCCGAGCCCTACACGCCGGCGCCGAGCGGCGACATCTACCGCTGCTTCACCATCCCCACGCAGCTGACGAGCGACAAGTACGTCGCCGCCGTCGACGTCCATCCCGGCGACCGCAACACGGTCCACCACGTCATCGCCTTCATCGACACCACCGGCGAGTCGGCCAAGCTCGACGACGACGATCCCGGTCCCGGCTACACCTGCTTCGGCGACGCCGGCTTCACGCCGACCGACGCCAGCGCCGCGACGCTCGGCGGCTGGGCGCCCGGCGCGCGCCCGCTCATGCTGCCCGACGGCGTGGCCATGAAGCTGCCGGCCAACTCGCGCGTCGTGCTGCAGGTGCACTACCACCCGCACGGCTCCGCGCCCGCGCCCGACAAGACCGAGATTGGCGTCTACTACGCGAAGACGCCGCCGTCGAAGCTGCTGCGCATCGTGCCGCTGATCAACCAGAACTTCACGATCCCGCCGGGCAACGCGAACTACCGCGTCACCGCGTCGCTCGGCATCGCCCTCCCCGTGCCGGTGCACCTCGTGCTGATCGCTCCGCACATGCACCTCCTCGGCCGGAAGATGACGGTGACGGCCACGCTCCCCGGCGACGTGAACCAGTGCCTGATCAACATCAACGACTGGGACTTCAACTGGCAGGGACAGTACCGCTACGCGCAGTCGCTCGCGCTGCCGGTCGGGACGAAGCTCAACCTTGAGGCCTTCTACGACAACTCCCCGAACAACCCGCGCAACCCGAACGATCCGCCGAAGGCGGTGTCGTGGGGCGAGCGGACCACCGACGAGATGTGCATCGCCTTCCTCGGCGTGACCCTCGACGGGGAGAATCTGATCCTCGGCAAGACCGCGGACGCCAGCTGGATTCCTGCTCGTTGACCGGGCGCACGATACAATCCACACATCCCGATGCGTCCACTGTCCGCCGACTCCGCGCGCGAGAGTCTCCTGCGCTTCGACCTCAACGTTCAGCGGCGGCACCTCTACGTCTACATCGCGGCGCTGATCACGGCCAACATCGGCGCGGCCATCGGCGTCTTCCCCATGAACGTCCCGCTGGCCGTCACGCTCTGCGCCGGCGCGGCGATGGGCAGCGGTGTTTTCTACTGGCTCTTCTGGCGCGGCGTCGACCGGCGCATCCTCAACCCCCTCTGGATGGCCGTCGACATCGCCGTCGTCACGACCGGCGTCTACGTCACCGGCGGCCTCGGCAGCCCGTGGTTCATCTGGTACATCACCACCACCGCCGCCGCCGCGTTCGTCGGCGGCGCGTGGACGATCGCCGTCGTCGGCGTGGCCAACACCGTCGCCTATCTCACCGTCCTCTTCGTCATGGGGCAGGTGCGCTTCTTCGACGCCGCCTTCACCCTGGCCTTCTCGCGCATGCTCTTCCTCTTCGGCGCGTCGTACTTCTTTCTCGTCGGCGTCAGCCGGCTGCAGGAGAAGCGGCTGCGCATCCGCCAGCTCGAGGCGGATGAGAGCCGCCAGGTCAACGAGCTGACGCGCCTCACCGCCGAGCTGCAGCAGCGCTCGCGCGAGCTGGCCGACGCCAACCGGCACATCCAGGAGGCGAATCGCTTGAAAAGCCAGTTCCTGGCCAACATGTCCCACGAGCTGCGCACGCCGATGAACTCGATCATCGGCTTCTCGGAGATCCTCGTCGACCGCCTCGACGGCCACATCGACGTCAAGCACGCCAGCTTCCTCCGCCACATCCTGGCCTCGGGGCAGCACCTCCTCAGCATCATCAACGACATCCTCGACCTCTCGAAGATCGAGGCGGGAAAGATGGAAATCTATCCCGAGCGATTCTCCATCCGCGCCGTCGTCGAGAGCGTCTGCACGGTCATGCGCGGCATGACCCGCGACCACGTGCCCACCTTCATCATCGAAGTGCCCGACGACGTTCCGCCGCTCGAGGCCGACCTTGCCAAGTTCAAGCAGGTGCTCTTCAACCTCCTCTCGAACGCGATCAAGTTCTCGCCGCCGCAGCTGCCGATCACGATCTCCGCGCGGCACATCGGTCCGACGCCGGAGGAGGGGACGATCACGGTGTCGGTGCGCGACGAGGGCATCGGCATCGATCCCAAGCACCACGAGGTGATCTTCGAGGAGTTCCGCCAGGTCGACGGCACGGCCCGGCGCGAGTTCGGCGGCACCGGCCTCGGCCTGGCCCTGGTCAAGAAGTTCATCGAGCTGCAGGGCGGCTACGTCACCGTGCAAAGCGCGCCGGGGAAGGGAAGCATCTTCGCCTTCACGCTGCCGGTGCATTCGCGTGCCGCGGTCGTGAGCCGCGCGCCCGAGGCCGAGGCGCCGCAGGCGATCACCGAGCGCGTCCTGGTCATCGAGGACGACGCGCACGCCTACGAGCTCATCTCCTCCGCGCTCGGCTCGGCCGGCTACCTCGCGGTCCGCGCCCGTCACGGCGACGAGGCCCTGAAGATCGCGCGCGAGTCGCGCCCCGTGGCTGTCACGCTCGACCTCGTGCTCCCCGGCCTTGATGGCTGGGAAGTGCTCAAGCGCCTCAAGGGCGATCCGGCCACGCGCGACATCCCGGTCGTGATCATCTCCATGATCGAGAACCGCGAGCTCGGCGTGGCCCTCGGCGCCGACGACTACTTCGTCAAGCCGGTCGACCGCGAGCGCCTCCTCAACCGCATCCACCAGCTCACCCGCAACAGCCGCCCGCGCCTGCTGCTCATCGACGACGACGCGAACCTGCACAAGCTCCTCGACGAGCAGCTGGCCCGCCTCGGCTACACGATCGAGAGCGCCTTCACCGGCGAGAGCGGCGTCAAGGCCGCCCGGCAGTCGTCGCCCGACGTCATCATCCTCGACCTCATGATGCCGGGCATGAGCGGCTTCGAAGTCGCCGGCGCGCTCAAGGAGTGGCCCGAGACCGCGAACATCCCCATCGTCGTGCTGACGTCGAAGGAGATCTCCGCCGACGACCGCCGCGAGCTGCAGTCGAAGGTGACGTCGTTCGTGCAGAAGGGGAAGTCGGCGCGCGAGCAGCTGGTCACGGAGATCCGCAGACTGCGCCGGGCGAACGCGTAATCACTGCAGCAGCTCCGGCGGCAGCCCCTTCATCATCTTTCCGAACTTCCGCGCGCCGAAGCCCTTCGAGAACGTGCGCATCATCTTCTTCATCTGCAGGTACTGCTTGAGCAGTCGGTTGATCTCCTGCACCGTCGTGCCGGAGCCCTTGGCGATGCGCTTCTTGCGCGAGCCGTTGATGAGCTGCGGGAACTCGCGCTCGCGCCTGGTCATGGAGTCGAGGATGGCCTGCATGCGCACGACGGCCTTCTCGTCGATGTCGTCCTCGCTGACTTTGTTGCCGCCCGGGAGCATGGAGACGATCTGCGACAGCGGCCCCATCTTGCGCACCTGCTGGAGCTGCGAGCGAAGGTCCTCGAGGGTGAACTTGTCCTTGGCCACGCGCTGGGCCAGGCGCGCCGCTTCCTTCTGATCGACCTCGGTCTCGACTTTCTCGATGAGCGAGAGCACGTCGCCCATGCCGAGGATGCGCGAGGCCATGCGGTCGGGATGGAAGACGTCGAGGTCGACGTACTTCTCGCCGACGCCGACGAGCTTGATGGGGCGGTTGACGACGGACTTGATCGACAGCGCCGCGCCGCCGCGGGCATCGCCGTCGAGCTTGGTGAGGACGATGCCGGTGACGCCGAGGCGGTCGTCGAATTCCTTCGCCGACTTGACGGCGTCCTGGCCGGTCATGGCGTCGGCGACGAAGAGGATCTCGCTGGGGCGCACGTCGTCGCGGATCGTGGTCAGCTCCCGCATGAGCTCTTCGTCGACGTGCAGGCGGCCGGCGGTGTCGAGGATGACTGTGTCGTAGAGCAGGGTCTTGGCGTCGCGGACGGCGTCGTTGGCGATTTTGACGGGATCGCGGTTGTCGGCGATCTCGAAGAACGGGACCTTGACGTTGTTGGCGACGACGCGAAGCTGCTCGATGGCCGCGGGGCGGTAGACGTCGCAGGGGACGAGGAGCGGGCGGCGGCCGCGGTTCTTGAGGTGCAGGGCGAGCTTGCCAGAGGTCGTGGTTTTGCCCGAGCCCTGCAGGCCGGCCATCATCACAACCGCGGGGCTGCCGACGAGGGCGAGGCCGACTTCGTTGCCGCCGAGGAGCGCTTGCAGCTCGTCGCGGACGATCTTCGTGACCTGCACCGCCGGGGAGAAGGCGGTGAGGACGTCCTGTCCGACCGCTTTCTCGCGCACCCGGTTGGTGAACTCGCGGACGACTTTGAAGTTGACGTCGGCCTCGAGCAGGGCCACGCGGATCTCTTTTAAGGCGTTGTCGATGTGCCACTCGTTGAGGGAGGCCTCGCCGCGCAGCGTCTTGAAGACGCGGTCCATCTTGTCTTGTAAGTTGTCAAACATTTGGGGGGAGAACATATCGCGAATGCGCGGTCATCCCAACGCGCTCGCGCTCCAGCCGGCCTTCGGCGGCTGAGCGCTCGCGCTGGCGCGGCGGGATTGTGGCGTGCGTGTGCTTCGTTAGCATCCCCGTGGCACAGGTTGCTCTCAAACTTCCCGACAACGTTCCCGGCGATTTCTTCGTCGACTCCTCCTGCATCGACTGCGACGCCTGCCGGATCTTTGCGCCGAGCGTCTTCTCCGATGCCGGCGATCAGTCCGCTGTCTTTCACCAGCCGTCCACGCCGGAAGAGCTGCTCGCGGCGCAGCGCGCGCTGATCTCCTGTCCGACGGCGTCGATCGGCTCAACGAAGCACGACATGCGCGCGGCCGTGGCCTCGCTGCCCGAGCTCGTCGCGGACGACGTCTACCGCTGCGGATACACCTCGGAGTCGTCGTTCGGCGCGGTCAGCTACTACGCGGGCGGCATTCAGGCGCTCGTCGACTCGCCGCGCTTCGCCGCGCCGCTGGTGAAGAACATCGAGACGCTCGGCGGCGTGCGCACGATGCTCCTCACGCATCAGGACGACGTCGCCGACCACGCCAAGTTCCACGAGCACTTCGGCTGCGAGCGCGTCCTGCACCGCGACGACGTCCGCGCCCGCACCGCCGGCATCGAGCGGCAGCCGTCGGGCCTCGAGCCGGTTCAGCTCGCTCCCGACCTGGTCATGATTCCGACGCCCGGCCACACCAAGGGCCACGCCGTTTTCCTCTACCGCGACACGTTCCTCTTCACCGGCGACCACCTGGCCTGGAGCGATAGCCGCGGTCATCTTTACGCCTTCCGCGGCGCCTGCTGGTACTCGTGGAGCGAGCAGATCGCCTCGATGAAGCGCCTCCTCGACTACGACTTCGAGTGGGTCCTGCCCGGCCACGGCCGTCCCGTGCAGCTCCGCCGCGGCACCGCGCGCGCCGAGCTGGAGCGCTGCATCGAGTGGATGACCGCGCATTGAAATTGCTCCAGCCGTAAGGCATGAAGCGCACTTTCGAGCTCTTCAAACAGGCCTACATCGAGTTCGGCGAGGACAAGGCCCAGCGCCTCGGCGCGGCGCTCGCGTTCTACACGATCTTTTCCCTCGCGCCGCTGCTGCTGATCGCCATCGCCATCGCCGGCCTGGTCTTCGGACGCGAGGCGGCGCAGGGCGAGATCTTCGATCAGCTCCGCACCGTGTTCGGCCCGCAGGCCGCGGCGGCCATTCAGGAGATGGTGAAGAGCGCGGCCAAGCCGAAGAGCGGCACGATCGCCACGGTGGTTGGCATCGTCACGCTGCTGTTCGGCGCGGCCGGCGTCTTCGGCCAGCTCAAGGACGCGCTGAACACGATCTGGAACGTCGAGCCCAAGAAAGAGGGCGGGCTCCTGAAGATGCTCAAGGACCGCTTCCTCTCCTTCGCCATGGTCCTCGGCACGGGCTTCCTGCTGCTGGTCTCGCTGGTGCTCGACAGCGCCATCGCCGCCGCCGGCCACTTCCTCGGCAACCGCCTGCCCGGCGGCGAAGCGCTCTGGCAGGGAATTCAGCTCGTCGTCTCGCTGGGCGTGGTGACGCTGCTCTTCGCGCTGATCTTCCGCTTCCTTCCCGACGTGCATCCGAGCTGGCGCGACGTCTGGCTCGGCGCTGTTTTCACCGCCGTGCTCTTCGTCATCGGCAAGTTCGCTCTCGGCCTTTACCTCGGCAAGAGCGCCGTCGGCTCGAGCTACGGCGCGGCGGGCTCGCTGGTCGTGCTCCTGTTGTGGGTCTACTACTCCGCGCAAATCCTCTTCTTCGGCGCCGAGTTCACGCAGGTCTACGCGCGCTCGCACGGCAGCATGGCCAAGGCCGCGGAGCAATCCCCCGCCCCCGCCCGCCCCGCGCCGACGCCGGTCGTGATGATCCCGCCCGCCCCCGCCGGCGGCGCGTTGAAGCTGGCCGTGGGCGGCGCGCTCGGGCTCTTCATCGGCACCCTGCTCGGCGGGTTCGGCGCCGTGCTGATGGTGCTGAAGTCGGTGAAGAAGATCTTCAGCTGAGCAGCGGGACGCCGGCCGTCAGGAAGCCGACGCGCGGCCTCGGCTTCTGCTCCTTCGGACTTTCCTCGTTCGGATCGATCAACTCACGGATGGCGTCGAAGACGACTTCGAAGTTCGAGTCGTAGCGCTTCTCCAGCTCGTCGATCTTGTGCGCGAGATCGCGATGCTGGTTGACCAGCTCGCGGAGACGCACGAACGCGCGCATGATCTCGACATTCACGGCGATTGCGCGGCGGCTGTGCAGAACGCTCGACAGCATGGCCACGCCTTCTTCCGTGAACGCATACGGCATCGTACGCCGGCCGCCGTGCGATCTTGAGGTCACAATTTGTGACCTCAAGCGCCGGCACTCGCGCTCCGTGAGGCGAAACATGAAGTCCGCCGGAAACCGGCCGATGTTCCGCTTCACCGCTTGAATCAGAGCTTTCGTGGCGACGCAGTACATCGCCGCGAGGTCGCGGTCAAGGAGTACTTTCTTTTTGCGGACGACGACAATGGCTTTGACGATTTGCTCGTGGGCGACGATGGCAGCTTTTCTTTTCATACGGAAAAACGCTAACGAAATCAGCAGAGCACGCCAAATTTTTCACGACGCTCCGGGGGCCGATGTCCGTCCGCCCTACAGCCGGTAGAACCACGCCACGGCCGTTTGAGATCACAATTTGTGATCTCAAATGCGCCAGCACACCGTAAAAATCATCGTCGCCATCGTCGCTGTCGCCGCGATCGTCCTCGCCTTTCGCCTCCTCCCCATCGCGGCGTGGCTCATCGCCTTCCAGGCCTGGGTGCGCCAGCTCGGGCCGATCGGCTACGTCGTCTACGCGCTGATGTACGCCGTCTGCGTCGCCGCGCTCGTGCCGGCCTCGCTGCTGACCCTCGGCGCGGGGGCGATCTTCGGCGTCGTCGGCGGGACGCTCGTCGTCCTCGCCGGCGCGACCCTCGGGGCCATGCTGGCCTTCTTCCTCGCCCGCACCGTGCTACGCGGCAAAGTCGAGCAGATGATCGGCAAGCGCCCGAAGCTCGCAGCCGTCGACAAGGCCGTGGCCAAAGAGGGGACGAAGCTCATGCTCCTCTGCCGCATCTCAGGATTTCCGCCCTTCATCCTCGCCAACTACGCCTTCGGCCTCACCGGCGTCAGCACCCTCAGCTACTTCCTCACCACCTTCTTCGGCATCATCCCCGGCTGCTTCGCCTACACCTACGCCGGGCACGCCGGCGCCGCGGTCGCCACCGGCAGCGGCAACCGCTGGGGCCTCATCGTCACCGCCGCCGGCATCGTCCTCGTGGCCGCGTACGTCGCGCGCATCGCCACGCGGGCCATCCGCCGGGCGGGCGTGAATGATGCTTGATATATTCGAGCCCGCACGGAGGCGCACATGTCCAATCCTCTCGTTGAGCTCGCGAAGGCGGGCCAGAGCGTGTGGTACGACCAGATGGAGCGGAAGCTCCTGACCACCGGACGGCTGAAGCAGATGATCGACGAGGACGACCTGCGCGGCCTCACCTCGAACCCGACCATCTTCGAAAAAGCCATCGCCGGCAGCGACGACTACGACCAGCAGCTCCGGCAGCTCGCCGCCGCGGACAAGAACGCGGTCGAGATCCTGGACGAGCTCATGATCGAGGACATCGGCAACGCCGCCGACGTCTTCCGCCCCGTCTACGACCGCTGCGGCGGCAACGACGGCTTCGTCAGCATCGAAGTCTCGCCGCTCCTCGCGAAAGACACCGCTGGCACCATCGCCGAGGCCAAGCGGCTGTTCGGGCGGCTGAGCCGGCCGAACGTCATGGTCAAGATCCCCGCCACGCCGGAGGGCCTGCCGGCCATCGAGGAGTCGATCGCCGCGGGCATCAACATCAACATCACCCTCATCTTCGCGAACGAGGTCTACGCGCAGGTGATGGAGGCGTACATCCGCGGGCTCGAGCGTCGCGTCGACACGGGACAGCCGATCGACAAGATCCGTTCCGTGGCCAGCTTCTTCGTCAGCCGCATCGACACCAAGGCCGACAACGCCATGGAAGCGAAGGGCGAGACCGAGCTCCTCGGCAAGATCGCCATCGCCAACGCCAAGGTCGCCTACCAGCTCTGGAAAAAGACCTTCGGCAGCGAGCGCTTCGCCAAGCTCAAGGAAAAAGGGGCCGCCGTGCAGCGGCCGCTGTGGGCCTCGACCGGGACGAAGAACAAGAAATACAGCGACGTCCTCTACATCGAGTCGCTGATCGCGCCGCAGACCGTCAACACCGTCCCGCCGGCGACGTACCAGGCCTTCAAGGACCACGGCAAGGTGCGCGTCACGATCGAGGACGACCTCGACGGCGCCACCGCCGCGCTGCGCAAATTCGAGGAGAAGGGCTTCAGCCTGAAGGCAATCTGCGATCAGCTCACCGAGGAGGGGGTGAAGTCGTTCGACGCCTCCTTCGACTCGCTGATGATGACCATCGAGGCCCGCCGCGACGCCGTCACGCGCGGGCTCATCGACCGCCAGTCCGCGCACCTCGGCGCGTCGCAGGCGATCGTCGACGAGGCCGCCAGGCGCGTCGAGAAAGAGAAGTTCGTCGAGCGCGTTTGGGCCAAGGACGCCACGTTGTGGAAGAGCGACGACGCCCACAAGAAGATCATCGCCAACGCCCTCGGCTGGCTGACCGTGCCAGAGCTGATGCAGAAGCAGGTCTCGCAGCTGCACGCCTTCGCCGAGGCCGTGAAGGGCGACTACGACGACGTCGTGGTCCTGGGCATGGGCGGCTCGAGCCTCTGCTCCGAGGTCACGCGAAGAGTCTTCGGCGACAGGCCCGGCTACCCGCGGCTGAAAGTCCTCGACTCCACCGTCCCCGAGGCCGTGCGCAACCTCGAGCAGTCTCTGAACCTGCAGCGGACGCTCTTTATTGTTGCATCAAAATCAGGCACGACAACTGAGCCGATAATCTTTCATCGTTATTTCTACGATCGGGTGAAGAATGGCAAGAACTTCGTCGCCGTCACCGATCCCGACACCCAGCTCGTGCGCGACGCGGAGCGCGACAACTTCCGCCACGTCTTCATCAATCCGCCCGACATCGGCGGCCGCTACTCCGCGCTCTCCTTCTTCGGCCTCGTGCCCGCGGCCATCGCCGGCTACGACGTCGAAGCCCTCGTCGACCGCGCCGTCCACGCCGCGCACGTCGCCACCGTCGCCGATCCGAAGAAGAACCCCGCGGCGATGCTCGGCACGATTCTCGGCAGCCTCGCCAACAGCGGCCGCGACAAGCTCACGCTCATCACCCCCGCGCCGCTCGACACCCTCGGCCTCTGGATCGAGCAGCTCATCGCCGAGTCGACCGGCAAGGAAGGAAAGGGCATCCTCCCCGTCGCCGGCGAGCCGCCGCTCAAGGCGTCGGAGTACGGCAAAGACCGCGTTTTCGTCTGCGTCCGCCTGCGCGGCTCCGACGACGTGGCCAGGCTGAAGGAGCTGACCGACGCCGGCCACCCCGTCGTCGACCTCGTCCTCAACGACGCCGAGGACCTCGGCGAGATCTTCTTCACGTGGGAGTTCGCGACCGCCATCGCCGGCGCGCTCCTCGGCATCGACGCCTTCGACCAGCCGAACGTGCAGGAGTCGAAGGACAACACCAAGCGCCTGCTCGAGGAGTACAAGTCGACCGGAAAGCTCAACGATCCCGACCTCGTGCCGGTCGCCGAGGCCGCCGACAAAGTCGCGTCGCTGCTCGCTGGCGCCAAGCCCGGCGACTACGTCGCGCTCACCGAGTACATCGCGCCGTCGCCGCAGCGCGACCAGGTCATCGCCAAAATCCGCGAGACGATCGCGCGCGAGCTGCACGTCGCGACCACCACCGGCTACGGCCCGCGCTTCCTCCACTCCACCGGGCAGCTCCACAAGGGCGGCGGCGCGAACGGGATTTTCATCCAGATGGTCGGCACCTCGGAGGACGTGGCCATTCCCGGCGAGAAATTCACGTTCGGGACGCTGGCGCGCGCGCAGGCCATCGGCGACTACGAGTCGCTCAAGTCCCGCGGCCGCCGCGCCGTGCGCATCGAATTCTTCGAAGACGTCGACGGCGCGCTGGGGCGCCTCGCCGAGTACGTGAAGAACGCGCTGGTGAAGGCATGAGCAAGGCGCAGTTCGGCATGATCGGCCTCGCGGTCATGGGGTCGAACCTCGCCCTCAACATCGAGGAGCACGGCTTCTCCGTCGCCGTCTGGAACCGCGAGCCGCAGACCGTCGACGACTTCCTCGCCAACAACGCCGGCAAGCGCTTCACCGGCACGAAGTCGCTCGAGGACTTCTGCGCCGCGCTGGAGCCGCCGCGCCGGATCATGATGATGATCAAGGCCGGCGCGCCGGTCGACGAGATGCTCGACCGCCTCGTCCCGCTGCTCGACAACGGCGACGTCGTCATCGACGGCGGCAACTCCTGGTTCAAGGACACCCAGGCGCGCACGAAGCGCTTCGACGCGCAGGGCTTTCACTTCGTCGGCTCCGGCGTCTCCGGCGGCGAGGAAGGGGCGCGCCACGGCCCGTCGCTGATGCCGGGCGGCTCGAAGGAATCGTGGGAAGCGATCCGGCCGGTGTTCGAGGCCATCGCCGCGACGAGCGACTCCGGACCTTGCGTCACGCACGTCGGCCCCGACGGCGCCGGGCACTACGTGAAGATGGTCCACAACGGCATCGAGTACGGCGACATGCAGCTCATCGCCGAGGCCTACGACATGCTGCGCAAAGGCCTCGGCGCGGGCGCGGACGAGCTCGCGCAGATCTTTGACGACTGGAACAAGGGGCCGCTGGAGTCGTTCCTCATCGAGATCACCGCGCACATCTTCCGTGTCAAGGACGACGAGAGCGGTGCGCCGCTCGTCGACAAGGTCCTCGACAAGGCCGGGCAGAAAGGCACCGGCAAGTGGACCGCGCAGATCGCCCTCGACCTGGCCGTGCCGATCCCGACGATCGCCGCGGCCATCGACGCGCGCGTACTGTCGTCGATGAAAGAGGAGCGCGCCGCGGCGTCGAACGTCATCAAGGGACCGCAGTCGTTCAAGCCCGGCAACCGCGCGCAGTTCATCAAGGACGTGCACGACGCCCTGTACGCGTCGAAGATCTGCTCGTACGCGCAGGGGATGGCCCTGATCCAGGCCGGATCGGCCGAATGGAGCTGGGGCATCAACATGCGCGAGATGGCCCGCATCTGGAAGGGCGGCTGCATCATCCGGGCGCGCTTCCTCGACTCGATCATGCGCGCCTACGAGCGCGACGCGCGGCTGCGCAACCTCCTGCTCGACGACGACTTCAACTCGCGCGTGGAGGAGTCGCAGGAGTCGTGGCGCCGCGCCGTCGCGTACGCGCAGGCGAACGGCATCCCCGCCCCGGCCATGAGCGCGAGCCTGGCGTATTTCGACTCCTACCGCAGCGCGGACCTGCCCCAGAACCTGACGCAGGCGCAGCGCGACTACTTCGGCTCGCACACGTACCAGCGGAACGACAAGGGAGCGGACGCGCCATTCGTGCACACGGACTGGATTCGGAAGTAGCGATTAGCGATCGCTAAAGTTGCGGCTTCAGCAGCCCCGAAATCCTCTCCTTCAACTTCGAAAACCGCGGCCTCCGCATCCACGGCCGGATCTTGATCTCTTCCGAGCGCGCCAGGTCCTCCTCGAACATCGCCTCCATGCGCGCGGCGATGGCCTCGTCGAAGATGTTCACGTTCACCTCGTCGTTGAGGCGGAAGCTGCGGTCGTCGAAGTTCGAGGAGCCGACCGTCGACCAGATCCCGTCGACCACCATCGTCTTGGCGTGCATCATCGTCGGCTGGTACTCGAAGAGGCGAACGCCGCGGTCGAGGAGGCCGGCGTAGAGCAGGCGGCTGGCCTGGCGCACGATCGGCACGTCGACGAGCTCGCCGGGGACGATCACGCGCACGTCGACGCCGCGGCGCACGGCGCCTTCGAGCGCGCGGTTCGTGTCCTTGTCGGGGACGAAGTAGGCGTTGCTGATCCAGATCCGCTGCTGCGCGCTCACCATCGACACGATGTAGAGCAGCTTCACCGTCGAGCTCCCCTCGGACGGCGACGACTTGATCACCTGCGCGAGTTGATGGCCGCGCGGCTCGACCGCCGGGAAGTAGTCGAGCCCCGTCAGCAGCTCGCCGCGGCTCTTCACCCAGTTGTCCATGAAGGCGAACTGCATCTGCGTCACCACCGGCCCCTCGACGCGCGCCACCGTCTCGCGCCAGTGGTTCTTGGCGTCGGCGTCGCCGAGCCACTCGTCAGCGATGCCCACCCCGCCGGAGAAGCCGATCTCGCCGTCGACGACGAGGAGCTTGCGGTGGGTGCGGTGGTTGAAGCGCGAGAGCGTGTACCAGCGCAGCGGGTGATACCACTCCATGTCGATGCCGTTGCGCTGCATGAAGTCGATGAGCGAGCGCGACATCGTCGAGGAGCCGACGGCGTCGAGGATCACCTTCACCGCCACCCCCGCCCGCGACCGCTCCGCCAGCGCCTCGGCGAAGTGCCGCCCGATCTCGCCGTCCCAGTAAATGTAGAACTCGAGGTTGATCGTCTTCCGCGCCGCGCGGATGGCCGCCAGCATCGACGGGAAGATCTCCACACCGTTCTTCAGGATCTCCACGCGGTTGCCGTTCGACATCGGCGCGCCGGTGAGCGCGTGCATCGTCTGCAGGAAGGCCATGTCGCGCACGCCGAACTGGTGCTTCATGTGATAGCGCATCGGCAGCCGCCGCCGGATGATCGGCAGGGCCCGGCGTTTCGGATAGCGCGGTTTCTTCTGCTTGCGAAAAATCATCGTTGATGAATGAGCCAGACTGCCAGGGCCACGAGGCCGGCGATGATCAGCAGCGCCACGCCGACGATGATCAGCACCACGAATGCCGCCGCGCCGGCGACGGCGGCGACGCTGCGCGGCGGCCGCGAGCGATCGCGGTAGCGCAGCAGCGCCTTCATGTTGATGACGTTCTCCTCGAAGAGCCAGTCGAAGATCGTGCCGATGACCGGGATCGAGCCGATGGAGACGTCGAGGAGGATGTAGACGACCATGCGCGTGACGCGGGCCAGCGGGACGCGGTGGCGCAGCGCGCCGACGATGATCCAGGCCGAGAGGATGCCGCCGGCGATCTCGCCGAAGCCGGGGATCAGGCTGAGGCCGGCGTCGAGGCCGACGCGGCGCTTCGTCCCCGGAATCGCCACGGCCTCGTCCATGAACCAGGCGAACTTCCGCAACGCCACGAGGTCCGGGGGGAGCGCCTCATCGGGCTCGACGATCTCGGGGATGAAGACAGGCATGCTCATCTGCTATGCAAGGTAGGGGCGCAGCGTGCGCCCGGCCCAGGCCTTGCGTCTATAGTTGAGCTGTGACGGACGTTCCCGAAAAGCGCCGGGTGTCGCTGCGCGACCGTTTCACCCGCTCGCGCTCGATCGTCTGGTCGTGGCTGACCGACCCGGCCGTCCTCCTCTACCGGCGCGAGGCCCACGGCCGCCATCGCCTGCGGGTCCTCACCGTCGAGTTCTTCCTCTTCGTCCGCGAAGTCACGCTGGAGTTCTACAAAATCGAGGGCACCGGCCGCGCCGCCTCCCTCGCCTACACCACGCTCCTCTCGCTCATCCCGCTCCTCGTCGCCTTCACCTCATCGCTGCAGCGCTGGTTCCGCAATCTCTTCCCGAACCTGCAGGCCCAGATCGACTCCGTCCTCAACACGGTCATCCCCTACCAGTCGCCGATCATCAGCTACCACGTGGCGCGATTCGCCGAGAACGCCCAGGCGGCGTCGACGTTCGGCGTCGTCATCTTCATCATCGTCGCCTTCCGGCTCTTCCTGGCCGTCGAGGGGACGGTGAACCAGATCTGGAAGGTGCGCAGCGTCCGCGGCTACCGGCAAAAGATCATGGCCTTCACCATGCTCTTCTTCTGGGGCCCGATCCTGATGGGCTTCTCCTTCACCACCACGGCCATGCTGGAGAAGAACCGCTTCCTGCGCGTGCTCTTCCAGCGCGACATCATCTTCCTCATCTTCCCCGTGGTCGTGCTCTTCATCGCCTTCACCATGCTCTTCTGGCTCGTGCCGTCGGCGAAGGTGCGCTTCAGCTCCGCGGCCGCGGGGGCGATCGTGACGACGTCGCTCTTCACGCTGGTGCGTTGGGGCTTCGGCGTCTACGCGCAGCACCTCTTCAGCGGCCGCTTCAACCTGATCTACGGCACGATCGGCTTGCTGGTGATCTTCCTGATCGCCATCGAGATCATGTGGGTGGTGATCCTCCTCGGCGTGGAGATCAGCTACGTCTACCAGAACCTCTACGGCGTCCTGCGGGCGACGGAACAGCGCATCGAGGACGAGCCGCGCTTCGACCTCTACTTCGCCATCCGCGCCCTCGTGGAGATCGCCCGCCGCTTCGACAAGCGCGAGGACGCGCCGTCGGCGTACCGCCTGGCCGAGCAGTTCGGCACGACGGACGCGCAGATGCGCCGCATCCTCCGCCACCTCGAGGACATGAAGCTGCTCAAGGAGATCCCCGGCGAGTGGCCCGCCTTCGTCCCCTACTGCGATCCCGACCGCATGACGATCGAGGAGCTGATCCTCGGTTTCGAAGGCTGGCACCGCGCCGTCCCCGACATCGCCACGGGCGACGAGCACCGCGCCGTCGGCGAGCTCTTCACGCGCGTGGGCGAATGCACCCGCGACGCGCTCGACCACCTGAGCATCGGCCAGGTCGTGCGCAATTTGTACGGCGAGCGCGCCCCGTCGCGGGCGGAGGACCGCGGGGTGTTGCGAGGCGTCTAGGAGCGGCGGCGTCGCATTGTTTCGTTGACTCGGATTAATTACGGGCAACCATAGAGGCGTGACTGGAGTCACGGCGTCACGCCATCCTGCGGACACACCCTACACGCGCTCAGCCGATGTTTCTGACCTCGTTCCTTCTGGCGCTCTCGTGTAACAGGCCCTGTTCTAATCGCGTTCTTGATGTTGCTGGACCGATTCAAGTCCGGGAATTGTCTGTTTCAACTGCTACTGGAGAGATGCTATGGAAATTTCGGGGTCGCAGTCTTTCTCTCTCGCGAATCGCCTATGGTCAACTGCCGCCCAAAGCTGAACAGGTCTTTCCTCAAAAGGGCGTTCTCCCTCGAGAGTTTCACCCGGACGAGAAAGTAACCGTGCGAATATATTCCGACGATGCGTTTTACTTTGTCCACGGTGCAGCTGATCGCAGTGGACGGTTCTGCGGAGGAGTCTACGAGACGGGCAGCCTTAAGAACTTGAAGGACCACCAACGTTCGCTTGATCCAGCCGCCCGTCCGCGTTAACGGACGTGTTGGTTTGGATAAGAGGGGTGCCGCGAAATTCGACGAATTCGGCCTCGATACACATGACACTTAGAGCATACTTGAGCTGTGTTGTTTGCGTTGTAATCTCCACGGGCCTTTGTCGCTACTCGAAGCCGCAGCGCCCGCCTCAGCAAACAATCGTTGGCGTTTGGGTAACCGAACCGTACCATAGCCAGCTCGGAAGAAGCGTCGGCACGCTTTGCTTCAGCGCTGACGGCACGGCTGCAAGCGTGGTGCAAACGCAGGCGGGACCTATAACCATGAAAGGTGCCTACTCTTTGTCGGAGGGCAAACTTACGCTCGACTTCAAGGATGCTGCGTATGGACCCGTGACGGTTCGCGCTCGCATCATCGATCACGAGATGACGCTCATACAAGAAACGGAGTCGCAACGCTATCGGAAAGTACAGTCGCCGTGTCCAGTGCCCTGACCGTGCGGGGCGTCTAGGGCCGCCGGGACTTCTCGCGCAAGGCGCGCAGGAGGCGGATGCGCCGTAGCGTCTCGTACGCGACCGTCGTGAATGCCAGCCACACCGTGCCGGCGGTGATGCCGGCGCCGACGTCGGAGATCCAGTGCACGCCGAGGTAGACGCGGGAGGCGGCGACGGCGGCGACGAACGTGACGGCGAAGGCCATCGCGGCGGACTTCCACGTCCACGACCTCAGCGCCCGCGTGGCCAGGTAGGCGAGCGCGCCGCAGGCGATCGTCGCGCCCATGGCGTGGCCGCTCGGGAACGAGAAGCCGCTGGCGCGGCGGAGCATCTCCGCGACGTCGGGGCGCGTCCGGGCGAAGTGATGCTTCAGTTCCAGATTCAGCAGCGCTCCGCCGCCCGTCGTGACGGCGAGGTAGATCAGCCAGCGATAGCGGCGCAGCACGAGCAGAGCGATGCAGACGGCGGCGACGATCGCGCCCATGCCGACCGGGCCGCCGATGTCCGACATCAGCACGAAGAACGTCGTCTCGCCGGCAGTGCGCTGCTGTACGGCGGCGTCGTGCACGTAGGTATCGACGAAGTGCAGCTTCCCCTGCTGCTCGTGCAGGCGCTCGGCCGTGTCGAGGAAGGCATCGCCGCTCCACGCCGTCAGGAGCGCGCCGGCGGCGACGATGGCGACAATCGGCAGGTAACCGGCATAGCGCTCCTGCGCGCGGGTGATCGACTTCGGCAGGAGACGCGCTCCGTGGCGCAGCGCGGGCAGGGCCAGGTAGAAGACTCCCCACAGCACCAGAAAAATGGCGGCGAACACCGCCGGGATCACTGCCGCTTCGCCTCGTACAGGCCGTCGGGCTGGGAGAGGAGAAGCGCGTCGGCGGTGAACTGGGCGCGGAAGCCGGTCAGCCCTTTCAGGTCGAACCAGCCGTCGATGGCCGGCACGAGCTCGTACGACGGCTGCCGCGGCGCGCTGACGACGAGGCGATTGCCTTTCAGGTCGACGCTGAGGACGTCCGCGGCCAGCTTGTACTTGCCGGTGAAGCTCTTCAGGAAAGCCGGATCGCTGTACTTCGCGTCGGGCTTTTTCGCGAACACCGTCGCGGCCACGCTCGGCTCGAAAGGCACGACCAGCGTGGCGACGTTGCCGTTGAAGTCGGACTCGAACTTGAACTTCGCGTTCTCGAACGTCGGATCCGCCGTCTTCAGGCCGTTCCAGACGTCGTAGTGCCAGTGCTCGAGCGGCGTGGTGATGCCGTTGTACGTCGCCTTGAGCGTGTCGCCGTCGCGGACGATGCGCACGATTCCGTAGCCGGAATTCTCGTAGTCGCCGGCGTAGTCGGCCAGCGGATGCGAGGCCGGGCCGCTCTTGCGCGTGGCGGTCTTCTTCGCGCTGGCCGCCTTCGAGGCCGCCTTCTGCGCGGCGCGGCGGGCCAGGCGCTCGCCGTTCCAGTCGTGCGCGGGCAGGCCGAGGACGCGGTCGGCGGCGTGCAGGCCCATCGTCGGCGGATAGCCGGTGCCGCCTTGATTGGCGAACACGGCGATGGCCGCGTCGTCGTTCGGGAAGAGCATGATCGAGGCGATGAAGCCGTCGATCGCGCCGCCGTGGTTCAGGCGGAGGTGGCCGCGATACGTATCGACGACCCAACCCATCGCGTAGCTCGCCGGCCCGAACTCCGGCTCCGGCGGCAGCGCGGCGATGGCCATCTGCGGCGTGTGCAGCTCGCGCAGGGTGGAGGGCTGGATCAGATCTTTGTGGGCGTCGCCGAGCTGAACGAGCAGCCACTTGGCGATGTCGTTCGCCGAGGAGTTGATCGAGCCCGCCGGCCCCATGTTGCCGACCTCGCGGAAGGGAATCTCGACCAGCTTGTCGTCGTCGAGGCGGTACGGCTTCGCGTAGTCGCTCGTCTTCTGCGAGTCGGAATCGAAGAACGTGCTGTGCGTCATGCCCAGCGGCGCGAAGACGCGCGTGCGCACCGCCTCCTCCCACGTCTTTCCGGTGAGCTGTTCGATGAGATAGCCGGCGGTGAGGAACATCAGGTTGTTGTACTGGTACTTCGCGCGCAGCTCGGCCGAGGCGGGGAGGTACTGCAGGCGCTCGACGAGGTCGCGGCGGGTGAGGTCCTGGTTGTTGTACCAAACGAGGTCGTGGCGCGGCAGCCCGGAGCGGTGCGTGACGAGGTCGCGCGGCGTCAGCTCCTGCGAGGCGGTCGGATCGGAGAGGCGGAAGCCGGGGAGGTAGCGCGAGACCGGCTTGTCCCACTCGAGCTTCCCTTCGTCGACGAGCTGGCCGAGGACGAAGGTCGTAAAGGCCTTCGTGCAGGAGCCGATGGCGAAGAGCGTGTCGGCGGTGACGGGAAGGTTGTCCTTCACGTCACGCTGGCCGAAGCCTTTCGCGTAGACGACGCTGCCGTGCGAGATGACGGCCACGGAGGCGCCGGGGACGTCCCACGACTTCAGCGCGCCCGCGGCGAAGTCGTCGAAGCCTTTCATCGCGTCGGCGGGGTTTTTCTTCTCGACGGTGAAGGGGAAGAGGCCGCCGCCCTGCGAGAGGACGCCGGCGATCTTGTCGCCGTCGCGCTTCCCCTCGAAGTGAGCGTTGCCGGGAACGTTCGGGTCATCGGCGGAGAACGTCGTGGCGTCGGCGACGACGTTCGTCAGCACGTGCGCCTTGATGTTCTGCGAGGGGACTGTGATCGTCGCTTTCGATCCATCGATGTCGAACTCGATCGCGATCGGCCCGCGCGGGGTGGTGATGGCGCCCTCGTAGTGCTGCGCGAACGCAGGAAGGGCGATGAACACGAGGAGGAGGAGGCGTTTCATGGGTCGTCCTTTCAGAACCCGCCGCTCATGTACTTCCACTGCACGATCTTGTCGTTGATCTCGCGGAGGCGGCGGCTGATCATGCGGCACAGCAGGTTCAGGAACTGCAGCGACGCGTGGGGGTCCATCGACAGGATCTCGTTCAGCGTGGCCCGGTCGATCGACAGCACCGTGGCGTCGCCGTCGTGGGCCTTGGCGTCGGCGCTGCGGGGCTTGTCGTCGATCAGGGCCATCTCGCCGAAGAAGTCGCCGCGGTCGAGCACCGCCAGGGCCTCCTCGCCGACGCCGGGGATGAACTTGGAGATGCGCACGCGGCCGTCGAGGACGATGTAGAGCTTGTCGCCCTTCTCCCCTTCGCGGAAGATCATCGACCCCTCGCGGAACTTCTCCTCGCTCGAGAACGTGGCCAGCAGCTTCATTTCACCGGCGGAGAGGCCGCGCTCGCGGAAGAGGTCGACCTTCTCCTCCGACTTGACCGTGACCTGCTGCATCTCGCGCTTGCTGTCGGCGCGCTTGCGGCCGCCGCCTTTCTTGGCGTCCTCCTGAAAGAAGAGCTTGAGCTGCTCGTTGGCATCGCGCACCTTCACCGTCAGCGAGCGCCAGAAGGCCCAGTGCAGGCCGACGGCGAGCTCCTTGTCCTCGTCCATGAGCTGGTCGAGAGCGCTGAACGAAAACGTGTAGCAGGCCGACGGCTGCACGGCGATGGCGTCGCTGGAGCGGTGGGTGCGGTCGATGAAGTTCATCTCTCCGAAGACCGTGTCCGGGCCGAGCTTGCCGAGGATCTGGGGGCCGAAGGGCGTGGCCTTGCTGACGTCGATCTCGCCGTCGCGGACGACGTAGAAGTCCATGGAGCGGTCGTCCTCGCGGAAGACGTAGCCGCCCTTGGCGAGCGTCTCGACGCGCGCGAACTTGGAGAGGCGAAACAGCTGCTCGTCCTTCATGTGCTGGAAGACGCCGAGCTTGCGCAGCTCCGCGGAGACGGTGATGAGGTTGTCGCGCTTCTCCGCGTCGCGGGTGATCTTCTGGAGGATCTCACGCAGCTCGCGCCGCTCGACCTGGAAGAGCGTCTCCTTGCGCAGCTCCAGGCGCTCCGTCGCCATCTGGAGCTGCTCGACGCGCTCCTTGATGCGGGCGTTGAGCTCCTTGGCCTCGATGTTCTCGATGCGCTTGAGGGTGTTGATCATGCGGCGCACCGGCTCGGTGGCGTCGCCTTTCTGATCGGTGGAGAGGAGGAATGCGTCGATGAAGGCGTCGAGCGACTTGTCGAAGTTCTTCAGCTCGAACTCGATCCGCCCGGCGATCTCGGCCAGTCCTCGGTCGAAGGGATTGAGCTTGCGCGCCTGACCGATCTCCTCGTGGGCCTGCGTCCATTCGCCCTGCGAGTAATAGAGCCGGCCGAGGATCTCGAAGGGGCGGTAATTGTTCGGCGTTTTCAGCTTGGCGATCTCGAGCAGCTCGATGGCCTTCGACGTCTGATCCTTGGCCATGTAGTACTGGGCGAGGCCGACGTACTGCGAGGAGTCGATCTCGTCGCGGGCGCGCTCGGCGTCGACCTCGTGCTTCACGGCCGTGAATCTCGCCTCCTCGGCGGCCTGGCGCAGGTCGCGCACGCGGGCGAGGTTGATGCGCACGGCCACGGATCCGGGCTTGAGCTTCTCGGCCATCTCGTAGAGGTGGATCGACTCGTCGTACATCCCCTGGTCGGCGTAGCGGCGGGCCAGGGCCACGAGATCGTCGGCCTCGATGGGGATGCTCGTCTCGCGCGCCACGGCGAGGGTGCGGAACCTCGCGCGCGCGGGAGCGATGGGCGTTTCGGCCATGGAGCCGCCTATTATAGGCGCGGCCTTGACACGCCTTTTCGCCGCGCTCCTCCTCGCCGCCGCGCAGTTCCAGCCGGCGCTTCCCGGCTACGAATTCTCGTTTCCGCGCGACCACGGAACGCACGAGGAGTACCGCACCGAATGGTGGTACTACACCGGCCATCTGCGCGCCGACGACGGCCGCGCCTACGGCTTCGAGCTGACGTTCTTCCGCGCCGGCGTGTCGCGCGAGCCGGCCGCGACGCGCTGGGATCTGCGCGATCTCGCCCTCGCGCACTTCGCCATCACCGACTTGAACGCGCGCCGGTTCCGCTATTACGAAAAGCTGAACCGCTCCTCGCCGTTCACTGCCTCAGCGGTGGCGGGACGCCTCGACGTTTTCAACGAGTCGTGGCGGGCCACGACGATGCCCGACGGCGCGTGGCGCGTCGCCGCGCGGAGCGGCAGCGACGCCATCGACCTCGTGCTCCGCGCGCGCAAGCCGCCGGCCATTCACGGCGAGAACGGCGTCAGCGTGAAGGCCGAGGGCGTCGGGTACGCGACGCACTACTACTCGATGACGCGGCTCGAGGCCGGCGGTACCGTTAACGGCCGCCGCTGCACCGGCGAAGCGTGGATGGACCACGAGTTCGGCAGCTCGGCGCTGCGGGAGAGCCAGCAGGGGTGGGACTGGTACTCCGTGCAGCTCGACAACGAAACGGAGCTGATGCTCTACGTGATCCGCCGCCGCGACGGGACGCCGGACACGACGTCGTCGGGCTCGCTGATCACGAGCGACGGCACGGTCATCCACATCCGCCGCGAGCAGATGCAGATCCAGCCCCTCGGCCGCTGGCGCTCGGCGAAGAGCGGCGCCGTCTATCCGATGGGATGGCGCATCGCCGTTCCGCAATTCCGGATCGCCATCACGCTCCAGCCGCTGCTGCAGGATCAGGAGCTGATCACGCGGCAGTCGACGCAGGTCACGTATTGGGAGGGAGCGGTGGGCGTGAGCGGATCGTTCGCGAACAACGCGGTCACCGGCGAGGGCTACGTGGAGATGACCGGCTACGACCGCGCCGCGGCGATGAAATCGCGATAAAACAGCGCGCTCCGCTTTGGCGTCCGCTTCTGTGTCGCGAAGTCGACGTGCACGATGCCGAAGCGCTTCGTGAAGCCGTGGCTCCACTCGAGGTTGTCGAGCAGCGACCAGACGAAGTAGCCGCGGACGTCGACGCCGGCGTCGATCGCCCGGCCGAGGGCGGCGAGATGGTCGCGGAGGTAATCGACGCGCAGCGGGTCCTCGACCACCTCGCCGGGCGCCGACGGCGGATCGGAGAACGCCGCGCCGTTCTCCGTGACGTACAGCGGCATCGTCCCGTAGCGCTCGCGGAACCAGAGCAGCAGCTCCGTCAGCGACGGCGCGTGCACCTCCCACTCCGTCTCCGTGTAGATCGAGCCGGGGACGCGCACCAGCGAGGCGCGTTCGACCCAGTGCGCCGGGTCGTTCGCCGTCACGCCGCGCTTGTAATAGTTGATGCCGACGAAGTCGACCGGCGCGGCGATTCCCTCGAAGTCGGCGGCGGGGAATTGCGGCCAGGCCTCGCCGAAGAGCTCCGGCATCTCCTCCGGATAGCCGCGGCCGAAGAGCGGATCGAGATACTGGCGGTTCATGTAGGCGTCGGCGCGGCGCGTGGCGGCGAGGTCGTCTTCGCTCGGCGACGCCGGCGTCTTCGGCTCGAGATTCACCACGATGCCGATGGCATGCTTGCCGAGGGCGCGGTAGGCCTGCACGGCGCGGCCGTGCGCGCGCAGCAGATTGTGCGACGCCAGCGGCGCCTCGAAGAGGTTCGCATGCCCCGGGGCCAGGCCGCCGTGCAGGTAGCCACCGTCGGTCACGACCCACGGCTCGTTCAGCGTCGCCCACCACTCCACGCCGTCGTCGAGGGCGCGGAAGGCCGCGGAGGCGTACTCGGCGAACCAGTCGGCGACGTCGCGGTTCAGCCAGCCGCCGCGGTCGTCGAGCGCGGCGGGGAGGTCCCAGTGATAGAGCGTGGCCATCGGGCGGATGCCGGCCTCGCGCAGGGCGTCGATGAGGCAGCGGTAGAAATCGACGCCGCGCGGGTTCACCGCGCCGATGCCCGACGGCAGGATGCGGCTCCACGAAATGCTGAAGCGGTAGGCGTCGAGGCCGAGCGACTTCATCAGGGCCACGTCGTCGCGGTAGCGGTGGTAGTGATCGCAGGCCACGTCGCCGGTGTCGCCGTTGGTCATGCGGCCGGGAGTGTGGCTAAAGCGCGTCCAGATGCTCGGGCCGGCGCCGTCGGCGAGCGGTGAGCCTTCGATCTGGTAGGCGGCGGTGGCGGCGCCCCAGACGAACGAGCGGGGAAAAGTCATCTCTGCCTCCGGCGTTGACATCGGCGCAAAACGGCAGTAGCGTACTCCAAAATGTAAACGGTTACATCATGGCGGCCAGCGAACGCATTGCCCCGAGGTCCCGCCGTCGTCGCCGCCGCGTCCCGACGGTGACGATTCACGACGTCGCCGCGCGCGCCGGCGTCTCCGTGGCCACGGTCTCCCGCGTCCTCGGCGGCAAGGCCGAGCTCGTGCGCGAGGAGACGTCGCGTCAGGTCCTGGCCGTGGCCAAGTCGCTGCACTACGTCCCCAACGTCGCCGCGCGCTCGCTCAGCATCCGCCGCTCCCAGACCATCGGCATCGTTCTGCCCGACGTCCACGGCGAGTTCTTCTCCGAGGTCATCCGCGGCATCGACGTGGCCGCGCGCAAGGCCGGCTACCACATCCTCGTCTCCGGCTCGCACAGCGATGCCGGGGAAATGCTCGAGGTCTTGGAGACGATGCACGGCCGCGTCGACGGATTGGTGGTCATGGCCCCCGACGTCGCCCTCGCTTCGCTGCGCGAGCCGCTCGTCCCCGACCTTCCGCTGGTGCTGCTGAACTCCGCCGACCGCGACCTCGACGCCATCACCATCGACAACTACGGCGGGGCGCGGGCGATGATGCGCCACCTCGGCGAGCTCGGTCACGCGCGCATCGCCTTCATCAAAGGGCCGCAGCAGAACGGCGATGCCCGCGAGCGCCTGCGCGGCTTCCGCCACGCCATGCGCCCGCACGGCGGCGGCGCGGCCCGCGTGCTCGAATTCGACGGCGACTTCACCGAGGAGTCGGGCTACGAGGCGGCGAAGTTCATCGCGGCGCGGAAGCCGCGGCCGACGGCGATCTTCGCCGCGAACGACTCGATGGCCATCGGCGCGCTGGCCGCGCTCACAGACATCGGCGTCGCCGTTCCCCGGGCCATGAGCGTGGCCGGCTTCGACGACATCCCCATCGCCCGCTATGTGGCCCCGCCGCTGACGACGATCCGCGTCGACATCGCCGAGCTGGGGCGCCGCGCCTTCGCGCTCCTCCTCGGCGCGCTCGGCGGCCAGGGCCATCTCCAACATCGCCAGGAGTGCATCGGCACGACGCTCGTCGTGCGCAAATCATCCGCGTCCCCGCGCGCCCGCAAAAAAGGAGAGATCTCATGAGACGAACGTTCACCTGGCTGCTGTTCGCTTTGTTCATCGGAGCCCCCGCCTTCGCCCAGTCGTCGACGGCGACGATCCGCGGAAAGGTCACGAACGAGAAGGGGTCGACGCTCGGCGGCGCGGAGATCAACGCCGTCGGCACCGCCTCCGGCTTCGTGAAGACGGTCAAGGCCGAGCCGGACGGCTCCTTCACCCTGACCGGATTGACGCCGGGGGAGATGAACATCGTCGTCGCCTCCACCGGCTACGAGCCGCGCTCGGAAACGGTGCGCGTCCTGGTCGGGCAGAACCTGACGATGAACTTCGTCCTCACCCCGACCGCGGTCGTCAACGAGTCGATCACCGTCGTCGGCAACCAGCTCGTGGAGACGAAGACGTTCGAGGCGGCCACGAACGTGACGCCGCAGCAGATCGAGAGCTTGCCCCAGGACGACCGCAACTTCCTCAACTTCGCCGCCATGGCCCCGGGCATCCGCATCTCCCGCGATCCGCTGCGCAAGACCATCGCCGGCGACGCCCAGGCGGCTGAGCAGACGAACGTCTTCATCGACGGCGTCAGCTACAAGAACGACGTGCTCCAGGGCGGCGTGGCCGGCCAGGACTCCAGCCGCGGCAACCCGTTCCCGCAGAACGCCGTGCAGGAGTTCCGGGTGATCACGCAGAACTACAGCGCCCAGTACGACAAGGCCTCCAGCGCCATCATCACCGCCGTGACGAAGAGCGGCGGCAACGAGATGCAAGGGCAGGCCTTCGTCTTCTATCAGCCGAAGGGCTGGGTCGCGCCGACGACGCAGAACTTCCAGTTCTTCACCGCCACGACGAACGCCTCCTATCACCGTTACCAGCCCGGCTTCAGCCTCGGCGGGCCGATCATCAAAGACAAGCTGCACTTCTTCGTGTCGTACGAGGGCGATCAGGAGGCGTCCACGACGCCGGTCAACATCGATCAAGGCTACGTCCTGAACCATCCGCAAGCGGCGGCGCGCTTCGCCCCGTTCGTCGGCATCTTCCCGAGCCCGTTCCGCTCCAACCTCGGCTTCGGCAAGTTGAGCTGGCAGCCGATGACGAATCAGCTCGTCGACTTCAGCGGCAGCTACCGCAAGGAATTCGACGTCCGCGATTTCGGCGGCACGACGGCGGCGGAAGCGGGATCGCGCGTCAACAACTGGGTCTACGACGCCACGGCGCGCCATCAGTGGACGAGCAACTCCGCGGTCAATCAGGCCTCGCTGAGCTGGCAGAAATACAGTTGGAATCCGACGGCGATCAATCCGAACATCCTCGGCCAGGACTTCCAGGGCGCCATCCGCATCGGCGGCAAGGACACTACGCAGGAGTTCCAGCAGCGCCGCATCGAGCTGCGCGACGACTTCAACTTCGCGCCGATGAAGATGGGCGGCGGCGAGCACAACTTCCAGGTCGGTGGCAACGCCGACTTCATGCACTACCGCGAGAACAAGAGCCTGGACGGCAACCCGATCTTCCGCTATCACTTCGATCCGGCCACCGGCATCTTCCCCGACGTTCCTTTCCAGGCCCAATTCGGCATCGGCAATCCGATCTTCACGACCGGGAACAACGAGTACGGGATCTACGGCCAGGACAACTGGATCGTGAATCCGAAGCTGACGCTGAATCTCGGCCTGCGCTGGGACTACGAGACGAACATGCTCGACGACCACTACGTCACGCCGGCGGCCATCGTGGCCGGCCTGAGCGGAAAGGTCGACCCGAGCTACTTCTCGACCGGCAGCAACCGCAAGCCGTACCGCAACGAATACCAGCCGCGCCTCGGTTTCACCTACGACCTGCGCGGCGACAGCAAGTCGGTCGTCTTCGGCGGCGTCGGCCGCTACTACGACCGCCTCTATCTGAACGTGGCCACGGAAGAGCGCTTCCATCAGCAGTTCCCGACCTACACCTTTAATTTTGTGCCGCCCGGGACCACGCCCACCGGCGACCAGATCGTCTGGAACCCGAGCTACTTCAGCGTCGCCGGCCTTCAGGCGCTCATCGCCCAGGGGGCCGCGCACCCGGAGATTTTCCTCCTCAGCAATAACACCCGGCCGCCGTACTCGAACCAGGCCAGCCTCGGCTATCGCCAGGCCTACGGCGCCTGGGTCGGCTCGCTCAGCTACAACGTCGTCCGCGGCTATCACGGACCGACGTGGGTCTCCGCCACCGGCACCTGCTGCCAGGCGCTGGTGCCCGGCTTCGGCAACGTCATCATCTCCGACCCGGCCGGCGGGCGGCGCACCTGGTACAACGGCTGGCAGGTGAGTCTCGACCGGCCGTTCGTCGGAAACTGGGGCGCGCACTTCGCTTACGCGCATGCCAAGGCGGAGGAGAACGGCGGGCCCGATCTCTTCGCCCTCGACCTGCCGAACACGGCGCTCTACGCGCGGCATCCGACGGCGGGCTCGGAGCCGAACCACCTCGTCGCCACCGGCATCGTCGGCCTGCCGTTCGACGTCCGTTTCAGCACGAGCGTCACGCTCGGCACCGGGCCGGCCACGCAGGTCTTCGATCTGAGCCAGGGCTTCGACCTGGCCGGCCATCTGAAGACCGGGGTGATCAACCGCGCCGTCTATCCGCCATCGACGTGGGGCTTCGGCTACCGCAACGTCGATCTGCGGATCGAGAAGGCCTTCCCGATCGGGCACTTCTCCGCGTCGGTGATCGGCGACGTATTCAACGCCGGCAACTGGACGAACTACGGCTGCCTCTCGAACTTCCTCGGGCCGGGCGGCGATCCGTCCACGCTCGGCACGCCCGGCTGCGTCTCCAGCCTCGGACGGCGCGAACAGATCGGAGTTCGGGTGAACTTCTAGCATCGTGCGAAAGCTCGCGGCGCTCGCGCTCGTGGCGCTGCTCGGCTGCCGTTCCGCGGCCGTGCAGCGCGACGAGGCCCTCCTCGACGACGTCGAGCGCCGCGGCTTTCGCTATTTCTGGGACCTGGCCGATCCGCACACGCTGCTCGTCCCCGACCGCGCCCCGACGCCGTCGTTCTCGAGCATCGCCGCGGTCGGCTTCGGCCTGACGGCGTACGGCATCGGCGCCGAGCGCGGCTACGTCACGCGCGCCGGCGCCGCCGCGCGCACGCTGGCCACGCTGCGCTCGCTTCTGGCCATGAAGCAGGGCCCCGAGCCGCGCGGCGTCTCCGGCCACCACGGTTTTTTCTACCACTTCCTCGACATGCGCACGGGCGAGCGCTTCCAGACCGTGGAGCTGTCGACGATCGACACGGCCCTCCTCATCGCCGGCGCGCTCTTCGCGCAGTCGTACTTCGACCGCCCCGAGGAAAAGGACATCCGCGACGCGGCGGAGCAGTTGTACGAGCGCGTGGAGTGGACGTGGGAGCAGCCGCGCGCGCCGGCCATCAGCATGGGCTGGACGCCGGAGCAGGGCTTCCACACCTACGACTGGCGCGGCTACAACGAGGCCATGATCGTGATCATCCTGGCCCTCGGCTCGCCGACGCATCCGGTCGACGCCGGTGCCTGGGGCGAGTATCACAAGACCGACCGCCGCGGCACGTTTTACGGGCAGGACCACATCCTCTTCGCGCCGCTCTTCGGCCATCAGTACTCACACGTCTGGATCGACTTCCGCGGCATCCGCGACGGCGGCGGCATCGACTGGTTCGAGAACTCGCGCCGGGCCTCGCTCGCGCAGCACGCCTACGCCGTCGACAACCCCGGAAAGTGGCGCGGCTACGGCGACAAGATCTGGGGTCTTTCCGCCTGCGACGGCCCGATGGACGCGACCATCACGATCGACGGCCGCGCACGCACGTTCCACTCCTACACCGCGCGCGGCGCGACGGCCGGCGACATCCGCGACGACGGCACGATTGCCCCGACCGCCGCGGCGTCGTCGATCGCGTTCACGCCGGAGATCTCCATCCCCGCGATCCGCGAGATGACCACGCGCTACGGCACGAATCTCTATTCGACGTACGGCTTCCTCGACGCCTTCAACCCCACGCTGCAGACGAGCGAGCAGCTCAAGCACGGCCGCGTCGTCCCCGGCCTCGGCTGGTTCGACGTCGACTACCTCGGCATCGACGAGGGCCCGATCGTGGCCATGATCGAGAATTACCGGAGCGGGTTGGTGTGGAAGGTGATGCGGCGCAATGAACACGTGATTCGTGGGTTGAAGAGGGCGGGGTTTGCGGGCGGGTGGCTGAAATGAAAGCAGAAACCAGAAACCAGAAACCAGAAACGTTGGCGCTAGCGGCGCTTCTTCTGGTTTCTGGTTTCTGGTTTCTGGTTTGCTCATGCGCGCAAACTCGCGACAACCGCCAACCCCTCACCTTCTGGGCCCTCGGCGCCGAGGGCGAGCGCGTCACGGCCATGATCCCCGAGTTCGAGCGGCGCAATCCTTCCATCCACGTCGTCGTGCAGCAGATCCCCTGGACCGCGGCGCACGAGAAGCTCCTCACCGCCTTCGTCGGCGAAGCCACGCCCGACATGGCCCAGATGGGGAACACCTGGATCCCCGAGTTCGCCGCCATGCGCGCGCTCGACGAGCTGCACGGCTTCGACGCCCGCGACCAGTTCGCCGGCATCTGGGCCACGAACGTCGTCGACGGCAAGCTCTACGGCGTACCGTGGTATGTCGATACACGGGTACTTTTCTACCGCAGCGACGTCCTCGCCGCCGTCGGCTATCAGCACGGGCCGCGCACCTGGAGCGAGTGGGAGGACGCCATGGCCCGCATCGCGCGCGAGCATCGCGCCCGCTACGCCATCCTCCTCCCCACGAACGAGTTCGAGCCCCTGCTGATGCTGGCGTTGTCGAGCCACTCCACGCTCCTCACGCCGGACGGCACGCGCGGCGCCTTCCGGCGCGCCGAGTTCGCTCGCGCCTTCGCTTTCTACGCCGGCGCCTTCCACCGCGGCTTCGCGCCGTCGGTCAGCAACCAGCTCATCGCCAACCTCTACCAGCAATTCGCGCAGGGCGACTTCGCCATGTACATCACCGGCCCGTGGAACGTCGGCGAGTTCCGCCGCAAGATGCCGCCGGAGATGCAGGACAAGTGGGCCACCGCGCCGATGCCTGCGGTCACCGCCGCCGAGCCGGAGGGCATCTCCATGGCCGGAGGCTCGAGCCTGGTCATCTTCCGCGGCGCGAAGCACCGCGCGGCGGCGGAGAAGCTCATCGCCTTTCTCGAAGAGCCGGAGCAGCAGGTGCGCTTCTACGAGCTCACCGGCGACCTCCCCGCGCGGCGGAGCGCCTGGTCCGCGCCGGCGCTCGTGCGCGATCCGCACTTCGCCGCCTTCCGCACCCAGCTCGAGCGCGTCGTCCCGATGCCGAAGGTGCCGGAGTGGGAGCAGATCGCCACCGCCGTCGCCGACCGCGGCGAAGCGGCCGCGCGCAACGCCGTGCCGATCCCGGTCGCGCTCGCGCAGCTCGACGCGCGCGCCGACGAGCTGCTGGAGAAGCGGCGCTGGATGCTGCGCCGATGAGATCCGAATCGCGCGCCGCGCTTCTTCTGCTGACCCCCGCGGCCATCATCCTCGTCGTCTTCTTCTTCGTCCCCGTCATCGCCGGCTTCGCCCTTAGCCTGACCGACTTCGACCTCTACTCCATCGGCGACATCCACAACACCCGCGTCGTGGCCCTGCACAACTACCGCGAGCTCCTCGGCAGCGGCATCTTCTGGACCGCCGTCGTCAACACCCTCTACTTCGCCCTCGCCGGCGGGCCGCTCACCGTCGTCGTCTCGCTCGCCGCGGCGCTCCTCGTCAACGCCCGGCTCACGAAATACAAAGCGCTGTTCCGCACCGTCTACTTTGCGCCGGTCGTCACCACGCTCGTGGCCGTGGCCATCGTCTTCAAGTACCTCTACCATCCGCGCTTCGGCGTCCTGAACCGCGTCCTCGGCGCGCTGCACCTGCCGACGCCCGACTGGCTCGGCGACCCGCACCTGGCCATGTTCGCCATCATCCTGCTGGCCGTATGGAAGGGCTTCGGCTACACGATGATCATCTTCATCACGGGCTTGCAGAACATCCCGGAGGAGCTGTACGAGGCGGCGCGCATCGACGGCGCGGCGTGGTGGCAGCAGTTCCGCCACGTCACCGTGCCGATGCTCGGCCCGACCTTCCTCTTCGTCGGCGTCGTCGTGGCCATCGGGCAGATGCAGATCTTCGCCGAGCCCTACGTCATGACCGGCGGCGGCCCGCTGAACAAGACCTTGACCGTGGTGATGCTCATGTACCAGCAGGGCTTCAAATTCTGGCGGATGGGCTACGCCGCGTCGGTGGCCTTCATCCTCTTTCTCTTGATCGGCGCCGCCACCGTGCTGCAGATGAAACTGCAGGAGCGCCGATGAGCCGCCGCCTCGAATCGGCCGTGCTGCACGGCATGCTCATCGCCGGCGGCATCGTCACGCTCTTCCCGCTTTTCTGGATGCTCTCGGCGTCGTTCATGAGCACGGGCGAGGCGGCCACGCTCCCGCCGCATCTGCTGCCCCACGCGGCAACGCTCGCTCAGTATCGTCAGCTCTTCGTCCGCCTGAACCTCGGCCGGGCCTTCTTCAGCAGCGCCTTCGTGGCGATCATCGTGACGATCTCCTCGGTTCTCTTCGGCTCCATGGCCGGCTACGCCTTCGCCAAGCTGCGCTTCGGAGGACGCGACCGCCTCTTCGGCCTCCTCCTCAGTGCCGTCGTCATCCCGCCGCAGGTGGGCATGCTCCCGCTCTTCCTGCTGATGAAGCAGCTGCACCTCGTGAACAGCTACTGGGGAGCGATCATCCCGTCGATGGCCACGATGTTCGGCATCTTCCTCATCCGGCAGTTCATGCTCTCCGTGCCGCAGGATCTGCTCGAAGCGGCGCGCCTCGACGGCGCCGGCGAGCTGCGCATCTACTGGTCGGTGGTCATGCCGCTGGCGCGCCCGATCCTGGCCACGCTGGCGACGTTCATGTTCATGTCGACGTGGAACGACTTCATGTGGCCGCTGATCATCCTCTCCGATCAATCGCATTACACGCTGCCGGTGGCGCTGGCGAACCTCTCCGGCGAGCACGTGCAGGACATCGAGCTGATGATGGCCGGCGCGGTGGTGACGGTACTGCCGGTGCTGCTGGTCTTCCTGGCCCTGCAGCGCTACTACATCGCGGGGCTGATGGCCGGAAGCGTCAAAGGCTGAATGCAGAATGCTGAATGCAGAATGCAGAATTGGGCTTCTTTCTGCATTCTGCATTCTGCATTCTGCATTCGCAGCCGAGTGGACCGCGCATCCCTCGGACGGCGTAACGATGAAACTCGCGCGCGAAGGCGCGATCAACCGCATCGACTTTGATTTCAACCGCCACGGCGGCTACGCGATCGCGCATCGCGACGTCAATCTCGATCTTCCGCCGAATTACCAGTTCGTCCTCCGCGTGCGCGGCGAGGCGCCGCCGGAGAACCTCGAGTTCAAGCTCATCTCCGGCGACGACGTCTGGTGGCTGAACCGGCGCGACTTCGCCTTCCCGCGCGCCTGGACGACGCTGACGACGAAGAAGCGGAAGATCGAGTTCGCCTGGGGGCCGTCGCGCGCGGAGCCGCGGCACATCGACGCGATCGAAGTCGTCGTCACCGCCGGCAGCGGCGGCAAAGGGACGGTGTGGTTCAGCGATCCGGAGATCGAGCCGTTGCCGCCGTCGCCGACCGAGGCGGCGCACTTCGACACGAACGACATCGACTTCGGCACGAAGCGCGAGCTCGGCGGATTGGAGATCGTGCCGCCGGCGAAGGTGCGCGTCTTTCTCGACGGCGTCGAACAGCACGCCGAGGCCACCGAGCGATTCGTCTGGCTGCCGGACGCCGAGGCGCGGCGGATCCGCGTCGAAGGCGCACGCGAGGTCATCGTCGAGACGCCGAGCTGGGCGGAGACGGCGAACGATTTCTGGTCGATCGTGGCGAAGCACGCGCGGCGCGGCGACTACCCGCGCTACCTCATCGGCGAGCAGCCGTACTGGACCGTCGTCGGCGCCGACAGCGCGGAGGCCGAGGTACTCGTCGGCGAGGACGGCAACGTCGAGCCGTTCAAAGGCGGGGAGTCGATCGAGCCGTTTCTCCTCGTCGATGGAAAGCGCCTGACGTGGGCGGACGTGGAGATCACGCAATCGCTCGAGGACGGATATCTGCCGATTCCGAGCGTCACGTGGCGGACGAAAGGCGCATCGATGACGATGACCGCCGCGGTCAGCGCGTCGTCGATGCTGCAGCTGCGCTATCGCGTTCATGGCGCCGAGTTGCAGCTCGAAGTGCGGCCGTTTCAAGTCAATCCGTCAACGCAATTCCTCAACTCGCCCGGCGGCGTGGCGCGCGTCAAACGCGCGCTGCCACGAATGCATCACTTTGAGCTCGACATCCCGCTGCAAAAGGGCGCGAGGCGGCAATCGTTCGAGCAAATCGCGCGCGACTGGCGCGAGAAGCTCAACCGCGTCCGCATCGAGATCGCCGGCGCGCCGGAGATCGCGAACACGATCCGCACCAGCCTGGCCTACACGCTCATCCACCGCGACGGCGCCGCGCTCAAGCCGGGCTCGCGCTCGTACGACCGCTCCTGGATCCGCGACGGCGCGCTCATGGGGGCGATGCTCCTGCGCCTCGGCCACGCCGCCGAGGCCAAGGCCTTCGCGAAATGGTTCACGAAGTACCAGTACGAGGACGGCAAGGTCCCCTGCTGCGTCGACCAGCGCGGCGCCGATCCCGTCCCCGAGAACGACAGCCACGGCGAATTCATCTACCTCGTCCGCGAGATCGAGCGCCTCACCGGCGAGCGATTACTGCAATCGCACGTCGACGCAGCGGCGCGCTACATCGAAAAACTGCGCACGTACGAAGGCCTCGTCACCGAGTCGATCAGCCACGAGGGCTACTCCGCGAAGCCGGTGCACTCGTATTGGGACGACTTCTTCGCCATCCAGGGCGTGCCCGGCATCCAGCGCGACCTGCTGGCGTCGATGAACAAAATCATCGAGCAGCACCACCTCGACTACGTCCCCGCCTCCGTCGAGCTCGCCGACTTCGATCCGACGTCGACCGCCATCGCCATCTCGCCGCTCGGCATCCAACTCCCGCCGCTGCGGCGGACGTACGAGCGCTACTTCGCCGAGACCGCCAAGCCGCGCGACGACTGGACGCCGTACGAGATGCGCATCATCGGGGCGATGGTCCGCCTCGGCGACCGCGCCCACGCCCTCGAGCTCATCGAGCGCTTCATGGCCGACCGCCGCCCCGCCGCCTGGAACGAGTGGGCCGAGGTCGTCGGGCGCGACTACCGCAAGCCGCGCTTCATCGGCGACATGCCTCACGCCTGGGTCGCCTCCGACTTCGTGCGCTCGATCCTCGAGGCCGTCGCCTACGACCGCGAGGACGGCGCGCTCGTCGTCGGCGCCGGCGTCCCCGCGGCGTGGCTGCCGCTGCACGTCGGGCCGCTGCCGACGTACCAGGGACCCGTCGACGTGCACATCTCGCGCGACGGCGTCGTCGAGCTGAAAGGGGCCGCGAAAAACGTCGTCATCGCAGCGCCGTTTCGGTCGTCGCGTCGAACAGGTGCAGCCGCGCCGGGTCGACCGTGAACGACACCGTCTCGCCGGCGCGCGGCGCCTCGTGCGGATCGAAGATGGCCACGAGCTTCTCTTCGCCCGCGGTGGCGTAGACGATCGACTCGTGGCCGATCGGCTCGACCATGTCGATCGTCGCGGGGATCCCGTCGCCGAGGCGCAGATGCTCGGGACGAATGCCGACGATGACGTTGCGCGCACCGCTGAGCGATTCGGCGAGCTGCCCGCGCAACACATTCATCGGCGGCGTGCCGATGAATTGGGCGACGAAGAGGTTCGCGGGATGCTCATAGACCTCGCCCGGCGTCCCCACCTGCTGGATCTTTCCCTCGCGCAGGACGGTGATGCGGTGGCCCATGGTCATGGCCTCGACCTGGTCGTGCGTGACGTAGACCGACGTCGTGCCGAGGGTCTGCTGCAGGCGCGTGATCTCCGCGCGCATCTGCACGCGCAGCTTGGCGTCGAGGTTCGAGAGCGGCTCGTCGAAGAGGAACACCGCCGGCTTGCGCACGATGGCCCGGCCGACGGCGACGCGCTGGCGCTGCCCGCCGGAGAGGTCCTTCGGCCTGCGCTCGAGGAGAGGCTCGATTCCCAGAATGGACGCGGCGTCGTCGACCCGGCGTCGCATCTCGTCGCGCGGCACGCCGCGCATGCGCAGGCCGAACTCGAGGTTCTCGCGCGCGGTCATGTGCGGGTAGAGCGCGTAGCTCTGGAAGACCATGGCGATGTCACGGTCCTTCGGCGCGACGTTGTTGACCACGCGATTGCCGATCGAGATCGTGCCGCCGCTGATGTCCTCGAGGCCGGCGATCATCCGCAGTGCCGTCGACTTGCCGCACCCCGAGGGGCCGACCAGCACCATCAATTCATGGTCGTCGATGTGGAGGTTGAGGTTGTCGATGACAGGGACGTCGCCGTAGCGCTTGGCGACGGAGTCGAAGGTAACATCGGCCATGGCCACAGGTTACCCGGAATTTCGACTCCGGGGTTGCCGTTCGACGGTCCGCTCCGGTAGCATTACCGGCCCGATTTTCAAACACTTGAGGATTCTTGAATGCTGAAGATTCGCCTGCGCCGTGGCGGCGCGACCCATGCCCCGTTCTACCGCATCGTCGTCTCCGACTCGCTCAAGACGCCGAGCGCGGCGACGGTGGAGCAGATCGGCCACTACGACCCGAAGAAGAACCCCGCCGACATCAAGATCGACCGCGCGCGCGTCGACTACTGGGTCGGCAAGGGCGCCCAGCTCTCGCCGACGGTGAAGTCGCTGCTGAAGAAGCTTCCCAAAGCGTCGTAAGCGCCGCCCGTGAAGGAGCTCATCGAGTTTCTCGCCAAATCGCTCGTCGATGAGCCGGACGAGGTGGAGCTCCGCACCCGCAACCGCGAAGGGGCCACGGTCATCGAGCTGATGGTCGCCGAGAACGACCTCGGCAAGGTGATCGGCCGCCAGGGCCGCACCGCCCGGGCCATGCGCACGCTGCTGGCCGCCGCCGGAAACAAGCAGCGGCGGCGGTACATCTTAGATATCCTCGATTAGTGTTCGCCCTGGGCGTGATCCGCAAACCGCACGGCGTTCGCGGTGAGGCGAGCGTCGAGCCGTGGACCAACTCGGCCGAGCGCTTCGAGGAGCTGAAGCGCGTGACGCTCGTTTCGCCCGACGATGCCTTGACGCGCCCCGCCACGATCGCCTCGGCGCGCGTGCACGGCGGGCGCGTGCTCGTGGCCTTCGACGGAATCGAGTCCCCCGAGGCCATGCGCGAATTCGCGAACTGGACGATCGAGATTCCGGACGAGGAGGCCCGCCCGGTCGACGAAGGCGAGTACTTCCTGCACGATCTCGTCGGCATGCAGCTCGTCGACGCCGCCGGCACGCCGCGCGGCGAAGTCATCGACGCCTACGAAGGCGGCGGCGGGGTGCTGCTGAACGTCCGCCATGGCGCCGCCGAGTTCGAGGTGCCGTTCGCCGCCGACATCTGCACGTCGATCGACCTCGGCGCGAAGCGCATCGTCGTCGATCTGCCCGAGGGGCTCGATGAGATTTGACTTCGTCACGATCTTTCCGCGGATGTTCGATCCGCTGCTGGCCGAGGGGATCATCGCCCGCGGCATCAAGCAGGGGCTGCTCGACGTCCGCGTGCACGATTTGCGCGACTCCACGAGCGACAAGCACCGCTCCACCGACGATGAGGCCTACGGCGGAGGCCCGGGCATGGTCATGCTGGCGGAGCCGGTGCTGCGCTGCGTCGAGTCAATCGGTGGAGGACACGTCATCCTCACCTCGCCGCAAGGCCGCCGTTTCGATCAAAGCGTGGCCAAGGAGCTGGCCGGGCGCGAATGGCTCGTCTTCCTCTGCGGGCGCTACGAGGGCTTCGACCACCGCGTGCACGAGGCCCTGCAGCCGGATGAGATCTCCGTCGGCGACTTCGTCGTCTCCGGTGGCGAGCTGCCCGCGATGCTGATCGCCGACGCCGTCGGCAGGATGGTCGAGGGCGTGGTCGGCAACAGCGGCTCGGTCGAGGAGGACTCGTTCTTCCGCGGCCTGCTCGACTACCCGCACTACACGCGCCCCGAGGAGCTGCGGGGGATGCGAGTGCCGGACATTCTGTTGTCGGGGCACCACGAGAATATTCGAAGGTGGCGGAAGGAGATGGCGCTGCGCGCGACGCTGGCGAAGCGGCCCGATTTGTTGGAGACGGCGGAGCTGGACGACGAGGCGCGGGAAATTTTGAAGCGGCTTCGGGGTTCTACGCTATCCTGACACCTTTTGTTTGAGGTCGAGCCATGCCAGAAATCATGAAACTCGTCGAGTCGCGCGAATCGCGCACCGACATCCCCAACTTCGCGCCGGGCGACACCGTCAAGGTCCACGTCAAGGTCAAGGAAGGCGACAAAGAGCGCATCCAGATCTTCCAGGGCGTGGTCATCTCCCGCAAGGGGGGCGGCACGCGCCAGATGTTCACCGTGCGCAAAGTCTCCGGCGGCATCGGGGTGGAGCGCATGTTCCCGCTGTATTCTCCGACGATCGACAAGATCGAGGTGGAACGCCATGGCCGGGTCCGTCGCGCAAAGCTCTACTACCTCCGGGATCTCCGGGGCAAAGCGGCGCGCATCGAAGAGCGCCGCAAGGGCTGAGAAGACTTTCTCCCGGCTCTTCGCGGAGCTGGCGCGCGTCGCGGAGCTCTCCGCCGTCGAGCGCCGGCTTCGCGATTTTGGTTTTCGGGCCATCGCCGGCACGGACGAGGTCGGCCGCGGCTGTCTGGCCGGCCCGGTCGTCGCCGCCTGCGTCGTCCTCGACGCCGAGCCGACCCTGCTCCGCGTCAACGACTCCAAGCTCCTCATCGACTTCGAGCACCGCCTGACGGTCTGCCGCCATGTCCTCGACCGCGCCCGCGCCGTGGCCGTCGGCGTCGTCGAGCCGGCCACCATCGACCGCATCAACATCCTCCAGGCCAGCAAGCTGGCCATGCAGGCCGCGGTCGAGAACCTCCCCGTCCGCCCCGACGTCCTCCTCCTCGACGCCGTGACGCTCGAGCGCGTCGAGATGCCCCAAGTTCCCCTCATCGAGGGCGACCGCAGAAGCGTCTCCATTGCAGCGGCTTCCGTGGTGGCGAAGGTCTACCGCGATCTGCTGATGGAGTCGTATCATGACCTCTACCCCGTCTACGATTTCGCGCACAATCGGGGATACGCGACCGAAGGGCATCAGGCCGCCCTGAAGCTCTACGGTCCGAGTCCGATTCACCGCAAGTCGTTCGAAGGGGTCGACGAGCCCATGCTGCTGTTCGCCCGAGAAGACGGAGACAATGGCGGTTCAACGCGATAAGGTCATCGCCAGCGCCGAAAAACTGGTCGCGAAGGGGAAGATCGAGCCGGCGATCAAGGAATACGAGCGCCTTCTCGAAGACAACCCCAACGACGTCAACACCCTGAACCGCATCGGCGACCTCTGGGTGCGCATCAACCGCAACGACGAGGCGGTCAAAGTCTTCTCCAAGATCGCCGACCACTACTCCAAGGACGGCTTCTTCCTCAAAGCGATCGCCATCTACAAGAAGATCAACAAGCTCGATCCCTCGAAGCTCGACATCTACGCGCGCCTCGCCGACCTCTACGCCAAGCAGGGGCTGGCCATGGAGGCCAAGAGCCAGTACCAGGTCCTGGCCGACTACTACCTCAAGCACGGCGACCCCGGCAACGCCCTGGCCATCTACAAGAAAATCTCCGAGCTCGATCCGAACTCGATCAACGTCCACGTCAAGCTCGCCGACCTCTACTCGCAGAACAACCGCACCGCCGACGCCCTCAAGGAGTACGACCGCGTCGGGCGGATGCTGCTCAAGCGGGGCATGCTCGACGAGGCCGTGCAGGTCTTCAAGAAGGCCCTGAAGATCGACGCCTCGAACCTGGAGCTGGTGGAGTCGCTCGTCACCGCGCTGCTCGAGGCGAAGGACTACGAGAACGCCTCGCAGATCGTGCAGACCTCGCTGGAGTCGAACGCGGACAGCGCCCGGCTCCTGGCGCTCATGGGCCGCATCAGCATCGCCCGCGGCGACGCCGCCGGCGCGCGGTCGTCGCTGGAAAAGGCCCTGGCCGCCGATCCGAACGAACCGGCCGTGCGCGAGTCGCTGGCCGAGCTCCACCTCCGCCAGAACAACGCCGACGGCGCGCTGGAGATGCTGACGCCGCTGACGGAGAAGGCCCTGCAGCGCGGCGAGCGCGGCGCGGCGGTGGAGATGCTGAACCGCATCCTCCGCGTCGACGCCGGACACACGCCGACGCTGGAGCGCCTCGTGGCCATCTACGGACGCCTCAACGAGGAGACGAACATCCTCTCCTCGATGAGCAGCCTGGCCGAGGCGCACGTGGCCAAGGGGCAGTTCGAGCAGGCCGCGAAAGTGCTGGAGAAGCTGATCCAGCGCGAGCCGCAGAACTCCCAGCACCGCACCAAGCTGCAGTTCGTCAAGTCGCAGATGGGCGGCGTCGACACGCTGCCGCAGCGGCCGAAGGCCCCGACGCCGCCGGCGCCGCTCCCAGCCATCGAGCTGGAGATCGAAGAGCCGGTGCCGGCGTTCGAGGAGCCGTCGCTCTCGATCGACTTCGACGAAACGCCCGCCATCGAGCTCGACCTCGGCTCGTTCGGCGAGCCCACGCCGCCCCCGCCCACCGCACCGCCCCCGCCGCCCCGCATCGAGCCGGAGCTCGAGCTAGCCGGGGAAGGGCCGGAGGAGAGCGGCGAGGACCTCGATTTCATCACCGAGCACCTCACCGAGGCCGAGGTCTTCGCGAAGTACGGCCTGGCCGAGAAGGCCGCCGAGCATTTGCGGGCCGTGATCGAGCGCGCGCCGAAGCACTTGGCCGCGCACGACAAGCTCTTCCGCGTGCTGCTCGACGAGGGCGAGATGGCCGCGGCGCGCGCCGCGGCCACGCAGTACATCGCCCTGCTCGACGAGCGCGGCGACGACGACACGGCCGCCGCGGTGCGCAACGAGTTCAGCGCGCGCGGGCAGTCGCTCGGGATCTCGGAGCCGACGCGTCCGATGGCTCCGCCGCCGCCGCCCGAGCCTGCGCCGGTCGAGGAAGAGATCAGCTTCGATCTCGATTCCGGCGCTCCCGACTTCGACTTCGGCGCGCCCGCGGTGCCGGAGCTCAACGTGGCCGAGGAGCCGGAGATGCTCGTGGCCGAGGAGATCGTCGAGGAGATCGCCTTCGAGCTGCCGACGGCCGAGGAGATCACGCTCGACGAGGGCGCCCCGATCGCCTTCGAGGAGCCCGAGCCGGTCATCGAAGCGCCGCCGTCGTTCGAGGAGGCGTTCTCGTTCGAGCCGCAGGCGCCGACGGCCGAGGAGATCGGCGAAGTCGACTTCTACATCGAGCAGGAGCTGTTCGACGAGGCCCGCCAGAAGCTGGCCACGCTGACGGCGCGCTTCCCCGGCGACGCGCTGGTGACGAAGCGCCAGCAGCGGCTCGACACCGCCGTCGCCGCCGCCTCGGCCATCGCCGCGGTGGCCGCGCCGCCGCCGAAGCCCGCGCCCCCACCGCCCGCCCCGCCGCCCCCGCCGCCGGCCATGCCGCCCATGACGCCGCCCGGGCTGTCGCGCGACGAGATCGAGAGCGAGCTCCTCTCCGCCCTTCCCGACGAGGACGAGGAGATCGCCGCGACGCCGCCCACGGCGCCGCCCCCGCCCGCCGCACCCGCCCCGGCGTTCGAGCCGCCGATGTCGGTCGGCGAGGAGAGCCTCTTCTCCGAGGAGGGCGACTTCTTCGACCTCGCCGCGGAGCTGGAGTCGGAGCTCGGCGAAGAGGGAGAGGAAGTCTCGCTCTCCGAAGAGGAGCAGTCGCTCGAAGAGATCTTCAAGGAGTTCAAGAAGGGCGTCGAGCAGCAGCTCGACTCCGAGGACTACGACACGCACTACAACCTCGGCATCGCCTACAAGGAGATGGGCCTCATCGACGAGTCCATCTCCGAGTTCCAGCTGGCCTCGAAGGACCCGAAGCGCGCCGTTGAGTGCGCCTCGATGCTCGGGCTCTGCTTCCTGGAGAAGGGCATGCCGCAGCTGGCCATCAAGTGGTACCGCAAAGGGCTGGAGATGCCGGAGATCACCGAGGAGGAGCACGTCGGGCTGCTCTACGACCTCGGCTCGGCCTTCCTGGAAGTCGGCGACACCGACAACGCGCAGAAGGCGTTCATGGAGGTGTATGGCATGAATACCAACTACCGCGACATCGTGTCGCGCATCAAGCAGCTGGAAGACGCGCGCAAATGAATAGCCAGCTCGAGACCGCGCTCCGCTTCGTGAACCTGACGGCGTCGGGGCTCCTGGCCGGCTCGCTCGGCTTCGGCGACGCCGCGCTCGTGCCGGGATGGCAGGAGGAGCTGCCGCGCCACCGCTCGAACATGATCGAGGCGCTGCGCCATCTGAACTATTACAACGCCATCGGCCCGCTGGCGCTCGGCACGGCCGTGACGCTTGCGGTCGGCACGCGCCACAACGCGGCGAAGCGGATCCTCGACGCCGCCGCGGCGGTCGCGCTGGCCGGCGTGCTCGCCGCGACAGTGATGGTGACGGTGCCGATCAACAAGGAGCTCGAGGAGCAGCCGCCGACCGACTATCCAAGCGACCGCTCGCAATCGCTGTCGAAGAATTGGGCGAGAGCGCATGCCGTGCGCACGACGCTGGGGATCTCGGCGTTCGTCTGCGCGGTGGCGTCGGGCGTGGCCCACCGGCGCTGCTAGTGTGCTGAGTTATAAATTCGCAGCATAAGTGTGTACGAGGTCGTGTTCTACCATTCCGGGGGACACGGCGATGCGCAACGGCCGACCGAAGACAGGGTTGATCCTCAGCGACGACG